>Ga0209257_1000051_pt1 | contig 434166 bp, 373 predicted proteins | sample AraplaCvi_mCL_r2_FD_184277 | JGI IMG/M metagenome (GOLD analysis project Ga0209257, IMG submission 184277) | Arabidopsis root microbial communities from North Carolina, USA - plate scrape MF_Cvi_mCL_r2 (SPAdes) (version 2) | ecosystem: Host-associated > Plants > Roots > Endosphere | place...
CTCGCGGTGCACCGCATCCCCTACGGCGCCTATGTGCTGATGGATGACGGCCACATCGTCTCTGCGGGCGACCGCATGGCGGAGTGGGATCCGTTCACCATGCCGGTGATCACCGAGAACCCCGGCATCGTGAAGTATGTCGACGTGATCGACGGCAAGACGATGACCGAGCAGGTCGACGAAGCGACGGGCATCGCCCAGCGCGTCATCACCGAGAATCGCGGCGTCTCCGCCAAGAAGGAGGATCTGCGTCCTCGCCTGACCCTCACCGGCGAGAGCGCCGAGGAGGCCGGCCGTTACATGCTCGCAGCGGGAGCGGTGCTCTCGGTCGAGGACGGCGCGCAGGTCCAGGCCGGCGACGTGCTTGCCCGTGTCAGCCGCGAGTCCGCCAAGACCCGCGACATCACCGGTGGTCTGCCGCGCGTCGCCGAGCTCTTCGAGGCGCGCAAGCCGAAGGAGAACGCGATCATCGCCAAGGTCTCGGGCCGTGTCGTGTTCGGCAAGGACTACAAGGCCAAGCGCAAGATCGGCATCCAGCCCGAGGACGGCGGCGAGGTCGTGGAGTATCTGGTTCCGAAGTCGAAGGTGATCGACGTTCAGGAAGGCGACTACGTCAAGCGTGGCGACAACCTGATCGGCGGCAGCCCCGATCCGCACGACATTCTCGAGGTGCTCGGTATCGAGCCGCTCGCCGAATATCTCGTGTCGGAGATCCAGGAAGTCTATCGACTGCAGGGCGTGAAGATCAACGACAAGCACATCGAGGTGATCGTTCGCCAGATGCTGCAGAAGGTCGAGATCATCGAGTCCGGCGACACCACCCTCCTCGTGGGCGAGCAGCTCGACCGCGACGAGATGGACGAGCAGAACGCCAAGCTCGAGCCGGGCCAGCAGCCCGCGCAGGGCAAGCCGATCCTGCTCGGCATCACCAAGGCGTCGCTGCAGACCCGCAGCTTCATCTCGGCGGCGTCGTTCCAGGAGACCACCCGCGTCCTCACCGAGGCGGCGGTCCAGGGCAAACAGGACACCCTGCTCGGCCTCAAGGAGAACGTGATCGTCGGTCGTCTGATCCCGGCGGGCACCGGCGCGGGCATGAACCGCCTGCGCGTCGCTGCCTCGTCGCGTGACGCGGCGCTTCGTGTGGCCCAGCGCCGCATGAACGAAGCCTCGCTGATCGCGCCGGAATCGGCCGAGGAGCTGCGCGCGGCCGAGAACGCCCGCTCGGCCCGCGATGCCGCCGGCACCGGCGACGACGCACTGGCGAGCGTGGTCCCCTCGGGCCACGGCACCGACGCCGATGCCGGCGAGTATCTGAACGAAGGCGAATAAGCCTTCGCTCAGCCGCTCGGGCTGACCAAGAAAAGCCGCCGTCCGGAAGCCCGGCCGGCGGCTTTTTCTTTGAGCGTGCCGGCTCCGGGCTGCCGTTCCGGGTCCCTCCCCGCCTGCCCCGTCGTGCCGTCGGCAACCTTGGTCTCAAACCCGTGGTGAGCAGGCCGTCGACACGCTGGTTTCCCCGCGTCCGCCGTGGATGTGAGGAAATCCCCATGAGAACGAACCTGATCGTCGTCGCCGCGCTCGCGCTGGCGTCTCCCGCTCTTGCCCAGCAGACGACCCGCGCGCCCGCATCGCCTCCATCCGCGACCGCACCGGCCAACGGCGTGTCGGGTCTCGCCAAAGGCATGCCCGTCGTCTCGTCGGACGGCGTGCGCGTGGCCGAGGTGGCGCACCTCTACGGCCAGACCGCCTACGGCCCGAACGAGACCTTTTTCACCCTCGCCCCGCTGCAGCTGCTCCGCCGCATCTATGGCCGCGAAGCCTATGTCGAGAAAGGGCAGCTTCGCCTGCGAATGACGGCCGCGCAGTACCGTGCGCGCAACCAGAACCCGCCCGACTGGATCAACGGGATGCCCCCGAAACGCTGATCGTCGCCCGCACGAGAGCGGCCGCGCGCAGGGGGATCGCCCCGCGAACAAGGCGTGTAGAGCCCGCTTTCTGCGCCCGATCTACGTCGTTTTACGGATGCCCCGCCCTCGACTCACCCAGCCAGAAGCACGATCGGACGGAATCGGTTTGTTGGAACCACAGCGCTCGATCAAGGTTGTTGCACTTGGTTAACATTGAAAGAAAAAAACGATGTCGCAAACCTTGACGAGACTTGCCCCTGCCTTCGTGATCCTGACTGGCGCCCTGGGCCTGGGTGGCTGCGCCACCGAGAAATATGTGCGCGAGCAGATCGCCCCGGTAAGCCAGCGCGTCGATGCGCTCGAGGTCAAGTTGCAGGAAACCGACGGCACGGCCAAGTCCGCACTGGCGGAGGCCCAGGCCGCCTCGCAGCAGGCGCAGAACAATGGTCAGCGCCTCGATCAGCTCAACGGTCGGGTGGATTCGATCGAGCAGCGCCTGGTGGCTCAGGAGCAAGCACCCAAGAAGCGGCCGCGCAATTGATGCCGCAACCCTGCAAAGGCTGATCGTGATTTTCCGCGTCGGCCGCTGTCCCGCGCAGCGGCCGTCCACTTTCGAGCGCCACAATCGATGATCCATGTTTCTCTGGCGCTTGCCGGACTCGCGTTGACCGTCTCGACGGCGGAGAGCGCGCAACCTTCAGAACCACTGCAGTCGAAATCTCGGGCGAAGGAGGTGGAGGCAGCCCCTGTGCTGCTTCCTTCGCCCGACGCCGCGCGCGTCGCCGATTGGGTCGCCGCATCGCAGGACAATGGCTCCCGCCCCTATGCCATTATCGACAAGGTGAATGCTTCGCTCCTCTTGTTCGATGCCAAGGGGAAATCGCTCGGTCAGGTGCCGGTCTTGATCGGCATCGCCGTCGGGGATGATGCCACCCCGGGCATCGGCAACAAGGATCTCGCCGAGATCGGCCCCGCGGAGAAGACGACGCCGGCGGGGCGCTTCCTCGCGAAATATGGATTGGCCGCGGGCAAGGAGCGAGTGCTCTGGGTCGATTACGCGACTTCGGTGGCGCTTCACCCGATCCCAAAGACCGCCAGCAAGAAGGAAAAGCGCCGCGAGCGGATGCTCTCGCCGACCGCCGAGGACAATCGGATCACCTTCGGCTGCATCAATGTGCCCATGGCGTTCTACAGCAAGAGCCTCGGCCCGCTTTTCCGGAAGCGCGGCGGCTATGTCTATGTGTTGCCCGAAACCAGGCCGCTCGAAGAGGTCTTCCCGCGTTTACGGGTCCAGGCCGTGAGCAACGGCGGCGCGCTGACCTCGCGATAGGGCTGCAACCGCCGCCGCCGGGACGCTAGTCCTTCAGTCTTCGAACGGGTCGGGAGACTGTTTCTTCAAAAGCGAGTCCTCGCAGCGCCGCACCGCCGCGATGGCCTTTCCGGACCCGTTCAACGGAACCGCCCCGACGAGCTTGTCCTTGTACCAAAAACCGAGCTTCGTGCTCCCGGCGAGGTCGGAGAGTATCTCCTTTCCGCTGAAAGCGATCATGAATCCGCGCGTTCCATCCGGACTCACATTGCCGGTCGCCGCCTTTGTGCCCCAGCCCATGTCGAGCTTGTCGCCCTTCTGGAACCCGACCTCGATCTTGTATTCCTTGCCTTGCTCGAGCGATCTGAACTCCGGCGCGCGATAGAGCATCACGCCCGCGCGCTTGCGGGGCCGCCAGTGGAAGCTGACATCTCCGCCACTCGCCAGCGTAGCCGACAGAACGCATTCGTCCTTCCTGACATTGGTCAGGATGGTCCACCCTGCGACCTTTTCGGTGGCATCTTGCGCCACAAGCGCCATGGCGAGAAGGAACATTGCTGATCTCCGGTTCGGCCCTTCCCTAGTCGCTGCTCAACGACAGTGGAAGACGGCCGGACCCGGAGCGCGGGCATCTGGTCGGCGCGACGGTGGCGTCAGAACGCGATCGAGGCCCGCAGTCCGCCGACGATCACGGGCTTCGCATCCGCGTCGCCGCCGGCATCGAACACGAGCTGGAGATCGGGCTGGAGCGTCACCGGGCCGAACTTGTCCGAATAGGTCAGCTCGACTGCGCTCTCCGCCGCGGCGCTGTGCACGCCCTCGCCCCGCAGCACGTTGCGATAGCCCTCGGACACCCAGGCCTGATTGACCCCGAACGAAAGCTGGCTGTCGTCGCGGCCCTTCCACAGCTTCGAGACGAGCACGCCCGCCTGCCAGCCGCCCTTGAACGGCGTGGTCTGGCCATCCGAGAGCCCCGCGCGGACAAAGCCGGCAACCGGATGCGCGCCCTCGGGGTCGTTGAACGGCTTTTCGGCGACGAGATAGGCGCCACGCGCATGCCGCTGGATCGGATCGCCCGCGGCGTCGACCGCGAAGATATCGTCCTGGTGCAGCGTATAGCCCCAGGCGCCGATCGCGATCTTGCCGCCCGCTCCCGCCACGCCGCCCTCGGCGATCAGCAATGCGCCGTCGTCGAAGCTGAGATTGACGCCGCCGGGATCGCCGAACGTGCGCGCAGTGGCGTTGAGCACCGCGGCGCGGACGAACCCATCGCCGCCCACCTTATGATCGATCCGCACCGCGAGCGCGGTCGACGGGAAGATCGAAGGGCCATTGGGCCCGGTCGCGGCGATCTCGGAGCCGACGCCGAAGGCAGGCGCGATCAGCAGGCCCGCCGCGTCGTTGCTGTAGAATTCGCTGTTGAGATCATAGAGGCCGGCGCGGAGCGTGGTGCGCTCGCCGAGCTTCTGCTCGATCCACGCCTCGAACAGCCGCAGCCGGTGCGTCGCGACCTCGATATTGTCGACGCCTTGCAGCGTGCCCGCGCGGTCGTTGGGCATGCCGCCCATATTGGCGAGCACGTCGACATGCATCGTCGCGCCGCTCCAGCCGATCAGCTTTTCGAGTTCGAGATCGGCGGTGACGTCGAGATTGTCGAGCCAATAGACCTTGGCCGGGCGCTCCTGGCCGCGCACTGCGACCACGTCCATTGTATAGGCCGCACCCAGATCGACGCCGTCCTGCGCCTGCGCTGCCGGTGCGATCGCCACGCACGCCAGAAAAAGAGTCGAGAATTCGAGCGCGGGGACCCGCATGTTTGCGCCTTTCCAATGCTGATCCCCAGCCAATTATAGGCCGAAACAAACCGGACATGCCGCTGCGGCGCTATAATTAGCTACGTAATCCAATGATCGCGCAGATATCGGACCATCCGATGCGCGATCTTCACGAGAGGCCGCGCTCGAATGACGTCGCTCAACAAGTCCGCCAATTCCGCTGCCGCGATCATGCTCGGCCTCGTCGCCTTTTGCGGCGTCACCGGCATCTGGGCCGCATGGCAACAGAGCGGCGCGCTCCAGACGCAAGCCGCCGCCGCGAAGCTGCTCCGCAACCATATGGAAGCGGACATGATGCACGATGCGATCCGCAGCGACGCGCTCGCCGCGCTGCAGGCCGCCGATCCGCGCAGCGGCATCGCGCGCAGCGACGTCGTCGCCGATCTCGAGGACCATCTCGGCACGCTCAAGGAAACGATCGCCACCGACACGGCTTATCAGGGCTCGGAAGCGGTATCCGCCGCCACTGGCAAGCTCGCCGCGCCGGTCCAGACTTATGTCGCCGCAGCGAAGCACATCGTCGATCTCGCCGGCAGCAACCCCGCCGCGGGCGAAGCCGCGCTTCCCGAATTCTTCAATCAGTTCCGCACGCTCGAGACCGCGATGAGCGACGCCTCCGATGCGATCGAGAAGCATGCCGGCGAAGTCGGCGCCTCGGCCGAGCGCTTCGGCTGGATCGCGATCGGCATTCTGGTGCTCACCCTCGCCGCCGCGATCGCCGCGACTGCGATGCTCACCCTCGCCGGCCGCCGCCTGCTGATCCGCCCGTTGCTTGCGCTCGCCGAAACGATGCGCGAGCTCGGCACCGGCAACCTCAAGGTGTCGATCCCCTTCACCGATCGCGCCGATGAGCTCGGCGACATGGCCAAGGCGATGGAATCCTTCCGCGGCCAGCTCGACGCCGCCGAGGCCGCCAAGGAGGCGCAGACCCGGCTGATCGTCGACAGCATCGGCAAGGGGCTCGACCAGCTCGCGTTGGGCGATCTCACTGCGACGATCGATGCCGATCTCACTGGCCCCTTCGCGGGCATCAAGCGCAGCTTCGACGAAGCGTTGCGCAGCCTGCGCGATCTGATCGGCACGGTCACCGTCAGTGCCGCAAATATCCGCACCGGCGCCGCCGAGATCGCGCAGGCCTCCGAGGACCTCGCGCGCCGCACCGAGACCAACGCCGCCAGCCTCGGCGAGACCGCGAGCTCGGTCACCTTGCTCGACGATCGCCTCCGTGCGGTCGCCGAAGCCGCCGGGCGCACCGTCGGCAGCGCCGACGAGGCGATGGCGGTGGTCGGCGACGGCCGCGACATCGCCGGCCGCGCCACCAAAGCGATGGAGCGCGTGTCGGAAAGCGCGCAAGGCATCGACGGCGTCATCGAAGGTCTCGACAAGATCGCCTTCCAGACCCGCGTCCTCGCGATGAACGCTGCGGTCGAGGCCGGCCGCGCCGGCGAGGCGGGCCGCGGCTTCGCCGTGGTCGCCGATCTCGTCTCCGCGCTCGCGATGCGCGCCGAGGAAGAGGCCAAGCGCGCCCGCGAGCAGCTCGGCGTCACCCAGACCGAGGTCGGCGTCGCCGCCGCGATGGTCGGCGAGGTCGATGAAGCGCTGATCCGCATCGCCGGCGCGGTCGACACCGTCCACGGGCTGCTCGCGCAGATGGCGGGCGAGAACAAGGTGCAGGCGACTGCGGTGGGCGAGATCAACGATGCCGTCGCGACGATGGATCGCGCCACCCAGCAGAACGCCGCGATGGTCGAGCAGACCTCGGCAGCCGCGCGCAACCTGCTCGGCGAAGTCGAACGGCTCAGCGACGAGGCGGCGCAGTTCCGCACCGATGGGGGCATGACCCCGCCGCCGGCCACCGCATCACGCCCGGCGGCGCTCGCCACGCTCCACTAGGGGCGGCTCACCCCATGTGGTGGAGATAGCGCTCGCTGAAATCCCCCACGTCGCGCAGCCGCTCCCAGTCGAGCACGATCAACGCGCTGTGCGCGAGGTTGATCAGCCCTTCCTTGCGCAGCGCCTGCAGCGTGCGGTTGGTGTGGACTGCGGTCAGCCCGGTGGCATCGGCGAGCTGCTCCTGCGTCAGCGGGAAATGATAGACCCCATCGCGCACCGCGCCCGACGCCTCCAGTCGCAGCGCCAGCTCGCAGAACAGATGCGCCAGCCGGGTCCTCGCGTCGCGGCGGCCGACATTGACCACCCATTCGCGGAAGATCGAGGCGTCGATCAGCGTATCGAGCCACATCGCCTTGCCGAGATTGGGAAAGCGCGCGGTCAGTTCGAGCAGCGCCGCCTTGGGAACGAAGGCGAAGTCGGTCTGGTCGAGGCTCTGGACATTGTGGTCGGCGACCGGGAGCAGGCAGTTCTGCAGGTCGACGAACTCGCCCGGTATGTGCAGCGAGATGATCTGGCGCGCACCCTCGCCGACGAATTTCTGCCGATAGGCGAACCCCTTGAGCAGCAGCGCGCAACTGCTCGTCATCTCGCCTTCGTGCACGACATAGGCGTCCTTGGCGAAGCTTTTGCGCGTGGCCGGCAATGCGACGAGGGCCTCGCGCTCGGCGTTCGACAACGGGACACGTCTTTCCCAGCGGCGGGCGAGCGGGGCGAGTAGCGGTTCGTCCAACAGGGTGCGGTCTTCTTCGGGACTGGTTCAGATCCCGCACACCTAACTTCGCCCGCGGTTCGCTTCATTGCTAAATGTTAGGGCCGAAACAATTGAAATGGCTCGGCGCCCGGAGTTCAGTACGCGCCGCGGCCATCGAGGTCCCGCAGGTGCAGATAGCGCTGGTTGAAATCGCCCACATCGCGCAGGCGGCGCCAGTCCGGGAAGCTGATATTGCGTCGGTTGCGCGTGATCAGGCCCTCGGCCTGCAAGCCCTTGAGCACGCGATTGACGTGGACCGGAGTCAGCCCCGTCGCGTCGGCGAGCTGTTCCTGGGTCATCGGCAGCTCATAGCCGCCATCGGGCTGCACATGGCCGATCTTCTCGAGCCGCAACGCGAATTCGCAGAGCAGATGCGCGAGCCGGCTCCGTGAATCGCGGCGACCGATGTTGAGCACCCACTCGCGAATGATCGATGCCTCGACCAGCGTGGAGATCTGGATCGCCCGCCCGATCTCGGGGCGTTCCATCGCGAGGTGCTGGAACGCGGCGATCGGCACTTCGGCGACCTCGCCGCGGGTCAGCATCTGCACATTGTGATCGGAGACATCGAGGAACAGGTTCTGGAAATCGAGCGCCTCGCCCGGCACATGGATGCCGATGATCTGGCGCTCGCCTTCCCCGGTTATCTTCTGGCGAAACGCGAACCCCGAGAGAAGCACGGCGCAATTGCGCGGCTGATCGCCCTCGCGCACCGTGTAGGTGCCCGCTTCGAGCCAGCGCCGCTTGTACGGCACATGAAGCAGCGCCTGCTGATCCCCGGGGGGTAGCGGGTGATAGAGTTCGAGCGTCCGAACCAGTTGCCGAAGCGGGTTCTCGACATCTGCCAATTTCGTGACCTCCCGCAAAACACAAGGGCGGGAGCGCTAATCATCTCTCAGTCGCCAAGACGCGAAATATCGATTGGCGATAGACGCGCTATAACATGATGCGGCGGAAATTGCCCAACATATGTTCTGTTGATGAAGGCATCTTGGATCAACATGCGTTGTGGGGTATATTGCGCCACCGTCGGAATGACGACCAAGCCGTTGCGGCGGTGGGCTTTTTTTAAGCCTCGCCCAAGCGGACACGCGTGATGCCACGATATTATTTCCACCTCCGCGACGGCGCGGACCTGTTGCTCGATCCGGAAGGGCGCCTGCTTGATGGCACCGAGGCCATCGCCGCCGCCACGCTGGCCGAGGCGCGCGCGATCCTGTGCGCCGATATCCGCCAGGGCAAGCTCGGGCTCGATCAGCTGATCGATGTCGAAGATGCGCGCGGCAGGGTCGTGCACCGCCTGAGCTTCATCGATGCGGTGAAGATCCACTGGCCCGTAACGAACTAGCCAAGCGGTTCGCATCGGCCTATCTCCGCGCGCATGGCGACCGAACTCTACGACCTCACCGTCCCCGTCTTTCAGCGCGGCTTCAAGGCGATGGCCGGCTTCCTCGAAAAGGCCCGGGCGCACGCCGATGCCAACGGCATCGCGCACGAAGACCTGCTCACTGCGCGGCTCTATGGCGACATGGCCCCGCTCACGTCGCAGATCCAGCGCGCCAGCGACGCGGCGAAGTTCGCCGCCGCGCGCCTCGCCGGGATCGAGCCGCCCGCGATGCCCGATACCGAGGCGAGCTTCGACGATCTCCAGGCGCGCATCGCCGCCACGCTCGATTTCCTCAATTCGGTGCCGCGCGAAGCGGTCGACGGCCGCGAGGATTCCGATGTCGAGCTGAAGACTCCCTCGCGCAGCTTCCAGTTCAAGGGCCGGGGCTATCTGCTCGGCTTCGCGCTGCCCAATTTCTATTTCCACGTCACCACGGCCTACGGCATCCTCCGCCACAAGGGCGTGCCGCTCGGCAAGATGGACTATCTGGGCGGCATCTGATGGCGCGGATCGCGGTGATCGGCGCGGGGGCGATCGGCGGCACGCTCGCCGCATGGCTCGCGCAGGACCATGACGTCACCGTCTGCGCGCGCAGCCCGCTCGCCGATCTCGAGGTCGAGACGCCCGGCGGCACGATCCGCGCCGCGCCGACGATCCTCACCGATCCCGCCGCGGCAACTCCGGTCGACTGGGTGCTCACGACCACCAAGACCTATGACTGCGCCGCCGCAGCGGCATGGCTGCCCGGGCTGATGGACGCGAGCACCCGCCTCGCGGTGATCCAGAACGGCGTCGAGCAGCGCGAGCGCTTCCCGATGGTCCCCCAGCCGCGCACGGTCCCGGTGATCATCGACCTGCCCGCCGAGCGCACCGCCCCCGGCCGGATCGTCCAGCGCCGCGACGGCACGATCCATGTCCCCGAAGGCGAGCCCGGCGACGCCTTTGTCGCGCTCTTCGCCGACACGGTGATCGCCGCGCAGACCACCCCCGATTTCGTCACCGCCGCCTGGCGCAAGCTCGCGATCAATTGCAGCGGCATCGTCAGCGCGATCACGCGCCGCGCCGCCGAGGTGGCGAACGACGAAGCCGTCGCCGAAGTGATGCGCGGCCTCGTGCGCGAGTGCATCGCGGTCGGCCGCGCCGAAGGCGCGACCTTGCCCGACAAACTCGCCGATCAGGTCGTCGAATGGACCCGCAAGGCCCACCCGCAATCGGTCAATTCGCTCCACGCCGATTTCGTCGCCGGCCGCCCGATGGAGCTCGACGCCCGCAACGGCGTGATCGTCCGGCTGGGCGCGAAGCACGGCATCCCGACTCCGCTCAACGCGGCGTGCGCGGCGCTGCTGGCAGCGAGCGCGCTCTAAATTCCTCCCTCGAAGCGAAGCTCCGGGGGAGGGGGACCACTCGCTGCGCGTGCCACCTCCCCGCTCCGCGAGGGAGGAATTGGTTCAAATCTCCACGATCCGCTTCCCCAGCCGCTCCGCCTCGCCCCGATCATGCGTCACCATCAAGATCGGCAGCCCCAGCGCATCGCGCAGCCGCTCGATCAGCGCCATGATCTCCTCGCGCCGCGCACGGTCGAGCGACGACAAAGGCTCGTCGAGCAGCAGGAAGCGCGGGTTCGAGAGCAGCGCCCGCCCGATCGCCACCCGTCGCGCCTCGCCGCCGGAGAGCGTGCGCGGCCAGCGGTCGAGCAGCGCCGCCAGCCCGAGCAGTGCGATCGTCTCGTCGACATCGATCGCGCCCGCCCCCTGCCGCCAGCCATAGAGCAGATTCGCGCGCACGCGCTTGTGCGGGAACAGCCGCGCCTCCTGGAAGACATAGCCCGCGCGCCGCCGCTCGGGCGGCACGTCGAGCCCGATCGCCGCATCGAACAGCGTCTCGCCGCTCACCCGCACATGCCCGCGATCGGGAGCTATCAGCCCCGCGACCATGTTGAGCACGCTGGTCTTGCCCGCGCCCGAGGGGCCGAACAGCACGGTTAGCCCGTCGCCTTCGATCCGGCACGCGATCGCGGCGTCGCCCCGCCGGATCCCGACATCGACGTCAAAGGACATGCAGCCCCCGCCCCGCGCGCCGCGCGATCAGCTCGGAGGCGATCAGCGCCACCAGCGAGAGCAGCACCGAAACGCCCGCCAGCCGCAGCACCAGCGCCTCGCCGCCCGGTGTCTGCAGCGCCGCATAGATCGCCAACGGCAGCGTCCCGGTCTCGCCCGGCACGTTCGACACGAAGGTGATCGTCGCGCCGAACTCGCCCAGCGCCCGCGCGAAGCCCAGCACCACCCCCGCGATCACGCCGGGCAGGCTGAGTGGCAAGGTCATCGTCCGGAAGGTCCGCCAGCGCCCTGCGCCCAGCGTCCGCGCCGCCTGTTCGAGCCGTCGGTCGACGCCTTCGATCGAGAGCCGTATCGCGCGCACCATCAAGGGCAGCGCCATCACCCCCGCCGCGATCGCCGCACCGGTCCAGCGGAACAGCACACTCACGCCGAACCAGCTCTGCAGCCATGCCCCGATCGGCCCCGCCGGCGCGAAGGCGAGCAGCAGCAGCCAGCCGGTCACCACCGGCGGCACCACCAAAGGCAGGTGCACCAGCGCATCGAGCAGCACCTTGCCCGGAAACCGCCCGCGCGCGAGCAGCCAGGCGAGCGCGAAGGCGATCGGCAGCGTCGCTGCCACTGCCACCCCGCCCACCTTGAGCGACAAGGCGACGATCCCCCATTCCTCCGGCGTCAGCATGCGAAACGATCAGATCCTCCCCCGGAGGGGGAGGGGGACCAAGCGCAGCTTGGTGGAGGGGTAGTCTCCCCAAGCGACGTCGCCCGTGGCCAATACCCTTCCGCCGCTTCGCGGTCCCCCTCCCCCTCCGGAGGAAGATTGAGAAACCCGCCGCTCACGCCGCCGTGAACCCGAACCGCGCGAAGATCGCCTTGCCCGCGCCCGAGAGCAGGAAGCGCCGGAACCCTTCCGCCTCCGCGTTGGCCGAGGTCCGCAGCCGCGCCAGCGGATAGCGGATCGGCGGATGGCTGTTCGCCGGCAGCATCCGCACCGCGCGCACCTGCCGCGAGGCGCGCGCATCGGTGGCATAGACCACACCCCATTCGGCCGCGCCGCGCTCGACCAGCGCCAGCGCCGCGCGGACATTCTCGCCGCGCACCACCCGCGGCGCCACGCCGTCCCACACTCCCAGCCGCGTCAGCGACGCCTGGGCATAGCGCCCCGCCGGCACCGAGCCCGGATCGGCCAGCGCCACCCGGCCCTGCGCCAGAAGCCGCCCGAGCGGCACGTTCGCCGCCACCACAGCCGCGCTCGCCGGTTGCACCACCACGAGCCGGTTGCCGACGAGGTTGGCGCGGCTCCCCGCCACGATCAGCCCGCGGCGCTCGACATCGTCCATCCACGGTTCGTCGGCCGAAATGAACAGATCCGCCGCCGCACCCGCCGCGATCTGCCGCGCCAGCGCCGACGACGCCGCGAACGACAGAACCGGCCGCGCATGCCCCAGCCGCGCCCATGCGTCGGCGGCGGCGTTCAACGATTCCTGCAGGCTCGCCGCCGCGAGCACCAGCGGCCCGCGCTGCGCAGCGAAAGCACGCGGCGCCGCCAGCGTCGCTCCGAAACCGATGAGGAAGGTACGTCGCTGGATCATCGCGCACCGCTATGACGCAGGCCCGGCATCGAGAGCAAGGACGCACGGCCCCGCATCGCAAAACGCGTCCCACTTGACTCATTTAGACGATTAGCTAATTATCGAATCATGAGCCAGGTGTTCAAAGCCCTTTCGGATCCCACCCGCCGCCGGGTGCTGCAGCTCCTGCGCAAGGGACCGATGAGCGCGGGCGAACTCAGCGACCAGTTCGACGTCTCCAAGCCGACGATGTCGGCGCACTTCGCGGTGCTCAAGGAAGCCGACCTCGTCCACGCTGAAAAGGCCGGCAAATCGGTCATCTATCACCTCAAGCTCTCGGTGCTCGAAGAGGCGCTGCTGGGCTTCGCCCATTCGTTCGGCCTCGGCGCGGAGGCGCCGGCGCTCAAAGAGGAGACCGCACGATGAACAAGGATCTGATCGGAAGTTTCGCCTGGGGCGGCGGGATCGTCGCCGTCGCGCTCGCGGGGACCTTCGCGCGCCAGATGGGTTATGTCGATGGTGACACGGTTACCCGTGTGGTTATCGGCCTGAACGGTCTGATGATCGCCTGGTTCGGAAACCGGATGCCCAAGGCGTTCGTGCCGAGCGTCCTGGCCCGGCGGGTCCACCGGGTCGGCGGCTGGTCGCTGGTGCTGAGCGGCCTCATCTATGCCGGGCTCTGGGCGTTCGCCCCGATCCAGACGGCGGTCATCGGGGGGAGCGCGGCGGTCCTGACCGGTATCGCGATCACGATCGGCTATTGCCTGATGCTGCGGGCGAAGGCGAAGGCGGCGTAGCGCAGAACTAAAAATCCTCCCCCGCGCGGGGGAGGATCGAACGTCCTCGGGGGCCCGAATATCGATCCAGCCTAGCGCCCGGTCAGCCCGCGCTTCACCTTGCGCATCCCGCCGATCATCTGGCTGGCGATCAGGTCGGCCGCCTGCCCCAGCGGCAGCGGCTGACCGCCCAGCGTGCGGTGGAGCAACAGCGAGCCCGAACGCACGCTCGCCCGGCAGATCCGCCACCAGAGCTGCGAGATTTCGCGATCGACCGCTGCCAGATCCGCGCCCGGGTTCGCCGCCGCGAAGCCCGCGCGCAGCACGCCGATCCCGGCGAACAGCCGGTTGAGCGTGTCGACATCGGCCACTGGCTCGCGCGCCATCACATGGCGCACCAGCAACCCGGCGATGTCGGGCGCCGCCTCCCCGAGCAGCGCTTCGTGCCGCTCGCGCAGCAGCAGCTCGGCATGCGCGCGCATCGTGCCGTTATAGACTTGCGAGGCGCCGCCGGCATGGCAGCGATAGAGCATCAGCACCTCGTCGATCTGGTCGATCCGCCCCCAGGGCCGCAGCCGCTGATACAGGTCGAAATCCTCGACATAGCGCATCTCGGGCCGCTCGAACGGCTCGAGCCGGCGCGCAGCCTCGGTGCGGAACATCACCGAAGACCAGGCGATCGGGTTCTGCACCAGCATCAGCCAGTCGATCAGCACCGGGCCCAGCGGCCGCGGCCAATTGCCCGGCAGGCGCCTGCCCTCGACGACGAAGTCGGTCGCGCAGCTCACCAGCGCGGTCTCGGGATGGGCTTCGAGATGCGCCACTTGCCGCACGAAGCGTTCGGGCAGGCTGATATCGTCCTGGTCGAGCCCCGCGACATAGCGTCCGCGCGCCTCGGCAAAGGCGCGGTTGCGCGCCACCACCGGCCCGCCATTGGTCTCCGAACGGATCACCCGCACCCGCGGGTCGCCGAGCCGCTCGAGCACGCCGATACTGTCGTCCTTCGAGCAATCGTCGACCGCGATCAGCTCCCAATCGGTCAGCGTCTGCGCCTGCAGGCTGGCGAGCGTCTCGGGCAGCAAGGCCGCGCCTTCATAGACCGCCATGATCACCGATACGGTGGGCGCCCGGGTCATGCCACCGCCTGCGCAGGCATGTCGAGCAACTGGTCGACGATCATCTGGCCGATATCGTTCTGCCACAGCCACAGGCCATTGGCCTTGCCGCTGAAGCTCGCCTCGCCGCCCAGCTTGCCATCAGGTACATGGCCCGAAGCGAGCCCGATCCCGAACACGCCCGGCACCGGCCGCCCCTCGGCGTCGATCACCCGGCAGGACTGGTCGACCAGCCGCGGCCGCCCTGCCGCGTCGGCGGCGAGCGCGATCCGGTTGCCGTCGACATCGAAAAGCGGCAACGCGCGGGGCCGATAGCCGAGCGCACCGATCACCACGTCCGCGCCCGCGATCTCCGCCCGCACCGCCGCATCGTCGAGCGCGCCGATCTGCCTGAGCGCCATGCGCGGATCGGGCGCGCGTCCGCCGACGCCGAGCATCCGCAGCACCAGCTCGCGTGCCTCGAGCCGGAAGCCCGCGAGCCGATAGACGAAGCCGCTCACCGGACAGATGTCCTGTGGCCCGAAATCGGTGAAGCCGTTCGCCCGCGCCTCCTCGGCCGAGCGATAGAAGGGCCGGAGCGGCCGGCGATGATAGAGCGCGAGCGCTCCCGCCCCCAGCGCGAGGGCCGGCGCCGCCTTGAGGATCAGCGCCGCCGCGGCGAGCGCGCTGGTCGATCCGCCGACGATCGCGATCTTCGGCGCCGGCTTGCCCGAGATGCGCTCCCGCAGGGCATCGAGCCCGCCGATCCGCAGGAATTCGTCCCCGCTCATCAGCCGCTCGCCCGCCAGCGCCCCCAGCGCCACGCCCGCGACCTGCTCGGCCTCGACATTGGCGCGCGCCTGATAGCCCCCCGTCGCGATCACCAGCTTCGCCGCGCGCATCACGCGCACTTCGCCGGTCACCCGGTTGACCACCCGCGCCGCCCAGACGCCGTCGGCGGTCCGCCGCGCCTCGACCACCTCGCTCCGCGTCGCCACGATGCCGCCGCGCCCCGCGACGATCGCCGCCAGCTCGGCGCCGGTCGCCTCGAGGAACGGCGTGGTCCGCGCCAGCGGCACGCCGAGCTTGCCGACATGCATCGCGACTTCCTGCCCCGAGCTGTGCCCCTCCAGCGCCGCGATCCCGTCATGCGCATTGCCCTTGACCGCGGTCAGGAAAGTCTCCGCCGTGCTGTCCGACGTGATCGCATAGGTCCCGATCTCGCCGCGCCCGAGCACCGCGTCGCGCTCGACCACCGCCAGCCCCGCCTCGGCGAGCCGCACCAGCGCGTCGCTCTTGCTCGCCGCCGTCAGCAAAGCCGTCCCCGCCGGCCCGCCGCCGACGATCAGCGCGGCATGGACATGCCCGCCGCGCCGCTCGGCATGCGGCAGGCCCTTGAGCCCCGACGCCGCGCACGCATCGACCAGCGCCGCGCACACGCGTTCGACATCGGCCTCGGTCATCGCGTCGGTCACCGGCAGCGAGAGCACCCGAGCCCCGACATCGTCGCACACCGGCAGCGGCTCGCTCACACCGTGCGCGCGGAACCAGGGTTGCTCGCCCAGATGCGGGCTGAAATAGCTCGCCGCCCCGATCCCCTGCTCCGCCAGCGCCGCGATGATCGCCGCGCGGTGGCCCGCAAAGGCGCGCGGCAGCAGCAGCGACTGGAATTGCAGCGCCGGCCGCGATCCGCGCAGGTCCTGGAATTCGAATCCCTTCTCCGCCGCGAACCCGCCCAGCGCCTTGCGATAGACCGCGTCGAGCTCCATCCGGTGCGCCGCGACGCCCTCGATTGCGTCGAGCTTCGCGCGCGCCACCAGCCCCAGCACCTCGGGCAGCTTGGCGTTGAACCCGGGACCTTCGGCCGAGCGCCCGCCGGCAAAGCCGAAATTGGTCATCCGCCGCAGCGCCGCGATCAGCTCGGCGTCGCCCGAATGGACCAGCCCGCCCTCGGCGGTCGCGAACACCTTGGTCGCGTGCATCGAATAGACCACCGCGAAGGGCGCGCCCGCGCCGAACTGGCGTCCCTCGGCATCCAGCGCGCCCAGCGAGGCGGCGGCGTCGATCACCACCCCCACGCCGCGCGCCGCATAGTCGCGGTAGCGCGCCAGATCGATCCCCGCGCCGAAGGTCGCATAGGGCACCACCGCCGCGATCCGGTCGCCATAGCGCGCGAACGCCCGCGCCTCGGCCTCGGCACTCGCCGCCCAGTCCTCGGGATCGATGTCGCACAGCAGCGGCGTCAGCCCCGCCCATTCGGCCGCATGCGCCGTCGCGGCGAAGGTGAAGCCCGGAATCAGCGCGAAATTGCCCTTGCCCGCGCGCGGCCCCGCGGCGTGGCGGATCGCCAGCATCAGTCCCAGCGTGGCGTTTGCCACCGCGAGGCAATCGCCCTTCCCCTCGAACAGCTGCGCCGTCGCCGCCGCCTCGAAGCCGCGCACCACCGGCCCGCCGTTCGAATAGATTCCGCGCGCCTCGATCTCGGCCAGCGCCTCGCCCATCAGGCTCAGTTTCGGGGGGCGCGGCGCGATCAGCGGCAGCCGATCCATAACTCTCTCCAGCTTGAATTTGCCGGAGCCTAGCCGCTGCGAACCTTCGATTTCGTAAAGCCGCGCAGACGCCGCGCAGCCATGGACCCCGCCGCGCGCGCAGGCTAGCGCGAGACCATGCTGCTCGGCCCGCCAGACCAGATCGATTCGGCCACGCTCGCCTTTTGCGCGACCATCTCCCCCGAAACGCCGCTCTACGTGCCCGTCCGCCCCGCGCCCGCGGCGAAGCCGGTCTATTGCTTCGACAACAGCGTCGCCTGCGCAGAGGCGCAGGGCGGCGCGGCGGTCTATGGCTGGGCGATCTGGCGCTGGCCCGGCCGCTGGTTCGAGGCCGAGCACCATGCGGTCTGGCGCAGCCCCGACGGCACGCTGCTCGACGTCACGCCGCAGGCCGGCGATCCGCCGCGCGTGCTGTTCCTCCCCGATCCGGCCGCGCCCTACGATCCCGCCACCTTCCGCCGCAACATCATGGCGCCCGACGGCGACGGCGCGGCGGTGCGCGAATATATCGCGCTGGTCGCGCGGCGCGGCGACATCACCGATGCCTATTGGGAGCCGGGGATGGACGTGCTCCCGCTGTTCAGCCCCGAGGATCAGCGCCGGCTCGACCCGATCGACGCGCGCATGGCCGAGCTGCGCGCCGAGATCGCCTGACTCACCGCCCTGCGGTCCGCATCGTCCACGCCGAGCCCGCGATCAGCAGCGCCGCGCATCCCATCGTCCATTCGAGATGGCTCCCCGGCGCCGCCACGATCCGCGGCAGGTGCACCAGTAGCACGAAGCTCCCCGTCATCGCCGCGAGCAAGGTCGCCGCCAGCCGCACCCGTACCCCGCTCACCAGCGCCAGCCCCGCCGCGACATGCCCCGCTCCGGTCGCATATGCCCAGAACAGCTTGCCCGGGATCCAGCCCGGCACCATCGTCGCGGTGAACTCGGCATAGACGAAGTGGCTGAGCCCGAAGACCAGCGCGCACAGCCCGAACGCCACCCGCGGCGCCGCGCGCACCCAGCCCGGGCCGCCGCCCCGCGCCACCAGCGCCAATTGCACCCCTGCCGCGCACATCGCGCCGATCTCGGCCGGGCCGAGCAGCGCGCCGACCAGCCCGCTCGCCGGCGCCGCCAGCACTTTCGGCAGATGCAGCGCGACCACCCACAGGCCGAACCACCCCGCCAGCAGCGCCGCGCCCCAGAAGCTGGTCCGCCGCACCAGTGCGAGCGTGCCGCCCGCGATCAGCACCAGCGCGCTCGCCATCGCCAGCGGCGCATTGCCCGCCAGCGCCGGGGGCACCGGCTGCCATTGCAGCGCGAAATCGCCAAAGGCGAGGCCCACCGCCCCCATCCCGATCGCGCCCGTGCTCCAGGCCAGCGCGTCGCCGTTCAGCTCCCGCAATCCCCGCATCGCCCCCTCCATGCCGCCGACTCATAGCCGTGCGCCGCCATCCTGCCCCAAAGCTGCGCGCGAGCGTCGTGTTTTTGCGGGGCAACGTCCCTCGTCGCGCCCGTCTCCGCCCCCGTCGCCGATCGGTGGCGCGATCTGGCGGTCCTGACGCACGCCCTCTCCCCTTCAGGGAGAGAGGGCGCATCGGGAGCGCATCGCCATGTCCCTCTCCCCGGCCCTCTCCCCGCAAGCGGAGAGAGGGAGAAACCGGCGCCCCCCGGGCACCACTCGAAAAGGATTCCGCATGAAGCTCCGGCACCGCCTGTTGGCTGCCTTTCTCGCCCTCGCCGCGCTCGCCCCCGGCGCGGCGCAGGCGCAGGCGCGCGCCACGGAGGTCCCCGGCTTCGGCGACAGCAGCGCCCCGCCGCGAGGCGCGCCCTTCACGCTCCCCGCCGGGCTCGAGCTCGCCGGCCCGATCGTCGGCGCCGACGACGACGGCAACTGCCCCAAACCCCGGACCGCCAAGGTCGGCAGCGGCCTGTGGGTGCGCGCCTGCATCCCCGTGCGCAACCGCACCGGCGGCGGCGTCACCGTGGTCTTCCCCGCCGGCCTCGTCATCGTCTCGGCCTCGGAGGGCTATCAGAACGGCCTGCTCGTCGAGCGGCAGGTCCTCACCGTCCCGCCCTACACCGTCAGCGGCAACAAGCTGCGCGACAAGAAGGACGACGACATCGTCTACATCCCGGTACACACCTATTGCATCAACAAGCCCCGCGACCCCTCCGATTCCAGAGCGAGCTTCCGGCTCGGCCCGGTGGCCAGCCAGGGCGGACTCGCCGAGCTCTACGCCTTCATGGCCGACAAGGATTTCAAGGAAGACGGCATCCGCGTCGAGGCGCTGCAGGAAGTGGTGTTCGACATCGTCAGGGACGGCCGCTTCACTGCCGAGCATCGCGCGGAGCTGACCAAGGTCTGGCAGGCACCGGATTTGCAGTGAGGGCGGCGGGTCGGCCCGCCTCTTATCCACAGTCATTCGACAAACGGACACCTTTTGTTCTTGCACGGCGGGAATCGCTCGGTCAAAATGCGAGAAATTGTCCCAGAGGTGTTCGATGCACGGTCCGCTCAGTTTCTCCCAGCTCAGGCAGCGGACCGGGATGAGTGTGGAGGAGTTGGCGATAGAGCTCGATTGCTCCCCCAGCACCGTCTATCGCTGGGAACGGGGCGAGATCGAGCCCAAGGCGCCGATCTATCGCACGCTGGAGATGATCGCGAAGCTCACGCCCGCCGCCTCGAACGACGCAGCGTTCCGCTTCATCGATCTGTTCGCCGGCATCGGCGGGCTGCGGATCGGCTTTCAGGCGATCGGCGGCCACTGCGTGTTCACCTCCGAATGGGACGCCAAGGCGCAGGAGACCTATTCGCGCAATTTCCGCGACAATCATCCGCTCGGCGGCGACATCCGTCCCTTTGCCGATGATCCCGCGCTGATCCCGGAGCACGACGTGCTGCTCGGCGGTTTCCCCTGCCAGCCCTTCTCGATCGCCGGCGTTTCGAAAAAGAACGCGCTCGGCCGCCCGCACGGGTTTCTCTGCGATACGCAGGGCACCCTGTTCTTCGATACCGCCCAGATCATCGCGCATCACCGCCCAGCGGCGTTCGTGCTCGAGAATGTCAAGAATCTCGAGCGGCACGACAAGGGCCGCACCTTCGCGACGATCATCAACGTGCTCGAGAACGAGCTCGGCTATCACGTCCAGACGCGCGTGATCAGCTCCGAGCCGTGGGTCCCGCAAAAGCGCGAGCGGATCTTCATCGTCGGCTTCCGCGAGAAGACCGAATTCAACCTCAAGACGCTCGAATTGCCGACCAACGGCCCCAAGCTCGGCAGCATCCTCCAGCCGCATGACGAGGTGGATCCCAAATACACGCTCACGCCGCGGCTCTGGGAATATCTCCAGGCGTACAAGGCCAAGCACGCATCGAAGGGCAACGGCTTCGGCTACAGCCTATTCGGCCCGAACGACGTCGCCCGCACGCTCTCGGCGCGCTATTACAAGGACGGTTCGGAGATCCTGATCGCACAGCCCGGCAAACGCCCGCGTCGCCTGACCCCGCTCGAATGCGCGCGGCTGATGGGCTTCGATCGCGGCGAACGGCGCTGGCACATCCCCGTTTCGGACACTCAGGCCTATCGCCAGTTCGGCAATGCCGTGGTGGTGCCCGTGGTCGAGTTCCTCGCCGAAGCGATCAAGCCGCACCTCGCCGCCGCGCTCGCCCGGCCTGCTGCGCAACAGGCGGCCCCCATCGTCGTGACGCGCCCCGATCGGGAGCCGGTCTTCGCGCATGGCTGACGTGGTTTCGGCTGCGGTCCGCAGCCGGATGATGGCGGGGATCAAGGGCAGGAATACCAACCCCGAACTTCTCCTCCGCAAGGGCCTCCACGCCCGCGGCTTTCGCTTCCGGCTGCACGACAAGGCGCTTGCGGGAAGCCCCGACATCGTCCTGCCGCGCTACCGCGCCGTGATCTTCGCGCATGGCTGCTTCTGGCACGGCCATGACTGCCATTTGTTCAAATGGCCGAAGACCCGCGAGGAATTCTGGCGCACCAAGATCGCGCGCAACCAGGAAGTCGACGCCAAGGCCGAAGCGACTCTCATGAAGACCGGGTGGCGCTATGCGGTGGTCTGGGAATGCGCGCTCAAGGGGCGGACGCGCCTTCCCATCGAGGAAGTGTTGGCATCCCTCGCCGACTGGATCCGATCCGATCGGCAACGGCTCGAAATCAGGGGGAACTGATGCGGCGCGGGTTTCTCTCCGATCTCTTCACCGGCGTGGCGGTCAAGCGACTGACGCTCGTCGAGACGATCTCCGAGAAATCGAACCAGCATGAATTCCAGGGCAGCAAGCCGCTCCGGCGCCTGCTCGGCGAGGAGGACCGCAAAGGCATCCCTACCCGCTTCCTTCGCCTCTCGGGCGAACAGGGCACGCTCGCCGAGGACGGCTTCATGAGCTGGTCGAACGTCCGCAAGGGCAAGCCGCGCGCCCCCGAATTCCATCTCTATTACTCGACCAACGCCGTCACCGAGCGGATGCAGGTCGACGATGCGCTGTTCCTCGCGCTGCGGCGCGACGGATCGCTGCTTGCCATCGTCACGCCCGCCGAAAGCACTGTGCAGAACCAGCTGCTCTGGCTGTTCGGCCTGCACGACCAGCCGATGTTCGCCTTCGCCTTTCAGCCGATTGCTGAGGCGAACGACGCCGAGCTCGATTTCGTCGCGCGTTACATCCTCGATGAGCTCGGCATCGAACCGGAGGAACCGGACGCCAGCACGTTGGACACGCTGATCGACCCGTTCGGGCTGGCATTTCCCTCGACACGCGTGCTCTCGGATCTCGCGCGCGCTTCGCTTCCGGCGATCGACGAGATCGACGAACCCGATGCCACCCTCGTCGCATGGATGGACCGCGAGGAGCAGCTATTCCGCCGCCTCGAACGCCGGATCGTCGCCGAGCGCATCGCCGGCGGCTTCGTCACCGCCGAAGGCGCCGATGTCGACGGCTTCCTCGCCTTCTCGCTCAGCGTCCAGAACCGCCGCAAGGCGCGCGCCGGGCAGGCGCTGGAGAATCATCTCGAAGCGATCTTCGTCGCGCACGGCATCCAGCATCGCCGCGGCGCCGCGACCGAGAACCGCAGCAAGCCCGATTTCCTCTTCCCCGGCCCGATGCACTATCGCGACCCCGGCTTCCCCGCCGCGCGCCTCACCATGCTCGGTGCCAAGTCGACCGCCAAGGATCGCTGGCGGCAGGTTCTGTCCGAAGCTGATCGCATCGCGGAGAAGCATCTGCTCACGCTCGAGCCCGGCATCTCGGAGAACCAGACGCAGGAGATGCAGGCGCGGCGGCTCCGGCTGGTCGTGCCGGCGCGGCTCCACGCCACCTATCGCCCCGCGCAGCAAGGCTGGCTGATGGATGTGGCGGGGTTCCTCGCGCTGGTCAGGGAGCGGCAGGGGGATTGAGGCGGGCTTTGGCTTCTTCACCGGCCGAACCACGCTCCCACCGGCCGCTATCGCCCGGGCTGAGATCGACCTCCTCGGGGCGAGCGGGTGTCCCGGCGGGGGCTCCGGCGCGAGCGGAAGGCGCTCGATTTAGCCTTTCATGGCGGTTAGCATTGCCGAATGATGCTATTCGCCGTCGCGCTTCTCGCACTTCATCCGCAAGCCGCCGCAACCGCACCGCCCGTGAGCGAGGAGGAGATGTTCTGCGTCTTCAAGGGGCTCGACGACCGCACGCTTGCCGAGATGGCGGAGCTCATCGTCGACAACGGCAACGGCTCGCTTCCCGAGATTGGCGAGTATGCGAGCGCGGCCGTCGATCCCTGCGCCAAAAAGTGGAAATGGGACGCCGAGACACGCTCGATCGGCGCACTGACCGCCGCCGCCCGGGCAGCGACGCAACGCTATGAGGACACGCTGAAGGGGCGGTTCAGTCACGCGCAGCTATCGGGGTTTTTCGACGAATTGAGCGACACGGACAAGCAGGCGCTGACGATCGTCGGCTATTCCGGACTGACGGCGAGCGACCGCTCCCAGCACGGCCAACGACTGGAGGCGCTGTTCAAACGCAAAGGCGTGCGTCCGGTCGAGTATCTCCGCGTGACGAGCCTGTTCACCGCCGTCGCGCGCCTTCACGAGATGTATGGCGCGTGGACGCAGCATGCGCGCGGTCGGACTCGCTGACCCTTCGCCAGCCTCCCGTAGCGGACATTCGCCGGTCCTTGCCCATCCCGACCCGCGCCCACCCATCGGGCAGGTTGACCGCGATCCGCTTTCGCCTGGGCGTCGGGCAATGATCGACCTGCGCAAACTTCGGCGCGCCTCGGCGAGGATCGCGGGCGGGCTGGTCCTGATGGTCGTCGGCGCCCGGCTACTCAGCCAGTATCTTGCCTATCGCTACCCCGCATTCGAGCCGGTGTTGCGCGACACCGACGATTTTCTGTTGGGCGCCCTCTGGCTTTGCCTGCTGAGCGCCGTCCTTCTTCGGCCCCCCGAAGATCGCGCCGACAGCCGATCGGAAGAGGTCTCCCCGCGGTGGAGTGGAACTTTGGTGGTTCTGATCACGGGAGTCGCAGCAGCGCTGTTCGTCGGAGAGGAAAGCGTCGGCACCGGGGACTATTGGGCGCCGGCGCTCATCGTCGTTGGAACGATCGTCGCGGCTATCCTCGTCTGGCGCTTCGCCTCGCGCCATGCCGACGAGATCGGCGAGGCCAGGTTCGTCGAATGAAGCATGGGGACACTCGCCTTCCGATACGATGACGGGCGCGCAAGGGAGAGTTCGCGACGAGCTCCGGCGGCGGCCCCAGGCTGCGGGCGCCGCTGGCAATGTAGGATTTCCCATGCCAGCCTCGTCCCCGCACATGCTCTTTGAACCTGTCGAGATCGTCCTACATCCGTTGCGTAATATTCTTGCGCGACTGCGCAACTCCCGGAAAGCTTTTACGCGACTCTTGCGACTCTAGCCCGGCGAAATCCTGTTTCCGGGCCCGTCGAAAGCCCCGAAAATTCCTACATTCGTCGCCGGCGAGTCGGCCCCGGTCGCATGTCGGGCCACCCGCGCCGCCGCCTTAACCCCTCGGCAACCGCTTCCTGCCGACACCGCCTCCGCCAGAAGGGAAAACGAAATGCGCCACCGCGACCTCATCCGCGACGAGACCGCCGCGACTGCGATCGAATATGGCCTGATCGCCGCGCTGATCGCGGTCGCCTGCATCATGGCGTTCCAGGCGCTCGGGCTGAACCTCGCCAATATCTTCACCACCGCGACCAATGCGATGGCCGGGACCTGAGCCCTCGCCTTGCCGACGCCCGGCCCGCGGTGCATGTTGCCCGGATGCGCCGGGGGCTCGCACTTGCGTTGGGACTGCTCGTCGGCGGCTGTGCCCGCACCCCGCCGCCGATGCCGCCGCCCGTCCCGCTCGCGGACCTGCCCGCGGCACCGCCGGCCCTCGGCCCTTCGGCCCAACAGGTGTCGATCCTCTACCAGCAATATCAGGACCGATTGCCTTGCCCGGAGGAAGCGACCTGCGGGCGCGCGCGGCGGCTGCCGGTCGGCTTTGTCGACTGCGATCCGAGCGGCGAGAACGCGATGCGCTGCTCGTTCGTGGTTTCCGCCAAACCCTATGGGAAGCCCGACCTCTATCGCTGCACGGGCCTGTTCCGCACCAACCGCGACGGCTGGCAGCTCACTCGCCTGCTCGACATGTGCCAGGCGGCGCGCTGGCGCGCCTTGCCCTGATCGTCGGGCGAGCGCGCCCGCCGCTTACTCCTCGCCCATCCGCAGCGCCGCGATGAAGGCTTCCTGCGGGATCTGCACCGAGCCGTACTCGCGCATCCGCTTCTTGCCTTCCTTCTGCTTTTCCAGAAGCTTGCGCTTGCGGGTCGCGTCACCGCCATAGCATTTGGCGGTCACGTCCTTGCGCATCGCCGCGATCGTCTCGCGCGCGATCACCTTGCCGCCGATCGCCGCCTGGATCGGGATCTTGAACAGGTGCCGCGGGATCAGGTCCTTGAGCCGCTCGCACATGCCGCGGCCGCGGCTCTCGGCGGTCGAGCGGTGCACGATCATGCTCAGCGCGTCGACGGGCTCGTTGTTGACGAGGATCCCCATCTTGACGAGGTCGCCCGGGCGGTGGCCGATTTGCTCATAGTCGAAGCTGGCATAGCCGCGGCTGATCGACTTGAGCCGGTCGTAGAAGTCGAACACGACTTCGTTGAGCGGCAGCTCATAGGTCAGCTGCGCGCGGCCGCCGACATAGGTCAGGTCGCGCTGGATGCCGCGCCGGTCCTGGCAGAGCTTGAGGATCGAGCCCAGATATTCGTCGGGGACGTAGATCACCGCCTTGATCCACGGCTCCTCGATCTCGTCGATCCGGTTGGGATCGGGCATGTCGGCGGGGTTGTGGAGCTCCAGCGTCTTGCCCTCGGCCTCGCCCGCGGCCTTGGTCAGCCGCATCTTGTAGACCACCGAGGGCGCGGTGGTGATCAGGTCGAGATCGTACTCGCGGCTCAGCCGCTCCTGGATGATCTCGAGGTGAAGAAGTCCCAGGAACCCGCAGCGGAAGCCGAAGCCCAGCGCCGCGCTGGTCTCCATCTCGAAGCTGAACGAGGCATCGTTGAGCCGCAGCTTGGAGATGCTCTCGCGCAGCTTCTCGAAATCCGCGGCGTCGACCGGGAAAAGACCGCAGAACACCACCGGCTGGACTTCCTTGAAGCCTTCGAGCGGCTCGGCGGTCGGGCGCCGCGCATCGGTGAGCGTGTCGCCGACGCGGGCCTGCGCGACTTCCTTGATCTGCGCGGTGATGAAGCCGATCTCGCCCGGGCCGAGGTCGGGAAGCTGCTCGATCTTGGGGCGGAACGCGCCGACGCGGTCGACGAGATGCGTCGTGCCGCTCTGCATGAACTTGACCTGCTGGCCCTTTTTGATCGTCCCGTCGATCACCCGGACGAGGATGACGACCCCCAGATACGGATCGTACCAGCTGTCGACGAGCATGGCCTTGAGCGGGGCATCGGCATCGCCCTTGGGCGCCGGGATGCGCTCGACGATCGCGTCGAGGATCTCGTCGATACCGATCCCCGATTTGGCGCTGGCGAGCACCGCGTTCGAAGCGTCGAGGCCGATGATCTCCTCGATCTCGTTGCGGACCTTCTCGGGCTCGGCCGAGGGCAGGTCGATCTTGTTGATCACCGGGATGATCTCGTGATCATGCTCGATCGACTGATAGACGTTCGCGAGCGTCTGCGCCTCGACGCCCTGCGCAGCGTCGACGACGAGCAGCGCGCCTTCGCACGCAGCGAGGCTGCGGCTGACCTCATAGGCGAAGTCGACATGCCCCGGCGTGTCCATCAGGTTGAGGACATGCCCCTTCCAGTCGAGACGCACGGTCTGCGCCTTGATCGTGATCCCGCGCTCCTTCTCGATGTCCATATTGTCGAGGACCTGGCTCGACATCTCGCGCTCGGAGAGTCCGCCGGTGCGCTGGATCAGGCGATCGGCGAGAGTCGACTTGCCGTGGTCGATATGCGCGATGATCGAGAAGTTGCGGATCTTGGAAAGTTCGGTGGCCATGATCGCGCGGCCCTAGCAGGGGCGGCGCGCGATGCGAAGGGGGCGCGCGCGGCAAGTGCGGAAGCTTGGCTTAACGCGATCTTCACCACGGTGCGCCACGGCGGACAGGATGTCGCGTCTTTCCTCAGGACTGCCCGTACAATTGCTCGCCGCCGGTACCGCGCTGACGGCGATCGCCTTCGCGCCGCCTGCCGAGGGGCAGTTGCTGCTCGTGCCGCTCGCCGGTCAGAACGCCGATGTCCTCACCGTCTGGGCGACCAACGGCGACGCGCGGATCGTCGGGCCTGGACCGCTGCCCGGATCGCTGGTCGTGCAGGGCCGCGCCGCCGCACTGGCCGGCACCGCGCTGCGCCACGCGACGCTGATCCTCGCCGCGCCGCCCGCTGCGTGCGGAGCCGAACGATGAACCAGGACGCGATCTTCGCGCCATTCCGGAGCGGCGGCGCGCGGGTGATGCTCGCGCTGCTCTGGCTCAACTGGCTGATGCTGCCGCCGGCCGCGCTGGCGTTCGGCAGCGCCAATCTCCTCGCCACCATGATCGCAGGGCTCGCCGTGCTGATCGTGCCCAGCCTCAACTTCGCGCGCAGCCGCCACGACGCCGGCGCGCGCTGCGCGCTCGGGGTTGCCGCGTCGGTGTTCCCCGCATTGTTCGTCGCGCTCTCGGCAGGCCGTCCGTGGCAGATGGACCTGCACATGTATTTCTTCGTCAGCATGTCGCTGCTGCTGCTGCTCTGCGACTGGCGGCCGATCGTCGTCTTCACAATGCTCACGGCCTCGCATCACCTGCTCTTCTCGTTCGGGCTGCCCGAATGGGTCTTCCCGGGTTCGGGCTCGATCGGCCGGGTGTTGCTGCACGGCGGGCTGGTCGCCGGAGAGGCGGGCATCCTCATCTTCATCACGCAGCGAATCCGGAACCTCGTCCTGCGCAGCCACAAGGCCCGCGAGACCGCCGACGCCGCCCGGCGCGAGGCGGAGACTGCGCGCCAGGAAGCACAGAACGCATTGCACGACCTGCGCGCGGCGCAGACGCTCAGCGAGCAGCGGTTGCACGAACGCCATGCTGCCGAACGCGCGCTCGCCGAATCGCTCAACGGCCGCCGCGCCGCGATCTCGGCGGACATCGAAGCACGCATCGGCACCCTCGCCTCCGAGCTCCGCGCCGCCGCGACGACGCTTTCGGGCCAGGAGAGCGCGCTCGACGGCATCGCCCGCCGGCTCTCCTCGGAATATGGCAATCTGCGCGCCGCCAGCGACAAGTCGCTGACCAACGCCACGCTGGTCTCGGCCGCCGCCGCGCAGCTCGGCCACGCCGCGCACGCCGCCGGCGACAATGCCGAACGCGCCAACACGCTCGTCAACGAAACAAGCGAAACCGTGCTGGCGCTCGAGCCCCGCATGCTCGAGCTCACGCGTCAGATCGAGGGCGCGCGCAGCATCCTCGATCTCGTCTCGGAGATCGCCGCGCAGAGCAATCTGCTCGCGCTCAACGCCACCATCGAGGCCGCGCGCAGCGGCGAAGCCGGTCTCGGCTTCGGCGTGGTCGCGCACGAGATGAAACAGATGGCAGCGCGCACCGCCTCGGCGACCGGCCAGATCGCCGGAAAGCTCGATCTGATCGCCGCGGCGGCGCAGACCTTCGGCGACATCGTCTCGGGCACCACGTCGCGCATGGGTGCGGCAAGCGGATCGGCCCAGGCAGTGTCGGCGGCGGTCGACGAGCAGCGCCTCGCGATCGAAGCCATCGCGCGCGCGGCCGACGCAGTGATGGCCGATGTCCGCGACACCGACGCGCGCAGCCGTATCATCGGCGACGCGGTCGATCAGAATCGCGACCTCGCCGCGCACGCCTCCGAGCTGGCGCGCCTGCTCGACGACCGCGCCCGCGCGCTCGGCGAGAATATGGAGCGACTGCTCGGCGACCTGCGCGCGGCCTAGGTCGGCCGGCGCGCCCGCATTTCGGCCTCGATCGCAGCAAGCGCCGTCTCGAAGCGCGCCTCGCCCTGCCCCGAGACCAGCGCCCAGCGCACCCCGCGGCGCTCGAGCTCCGCTTTCGACAGATCGAAGAAGCGCTGGCGCAGCGCCGGCGTGCCGAAGATGCGCGTGCCATCGGCGACCCAGGGCAAGTCGATGTCGAACAGCAGATAGAAGTCCGCCGTGCCTTGCCATGCGTCGAACCACGGATCGCGCTTGCCGAACAGCATGTCGGCCCACACCGCGGTCATCAGCGGGTCGGTGTCGAGGATCAGCGGGTCCGCGCCCTCGGCGAGCAGCATCTTCGCGCCGGCATCATGGTTCTGCGCGATTTCGACCAGGTCGCGCATCGTGAACATGATCCCATGCGTCTCGGCATAGTCGCGGCCATATTCGTCGAGCAACTCGCCGCCGAAATGCTCGGCAAGCCGCCGCGCGATCGTGGTCTTGCCCACGCTTTCGGGTCCGTGGAGGCAAATGGTACGCGGTTTCATGCTCGGGCTTTGGTCCACTGAATCAGGCCCCAGACGGACAGGGCGAGGAAGACGAGATAGAGGCCGGCGGTGAGCCATAGCCCCTTGAAGGCGAACAGGGGCACCGCGGCGATATCGACCGCGATCCACAATAGCCAGCTTTCCCAGTTGCGGCGCGACTGGAGGATCTGCGCGGCGACGCTGGCCATCGCGATGCTGCCGTCCCACCACGGAAACGCGGCGTCGGTATAGCGATTCATCAGTGCACCCCATGCCAGCGAAGCGACGACGCAGCCCGCCAGCCAGCAAAGCCGTGCAACATGGCCGAGCCCCTCGACGCGGACCTCGCCGGTGTCGGCGCGCGCGCGTGCCCAGTTCCACCAGCCATAGAGGTTCACCGCGAAGAAAAAGACCTGGAGCAGCGCGTCGCTATAGAGCTTCTCGTGGAAGAAGATCCACGCGTAGAGTGACACCATGGCGAGCGCGAACGGGTAGTTCCACATGCTCCGCCGGACCACCAGCGTCACGTTGATCAGCCCGAGCAGGGTCGCGGTGGCTTCGATCGGGCTCACACGCGCGGCGTAGCAGCAACTTTGCATAGCGGTCGAGTGGGTTGCCCTGCGGAATTGTCACGCTACCCTGTCCCAAAATGCGAGGGGATGGGCATGCGGCACATCGCGGTGATCGGTTCGGGACCCGCCGGCTATTATACTGCCGAGGCCTGCCAGAAGACCTTCGGCGAGGCGGTGCGGGTCGACATCATCGATCGCCTGCCTGTCCCTTTCGGCCTCATCCGTACCGGGGTGGCGCCCGATCACCAGTCGATCAAGGGCGTGTCGCGGCGCTATGAGGCAGTCGCGCTGACCGACAATGTCCGCTTCGTCGGCAACGTCACCATCGGCGAGGACGTGTCGATCGACGAGCTGCTCGCGCTCTACGACGCGGTCGTCCTCGCCACCGGCGCGCCGCACGATCGACCGCTCGAGATCCCCGGTGCCGACCTGCCCGGCGTCGTCGGATCGGCGGCGTTCGTCGGCTGGTACAATGGCCATCCCGACTATGCCGATCTCGCCCCGCCGCTCGACGGGCCCGCGGTGGTGATCGGCAACGGCAATGTCGCGCTCGACGTCGCGCGGATTCTCGCCAAGGGCGAAGCCGAGTTCGCCGGCTCGGATATCGTTGGCCACGCGCTCGCCACGCTGAAGACATCGACCGTGGACACCATCACGCTGCTCGGGCGGCGCGGCCCCCACCAGATCGCGATGACGCCCAAGGAGCTTGGCGAGCTCGGCGAGCTCGCCCGCGCCGCACCGGTGGTCGATCGCAGCGATCTGCCGCCCGTGGAGGACGACGCCATACTCGATCCCGGCCAGCGCAAGTCGGTCAATCATCTCCGCGCCTTCGCGGCGGCGGAGCGCAGCGACAAGCCGATCCGGGTCGTCTTCGATTTCTTCGCCATGCCGGTCGCGATCGAAGGCGATGGCAAGGTCGAGCGCGTGGTGATCGAACGCACCGCGCTCGGGATGGACGGCAGCGCGCGCGGCACCGGCGAGCGCTATACGGTGCCCGCCAGCCTCGTGGTCAGCTGCATCGGCTATCGCACCCCGCCGATCGAGGGCGTGCCCTATGACGATCGCGCCGGGCGCTTCGCCAATGACGAGGGTCGCGTGCGCCCCGGTCTCTACGCGGTCGGCTGGGCGCGGCGCGGGCCGACGGGGACGATCGGCACCAACCGCCCCGACGGCTTCGCGATCGCCGAGAAGATCGCCGCGGACATCGGCGAGGGCGCCGGCAAGCCGGGACGCGCCAGCCTCGATTCGCTGCTTGCCGGCCGCGGCGCCGAGCCGATTACCTTTCGCGATTGGCAGAAGATCGACACCGCCGAGATCGCCGCCGCGCGCGCCGGATCGCCGCGCGAGAAATTCACCAGCATCGAGGCGATGCTGGGCGCCGCGAAAAGCTGATTCGTCAGCGCGGCCGCCCTCGGGCCCGCAGCGACGCGCCGCACGCTCAGGGTCATTCGACTGGGATGTCAGATTCTCCGCAATGGTCGGGGCGATAGGATTCGAACCTACGACCCCTGGACCCCGAGACCAGTGCGCTACCAGACTGCGCCACGCCCCGACACATTGCAGGGGGAGGCGCCTACTCGGTGGACGCAATGCTATCAAGCCAAAAAATCGATGCGCAGCCGCTTTATTCCGCGCGCGTTGGCGACGCATGTCGACAAAGCGAAGCGGGCGAGAGGTTGTCCCCTCGCCCGCCCGGCCGATGCCCTGAGCTGACGCGCCTACTCGTAGCGCAAGGCATAGACCGGATTGGTACGCGCCACCCGGAAAGCGTGCGCGCCGATCGTGGCGATGGCGATCGCCAGCGCGAGGCCGCCCGCGAGCACGAACGGGATCGGGGTCAGGTCGACGCGGATGTCGAACTGGTTGAGCCAGTCGCGCATCACCCACCACGCCACCGGCCAGGCGATCAGATTGGCGATCAGCACCGGCCGGCTGAACTGCCACACCAGCAGCCGGACGATGTCGTGCGTCCGCGCGCCGAGCACCTTGCGGATGCCGATCTCCTTGGTGCGCCGCTCGGCGGTGAAGGCCGCGAGGCCGAACAGCCCGAGGCAGCCGATCACCGCGGCGAGGATCGCGAACATCCCGAACAGCTGGGCGCGGGTCTCGTCGCGATTGTAGAGGTTATGGACCACTTCGGTCACCGAGCGCGCCTCGAACGGGAGCTCGGGCACCAGCCGCTTCCAGATCGCCTCGATCTTCTCGCGGACCGGTTTCGCGTCGCCGGCATGGCGAACGAGCAAGGTGTAGTAGCCGCGATTCTGATAGAAATAGACGATCGGCTGGAGCGGCTGACGGACGCTGCGATAACGCACGTCGCTCACCACACCGACCACGGTGGCGGGCACCCAATTGCCCGCCTCGGGCACGGTGAAGCCGATCTGGACCTGCTTGCCGATCGCCGCCTGCGGCGTGGCGAAGCCGAGCCGCTTGGCGGCCATCTCGGACAGCACGACGTTGGTGCCGCGCGCGACCAGCGCCTTCTCCGCCGCGATGTCGGTCGGCGACGGCGTGGTCGAATCGTCCATCGCGATCGCCTCGGAGAAGTTGCGGCCGGCGAGCAGCTTCATCCCCAGCGCGTCCTTGACCCCCGGATCGATGCCGTAGACCCCGAGCTGGACATAGTCGGTCCGGCCGGGCAACCGGGCGGAGGTCATCGAGTTGTTGCCCGGGGCGACGCCGATCGTGGTCCGGCCCACCTCGGTGACGCCGGGGATCTGGCGGATCTCCTCGCGCAGCGTCTGCACCACCGCCTCGGCCTGCGGCTCGTTGATCCCCGCGACCTGGATCAGCCCTTCGCGCTTGTAGCCGGCGTCCATCGTCCGCGCGTAGATCGTCTGCGAATAGACGATCGCGGTGCAGATGATCAGCCCGATCGACACCGCGAACTGGCCGACCACCAGCAGGTTGCGCAGCCGCCCGCTGCCCTCGGCATCGGCCGAGGATTTGTTGGCCTTGAGCACGCGCGCCGGCTGGAAGCGCGAGAGATAGAGCGCCGGATAGACGCCGCCGGCGAGCCCCACGAGGATCGCCAGCAGGATCACCGGCAGCAATATGCCCTGTCCGCCGAGATAGCGGATCTGCATCCCGGCATCGAGGAAGTTGTTGAGCAGCGGCAGCGCCAGCTCGGCGAGCGCGAGCGCCACCAGCGTGGCGATCCCTGCGACGAGGATCGATTCCCCGACGAACTGGACGATCAGCTGCCGGCGCGTGGCGCCGAGCACCTTGCGAAGCGCCACTTCGCGCGCCCGCTGCGAAGCCCGCGCGGTGGCGAGGTTGGTGAAGTTGATGCACGCCATCCCGAGGATCATCAGCGCCACCACCGCGAAGGTGAGGATCGTCTGCTTGTCGCTGCCCGGCGCCTGGCCGGCATTCTGTGCCTCGCCCAGATGGATGTCGTGCACATTGGTCAACCGCCAGTCCTGATGGTCGCCGGGGTTGGTCACCGGGCCGCCATCGGCGGGATCGTTCGGGATGTTGCGCTTCTCCCATGCCGGGAACTGCGCCATCAGCTGCCCGGCATCGGTGCCCGGACGCAGCTTCACATAGACATAGCCGCCCTGCGAGTTCCACGAGGTCAGGAAGGTCGGGACCTTGTTGAAATAGGCCTGCGGATCGAAGCGTGCGACCGCACCCATGCGCAGATGGGTGTTCTTCGGCAGATCCTTGTAGACCCCGGTGACGCGATAATCCTCCTTGAGGTCCGAGCTCAGCACGGTGATCGTCTTGCCGATCGGGTTCTCGTTGCCGAAATATTTCTTCGCCTCGGTCTCGCTCAACACCAGCGCGTGCGGATCGTCGAGCGCGTGCGCCGCGTCGCCGCGGACGAAGGGCAGCTGGAGGATGTCGAAGATGTTGCCGTCGGCGAAGTACGCGCCCTCGGGCTGATAGGCCTGTCCGTTCAGGCTGAACGTGAAGCCCTGATTGGTGATGTAGACGCGCTTTTCGACCTGCGGGAAATCCTTCTGGAGCGCGATGCCCGAAGCGTAGCTCGTCACCTGCAGCTTATACTCCTCGCCCCCCTGCTCGGTCGGCTTGTAGAAGTCCTGGAGCTGGTACGCGTTCTCCGCGCCCGGCATCCAGCTGTCATAGCTGAACTCGTAGCGGACGAAGGTGAGGATCAGCAGACACGCGGCGATGCCGAGCGACAGGCCGAAGATGTTGATGAAGGCATAGACCTTGTTCTTGGCCAGCGCCCTCAGGCCGACGGTCACATAGTTGCGCCACATGGTCTGGTTCCTACTCGTAGCGAAGCGCGTGGATGGGGTTGGTGCGGGCGACCCGCAGCGATTGTCCGGCGACCGTGGCGATCGCGATGAGCATCGCGAGCAGCCCGGCGACCGCAAAGGGGACCGGCGTCAGCGCGATCCGCGTGTCGAAGCCGTTGAGCCAGTCGCGCATCACCCACCACGCCACCGGCCAGGCGATCAGATTGGCGATCAGTACCGGCCGGCTGAACTGCCACACCAGCAGCCGGACGATGTCGTTCGTATGCGCGCCCAGCACCTTGCGGATGCCGATCTCCTTGGTGCGCCGCTCGGTGGTGAAGGCGGCGAGCCCGAACAGGCCGAGGCAGCCGATCGCGACCGTCAGGATCGAGAAGGCGGCGAACAGCGCGCCGCGCGCGATCTCCTGGCGATATTGCTTGCGCACCAGATCGTCGGCGAAATCGGCGCCGAACGGCACCAGCGGCACGACCTGGCGCCACACTTGCTCCACGCGCTCGCGGATCTCGGCCGGGCGTACGCCCGCATACCGCACCGCGACCTGCGCGAAGCCGACCTTCTGCATGACATAGACGGTCGGCTGGATCGGCTCGCGCAGCGAGCGGAAGCGCGCGTCGGAAACGACGCCAACGATCGTGCTCGGCACCAACCCGGCCTCGGGCAAGGTCAGCGTGCCGCGGACGGTCTTGCCGATCGCCTCCTGCGGGGTGCCGAAGCCGAGACGCTTCGCCGCGGATTCGCTGATCACGATGTTGATCCCGCGCGCGACCAGCGCCCGCTCGGCCTCGAGCTGCATCGGGAACGGCGTCGTCGCATCATCCTTGCCCTGCGAGTCCGAGAAGAAGCGCCCGGCGAGCAGCCGCATCCCCATCGCCTCGAAGAAGCCGGTCTCGATGCCATAGGCGCCGAGCGCGACCGAGCTGGTGGCGCCGGGCAGGAAGAAATCGGCGGTCGAATTGCCGTCGGGCGAAACCCCGATCTGGGTGCGCGCGGCAGCCTGTACGCCCGGGATGCGGCGGATGCGCTCGACCAATTGCTGCGATTGCGCCTGGGTGGCGCCGCGGAAATCGAGGTTCGTGACCTGAAGCAGGCCGTCGCGCTGATAGCCGGCATCGAGCGTCTGGGCGAAGCGGGTCTGCGCATAGATCACCGCGGTGCACACGATCAGCCCGATCGAGATCGCGAATTGCGCGACGACGAGGAAGCTGCGCAGCCGGCCCGATCCCGCGGCATCGGCGGAGGATTTGTTGGCCTTGAGGATCTTCGCGGGCTGGAAGCGCGAGAGATAGAGCGCCGGATAGAGCCCGCCGGCCGCGCCGACCAGCACCACCAGCGCGAGGATCGGAAGCCAAACGCTGTCCCTGCCCCAATAGCGCATCGCGATCGAGGTCTCGAGAAAGCCATTGAACACCGGCAGCAGCAGTTCGACCAGCGCCAGCCCGATCAGCATCGCGATCAGCGCGAGCAGGATCGATTCGGTGAGGAATTGCGCGATCAGCTGGCCGCGGGTCGCGCCGAGCACTTTGCGGAGCGCCACTTCGCGCGCCCGCTGCGATGCGCGCGCGGTCGCCAGATTGGTGAAGTTGATCGACGCCATGCCGAGCACGAGCAGCGCGATCACCGCGAAAGTGGCGACGGTGCCGTTGTCGTTGCCCGGGGTGAGCCCGAACATCTGCGCCTTGCCGAGATGGACGTCGCGGATATTGACCAGCGCGAGATCCATGTCGTCGCCGGGATTGGTCCGCTCGCCATTGATCACTTCGTCGGGAATGTTGCGCTTTTCCCACGCGGCGAGCTGCCCGTTGATCGTGGCGGCATCGGTGCCTTCGCGCAGCTTGACGAAATTCCACCCCTGCTGGCTGCCGAAACGCGTGACCTGCTGCATCCGGTCGGCGAACTGGGTCCCCAGATCGAACCGCGCGACCATATCGGCCGAGATGCTGCTGTTCCGCGGGATGTCCTTGAAGACCGCGGTCACCCGATAATCGACGTCGCCGGTGTTATCGACGATCGTCAGCGTCCTGCCGATCGGATCGAGATCGCCGAAGCGGCGCTTCGCCTCGCTCTCGCTGAGCGCGACCGAATGCGAATCCGGGAGCGCGGTCGCCGCGCTGCCGCGCGCGAAAGGCAGGTCGAACACCTCGAACAAATTGCTGTCGACCATGCGCAGCGTCGGCACCTGTTGCGGCACGCCGCTCTGGATCACGATCGGCGCGAAGGAGCGCATCCAGACGACCTTCTCGACCTGCGGGAAATCCTTCTGGAGCGCGCGCCCCGCGGCGATCGCGCTCAGCTGCAGATCCTTCTGCTCGCCGCCGCGGCCGCTCGCCGAGATATAGGTCTGGAGCTGGAAGACCTGATCCGCGCCCTTGAGCCAGCCGTCATAGCTCCGCTCGTAGCGGACGTAGAGCAGGATCAGCAGGCACGCCGCGAGGCCGATCGTGAGCCCGACGATGTTGATGAAGGCATAGGTCCTGTTCTTCGCCAGGGCCCTGAGACCGACCACCAGATAGTTGCGCCACATCGTCCGGTTCCTACTCGTAGCGAAGCGCATGGATGGGGTTGGCGCGGGCGACCCGCAGCGACTGACCGGCGACCGTGACGATCGCGATGCCGAGCGCGAGCAATCCCGCCAGCGCAAACGGCGTGGGCGTCAGCGCGATGCGGATGTCGAAGGTGTTGAGCCATTCCCGCATCGCCCACCATGCCGCCGGCCAGGCGATGAGGTTGGCGAGCACCACCGGCCGCGAGAATTGCCAGACGAGCAGCCGCACGATGTCGCGCACCTTGGCGCCGAGCACCTTGCGGATGCCGATCTCCCTGGTGCGCCGTTCGGTCGCGAACGAGGCGAGGCTGTAGAGCCCGAGACAGGCGATCAGCACCGCCAGCGCCGAGAAGCCGGCGAAGAGCATGCCGCGGGCGCGATCGGCGGCGTAGAGCTCATGCGCGATATCGTCGACGAAGCGCGCCTCGAACGGAATCTCGGGCTCGAACTTGCGCCAGACCTTGTTGAGGCCCGCCATCACCTCGCCCGGACGGGCGGCAGCGAAGCGGACCAGAACCACCTCGGTCGCATCCGGATCGACGGCATAGAAAGCCGGTTCAATGGCCTCGCGCGCGCTGCGAAAGCGCGTGTCCTCGACCACGCCGACGATCACCGAGGGGACGAGAGGGCCACCGCGCATCGCCCGCATCGTTTGCCCGATCGCCGCTTGCGGAGTCCGGAAGCCGAGCTTACGCGCCGCCGCGCGGTTGATCACGACGTTGACACCCCGCACGGCGCGCGCCTGATCGTCGCCCGCCGGAACCCGATCGAGCGCGATGCGATCGTCGAACCGGCGGCCGGCGAGCAGGTCGATGCCCGTCGTCTGAAGATATTCGGCATCGACGCCATAATAGCTGAGCGACTGATATTCCGCGGCGCCGGGGGCCTTCACCAGCCATACCGGCCGCGTGTCGGAAGCCAGCGGGATCGAGCTCCGCGTCGTACTTGTGACGCCGGGGATCGCGAGCATTTCGGCGTGGGCGGCGTCGTATTCGCTTCCCTTGGCGAAGCGCCACGCGTTGACGATCTGGATCAGCCCGTCGCGGCGATAGCCGGGATCGACCGTCTCGACATAGCGCGTCTGCGAGAAGATTACCCAGGTCGAGGCGATCAGCCCGATCGCGATGGCGAACTGCAGCATCACCAGCCCGGTGCGGAAGCGGCCATTGCCCGGCGTCTCGACCGAGGATTTGTTGGCGCGCAGCACGTCGGCCGGGCGGAAGCGGCTAAGATAGAAGGCGGGATAGAGCCCGCCGAGCAGCCCGGTCGCGAGGAACAGCGCCGCGGCGGGCAGCAGCATGCCCGCCGGCCCTAGATAGGCGACGCGGATATCCGCGCCGAGCGTTGCGCTGATCCACGGCGTGGCCAGCTCGACGATGGTCAGCGCGAGCAGCATCGCGACCGCCGCCATCACCACGCTCTCGCCGAGGAACTGGACGACCAGCTGGCCGCGCGAGGCGCCGAGCACCTTGCGCAATGCCACTTCGCGGGCGCGCTGGGTGGCACGCGCGGTCGACAAATTGACGAAATTCATCACCGCCATCGCGAGCGTGAGCAACGCGACCACCGCGAAGGTGGCGAGCGCGCGCGGGTCGCCGCCCGGAGTCAGCGCCGCGTCCTGCGTGGCACCGAGATGGACGTCGGTCAGCCGCACCAGCTTGAGATCGACGGCGTCGGACATGGTCGCCGGCTTCCCGTCGATGACCGCATCGGGAATGTTGCGCTTCTCCCAGGCCGGGAGTCCGGCATTGATCGAAGCGGCATCGGCGCCACGGCGCAGCTTGACGTAATGCTGCTGGTTGAAATTGCCCCAGCCCCGCTGCTCGGGGGGGATCGCGCCCAGGTCGCGACGGAAAAGCAGGCTGAGGCGCAGGCTGGTGTTGCGCGGCAGGTCGCGCAGCACGCCGGTGATGCGATAGTCGCGCTTGCCCGGCCCTGCACCGAGGCTGAGTTGCTTGCCCAGCGCGTCGGCGGTGCCGAAGTGGCGGATCGCCTCGCTCTCGGTGAGCACGATCGAATTGGTGTCGGGCAGCGCGGTCGCCGCCGAGCCCTGCGCGAAAGGCAGCCCGAGCACGTCGAAGAAATTGGCGTCGACCGTGCCCACGTCGATGAAGACCGGCTGGCCATCGCGCTCGGTGACGGTCTTGCCCGGCGCGAGCGAGGTCACCGCCTCGACCTGCGGGAAGCCGCCGGGCAGCTTCTCGTAGACGATGAACGGGCTCATCTGGACATTGCGCGCGGGCTGGCCCGGCAGGTTGAATTTCGACTGGACCTGATAGACCCGGCCGCTGTCGGGCAGCCAGCTGTCGTAGCTGCTCTCGTAGCGCACATAGTTGAGGATCAGCAGGCAGCCCGCGAGCCCCAGCGCCAGCCCGCCGATGTTGATCGCGGCATAGACGCGGTTGCGCGCCAGCAGCGTCAACGCGATCCTCAGATAGTTACGCCACATGCGGCATCCCCTTGTTGCTCCCCTCCCCGTGGGGAGGGAGAGAGGCGTGGCGCGAGGGCGGCCACGACCCCTCTCCCGGCCCTCTCCCCGGAAGCGGGGGAGAGGGAGACCTCTTCACGCCGCCCGGCGCCGCTCCTGCAGGATGCGGCCGTCGAGCATCGAGACGATCCGCCCGGCATAATCGGCATGCGCCGGCGAGTGGGTGACCATCACGATCGTCGAGCCCTCGCCGTTGAGCGTCTGGAGCATGCGCATCACCTCTTCGCCGTGATGCGTGTCGAGATTGCCGGTCGGCTCGTCGGCGAGGATCAGCTTGGGGCTGGCGACGAGCGCGCGCGCCACCGCGACGCGCTGCTGCTGGCCGCCCGAGAGCTGGCTCGGCCGATGCTTGGCGCGGTGCGCGATGCCGACCTTGTCCATCACTTCGTCGACCCGGCGCTTGCGCTCCGAGGCCGGCACATTGTGGTAGAGCAGCGCCAGCTCGACATTGTCGCGCACGCTCAGCTCGTCGACCAGATTGAAGCTCTGGAAGATGAAGCCGATATTCTCCTTGCGCACATCGGCGAGCTTGCTCTCGCTGAGCCCGGCGACTTCCTGGCCGTTGAACACGTAGCTGCCCGACGAGGGGCTATCGAGCATCCCGATCATGTTGAGCAGAGTCGATTTGCCGCAGCCCGACGGTCCCATGATCGCGACGAACTCGCCCTCGGCGATGTCGAGATCGATCGCGTCGAGCGCGGTCGTCTGCACCGTGTCGGTACGGTAGACCTTGGAGAGTTCGCGCATCGTCAGCATGAAAAATCCCTTCCTCTGGAATTATTTGGACAGGTCCAGGCGCGTCTTGTCGGTGTAGCCGGTATAGGGCGAGGTCAGCACCTTCTCGCCGACGTCGAGCCCCTCGAGCACTTCGATATATTCGGCATTGCGGCGCCCGAGCCGGACCTGGCGCTTGACCGCGCTCCGCCCGTCGGGGGTGACCACGAAGATCCAGTTGCCGCCGGTCTCGTTGTAGAAGGCGCCGTTGGGCACGAGCAGCGCCGGGGTCGGATCGCCGAGCGTCAGCCGCGCCTGCATCGTCTGGCCGCGCTGGATGTTGGCGGGCTCCGATCCGAGGAACTGCAGATCGACCTGGAACTGGCCGTTCTGCACCTGCGGATAGATTTTGGTGACCCGGGCGTCGTAGCGCTTGCCGCCGAAATCGAGGCTCGCGCGCTGCTGGAGCTGGACGCGGCCGAGATAGAATTCGTCGACCCCGGCGATCAGCTTGTTGCGGCCCGGGCTGTCGATCTGCCCCACCCGCTCGCCGCGCTGGAGCGACTGGCCGACCTGCACCGAGAAGCCCGAAAGCTGGCCCGCCACCGGCGCGCGCAGCTGGAGCGCGTCGAGATTGGCGCGCGCGATCGCGAGGCCCGACTGCATCGATTGCGCCGCCGCGGCCTGCTGCGAGAGCTGGCTGCCCTGGAGCCGCTCGTCGGTGGCCTGGCTGCGCTTGAGCGCCGCGAGGTTGCGCTGGCTGAGCTCGTAATCGGCCTCGGTGTCGGCGAACTGCTTGCCGGAGACGAAGCCCTTCGCGGCGAGCGGCCTCTCGCGATCATATTGGCGGCGCGCCTTGTCATAGGCCGTCTCGGCCGCGAGCACCGCGCGCTCGTTCGCAAGCCGCGTCTGGGCGAGCGACAGCTCCTGGCTGCGCATATTGTTGATCTGCTGCTCGACTTCGGTCTGGCGCGCGAGCGTCGAGAGCTGGAGCTCGGCGTTGGAGAGCAAGGCGATCGGCTGGCCCTGCGCGACGGTCGCGCCGTCCTCGACCAGCATCTTCTCGACGCGCCCGCCCTCGACGGCGTCGATATAGACGGTGAGCAGCGGCGTGACCCGGGCGCGCAGCGGAATGAAATCATCGAAGGTGCCCTTGGTCACCGCCGAGATGGTGACATGGTCCGCGCCCACCGTCTGGCTCGAGCCCGACGGCGCGAACCACCAGAACAGCAGCGCGGCGATCAGTACCACCGCCCCGCCGATCGCGGCCTTGACCCTGGTCGAGAGCTTTCGCGTCTCGACGATCTGGTCCATCCCGCTCCCGGTGACCGGGCGGTCTCCCGCGTCTTTCTGCATCCGTACGACACCCATGAACATCGTCTAGCAACCCCCGTGCCAAGGCGCGGCGCAGAGGCACGACGCGAGACTGATCACAGCAGGGTCCCGGCACAAGCGTTCGAATTCGGACACTCCTGTCCGAAATCGAACGCGAGGCGGATCGAGGCGAAGCCGATGCTGAGCAAGGCGTGGCCGCTATGCGCGCGCACGGTCAGGTCGAATGCGGCCTGCGGCTTGCCCGAAAATGCCAGCGCCGCAGAGGCGAGCGCGCCGAGCAGCACGGCATTTCGCACCAATTTTCCGGATGGTTTGCCAGACACGGCCGTGATCCCCGCTCTTCCTCGTCGGCGATTACTGAGCAGGAGCCGTGCCAACTCAGCGATTTCAGGTATTTGGACACGAAATGCGATCGACACCAATCTCTGGCACGCATTTTGATTGTCCGGAATCGCACAGCCGCTGTACGGGAGTGGACGGCATGGGGACGGCACCGGAGTTCGACTATTGCGTCGTCATCGACGACGACGACGACATCCTGATGGCGTCGCGGCTGCTGCTGCGCCGGCTGTTCAAGGACGTCGCCACGGTGCGCAGCCCCGACGAGGCGCTGCCTCTGGTCGAGGCGCGCGCGCCCGACGTCGTGCTGCTCGACGCCAATTTCGCGCGCGGCGCCACCGATGCGGCCGAGGGGCTCGCCTGGCTCGAGAAACTGCTCGGCATCGATCCCGAGATGGTGGTGGTGATGATCACCGCGCACGCCGGCGTGCAGGTCGCCGTCGCCGCGATGAAGCGCGGCGCGACCGATTTCGTCTCCAAGCCCTGGTCGAACGACAAGTTGCTCGCCTCGGTGCGCACCGCGGCCTCGCTGCGCCGCTCGCGCACCGCCGCGGTGGCCGGCGGCGCAGCACCTGCGCGGCCGGCATCGGTGGTTTCGGGAACGGCGCTGCTCGGTCGTTCGCCCGCGATGGCGCGCGTCCATTCGCTGATCTCCCGCGCTGCGCCGACCGACGCCAATGTCCTCGTCCTCGGCGAGAACGGTACCGGCAAGGAGCTGGTCGCGCGCGAGCTCCATCGGCAGTCGCTGCGCGCCAACGACGTGATGCTCACCGTCGATCTCGGCGCGATCTCGGAGGATCTGATCGATTCCGAGCTGTTCGGCCATGTGAAGGGCGCCTTCACCGACGCGCGCGCCGATCGCGTCGGCCGGATCCAGGCGGCCGATGGCGGCACCTTGTTCCTCGACGAGATCGGCAATCTGCCGCTGCGCCTCCAGCCCAAGCTGCTCACCGTGCTCGAGCAGCGCCAGGTCACCCCGGTCGGGGCCAACAAGCCGGTGCCGGTCAACATCCGCGTCATCGCGGCCACCAACCTGCCGCCCGAGAAGCTGCGCGACGAGAGTCATTTCCGCCAGGATCTGCTGTTCAGGCTCAACACCGTCGAGATCGACCTGCCGCCGCTGCGCGAGCGGCTCGAGGACGTGCCCGAGCTGATCGAGCATTATCTCGATCATTATGCGAAGCGCTATGGCCGTCCGCTGCCCCAGCTGAGCGCCGCCGCGCGCGCCGCCCTGCTCTCGCACGATTGGCCGGGCAATGTCCGCGCGCTGCGTCACGCACTCGAGCGCGCGGTGATCCTCGCGCGCGACGTGCCGCTCGAGCCCGAGGATTTCGCGCTCGTCTCGTCGGCGCCGCGCATCGCTCCCGCCGCGGTGGTGGCCCCGCACGCCGCCGACGATCTCAACCTCGAGCGAGTCGAGCGCCGGCTGGTGGAAGAGGCGCTCAAGAAGCACGGCTACAACATCTCGCTCGCCGCGCACGAGCTCGGCCTGTCGCGCGCCGCGCTCTATCGGCGCATGGAGAAGCATGGCCTTTGATCAGCGCTTCACGATCGGGCTGATCGCCTGGATCGTCGCGCTGGTGGCGGTGCTGCTGGCGTGTTTCGCGGCCTTCCAGATGCCGGGCCTCGGCGCGGCGCGGATCGTCGCGCTGGGGATCGCGGGCGCCACCTTCGCCGGACTCTGGCGCCACGTCACCCGCACCAACCGCACCGTCGCGCGCTTTCTCGAAGCGCTCAAGTTCGGCGACACCGCGCTCCAGTTCGACGCGCATGGCGGCGCCGGCTTCGACGCGCTGGGCGGGGCACTCAACGAAGCGCTCGCGCGCTTCCGCGCCGGGCAGGACCGCATCGCGGGCGAGCTGCGCTATCTCGATGCGCTGGTCGACGACATGCCGGTCGCGGTGCTCACCGTCGGCGCCGAGGGCCATGTGACCCTCGCCAACAAGGCCGCGCGTCGCCTCTTCACCGGTGAGCACGGCACTTTGCCCGAGGATTTCGCGGTTTACGGCGCCACGTTCGCACGACGTCTTGCGAATGCTTCGCAAGGTGAGGAGCTATTGATTCTCAATATCGCCGATCGCCCGCAACGCATGCTGGTCCGCGCGGCCACGCTCGAACGGCTCGGCCAGCGCACCCGCGCGATCAGCGTCCAGCCGATTCAGGGCACGCTCGACGCCGTCGAGATGGCGGCGCAGACCGATCTGGTGCGCGTGCTGACGCACGAGATTCTCAACTCGCTCACGCCGGTCACCTCGCTTGCCGCCACGGCGGCCGATCTGCTCGGCGATCCCGATCTCTCGGCCGATCCGCGCGTCGGCGACGCCCGTATCGCGGTCGAGACGCTCGCCCGCCGCGCGCAGGGGCTCAGCAACTTCATCGAGGCCTATCGCGCGGTGGCGCAAACCCCCGAGCTCAAGCGCCGGAGCTTCGCCGCGCGCCCCTGGGCCGACGAGCTCGCGCGCATCTTCACCGCCAAGGCACCCGAGGTGCCGCTACGTGTCGAGGTCGCCCCGGAACAGCTGGCGCTCGACGCCGATCCCGATCTGCTCGCACAGGTGGTGATCAACCTGATGCAGAACGCCGCACAGGCAATGCACGCGCTCGAGGCTCCCCGGCTCGCGCTCCGCCTGCGCGGCGACGGCCAGACAACGGTGATCGAAGTCGAGGACAATGGCCCGGGCGTGCCCGACAGCCTGCGCCAGGATATCTTCCTCCCCTTCTTCACCACCCGCCCGACCGGCACCGGCGTCGGGCTCAACCTCGCCCGCCAGATCGTCATCGCGCATGGCGGCGCGATCGACGTCATCGATGCGCCGCAAGGCGGCGCGCTGTTCCGGATCGCGCTGTGACTTCATCCGCCCCCGCCAGGGGGAGGTGGCGCCGAAGGCGACGGAGGGGGAGGTAAGCGACCCAACTACCGGCGTGCTTCCTCCCCCTCCGTCAGGCTGCGCCTGCCACCTCCCCCTTGCGGGGGAGGATAGCTAGCCCTTCCTCGCCACCAGCATCGGCGCGCCCGGCGGCACCGCGGCGTTGCGCCAGCGCTCGACCGGCACCGCCTCGACTCGTCCATCGGGCAGCCGTCGCCGCTGGATCAGCGTCGCAGCCTGCTGGCTGGTCCCACCGATCGTTGCGCGGGTCCGCACCCAGAAGGTGTTCGAACGGAAGCTCGCGCCCCAGGGAAGCGACACATTCTGATCGGTCAGATCCTTGACCGTGAGATAGCCCTGCCGCGCCCGCGCCGCGATCAGCCGCTGCGCCACCACCGGATCGCGGAACAACACGGCGAGCATCTCCTCGTCGGCGGCATTGAGGTTGAGCGTCGTCGGCCCCGGCAGCGCGGTCACCAGCCGTTCGAGCCGATCCGCGACCTTGGGTTCGATTCCCGCCATCCGCAGTGGCCGCAAATCGGTGACCGGTCCCCGCAGCCGGACATATTCGATCGCAGCGACGACCTGCTCGGAGGTGAGCCCCACTTCGTTGCCGATCGCCTGGAACAGGATCGTCGCCGCGACCTCGCCGGTGCGCACCGAATTGATGTTGAAGCGCCCCTCGGCGTCGGCAATGGCGAGGTCGAAGCTCCCGCCCTCGATCGGCGCGCCGTTTTCGGAGAGCTTCGCCCAGGGCTCGCCGACGTGATCGACCTCGGGCGCCTGCTCGCCGTCGCGGCGCAGCGCGACCAGCGCCGAGAGCTCGCCGCCGCGCACCACCGCCAGCGCCCGCGCCGCCTCGCGGGTGCGCAGGCCGCGGTCGAGCGCGATCTCCTCGCGATTGATCATCAGCAGCACCAGCCCCGCGGCGATCGCCACGAACATCAGCACGTTGACGAGGATCATTCCCTCTTCGTCGCGCCGCGGACTCATGGCTTCGATTCCTCGGGCCGCGCCGGCAATGCGATCACCCGGCGCAGCGAGCCCGGCGTGCCGCCTGGACCGGTAACCTGCATCTCGAGCGCCACCGCGCGCGGCCAGCGATCCTTGCCCGCTTCGTCGATCGGCCAGCGATCGACCCAGGCTCCGTCCCAGAAGCGCCAGCGGACATTGGTCACGCCGACGAGCACGAGCTGCGGCGCGGGCCCCACGCTGCGCACCAGCGCGCCGCCCGCGACGCCGTAGCGCATGGGCACCGCGGCGCCGCCCATGCCGGGAGCCGCGCGCGTGAAGGACAAGTTGGCGCCGCCGCCCGACAGGGGGCCGCTCGCGATCTGCTCGACGTCGCTCGACACGACGAACATCGTCCGCTGGAGATCGGCGAGCCGGTCGAGCCGTTTCTCGGTGCGGCCCTGGACGTTGATGATCCCTTCGACCAGCGCCAGCCCCGCCACCGCGATCAGCGCGAACAGACCGAGCGAGATCATCAGCTCGATCAGCGTGAAGCCGGTCTCGCCGGCTTCGGGGCGCCGGGTCACGACCCGGAGCTCACCGCCACCGGTTCATAGCCTTGCGGCCGGGCGACGAGGATCGCGAAGTCGCGCGCCACCGATCCGTCGGTGCGGAAGCGCACCGGACCGGTCACGCAGCTGAAGCCCTTGCCGTCGAGCAAACCCTCGACGTTGAGGTGGTTCGAGGCGCGCAGGGAATTGGCGATGCCGGCGGCGTCATAGGCCAGCGCCGTGATCGCCCCCGCCTCGCCGCCGTTGCGCGCGGCGAACTCGCTCGCGAAGGTACCGAACGCCGCGGGATCGGGGCTCGCGAGCCACGCGCCGTCGAGCGCCTCGAGCGCCTCCGGGCGATTGTCGATCCCCTGCAACGTGCCGAGCAGCTGGATGCCGGTGTCCTTGAGGTTGCGCGCCGCCGCGAGCACGGCTTCGCCGCTGCCCGGGAGCAGCAGTCCGTCGGGCGCATCGCCGGCGGCGGGAAGCGGCTGCCCCGCCTTGATCTCGAGGACGCGCACCCGCACGCCCAGCTCGCCTTCGAGCTGCCCCGCGGCGAGCGAGGCCGCGGCGCTCCACGGGCTGCCGTCGTCGATCACCGCGACGCTCTTGATCCCGCGCGAGCGCGCATAGCGCAGGATCGCGCTGGTCACTTGCCGCGCGGTGATCCCGAAGATCCATGTCCCCGGCGCGCGCAGCACCGAATCGTTGCTGAACGCGATGATCGGCACGCGCCCGGCGACGCTGCTGCTCACCGCCGGCACTTCCGCCGCGGTCAGCGGACCGAGGATCAGCGCGGGCTTGCGGCGCAGCGCCTGCCCCGCCGCCGCCGCCGCGCCCGCGGCGGTGCCGCCGGTGTCGAAGCTCAGCACATATTGGCTGTTTTCCGCGAGCAAGGCCGCCTGCCGCATGCTAATGCCCAGCCGCGCTCGCGGTCCGGTGAGCGGCACCAGCAGGGCGATCGGGCGCTTGTCCTTCTTCTCGGCTGTGGCGAATGCATGCGAGGGAAGCACGACCGATGCCGCTGACGCGACCAGGCCTGATTGCAGCAACCGCAGCAGGGACCGCCGGTCCATTGCCGACTCCGGATAGAGGGGGTGTGGCACGCCGGCGTATTATCGTCTTCGCCGCGCTCGGCATAGGGGCCTATCTGCTCGCCTTGCTCGTCACGCTGCCGGCGAGCGTGGTGTTCAAGAACCGGCCATGGCGGACCGGTGTGGCGGGCACGGTGTGGAACGGCGAGGTCGGCGTCGCCGGCGGCGCGAAGTTCGAATGGCAGATGGCGCCGCTGCGCTCGCTGACCAGCCTCGCTTTCGCCGCCGACTGGAAGGCGACGGGCCCCGACACCGATATCGGCGGCCGACTGCTCATGCATCTCGGCGGACGCACTCTGCTCGACAAGGTGAGCGGCAGCGCCGATGCGAGCCTGCTCGAGGCGCTTCAGCCCAACCTTCCCTTCACCTGCGCCTTGACCATGCAGGTCGAGATGGAGCGGATCGCGATCGGCGGCGGCGAGCGGATGCTGAGCGGCAATGTCGCGAGCGATCCGGGCAGCTGCCGTCCGAAACGGGGCGGCGCGGCGTCCCCGCTCCCGGCGCTGCTCCTCACCGCCGAGCATATCGGCAACCGCACGCTGGTCCGGATCGCCCCGATGGCGCAGCGGCGCAGGACGCTGGCGACGCTCGAGCTCGCCGAAGGCGGCATGGTCGACATCTCGGTCACGCCCGAAGGCGCGGCGATGATGCCCTTTATCGGCTTGCCGGCGGGCGCCCGGATTCAGGGGCAGATGTAGGCCCCGGCGGCGCCGCGCGCCGCGGCTTCGGGTCAGATGATTTCGGCGAACTGCCGCGTCTCTACCTGGCTCGGATCGAGATGCTGGATCAGCGGGAAGACCACCCGCTCCTCCCATTTCATCCGCTCGACCGCCAATGCGAGCTGATCGCGCACCGCCGAACGATACCCCGCCCAGTCGGCGCGAATCGCGACGGGGTTCCACCGCCCCGTATGCGCCGCCAGCGAAAGCTGCAGATCCATCAGACCCGTCGCGTAGCGCTTGGCGATGCCCCGCGCGATCACGTCGTCGCGCAGCCCCAGCGTCCGCTCGACGAACCGCGACTCGCGCACCAGATGCGCATCCGAGCTCGCCGCCAGCTCGACGCGAACCTTGGTCAGGTCCTCGATCGAGGGCGGATTCTCCGGGTCGATGATCCGGATCAGCCGGTTGACGCGCGCGAGGATCTCGCGGTGCTCGGTGTGGAATTGCATGATCATGGGCGGGTCTCCGTCGCCCGGATTAACTACTTCGTTATGAAGGAGAAATTCCGCTCTTTGCCGTAGACCCGCATTAACCATTTGTGAGGAGGCACGCCTCCTACAACGTCACCAGATTGTTGAGGTTGATGATCGGCAGCAGGATCGCGAGCACCATCAGCAGCACCAGCCCGCCCATCACCAGCAGCACCAGCGGCTCGACCAGCGCCACGAGAGTCGTGACCAGGGCATCCAGCTCGCGCTCGAGTTCGTCCGCCGCGCGGCCCAGCGCGGGAGCGAGCCGGCCGCTGGTCTCGCCGCTCGCGACGATCGCCACCAGCATCGTCGGGAATACCCCCGCCTCCTGCATCGCCGCGCGCAGCGAGATGCCTTCGCGTACGCGCTGCGCCACGCCGAGCGCCTTTTCCTGCACCCAGCGATTGGGCGTCACCGCCGCCGCGGCGTGGAGCGCCTCGACCAAAGGCACCGCGCTCCCCACCAGCGTCGCGAGGCTGCCGGCGAAGCGCGCCGCGTTGAGCTGGCGGCTGAAGCGCCGGAACGGCCGCCGCTCGGTGAACATCCGGTGGAGCCGCAGCCGATTCGCCGGCACGCGCAGCCAGCGCAGCCAGAACAACGCCCCCACTGCGAGCGCGAGGATCAGGTACAGCCCGAAATTCTGCAGGAACCAGCTGATCGCGATCATCATCCGGGTGAGGATCGGCAGATCGGCCCCGCGCGAGACGAAGACGCGGACGATGTCGGGCACGACATAGACCATCAGCAGCACCATCATGCCGACCGACACCAAAGCGAGCAGCGCCGGATAGAGCAAGGCGAGCTGGAGCTTCTGGCCGTTCGACTGACGGCTCTCGACGAACTCGGCGAGATGGTTGAGCACGTCGGGCAGCCGCCCCGAAGCCTCCCCCGCGGCGACCGAGGCGCGATAGAATTCGGGAAACGCCTTTGGGTGCTGCGCCAGCGCCGCGGCGAAGCTGCGCCCGTCGAGGATCGCGCCGCGCACGTCGAGCAACACCGAGCTCACCTGCGGCTGCTCGCTCTGCGCGGCGACGAGGCGCAGCGCCTCCTCGATCGCGATGTCCGATCCGGCGAGCGTCGCGATCTGGCGCGTCACCGTGGCGAGCGCCTTGCCCGAGATCCCCGGCCGCCGCAGCCGCGGCAGCGCGATGCTGCCGAACGAAGCCCCGCGCTCGCCCGCCGCCTCGACCGAGAGCGGCAGCAGCGCCTGCTCGCGCAACAGCGCGCGGGCGGCGGCGGGGGAAGAGGCCTCGATGATGCCCTTCTTCGCCGAGCCGGTACGATCGGCGGCGCGATAGGAATAGGCGGGCATGCCTAAATTCCTCCCCGGAACGGGGAAGGGGATCGCGCCCGCAGGGCGTGGTGGAGGGGGCCCCGCGCTCCATAAGCCACATCGCCGATTGAAGCCGGGGCCCCCTCCACCATGCTGCGCATGGTCCCCCTCCCCGTTCCGGGGAGGATTTCAGGAGCAATTCTCACGCCTCGTCCCTCACGACGCGCGCCACTTCGTCCACCGTCGTCACCCCGGCGCGGACCTTGGCCAGCCCGTCGTCGAGCAGGCTCGGATTGTCCCGCCGCGCATGCGCCTCGAGATCGGCCTCGGACGCACCGTCATGGATCATCTTCTGCAGCCGGTCGTCGACCGCGACGACTTCGTACAGCCCTGCCCGCCCGCGATAGCCCTCGTCATGGCAGTCGGCGCAGCCTTCGGCGCGCCACAGTTTCTCGCCCGGCCGGATCGCCCCGCCGAGCAGGATCGAATCCGCCTCGCGCGCGACATCCTCGCGCCGGCAGCTCGGGCAGAGCTTGCGGACCAGCCGCTGCGCGGCCAGCCCGACGAGCATCGGTGCGAGCAGATAGCGCTCGACCCCCATGTCGATCAGCCGCGTCACCGATCCGATCGCGCTGTTGGTGTGCAGGGTCGAGAGCACGAAATGCCCGGTCATCGCCGAGCGAACCGCGACTTGCGCGGTCTCCTGGTCGCGGATCTCGCCGACCATGATCACGTCGGGATCCTGGCGCAGGATCGCGCGAAGGCCCCGCGCAAAGGTCATGTCGGTGCGCGGATTGACCTGGGTCTGGCCGATCCCGGGAAGCTCATATTCGATGGGATCTTCCACCGTCATGATGTTGCGCTTGCGGTCGTTCAGCCGGCTCAGCGCCGAATAGAGCGTGGTGGTCTTGCCCGAACCGGTCGGCCCGGTGACGAGCAGCATGCCGTGCGGCCGCTCGAGCAGGCGGTTGAACACGTCGCGGTCGCGCCGGCTCATGCCCAGCACTTCCATATCGAGCCGCAGCGAGCCCTTCTCAAGCAGGCGCATCACCACCCGCTCGCCATGCTGGGTCGGAATCGTCGAGACGCGCGCGTCGACATCGTGCCCGCCGATGCGCAGCGTCACGCGCCCATCCTGCGGCACGCGCCGCTCGGCGATGTCGAGCTTGGCCATCACCTTGATGCGGCTGACCAGCAAAGGCGCCAGCGCGCGCGGCGGCTCGATCATGTCGCGCAGCACGCCATCGACGCGGAAGCGCACCACGAGCCGCTTTTCCTGCGTCTCGATATGCACGTCCGACGCGCCTTCCTTCACTGCCTCGAGCAGCAGCGCGTTGATCAGCCGGATCACCGGCGCATCGTCGCGGGTGTCGAGCAGGTCGTCGACCGAGGCGGCGCTGTCCGCGAGCGCAGCAAGGTCCATGTCGCCGAGATCGAAGTCCGCGGCGGCGCCCGCGCTGCCGCTATAGATGGCGCTCAGCGCCGCATCGAACGCCTCGTCGCTCACCGCGACATAGGCCGCGCCCGGTGCGAGGCGCTGCACCTCGAGCAACGCGTCGAGCCCGACATCGCCGCGATGCACGCATTCCACGCCCGTCGCGACCGCCCGGAGCAGCACGCCGTTCTTGCGCGCGAAGCTGTAGGGCAAGGTTGCGGGGGTGTCGTCGACGAGGATCAGCGACTCGCTCACGCGCCGAAATCCACGCTCGCCGAGACGCGCCCCGGCGTCGGGCGCTTCTGGATCGCGATACGACGCACGCGAAGGTCGCTCGTCGCGCTCAGATCGGCGAGCCACGCCACCAGCGAATCGTAGCTGGCGTCGGCCAGGGTGACGCGCACACCGCCGGGGATGGTCTCGGGCGCCGCAACCAGCCCGAAGGTCGTGGCCGAGCTGCTCAGCACTTGCGCCGGCGGCCCTTGCCGCCGCGCGGGTTGCGCGGTGGTCAGCGTGCCCGCGGCGCGGATCCGCGCGGTCAGCGTCTCATAGGTGCGGATATCGGCGAGCGCGTCGGCACGCGCGGCCTGGAGCGGCTTGACCACGCCATAGACCAGCACCACCAGCGCCAGCAGCCCGCCGAGCACAGCGACGAGCCATTGTTCGCGCCGGCTGAGCCCGCTCCACCAATTGTCGAAGCGGATCAGCGCCGCGTCCAGCGCGGGCATGCGGGCGATCAGAATCTTCATGCGTTGCTCGCCGTAATGCGAATGCTGCCGTCGGGCGAGCGGGTAACGCTTCCCGGCACGCGCGACGCGCGCAGCGCCGCCTCGACGCGGGCCGCGAGGCCGGGATCGCCGCCGTCCACGTCCATCGTCAGCGCATTGGCCTGATAGTTGATCGCGCGCACGGTGATCGATCCCGCGAGCGGCGCCAGCGCGCCCGATATCCGCGTCAGCAGCGGCAGGAAGCTGTCGGGCGGCGCGCTGCTCCCGGTCGGCAGCATGTCGGTGACGCTGGCGGCAAGGTCGCCGCTCAGATTGGCGCCCGGCGCGGCGATCGCCGCCGCGGCGCGCGCATCCGCCTCGCGGTTGTCGGCGATCCGCCGCAACATCAGCGTGTCGGCGGCCGCGATCCCGATATGCGCCGCGGCGCCGATCGCGACGATCCAGCCGAGCCGCCGCCAGACATTGGGCAGCGCCGCGCGGCGGCGGGCGTAGATGCCCTGCCGCAGATCGAGCGCCGGCGCGAGCAGCCGTTCGGAGAGCGCCGCGGGGGCGATCGTCGATCCGCCCGCCGCCATCTCCGTCGGCAACGGCGCGCCATAGGATCGCGCTGCGGGACGCCCTGCTGTCTGCCACATCGCCTGCAGCAGCGCGGGCGGCGCCGCGAAGCCGCCCCCCTCGCCGGTGCGGACGATCGCACGATCGGCGCCGAGCTCGACTGCCCATTCGCCCTCCGTCGGGCGCGGCAGTGCGAGCGCGTCGGGCACCATCGCGGCATGGCCCAGCCCGGCCGCCTCCGCCGCGTCGACCCACGCCGCCATCACCTCATGGCGCACCACGGCCACCAGATAGCGCTTCGGCGCGATTTCGGCCCCGAGCGCGAGATGTACGCTCTCGATCGGCTCGGCGATCTGATCCTCGATCGCAAAGGGCAATGCTTCCAATCGCTTGGTACGGCTGGCGAGCGGCAGGTCGACCGCGAGCAGGCGCACCTGTTCGGTCGGCACGACGATGGTTGCAGGCCCTCCCCGCTCGGCTATGATCAGCCGATCGCCCGCCAGCGTCCAGACACCGGCGGCGGGTGGTCCGTCCGTATCTGGCGCGCCCATGGCGTCGGGAGTGGCTGTCACATTTGCTTCATGGGAAGGACGCATGGGCCCGGGGATGCGCATAGTTTTGAAACAGTTTAGTGACATCGCACCGCTTGGCCTGACAAGCAAGCGCCGCAGCGCCCGCGCGGGCGAAGCGGGCTTCACGCTCCTCGAGATGATGATCGTGCTGGTCATCATCGCCGTGATCGCGGGGCTGGTCACGGTCAATGTGATGGGCCGGCCCGACGAGGCCAAGGCGACGACCACCAAATCGAACATCACCAGCATCAACGCCGCGCTGAAGATGTACCGTCTCGACAACGGCAATTATCCCACCAGCGAGCAGGGGCTGAAGGCGCTGGTCGAGAAGCCCACCGCCGCGCCGGTCCCCGGCAGCTGGGCCCAGGGGGGCTATCTCTCGGCGCCGCCGCTCGATGCGTGGCAGAAGCCCTATGAATATCAGTCGGACGGAATGAGCTTCACGATTCGCTCGCTCGGCCGTGACGGCAAGCCGGGCGGTGAAGGCGTCGACGCCGATATCGACGGCAAGGGCTGAGCCGATGCGGGGGGTGGCACGCGCCGGCATCGATCGCGAAGCGGGCTTCACCCTGCTCGAGATGATGATCGTGCTCGTGGTCATCGCCGTGATGGCCGGAGCGGTGACGCTCGGTATCGGCAGCGTCACCCGCGCGCCCAGCGTCGAGACCGAAGCGCGGCGCCTCGCTACGCGGCTGCAGGCCGCCGCGGACGATGCGATGCTCGGCGATCGCGTGATCGCCTTCACTGCCGAGAAGCACGGCTATGGTTTCGCGACGATCGGCTCGGACGGCAAGCTCATTGCCCGCACCGACGACGCGCTCGCCTTCCACACCCTGCCCGGCGGCATGGTCGTCACTTTGAGCGTGCGCCCGCCGGTGATCCTCGGCGTCGACGGCGCGGGCCGCCCGATGTCGGCGGTGGTCGAGAGCGGCCAACAGCGCTGGCTCGTCACCTATGACGGCCTCACCGCCCGCGCCGCACCGGCACCCAAGGTATGAGCCGCGACGAACAATCCTTCCCCGCCAGCGGGAGGTGTCATGCGCTGCATGACGGAGGAGGAGGAACCACTGCGTTCAGCGAGTCCTCCCCTTCCGTCGCCTTCGGCGCCACCGCCCCCTGGCGGGGGAGGATCATGGCGCGTTGCTTCGCAGCAGGTGACGAAGGCTTCTCCCTCATCGAAGCGCTCGTCGCGCTCGCCGTGCTCGCCATCGCCACGGTCGGGCTGATGCGCACCGTCGAATCGCACATCGATTCCACCCGCGGCGTCGAGCGGCGCACCGCGGCGATGTGGGTCGCCGAAAACCGGCTCGCCGAGCTCGAAGCGCGGGCGCCGACCGCCGGCGCCGATCAGGTCGAGATGCTCGGCCAGCAATGGCGGATCGCCGTGGCGCGCAGCGGCACCGACGATCCCGAGATCCAGCGCGTCCGCATTCAGGTGTTCCCGGCGCAGGAGACCGCGCCCCTTGCATCGCTCGACGGCTTCGTCGACGGACGCAGGGGATGACGCCTTCCTTCGCCCTCACGCCGCGCCAGGCGCGCACGGCGCTCGACATATTCACGGGCCTCGTCGTGTTGTCGGTCGCGGTGGCGCTCGCCGGGCTGACTTGGCGCCTCGCGGGCCATGCCGGCACCGGCGCGATCACGGTCCCCTCGGGGCGCAGCGGCCCCGCGGTCGCACCCGATATCGCATCGGCGCTCGCGCTCGCGCCCTTCGGCAAGTCGGCCGCCAGCGAGGCCGGACAGCCGACCAGCCTGCCGCTCGAGCTCAAGGGCGTGATCGCCGCCACCCCCGCCTCGCTCTCGACCGCCTTCATCTCGGTGAGCGGCGCGACGACGGCGTCCTTCCATGTCGGCGAAGTGGTGAGCGGCGCGACGATCCAGTCGATCCTGCGCGATCGCGTGATCCTTTCGGTGGGCGGGCGCAGCGAGTTCCTCGCCTTCCCCGATCCGACGCTATCCCCCGAACAGCGCCAGGCGGCGCAGAATCAGGCCGCGCAGAACCAGGTCACGCCGCAGCCCGGCGCGCCGCCCCCCGGTCCCGGAACCGGCGGCCCGCCGCCACCCGCGGCGCCGCCGGCCACAGCCACTGCGGGCCTGCTCCAGCGCTTCGATGCCACGCCGGTCAGCGGCGGCTATCGCATCGGCGACAATGGCCCGCCCGGCATGGTCGCGGGCGACGTCATCCAGTCGGTCAACGGCACGTCGCTCAGCGATCCCGCCGCCGCCAATGCCGCCTTCGCCTCCGCCCAGGCGAGCGGCACCGCCCAGATCCAGATCCTGCGCGACGGGAAGCGGCTCACGCTAACCGTTCCGCTCCGCTAATGAGTATCTCCGTGAAGATTCGCTCCACCCTCGCCGCTCTCGCGCTCGCCGGCATCGCCCTCGATAGCGTCGCCGTCGCGCAGCAAGCCGCCGATCCGCAGGCCCAGCCGGGCGACATCGTGATCAACATGCGCGGCGTCGAGATCGCCGATGTCGCCGATCAGATCTCGCGGATCACCGGGCGCACGCTGATCCTCGATCCGGCGGTGAAAGGTGTCGTCACCGTCACGTCGGCAACGCCGCTATCTCCTTCTGGTGTTTGGGAATTATTCCAGTCGGTGCTCCGCGCCAACGGTTTTGCCGCGGTAAGGTCAGGTCGGGCGTGGCGGATCGTGCCCGCCGCCAACGCCGTCCGCGACGGCGGCGTCCCCAACCGCGCCGCCGGCGGGCAGGAGCTGGTGACGCGCATGGTCCGCCTCGCCAACGTCCCCGCCGCCGACGTCGCCCGGGTGGTCCGCCCCCTCGTCGCGACCTTCGGGAGCGTCGAGCCGCTGACCAGTCCCAATGCCATCGTGATCACCGACTATGCCGACAATGTCCGCCGGGTCGAGGCGATCGCCCGCCAGCTCGATGGCGGCAGCGGCGCAACTTTCGCAACCATCACCCTACGCAACGGCAACGCCGCCGACGTCGCCCAGTCGCTCCAGACCGTGCTCGGCGATCAGCAGGGCGGCACCGGCGCGCGCGTCGCCGCCGATCCGCGCAGCAACACGGTGATCGTCCGCGGCACGCCGGCGGCAGTGGCCGAGGCGCGCAAGATCGCGGTCTCGCTCGATCAGCCCGGCGGCGCGACTCCGATCACGCGCATGTTCCGATTGAACTACGCCGATGCCGAGACGGTGACCGAGGTGCTGCGCGGCGTGCTCGGTCAGGGCGAGAGCGCCGACAATCCCATCGCGCGCAGCCTCTCGGGCGCGAACAGCAATCCGTTCGCGCGGCTGAGCGCCGGCTCGCAGAATATCTCGTCGCTGCCCAACAGCGTCTCCTCGAACAGCGCCGGACTGGGCAATGCGATGCAGGCGGCCAACGCGGCCGCTGCGGCGAACCAGTCGCAAGGCCTGCAGACCCAGCAGAACCAGACGCCGCAAGGCTTCTCGACTCCCGAGCTCACGGTTCAGCCCGCGCCCGAGCTCAACGCCGTGGTGGTGCGCGGCACGCCGTCGGCGATCGCCTCGATCGAGCCGCTGATCACCGATCTCGACGTGCGCCGCCCGCAGGTGCTGATCGAGGCGGCGATCGCCGAGATCACCGGCGACGATGCCGAGGCGCTCGGCGTCCAGCTCGGCACCAGCGGCGCCGTCCTCGACCGGGTCGAGGGCGCGGCAACCTCGTTCGATCAGGCCGGGCCGTCGATGGGGTCGATCCTCAAGGCGCTCAACGTGCCCGCCGGCGCGCTGCTCGGCACCGGCTTCACCGGCAATGTCGCCATCGGCAATGATTTCTCGATCCTCGTCCAGGCGCTTGGCACCTCGACCCGCGCCAATCTGCTCTCGACCCCGCAGATCACCGTGCTCGACAATGTCCCGGGCGAGTTCGTCTCGGGCCAGAACGTGCCCTTCGTCACGGGCTCGGTGTTGACCGACTCCACCTCAGTGAACCCCTACACCACGATCGAGCGCAAGGACGTCGGCATCACGCTGCGGGTGTTGCCGCGCATCAATGCCGGGGACACGATCCGGCTGCAGGTGAGCCAGGAAGCCTCGTCGATCGCCGAGACCGCCACGCAGGCCGCATCCGATCTCGTCACCAATCGCCGCGCGATCACCACCACCGTCCTCGCCGACAACGGCCAGACCATCGTGCTCGGCGGGCTGATCACCGACGATCGCCAGGACGTCCGCCAGCAGGTCCCGATCCTCGGCGACATCCCGATCGTCGGCGAGTTGTTCAAGAGCCGCAAGGAATCGCGCCAGAAGCGCACGCTCTTCATCTTCCTCAAGCCGACGATCCTGCGCGATCCCGCCGATGCGGCGGCGGCGGCGAAGGACAAATACGCACGCCTGCGCTCGGACGAGCTCGCCAACACGCGCCGTTCGAGCCTGTTGCTCGCGCCGCCCAAGCCGCGCCTGACGGTCGAGATCGACGGGATCTACTAGCCCATAGGCAGCGGCACGCGGACACGCTGCGCGCCGCGGGTGAAATAGGCGGCGTCGATCGCGAGGCTGGCGAGCTGCCAGCCGTCGACGCTCTCGCCGATCTGCAGCGCGCGCGTCGTGCCGTCGGCGGTGCGCACCAGCGCTACCGCATCCTGCCCGAGCCGGCCGACGATCCCGACCAGCGCGGGCGCATCGCCCGGCAGCGCGGCCTCCCCGGCTTCGGCCGGCGCGCCAAACAGCGGCCGCTCGAACGCCGCCGCGAGCGGCGCGGAGGCTTTCACCGCCAAGGGAACGGAAACGGCCTCCGCCGGAGCGGAAGGTTGCGCGGCTTTGCCCGCGACGAGCAGGAACAGCGGCATCAGCACCGCAAAGCCGCCCGCCAGCCCCACCGCGATCCGGTCCCGGCGCACGGTCATTGCACCGCCACCGCTTCGCCGGTGAGCCGCACGCCACCCGCTACCGGCTCCACGCGCCAGCTGCGCAAGCGCATCAGCGGTCGCTCGCGCTCGAAGGCGTCGGCGAGCGCGACCACTGCCTTCTCGGCGCCCGAGACCCGCACCCGCAACGCCACCAGCCCATCGGGCGCCGGGGCGACGCTGGTCTCTTCGACGAGCACCCCGCCAGCCTTGGCGAGCCGCTGGACGCGCGCCATCATTGCCGCGCGCCCCGCGGCGGCGTCGGGCACATCGAGCGCATTTCCCTTCTCCACGATCGCCGCCGGCCGGTCGGGAAGCGCGGCCACCCGTGCGGCCTGCGCGCGCCGTTCTCGGGCCGCGGCGAGATCACCGAGCGCATCGCCGACAAGCGGCGCGGTGGCGAGCAGCAGCGCCAGCCCTGTCCCGATCCCCAGCGCGAGCGGCGACGGCTTCATTCGGGCACGCCTTCGAGAAGAACGATCAACTGTCCATCGCCCTGGCGCTGGCCCGTATCGTGCAGCCGCGCGAGCGCGGGCGTGCGGCGCAGCGCCGAACGGAGCTTGTCCGGGTCCGCCGCCGCGATCTCGAGTATGAGCCGGCCAGCCGCACTCCGTTCGGCGCGGACCAAAGTCGCATCGGCCGGCAGCGCTCGCGCCAGCGTCTCGATCGTCGCGCCCAGAGTTGGGCGCTGGAGCACCGCAGCCATCTGCGCCCGCGCCTCGCGCGCGGCCCGCACGGCGGCGACGCGGGGCGCCATCCGGGTCTCGATCCGATCCGCGGTGACGCGCTGGCGCTCGCCGATCAGCCGAGCGCCGCCGATCGTCAGCAGCGGCCCCGCGGCGATCAGCAACGCGACCGCGATCGCGACCCGATGCTGCGGCCATGTCGTCGAGGCGGATTCCGCGTCGCCGCGGGCGCGTGGCCGCCGCGCCATCGCCGCGAGACGCTGGGCGAGGCTAGGCTCGGCGGGAGCCGGCGTATCGGGATCGGGTTTGCCGACGTGCATCGCCTCGCCGATTAGCCGCTGCCGCGCCGCAGGGCAAAGCGTCACAATCGCGACCGCGAAGAGTCATCGTGCCGCAACGCCGGTTCCATCACACCGTAAAGCCGTCCTTCCAAAGGCAATTCGACCGGGTCGCGCCCGACCTGGATGCCTGGGGGATTTCCATGACCGAACAAACGCCCACGGCCTTCGGCTATACCGATGGCGATACCGACACCAACCGCACCGACACGGTGACGCTGAATGAGCTGGCGGCGCAACGCTTCTCGCGACGCCAGACGCTGCGCGGCGGCTCGGCAATCGTCGCCGCGACGCTCGGCGGCTCGGTGCTCACCGCCTGCGATTCGAGCGCCGGCGTCGCCAGCGACCCCGCTCCGACAGTCAATGCCGGCGCAGCCGCGACGACCAATGCCGGCCGCATGGTCACGCTGACCGGCGCGGCGACCGGCGCCACGTCCGTCGCCTGGACCCAGACCGGCGGCCCTGCCGTCACGCTGACCGGCGCCGGCGGCAACACCGCCAGCTTCCTCGCGCCCAGCGTCGCCAGCGCCACGGTGCTGACCTTCCAGTTCGCCGCCGCGACCGGCACCTCGACCGCGACCGCGACGACCACCGTCACCGTCAACCCCGCCGCGCTCGGCTTCACTGCCGTCGCCAAGAACAAGCTCGACGTCGTCACCGTGCCCACGGGCTACAAGGTGCAGGTGATCAACCGCACCGGCGATCCGATCGCCGCCGGGGTCTCCGCCTACAAGAATGACGGCACCGACACCAACTTCGCCCAGCGCATCGGCGATCATGGTGACGCGCTCTACTGGTACGGCCTCGCCGCGACCGGCACCGCGCGCGATGAGAACAGCTCGACCCGCGGGCTGCTCGTCCAGAACCACGAGAACATCAACCAGCAATATCTCCACCCGAACGGCGCCACCACCGTCGGTGGCGCGCGTCCGGAGGCCGAGGCGCTCAAGGAGATCGAGAATCACGGCGTCAGCGTCACCGAAGCCGTCGAGGGCGCCAATCGCGCGTGGAGCGTAGTCCAGAACTCCAGCCTCAACCGCCGCATCACGCCGAACACGCCGACGACCTTCAGCGGCCCGGCGCGCGGCTCGGATCTGCTCAAGACCCCCTTCTCGACCGCCGGCACCGACGGCCGCGGCACGGTCAACAATTGCGCCAACGGCACCACGCCCTGGGGCAGCGCGCTGACTTGCGAAGAGAATTGGGCCGGCTATTTCCGCCGCAGCGGCGACAATGCGGCGCGCACGGCCAAGGAAGTCACTGCGCTCAGCCGCTATGGCGTGACGAGCAGCACCGGCAGCTTCGGCTGGTCGACCGTGACTCCGGCCGACGCCGCGAACACCACGTTCCGCCGCTGGGACGCGCGCGCCACCGCAGGCGGCAGCGCGACCACCGACTGGCGCAACGAGCCCAATCAGTTCGGCTGGATCGTCGAGATCGATCCCTATTCGCCGACCTCGACTCCGAAGAAGCGCACCGCGCTCGGCCGTCTCGGCCATGAGGGCTGCTGGCCCGGCGCGTTCGTCGCCGGCCGCAAGCCCGCCTGGTACATGGGCGACGATTCGCGGCGCGAGTATCTCTACAAGTTCGTCTCGGCGACCGCCTGGGTGGCAGCCGACGCGACGGCGACCAACCGCCTCGCGACCGGCGACAAATATCTCGACACCGGCACGCTCTATGTCGCGAAGTTCAACGCCGACGGCACCGGCAGCTGGCTGCCGCTGGTGTTCGGCCAGAACGGCATCACCGCGACTGCGGCGGCCTATCCCTTCGCCGATCAGGCCGATGTGCTGGTCAATGCCCGTCTCGCCGCGGACGTGGTCGGCGCAACACCGATGGACCGCCCCGAATGGACCGCAGTCAATCCGGTGACCGGCGAGGTCTATCTGACCCTCACCAACAACAACGCCGCGCTGCGTCCGCTCAACGACACCAACGCCGCCAATCCGCGCCACTATAACGACCCGTATGGCGCGGCGGCGAGCGCCCAGTTCGGCAACCCCAACGGGCACATCATCCGCCTCAAGGAGACCGGCAACAGCACCGAGGCGCTGACCTTCAACTGGGACATCTATCTGTTCGGCGCGGGCGCCGATCTCGACGCGGCCAACATCAACATCTCCGGGCTGACCGCGGACAACGACTTCTCGTCGCCCGACGGCCTCTGGTTCGGTCGCTCGACCAACGCCTCGGGCCAGAACAAGCCGCTGCTGTGGATTCAGACCGACGACGGCGCCTATACCGACGTCACCAACTGCATGATGCTGGCGGCGCTTCCGGGCACCGTCGGCGATGGCGGCGCGCGGACGATCACCAACACGGGTACCGGCGGCGCCACTGCCACCCAGGCCACCCGCGTCGGCGCGGCGCCGGGCGCGAACCTCAAGCGCTTCCTCGTCGGGCCGGTCGAATGCGAGATCACCGGCGTCGACACCACCCCGGACGGCCGTACCCTGTTCGTCGGCATCCAGCACCCGGGCGAAGGCGGCACGCCCGCCGCGCCGACCAGCCACTGGCCCGACAGCCAGACGACTGCAACGCCCGGCGCCACCGTGCGCCCGCGCTCGGCGGTGGCGGTGATCACCCGCGACGATGGCGGCGTGGTCGCCCTCTAGACCTTCCCGCCCACCCTTCGGCCCGACTGGGGAGGCGCTGCGAGGCGCCTCCCTTTTTCTCGTCAGCGATCGGTGCGGGTGACGATATTGGCCGTGCCGTCGGGCGTGATGCTGATCATGTGCGAGCGTTTGTCGGAGCAATTGGCGCGCCACAGCGGTTTGCCGTCCTGATCGGGGAGCCGCTCGGACGAAGTGACCGCCTGGCATTCGATCCCCGCGTCGAGCAGCGCGCGGATGAATACCACATTGCGCTGGCGATCGTTCATCGTGAGCACTGCGGCCAGCGCATTGTCTCCCCCCATAGCGTTGCCGATGGCGTTCGCCTCGGCATTGGCGGCGTCGCTCGCGGTCGCGCCATTGGCGCCGCCCGCATCACCGGGCGCTCCGCAGCCGGCGAGCGCCAGCGCCGCGAGCGCCGGCAGGACAATGCGCTTCCTCATCTGCGTCTCTCCCGTTCGTGGCCGCAGCTGCGGCGGTACGGCAATGCTGCATCCCCTATGCGGGTTCCGCAACCGGGATCAGTGCTGATAGGCCTTGGGCAACGGCCCTTCCTTCGGGTCCCAATAGCGCTCGCGCAGCCGGGTCTGGCGGCTGGTCATCGGCTGTTCGACGCCGTCGATGAACGCATTGACCGCCGACGTGCCGATCTCGAGCGGATCGCCGTCCCAGATCACCACGTCGCCGCGACGGCCCGGCTTGAGCGAGCCATATTCGTCGCCCAGTCCCAGCGCTTCGGCCGGCCGCGACGTGATCGTCGCGAACGCCTCGCCCCATTCGAGACCGTTCGCGCCCGGCATCTGGCGCAGCGCCACCAGATTGCCGGCGAACTGCTTCTCCCAGCGCGCCTGTCGCGCCTCGTCCTGGTTGATCGTGCCGATCCCGACGAGCACCCCCGCCGCCTTCATCCGGCCGATATTGGACTGGGTCGCCGCCAATTGCTCGAAGCTTTCGGGCAGATCGGCGAGCGCCGAGGCGATCACCGGCACGCCCGCGGCGGCGATCTCGCGCGCGACCGTCCAGCCCTCGGTGGCGCCGACCAGCACGAGCCGCAGCGTCGGCACTTCGCGCTTCAGGCCCAGCACGGTGACGATGTCAGAAGCGCGCTCGACATGGACGAGCAGCGGCATGCGCCCCTGCACCACCGGCACCAGCGCTTCGGCATCGGCGCGGGTGAGCAGCGCGTCCTTGCCGCGATCGGCGAAGCTCGCCGGGCTGCGGATATAGTCGCGCACTTCGAACAGCGCGTTCTTGAGCATCGCATAGGCGGCGGCGCGGCTGCCGCCCGCGGCGCGCGCGCCGGCCTCGCCATATTCCATGAACTGGAAGGCGCGCGGCTTCGCGACCGGGCCCATATCGGCGCCGAGATCGATGATCGCGCCTTGCCCGGCGAAGATCGAGCCCTTGCTGTTGTCCGGTGCCACGACCGCGCGGGTCACCCCTTCGAGTCGGTTGATCGCGAGCGGGCTGCTCTTCGGATTGACCGCCGGGGTGACGTCGAGCGCCGCGTTGAACGGCGAGCCTCCCGCCGCGGTGTCGTTGGTCCCCTCCACGGCGTCGACCTCGACGATTCCCATCCGCGTGAACCCGGCGAAGATGCCAGGCGTGACCCAGCGACCGCCGGCATCGACGACGCGCGCCCCGGCCGGCGCGGCCACTCCGGCCCCCGCGGCGACAACACGGCCGTCGCGAAGGACGACGGTCCCATTTTCGATCGGGCCGGCGCCGTCGCCGATCACCACCCTGGCGTTGGTGATCGCCACGGTCTGCGCGGCAGCGGGTGCGGCGAGTGCGAGCGTCGCGCTCGCGGCAAGAAGCAGCGTCCTGATCACTTCACGTCCCCCTCGCCCGGCTGGCCCAGCTCGAAATCGGAAACCGGCCTGAGCTTCGGATTGTTCGCATCGTAGAGCAGCGCCCCGTCGACCCACACCATTTGCGGGCGGGTGTAGACGCTGAACGGATTGCCGTTCCACAGCACGACATCGGCCATCTTGCCGGGCTTGAGGCTGCCGGTCTTGTCGGCGATGCCCAGCGCCCGGGCGGGATTGATCGCCAGCCAGCGCCACGCGGCGGCCTCCGAGATGTCGAAGCCGGCCTTTATGCCGGAAGCCCGCGCCTTGGCGACTTCCTGGTTGAGGCGCTGGATGCCGTTGCCGTCGTCCGAATGGATCATCGCGCACGCGCCCTCCTTCTCGAGGATGGCGAGGTTCTCGTTCACTGCGTCATAGGCTTCCATCTTGAAGCCGTACCAGTCCGCCCAGACCGCGGCGCAGACATTGTTGGCCTTGAGCAGATCGGCGATCTTATAGGCCTCCACCGCGTGGTGGAACGCCGTCACCTGGTAACCGAACTCCTTCGCCATATCCATGACGACCGCCATTTCGTCGGCGCGGTAGCAATGGTTCTGGATCAGGATCTCACCCTCGAGCACGCCGCGCAGCGTGTCCATCGCAAGGTCGCGCGTGGGCGCCTCGCCCCCCTTGTCCTCATATTTGTCCCAGCGGCGCTTATACTCGACCGCCTTGGCCCAGGTCGCGCGGTCGACCGCGATATTGCCCATCCGCGTCGAGGGCATGCGGCCTTTCGCGCCATAGACGCGCTTGGGGTTCTCGCCGCACGCCATTTTGAGCCCATAGGGCGCGCCGGGGAACTTCATCCCCTGCATCGTCCGCGCATAGACGTTCTTCACCGTCACCGAGCGGCCGCCCATCAGATTGGCCGAACCGGGGAGAATCTGCAGCGTCGTCACGCCGCCATTGGTCAGCGCACGCGCAAAGCCGGGATCCTGCGGCCAGACGCTGTGCTCGGCCCACACCTCGGCGGTGACGGGGCCGGTCATCTCGTTGCCGTCGGCCAATGCCTCGACGCCCGGCGACGGATAGTCGCCAAGATGGCTGTGAATATCGATCACGCCCGGCGTGACATATTTACCCTGCCCGTCGATCACCGCGGCGCCGTCGGCGCTGAGGTTCTGCCCCACCGCGACGATCTTGCCGTCGCGGAAGAGCACCGAACCCTTGTCGATCCGCCCGCCCTCGCCGTCGAAGATCGTGACGTTGGTCACCAGCGTCGGCGTGCCGGGATAGGCGCGATAGGTCGAGGGGAACGGATCGTGCGAATAGCCCTTGCCCCTGCCCGGCCCCGAAGTCGCGGGCTCCGAGGAACTGCTTTTCGCCTCACCGCCGCCTTCCGCGCACCCAGCCAGCGCGATCACGGCGCCGAGGATCAAGACCGGTCGAAACAAGCGCGACTCCTTCCCTGTTCGTTGCGCTCGCGGCGCGAAGGCCTTGATCGTGGCAAACAGAAAATTTAGCAAGCGCCCGCTTTGCTTTTGAAATATCATGGAAAAATTATGCAGGAACGATACTGGCCCACAGTGGATGTTCGGAGCTTCCCACAAAGAATTGATCGGTGTTAAGGCTGGAGTGCTTCGCTTAACCCTGTACAGGGGCAGGTATTTTGCGAGTGAGTGAAAGTTCAGGTGCGCTCGCCGTGCGGCAGCCGCTCCCGGCGAAGAGCCTCGCAACAGTGCTTGCCGCGCTGGCGGGATTGTGCAGCCTTCTCGCTTTCTCGGGATGGGTGTTCGACATCGCCGCGCTGCGCGGGTTCGGTCTCGACGATTTGCCGATCTGGCCGCTCACCGCGATCGGCTATCTCTTCCTCGCGCTCGGCTTCCTCGCATCGATATCGAATCGCGACGGCCTCGCCGCACTCCTCTGGCTCGTGCCGCTGCTCGTCGCGCTCTCGGCGATCTTCCAGACTGTCAGCGGCACCGATCTCGGCATCGATCGCATCCTCTTCGCGAACCTCGTCGTGGCCGAGGATGCGCCGCATCCGGGCAGGCCGGGAGTCATTTCCAGCGCCGCCTTCATCCTCCTCACCATCGCCGGCTATGGCGCGGGTGTGCGCAAATGGCTTTCCGGCGGGGCCGGCAGCCTGCTCGCCACGATCATGCTCGCCCTCGTCGGCGCGGCGGCGATCCTCATCCTCCTGTCAGGACCGGGCCGCGCGTCGACGCGCACCTTCACGGTCTCGATCCCCGCGGCGATGGCGACGCTGCTGCTCGCGGGCGCGTTCCTTATACTGCACAGCAGATTGTTGTGGGTGCGGCTGCAGACGAGGCGCAGCGGCGAGTGGCGCGTGATCCGGGTGCTGCTGCCCGCAGCCCTGATCCTGCCGATCTTCCCGTCGATCCTCGAGCAGGTCATCGTGGCGCGGGCGTGGCTACCTCCGCTGCAAACCGAGGCCTTGGTCGCGCTGCTCAACATCCTGATCGTCGCGCTGATCGTGTGGTGGGCGGTCATCCGCGTCGCGCGCGGGCAGGCCGAGATGACCGAGCTCAGCGAGGCGCTCGACCAGACCACGCTCGTCGTGACCACCACCGACGGCGAGATCACCCATTGGTCGCGCGGCTGCGAGCAACTCTATGGCTGGAGCGTCGACGAGGCGATCGGTCAGAACAAATATGCCTTGCTCCGCGCCCGTTGTCCGATCGGTGACGCCGCGAACGGCTTGCGTTTCGAGGATAGGCGCGAGCTGATCGAGATATGCCGCGACGGTCGCGAGATCTCCGTGCTCGAGCAGAGCCGCACGGTCGAGAACCCGGGACGTGCGCCGACGGTCCTGCATGACGTCACCGATATCACCCAGCGCGTCGCGGCGGTCGAGGCCCTGAAGGTCAGCGAGGAGCGGCTCGCGCTGGCCGCCTCGGCGCACGAGCTCGGCATCTTCGAATGGGATGTCCCGAGCGGCAGGTTCGAATGGTCCCCCGGCACCGAACAACGCCTCGGCATCCTTCCCGGCCTGCTCTCGGATTTCGACAGCTGGCGCGATCAGGTCGAGCCCGAGGACGTCCAGCGCATCCTCGACACGATCGCCCGGACCGTGCGCGACCGTGCCGACAAGTTCAGCTACCGCTATCGCTTTCGCCAGTCGCAAGGTGGCGTGCGCACCGTCGAGGGGTCGGCGCGCGCCTTCTACGACGGCGAGGGAAATCTGCTGCGCACCGTCGGCGTGATCCTCGACGTCACCGAACGCGAGGAGCGCGAGGCGGCGCTGCGCCGGCGCGAGGCGCAGCTCCGCTCGGTACTCGAGACCGTGCCCGACGCGATGGTGGTGATCGATCAGCACAGCACGATCCTCCAGTTCAGCGCGGCCGCCGAAGCGCTATGGGGCTATCGTGCCGCCGATGTGCTCGGCCGCCCCGCAACGATGCTGGTGCCGGCGGATCGACGCGCGCTCCATTTGTCGACGCTCGACCATTATCTGAAGACCGGTCGCGGGCTCGTCGGCGAGGTCATCACCGGCACCGCGGAGGCGGCCGATGGTCATCGCTTCCCGATCGAAGTGCGCACCGGCGTCGCCCGCAGCGACGGCCAGGTGCTGCTGACGGTCTTCGTCCGCAACCTTTCCGAACAGCTCGCCGCCGAGGAGCGGCTCAGCGAGCTGAGCGCCGAGATCGCGCACGTCTCGCGCCAGAGCGCGATGAGCGAGCTCGCCGCCGATCTGGCGCACGAGCTCAACCAGCCGTTGAGCGCCACGTCCAACTTCCTCGCCGCCGCGCGCATGCTGATCGAGAAGGGCGAAAGCAACGAGCGCGTCGTCGAATTGCTCCGAATGGGATCCGAACAAACCCAGCGCGCAGGCGAAATCATTCGGCGCATGCGCGCATTCATGGCACGCGGTGAAGTCGAAATGCGCACCGAGTCAGTAGAACAAACAATTCGCGATGCCGCAGATCTCATATTGGTCGGAACCGGTCAGTTCCATATTCGCTTAAGCTATGATCTGGACCCTGAAGCACCTTATATGTTTGCCGATCGTATACAGGTTCAGCAAGTTTTGGTTAACCTTCTTCGTAATTCCATGGAGGCATTGCGGACGTCCGGGCGACAGGATCGCCACATCACCATTTCCTCACACAAATTGAGCGATCAGATGATCGAAATTGTCGTGAGCGACTCTGGACCCGGAATTCCTCCCCATGTGTTGGAGCAACTATTCTCGCGCTTCACCACGACGAAAGGTAACGGAGGCGGAATGGGTATTGGACTTTCGATCAGCAAGCGTATCATCGAAGCCCATGGCGGTAATTTGAGCGCGGAGAACCGGCCCGAGGGGGGAGCAAGCTTCCGCTTCACCCTGCCCGCCATAGAGGAGGGTGTAGAATAGAATGAGCAGAACAATCTACATCGTGGATGATGACGATGCTGTCCGCGCGTCGCTCCACAGCCTGTTGTCGATACGACAAGACCTCATCGTCCGCGGCTTTCGATCGGGCGACGCCTTCCTGCAGGATGTGAACGAACTCGATCCCGGCGTGCTGCTGCTCGACGTGCACATGCCCGGTGCCACCGGGCTCGACGTGCTGGCGGCGCTCGATGGCAGCCCGCGCTTCGTTCCCATCGTCCTCACCGGTCAGGGCAATGTCGGGCTCGCGGTGCAGGCGATGAAGGCCGGCGCGCTCGACTTCATCGAAAAGCCCTATGAAGCCGAGACGCTGCTCCAGCTGATCGACAACGCCTTCGCGCGGCTCGAGGAAGACAATGAGGCGGCGAGCCGCATCGAGGCGGCCGAGACCAAGATCGCCAAGCTGTCGCCGCGCGAGACCGACGTGCTCAAGGGCTTGATCGAGGGTCGCTCGAACAAGATCATCGCCTATGAGCTCGACATCAGCCCGCGCACGGTGGAGATCTACCGAGCCAATCTGATGGAGAAGCTCGAGGTGCGCAGCCTGTCGGAAGCGCTGCGCATCGCCTTCGCAGCAGGACTCTTCCCCAAGAACTGAGCGCCGGTTCCCCGGCGCCCTGGTTCAGAAGCTGGCGGCGAGGTCCACATAGCCGTAGCGCGTGTCGCCGGTGGCGGGCGCGTTGGGCGCAGTCTCGAGGAAGCGGCCCTTGGCGAGCCAGGCGCCGCCGACCTCGAGCCGCAGCCGCTCGGGCACCAGCCAGCGGCGCACCCGCGCCTCGAACTGAGTGCCGGCATAGCGGCCCGACGCGCCGGCCCGGTCGCGCACGCCCGTCGAAGCGAAGCTGTCGGTCGCCTGCGCCAGCCAGAGGCCGCGCAGCGACGCCATCCAGTCGAGCCGCTTCGAGGGCTTGGCCTCGAGCCGCACGCCCGGCGAGACCAGATTGGCGCGTCCGACCGGTCCATAGAGCGCGATCGGACCGAAGTCCGCGCGACGCGCACCGAACAGCGTGTCGAACCGGCCATAGCTGCCGGCGTCGCGGCCATCGCCCGAGGCATAGTCGAACATCGCCGACACGCGCGGCGTCCAGCCTTTGGGCGCGGTCCAGCCGGCCTCCAGATGCGTGAAGCCGGCGCGAACGTCGAGATCGCGCACGTCGCTCGCCGCGGTCGTGGCGCGCGCGGCGCCCCATTGATACGCGCCCTCACCCTCGAAATCGAACTGGCCCTTGGCGGGCGCGCGGCGCAGCCGCAGGCCGGCGGTGACGAGACGGCGGTTGCGCGTCAGGCGGGTCGTGCGGTCTTCCTCGGCGAGGCGGTAGCCATAGACCTCGGCACTGACATTGCCGAACGCCTTGGCCGCCATCGCGCTCGCGCCGAAAAAGGTCAGGTTGCCGCCGGCACGGTCAAGCTGGATCTTGTTGTCTTCGATATCCGCGACGGTGTCGGGCAGCGTCGAGAAGGGCTTCGACCAGAAGGCCACCACGCGGTCCTTGCCCTTGCTGCGCCAGTCCACGACGGCGCCCAGAAAGGACTGGACGGTGTTCGGCGCATCGGTGCGGCCGACCAGTCGGCTCGAGCCGATGTCGAGCGCCCAGCGCCCGGCGGTCAGCGTCGCGCTGTCGCCCTTGGCGAATGCGTTGGATGCGCGATACGCAACATAGGCCTGGATCGGCTCGAACGCATTGACTTCGCTGGTGCGCACCGACGAACCGTCGCGCTGGCCATAGCCGCGGGCGTCGACGATCTCGCCGCCCACCGCGATCGGTCCGAGCTCGGCCTTGGCGGCCACGGTGGTGCGGAACGAGACGAAAGCATCGTCGGCGGGGACGCCGGGGCGGAACTGGCCGCCGATCACTTCGACCCGGGCGCGTGTGGTGGCGTCGATGCTGAACGCGACGCCGTCATCATCCTTCCCGCTGGTCTGTGCCTGGGCAGGCGCCGCCGCCGCGCACAGGCCGAGGAACGCGCCGCGCAGCGCGGGCGAGCGGAAGGTCGAAATCACGGCATGCTCCGGGATGAAGAGAACTGATCCCTCTTTATAGGCGCGCGGCGCCACCCTCCGTCGCGAAGCAGCAATCAAACGGCAACAATCCTCTGCCCCGGCATGGCCTGGGCATGCCGCGCGCGAGAGGGCCCAGTGTCGCGCATCCGGGAAAATCCCTAGCCGACTATCGGCCCGCTGACCGGCGTCGACACGGGGTAACTTCCTATAAGGTATTGAACTTCCAAGTCGCGAACAGAAAAGGTATCCCATGGCGGACGCTCTCGCCCGTATCAAAATCCCCGTGAAGATCATGGGGCTTCTGCTCATGCTCGGCCTGATCACGCTGAGCATCGCCTTCTACGGCTCGCGCGCGCTGATCGGCGCCGACGCCGCCTATGAACAGCTCGTCGACAGGAAGCTGCCTATCACCACCAAGCTCGCACGCGCGAACCGCTACGGCACCGAGATGCTGTATGCGAGCTATCGCGTGATGGCCTATCCGGGCGGATCGGCCGCCGGGCGCGCCTCGGCCGAGCTCGAGCGCAGCGCCTACGCCAATGCCGTGAAGATCTTCGACGAGATCAAGCAGCTCGATCCGACCATGTCGGCCGAGGTTGACGGCTATCGCGCCAAATTCGATGCGATCCACAAGAGCGCCGAACAGGCGGTCGCGCACGGCTCGCGTGACGAGAATGACCAGGCGCGCGCCATCCTCGCCGAGCTCGACGCCAGTCTCGACGCGCTCGCGCAGGAGATCACCAAGGCGAACAACGAAGACATCGTTGCCGCCCAGACGCTTTCGAACGACCTCACTGCGAGCGCCAACAGCACCTCGACCACGATGCTCGTGATCAGCGTCATCGCGATCGCGGTCGCGATCGGGATCGGCCTGCTCGTCTCGCGCCTCGGCATCACCACGCCGATCGCCGACCTTCAGGCGCGGATGAAGAGCCTCGCCGAGGGCAACAACAGCGCCGAGGTTCCCGGCACCGATCGCGGCGACGAGATCGGCGCGATGGCCAAGGCCGTGCTCGTGTTCCGCGAGCAGGCGGTCGAGAAGGAAAAGGCCGACGCGGCCAAGAAGATCGCCGATGCCGAGCAGCAGCGCGTCGTCCAGACGCTCGAGGCCAATCTCGACAAGCTCGCGCACGGCGATCTGACCAGCGAGATCACCGAGGCCTTCTCGCCTGCCTATGAGTCGGTGAAGGTCAACTTCAATGCCGCGGTGACCGAGCTGCGTGCGCTGATCGGCACGGTGATGGAGAGTGCGGCGACAATCCGCACCGGCTCGGGCGAGATCGCCCAGGCCTCGGAGGACCTCGCGCGCCGCACCGAAGCCAATGCCGCCAGCCTCGAAGAGACTTCGGCGGCGGTGAGCCAGATGGACGGCCGGCTGAAGGCGACCGCAGAGTCCGCGGGCCGTACCGTGGATCGTGCCGACGGTGCGATCGCGACGGTCTCGGGTGGTCGTGCGGTTGCCGATGAGGCAGTCCAGGCGATGAGCCGCGTCGCCGACGGCGCCAAGGGCATCGACAGCGTCATCGAAGGCCTCGACAAGATCGCCTTCCAGACCCGCGTTCTCGCGATGAACGCCGCGGTCGAAGCCGGCCGCGCCGGCGAGGCGGGCCGCGGTTTCGCGGTCGTCGCCGACCTCGTCTCGGCGCTCGCGATGCGCTCCGAAGAGGAAGCGGCGCGCGCCCGTGACCAGCTCACCGCGACCCAGACCGATATCGTCGCGGCCGTCGAGATGGTCCAGAAGGTCGATCACGCGCTGGCGAACATCTCGGGCGACGTGGGCGAAGTCCACACTTTGCTCGCCCAGATGGCAACCGACAACCAGGCCCAGTCGACCGCGATCACCCAGATCAGCGTCGCGATCGGGACGATGGACCAGTCGACCCAGCAGAATGCCGCGATGGTCGAGGAAACCTCGGCTGCCGCGCGCAACCTCACCAGCGAAGTCGCTGCGCTCAGCGAGCAGGCGTCGAAGTTCAACGTCGGGGGCACGCGCGCCGTGGCGATCCGCGCCACTACCCCGGCCCGTCCGGCCAAGCCGGCGGCGAAGTCGAACGGCTATGTCTCGCCAGTCAAGGCGCTGCCCGTCGCCGCGATGTCGAACGGCGGCTCGGACGACTGGGCCTCGTTCTAACCTTCATCGACACGGAGCAAAAAGGGGCGTCGCGGCCATGCCGCGGCGCCCCTTTTCCCGTTGTGGAAAGCGCGCTTGCGCCGCGGACCTAAGTAACTCAGCGTAGTTTATTTCGGTAAACCATCCCGATGTGTCCAGATCGTTTCCTATAATTCTGGACAGGATCAATCAGCGTCGGTTCGAACCGCGCACTCGGGCATCTCGGGTCGAAAAACGTCGCCGGACCGCCCCAGGGAGTACACGCATGGACTGGTTTCAGGCTGTCGCACCCATTCGCCAGAAGCTTCTCGTCGCCTTCAATTCGCTGCTCGCCGTGATGGCGGTCTCGGCGCTCGTCGCGATGTTCGCGCCGCTGCTGATCGCATTGCCGATCGTGGCGATCCTGATCGGTGGCGCGGCGATTCAGTGCGCACGGTTCCGCAAGGCGATCGCCGACCCCTATGTCTCGACCGTCGTACGCATGGAAGCGCTCGCCGCCGGCGATCTGTCCGCGCCGATCCAGTTCACCGAATACAAGGATTGCGTCGGCCGCATGACCAAGGCCATGCTGACCTTCCGCGACGCCGCCGTCGCGCAGAAGCGGCTCGGCGAGGAGCAGGATGCGGCCGTGCAGCGGCTCGGCGGTCAGCTCGAGCGCCTCAGCCAGGGGGACCTCACCGCCGAGATCGGCAACGAGTTTCCGGAGAGCTACGCGCTGCTCCGTACCAACTACAATAGCGCGCTCGCCTCGCTGCGCGCGCTGATCGGGACGGTGACCGAAAGCGCCGCGACCATCCACACCGGCTCGGGCGAGATCGCCCGTGCCTCCCAGGATCTCGCGCGCCGCACCGAAGCCAATGCCGCCAGCCTCGAAGAGACGTCGGCCGCGGTCACCCAGATGGACCAGCGCCTCAAGGCGACGGCAGAGGCCGCCACGCGCACCGTCGGCCGTGCCGACGGCGCCATCGCCACCGTATCGGGCGGGCGCGCGATCGCCGACGAGGCGGTGCAGGCGATGACCCGCGTGGCGGACTCGGCCAAGGGCATCGACAGCGTGATCGAGGGTCTCGACAAGATCGCCTTCCAGACCCGCGTCCTCGCGATGAACGCGGCGGTCGAGGCCGGCCGCGCCGGCGAGGCGGGCCGCGGCTTCGCGGTCGTCGCCGATCTCGTCTCGGCACTGGCGATGCGTGCGGAAGAGGAAGCCGGCCGCGCGCGCGACCAGCTGACCGCGACCCAGACCGACATCGTCGCCGCAGTGGAGATGGTCCAGAAGGTCGACAGCGCCCTCGCCGACATCTCCGGCGACGTGGGCGAAGTGCACGCGCTGCTCGGCGAGATGGCGACCGACAATCAGGCCCAGTCGACGGCGATCACCCAGATCTCGGTGGCGATCGGCACGATGGATCAGGCGACCCAGCAGAACGCCGCGATGGTCGAGGAAACCTCGGCGGCGGCGCGCAACCTGTCGACTGAAGTCGCCGACCTCGCCGAGCAGGCATCGAGGTTCAACATCGGCAGCGGCGTACGCCCGGCCGCAGTCCGCGCCTCCGCCCCGGCCACACCCGTCCGGGCGGCGACCAGGTCGAACGGCTATGTCTCGCCGGTCAAGGCGCTGCCCGTCGGCGCGATGACGAACAGCGGCGGAGACGACTGGGCCTCGTTTTAGGCCCCGTCATCGAACCGAAAACAGGGCGTCGCGGCCAGTCCGCGGCGCCCTGTTTCGTTTCTTCTCCCCCGGGAACCCGGGGGAGGTGGCATGCGCAGCATGACGGAGGGGGCATTTCCACAGGCCAGTCGCTCGTGGAGATGCCCCCTCCACCGCTTCGCGGTCCCCCTCCCCCGCTGCGCGAGGGAGGATCCTTCGCCCACAGGCCGACCGCGTTCCAGGAATGCATCCAACCACTACCCCCGCCACACAGGCAAAAGAAAAAGGGCGCCGCGGCAACCCGCGACGCCCTTTTCGTATCCGAAGCGACGCTGCTCAGGCCGCGAGACGCTGGCCGCGCAGTCCTTCCATGATCGTGCGATTGACCGCGATCAGTTCGCCGATCGACTCGCGTCCGGCGACCACGTCGCTGGTGAAGCGCTCGACCCACAGGCCGAGCGAGATGATCTGGGCGCGCAGTTCGTTGGGCAGACCGTTGCCGGTCGCGCCGCAATCGGTGGCGAAGGCCGACCACATCTCGCGATTGCGATGGAGCGACGGCATCAGCATCGCTCCCTTCAGTCCGGCGGTCTCGGCATCCATCATTTCGCCGGTGATCTCGCTCATCAGCCGGAATTCGGCCGCGCGGGGCGTTTCCGCCCGGCTTCGGGCGGTCTGGTAGGCAGTGAGAGTCATGCGGGCTCCTTTGCAGACATCTCATTCTAGGAAGATTTTGCCGGGCTGGTCTGCGCGCTTCCTATAAGAATTATGCGTCCCCCGATGCGGGCGTATTTTCCGGGGAAACTGCATTGGCCGACACTGCTATTCCGCACGCACTGCCAGGCGCGCTCGATGGCGCGCCGGCATCAAACTGCGCTCGCTCGACCGCTTCGACACGCTGCAGTTCTCCGAAGGCCCCGAACGGCGTCCGCGCCTCCAGGCCTCGGCGGGCGCCCTGCGGCACCCATCCGCGCGACAATCTGGCGGCGATTGACTGGCGGGATCGTCAGGCCGCCTGAACAATTCGGGCCGCGGCGCACCGCGACCCGCCAATCCTTCCTATAATTCTGGAAACACCAGAGAAAGAAGTGCGGCACCACCATGCTGAACGGCGTTGGTTTTCTGATCATCCTCGGCTGCGTTTTCGGTAGCTTCGTGATCTCGGGCGGCAAGTTCGAGATCATCGCGCACGCGCTTCCGCATGAAATGATGGCGATCGCCGGCGCGGCGATCGGCGCCTTCATCGTGTCCAACTCGATGGCCACGGTGAAGAAGGCCGGCGGCGGCGTCATGCGCGCCTTCAAGGGCAGCAAGTGGAAGGCGCAGGACTATAAGGACCTGCTCACGCTGATGTTCAGCGTCCTGTCGACCTTCAAGAAGGGCGGCGCCACTGCGCTCGAGCCGCATCTCGACAATCCCGGGGACAGCTCGCTCTTCGCGCCCTATCCGCGGCTGCTCAAGGATCATCATCTGATCGAGTTCGCCTGCGATTATCTGCGCATGATGACGGTCAATTTCGAGGATCCGCATCAGCTCGAGGCCGCGATGGACGCGGACATCGAGAAGCATCACCACGAGGAATCGCATCCGCAGCACGCGCTGCAGATCATGGCCGACGGCCTGCCCGCGCTCGGCATCGTCGCGGCGGTGCTCGGCGTCATCAAGACGATGGGCTCGATCGATCAGCCGACCGAGATCCTCGGCGCGATGATCGGCGGCGCGCTCGTCGGCACCTTCCTCGGCGTGCTCCTCGCCTATTGCGTGGTCGGTCCACTCGCCGCGAAGCTGCTCGAGACGATCGAAGCGGACGCGAAGCCCTTCTTCATCGTGAAGACCGCGATCGTCGCCTATGCCCAGAACCAGCCGGTTCAGGTCGCGATCGAGATCGCACGCCGCATGACCCCCTCGGCCTATGCGCCGAGCTTCCAGCAACTCGAAACTGCTCTCGACGAGGCGAAAAATGGACTCAACCCTGCCACTGCCTGAGGCGGACGAGCGCTCGCTGCGCCTGCCCGCGCACGGCACGACCGTCACTGCGGAAGAACTGCGCATCCGCCTCGTCCTCTCTGCCGACCTCGACGACACGATCGAAGTCGATGCGTCGGAGGTCGAGAGCGTGGGCCAGGCCGTGCTCCAGCTCCTCGTCGCCGCGCGCAACGAGGCTGCGGCCAACGGCCAGGGCTTCCGCATCGCCAATCCCAGCCAAGCCTTTGTCAATCGCGTGAACAGCTGCCGTCTGGCGGCCGCGATCGGACTCGAAACCGGAGACGTCCTGTGAGCAAGTTGATCCTTACCGTCGATGACTCGGCGAGCATGCGCATGCTGCTCAAGACGTCGCTGACCGCGCAGGGCTATCGCATCGAGAGCGCCAATGACGGCCAGCACGGCCTCGAGCGCATGCACGAGGTGAAGCCCGATCTGCTGATCACCGACATCAACATGCCCAAGATGGACGGCTTCGAGCTGATCGAGGCAGTGCGCGCCGAGGGCCAGTTCCGCGGCACGCCGATCCTCGTCCTCTCGACCGAATTCTCGGACGAGAAGAAGCAGCGCGCCCGCTCGGTCGGTGCGACCGGCTGGATCACCAAGCCCTTCGAGGCCACCAAGCTGGGGGCGGCGATCCGCCGCGTGTGCCCGTGAGCGACGAACTCGACGAAATCCAGGCAATCTTCTTCGAAGAATGCACTGAGGGTCTCACGACTGCCGAGCAGGGCCTTTCGGCCATGCAGGCCGGCGACGTCTCTGCCGAGACGATCGCCGGCGTTTTCCGTGCGGTCCACTCGATCAAGGGCGGCGCCGGCGCGTTCGGCCATGCCGACCTGACCGCCTTCGCGCACAAGTTCGAGAACGTGCTCGACGAGGTGCGTGCGGGCAAGATCGTCCCCACCCCCGGCGTCATCAAGGTGATGCTGAGCTCGTTCGACGTGCTCTCCGACCATGTCGAGACCGCGAAGGGGCTCGCCCCGCGTCCCAACGACGCCGCCGCGCTCGCCGCGCTCGAAAAGGTGCTCGCGGACAAGGGCGTCGCGGAGGATGGCGGTGCCGCCGCTCCGGCTGCGCCTGCGCCTGCCCCGGCACCCGTCGTCGAGGCCGCGGCCGCGCCCGCCGAAGACGAATTCGGCTTCACGCCGGTCGCCTTCTCGCTCGACGATTTCGATGCGCCCTCCGAGCCCACGGCCAGTGCCGCGAGCTGGACGATCCGCTTCAAGCCGTCACGCGCGGCGCTCGCCAATGCCGGCGAGCCGCTGCTAATCATCCGCGAGCTCGAGACGCTCGGCGCGACGATCGAGTCGGTCGACGTGTCGGACGTGCCGGGTCTGCGCGATCTCGATCCCGAGAATGCCTATTTCACCTGGACGCTGAGCATGCCGGGCGATGTCCCCGAGAACGACATCACCGACTGCTTCGATTTCGTCGCGCCGGATTCGGTGATCGAAGTCACGCGCAACGAGGTAGAGGCCCCCGCCCCTGCCCCGGCGCCGATCCCCGTGCCCGTCATCGAAGCCACCCCGGCTCCCGAGGGCGCGCCCGAGATCGACCTGATCCCGTTCGTGCCGGTCACGGCCACGATCGAAGACCTCACCGCGCAGGTCCAGCAGGTGGTGGCGGATCTCGCCGCGACTCCGATGACGCCGACCCCGGCGCCCGCGGTCCCGACCGAGAGTGCGGCGCCCAAGCCGGCTTCCGAAGCCTCGCAGACGATCCGCGTCGACCTGTCGAAGCTCGATCTGCTGCTCAACCTCGTCGGCGAGCTGGTGATCCGCAACTCGATCCTCGCCGACCGGCTCTCGCCCGCCGATCGCCAGCGCGTCGAGCTGCCCGAACTGGCGCGCCTGACGCGTCAGATCCAGGACAATGTCATGTCGCTGCGCGCGCAGCCGATCAAGCAGGCCTTCAGCCGCGTGCCGCGCATGCTGCGCGACCTCTCGGTCGAGACCGGCAAGCAGATCGAGCTCGAGACGACCGGCGAGACGACCGAAGTCGACAAGGGTGTGATCGAGAAGATCGGCGATCCGCTGACTCATATGATCCGCAACGCTGCGGACCATGGCCTCGAAAGCACCGAGGAGCGCATCGCCGCGGGCAAATCGCCTGCGGGCACGATCAAGCTCTCGGCCGAGCAGAAGGGCGCCCGCATCTTCGTCCGCGTCCAGGACAATGGCCGCGGCATCAATCGCGAGCGCGTCAAGGCCAAGGCGATCGAGAAGGGCATCATCTCGGCCGACGCGGTCCTCTCGAACGAAGAGATCGATCAGCTGATCTGCGCGCCGGGCTTCTCGACTGCCGAGAAGATCTCGAACATCTCGGGCCGCGGCGTCGGGATGGACGTGGTGCGCTCGAACGTCGAGGCGCTTGGCGGCCGCGTCGAGATCCATTCGGTCCCCGGCGAAGGCACGACCTTCACGATGATCCTGCCGCTCACGCTGGCGATCCTCGACGGCATGATCGTGCGCCTCGCCAACCAGCGCTTCGTGCTGCCGCTCGCGCATGTGCTCGAGACGGTCCAGCCCGAAGAAGGTCAGGTCAAGCGCACCTCGCCCGACAGCGAAGTGATCGACATGCGCGGCGAGTACGTCCCGGTGAAGCGCGCGACCGAGATCTTCGGCCTCAACGACGATCGTCCGGTCGAGGATTCGCTGGTCGTCATCGTCGAGAGCGAGCACGGCAAGGTCGGCCTCGTCGTCGACACCATCGATGACCGTCGCGAAGTCGTGATCAAGAGCCTCGACCAGAACCTCCACCCGATCCGCGGGCTCGGCGGCGCCACCATCCTCGGCGACGGGTCGATCGCGCTCATCCTCGATATCGAGGCGCTCGTCGCCTCCACCAACCGCTACACCCCCAAAGGACTGGCCGCATGACCACCAAGACTGAAACCGCGAGCGACTGCAAGATCGTCACCTTCACGCTCGGCAAGCAGACCTTCGGGATCGACATGGGTGCGCTCATCGAGATCCGCGAATGGGACGAGCCCACGCCGCTGCCCAATGTTCCGACCTTCATCAAGGGCGTGAGCAACCTGCGCGGCAACGTCATCCCGGTCGTCGGCCTCGCCGAGCGGCTGGGCTGGGAGCCGAGCGTGCTGCACGCGCGCTCGTGCATCCTCGTCGTCAACATCTCGGGCAAGCAGGCGGGCTTCCTCGTCGACGAAGTCAACGACATCGTCGGGATCACCCGCAGCGAAATCCAGCCGGCCCCCGAGGTCGAGACGATCGAGTCGAGCGTGATCAGCGGGCTGGTGCGCATCAGCACGCGCGCCAAGGACGGCACTCGCGACGAGAACGGCACCATGGTGCTGCTGCTCGATCTCGAGGCACTGAGCCTGACCAAGCATCTGGACATGGCCGCGTGAGCCCCGCCGGGGGCGCCGCGGCGCTCGCCGGCGGCAACGCGATGGCGGCGGCGAATGCGGAGCTCCTGCCCCGCGACTTCGCCGCGATCGCCGCGATCATGCACAGCGACGCGCGCATCGAGCTGAGCGCGGCCAAGACCACGCTCGTCCAGTCCCGCCTCGCGCGGCGACTCCGCGAGTATGGCCTCAGCCGTTTCTCGGAATATGTCGCGCTGGTCCAGTCGGATGCCGATGAACGGCATGCGATGGTGGTCGCGCTGACCACCAACCACACGCACTTCTTCCGCGAACCGCATCACTTCGATCATTTCCGCCAGCACGTCCTGCCGGTGCTCAAGCGCAAGCAAGGGCCGGTGCGGATCTGGTCGGCGGGCTGCTCGTCGGGCGAGGAGGTCTACACGATCGCGATGTGCCTGCTCGGCCCGGATCGCACCTCGGCGACCTGGCTGCGCAACGCCGATGTCCGCCTGCTCGCGACCGATATCGCGCCGCACGTGGTCGAGTCCGTCGCACGCGGCTTCTATGCGGACAATGTCGTGTCGGGGGTGCCCGAGCCCTATCGCAGCGCCTGGATGCGGCCAGCACCCGGGGGGCTCGTGATGGCCGAGGAGGCGCGCCAGCTCGTCACCGCGCGGGTGCTGAACCTGTTCGACCGCTGGCCGCTCAAAGCGCAGTACGACGTGATCTTCTGCCGCAACGTGATGATCTACTTCGGCGATCCCGCCAAGGAGGAGCTGGAGGAGCGCTTCGTCAACCAGCTCGCGCCCGGCGGTCATCTCTATATCGGCCATAGCGAACGCCTGATCGGCCCCGCAGCTGGCCGGATGAAGTCGTGCGGCCACACCATTTACGCCAAGCCGGAGACCCGGGGATGAGACCGGTACGTACGCTTATCGTCGACGACAGCGCGTCGATGCGGGCGACGCTGAAGCGCATGCTTTCGGCGGACCCCGAGATCGAAGTGGTGGGCATGGCGCCCGAGCCCTTCGCGGCGCGCGACATGATCAAGACGCTCAACCCCGATGTGCTGACGCTCGACGTCGAGATGCCGGGGATGGACGGACTGTCGTTCCTCGAGCGCATCATGCGTCTCCGGCCCATGCCCGTGGTGATGTGCTCGACGCTCACCGCACGCGGCGCCGAAGTCACGATCGAGGCGCTGCGCCTCGGCGCGGTCGACTATGTCACCAAGCCCTCGGGCACGCCCGAGGATATCGAGCGCGACGCGACTTTGCTCTGCGAGAAGGTCAAGACCGCGGCCCGTTCGATCGCCCGTGCGGGCCCTACGCGCCTGCCCCAGCAGCCCAGCCTCGCCGGTGGCGGGGGCGCGGGCAAGCTGATCGCGATCGGCTCGTCCACGGGCGGCGTCGAGGCTCTGTTCTCGTTGCTGCCTGCGCTGCCTGCGGACTGCCCGCCGGTGCTGATCGTCCAGCACATGCCGGCGAGCTTCACCCGCAGTTTCGCGCAGCGTCTCGACGCCGAATGCCGCGTTCGCGTTGCGGAAGCTACGGAAGGTGCGACGGTCCAGCCGGGAACCGTCTATATTGCACCTGGGGGGGAAACGCACATGGAGCTGTCCGGCGGCGTCGCCGGCCGCATCAAGCTGCGTCCCGGAGATCTCGTCACCGGTCATCGACCGTCGGTCGACGTGCTGTTCCGTTCGGTGGCGCCGCTCGGCGTCGCGGCGGTCGGCGTGATCCTGACCGGAATGGGTCAGGATGGTGCGGAAGGCCTGCTGGCAATGCGCCGCGCGGGTGCCCGCACCCTCGGCCAGAGCAAGGAGACCTGCGTGGTGTGGGGCATGCCCCGCGCAGCGAAGGAACTCGGTGCGGTCGAAAAGGAAGTTGGTTTGTCTGCCATGCCTGAGGCGATCCTCAAGGCATGCCGTGAGAAGGTTGGGAGCGTCTGATGCCTGCTGCTGCAGCAATCAAGGTGATGGTCGTGGATGACCAGACCTCTATGCGCGCAATGATCCGTCGCGCCTTGCAGGATCTGGGTTTCAAGGATGTCCGCGACAAGGCGAGTGCGCCGGAAGCGCTCTCGGCGATCAAGAGCGATCGTGTCCATCTGGTGATCTCGGACTTCAACATGCCCGAGATGGACGGCCTCCAGTTCCTCGAGGCCGTGCGGGGCGATCCCGTGATCGGCAAGACCGTCTTCATCATGCTGACGGGATCGGCCGACAAGGAGATCGTCCAGAAGGCCGCGGCGCTCGGCGTCAACAATTATGTCGTCAAGCCCTTCGCGCCCGCGGCGCTCAAGGAAAAGATCGAGCGCGTCTTCGGCGAGTTGACCTGATGCGTCGGGTCTCGATCGTTCAGGGCGAGAATGCGATCGTGGTGGAGCCGGGCGTCGTCGTCTCGACGCTGCTCGGCAGCTGTGTCGCCGCATGTCTGTACGATCCGGTCGCCAAGGTGGGTGGGATGAACCACTTCCTCCTCGGCGAACCCGGCTCGGACCACCGCGTCTCCGCGGGGGATATGCAGCGCTACGGCGTTCACGCCATGGAATTGCTGATCAACGGGATGATGGCGCGGGGCGCGATGCGCACCCGGCTGCGCGCGCACCTCTATGGCGGCGCCAACATCGTCTCGGGCCTTGGGTCGATCGGGTCCTCCAACGCCGCCTTCGCGCATCGGTTCATGCAGACCGAGGGTATCGAGGTCGCGCACAGCGATCTCGGCGGCACCTCGGCGCGCAAGGTCGAGTTCCTGCCACACGAGGGCAAGAGCCGCTGCACCAGGGTCGCGGATCGCGTCCCCGAGCGCCCGCCCGTCCCTGTCACCCTGCCGCCCGTCGGCGGAGAGCTGGAGCTGTTCTGATGTCGTGCCTGCCCGTGTCCGCCCAGCCCATGCCGATCGAACCCCTTCCTGGCTACGATCCCTATGCGGGCGCGCTCCACAGCGTGATCGCGGGCGAGCTGCGCGAGATGCGCGACATGCTCGAAGGGCTGGCCGAGGTGCTCGTCAGCGACGAACATTTCGCCAACTCCTATCTCGAGCAGCTCCAGTCGTTCGACTATCTCGTCCAGCACGCCGACGAGTGCATCAACCTGCTCGAGCGCATCGCCGGGGGCGAGGATTCGCTCACCGCCATCAGCCATGTCCGTCTCGGCGTGGTGCAGGATCGCCTCCGAACGGCGCTGAAGGGCTGCTGACATGGCCAGTATCCCCAACGATCGCCCGATCGTCATCAAGCGGGTCAAGAAGGTCGCCGGCGCGCACCACGGCGGGGCCTGGAAGGTCGCGTACGCCGATTTCGTCACCGCGATGATGGCGTTCTTCATGCTGCTCTGGCTGATCTCCAATCCCGACAAGGAGCGGCTCAAGGGGCTCGCCCAATATTTCTCGCCGACCTTCGGCGACGCCGCCCCGCAGACTCCGCTGCAGGGTACGACCGAAGGTGCCGGCGGCCGTTCGCGCAAGAACGCGATGGACAATAGCGACGCCAACGGCACCCCGACCAGCGAGGCCGCGGTCGCCGGCGCGTCGCGCGGCGGCACGGCCAACATCCCCGACGCCTCGATGCGCGTGCTCGCTTCCGAGCTGCAGATCGCGCTCGATTCGACGTCGCAGGATCCGCAGAAGAAGCGCAACGTCGCGATCGACCCGAGCCGCGACGGCCTGCGCATCACGCTGATGGACACCGACGGGCAGTCGATGTTCCGTCCCAATACCGCCGAGCTCAACCCCTATGCGCGTGCGATGCTCGCCAAGGTCGCGGCCAAGCTCGGCGTCTCGGGCGCGCAGATCGCGATCGAGGGCCATACCGACGGTGCCGGGGGCGTGCAGAGCGACGCCAATTGGCGCCTCTCGGGCGAGCGCGCGCTCGCCGCGCGCACTGCGCTGATCGCATCGGGCATGACTCCCGACCGCTTCGCCGAAGTGGTCGCGATGGGCGCGACGAAGCCGGTCTATCCCGATCAGCCCGACCGCCCCGAGAATCGCCGCATCACCGTGGTGCTCAAGGCGGAAGCCTCGGCGCTCCCCAGCGACTCCAGCTTCAAGTTCTGAGGCGGCGATGAAGAAGATCCTGTTCCTGCTCACCATCCTCCTCGCCGGCCTCTGCCTTGGTGGGGGCGCCGCCTATGCGACGGTGATGCTGCTCGGTCCGCAGGCGCCGAAAGCCGCCGCGCATGCCGACGACGTCGAGCCGAGCTTCGTCGACGGCGGCAAGGTGCTCGCGCCGCTCGTCTTCGCCGATGGCCGTCTCTCGGGCTATGTCCAGTTTTCGATCCAGCTCGAGGTTCCCGCCGACAAGACCGAATTCGTGGCCGCGCGACTGCCGCTGCTGCTCCACGCGATCAACATGCGCACCTATCGCACGCCGATGGCGGCCGGCCCGGACGGGCTGATCCCCGACCTCGAGACCTTCCGCAAGGTCGTGATGGCCGCCGCCCCCGAAGCGTTCGGCGCCGGCGTGCTGCGCAAGGTCGCGGTCACCCAGGCCAATCCGGCATGATCCGGTTCACACCCCTGCCCGTGCGTATCTTCGATCAGGAGGGACAGAAATGCACCTGACGCCGATCAATCCCGACGCGCCCGGCGTGGTCGCCGATCGCGCCCCACGCACCGTCACCACCTTGCTCGTCGGCAAGCTGCGGAGCCGCGGCGCGGTCGAGCATCTCTGCCGCGTGCGCAACATCTCGATGTCGGGCATGATGCTCGAGACCCATCACCCGCTCGGTTATGGCAGCTGGGTAACCGTCGAGCTGCGCAGCGGCGATCGCCTGCAGGGCACCGTCGTCTGGAGCAGCGAGGGCCGCGCCGGCGTCGAATTCGCCCAGCCTATCGAGGTCGACTATATCCTCGCCCAGGCCAAGGCCGGGCTCGATCGCTTCTGCGGCCCCGCGCCGCGCGCGCCGCGTTTCGACGTGGAATGCGAGGCCCGGATCAGCTGCTTCGGCCGCTATATCGACGTCATGCTCGAGAATATCTCGCAGAGCGGCGCACGCATCGTCCTGCCCAAGCCGCCGCGCGAGGATACCGAGGTGATCCTCTCGGTCCCCGGCCTTCCCACGCGCCGCTGCACGACGCGCTGGTCGCGCGAGGACAAGGCCGGCCTGATCTTCCTCGAGCCGATCTCGTACAACGATCTCGCCCCCTGGCTCGAGCATTGCCAGCTGGATAGCTGAGCTGTTGCGTCCGTAGCGGACTAAAAGCCCTCTCCCGCCTGCGGGAGTGGGTTGGGTGAGGGTCTGTCAGGCGTTACCAAGTACTGGTGCCGCCAATTCGCCCGACCAACCCGGCTTCGGCGTGAAGCGACGGACGTCGAGCGCAAGCTGTGGTCGGCTGTGCGCAATCGACAGCTCTTCGGCCACAAGTTCCGTTTTCAGGCAACTATCGGTCCCTATGTGGTCGACTTCCTTTGCGCGGGAAAACGGTTGGTCGTCGAGTTGGATGGCGGACAGCACAGCCCGGAAACCGACAGGCGACGCACCACATTTCTGGAGCGCGAAGGGTACGTCGTGAAGCGCTTCTGGAACAACGACGTGGTCGAGAATCTCGACGGCGTGCTGCAAGCGATCAGTAACCAACTGGCCGCAATGCCGGACGCGCATCCCTCACCCTCACCCAACCCTCTCCCGCAAGCAGGAGAGGGCTAAACGAAAAGGGCCCCGGTCGCCCGGAGCCCTTCGCATCTCGGTTTGGCCACCCCCGCTACGTCGCGAAGCTCTTCACCAGCGACCCCGCCACCAGCGCCCAGCCGTCGACCAGCACGAAGAAGATGATCTTCATCGGCAGCGATATCGTGGGGGGTGGCAGCATCATCATGCCCATCGCCATCAGCACCGCGGATACCGCGAGGTCGATCACGAGGAAGGGTAGCAGCAGCAGGAAGCCGATCTCGAACGCGCGGCGCAGCTCGGAGATCATGAACGCCGGCGCGAGCGTGGTCAGCGGCGTCTCGGCCCGGCTCGGGATCTGCTTCTGCGACAGATCGGCGAACAGCTTGAGATCGCTTTCGCGCACCTGGCTCAGCATGAACACGCGGAACGGCTCCGCGGTCTTCTCGAACGCGACCTGCTCGGTGATCTTGCCCTTGGTATAGGGGTCGACGCCCTCGTTCCACGCCTTCTCGAAGGTCGGCGCCATCACGAAGAAGCTCAGGAACAGCGCGAGGCTGATGATCACCGGGTTGGGCGGCACGCCGGGCGCGCCGATGCCGGTGCGCAGCAGCGACAGCGCCACCACCATGCGGGTGAAGCTCGTGATCGTCATCAACAGCCCCGGCGCGAGGCTGAGCACGGTCAGCATCAGCACCAGCTGGATGGCCTTGCCCGAGAGCTGGCCATCGGCGCCCGCGGCGCCGCCAAGGTTGATGGTCGTGCCGCCGGCCGCCTGCGCGTGCGCCGCCACCGGCAGCAGCACGAGCGCGGCGACGGCCGCGATCAGGAATTTACGCATTGAGCGCCTCGCGCACCGCAGCGCGGTTCCAGCGCTTGGTATCGCGCGGACGGCGGGTGCGCTTGCGAGGCGCGGAGGGCGAAAGCTCGACGACGGTCGCGTCGCCGGGCGCGGGATCGGTGGGTTCGTCGTCGCTGTCCTCGGCGTCGTCGTCATTGGCGCCGCGCACCGCAGCGATCCTGGCGCGCGAGAGATCGACGAGCTTGCCGAAGCTGTTGGTGAAGACAGCGAGATCGTGCTGAAAGTTCGCGACCGGCGCAGGATCCTGCGCGGCAGGTGCCGCCACCGGCTGCGGCGCGGCGATGCCGGTCTCGAGCGTGACATGCCCCTCGGGGCCCATCAGGATCAGATGCTCGCAGCCGTCGCGGCGGATCAGCGCGACCGAGCGCTTGGCGTCGACCGCTAGCCGCTCGACCAGCTCGACGCGCTTGCGCCCGCTGCCCGAGACGCGGCCCGGCAGCTTGATGTCGTAGCGACGGACTGCCCAGAGCGCGCCTGCGAGCATGCCCAGCACCATGCCCAGCGCCCCGAGGGTGCGCATCATCGAGAGAATGTCCATCAGTTGCGCGACTTCTTCACGAGTTCGGAGACTTCGAGCGACATCTGGTCGCCGTCGACGAGGATGCGGCCCTTGGCCACCAGCTCGCCATTGACATAGACCAGGCTGGGATCGTCCTGGCCGCAATCGAGCGGGATCATCGCCCCGCGGCTCATCTTGAGCATCTGCCGGATCGGAACCTCGGCCGAGCCGAGGACGATCGACATGTCGATCATGATTTCGTCGAGTACGGACATGCGATGCGCCTTCACTATTCTGATTGTCTTATAGGAAGGCTTTCGCGGCACCCGGCGGATCACCCGGCAATTTTTGCCTAGGACCATTTTTTCCGCCTCCCGAACCCACCCCCGGCAAGAATTGCCTATGATGGAGGAAACGGCCGTCCGGCCTGCACTGGAGCTCGACCACATGGACTTGAAGGCATCGCTCGGCGTCTCGGCATCGGGGCTTCGCGCCCAGTCGCTGCGGATGCGCGTGATCGCGGAGAACCTGGCCAACCAGGACTCGGTCGCCCAGACCCCGGGTGGCGATCCCTATCGCCGCCGCGTCGCGAGCTTCAAGGCCGAGGTCGATCGCTCGACCGGCGCGACCGAGGTCAAGGTCCAGTCGATCCAGACCGACAAGTCGGACTTCACCCGTGTCTATCAGCCCGGCCATCCGGCCGCGGACGGCGAAGGCTATGTGCTCAAGCCCAACGTCAACGGCCTCGTCGAGACCGCCGACATGAAGGCAGCGCAGCGCAGCTACGAAGCCAATCTCAATGCCATCGAGGCCGCCAAGAGCCTGACGATGCGCACCATTGATCTTCTCAAGTAAGAGGGAAATTCCATGTCCATTGGAGCACTTGATGCGGCCTCTGCCTATGGCAAGGTCGCAGGGATCGGCAGCGCCCTCGGCAAGCCTTCGGTCGGCAAGACCGATGGCGCCGGCGGCTTCGGCTCGATGGTCGAGGACCTCGTCACCGGCACCGCGCAGCAGATGCGCGCCGCCGAGCATGCCTCGGCGATGCAGGTCGCCGGCAAGGGCGATCTGATCGACGTCGTCACGGCGATCGGCGCCGCCGAGACTGCGCTCGACACGATGGTCGCCGTCCGCGACCGCGTCGTCAGCGCCTATACCGACATCATGCGGATGCAGATCTGACGGATGAGCCCGAGCGAGGTCATCCAGCTTGCCGAGGCGGCGCTGCTGCTCGTGCTCACCGTGGTGGGCCCGTTGCTGCTGACGTCGCTGATCGTCGGCACCGTCATCGGCCTGCTTCAGGCGCTGACGCAGATTCAGGAGACCACGCTCACCTTCGTCCCCAAGCTGCTCGCGATGGGGCTCGTCTTCCTGCTGATGCTGCCCACCATGGGGCAGGCGCTGTCGGGCTTCATGGCCAAGATCAGTGACCTGATCGTCACCGGATGATGACGCTTCCCGCCGATCTCGAGCTCACGGTCTCGGCCTTCTTCATCGTCTTCGCCCGGGTGGGCGCGGTGCTGATGCTGCTGCCGGTGTTCGGCGAGGATTCGATCCCCGGCCGCATCCGGCTGATGATCGCGTTCGCGATGTCGGCGGCGCTCTACGGCGCGCTGGGCGAGCCCGCCCGCGTCGCGCTCCAGCACGGTGCGGTGCTCCCCGCAGTGATCGTCACCGAGCTGATGACCGGGCTCGCGATGGGCATGATCGTCAAGATCCTGTTCTTCGCGGTCTCGATCGCCGGCTCGATCGTCAGCTTCCAGGTCGGCCTCTCCTCGGCGGTGATCTTCGATCCCGCCCAGTCGGGCCAGGCCCCTTTGCTCTCCAAATTCGTCGCCATCGCCGCCGCCCTGGTGTGCATGGCCATGCAGGTCCATCATCTCTGGCTCGGCGCGATCATCCACTCCTATCAGAGCTTCCCGATCGGCGGGCTGCCGCCGATGCAGGATTTCGCCCAGCTCGCGATCGCCGCGGTCGGCCGCTCGATGACGCTCGGCATCAGCCTCGCCGCGCCGCTGATCGTCTACGGCATCGTCTTCAACGTCGCGCTCGGCCTCTCGGCCCGCATCGCCCCGGCGATCCAGGTCTTCTTCATCGCCCAGCCGCTCAACATCCTGCTCGGGCTCAGCCTGTTCGCCGCCACGGTCGGCACGATGCTCACCGTCTTCGCCACCCAGATGGGTGACGCGATGCAGGGAGGCTGGTGATGTCGGGCGATACGGATCAGGAAGACAAGACAGAAGCCCCGACAGACAAGAAGCTCGACGACGCCCGCAAACGCGGCGAAGTGCCGATGGCGCCCGAGATGAAGCACGCCGCGATGTTCGTCGCGGCGCTCGTCGTGATGGGCGGCCTCGGCACCTGGACGATGCAGCTGATGGGTACGCTGTTCGTCCGCCTTTGGGGCAGCGCCGAGGATTTCCGCATGGAGCCCGCCGGCGCGCAGGATTTCGCCACCGGGCTGTTGAGCGCGATCGCCACTTCGCTGCTGCCGATCCTCGGCGCGCTGTTCGCCTTCGCGTTGCTCGGCGGCTTCCTGCAAGGCCGGCCGATGCTCTCCGCGAGCCGGATCAAGCCCAAATGGTCCAAGCTCAACCCGGTCAGCGGGTTCATGCGGACCTTCAGCAAGCAATCGCTGATCGAATTCGCCAAGACGCTCGCCAAGCTGTGCCTCGTCGTCGGCATCGGCGCTTGGGTTGCCTGGCCGCACGCCGCGACGCTCGATCGGCTGGTCGGCGCCGAGATGGTCTCGATGGGCGCCGCGGCGAACGACATCGTCTATGCGATGCTCGTGCCGATCGCGCTGCTGGTCGGCGCGCTCGCGATGTTCGACTTCGTCTGGCAGCGCTTCTCCTTCCTCAAGCGGATGCGCATGACGAAGCAGGAGATCAAGGACGAGTATAAGCAGAGCGAAGGCGATCCCAAGATCAAGGGCAAGATCCGCCAGCTCCAGATGCAGCGCGCCAAGGGCCGGATGATGGCCAACGTCCCCAAGGCGAGCGTGATCATCACCAACCCGACCCATTACGCGATCGCGCTGCAATATGATCACGGCGCGATGAACGCCCCCGTGGTGGTCGCCAAGGGCGTCGACAATGTCGCGCTCAAGATCCGCGAGATCGCCGGCGAGCACAATATCCCGCTCGTCGAGAACCGCCCCCTCGCCCGCGCGCTCTACACCTCGGCCGAGATCGATCATCCGATCCCCGTCGAGCATTATGCCGCGGTGGCCGAAGTGATCAGCTACGTGATGAAGATCGCCAAGGCGAAGCGGTAACAACGCGCGACCTCGCTGCACCGCGTCATTTATTTTCGCGCTTGCGGTGAGCGGTTTTAATCGTTTTTGCGCGTCGTCGTCCGGACCTACCCTGTGGACAAATCTCCACCGCAGGAAGGAATCGAGCCATGGACGCACCGACCACAGGCAGCCCGCTCAGCGACCCCGCCAAGGAGCCCGCCGCGCTTCGCACCCTGCTCGGCCGCACCAATCGCGATTGGTGGCCCGAACAGCTCAGCCTCGAGATCCTCACCCAGGGCGGCGTATCGTCCGACCCGCACGATCCCGGCTTCAACTACCGGGAGGCGTTCAAGAAGCTCGATTACGCCGCGCTCAAGGCGGACCTGACCGCACTGATGACCGACAGCCAGCCCTGGTGGCCGGCCGATTACGGGCATTACGGCCCCTTCTTCATCCGCATGGCATGGCACTCGGCGGGCACCTATCGCACCGGCGACGGCCGCGGCGGCTCGTCCTCGGGGTCGCAGCGCTTCGCCCCGCTCAATTCTTGGCCGGACAACGGCAATCTCGACAAGGCGCGCCGGCTCCTGTGGCCGATCAAGAAGAAATATGGCGCCGCGATCAGCTGGGCGGACCTGTTCATCCTCACCGGCAATGTCGCGATCGAGTCGATGGGCGGCCCGACCTTCGGTTTCGGCGGCGGCCGCGAGGACATCTTCGAGCCCGAACGCGACATCTATTGGGGCACCGAGGAGCAATGGGTCGGGCATGCCGACAACAAGACCCGCATCGACGAGGAAGCCGGAATGGCGCTCGAGGAGCCGCTCGCCGCGATCCAGATGGGCCTGATCTACGTCAATCCCGAAGGCCCCGGCGGCAAGCCCGACACCAAGGGCTCGGCGCGCGACCTTCGCCGGACCTTCGCCAACATGGCGATGAACGACGAGGAGACCGCAGCGCTCACCGCGGGCGGCCATACTTTCGGCAAGGCGCATGGCGCGGGCGACGCCTCGAAGGTCGGCCGCGAGCCCGAGGGTGCCGACATCGCCCAGATGGGCCTTGGCTGGATCTCGACCCACGAGAGCGGGATGGGCGATCACACGATCACCTCGGGCATCGAAGGCGCATGGACCCCGACGCCGACCAAATGGGACATGACCTATTTCGACATGCTGCTCGACCACGACTATGAGCTGGTGAAGAGCCCCGCGGGCGCCAAGCAATGGCAGCCGGTCGGCAACCCCGAAGAGACCCTCGCCCCCGCCGCGCACACGCCGGGCAAGAAGGTCCCGACGATGATGACCACCGCCGACAAGGCGTTCAAGGACGACGCGGACTATCGCAAGATCCTCGAGAAGTTCCGGTCGGACCCGGCCTATTTCGCCGATGCCTTCGCCCGGGCCTGGTTCAAGCTGACCCACCGCGACATGGGCCCCAAGGCCCGCTATCTCGGGCCGGAAGTGCCTGCCGAGGATCTGATCTGGCAGGATCCGATCCCCGCCGGCGCCAGGCTGAGCGACGCCGATGTCGCCACGCTCAAGGGCAAGATCGCCAATTCGGGTCTGACGATCCAGCAACTGGTCAAAACCGCCTGGGCCTCGGCTTCCACTTTCCGCAATTCGGACAAGCGCGGCGGCGCCAATGGCGCACGCATCCGCCTCGCCCCGCAGAAGGATTGGGCGGCCAACGAGCCGGCCGAGCTCGCCAGGGTGCTGCAGGTCTATGAGGGCATCAAGGCGGACTTCGGCAATGTCAGCATTGCGGACCTGATCGTGCTCGGCGGCAACCTCGGCGTCGAGCAAGCTGCCAAAGCCGCCGGTCACGACGTCACCCTGCCCTTCAGCTCGGGCCGCGGCGACGCCACGCAGGAATGGACCGACGCCGACAGTTTCGCGCCGCTCGAGCCGCGGGCGGACGGCTTCCGCAACTATCTCTCGGTCAAGTTCAACGTGCCGACCGAGGAGCTGATGGTCGATCGCGCCCAGCTGCTCAACCTCTCGGCACCCGAGATGGCGGTGCTGGTCGGCGGGCTGCGCGTGCTCGGCGCCAGCCATGCCAAGGCGGGCAAGCACGGCCAGTTCACCAATCGGCTCGGCCAGCTCACCAACGACTTCTTCGTCAACGTCCTCGACATGGGTACCGTGTGGAAGCAGGTGTCCGAGACGAGCGACGAGGAGTTCGTCGGCACCGATCGCGCCTCGGGCGCGCAGAAATGGACGGCGTCGCGCACCGATCTGGTGTTCGGCTCCAACTCGCAGCTGCGCGCGATCTCCGAAGTCTATGCCTCGGACGATGCCGGCACGAAGTTCGTGCAGGATTTCGTCAAGGCCTGGACCAAAGTGATGGACGCCGATCGCTTCGATCTGACGAAGTAAGCGACACTTAAGCTCCCCTCCCTGCTCGCAGGGAGGGGGAGAAAGACGGCATCAAGCCTGAACGTCGACCTTGGCGAGCTCGACGCGGACGCGCAGCTCGATCTCGGACAGGATCGACTGGAGCACCGGATCGTCCGAAGCCTCGAAATTCTCCGACCATTCGACGATCTCGCGCAGCCGTTCGACGCTCGGCGTGCCGGCGGCCAGCTCCTTGTGGAGCCTGTCGAGCGCATCGAGCCCGCGCTCGGCGTCCGCGGCCTGTTTGCGGCGGCGCTCGATCGCGGGATCGGCAGCGGCGAGCGTCACCAGCATCGCCACCGTAGGCACGGGCTGGTTGGTGCCGGCGCCCTGCATCGGCACGGGCATCTGCCGGGCCGCGGCTCCTTCCTCGGCGATCGGGAAGCCCGGCGCAGCCTTGGGCAACGCAGCCAGCAGGCTGCGTGCCATCAGCGGCGTCAGGTTGTCGATACGCACGAAATAAGACCCTCGCGGCCCGCAACGGGCTTAACCCCTCTATAAGAAAGTTACCGCGGATTTTCCACTTTTCCCGAGGGTTTATGCACCGGTTCGCCGCTCCGCTCCTGCTGATGCTCCTCGCGTTGATCGCCAGCCCCCATGCGCTGGCCCAGACGCGGATCAAGGACGTCGTCGACGTCGAGAATGTTCGCGAGAACCAGCTGGTCGGCTACGGCCTCGTCGTCGGCCTCGCCGGCACAGGCGATCGCATGCGCAACGCGCCCTTCACCGAGGAATCGATGCAGGCGATGCTCGAGCGCATGGGCGTCAACATCCGCGGCACCAACATGCGCACCCAGAATGTCGCGGCGGTGTCGATCACCGCGACGATGCCGCCCTTCTCGCGTTCGGGCTCGCGCATCGACGTGCAGGTCTCGGCGCTGGGCGATGCTTCCAGCCTCCAGGGCGGTACGCTGATCGCCTCGTCGCTGCGCGCATTGGATGGCGAGATCTACGCCGTCGCGCAGGGCCCGGTCGCGGTCTCGGGCTTCAAGGGCCAGGGCGCGGCCGCGAGCGTCAGCCGCGGCGTCACCACCTCGGCGCGGATCGCCGGCGGCGCGATCGTCGAGCGCGAGGTCCCCTATTCGCTCCAGTCGGCGAACAGCCTCAAGCTCGCGCTCAAGAACCCCGATTTCGCCACTGCCGATCGCATCGCCAGCGCGATCAACGGCAAATATCCGGGCAGCGCCACCGTGCTCGATCCGGGCACGGTACAGGTCGCGCCCGCCGCCAATTTCGTCGGCAACGTCATCGATCTCGTCACGCGCGTCGGCGATCTCCCGATCACGGTCGATCAGCCCGCGCGCGTGGTGATCAACGAGGCCTCGGGCACCGTGGTGATGAACAACGACGTCCGCATCACCCCCGTCGCGATCGCGCAGGGCGGCCTGACGATCACCGTCTCCGAGCGTCCGCAGGTCTCGCAGCCCGAGCCGCTGTCGAACGGCCAGACCACCGTCGTCCCGCGCACCCAGGTCCAGGTCGACGACGGCAATGGCGCGCATCTCGCCATGGTCAGCGGCGCCTCGCTCCAGTCGCTGGTCAGCGGGCTCAACACGCTCGGCGTGTCCCCGCGCGACCTGATCACCATCCTTCAGGCCGTGAAGAGCGCCGGCGCGCTCCAGGCCGAGATCGAGGTCCAGTAATGAACGAGCTCAACGCCACCGCTGCCCCGGCAGCCACGCCGGTCCGCAAGGTCGACGTCAAGAACGCCCAGACCGCCAAGGAATTCGAGGCGATGTTCCTCGGTCAGATGACCAAGATGATGCTCGAAAGCGTCCAGAAGGGCGACACTTTCAACGGCGGCGCCGGCGAGGAGATGTTCCAGGGCGTGCTCGCCGAAAAGCTCGGCACCGAGATCGCCAATCGCGGCGGCATCGGCCTCGCGCCGTCGGTGCTCGATTCGATCCTCAAGCTCCAGCAGGGACAATAATGACCGCACAGCTCATCGACGCGATGGTTTCGCTCACGGCCCTGATGGAAGAGGAGAGCGAGAAGCTCGCCCGCAAGGCCTATGTCCCCGAGATCGGCGAGATCGCCGCGGCCAAGCTGCGCCTCACCGGCCGGATCGAGGCCGATTTCGCGCGCCTGAAGCGCGAGAGCCCCGATTGGGCCGAGAAGCTCGACGAGGAGGAGCGCGCCCAGCTCTCCGACGCGAGCCGCAACCTGCGCGACGCCTCGGCGGTCAACCAGCAGATCCTGTCGCGTCAGATCGAGCTTTCGGTCGAGATGATGGGCGCGATCGCCGCCGAGGCGCAACGCCTCAGCGGCACCCGCAGCACCACTTATGGCGCATGCGGCGGGCTCGGCGGCATGGACGCCCCCGCCCCGATCTCGATCAACGCGCGGCTCTAGGCCGGGAATCCCGCGCCAATTGTCAATTGGCTAGCGGGCTCGCCTCGTCCCTCATCCTCGTTTTCGCAGGGATGACGGGTTTTGGGTATTTGGCTCCCCAACCCAGGCCGCCGCGCGACGAACCGGTATCTATGCGCGATTAGGTAATTTCCTCTACGGAGTGTATGCCCCCTTTGGGGGGACCGTGATAGGCTCCGGAGACGGTGATGGACCTGCTGCAACTGCCGCGCTGCGTGTTCGGATTGCATCACCGGGACAGGCGACACGCCTGGCATGACGGGCCGGTCGTGCGCAGCCATTGCACCGGTTGCGGCAAACCGATGGTCAAGGACGTCCATGGCTGGCATCTCGATGCCATCGCAGTACCGGGGGCGGCCGAGTAGCGAGTCCTGCGCGGGCGAACGATTGCCGCGATCCTGCGCGACCTCGGCGAAACGCTGAAGCTGCCCTATGCGGGCCTGTTCGTGAGATTCTATTCGCGCGCCATAGACACCGAGATATTCGGCGCGTCACGCCGCGAAGTCCCTCGGAACCTGCCGACGTACGAAGCGCTGCGATCCATCGAGCATGACGCGGTGACGATCTTCCGAACCGGCTGAGCTGCGCCGGCCCGCTGCATGGCCCGCGTCAGCCGCGGCCGCCCACCGCGGTCTTCAGCATCGACATCTGCTTGCGATAGAGGCTGGTCATCGCGGTGAAGTCGGCCTGGACCTCGCCCATCTTGAGCAACTGGTCTTCGAGCGTGACGTTGTTGCCGTCGGGCTTGGTCTCGCTGATGTCCTTGTCGAAGATCACGCCGGCCCCGATCGGCTGGATCGCGCCGAGGCTCTTCATCCGGTCGGTGAGCTGGACGCGCGGCGCGGCAATCATCCCGCTGCCGCCGACCAAGGCGGCGAAGTTCGGCTCGGAGACTTCGCGCGCCTTGTAGCCCGGCGTCTCGCTGTTCGCGATGTTCTGCGAAACGACGCGCTGGCGCTCGGAGAGGTTCTGCATCCGGTCGCGGATGCCGGCGAGGATCGGGGGCGTGTTCATGGCGATCAGAATCCGAAGCTGGTGGGGGTTCCGGCGTTGAGCCGGTTGAGCGCCGCCTGATAATTGGCGAGCTGCGCGGACTCGCGCGCGGTCGATTGGGTGCCGGTCGCGACGTTCTTGACGCCGTCGACCGTCGTCGCCTTGGCGTCATCCCAATATAGCGAGCGATAGGCGGTCTGGGTCATCGAGATCGCTTCCTCGACCTTCTTCATCGCGATCTTGGCGTTGTCGAGCGTCGAGAGGCTCAGCGCCTCGCTGAGGTCCAGGCCGAAATTGCCGCCCGGACGCACTTTGGGGGCGTTGCTCGACAGCTTCGCCTGCGTGGCGATCCGCTGCGGCTCGATGCCCAGCTTGGCGAGCGCGTCGAGATCGGCGCCGCCGGGGATCAGCTCGAGCTCGTGCCCGGGCTTCATCGTGATGCTCAATTTCTGGGTGCCGTTGACCGCGGTCGCGGTGACCGTGCCCTTCGAGGCGCCGAGCATCCCCTGGATGCGCGTCGCGATCGTCTTGAGCGTGTCGCCCGCTTCGATCGTCACCTTGCGCACCGCGCCGCCATCGGCCTTTATCGAGAAATAGTCGCCCGCGCGCAGCATGGTCTGGGTAGTGACCTTGTCGGAGGTGGGCGCGTTGATCGTGCCGCGGCCGAAGCCCAGAGCCGAGATAGCGTTGGCGCCGCCGACGTCGCCCGCGATGCGGACGGGCTCGGTGCGCAGCAGCGGCTGGCCGAATTGGGTGGTGTTCGCAATCGCGCCGGTCGCGGCGTCGATCCGCGCGACGAAGCCGTCGGTCGGTCCGCTCCGCGTCGCGGCGAGGTTGCCGGTGGTGCGGCCGCCCGCATAGAGCTCGCCGCCGAGAAAGGCGATGCTGTCGACCTGATCGTCCGCCGCCGAGCCGAGATAGGTGACGCTCGCCCCCGACAGTCCGGCATCGATCCGCGCGACGAAGCCGTCGCGGTCGGCGCCCCGGGCATTGACCTGGCTGCCGCTCAGCGTCGCTCGGGTCGCGCCGCCGACCGCGATCGTGCCGTCGGCCGCAACCGCGATGGCGCGGACATCGGCGGTGCCGAGCGCGATGCTGCCCAGATCGGTCGTCAGCGCGCTGGCGTCGAGCTTGCGCACCGAGGCATTGCCGTCCTGACTGACCACCGCGAGCAGGTTGCCGTCGGCATCCATCGCGAGCGCGTTGATCTGGTCGGTGCCGCCGCTGTCGATCGTGCGCCGCTCGGCGATCTTGCCGGTGGCGTCGATCCGCGCGACGAAGGCGTCACCGCTGCCGGTGCCGGCGCGGCCGCCGACATAGACCGAGCCGTCGGCGCCGACCGTCACGGCCTTGGCCACATCGATCCCGCCCGAGCGGATCCTGGTCGCGAATTTCTCGTCGCCATTGGCGGCATATTTGGCGACCACCATGTCGCCATCGCCCGAGGTCGAGCCGTTGAAGCTGCCGGTGACGCTGCCCGCGACGACGATGCTGCCGTCGGCGCCGATCGACACCGCGGCTCCGGTCGAGGTGCCGCCGGCGCCGAGGCTGCGCTGCCAGACGACATTGCCCGCCCCGTCCATCTTGGTGAGGAACAGATTATTGTCGCCGTCCGAACGGTTGGCGCCGAGATCGCCCGCGGTGTTGCCGACGACATAGCTATAGCCCTGCGCGTCGGTGACGATCGCGGCGGCGTCGGTATTGGCGTAGACGTTGCTCGTCTTGGTGGTGGTCGTCGTGACCTTGCCGTCCGCGTCGGTGGACGCGGTGGTGATCGTCGTGGTCTTGCCGGCCAGCGTGTTCTGCGCGGTCTTCTCGGCGTCGAGCGCCTGGATCGTCCCCATCTTCACGCGCGTGTTGGTGCCGGCGGGGTCGTTGAAGCGGAACACCTGCGTCGCGGTCGGCGCGTCGAGCGCGGTCTGGCCGGTCGCGACGACCAGGGAGTTCTTGGCCCCGACCTGCTCGAGCGACACCTGCTCCTTCCCGTCGGGAGTATCGAGCTTCATGCCCCATTTGCCGTCGGCATAGACCGCCTTGAAGCGCGCGCCCCAGCGCGAGACCACGTTGCCGCTGGCGTCGGTCAGTGGGGTGCCGTCGGCCTTGAGCGTAGGCGTCGCGCTGATCGCGCTGTTGAGCTGCGACACGACCGACTCCAGCGTCGGCGGCTGGGGACCCGTCGACAGATCGACGGTGACGGTCTCGTTGAGCGTCCCGCGGCTGATCTTGACGCTGAACTGTTCCTGCCCGGTCAGGCCGGGGATGGCGTCCGACACGCGGGTCACCAGCCCCTTGCCCTTGGTCTCATAGACATTGGTCGCGGCGAGCTTGCCCGATTGCGCGGTCGAGCTGGAGCTGCCGAAGGACAGATTGACCTTGTCCGACGGCGCGGTGGCCAGAAAGCCCTGGAGGTCGGCCAGCCCCTTGGCGAAGGCCTTCTGATATTGCGCGCGCAAGGTGTCGGACGCGGTCTTCGCACTCGCCGATTCGGCGAGGAGGCGCAGCTTCTCGAGTGCCTTATAGGCAGTGAAGCTGGTCTGGACGTCGTCGGGCAGGATGTCGGTGCTGCCGCTCGTCTTGTCGATGAGCGTCTTCGCGGCGAGGATCGATGCGAGCTGGCTCGACACCGATTTGGTGGTGGTCGCCTGCTTCCACGGCGGCGTGGTCTCGGCGAGCGTGAACTGCGCCTTGGCGAGGCGCACGGCCTTGCTTTCGAAAGCGATGGGCGTGGACAGCGAGAACACCGAAGTGTCTCCCGTCAGCAGGCTCAGCCCCGTCAGACTTCCGGAAAAATTAACCGTCATGAAAACCGACCCTTCCCCCACGCTCCTATAATAGGATGAGTGAACGCTTTCTTGCGTCCGCCCACGAATTTTCTGCGAGGGGTCCAGAATGAGCCTGATGGCGCCGATTGCCGAGCCGCCCGAACTCAAGCGCTACAGCGGTCCGCAGCGCGCGGCCGCGCTGATGCTGGCGTTGGGCCGCGATCATGGCGGCCCGATCTGGGAGCAACTCACCACCGACGAGATCAAGGAGCTGTCCTCGACCATCGCCGGGCTCGGTCGGGTGCCGTCGCAGGTCGTCGAGCATCTGCTCATCCAGTTCACCGGTGAAGTCGCCTCGATGGCCTCGCTCCACGGCAGCTACGAGACCACCGAGCGGCTGCTCGGCGGGATCCTGCCGGGCGACAAGGTCAAGGAGATCATGGAAGACATCCGCGGTCCCTCGGGCCGCACGATGTGGGACAAGCTCTCCAACGTCAGCGAGACCGTCCTCGCCGGCGCGCTCAAGCACGAATATCCGCAGACCGTCGCGGTGATCCTCTCCAAGCTGCGCCCCGACCACGCCGCGCGCGTGATCGCCGAGCTGCCGCGCGAATTCTCGGTCGACGTCGTCATGCGCATGCTGCGCATGGAGACCGTCCAGAAGGACGTGATCAACCAGGTCGAGCTGACGCTCAAGAGCGAGTTCATGACCAATCTCTCGCGCTCGCAGAAGCGCGATCCGCACGAGGCGATGGCCGAGCTGTTCAACTCGCTCGACCGCTCGACCGAAGAGGCGATGCTCACCGCGCTCGACAACAAGGCGCCCGAAAGCGCCGAGCGCATCCGCGCGCTGATGTTCACCTTCGAGGATCTCGCCAACCTGCTCCCGGCGGCGATCGCGGTGATCGTCCGCAACGCCGACAAGCGCGAGATGGCGCTGGCGCTCAAGGGCGCTCCGGATCAGCTCAAGCAGCTGTTCTTCGGCGCGATGACCGAGCGCGCGGCCAAGCTGATGCGCGAGGACATGGCCGCGATGGGCCCGATCCGGGCGCGCGATTGCGAAGAGGCCCAATCGGCCCTCGTCCGCCTCGCCAAGAGCCTCGCCGATCGTGGCGAGATCCTGCTCGTCGACCCCAAGTCCGACGACGCGATGATCATCTGAGATGGGTATGGGCTTCCACAACGTCGAACGCTTCGCCTTCGACCGCATCTTCGCCACCCCGGGAAGCGAGGGCGCACCGGTCGCGAGCGGCGATACGCTGCTCGAGATCACCGCGCTCCGCGCCGAGCTCGCCCTGCTCAAGTCGGACGTCGACGCGCAGATCGCGATCGCCCGCGCCGAGGGCTTCGAAGCCGGGATCGCCCAGGCCCGCGCCGAGCGCGACGTCGCGCTGCTGAGCGCGGTCGATGCGCTCCATGCCGGGATCGAGGCGCTCGACGAACGTTTCGAGGAAGTCTCCACCCGCGTGACCGGCGAGGCCGCCGAGATCGCGCTCGCCGCCGCCGACATGATCGCCGGCCGCGCGATCGACATCGCCCCCGCCGAGGCGATCGACGCCGCGATCGGCCGTGCGCTGAGCCAGGTCGCCCGCGGCACCGAGCTCGAGATCCGCGTCAACCCCGACCTCATCGAGACGATCGAGGCCCGCGTCGCCGATCGCCAGTCGAAAGATCGCCGCAAGCTCAACCTCACCGTCGTCGGCGACGTGACCGTCGCGGTCGGCGATGCGCGGATCGGCTGGGAAAAGGGCGGCCTCTCGCTCGACGCCGGCGCCCGCCGCCAAGCGGTGATCGAGGAGCTCGAGACGCTGCTGCCGCCCGCCGCAGGGGCACACTAGGATTCCCCTCCCTCTTAGGGAGGGGCAAGGAGTGGGTAGAAAAGGCCGGGGCTCGATGCCCCGGCCTTTTCTTCTTTTCCAGCCATATCGAAGGGGCTCGCTTCGCTCGCCACCCACCCCCAACCCCTCCCTTCCAGGGAGGGGGTTCGAAGCACTAGGCAAAAAATTCCCACCCGGCACAATCTGCCGCCCGCGCTCCTCCTATAAAGCAATGGAGAGGGGCATTCCCGCCCCCGAAGCCACATCACGGGGCGGCATTGGAAGCGATCAAGAAATTTGCCGGGCAGCTGGGCCCGAAGCGGCTGATGCTGATGGGCGGGGTGGCCTTTGCGCTGCTCGCCGCGCTCGCCTTCGTCGCGACGCGCGGCTCCGATCCGCAGATGGGCTATCTCTACACCGATCTCGATCCGTCCGCTGCCGCGACGATCACCGAGAAGCTCAAGGCGCAGAACGTGGAGTACACGCTCTCGGCCGACGGCACTTCGATCATGGCGCCGCAGGACAAGCTCGCCGAGCTGCGCATGTCGATGGCCGGCGAGAAGCTCGGCGGCAAGATCGGCTATGAAGTGCTCGACGAGGAGCAGCCGTTCGGCGTCTCCGCTTCGCGTGCCAAGATGAACGAGACGCGCGCCGTCGAAGGCGAGCTCTCCAAGTCGATCCAGACCATCCAGAACGTCTCCGCCGCGCGCGTGCACATCGTGATGCCCGAGCGCGCGATGTTCGCTGCCGAGAGCCGCAAGGCGACCGCGGCGGTCACCGTCAAGACCAAGGGCCGTCTCTCGTCCGAGCAGATCGCCTCGATCCGCTATCTCGTCTCCTCCTCGGTCCCCGAGCTTTCGCCCGAGGCGGTGTCGGTGGTCGACCAGACCGGCGCCCTGCTCGCCCGTGCGGGTGAAGCCGGCTCAGCCGGCGGCGCGGATGCCGACGAGCGCCAGCAGGCCGTCGAGGCCAAGCTGCGCGAGGAAGTCGAGGCGCTGCTCGAGCCGATCGTCGGCCAGGGCAAGGTCCGCGCCGAGGTCTCGGCGCAGATCGACCGCGACCAGACGCGCGAGGAAGCGAACGTCTTCGATCCCGACAAGCAGGTGATCTCGCGTCAGGTCAGCGTCGAGAATGGCGAGCAGAACAGCGAGCAGGACGCCGCCGCGCAGACTGCCAGCGTCGGCAATCAGCTCCCCGAGACGCAGGGCCAGGCGCCCGGCGGCGCTCCGGGCAGCGGCCGCCAGTCGCGCAGCAACCAGACCTCGGAAGACACGACTTACGACAACAGCTCGACCAAGACGGTCACGCTGCGCGGCCCCGGCAAGGTCACTCGCCTCACTGTCGCGGTGATGGTCGATGGCGGCGAAAAGGGTCTGCCCCAGCCGCAGATGCAGCGCATCCAGCGCCTCGTCGAGAATGCCGTGGGCATGGACGCCGAGCGTGGCGACAGCGTCGTGGTCGAGAGCATGCGCTTCGCCAATGACGACAGCCTCGCCGACAAGGATGCCGGCATCCTGTCGAGCCTGCCGATGGACCGGATCTGGGGCCTGCTGCAGATCGTCGTCATCGGCGTGGTCGGCCTGATCGCTCTCCGCATGCTCAAGCCCAAGCTCGTGCCGCAGCCCGCCGCTGCCGCGCTCGAAGGCCCGGCCGGCGAGATCCCGCTCTCCGCCCAGTCGCCCGAGATGCTCGCGCTCGCCGAGCGCGCCGCCGACGGCGACGCCGACGCGATGCAGCAGCTCGAAGCCATGAACAATGCCGATCAACCGCTGCTCGATCAGGAGATCGCGCTCGCCCAGGTCGACGGCCGCATCAAGCTCTCCGCCCTCAAGCGCATTGGCGATGCGATCTCCGCGAGCCCGCCCGAAGCGGCCTCGGTGATCCGCCAGTGGATGAATGCATAAGGATTTGACGACGATGACCATCGAACCCCACGACATCATCCCTGCGGATCCCAGCGACGCGAACGCTCCCGTGTTCGAGGATTTCGAGCCGTTCCCCGGTAGCGACCAAGCGGTCGCCGGTGCCGAGGGCCTCGAGGCCGTCCACGACGTTCCGGTCAAGGTCCAGGCGGTGCTCGGCCGCGCACGCATGCCGGTCGGCGAGCTGCTTCACCTGACTTCGGGAACCGTCGTCGAGCTCGATCGCCGCGTCGGCGAGCCAGTCGACATCTTCGTCAACGATCGCCTGATCGCCCGCGGCGAAGTCGTACTGATCGACAATGCGCTCGGCGTGACGCTCACCGAAATCGTTCGTCAGGACCGTTGATGCCCGGCACTATCCGCATGATTCTGGTCGGCGCGCCCGGCGGCGAGTTCCGCCGCGCGGCCGAGCTGGCCCGCGATGCCGGCGCCGCGGTGGCGATGGCCGACACGCCGGTCCACGCGCTCGACCTGCTCCGCGAAGGCGGCGGCGACATGGTGATGATCGACGTCGACGCCGACATCGCCGGCTTCATGGCGAGCATCCGCGCCGAACGCTTCACCATCCCGGTGCTCGCCTGCGGCATTCAGGCTTCGGCCGAGCGCGCCGTGGCGGCGATCCGCGCCGGTGCCCGCGACTATGTCCCCCTGCCCCCGCAGCGCGAGCTGATCGCCGCGGCGATCGCCTCGGTGATCGAGCGCAAGGCGCCGGTCCGCATCGGCGATCATCCCGCCCTCGCCCGCGCCGTCTCGCTCGCCACTGCCGTGGCGCCCACCGCCGCCCCCGTCCTCGTCACCGGCGAGAAGGGCAGCGGCAAGGAAGTCATGGCGCGCGTGATCCACGACGCCTCGGGCCGCGCCCATCCGCTCCGTGTCGTCGAGTGCGCCGGCGTTGCCGCCGACGTGCTCGAGTCCGAGCTGTTCGGCCATGAGGCCGGCGCTTTCCCCGGCGCGGTCGCACGCCGCATCGGCCGGCTCGAAAAGGCCGCCGGCGGCACGATCTTCCTGCGCGAAGTCGGCAGCCTCGCCCCGGCCACCCAGGCCCGGCTCGCCGAAGCCCTGCAGGAGCAGCGCTTCACGCGTATCGGCGGCAGCGAGATCGTGCCCTTCCAGGCGCGGTTGATCGCCTCGACCAGCATGGAGCTCGAGGCCGCGGTCAACGCCGGCAGCTTCCGCGCCGATCTGCTCGTCCGCCTCGGCCTCGTTCGGGTCGAGGTGCCGACGCTCCGCGCGCGCGGCGGCGATCTCGTCCAGCTCGCCCAGCATTTCGCCGAGCGCCTCGCCGAGGCCGATGGCGTCCCCGCCCGTCCCTTCAGCGAAGCGGCTCTGGTGCTGCTGTCGCGCTATGGCTGGCCTGGCAACATCCGCGAGCTCGAGGAGTGCACGCACCGCGCCGTCCTGCTCGCGCAGGGGTCCGCGATCGAGCCGCACGACCTTGTCCGTTCGGACGGCACCCGGCTGCTCGATCTCGAGCTCGCCGAGCCCGGCGGGCTGCAGATCGAGAGCCTCGTCGGCCGCACCGTCGAGGAAGTCGAGCGCGAGCTGATCCTCCACACGCTGACCCGCTGCCACGGCAACCGCACCTCGGCGTCGAACATCCTCGGCATTTCGGTCCGCACGATGCGCAACAAGCTCAGGACCTTCATCGAGGCCGGCATCGCCGTCGCCCCGGCGCCCTGATCTCGCCCTGACCGACCGCTTCGGCACGACCCCGAATAAGGCCCCCGATTGATGCCCCCTGTCGTCCTCAATCTCCTGAACCGCATCGGCCTGAACCGCGACCTCGCGCTCGCGGGTTCGGTGATCGCGATCATCGGCATGCTGATCCTGCCGATCCCCGGCTGGCTGCTCGATCTCGGCCTCGCGCTGTCGATCACCATCGCGGTGATGATCCTGATGACGGCCTTGTTCATCGAGAAGCCGCTGGAGCTCAGCGCCTTCCCGACGATCCTGCTGGTCGCGACGATGCTGCGGCTGGGCCTCAACCTCGCCTCGACTCGCCTGATCCTCACCCATGGCCATGAAGGCCATGGCGCCGCGGGCGGCGTGATCGGGGCGTTCGGCGAGTTCCTGATGGGCGGCGAGGTCATCATCGGCCTCACCATCTTCATGATCCTGATCGTCATCAACTTCGTGGTGATCACCAAGGGTGCGGGCCGCATCGCCGAAGTCGCGGCGCGCTTCAGCCTCGACGCGATGCCCGGCAAGCAGATGGCGATCGACGCCGATCTCTCCGCCGGCATGATCTCCGAGGAGCAGGCGCGCGAGCGCCGCGCCGAGATCGAGGCCGAGAGCGGCTTCTACGGCTCGATGGACGGTGCCTCGAAGTTCGTGAAGGGCGACGCCGTCGCGGCGCTGCTGATCACCGCGGTCAACATCGTCGTCGGCCTCACCATCGGCGTCGTCTCGCACGGCGTGCCGATCGGCGAGGCGTTCCACACCTATACCGTGCTCACCGCGGGCGAGGGTCTGGTCAGCCAGATCCCGGCGCTGATCATCTCGATCGCCGCGGGCCTGCTCGTCTCGAAGGGCGGCATCAAGGGCAAGACCGGCGCCACGCTCGGCGACCAGCTCGGCCGCTATCCCAAGGCGTTCGGCATGGTCGCGTTCCTGATGGGCGCGCTGGCGCTGATGCCGGGCCTGCCCTTCCTTCCCTTCGCCATGTTCGCCGGCGCCGCGGGTTTCGCGGCGTGGAAGATGACCAAGCGCGCCGAAGCCAAGGCCGCGCTCGAGCGGGCCGTCGCCGCGCAGGAGGAAGCGCAGACCGCGGTGGTCGAGCAGCCCATCTCGCAGACGCTCGCGATCGACGCGGTGCGCATCGAGATCGGCTATGCGCTGCTGCCGATGATCAACGACGAGCAGCGCGAGCCGCGCCTCGACGATCAGGTCCGCGCGCTGCGCCGCCAGATGGCGACCGATTTCGGCTTCGTCCTCCCCTCGGTCCGGATCATCGACAATATGGGCCTCAAGCCCAACGAATACGTCATCACGATCAAGGAGACCGAGGCGGCGCGCGGCGAGATAAAGCTCGAGAAGCTGCTGCTGATCAATCCGGGCGGTGCCCCCGTCGGCCTGCCCGGCGATCCCACCCGCGAGCCGGTGTTCGGCCTTCCCGCTTTGTGGATCGATCGCGAGCTGCGCGACGAAGCCGGCTTCCGCGGGCTGACCGTGGTCGATTGCGGCACGATCATCACCACGCATCTGACCGAGCTGGTCAAGGACAACATCGCCGATCTGCTCTCCTATACCGAGACGCAGAAGCTGCTCACCGAAGTCCACAAGGAATCGGAGAAGCTCGTCGCCGACATCGTGCCCGGCAAGGTCTCGATCTCGAGCGTCCAGCGCATCCTCCAGAACCTGCTCTCGGAAGGCATCTCGATCCGCGACGTGCCGACGATCCTCGAAGGCATCGCCGAGGCCGCGCCGCTGACCAACAACCTGACCCAGATGACCGAGCACGTCCGCGGCCGGCTGGCCCGCCAGATCAGCGCCTCGCAGGTGCGCGGCGAGGCGATCCCGGTGGTCACGCTGTCGTCCGAATGGGACCAGGCCTTCGCCGAGTCGATCCTCGGCCATGGCGACGATCGCCAGCTGGCGATGGCTCCCTCGGCGCTGCAGAAGTTCATCCAATCGGTGCGCGAGACCTATGACCGGCTCGCGCAGGACGGCGAGATCCCCTGCCTGCTCACCAGCCCGGCGATCCGTCCGTTCGTCCGCTCGATCATCGAGCGCGTCCGGCCCGCGACCGTGGTGCTCTCGCAGAACGAGATCCACGCCCGCGCCCGCATTCGCGCGCTCGGCACGATCGGCTGAACCGCTCGCGCAACAATCATCCTATAATGAGAGAGACGGCCCTCGAGGCCGGGCAAGAGGCGACCGGATGCAGATCAACCCCTTCGGCTTTCCGCTCGGCGCGGGCACGCAGTCCGCATCGGCATTCGCCGGCACCGGGCTCGGCTTCATCGACGCGCTCGGCGTCGCGATCGAGGGCGGCGCGCCGCAGCAAGCGACGGGCCTGACCGCCTCGCCCACCCATTTCAATGCCAAGCTGGCGCAGACGCTTCTCGCGCAGGCGCAGCTCGACACGCAGGCGACGCCGTCGGCGGTCACGCTGCCCGGCCTCCAGCAACCGACTTCGCTGTCGCAGTTGATGACCACTGCGGCGAAGCTTCCGACCGCGGAGCCGGCTCCGCTCACCCCCACCCCGGCCATCGGGGCCGACGGTCCGGCAGCGATGCTGACCGAGGCGACCGAAGTCGCCGCCCAGCCCGCGGCCGCGATCGCTGCCGGGACGCAGGTCCAGCCCGGCCAGCAACCGCCTGCGCTCCCCGCTGAGGGCCAGCCCCAGCCCGACGAGACGCTCGCGGCCGATGCTCCGCTCGTCGCCAGGCCCACCGAAACCGCGCCGACTCCGCGCAAGGCCCCCCGCGCCGCCGCAACCGTCGCCGATGCCGATGCCGCGCAACCGGTCGACGCCAAGACCGCGGTCCCCGCCGAACTGCTCGCCGCCGGCCTGCCGCTCCAGCCCGTTGCGCAGCCGCAGCAGCCCGCCCCGCGCGAGGCGATGCAGGCAGCGAACGGCGGCGCCACGCCGCTCGGCCGCAAATCGGCAACCGCGCACGCCCCCGTCGGCGACGTCACCCAGCCGGGCGCCGCGAGCGCCGGCACCCCGTCGACCGCCGATTTCGGCAACGCCATCGCGGCCCGCGGCGACTCCGCGGGCGGCGAAGCCAATGCCGATACGCAGGGTCAGCCCGACGCGCGCGCCGCCGGCGTTGCCCGCACCGACGCTCCCGCCCCGGCCTTCCAGCCTGTGGCCGCCAGCACCGCCGCGCCCGCCAGCGCTCCCGCCGCCGAGCCGGTGATCGAAGCCCGCACCGGCCATCTCGGCCATTCGCTCGGCGTCGAGATCGCGCGCAAGGTCGAGCTGGGCGAGGAAACGCTGCGCATCCGCCTCAATCCGATCGAGCTCGGCCGGATCGAAGTGACGCTCGCCTTTGACGACAAGGGCAGCCTTCAGGCGACCGTGCGCACCGAGAGCGCGCAGGCGATGGACCTGCTCCGCCAGGACGCCCCCGATCTCGCCCGCACGCTCGATCAGGCCGGCGTCCGCACCGACGCGCAGAGCTTCCGCTTCGAGAATCGTGGCGGCGACAGCGGCGGCCAGCAGGCCCAGCAGCAACAGCATTCGCAGAATCGCGGCCAGTTCGCGTCGTCCGATGACGATGCCGGCACCGCCGAACCCATCTACCGCCCGGTCCGCAGCGACGGGCAGGTCGACCTTCTCGCCTGAGGAAATCCCATGACCACCGTCAATTCCGCCACGACCGTCGCCGACGCCAAGACCGCCGCGGCCTCGACCAAGATCAACGCCGATTTCGACATGTTCCTGAAGCTACTCACCACGCAGATGCAGAACCAGGACCCGCTCGATCCGATGGACACCGCGCAGTACACCCAGCAGCTCGTCCAATATTCGCAGGTCGAGCAGTCGATCGAGCAGACCAAGACGCTCAAGGAGATGCTCTCCGCGTTCGGCACGCAGAACCTGATGCAGGCCTCCGCGCTGATCGGCGCGCAGGTCGAGACCAGTTCGGAAGTGTCGGGCCTCAGCGCGACCACCCCGGCGCAATGGACCTGGTCGGCGACGCGCGAGGTCGCGTCGATGACCGGCACGATCAAGGACGAGAAGGGCAAGGTGGTCGATACCTTCCCGATCGAGACGACCGGTACCTCGGGTGCGTTCACCTGGGACGGCACCACCAGCACGGGCAAGAAGGTCGATCCGGGCCTCTACACGCTCGAGCTCGCGGGCAAGGACGCATCGGGCACCGCCGTGACCGCGACCGCGCACGCGTTCGGCAAGGTCACCGATGTCGAGCTCAACAACGGCATCGTGCAGATGACCATCAACGGGCTCACGGTCTCCTCGAGCGAGCTGCTGCGCATCGGCTGAGGCCGCGCATCATCGCCGGTTTCGATTGGCGCCGGGGCGAGGTTTCTCGCTCCGGCGTCGTCGTTTTTGGGGCCCTATAAAGCGTATTCCGTACAATCACTTAGCGGACATTCCCCGGCACTCCGGGGCGGTCGCCTTGTCGTTTCCGTTCTATAATGAATTAGAGAGACGGGCGGCTCGTTCCGATCCCCTCTGCGGGTTGCTCGTCTCTTCCTCTCCTTGTCCGGGTTGCTTCCTCCTGGCCCGGATACGACAAGAGCCAGGCTGGTCCCTACCCAGCCTGGCTCTTGCGTTTTGCGCCCCTGCGCCAGCCTTGAATTTCGTTTGGGGAGCCCGTGCGGCTCAACCCTTGTCGATGCGGATCAGCGCGACGCGGCGCGCGTCAGCGGCATCTGGATCACGTCCGCCCCGGCGATCGCCATCGGCGTCTCGCCCACGGTGAAGTCGTCGAGCGCGCAGCCGGCGATCCCGGCGGGGACCAGCAGCATCGCGAGGCAATCGCTGATCGAGGGATCTTCGCGCGGGCCGATCGTGTCGAGCACGTCCGACAGGGCCATCCCCGCCTGCAGCGCCTTTTCGGCGGCTGCGTTCCACAGCGCGCGGGTATCTTCGACCGTCAGCGTCAACGTCGCCGTGAAGGCGGTGCTGGTCGTAGAAGCAATGCTGACGTCACGAAGATTCATCGATGCGACCCTTTTTTCCAAGCCCCGATCCGGGTTGCCCGCCCATTGCCCCAGCGGCGAGCGGCGACACAGTCCGGGGATGCCCCGATACGTAGAGTTACCGGTATCAGAGACACCGGCGTGACAAGCTCAATGCACCCGCGCTTCGGCACGTCGGGCTAGCTCGCGGGCGTGCGCGCCGACAAGGCACAGTTCGGCATAGAGCCGGTCCCAGAATGGTGCAGGAATCTCGAGACGCGCCTCGCCTTCCTGGCTCAGCTCCAGCGCCGCGCGCGGCTCGAGGCCGAGCTCGAAGCGCGTGCCGAACGTTCCGTCGACATGTTCGTCGGGAAGCCCATGGGGCACCGCGAGGCGCGCCGACATGATGTAGCCGGCCAGCACGTCGGTGCCGTAGCCGTCGAGCAGGATGCGCGGCCGGTCCTTCATGTCGGGCCGTTCGAGCACGACGAGCGCGCCCGAGGGATGCTCCTCGACGCTCACGCGCAGCTTGCCGCCAAAGGCGTCGGTGATTTCTCGGATACGTGGGAACAAGCGATGATCTCCTTGCCCTCATTATAGAAGAGGCGACCCTTCGGACGGGCGGAGACGCGTGGTTTTCGTTGCGCCGCGCGCATGCGGAAAACGCAAAAAAAGAGGCCGGGACGTTGCCGTCCCGGCCTCTCTCTGTCGTCAGGTAAGCTTCCAGGGAAAAGCTTGACCTTAACGGAACAGCGACGTGATGCTCTGCGGCGCCTGGTTGGCGATCGACAGAGCCTGCACACCGAGCTGCTGCTTGACCTGGAGGGCCTGCAGCTTCGCCGATTCCTTGGCGAGATCGGCGTCGACGAGGTTGCCAATGCCACCCTCGATCGAGTCCGACAGCTTGCTCACGAAGCCGATCTGACCATCGATCTGGCGCGAAGCCGAACCGAGGGTGCTGAGCTTCTGCGACACAACCTTGAAACCAGCCTCAAGGGTACCCTTGAGCGTGGTTGCAGCGGCAGCATCGGCCAGAGCGATGTCAACCGACGCGTCGCCGCCGACGGCCGTGTCGAACGCGGCCTCGAGGTCGATGTTCGCAACGTCCAGCGTCGAAGTGCCCGACGTCGACATCAGCGCCGAAACCTTGCCGGTTGCGGTTGCGTCGGTCTTCAGCAGATTCGAACCATTGAACTCCGAGGAGCCGATGATCGAATTGACCTGCTTACGAAGGGCGTTCAGGTCGGCAGTGATTGCGGTGCGGCTGTCGGCATCGAGACCGCCGTCCGTTGCTTCGGTGACCTTCGACTTCATCTGGTTCATGAGGTCGGAGACCTGCTCGGCACCGGCAACCGCCACGTCAACCGTGCTCTTCGCGCGGCTGAGCGACGAATTCACCGCCTTCAGACCACCCACGTCGCCGCGAAGCTTCTGGGCAATCGTATAGCGCGCCGAATCGTCCTTGGTCGAGTTCACGTCCAGGCCGGTGTTGATGCGGCTCTGGGTCGTGGCCAGACCCTTGTTCGTGTCGTTGAGGCTCTGGAGAGCCGCCATCGCGCCGATGTTGGTGTTGACAGAGAAACCCATGATAATTTCCTTCTTGGACGAGAGCCGCTTCTGCGACCCGGACCGGAGACGCCGATCCACGACCTGGCGCGTGCGCGCCCTGCAGGTTCATCATGGGAAGATTTCCAGGAGTACCAAAATTACTCCGCGAATTTAAATGGTTAGCGAAAAGTTAACGATAGCGGACCGTGCCGGCGACTAGACCAGCCAGTCCGTCATCGAGAGGCTGAAATCGCCATATTGGCGGAGCGCGAACGGGCCGAGATCCTCGAATTTCCATCCGCCGGGCGAGGAATCGAAGCCGGGGAATCTCGAAAATTCCTGGGAACCTCCGCCTTCCTCAACGTCTTCGATCGTGATGCTGATCGCCTGGCTGTCGAAAAGCAGCCCGTCGCTCGCAGTGACGATCACCTCATAGACATTGTCGCTGTCGGCATCGGCCGGCGCCTCGAAGTCGGGTGCGGCAAGGAAGGCCAGTTCGCCGGTCAAAGTGTCGATCTCGAAAAGTGCCGCGTCGGCGCCACCGGAGATTGCGTATGACGACCAGGCGTCGTTGGGATCGACCGCCGTGACGGTCGTCACCGCGGTTTCGCCCTCGAGCATTTCGAGCTCGGCAGTCGCGCCGCCGCCGTCCGAGGTGATGACCGGCGGCGCATATTCGAACCGGTAGTCGAGCAGCTCGTTCCATTGGGCGAGCGTCAGCCCGGTGACGCCGTTGATCTGCGCCGTGCCATGGGAATGGGTGAGCGTGGTGTTCCCGCCAGCCTCGCTGAGCCCGGTGAAGCTGCGAAGGCCCACCAGCCAGAACGTGTCCTCGGCCGGATCGAAACCGTTGATCTGGTCGTCTCCCTGGAAGCCATAATCGGCCAGCACGAACGCATCCGCGCCTGCGCCCCCGTCGAGTATGTCGTTCCCTTCGTCGCCGCCGAGCACGTCGTCCCCGTCGCCGGCGGAAATCTGGTCGTCGCCGCTATTGCCCTGGATGACGTCGTCGCCGGCACCGCTCGCGATGATGTCGGTTCCGTCGCCGCCATGGATCAGGTCCTCGTCATCGCCGCCGATCAGCGTGTCGTTGCCCCACAGGCCATAGAGCTCGTTATAGCCGCTCCCGCCCACCAGATAGTCGTCGCCTTCGCTACCGTTCAGATAGTCGTCGCCCGAGCCCCCGATGATCGTATCGTCGCCCGCCCCCGCATCGACGCTGAACGCCTGGGTCGCGGCCGATCCATCCAGATAGAGAAGGTCGCCCGCGAGCTGCGCTGTCGCATCGACGTAGAAGCTCGATGCCGCAGCAAGCGTCGCTGCGTCGAAGGCGAGCCGGACGGCGCTTCCAGCCTCCACCACGAATTGTTCCACGCCGGTCACCGTGGTGGCGCCGAACACGACCGTCGAGGCATAGTTGCCCGATAGCGTCAGGATGTCGAACCCCGCGCCGCCGCTAACAGCATCGCCGCTGTTGAGGCCAGCGCCAGCATAGATCCGGTCATCTCCCGATCCTGCGTTGACGGTATCCGATCCGCCCTTGCGGATGTCGAAATAGTCGTTGGCATTGCCGTTGAGGACATTGTTGCCCGCAGTGTCCAGCCGGACGGCGCCGCCACTGTAGAACCAGAAGTCGCTCGACATGAGCGACCCGAACGACAGCGAAGCCAACCGGACCCAGTGGAAGCCGACCCGAACGATCAGATCGGCGCCATCCTGCTCGAACGAGAGCTGCGATGCGTCGTAATTGACTCCGAACACCAGGGTGTCCGCGACGGGACTGTACGCAATTGTCTGGCCGTTATTGCTGCTGAAATCGATAAGAGCCATGGCGCATTGCCTCCCCGGATGCAGTGAAAACCCCACTTTGCGCGCAGGCCTTCCATCCGGCCGGGCGCGCGAGCGGCGCTAGACCAGCCAGTCCGTCGTCGAGAGGCTGAAATCGCCGTGCTGGTGGAACGCGCGTTGATCCATGCCGCCAAATTTCCATCCGCCGAGCGAGGAGCCGAAGGAGGAACCTCCCCTTTCGGCAACGTCCTCCACGGTGACGCTGATCGCCTGGCTGTCGGAATAGACTCCGTCGCTGGTCTGAACGATCACCTCGTAGATGTTGTCGTAATCGGCGTCTGCCGGCGCCTCGAAGTCCGGCGCGGCGAGGAAGGTCAGTTCTCCCGTCCAGTAATCGATCGCGAACAGCGCCGCGTCGTCCCCGCCGACTATCTCGAAGATCGGCATGTCGAACGGATTGGGATCGAAAGCGGTCACCGTCGTCACCGCGGTTTCGCCCTCGAGCATTTCGAGCTCGGCAGTCGCGCCGCCGCCGTCCGAGGTGATTTCCGGCGGCGCATATTCGTACCAGTAATTGCGCAGGTCGTTCCAGTCTCCGAGGGTCAGTCCGGTGACGCCGTTCACCTGCACCGTGCCATTGGCCCAGGTGAGGGTCGTGTTCCCGCCGGCCTCGCTCGCGCCGGTGAAGGCGCCGAGACCCTCGATCCAGAACGTGTCCTCGCTGACATTGAAGCCGTTGATCTGGTCGTTCCCCTGACCGCTGGCGTTGGTGAGCACGAACACGTCCTCGCCATTGCCGCCGTCCAGCGTGTCGTTCCCGGCGCCGCCGAGGATCATGTCGTTCCCGTCGTCGCCGTAGATCTGGTCGTCGCCCGCATTGCCCCACAGCGCGTTGTCGTCGCCGTCGCCGCCATAGATGGTGTCGGCGCCGTCGCCGCCCATGATATAGTCGACGCCGTCGCTGCCCAGCAGCGTGTCGGTGCCCGCCCCGCCGAACAACTGATCGTCGCCGTCGCCGGTAGCGATATAGTCGCTCCCGTCACGGCCCTCGATATAGTCATAGTCGCTGCCGCCGAGGATCGTGTCGTCGCCCGCGCCGGCGACGACGCTGAACATGCGGGTCACCGCGGACGCATCGACATTGAGGAGATCGCCCGTGAGCTGGGCGCTCGCATCGATGTAGAGGTCCGACCCCGGGGAAATCGTCGCCGCGTCGAGCGCGAGCCGGATCGTGCTGCCCGCTTCGACGCGGAACACTTCCACGCCGGTCACCGTCGTGGCGCCCAGCGTGACCGTCGTGGCATAATTGCCCGACAATATCAGTTCGTCCTGGTCCGCACCTCCGATCACGACGTCGCCGCTGCTGAGCCCGGCGCCGGCATAGATCCGGTTGTTTCCCGATCCCGCATTGACCGTATCGGATCCGCCCTTGCGGATGTCGAAATAATCGTCACCGCCGCCGTTGAGAGTATCGTTCCCCGCCGTGTCCAGCTCGACGACGCCGCCGGCGGCAAATGTGAAATCCGAAGAGGTAAGCGATCCGAACGACACCGAAGCCAGCCGGACCCAGTGGCTCCCATTCCGAACGATCAGATCGGAGCCGTCCTGCTCGAACGAGAGCTGCGACGCTTTATAGTATATCCCGTACGGTGCCATCGTCCCAAAGGTCATCGTGTCCGAAGCCGGGTTGAAAGCAACCGTCGCGCCCAAATTTGCGCCGAAAGAAACATTAGTCATGACATTTCCACTCCATAATGGAGGAATGATCATCCGATCAGGTTCAACCTTATCAGAAATACATTGATCATCTCGTCGCGGCGCTTGGACTCGCGTCGATTTACGCATCATTGCGCAGGAAATATTACGCGGTGTCAATCACGGTCGTTTAATATTATGTCTTACGCCGTTAAGACATGGCACCTCTCCTTTTGGGCAGGGATTTGTCCCCCGCCCCGACGGAAGTGCAGGCCCGCAGTCGCGCAGCCGGGCAAAACAAAAGGGCCCGTCCGATCGCTCGGACGGGCCCCTTCCCTTCCCCCGAAGGATGACAATCAGAACGGAAACAGCGCGTCGTAGATCTGCTGACCCCAGCGTGCCTGCTGCGCGTCGGTGAGCTGGCCCTTGCCGCCATAGATCACGCGCGCCTCGGCGATCTGCGAGTGCTGGATCGAATTGTCGCGGGCGATGTCCTCGGGGCGGATGATGCCGGTGACGATCAGCTCGCGCATCTCGAAGTTGACGCGCACTTCCTGCTTGCCGCGGATCATCAGATTGCCGTTGGGCAGCACCTGGGTGACGATGGCGGCCATCGTCATGTTGATCGTCTCGGAGCGCGCAGTGGTGCCGCCGCCGGCATATTTCGAGCCCGAATTGGTCTCGAGCGCCGCCGCGGCATTGTTGCCGAGCAGCTTGGCGACCGGCGCGATGCCGAGCAGCCCGCCGAGCCCGCCATTTTCCGAGCCGCCGCGGGTGCGCGAGGTGTTGTTGCCGAGATCGGCCTTGTCCTGGATGTTGATCCTGATCGTCAGGATGTCGCCGAGCTTCCCCGCGCGCTGGTCGCGGAAGAACGCGCCCGCGCCGGTGCGGAACAGCGACGCGCTCGGCGCCGCGGCCGCCGGCTGCGCCGCGACCTGGATCGGCCGGCCGGTGCCGGTGCGGTCCGAAGGCATGGCCAGCGACGCCTCGACCTCGGGCGCCGTCACCGGGTCCATCCCCGAGAGCTTGGGGGCCTTGCCCACCTGCTGGAGGCGCCCGACGGCGCCGCAGCCCGACAGCGTGGCGCCGAGCGCCACGAGAAGAATGACCTTACGCATGTTCAAATCCTTCTACGAATTACGGTGCGGCGATCCGGACGGTGCCGGAGCCTTCGATCGTTCCATCGAGCGTGCGGTTGGTGGAATTGGTCACCACCCGCACCATTTCGCCCTTGCCGCCGCCGTTCAGCGCGCGACCCGAGGCGGTGATCACCAGCGCGCCCGAGACGATGCGGATCGTCACCGGCTCGCCGCGCCGCACGAGCTGCGGCTTCATCAGGTCGGAGCGGCGCACGATCATGCCCGCGGTCAGGTTGCGCGCGGCTTCCATGCCGGCGGCGTCCTCGGCCGAGAGCGCCCCGCGCGCGGCGGCGGTGGCGCGGCCCTCGACGGCGAAGTCCTCGCGCTCGAGCCGGGTGCCCTTCTCGACCGCATGCGCGAGGACGGCCACGGGCACGTCCTCGGCAGGCGTCGCGGCGGCGCCGGCGAGCGCAAGTGCGAGCAACAGGCTCATCAGCGCAGCTGGCTGGTCGTCGCCAGCATCTCGTCGGCGGTCTTCACCACGCGGCTGTTCATCTCATAGGCGCGCTGCGCCGTGATCAGCGCGGTGATTTCGGCCACCGCGTTGACGTTCGAGCCTTCGATGAAGCCCTGGCTCAGCGTGCCCAGGCCCGGCTCGCCCGGATTGGCGACGGTGGGCTGGCCCGAGGCCGCGGTCTCGAGGAAGAGATTGTCGCCCTTCGCCTCGAGGCCGGCGTCGTTCATGAAGGTCGCGAGCTCGAGCTGGCCGACGGTCTGCGGCTGCGGATCGCCCGCGGTGATCACCTGGACCTCGCCGGTCTTCGAGATCGTCACGTCGACCGCGCCCTGCGGGATCGTGATCCCCGGCTGCACCGGATAGCCGTCCTGCGTCACCAGCTCGCCCTGGTCCGAAACGCCGAACGAGCCGTCGCGGGTATAGGCGGTGTCGCCCGAAGGCAAAGTGATCTGGAAATAGCCGCGCCCGGTGATCGCCACGTCGTAGCGATTCTCGGTCGCCTGCAGCGCGCCCTGCTGCTGGATGCGATAGACGCCGCCGGTTTTGACGCCTGCGCCGATCTGGATGCCAGAGGGCGACTTGGTGTCGGGGCCGGTCGCGCCGCCCGGACGCTCGATCTGCTCGTAGAGCAGGTCCTGGAACTCCGCGCGCTGGCGCTTGAAGCCCGTGGTGTTCATGTTGGCGATGTTGTTCGAGATGACGTCGACATTGGTCTGCTGCGCGAGCATGCCGGTCGATGCGATGGAGAGCGAACGCATTTAGTCTAGCCTTTCTGTATCAGCCGACGCGGCCGAGCCGGTCGATCGCCTTCTTGCGAAGGTCGGACATGCTTTCGTTGAGGTTCATGCTGGTCTGGTAGGCGCGCAGGATCTCGACCATGTCGGTGGTCTCGACGATCGCGTTGACGTTCGATCCCTCGACGCCGCCCGACTTCAATTTGGTCTCTGCGGCGCTGAGCTCGCGGCCGTTGCTGCCGTTCATCATGCCGTCGCCGCGCGGATCGAGCTTAGCCTCGTCGAACATGGTCACCGTGATCCGGCCGAGCGGACCGTCGGGCCCCATCACGCTGCCGTCACCGGCGATGGTCAGGCGTCCCGCGCTCTCGGGCGGCACCGTGATCGGCTTGCCGCCTTCGCCGAGGATCTTCTGCCCGCCGGCGGTGGCGAGCTCGCCGCTCTGCAGCACCTTGATATAGCCCGCGCGCGTATAGGCGGTGCCCCCGCCCGGCGCCTCGACGCTCAGATAGCCCGGCCCCTCGATCATCACGTCGAGCGGGTTGTCGGTAACCTGGAACGCACCCGAGGAAGCGTCGTGCACCGCGCCGTAATCGAGCACGAACGACGTCTTCTTCGCGTCGGGGGTGACCGTGGTCTCGCCCTGTTCGACATATTCGCGGAACACCGGGCGCTCGCGCTTGAAGCCGACCGTGTTCATGTTGGCGAGGTTGTTCGCCGCCACGTCGAGCCGTCGGCGCAGCGCCTGTTCCTGGCTCAGCAATACATAAGACGAGATGTCCACCGGACGGTCCCTTCAGAAATTTGTCGCTAGGCAGAAATTGCCGGGTGACCATCCTATAATAGAGGGAAATCAGCCGGCGCGGTTGCCGGTGCGTTGATTTCGAAAGGTGCCAGGGAAATGTCGTCACCCGAGATCGTCGAGGAAGGTGCGGAGGGCACGAAGCCCGTCCAGCCCAAGTCGAAGAAGAAGCTCATCATTATAGGAGCAGCCGCCGGCGTCCTTCTGCTCGGCGGGGGCGGCGGCGCGGCGATGATGCTCTCGGGCGGATCGGCCAAGGCCGAGACCGCGGCCGACGGTCATGGCGAGGAGGCGTCGCACGAGGCCGAGGCCGAAGGCGATAGCGGCGGCCATGGCGGCGGCGAAGCCAAGGGCGCCTATATCGACGTGCCCGCGATGGTGGTGAACCTGCGCTCGCCCGACGGCGCCTCGCGCTATCTCAAGATCCATTTCATGATCGTCCCCGGGCCCAAGGGCACGGCGGACGGCGTCCGCGAGAAGCTGCCGCTGATCCTCGACGCCTATCAGCCCTTCCTGCGCGAGCTGCGCCCCGAGGATCTCGCCGGCTCGGCCGCGGTCTTCCGCATCAAGGAAGAGATGCTGATCCGCGCCAGCGAGGTCGCCGGCCCCGGCACGGTCAAGGAAATCCTCATTCAGGACCTCGTCCAGCAATGATCGATCTCGACGATTTCGACCTTCCCGAACCGCCGGTCGCACCGATGGGCGGCGACGGCGATGTCCGCTTCGACCAGGCGGACATCGACGCGCTGTTCGGCGATCTGGGCGGCCCCGTCGAGAAGAAGAAGGGCCTGCGCGCGGTCATCGAGTCCAAGGTCATCAGCCACGAGCGTCTGCCGATGCTCGAAGTGGTTTGCGACCGCGTGGTCCGCGCCTTCGCCTCGTCGATGCGCAACCTCACTTCGGACGCGATCGACGTCAGCCTCGAAAACGTCACCTCGATCCGCTTCGGCGAGTTCATGAACCGGGTGATGCTCCCGGCGATGGTCGGCGTGTTCAAGGTGCAGGAGTGGGAGAGCTACGGCCTCGTCACCGTCGAATCGAGCCTGATCTATGCCGTGGTCGACGCGCTGCTCGGCGGTCGTGGCGGCGGTTCGCCGACGCTGATCGACGGCCGCGCCTTCACCACGATCGAGACCGGCCTCGTCTCGCGCATGCTCGAGCTCGCGCTCAAGGATTTCGCCAACGCGTTCGAGCCGATCGAGCCGATCAACATCGATCTCGAACGTATCGAGAGCAATCCGCGCTTCGCCGCGATCGCCGGCACGTCGAACATCTGCGCGATCGCCACCTTCCGCGTCGACATGGACGGCCGCGGCGGCGAGTTCACGATGGTGTTCCCCTATGCGACGCTCGAGCCCGTGCGCCACAAGCTGCTCCAGCGCTTCATGGGCGAGAAGAGCGGCCGCGACGGCGTCTGGGAGGCGCACATGGCCTCCGAGATCCGCAAGACCAATGTCAGCGTCAATGTCGTCCTCGGCGAGAAGCCGATGTCGATCGCCGAATTGAAGTCGCTCGAGGTCGGCCAGACTATCGCGCTCCACAAGAACCCCGATGACGCGCTCGACCTCGCCTGTGGCGGCGTCACGCTCGCCCAGGCCCAGATCGGCCAGCGCCGCGGCAAGGTCGCCGTGCGCCTCATCAACGATGTTTCCAGCGGAAAGATGAAATCATGAACTTCGCGCTTCTCGCCAATGTGCTGACGATGATCTTCTGCATGGCCGTGCTGGTGCAGAGCGTCCGGATGATGCGCAGCCTGCGCACGGTGAAGGACGGCGCGCTCACCGAGGTGGTGACCGCGCTCGAAAAGGCGACCGCCGGCGCGCGTTCGGTGCTCTCCGAGATGAAGGCGACGCTCGGCACCGATTGTGCGCAGCACGCCCGTCTCGTCGAGCAGGCCCGCGGGCTCCGCGACGAGCTGTCGGACATGATCGGCATCGCCGACGCCGCGTGCGAGCGCGTCGTCAACGCCGTCAGCCTCGCCAATGCGGTGCGCTCGAGCGACGCATCCGACGAAGCGGCCGACGCAGCCGACGCCAAGCCCGAAGCCGAGCACGCCTGATGGCCCGCCCCTCCCTCCTGCTGCTGACCGCAGCCGCCTCGGCGCTCGCCGTCGTCGCCAACGCCTCGACGATCGCCTCGACCGCGACCCGGAGCAGCGCGCCCCAGACCCGGCTCGGCAGCTCGATCGAGCAGGACCTCGCCGAGCGTGACGCCGCTGCCGCGCGCCGCAAGCGCGGGCTCGACCTGCGCGAGCAGGCGACCAAGGCCGCGCAGGCCCGCCTCGAGGCCGATCTCGCCGCGCGCCAGAAGGAAGCCGAAACCGCCGCCGCGCCGGGCGCCGCCGGCCCCGCCGAGCCGGCCGAGGCGCAGTTCGACGAGCTTGCGCGCATTTATCAGGCGATGAAGCCCAAGGCCGCCGCGGTGGTCTTCGAACAGCTCGACATGGAAGTGCAGATGAAGGTCGCGCAGCGCATGCGCGAGCGCTCGACCGCATTGATCATGGCCGCGATGACGCCCAAAGGCGCCGCCGCGCTCAGCATGGCGCTGGCCCGCAAATCCGCGCGCATGGCCGCCGTCGCGCCGCCCCCCGGCGCGCGCCCCCAGCGCCCCACCGCGGCACGCTGAGGCCAGCTGCGAGCTACCAAAGAGGCCGGGGAGCGATCCCCGGCCTTTTTCGTGCCCCCCACTTCCCTCTCCCAAGGGGAGAGGGAGTGTCGGCGGGCGATCCTTGCCACCGCCCCGCCCTTGCAATGTAGGATTTCGCCTGCTTCCCTGCCCGCCGGTCCGGGCATGCGCCGGCCGCGCTCTTTGACGCCGTCGATATTCCTACGGATCGGCGCAAGGATATTTCCTGGCCGCGCAACGATAGAGTCGTTTTTGCGGGACTCTTGCGACTCTGGACCCGCGCAATCCAACAAAGTGCCGGCGCGATAATCCTATCCGCCGAAACCCCACCTCCTCAGCCGCGTCGCACCTCGGCTTCGGTCCACCAGCGGAGATCGCTCGCACGGTCGTGCAGGATGCCCTCGAGGGCGCCCGCAAGCCCTTCGACGACTTCGGACGTGGCCACCCGCTTCAGCCACCGGCGGAGGTACGGCCGGGAAGGCTCGATGAAGCAGAGATGGCCGTCGGCATATTCTTCATAGTGGCCGCAGCCGATCCAGAGCGGAAACGCGGCATTCGCGATCGCCACCCGCCAGCCCCAATCTTCCGAATGGACGTCGGTGACGCGATAGCCGTGGCGGGGAAGCTCCGCCGCCAGCAACTCGGCGACGCGCTGACCAGCCGGCACGTCCTCCGTCGGCGCGTCGACGAGCGCTGGCGCGCGGAACTCGAGGTGCGATCGCATGTGTCCCTTCCCGGTGGCGTGCCGAACGGACTACTTCACCTCGAGCTCGAGTTGATAGAGCGAACTCATGATCTTGGTGAATTGCGGCTCGACCGTGCGGCCATAACCGCCCTGGTTGCGGACCCGGATGCCGAGCGGGCGGCCGCCGAGGCTCGCCGAGATGCGGTAGCGGTTCACCGCCACGCCCTTGATCGCGTCGCCGTCGCCGGTGCTCACCGGGGTGCCGGTGAACGGCGCGCCGCCGTCGAGCGGCTCGAACTTGATCTGCACTTGCCGCGTGTCGACCCCCGACATGATCGGCGTGTAGACGATCACCGAGCCCCCGTAATTCTGGCCGCTCTCGCTCCGCCCCGAGGTGCGCAGGGTGAAGTTGCGGATCGCGCCCTGGTTGCCGGCGAAGCTGTCCTCGTCGTCGGGCGCCAGATCGGCCTCGATCTTCTCGCCGCCGACCATGCGGAACGCCTTGCCGCTGGTGTTCCACGTCACGTGGATGTGCGGCAGCATGATCCGGTAATTGCCATTGGCGTCGGTCGTGCCGCTCGCATAGCTGTTGTAGAGCAGTTCGTTGTCGGCGAGGATTTTGGCGCGGGCCACCGGCCGCCCCTGTTCGTCGACCACCCGGCCCTTGACGACCCAGCGCTCCGCCGTTTGCGCCTGGCTCGGTTCGGCGGTGCAGCCCGCCGCCACCAGCGCCACCGCACAGGCCAGGAAAGAAAAAGCACGCATATCTACCTCCCGCATAGATCGATTCCGGGAAGTCTCTGTGGAGAAGCTCGGGCGGGCGCGAGCCCGACGCGACCAAGGACGACACCGGCGCGACGGCTCTCCCCTCGCCCGGCTCAGGGGTCCTGAACCTGCAGCGACAAATCGTAAAGACCCGTCATGACCTTGTGGAAAGTCGGCTCGACATAGGGTCCGTACGCCCCCTCGTTCCGGAGGCGAATCTTGAGTGGCCGACCCCGATAGGTCGCCGAAATGCGGTAGCGATCGACCGGCACGTCCGGCACGGCGTTGCCGTCGCCGGTATTCTTGACCACGCCGGTGAACGCCGGGCGTCCGTCGAGCGGCTCGAATTTCACCTGCGCGCCGATCGTGTCGAAAATCGAGCCCGGCTCCGAATAGAGCACCACCGAGGCGCCATAGTGACCGCCATCGGGCCGCTCGCCCGAGGCGCGCAACGTGAAGTTGCGGACCGCCCCCGCATTGCCGGCGAAAGAATCGTCATTGTCGGGAGACAACGTCGTCTCGATCTTCTCGCCCGCGACGACACGAATGGCCGTGCCGCCGGCATTCCAGGTCACGTGAACGCGCGGCAACTGGATGCGATAGCGCCCGTCCGGCCCCGTCGTCCCGCTGGCGTAGCTGTTGTAGAGAAGTTCGTTGTCGGCGAGGATCTTCGCCCGCACGACCGGCCGTCCCTGGTCGTCGACGACGCGCCCCTTCACGACCCAAGGCTCCGCCGTCTGCGCCTGGCTCGGTTCGGCGGCGCAACCCGCCACCGTCAGTGCCATGGCAACCATCCCCACCGAACCAAGGCCGCGCAAGCTCACCCCCGCATCGAAATGACGCGTGACGTTGTACCCCGCCGCGCGCCCGCACGAGCGCCCGGCGACGAAGGCGGACGGCCGCGCGACGCAGCCGGCACAGGATCAGTTATAGGCGGCGGCGATCTCGACGAGCAGCACGCGCGAGACGTTGGGATCGGCGGCCTTGATCGCGGCGCTCAGATCATGGTCGAGCCGTTGGGCGTCGACCGCGCGCAAGCCGGAGGCGTTGAGCCGGGCGAACTCGAGCGCGGCGGCCACGGTTCTCTCGCGCAGCGCCGGCATCGTGGCGGTCACGCTCGCCGCGGTTGCGGCGTCGTGGGTCTCGAGTACGAGCTTGAAGCGCATGTTGCCGGAGACGCGATCGGCCTCGATGATCGGCACGACCACCTGCTCCATCGGCACGAGGTTGAGCCCCGCGCCGCCGCCGCCGCCGCCGCCGGACGCCTGCGCGCCGCCGCTGCCCGGAAAGGGCACCAGCGCCGTGGTCAGCGCGAGCGCGGCGAGACTTGTACGCACGTCAAAACTCCTCGGTCCGGGCGGTCAGATGCGCGCCCATGCCTCTATAATAGAAAGAAATGAGGCAGAAGGTGTGTCAGTGAGCCACGATCAACGTCCAGGACGGATGCGCGTTGTACAGGATTCGGCTGGCGGCGTGGCCGCCGGCCGTCGTCGCGCCGACCCGACGACGATCGATGCCGATCCGGGTTCGTTCGAGGTCGTCGGCGGTGCCGGTGCCGGAACCGCGGCCGCCGTCGCCGGCGGCAAGCCCGTCAAGGCCGGCCTGCCGTTGCTGCCCGCCGGGCTGTTCCTGCTCGCCTGCGCGGCGGGCGGCGTGCTCGTCGCGGTCGTCCGCCCGTTGGGCCTCGGCTGATGCGCACTGCCCTGATCGCGCTGCTCGCCGGCGCCGCCACCGCTACCCCGCACGCGGCGCCGCACGTCGCGACGCCCGACGCCGCACCTGCCGCGACGACGCCCGGCATCGGCGCCGCCAGCGCCACGCTGCCGCCCTTCGCCGCCACGCTCGCCCAGATGCCGATGATCACCGGCGCCTCCGGCTGGCACGGCGAGACCGGCGAAGCGGGTTGGGCGCTGCTCGCCGCCTCGCGCCCCGAGAACCGCCAGCTGGGCCGCTGGAACTATGCGCTCGGACTGATCGGCGAGGGCCGCGGCGCCGAGGCGCTCGGCGTGCTCGACGTGATGCAGGCGGCCGATCACGATCTCGGCCTCGTCGCTCCCTTCCTGCTCGCCCGCGGTGTCGCGCTGACTCTGGTCGAACGCGACGAGGACGCCGTGACCGCGCTGTCCGCCGAAGAACTCGCCACCAATCCCGAGGCTTGCGCGTGGCGGATGCGCGCGCTTGCCCAGGCCGGGGATGCCCAGGCCGCGATCCGCCAGGTCAATTGCGCGCTCCCGGCGATCAACGCCCGCGCGCCCGAGGCGCGCGCGCCCTTCGTGCTCGCCGCCGCCGGCGCCGCGATCGATGCCGGCCAGCCCGGGCCCGCGCTCGCCTGGCTCAAGCTGTTCGACGATCAGAACGCCGAAGCCAATGTCCTGCGCGGCCGCGCGCTTGTCGCCACCGGCGATCCGCAGGGCGGCCGGCTCCGCCTCGAGCGCGCCGCGATCAGCGGCGACGCCGCGGTCAAGGCGCAGGCGCGGCTCGGCACGATCGAGGCCGGGCTCGCCACGCACAGCCTCGCCCCTGCCGATGCGCTCAAGCAGCTCGACGCGCTCCGCTTCGGCTGGCGCGGCGGTCCGATCGAGCAGCGCGCGCTCGAGATCCAGCTCCGCCTCGCCACCGAGGCGCATGACCTGCGCGGCCAGCTCCGCGCCGGCGCCGCGCTGATCCGCTATTTCAAGCTCGGCGCCCGGGCGGTGCCGATGCTCGCCGAGCTCCAGGCCCAGCTCGCCGCCGCGCTCGCGCCGGATAGCGGCGTGCCGCTGCCCGAGGCCGCCGGCCTCTATTGGGACTATCGCGAGCTGGCGCCCGCCGGCGGCGAAGGCGACGCGCTGGTGCTGCGCCTCGCTGGCCGGCTGCAGGACGCCTCGCTCTACGCCCGCGCCGCCGAGCTGCTGCAATATCAGCTCACCCAGCGCGCGCAGGACGTCGCGCAGGGCCCGCTCTCGGTGAAGGTGGCCTCGCTCCACATCCTCGCCGGCCGTCCCGACCGCGCGCTCGACGCGATCCGCACCACCGAGCAGCCGAGCTACTCGCCCGCGATGCGACAGGACCGCAAGCGCGTCGAGGCGGTCGCACTCTATCGGCTCGGCAAGACCGACGCGGCGATGGCCGCGCTCGACGGACTGCCCGACGCCCAAGCGGTCCGCGCCGAGATGCGCTGGCAGGTCAAGGATTGGGGCAATTTCGTCACCGAGAACGCCCTCCCCGCTCCCAAGGGCCTGAGCGAGCCGGCGCAGGCCGCGGTGCTCCGCCAGGCCGTGGCACTGGCGATGCTCGGCCGCGAGGACCAGCTCGCCGCGCTGCGCGCGCGCTATGCCGGCGCATTCAAGACGCTGCCCAGTGGCCAGGCGTTCGACGTGCTCACCCGCACGGTCGGCACCATCGATCCCGCCGCGATCGGCGCGGCGATGACCGCGATCCCCCAGGCCAGCCCCGCCGGCACCACCGGCGACCTGCTCGACGCGGCTTCCTGATTCCCTGCACCGTCTCCCGGTGTTCACCGGGATGACGGCGCTATGGGTTTGCCCAGCCCAAACAAAAAGGGCCACCGCTCGCGCGGCAGCCCTTCCGTCATCGTCCCGGCGACCCGAGGGATGACCCTGATTATCGAATATAGCTGACCAGACTCAGGTCCGAGAGCTGGGCGAACACCGAATAGCTCGCCTGGAGCATGGTCTTCTGCTGCGCGAGGTCGATCGCGACCTGGCCGAGATCGGCGTCCTCGTTGGTCTCGATCACGCCCTCGAGCAGCAGCGCGCGGTCCTCGCCGCGACTGGTGAGCGTCTCGACCTGGTTCTGCTTGCGGCCATTGTCGGCGTTGACCGTCTGCAGGCTGCTGATCCCGGTGCCGAGCTGGCTCACCGCCTGCTTGAGCGCGTCGATCTGCGCCGTCGTCGGCTTGGCGCCGATCGCGCCGGCCTGCGCCAGCGTCTGGAACGCAGCGTACAGATCCTTGCCCACCGCGGTCGCGGTGATGCCATAGGTCACGTCGACGCCGTCGGCGACGCGCGCGCTCGAGCGGACGCCGTCGTCCTTGAACGCATCGGCGGGGGCCGTCACCGCGACATCGGCGAGCGTGTCCGGAGTGAAAGGCTTGCCGTCGGTCTGCGAACCGGCGAACAGCGGCGTGCCGCCTTCGCTCGCGTTGAGCGAGGTGCGATACTGGCTGAACGCAGTCTCGATCGCTTCCTGCAGGCCGGCGGCATCGCCGGTGCCGATCGCGTCGAGGATATCGAGCTTGAGGTCGCCGACCGCCTTTTCCATGCTCTCGAGATGCCCTTGGTAGAGCGACAGCGAGGTGCCGACGCGCTTGGCCACGGTCGACTGGGCTTCCTGCCGCGCGAGCAGGCTGTGCGCCGAGAGGTTGCGCACCGTCTCGGTGCCGAGGTCGGCGAAGTCCGCCGCCTTCTTGCCGGTCGAGAGGCGCTGCTGGGTGATCGCCAGCGCTTCCTGCGAACGCTGGATCGCGTTCGACATGGTGCGCTGGAGCGGGATGGTGGCTACGCGAGTCATAAGGGCTCCGATCAGACCATGTTGAGCAGGGTGTCGTACATTTCCGACGCGGTGGAGATCACGCGCGCGGCGGCGGAATAGCTGTTCTGCAGCACGACCATCTGCGCCAGCTCCTCGTCGATATTGACGCCCGAGAAGCTGTCGCGGCGATTGACCGCGTCATCGCGCCGTGCCGCGCTATCGAGCAGATTGTCCTGCGCCTGGCTCGCCTCGAGCCCGGTGCGCCCGAGCAGCAGGCTCGAAAAGCGCTCGAGCGTGGTCACGCCGTCCTTGCCGAGATCGAGCGTGGCGCCGAGCTTGTCGGCGAACGCGGTCGCGCCGCGCGTGTCGCCCGCGCCGAGCGCCTTGGCGCCCACCGCCGCATTCTCCTGAAAGCGCGCGAGCGGCAGTTTGCCGGGGCTCGCGAGCACTTCCGGGCGCACCTGTGCGTCCTCGAGCCCGCTCGAAGCGCCGGTAAGACCCAGCAGCGCCGAGAAGCCCATCCCCGAACCGTAGCGGTCGGTCGAATCCGACGGGACGGAGAGCACCGCGCCCGCCAGCGAACCCGTCGGTTCGAAACGCATCCGCCCGCGATCGTCGAGGCTGAAATCGCCGAAATCGCCAAGCGGGCTCGCGTTGAGCTCGCTCACCAGATCGCCGATCGTCTCGCCCGAGGTCGGCGTGAGCGTGTAGCTCGTCAACGCGCGGCCGGTGGTGTCGCGCAGCACGATCTGCGCGGTCTCGCCGGTGGCGAAGCCGTGCGCGTCGCCTGCCGTGAAGCCCGAAGGCACCAAGGGGCTCGAATCGCTGCGGACCATGTCGTTGAGGCCGAAGAACTGCGAGACGCCGATCCCGGCGCGCGCGCTCGGATTGGTCTCGTTCTGCGCGACCACCACGCCGTTGCCGGCGCCGCTGGCGGTGAAGCTCAGTTTGCCGTCGGTGAAGCTCGCGGTCGCCGCGCCGCCCAGCCCGGCGTTGATCGCCGCGACCATGTCGTCGATCGTCGCGCCGGGGGGCATCGCGCCGAAGTCGACGCTGGTCTTGGCGACGAGCGTGCCATCGGCCTTGGTCACCGCGAAGGTCGCGGCGCCGGTGAAGCCCAGCCGGTCGCCGCCGACCAGCCCGGTCTGGCGCCCCTCGAGGCTCGCGGGCGGCGGCACGGTCGAACCGGCGTTGGAGACGGCGTTGAGCGCCTCAGACAGCCCGGAAAAGAGCACGCCCATCTGTTCGCTGAACGCGGGCAGCGCGCGGTCGCGCAAGTCGAGCAGGCCGCCGAGCTTGCCGCCGACCGCGGCGGAATCGAGCTTCTCGCCCGTCGCCGCGCCCATCGCGCCGCTGTCTTCGGCGAAGCGGATCTCGATATTGGGATAGGTGGGCTGCGAAACGCTGCCCCCGCCAGTGGGATAGGAGAGCTGGCGCAGTTTCTTGTCGAGCAGCACCGCGCCGTTCGCGGTCTCGATCGAGACGCGACCGTCCGGCTGCTCGCGGACATTGACGGCGATCAGGCTGCTCAGTTCCTCGATCGCGTTCATCCGCTGATCGGCGGCGCCGCCGACATTCTTGCCGAGCCCGGTCGCCGATGCGACGGTGCCGTTGAGGTCATGGATGCGCTTGAGCAGGCTGTTGATCTTGTCGACCGAATAGCCGACCTCGGATTCGACGTCGCCGCGCAGTCCCGCGACGTCGGTCTGGAGCTGCTGCATCGAATCGAGCGCGTCCTGCACGTCGGACGTGAACACCGCGACGGTCTGCGCCGAGGATTGCGATCCGGTCATCGCCACTGCGGACGAAGTGATCGCGTCGAGCCGCGCCGGAAGGCCCGAGGCCGCGCCGGGCCGGCCGAGCAGCGACTGGAGCCGGTCGAGATAGCCCGCGGTGACGTCCGCGCGGCCATAGTCGCCGGCGCGGCGATAGACATTGGCTTCGAGGAAGCGGTCGGCGACGCGCGTGGGCTCGCCCACCACGACGCCGGCCACCTGGCCCGAGACCACGCCGGTGGTCAGGTTGACGCGCTCGCGCGCATACCCCGCCACGCCGACATTGGCGATGTTGTTCGATACCGACTTGAGTCCCGCCTGGGCTGCTGCCAGGCCGGAAACGGCCGATCCGAGGATGTGATTGAGCGACATCGCCTATGGTCTCGGATCTAGAGGATTAGCGCTTCAGGTCGCTCACTTCGCGCAGCATGTCGTCGACCGTGGTGATGATCTTCGACGACGCGCTATAGGCCCGCTGGAAGCGGATCATGTTGGTGAACTCGCCCGCGAGATCGACGGTCGAGGCTTCGAGCGAGTTGGAAGCGATCGCGCCCGCACCGAGCTCGCCCGGTGCGTTGAGCGTCATGCCGCCCGAGGCGCGGCTGATCGTATAGGCGTTGCCCGACACGCGCGTCAGGCCGTCCGGATTCTGGAAGGTCGCGATCGGCAGCTGGAACACCGAACGGGTCGAACCGTCCGAGAAGATTGCGTTGACCACGCCCTTCTTGTCGATCTCGACCGAGGAGAGGTTGCCGAGCATGCCGCCGTCGACGTTCGACGAGATCAGCGAGCTCTCGGAGCCGGACTGGGTGAGGCCGTCGATGCCGTCGTCGCTGCCCAGCGCGAGCGTGATCGGAACCGAGCCGGCGTTGTTGGTCCAGGTGACGTTGAGCGGGTTGAACAACGCCGCGGTCGAGCCCGAGCGATCGAGGCTGCCGTCGCCGTTGAACTTGATCGTGCCGCTCGCGAGCAGGCCGCCCGGTGCGGTGACGTCGCCGGCCGGGTTCGAATAGACTTCGCTCTGCCAGGTGTTCGGCCCGGTCTTGATGAAGCCCATCGTCACGCGGTGCGTGCCGCCCTGCGCGTCCGACACGTCGAACGAGCGGGAGAATTGCGGCGTGACGGCGCCCGAGGCCATGTCACCGGCGGCATAGGCACCGGCATAGTTCGTCGTGCTCGACTGGAGGTTCATGCGCGCCTGGATGCGCGTGGTCGGCGAAGCGGTGCCGACCAGGTCGCTCACGCGCACCGGCTCGAGCGCTTCGACGCTTCCGGTGTTGGTGTAGTCGCCCGTGGCGTCGAGGCGCCAGCCATAGAGATAAAGGCCGGCCGGGTTGCGGAGATAGCCTTCCTCGTCGGGGCGGAACGCGCCGGCGCGGGTATAGGCGACATCGCTGCTCGCGTCTGCGCTGGCACGCGTCACGAAGAAGCCGCCGCCGTCGATCGCGAGATCGGTGCTGCTGCCCGAAGCCTGGAGCAGGCCCTGCTTCGAAACCATCGAGACCGGCGCCGCGGCGACGCCGCCCGCCGAATAGTTGCTCTTGGCACGGCCGTCGGTGACCATGGTGCGGAACTGGGCTTCGACGCCCTTGTACCCGACGGTGTTGATGTTGGTGATGTTGTCGGCGACGGTTGCCATCGCGCTAGCCTGCGCGCTGAGGCCGGACACGCCGGCATAGAGAGCGGAATAGAGGCTCAATGTATCACTCCTGACGACGCCCGCGGATCGATCGCGCAGGCCACAGGGGCATTCTAGGAAGGAATTTGCGAGGATCGGGCTTGAGCGGGCGAAAATGACAGCTGAATTTGGCCCGCCGGCGCGCAACCCCAAGCGAATCCACGCAATGTCTTCAAAGGCGATTTGGTCGTTAATCCTCGCAGTCCGGTTTCGCGGCGATGTCCTTGCACATCTTTTCGACCTCCGGTCGTCCACGAAGCGTCCGCCACATCTTCACGCTATCGGCAATTTGCCGTTCCCACTGCGGTCGTATGGATTCGGGGGCGCCCGCGGCGATCGTTTTCAGCATGCAGGCTTTCATCGCCTTATGCGCATCCTGGCAGGCAACAGAGAGGCCGGGCGGAGCGGACTGACCGTCCCCCGCCAGACAGGGGATGGCGACTGCATAGGCGATCGCGGCTGCCAACCCGGCTTTGAACAATCGCATACAGGCTCCGAGTCCGGCATCGCTCCGACAGGTTGGCAATAGATCGGATTGAGACGATTTGCGACAACCTTGCCGGAGCCGGAGGCTGCGGCGGCAACCGCCTCAGTTGCGGACGCTGTCCGATACGTCCACAGCCCTGCACCAAGCTCCGCCACCAGAGCGACTGGGCAAAAATTGCCGGGTGTGCCGTCTAACGCGCTGACATCATCCTATAAGAGAACAAACGCACTCGAAAGGTTTGTTCCCATGCTCCGCATCACGCTTCGCGACGGCGAGAAGGCGATCGTCAACGGCGCCGTGATCCGCGCCGTCGGCCGCACCCAGATCGCCGTCGAGAACCAGGTGTCGATCCTGCGCGGCCGCGAGGTCATGCAGCCCGAAGAAGCCACCACGCCCGCGCGCCAGCTCTATTTCGCCGCGATGCTCGCCTATATCGATCCGGCCAACCGCGCCCAGCATCAGGACGATGTCGTCGCGCTGGTCGGCAATCTCGTCGCCACGCTCACCGCTCCCGAGGCGCGCGCCGCGTGCATCGCCTTCGCCCACGACATGGCGACCGGCGACTATTACAAGGCGCTCTCGGCCGCGCGCGAGCTGATCGGCTTCGAGAACGTCGCCACCGAAGCCCAGGCCGCCTGAGGCCTCGGGCTGCCATGCAGACCCTTGCCAGCGCCGCTCGCGCGATCCGCACCATGGTGCCCGATCGCCGCTTCGGCAGCGTCGTCGCGGTGCGCGGCGCGCTGATCGAAGTGGAAGGGCTGGCCGGCGTCGCGCAGATCGGCAGCCGCGTCGAGATCGAAGGCGCCAACGGCAAGGTCGAAGCCGAAGTCACCGCGCTCGACCGCGACGTCGCGCTCTGCCTCCCCTTCATCGATCCGGTCGGCGTCGGCCTCGGCTCGCGCGCCGAGCTCGCCGCCGGCCAGTTCAGCGTCCGCCCCTCGCAGGCGTGGCTCGGCCGGATGATCGACGGGCTCGGCCGCCCGGTCGACGGGCTCGGACCGCTTCCCAACGGCGCCGATCCCCAGCCGATCAAGGCCCCGCCCCCCGCCGCCGCCAACCGCGCGCGCGTCGGCCACCGTATCGAAACCGGCGTGCGCACGCTCGACATGTTCGTGCCGCTCTGCATCGGCCAGCGCCTCGGCCTGTTCGCCGGTTCGGGCGTCGGCAAGTCGGTGCTGCTCTCGATGCTCGCGCGCTGGACCCAGTGCGACGTCGCGGTGATCGGCCTGATCGGCGAGCGTGGCCGCGAAGTGCAGGAATTCATCGAGGACGATCTCGGCCCCGAGGGCATGGCCCGCTCGGTGGTCGTCGTCGCGACCTCGGACGAGCCCGCGCTCATGCGCCGCCAGGCCGCATGGACCACGCTCGCCGTCGCCGAGCATTTCCGCGATCAGGGCCTCAACGTCCTCTGCCTGATGGACTCGGTCACCCGCTTCGCGATGGCGCAGCGCGAGATCGGCCTCGCCTCGGGCGAGCCGCCCGCGACCAAGGGTTACACCCCCACCGTTTTCGCCGAGCTGCCCCGGCTGCTCGAACGCGCCGGCCCGGGCGAGCCCGGCAAGGGCATGATCACCGGCCTGTTCACCGTCCTCGTCGACGGCGACGACCATAACGAGCCCGTCGCCGACGCGGTGCGCGGCATCCTCGACGGTCACGTCGTGATGCGCCGCGCGATCGCCGAGCGCGGCCGCTATCCCGCGATCGACGTATTGAAGTCGGTCTCGCGTACCCTCCCCCATTGCATGAACGACGAGCAGAATGCGACGCGCCTCGCCGCCCGGAAGCTGCTGTCGACCTATGCCGATATGGAGGAGATGGTCCGCCTCGGCGCGTACAAGGCGGGCTCCTCGCCCGAGGTCGATCAGGCCGTCGCGCTTGCGCCCCAGATCGAGGCGCTGATCAATCAGGGCAAGCACGACCAGGGCAATGCCGAGGCCGGCTTCGCCGCGCTCGCGGAAATCATCGCCGGCGGCGCAACCGCCACCGACGAACCCATCGGGATCGCCGCATGACTCCGTTCGATACCGCGCTTCGCGTCCAGCGCCGCGAGGTCGATGCCGTCAAGGTATCGATCAGCGTCGAGGTCGAGCGCATCACCACGCTCGAGACCCAGACCCGCGCGCACGATGCCACGATGCGCGAGGAGCGTGCGCTCGCCTATGCGATGCCCTTCGCCACCGATGCCTGGTCCGCGCGAATGAAGGCCGAGCGCGCCCGGCTCGACGAAGCGGCGTACCTCGCCCAGGCCCGTCTCGGCCGGCTCCGCGCCCAGGCCGTCGAGGCCTATGGCACGATGCGCGCGATCGAAGGCGCCGCCGAACGCTATTCGGACGAAGCCGAGCGCGTCGAAGCGCTCGCCGAGCAGAACGCGATCGACGACATCGCCGCAGCGCGCTTCCTGCGCGCCCGCGCGGTCATCCGGAAGCGTTCGGCATGATCAACCCCACCCAACTCGCCGCGCTGAGCCCGCAGAAGCGCGCGCAGGTCATCTATGCCGAGGCGCAGTCGCAGCTCTCGACCCGGCTGTGGCGCGCCGCGCTCGGCGATGGCGACAGCAAGGACGCGCGCGACGCCTCGCCCTTTGGCGGCAGCAACATGAACATGGATTCGCTGCTCGGCCTGCTCGGCGGGCGCGAGGGCATCGCCGGCGCGCAAACCGGCTGCGCCTGCCACTGCGCGTGCAGCTGCCATCAGCTGGCCCCCGCGTCCGGCACGGGGCACGAAGCCGCGAAGCTGGGCACCACCGGCGCCGGCACGATCGACCCTGACGAGCCCCGCACCACGCCTGCCGTGGTGCTTTCGACTTCCAACGGCGCCAGCGCCGCCACGGGCACCGGGCTCCAGCTCGGCCCCAATGCGCGCTACGCCGAGACCTTCAAGGTCGCCGAGGCGCGCACCGGCCTCCCGGCTTCCGCGCTCGCCGCCATCGTCGATGCCGAGGCGGCCAAGACAGGCGACGGCAGCTGGAACACCCATTCGCGCAATCCGCGCTCGAGCGCCGCCGGGCTCGGCCAGTTCCTCAGCGGGACCTGGGTCGAGCTCGCCCAGACCGAGGGCAGCTGGCTCAACGGCTACGCCGCCGAGCGCGGCTGGCTCGACGGCCGCGGCCGGCTTCAGACCGGTAACCGTGCCGAGCTGCTCGCGCTGCGCTACGATCCCAAGGCGTCGATCCTCGGCGTCGCCGATCTCGCCAAGGGCAATCTCGACCGGCTGGAAAAGGCGGGCGTGCGCGTGCGTACCGATGCCGAGACGCTCGCCAAGGCGGCCTATCTCGGCCACCATCTCGGGCTGGGCGACGCCAAGAAGTTCCTGAGCGGCGGGATCGAGGCCGGTCGCGCGCGCATGCTGCTCAGCGCCCAGATCGGCGCTTCGGCCGCGGAGCAGCGCATCGCCAATGCCGGCGACGCCACCCAGGCGCATCGCCAATGGCTGCTGGGCTTCATTGATCGCAGAATTCGCCCCGAAGCGTTCGCAGCGTAAATTTCTTCCTATAAGTATTTTACGGGAACACCGCCGAGCGCCGCTTTGGTAAATCTCCCGTAAACCACTGCATATAGCGGATTTTCGCGGTTTTCTGGGGTCCTCCGGGCCATCCCGACTGCGTATTTATACATATAGGACTGGTTTCCATCCGTTAAAGGATTAGCGGGCATTCATGACCCTGTCGAAAGGGCAGCCTCACGGCGGCCTCACGAACCAGGGGATTGCACATGTCGAAGACCACGATCGCGCTCGAAGCCGCCGTTGCCATAGTCATCGAGAATACGCCGAAGGACGCACCGCAGACCAACCGTCAGCGCGTCTATGTCGATCGTGCCTTTGCCCAGATCCTCAAGCTGATCGCCCCGCGCATCCGCCACTTCATCCGCCAGTACGGCCTCATGGCGCACTGGGACGATGCCGAGCAGTGCTGCGCGATCGCCGTCCACCGCGCAATCGAGGCCTATGACCCCGCCAAGGCGCAGTTCACCACCTTCGTGAACTGGCAGATCCGCGGCGAGCTCCAGAGCCTGCGCTTCCGCCTGATGACCGACCAGCGCCCCTCGGCGAAGAAGGTCGAGGCGACCACCGTGTCGCTCAATGCGCTCGCCACCGGCGCCGATGGCGAGGAAATGTCGCCCGAGACGCTGATCGAGGACGAGGACGCCCTCGCCCGCACCGAAGCCGCCGCTTCGGACTATCTCTCGGAAGGCGCGATCACTGCGCTCGTCGACGCCTATGTCGATCATCTCCGCAAGGTCGGGATCGAGGCGCTCCGCCGCCGTCCCCGTCCGAAGCGCGAGGAAGCCGCGCTGCGCCGCGAAGGCCCGCGCTTCCGCACCGCCACCCACGGCATCGATCCCGCCGAGCTCGAGAAGCTCGAGGCCAAGCTGGCCCGTGACCGCGAGATCGTCGCCCGCCGCGTGTTCCAGGCCTCGACTCTCGACGATCTCTCGCTCGAGACCGGCGTGACCAAGGAGCGTGTCCGTCAGATCACCAAGCGCGCCGCCAAGACGATCGCCGAGATCGCCGCCGCCGATCCGCGTTTCGCGGTGATGTCGGAATATGGCCGCCCGGCCGCGACCAAGCGCCGCCAGCCGGCGCAGCCGACCGCCTCGCTGCTCCCCGACGCCGATCAGCCGCACAACCTTCTCGCCAGCGTCCGCGCCATCCAGCCGGCCGAACTGGGCGTCGCCCTCGCCGCCCCCGCCGAGAGCGTCGAGCGGGTCGAAGCCGTCCTTCTCGCCCCCGCCGCCGTCCCGGCACGCGCCATCCTGCACTAATTGCATCGAAGCACCCAAGCATCCGTAATCTTCCTATAATGCAGGCAGATAACAGGAGGGGCCCGATGTACGGTGAGGTCGAGATGAACGAAGCTGCGCAGGGCTGGGCGATGATGCCGCGCCCCAATCGCCGCCTCACGGCGCTGGCACGCGAAGCGGCGCGGTGTGCGCTGCCGCTGCTGCCCGAAGGCGCCGGGCTGTTCATGGGTCTCGAGACCGACGCCGCCGGCGCGCTCCGTCTGATCTGGTGGCGGAGCGACGATTTCGCCGTCGTCGCCGAGATCAGCGCTACGCCCGAAGCCTTTTGCCCCGCCGACACCGACGAAGGCGCGCTCCAGGAAGCAGCCACCGAATTGCTCGACTATCTCGCCGGCCGCTGGCCCGCACCGCCGGCAGGTTATGGCGTGATCACCGATGGTACCGGCGTAGCGTTCACACCCGATCACCCCGCGCCGTCAGCATCGGGCTGGCTGGTGCGACAGGCCACGGGCACCGCGCCGCTCCTCGCCATAGTACCGCTCGACCCGTCGGGCCCTTGCGCACTCCTCGCGCCGCGCTCGCAACGCTCTTTCCACTAAAAAGGAACACGCATTCCACTAATGCGACACGCTCATTCCACTAAGGAATGTAGCGTTAACCTTGCATTATTCTTTAAACGCTTCAGAATAGCGGCCCTGGCGGCACTGGCCCGCGGGGGATGCGGATGGCAAAGGGGAATGGGAAGCGGCGCGACGCAGCCGACGCGGTTGGCGGTGCGATACCGGTCGATCTGCATCGCTGCTTCGTCTTCCCCAATCGCATGCGCGAGCAGCGCCACGCCGCGGGCCATGTGCGGCTGCTCCGCCTTGCTGCCGGCATCCCCGAAATCCCCTATATCCGCCTTTCCAAGATCGAACGCGGCGAAGTCGTGCCGCGCGCCGACGAGCTGCGCCGCATCGCCAACGCGCTCGGCATCGCGCCGGCCGCACTGCTTCTCGACATCGACGCGCCGGGCTTCGACATCGCCCGCTGGGCCGAACCCTTTCTCGACGGCACCCCGCCCGACATGGCGGAGGAGCGCTTCGCCGTCCTGCTCGGCGCCGCGCTGCGCGCCCGTCGCACCGGCGATCCCGCGCTCACCATCGCCGCGATCGAGCGCGATTATGGGCTGCCCCCGGTAAATCTCTCGCGCATCGAGAATGCGCAGAAGACCTTCGATCGCTGGGGCGCGCCGGTCCGCGAGGCGCTGTTCCGGCTCTTCACCGTCCCCAACGAGACCGAATTGCGCGGTCATGTCGCGGCATTGCACGCAACCGGCGCGCTCGACGGCTATCTCGCCAATATCGCCAATCCCGCGCTGCGCCACGAACGCACCCGCGCGCGCATCGCCGAGCTCGCCGCCGCGCTCGCATTGCCTGCCGCCGTCGAGGCCACTGCCCCGCTCGTCGCGGCGATCCCCTCCGCGCCCGGCGCCACTTCGGTCCATCTCGTGCCGGTGCTCGGCGCGCCGCTCCCGCACGGGCTGATCGCCGACACCGCCACTGCCGAGAAGGTCGAGGCGCCGCACGCCGCCGGACCCCGCGCCTTCGGGCTCAGGGTCTGCCGTGCCACGCTGGGCGGCGGCTTGCCGGGCCAGTCGGTGGTGATAGTCGATCCCGATCGCTTCCCCGCCCCCGGCGGGCTCGCCGCGCTGCGCGAGGAGGCCGGCTGGCGCCTGCTCTCGGTCGGCGCCGACCGCGACGGCCGGATGATCGGCTATAGCAGCAATCCCGCGCTCGAGATCCTGCTCGACGATCGCGATCCGGCGCAGATCGCCGCCGTGGTCGCCGCAATCTTCCCCTGACTGCCCGCCGGCCGTGACAACGCGTGCCGCCATGCTAAGGCGGGGCATGGATGAGCCTGCTTTCTTCTATGCGGTCGAGGGCGTCGACGGCTGCGGCAAGACCGGCATCACGCGGCATCTCGTCGATCATCTGAACGCGACCGGACACCGCACGATCCTGACCCGCGAGCCCGGGGGCACGCCGCAGGGGGAGCAGATCCGTTCGCTCATCCTCTCGGGCAGCGACGACGCCTGGGATCCCCATTCCGAGCTGCTGCTGATGACCGCCGCGCGCGTCGAGCATGTCCGCCGCGTCGTTCTGCCCGCGCTCGCAACGGGCACTTCGGTCGTCTCCGATCGCTATGTCGGCTCGACTCTCGCCTATCAGGGCGCCGGCCGGGGCATGCCAGAGGATTTCATCCGGCTGCTCCACCGCGTCGCGGTCGGCGATGTCTGGCCCGATCTGGTGATCGTCCTCGATCTCGATCCGCTGATCGGCCTCGCGCGGAGCAAGGGCCGGCTGAACGCCGAGGCGATCGACGAAGGCCGGTTCGAGACGCTCGATCTGGCCTTCCACCAGCGCATCCGCCAATCCTATCTCGACCAGGCGGCAGCCGATCCCGAACGATATGTGATCGTCGACGCCACGGGCACGCCCGATCAGGTCCGCCGGCGGACGATCGACGCCGTCGCGGCGTGGCAGCGCCGCGCAACCTAGATCCGCGCGCTCTCCGCAACCGTGCGGAAAGCCTCGTAGCTGCGATCATAATAATGCAGCGCCGGCGCCTCATAGGTGATCATGTAGAGCTTGCCGCCGATCATCGCCGCGCGCGCCTCGCCGCGCCGGCGCAGCGTCTCGTTCTGGCTGCTGAAGCTGTAGGTGAAGCGCACGCCCTTCGCACCGGCGAACTGCACGGGCTCGACCGTCTCGATCTGGACTGCCGAGGTCTGCAGCGCGACGCGATAGCTGTTCTCGAGCAGCACCGGGATATCGGTCAGCAGCATCGTCGAAGAGACGTGCGGCAACGGGCTGTTCTTCTTGTCGACCTCGCGGAACAGCGGCTTGCCGGATTCGATCCCGCCATAGAAAGTGAGGTCGTTCAGCCCGTCGCCGTCGAGCGTCCATGTCTCGGAGTTGCGGCCGGGCCGCGCGCCCATCTTGTTCCATTCATTGCCCGGCTGGACCGACAAGACCGACTTGGCGACCTTGATGCGTTGCCCCGCGGGGATGAGCTTGTTTCCCGCGAAAGCCGGGCTTCCGAGCACGAGGCTGGCGGTGATGACGACGGCGGCGAAGTTCTTGCTGATCATGTTCGTCACTCTGCGATGAGGGTTGCAACCAGCGCCGCGTCGGGCGCGTCGGGTTTGAGACGGAGATATTCGCGAAGCGCGGCATGTCCGGGTGCCGGTTGCACGCCGCGTAGCAACGACAGGCCGAGCCCTCGGTACGCCTCGGGCGGCGCCTCGCCCTGGTCGATCGCTTGCTGATAGAATTGCGCGGCGCTCACCAGATCGCGCGGATTGCCGCGCGTGCGATAAAGTTCGCCGCGCGCGAACAGCAAAGCCGAGCTCCAGCCGCCGTTGGCGAGCTGCCCGAGCAGAAATTCGCTGCCGCCGAAATCGTTGAGCTTGATCTGATCGCTCAGGAATTCGGGCAGCCACTTCGCCATCACCGCCTGATACTGGTCGTCGGGATAGGGCTCGGTATCGCCGATCTCCTGCGCCGCCTTGCGCAGATAGGTGGCGCGGCTGAGCTCGGTCGGATGGTCGGCGAGGAAGCCCGCCGCATAATGCTGCGTCGCCTTGCGCTTGCGGCCGAGCGCGCTGGCATCCGCTTCGGCCATCAGCCGGCTCCAGACGTTCGCGGCATCGGCCGACGGATAGGCCGAGCTACCGAGATAGCGCAGCCCGATCAGATCGGCTTCCTGCTCCTGCGCGCGATTGAAGGCGTAGATCTGGCCGATCGCGCCGATCTGAAAGCCGAAATTATACGGCGCGAGGACGCCCGCCCAGGCCATGAAATCGGTACCCGAACGCGCATTCTTGAAGCTCTTGACGATATGCCGCAGCTCGAAATGCCCGAACTCGTGCCCCAGAACCGCTCCGAGCTCGGCTTCGCTGCGCATTCGTAGCAGCAGCCCGGACCAGACCGTCATTGCGCCGTTCGCGGACATGGTGGCGTTGAAGAGTGGGACGCGCAGGATGTAGATCCGCACCGACGCGCAGCGATCTTCGCCCACCGTCCGGCACAGCACGCCGCGCACGAAATCGTTAAGCGCGGGATCCTTGATCAGCGACCGCGAGTCGCGCAGCTGGCGCTCATATTCGTCGGCCTCCATCCACTGGCCGCGTTCGTCGACGCCGCTCGGCGTATAGGCCGGCGTGTAGGTCGGCAGCGGCGGCAGCTTCTTCTGCGCCGCTGCGGGTATCGCGGTGGCTAGCGCGATCAGCGCCAGCCCGGCCGCGCCGAGCCTGCTCCACCGCATCTCAATTGCTCGCGGTCTGGACCGCGCGGCCCGGGAAACCCTCCAGCAACTGCGACACGCGCTTCTCGGCGCCCTCGGCGTCGCGGACGTCGCCCCCCATTGCAAGGTCGGCATTGAGCCAGACGAGTTCGCCGGTCTTGAGATCGACGAGCCCGGCATAGCCCTTGTGCTCGCCCGACTTCACCGAGATCCGGGCGATCGCCGCGAAGATTTGCAGGATCTTGCGCCCGGTCGAGCCATAATGATCCTCGGTGGTGATGAAGAGCGCATAATCGGCGCCTTCGAGCCCGGGCAGCTTGCCGACATCGGCGCCGAGGCCCCATTCGAACTGGTCCTTGCGCTTCTTGGTGGGCAGGCGATTGCCCTTGAAGAACTGATATTCGATGACCGATCCGGCCACGGTCGAGAACAGCGCCTGATATTCGGCGATCTGGGCCGGATCCGCGCCGGTCGGCTCGACATAGTCGACGACGGAATTGCCGAGGCCGCCCTGTGCCCTGGCGAGGGCGCGGCCGATATTCTCACGCGCCTGCTGCGTCCAGTCGGCATTCGGCTCGAACATGCCGCCGGTCGACTGCGCGCCTGCCCGGATCGAGGGCCGCATCAGCACGATCTTGGCCGAGCCCGGCACCAGCGTGAAGCCGGGCTTGCTGCCGGTCTTCTCCTGCGCCAGCGCCGCGGTTCCCGAAACGCACACGAAAAGAAGCGCTGCAAGCAGCGCGCGCCAGGCTCCAGTCATTCAAGCTTCCCCCACTTTTACCAGACGAACCCCCATTCGCCTCGAATCGGAAGACTATTTCGGGATTGGGATGGAAGCAACGGCGAAAACCGACCGAAAAATCTACAATGGATCAGTTTCGAACACTGGCCAGGCAGCCCCACATCGCCCGCGACAACTGGACCCGGGATCTCCACATCCAGCTCCCCGCTGCACATTGAGCGGCAGGAACAACGCGAAGCCAAAACGAAGTGCATCCCGTGCGTCGCCAAACCGGAAACCAGTGCGAGACGCGGCCACGCCGCGGCAACGCCAGCCAACCGCCCAATCTCGCGAAATTCCTGCCATTAATCTGATTAATTCAGGTTTCGGAACGCCGCACTGGCTTGACAGCGCCGTCCTCGCAACCCAATGGTAGCGCTATCAAAACAGAATCCCAAGGCGAGTGATCTTGAAAGCGTCCCCTGCCGAATTGCTGCCCGTCGACCATGCCCAGGCGATTCTCGTCGGGCGCGTACTGCTTGCCGCCGGCCCCACGCCGGTGCTCGTCCGCGGCGGCGTGGTCCACGACGTGTCGGCCGCAGCGCCGACCGTCGCCGATCTGCTCGAGCGCGACGATCTCGCCAGCCTCACGGGCACCCCTATCTGCGCCGTCGATGCGCTCGGCAGCGACGGCGCCCCGCGCCTGCTCGCCCCGATCGATCTCCAGTGCGTCAAGGCGTGCGGCGTTACCTTCGCGGTCTCGGCGATCGAGCGCGTGATCGAGGAGCGCGCGCGCGGCGACGCCGACAAGGCGGCCGCGATCCGCGGCGATCTCGAGGCGAAGGTGGGCTCGGGCATCCGCGCGGTCGTACCGGGCAGCGACGAAGCCGCCAGCCTCAAGGCCGCGCTGATCGATGCCGGCATGTGGTCGCAATATCTCGAGGTCGCGATCGGCCCTGATGCCGAGGTCTTCACCAAGGCACCCGTCCTTTCCTCGGTCGGCTGGGGCGACGAGATCGGCATCCGCTCGGACAGCGACTGGAACAATCCCGAGCCCGAGATCGTCCTGATCGTCGACCGCAACGGCAATGTACGCGGCGCCACCCTCGGCAACGACGTCAATCTGCGCGATTTCGAGGGCCGCAGCGCGCTGCTGCTCGGCAAGGCCAAGGACAATAATGCGTCGACTGCGATCGGCCCGTTCATCCGCCTCTTCGACGACCATTTCACGATGGACGACGTCCGTGGCGCCGTGGTCGATCTCGAAATCGAGGGGCCCGAGGGCTATACGCTCCGCGGCACCAACAAGATGAGCGAGATCAGCCGCGATCCGACCGATCTCGTCCGCCAGGCGCTGAGCGAGCATCAATATCCGGACGGCTTCGCGCTGTTCCTCGGCACGTTGTTCGCGCCGGTGCAGGATCGCGACCATCCGGGCCGTGGCTTCACCCACAAGGAAGGCGACGTCGTCCGCATCGCCACGCCGAAGCTCGGCAGCCTCGTCAACCGCGTGACCACCTCGAAGGCCGCTGCGCCTTGGGAATTCGGCATCCGCGATCTGATGCGCAACCTCGCCGCGCGCGGCCTGCTGGCGTGAAAATCGTTTTCATTAGCGAAGTAACCCATTACCCTCATGGCAACCATGCTCACGCGCCCCGAGCGCTCACAGGAATCCGCAAGCTCCATGTCCGAAGCTGATCCCAACCCCTCGCCGCTCGCACGCGATCAGCGGGCGGTCTATCCGAGCCTCCGCGGCAAGCGCGTGCTCGTCACCGGCGGCGGCTCGGGCATCGGCGCCGGCATGGTCGAGGGCTTTGTCCGTCAGGGCGCGCGCGTCACTTTCTTCGACATTGCCGAGGAAGATTCGGCGGCTTTGGTCGCGAGCCTCGAGGGCGCCGACATAGCCCCGGTCTATCAGCGCTGCGACCTGACCGACGTCGCTGCGGTCCAGTCCGCGATCCAGGCGCTGATCGACGAGCATGGCGCGTTCGACATTCTCATCAACAACGCCGCCAACGACGATCGCCACACGATCGAGCAGGTCACCCCCGAATATTGGGACAACCGCATCGCAGTGAATCTCCGCCACCTGTTCTTCGCCGCGCAGGCGGTGATCCCGGGGATGAAGGCGCAGGGCGGCGGCGTGATCGTCAATCTCGGCTCGATCTCGTGGCACCTCGCGCTCGAGGAACTCACGCTCTACCAGACCTGCAAGGCGGGCATCGAAGGCCTTACCCGCAGCTTCGCGCGCGAGCTCGGCCCCGACAATATCCGATCGGTCTGCATCGTGCCCGGCAATGTCCGCACGCCCCGCCAGATGAAATGGTACACGCCCGAGGGCGAGGCCGAGATCGTCAAGGCGCAGTGCCTCAAGGGCCGCCTCGTCCCCGACGACATCGCCGCCATGGCATTGTTCCTTGCGTCCGACGACGCGCGGCTGGTAACGGGCCACGAATATTTCGTGGACGCAGGGTGGCGATAAGATGAGCAAGGTGGCGATTTCCGAGCCGGTCAGCATTTGGCAGCTCGGAGCGCCACTCGGCGAGGGCCCGGTCTGGGTCGAGCGCGATCAGGCGCTCTGGTTCGTCGACATCAAGGGCAACCAGATCCATCGCTACGATCCGGCGAGCGGCGCCACCCGCAGCTGGAATGCCCCGGGCCAGGTCGGCTTTCTCCTGCCGATCGAGAGCGGCGGCTTCGTCGCCGGGCTGCAGACCGGCCTCAGCAAATTCGACGAGCGCGACGGCAGCTTCACCCATATCTGCGCGCCCGAGCCCGATCTGCCGACCAACCGCCTCAACGACGCCACCGTCGACCCGCAGGGCCGGCTCTGGTTCGGCAGCATGGACGACGGCGAAAGCGCGATCACCGGGACGATCTACCGCCTCGGCAGCGACGGCGCCTGCGTGCCCGTCAGCCCGCAGGTCGCGATCACCAACGGCCCCGCGGTCTCGCCCGACGGCAAGACGCTCTATCATGTCGATACGCTCGGCGGCGTGGTCTACGCCTGCGACGTCGACGATGCCGGCATGCTGGTGAACCGCCGCGAATTCGCCCGCATCCCCAATTCGCAGGGCTTTCCCGACGGCCCCACCGTCGACAGCGAAGGCTGCGTCTGGGTCGGCCTCTATATGGGCTGGGGCGTACGCCGCTATTCGCCCGCCGGCGAATTGCTCGAGGAAGTGAAGTTCCCGGTCAGCGCGATCACCAAGATCGCGTTCGGCGGCCCCGATCTCAAGACCGTCTACGCCACCACCGCCAACAAGCACATCGCCCCCGGCGATCTGGCGAAGGAACCGCATGCCGGCGATCTGTTCCGCTTCGAGGTCAGCGTCCCCGGCCAGAAGGGCGCGCTGATCCGCGAAGGCGTCTAGAGCCGCAGCGCCATGAACACCGTGCCCGGCGGCGTCGGGCGGTAATAGGGTTCGATCCGCTCGAACCCCATCTGCTCGTACATTGCGATCGCGCGCGCCATCGTCGGCAAGGTGTCGAGCCGCAGTTCGCGATAGCCCAGCCGCCGCGCCTCGGCGACGGCCGCGTCGGCGAGCGCCCGCCCGAGCCCGAGCCCGCGCGCCGCGGGCAGCAGATAGAGCCGTTTCATCTCGCACACGCCTTCCGCGAGCGCACGCAATCCGACGCAGCCCAGCGCCCCGTCCGCGTCGCGCGCGAGCAGTAGCACGCCCTTTGGCGGGGCATATTTGCCGGGCAGCGCCGCCAGCTCGTCGTCGAAGTCCTGATAGTCCAGGTCAACGGGAAGCGACGCCGCATAGCCGCGAAACAGATCGGCCAGCACCCGCATGTCGTCGGCGCCGGAAGCAGGCCGGATGCGGATATGGTCGGTCATCCCGCGAATGTGCGAAGTCCTCGCGGCGCTTGCAACCAGCCTGCCCGCTTCGTGCCGGCCTGAACCGCGTTGGTCGAAAGCCGGTGGTCCCTGCGCGGATCGCCGGCCAGATGGATCCGGACGCGCTCAGCATGCTGCGTCGTGACGGAGCGCTACCATGCCGCTTATGCCTCTCGCCCTTCTCGTAATGCTCGTGCCGGGCGGGACCCAGGCACAGCCCGCCCCGCCCGCTCCCCCCGCCGCGAAGCCGACGCTGCTCGCGTCGCTGCGCCAATATTTCGCCGGTCGCTGGAACGGCAGCGGGACCTTCGCTCGCGACGGTGCGCCGGTCGCATCGAGCTTCGAGTTCGAACCGCGCCTCGACGGCGAGGCGATGCTCGTCCGGCACGCCGAGAAGGCACCCAACAGCTTCGCTTATGACGCCGTCCTCACCGTCGACAGCCTCCACGGCGATCTGGTGATGCTGATGGCGAGCAACGGCAAAGCCGGCGGCCGCCTGTTCCGCAGCGCCGGCTGGCAGGGCGACAGGCTCGTCTTCCAATCCGTCCCCGAGTTGCGGGCCGGTTTCGCGCTCGAGCGGATCACCTTCTCCCGCCAGAGCGCAGGATCGTTCAAGGCGACCTATGAAATGAGCCGCGACGGCGCGACATGGCGTATCGGCGACGAGCAGGTCTTCGTGAAGGGCTGAGCCACCGCGGAGACGGTACTTATTGCGATAGATTAGCAATAAAGCTGCGAACGCTTAGCAATAACGTGCGGCTCAGGACGTCGCGCCGCCCTGCCCCATCGTCGTCTCGAGCTTCTTGAGCAGTGTCGAAAGCACCCATTGTTCCTTGTCGGCCAGCCCCGTCATCAGCTGCGCCTGCAGCGCCATCTCGGCGCGGAACGCCTGCTCGACCAGCCCCCTGCCCTTGGGCGAAAGCTCAACAAAAACGCTGCGTTTATCGTCACTTGCAGCCGGCCGCCGGATCATCCGGGCCAGTTCTAGCTTGTTGAGCCGCGCGGTCAGCCCGCCCGAGGAGATGCCCAGCGCGCGGTAGAGCTCGGTCGGCCGCAGCCGGTGCGGCGGCGGCGCGGCGCGCAGCGTGGCGAGCACGTCATAGCCGCCGCCGTCGATGCCGTGCTCCGCGAGGATCGGCTCGACCGCCGCGCGCGCCTTGAGCGCGATCCGCCGCACGCGCCCGAGCACCGAAAGTCCGCGCGTGTCGACATCGGGCATCGCCGCCGACCAGAGCGTGATCAATTGGTCGACAGGGTCGGTCTCAGCCACGGTCTCTCGCCATCAAGATATCTCCCTCGCGCCGGGAATTCTCGACGCAGAGATACCTGTCTCCAAGATAAGAAACTTATCTTGAAGTCAAGCATTTTATCCTGGCGTAAAGATACTTGCCTTCGAGGCAAATTATCTAGAAAACCGTCGCGCATAGAGCGATTTACGCCCGCGCGGCCATATCTGACTCGATTTTTCGGACAGACGCAAGCCCTTGCGACCCGGCGTCATCCCCACGAAAGCCGGGATCTCGGGCGAAGGCCCTATACGGCCCGAGACCCGGCGTCCGCCGGCGTGACGAATCCGGTGAGCGACCGCTCCCCTCACCTCGGCCCACCCACCCTTGCCTCCCCGCCGCATCGGTCTAGGAGGCGGCAATGGACTTCGACGACCAGCTCCGCCGCTATTTCGGCGCCACCGACCTCGCCACGCTCGCCCCCGAAGCGCTCGCCACGGGCACCGAACGCATTCGCGTCGATCTCGGCCTCGAGACCGACCGCAACCGCCGCTTCGCGCTCTGGGCGCTGCTCCACATCCTCGGCAGCGCGCCCGATCTCGACGTGACGTTCGAAGACGCGGCCGATCGCGACGCCGCGCGCAACTTCATGGACCTGCTCGCCGCCGATCGGGAATGAGGCCGGGCCGGCGCCCGCCGATTCATCTGCACGATCGCGCAATTATCGTGTAGGATCGCCGCAGCGGGGGTGCATCATGGCGGTCCGACATTCGCTGCTGTTCCTGTCGATGCTCGCGGCGCCGGCCGCGGCGCAGGTCGCGCTTTCCCCTGCCGATCAGGCCGCGGCTTTCAAGGCAGCCGGCTTCGCGAAGCGGGGCGCCCAATGGCAGGGCTGCGGCGATCCCGGCACCGCCTCCTATACTCCCGGCAAGATCGAGACGATCCGCGATCTCAACGGCGACGGGCGCCCCGAAGCGGTGATCACCGAAGGCAGCACGTTCTGCTTCGGCAGCACCGAAACCGGCTATGTCATCGTCAGCAAGCAGCCCGATCAATCGTGGAAGCAAATCGCCGGCGGCCCCGGCATCCCGCAATTCCTCGCCACCAAGGGCGTCGGCGGCTGGCCCGATGTCGAGATCGGCGGCCCGGGCTTCTGCTTCCCGGTCGAGCGCTGGAACGGAAAGGCCTATGTGCTGCACCGGCACCAATATGAAGGCAAAGCCTGCCGGCCCGCGCGCTAACGGCTCCGCTCCATTCCCGACCTGCCCGGCGGCTACGGTCCGTCCGCCTTCGCCGCCGAAGCCGCGGGCTTCGCGCGGAGGAATTTGAGCGGCGGCCCGCCCTCGACGATGTCGAAGCTCGAATAATCGGCGGCGAATTGCACGACGATCCCTTTCGCCTCGGTTCGGAAGCGCGTGGCGGACATCGCCGCCAATCGCTCGGGGGCCGGCTCTCCGGTGTCGGCATAGAGCCCATCGGGTCGCGCCTCGAGAATGACCAAAAGCCCCCCGCCTTCGAACCTGCCCGCCGCTTTGGCGAGTTGGGCCCGCGTCAATATTTTCTCCCGGACGGCCGGAGCCGCGATATCCTTCCAGCCATAATCGGTCGCGATCGCGCGGACGACTTCGCCGATCAGCCTCCGGCCGTCGCCGCCATTGGTGAGGACGACGACTCCCTCGCCCCGGTCGGCATAGGCGATCATGAACGACTGGAAGCCTTCGTTGAGGCCGTCATGCCCGAAGCGCCGGGCGCCCTCCGCGTACACCGCCGGCCCAAGGCCCCAATTCCCCATGATCGGAGTCAGCATCGCGCGCGTCATGGCTGGCGACAGCCTATGCCCGGTCTGACCGGCCGCCGAGGCCTGCACGTCGATCATCAGGCGCGCGAGATCGGCCGCGCTGGTCCACAGCCCGGCCGGGCCGAGCTCGGGATAGACATGGTAGTTGCCGGGGATCGGCGTGCCGCGCGCATGGGCGAAGGCCATGTCGGCACGGATCGCTGCGGAGGGTGGCTGCGCATAGGCGCTGCGCGTCATCCGCAACGGCCCCAGCAGCTCGCGCTGGGCCAGCTCGGCGAACGGCAATCCGCTCACATCGGACAGCGCCAGCTGCGTCAGCACGTAACCGCCGCCCGAATAGGTCCATTGCCCGCCCGCGGGCAGCACGCTGCGCACCGCGGGGCTGTTGGCCGGCGGCGCGCCCTCGAGGATCTGGGCAGGTTCGGGCAAGGTGGCGTCCGGCAGATAGCCGGCGAAGCCGTGAACGCCGAGCCCCGCCGTGTGGCTCAGAAGCTGGCGGAGGGTCACGCCCTGCGGTGCCAGCTTCGGATCCGGCGGGAGCTGCCACGAACGCAGGAAGCGATTGACGTCCTGATCGAGCGCGAGCTTTCCCTGCTCCACGAGGCGCAGCGCGATCATCGCCGTCGCGACCTTGCTGATCGATGCGGCCTGAAAGGCAGTATCCGGCGTCACGGGGGCACAGCTTGCGGTGTCGCGAAGGCCCCAGCCCCGCGCCCAGGCGAGCTTGCCGTCATGGATGACCGCCACGCTGATGCCCGGTACTTGGTAGAGGCGCATCCGCTCGGCGAGGCTGTGCGGCCGCGCGCCCCGCTGGAGGACGGGCGGATTCAGATTGGCCTCGACGTAGCGGCTATGCGCGTTGTCGGGCCCGCCGGCCGACGCCGCAGGCGCGGCGCAATGCGTTTCGCGCGTCTGGGCGACGGCCTCGCCGGCCAGCACCAACGCCATGCCGGCCGCGCCGAGCGATACTGCCCTCGAGGCCTGCGCCAGATAAGACATATCGCTTTCTCCGATTTTCGAGAGGGTGCCGGTCGGCAGCCTGGGCTCAGCGCGCCAGTTCCTCTGACGACGGCGAGGGGAAAAGCTGCGCGTGCCAGCGCGCCAGCAGCGAGAGAATGGCGAGTTCGAGGGCCAGTACGGCGGTCTGCAACACCGCCTGGCTGCCATCGAGGAAAAGCGCTGCCATGAAGATGACGAGCGTCGCCGCCGCAGCCATGGTGCGCGTTCCGATCGCGGTGACGCGCGACCAGTCGCCCTCGAGCATCACCCAGGCGATGCGCAGATGCCCTATGCCGAGCAAGAGCAGGAGCACCGAAAGCGACGGCACCGCGGCTTGATAGACACCGCGCAACAGGCTTTCCTGCACACCGCCCGCCGCCATCGCGCCGCGAAGCCCGTCCTGCCCGGGATATAGATAGGGAAAACCGAGCAGCGCGCATCCGATTTGCAGGGTGGCCATCGGCATCATCAAGCCCAGCGCGAAGACGTAGTTGGTGAGGACGAAACGGCCTTCCTCATGGGTCGGCATCTCGCGCACGGCGGCGAACAGGCAGCCGAACGCGAAGATCAGCGGCTTTCCCTCTTCGGCTGCCGCCTCGAACTCGCCTTGCATCGCGAGCCCCCATTGCTGGCGACAGCGGCCGAGACAGGCGATCGCCAGCGCCATTACCCCCCGTGCGACGGCCGCCCTCATGCCAGCGCCGTCCTGAAGGTGCCGCCGCCCTCATCCTCGGCTACCGCATGGGCCAGCGCCATGCCGGCGGCCGTGAGCCGATAGGCGTGGCGCGCAGGCCGGCCGGGCTGGGAAGGCGCGTGCCATTCGGCTTCGACAAGCCCCTGATCGGTCATCCGCATCAGCAAGGGATAGAGCGTCCCCGACAAGAGGCCCGTCTCCTTCATGAGATCATAGCCATGCCGCCATTGCTGCTGTCGCGCGGATAGCGCCTCCAGGAGCAGCAGCATTTGCCGCGATGGTCGTCGGTTTCGAACCATGGCCCAATCCAACATATGTAGATTTAAGAGTCAATGCCGACTTTTCGCCCGCGGACTCCCGCGCGATCGGTGCGTGGCGCCTAGCTGGCGTCCGGCTCGAGGACCGTCACATTGACCGCGCATCGCACCCGGAACCCCAGGCTCTCGTAGAGCGCGATCGCGCCGCGATTGTCGGCATAGGCGTGGAGGAAGGGTGTCTCGCCGCGCGCAACGATCCGCGCAGCCACTCCCCGCATCAGCGCACCGGCATAGCCGCGCCCGCGCCAGCCGGGATGGGTGCAGACGCCGCTGACCTCGGTGAAGCCTTCGGGCTTCATCCGCTCGCCCGCCATCGCGACCAGCCTTCCCTCGTCGCGAATGCCGATGAAGTTGCCGAGGCGGTGCGTGCGGCGGAAATAGGGGCCCGGCTCGGTCAGCGTCGCCAGCGCGAGCATCTCGGCCGCGTCGGCGTCGCCGAGCTCGAGAAAGTCGATGTCGGCCCCGCCGGCGATCGTTGCGGCGACCATCTGTACGCCCATTCGATGCTGCGCGATCTGCGTCCCCCGCACCGGCGGCAACGGATCCTTCTCCAGCACGATCGCAGGTCCCGTCGCGCGGATCAGCGCGCCGAGCGCCGCCAGCGATGCGGGCGCGTGATCGCCGGTCGCGGCGAAGATCGCATAGTCGCCGTCATAGCGCAGTGCGGCGCCCTCACCCCGCGCGAGATGCCGTTGCGTCGTCTGCAGCGCGGTCCATGCGGGCCGATCGAGCGGATGGGCCTCAGTCATGCCTTTCCCCTTTCCATCGTCCCGGCGACAGCCGGGATGACGAAGAAGGCATTCCGGATCGCGCTTTCAATGTAGGATTTCGCATGCGACGCTCGGCTTTCGCTCTTTGAAACCGTCGAGCCAACCTTCCTACAAGACGACGCAACATTGTTACGCCGCCGCGCAACTGTCGGAAAGCTTTTACGCGACTCTTGCGACTCTAGGCCGCGCAAATCCAACAAAAGGCCGCGCCCGACTTCCTACATCAGTGATTGTGCCGCGGCGTCTTCTCGCTGGTCCGGCGATATTTGAGCGCGAAGTCCAGCACCCCGCCCTCGCCCAGCTGCCCTACCTTCTCGCGGTACAGTTCCTCCCACGGCGTGTTGCTCTCGGGGATCGGCGGCGCCGGCTCGGCCTTGCGCCGCGCGATCTCGTCGGGCGCGACCAGCGCGTCGCAACTGCCCGCATTCAGATCGATGCGGATCACGTCCCCGGTCCGCAGCCACGAAAGGCCGCCGCCCGCTGCGCTCTCGGGCGAGGCGTTGAGGATCGACGGGCTGTCCGAGGTCCCCGATTGCCGCCCGTCGCCGAGCGTCGGCAGGCTCATGATCCCCTGCTGGATCAGGTGATCCGGCGGCTGCATGTTGACCACCTCGGCCGAGCCCGGCCAGCCGATCGGCCCCGCGCCGCGGATCACGAGGATGCAGTTCGCATCGATGTCGAGCGCCGGATCGTTGATCCGGTGGTGATAATCGTCCGAGCCGTCGAAGATGATCGCCCGCCCCTCGAACACGCCCTCCTGCCCCGGCCGCGACAGATAGCGCTCGGCAAAGTCGGGCCCGATCACGCTGGTCTTCATGATCGCGATGTCGAAGAGGTTGCCCGAGAGGACGAGGAAGCCGGCCTTCTCCTTGAGCGGCTTGTCCCACGGGAAGATCACCGCGGCGTCGCTCGCCGCACGGCCCGCGACATTCTCGGCCAGCGTCTTGCCGGTGCAGGTCATCACGCTGCCGTCGAGCGCGCCGTTGGCGAGCATCTCGGTGAGCACCGCGGGGATGCCGCCGGCGCGGTGGAAGCGCTCGGAGAGGAATTCGCCGGCCGGCTGCATGTTGACGATCAGCGGCAGGTCATAGCCCTCGCGCCAGTCGTCCGGGGTGATCTCGATCCCCGCATGCGCCGCCATCGCGACGAGGTGCGGCTGGGCGTTGGTCGAGCCGCCGATCGCGGTGAGCAGCTTGATCGCGTTGAGGAAGCTCGCCTTGGTCAGGATCTTCGAGGGGCGGAGATCCTCATAGGCCATCTCGACGATGCGCTTGCCGGTCTCGTACGCGATCTGCCCCCGCTCGCGATACGGCGCGGGGATCATCGCGCAGCCGGGCAGGCTCATCCCCAACCCCTCGGCGATCGAGTTCATCGTCGAGGCGGTGCCCATCGTGTTGCAATGGCCGGGCGACGGCGCGCTCTCCATCGCGCGCTTGAGGAATTCCTCCTCGTCGATCTCCCCCGCCGCCATCTTGCGCCGGCTGCGCCAGATCACCGTGCCGCTGCCGACCAGCTCGCCCTCGTGCCAGCCGTCGAGCATCGGCCCGCCCGAGAGGACGATCGCGGGGATGTCCACCGTGGAGGCGGCCATCAGCGAGCTCGGCGTGGTCTTGTCGCAGCCGGTGGTCAGGATCACCGCGTCGATCGGATAGCCGTTGAGGATCTCGACCAGCCCCAGATAGGCGAGGTTACGGTCGAGCGCCGCCGTGGGCCGGCGGCAATTCTCGAAGATCGGATGGAGCGGGAACTCCATCGGCACGCCCCCGGCCGCGAGGATGCCCTCGCGGGCGCGCTTGACCGTCTCGAGATGCACCCGGTTGCACGGCGCGATGTCGCTGCCCGATTGCGCGATCCCGATGATCGGCTTGCCCGAGCGCAGCTCGTCGGGGGTGATGCCGTAGTTCATGAAGCGCTCGAGATAGAGCGCCGCCATGTCGCTGCGGCCAGGCGCGGCGAACCATTCGCGCGAGCGGAACGGGCGGGCAGGCGTACGGGTCATATCATCCTCTTGTCGTGCAGAGGGGCGCAGGCCTCGCGGCCCGCGCCCCCCTCAAATTGTCGGCGCGGGAGGCGGATCAGCCTTCCATCGCCTCCAGTTCCTTGCCCTTGGTCTCCTGGATGAACCGCTGGACGAGGAAGAAGCTGATCACCGCGCAGACGGCGTAGAAAGTGTAGGAACCGGCAAGGCTCCACGCCGCCATCAGCGGGAAGGTCTGCGCAATGAGGTAGTTGGCGAACCATTGCGCGAACCCGCACACCGCCAACGCAGAACCGCGGATCTGGTTCGGGAACATCTCGCCGAGCATCACCCACATCACCGGGCCCCAGCTGACGTTGAAGAAGATCACGTAGAGATTGGCGGCGATCACCGCGACCATGCCGAGTTCGGTCGACAGGACGAGCTTGCCCTCTGCGTCGAGCGTACCCTGGCTAAAGGCATAGACCATCGCGAACAGCGTCGCCGCCATGCCGGCCGAACCGATCAGCAGCAGCGGCTTGCGGCCGATCTTGTCGATCACCGCGATGGTGACGAAGCAGGCGGCGATCGAGACCGCGCCCGACACGATGTTGATCAGCAGCGCATCGCCCTCGGTGAAGCCCGCGAGCTGCCACAGGGTCGCTCCATAATAGAAGATCACGTTGATGCCGACGAGCTGCTGGAATACCGCGAGCAGCAGGCCCGCCCAGACGATCGCGCGAATGCCCAGAAAGCCGCGACCGCCCGCCGGGGTCAGCACGTCCTTCAATTGCGGACGGTGATCGGTCGAGAAGCTCGCCTGGATCTCGGCGAGCTTGAGCGCGCCTTCCGTGGTGCCGAACAGCGACGTCAGCACGGTGAGCGCCTCGGGATTGCGGCCCTTCGAGACCAGATAGCGCGGGCTCTCCGGGATGAAGAACAGCGCGACGAGGAACACCGCGGCCGGGATCGCCTGCATCAGGTACATCCAGCGCCACGCCTCGATCCCGCCCCAGAACAGATTGGTCGACGCACCGGCGGCGGCGGCGAGATAGTAGTTGACCACGAACGCGGCGGTGAGGCCCGAGATGATCATGATCTGCTGCACCGTCGTCATCCGCCCGCGGATGTTCGCAGGCGCGACCTCCGAGATATAGGCGGGCGAGAGCACCGAGGCCGCACCCACCGCCATGCCGCCGAAGATACGCGCGATCACGAAGATGTTGTGATCATGCGCGAGCCCCTGCACCAGCGCGCCGACGAGGAAGAGCAGCGCCGCGAGCCGCATCACGTTGCGGCGGCCCATGCGGTCCGCGAGCGTGCCGGCGAAGAAGGCGCCGATGAAGCAGCCGATCAGCAGCGAACCAACGGTGAAGCCAAGCCCCGCCTCGTCGAGCGCGAACGCAGCCTTGAGCCCCGGCTGGGTGCCGTTCACGGCGCCGCTGTCATATCCGAATAGCAATCCGCCGATCGTCGCGACTGCGACGATGGCGCTGATCAGGCCGATATTGGCCCTCTCGGCGGTCTGATTCATCCCCACTTCCTCTCCTGGTCACCCGTGCGCGACCCGGCACGGCGTGTTAGCGGTAACGGTGGCCCGGACGCCGAGGAAATGCAAGCGCCTCTAGCGCAGGCCAGGATTGGTCGGCGCACCGCCAGCACGACGCCCGGGATTGCCCCGCCCCGCGACCCCGGCCGCGCCTTTGGGCGGCGCGGAGGATTCGCGAACGATCAGCTCGTAATCGAGCACCTGCTCCTCGAGCTTGTCGCTCTCGGCGGAGCGATGCGCGCGAATCCGCGCGAGGAGCAGGGTCAACGCCTCCTCGGCCATCGCCGAGATCGGCTGGCGCACGGTGGTGAGCTCGGGCCAGACGGTGGTGGCGAGCGAGGTATCGTCGAACCCGACGACGCTCAGATCCTGCGGCACGTGGAGCCCGCGGCGATGCGCCACGCCCACCGCCGCCGCGGCCATGTCGTCGTTGCTCGCGAAGATCGCGGTCGGCGGCTCCGAACGGTCGAGCAGCCGTTCCGCGGCGACGATTCCCGAGCGGAAGGTGAAATAGCCCTGCTCCACCGCCACCGACTTGACGTCGATCCCGGCCTCCTCGAGCGCGGCCGCGAAGCCGCGATAGCGTTCGGCGCTGGAGGTCTGGTTGGGGTTGCCGCGGATGAAGCCGATCCGCCGATGCCCGAGCCCGAGCAGGTGCCGCGTCATCGCCGCAGCGCCTTCGAAATCGTCGATGCGGACGTTGAGGCTGCGCGCAGGGGGCAAGCCCATCGCGACCGAGACCCAGGGAATGCCCGCCGCCTCGAGCTCGGCGCGCACCGGCGCGGCCTCGGAGAGCGGCGGCGGCAGGATCACGCCCTCGACGCTGGTCGAGGCGAAGCTGCGCGTCGCTTCGGCCTGCTCGTCGGGGCGCTCGCTCTCGCACGCCTCGAGCACGAGATGGCAGCCGGCCCGGCGCGCCGCGGCGAGCGCGCCGATCAGGAATTGCGAGAGATAGGCCGCCGAGGGGTTCGAATAGAGCAGCCCGATCTGGGTCGCGTCGCCCGCCGCCAGGCTGCGCGCGGCGCTGTTCGGGGAATAATTGAGCTGGGCGATCGCCGCGAGCACGGCCTCGCGGGTGGACTCGCGGACATTGGTGCCCCCGTTGACCACGCGCGACACCGTCATCGCGGAAACACCTGCGGCGCGTGCGACGTCCTGCACGGTGACTGTACCGCGGCTTCTTCGGCTAGGTCTGCTCATCCCCGTCCTTTGCGCCCGAGGCATAAGGTGCGGTTTCACGGAATGCAATCGGCATGAAACCGGTTGCGCTACAGTTGACCCCGCAGCGTCGCGACGATAGCTGATAGCGCTACCACAATTCTTAGAAAAACGAGAGCGCGCCAGGCGCCGCAATTCCCAGGAGAGCTTGATGATCGTTACCCGCCGCTCGCCGGGCAGGTTTGCCCGCCGGTTTCGCCTGACCGCCCTCGCCATGGCCGCCGCGACCGCGCTGACGCCGGTACCCGTGCTCGTCGCGCATGCCCAGAGCAGCCGCGCCGACAAGCCGCTCTACAAGGACGCCGCCCAGCCGGTCGACGCGCGGGTCGAGGATCTGCTCAAGCGGATGACGCTCGAGGAGAAAGTCCAGCAGATGGTCGCGATCTGGCTCCACAAGGAGAAGATCCAGACCCCCGAGGGCGAGTTCGACCCGGTCAAGGCCAGCCAGAACTTCCCCAACGGGCTCGGCCAGATCTCGCGCCCCTATGACCGCCGCGCGATCACCCAGGGTCCCGCCGCCGGCGCCGCCGCCGGCACGGTCAACCGCAATGCCGAGGACACCGCGCGCTACATCAACGCCGCGCAAAAATGGGCGGTCGAGAAGACCCGGCTGGGCATCCCGATGATCATGCACGAGGAGGCGCTGCACGGCTATGTCGCCCCCGGCGCAACCAGCTTCCCGCAGGCGATCGCGCTCGCCAGCACGTGGAACCCGAAGCTGCAGGAGCAGGTCTTCTCGGTGGCCGCACGCGAGATGCGCGCCCGCGGCGCCAACCTCGCGCTTGCCCCGGTTGTCGACGTCGCGCGCGACCCGCGCTGGGGTCGCATCGAGGAGACCTATGGCGAGGATCCCTATCTCGTCGGCGAGATGGGTCTCGCGGCGATCCGCGGCTTCCAGGGCACAACGCTGCCGCTCGCCAAGGACAAGGTCTATGTGACGCTCAAGCACATGACCGGCCACGGCCAGCCTGAGAGCGGCACCAATATCGGCCCGGCGACGGTCTCCGAGCGAACCTTGCGCGAAGTGTTCTTTCCGCCCTTCGAACGCGCGGTGACCGAGCTGCCGGTGATGTCGGTGATGCCGTCGTACAACGAGATCGACGGCATTCCGAGCCACGCCAATCGCTGGCTGCTCCACGACGTGCTGCGCCAAGAATGGGGCTTCAAGGGCGTGGTACTCAGCGACTATTTCGCGATCCGCGAGCTGGTGACGCGCCACAAGCTGTACGACAATCTCGGCGACGCCGCGGTGCGCGCGCTGGACGCCACGGTCGACTTCGAGACCCCCGACGGCGAGGCCTATGCGCTGCTGCCGCAGCTCGTTCGCGAAGGCCGGGTGAGCGAGGCGCAGATCGACGAGTCGGTGCGCCGCATCCTCAAGCTCAAGTTCGAGGCCGGGCTGTTCGAGAATCCCTATATCGACGCGAAGGCGGCGGCGAAGAAGACCGAGACCGCCGACGCGATCGCGCTGGCCCGCGAGGCGGCGCGCGAGGCGATGGTGCTGCTCAAAAACGACAAGGGGCTGCTTCCGCTCGATGCGGGCAAGATCAAGCGGCTCGCAGTGATCGGCACGCATGCCAGCGACACGCCGATCGGGGGCTATAGCGACGTGCCGCGCCACGTGGTGAGCGTGCTCGAGGGGCTCAAGGCCGAGGGCAAGGGCAAGTTCGAAGTCGACTTCGCCGAGGGCGTGAAGCTGACCAAGAGCCGCGCCTGGGCGGCGGACGCAGTCGAGCTGGTCGACGACGCGACCAACGATCGCCTCCGCGCCGAGGCGATCGAAACCGCGAAGAACGCCGACACGATCGTGCTGGTGCTCGGCGACAACGAGCAGCTCAGCCGCGAGGCCTGGGCCGACAACCATCTCGGGGACCGCAACAGTCTCGAGCTGATCGGGCCGCAGAACCAGCTGGCCAAGGAGATCCTCGCGCTCGGCAAGCCGGTGGTGGTGCTGCTGCTCAACGGCCGGCCGCTGTCGGTGAAGTATCTCTCCGAGAACGCCCCCGCGCTGATCGAGGGCTGGTATCTCGGCCAGGAGACCGGCAACGCGGTGGCCGATGTGCTGTTCGGCCGGTCGAACCCGGGCGGCAAGCTGCCGGTGACGATCGCCCGCGACGTCGGCCAGCTGCCGATGTTCTACAACCACAAGCCGAGCGCGCGGCGCGGCTATCTCTTCGCCGAGACCAGCCCGCTCTACCCGTTCGGCTATGGCCTGTCCTACACCAGCTTCGACATCGCCGCGCCGGTGCTCGCGACCCCGACGATCGGGCGCTACAACAACGTGAAAGTCACGGTGGACGTCACCAACACCGGCAGCCGCGCCGGCGACGAAGTAGTCCAGCTCTATGTGCGGGACGATCTCGCCAGCGTCACCCGGCCGGTGAAGGAGCTCAAGCGCTTCGAGCGCGTCAGCCTCCAGCCGGGCGAGAAGAAGACGGTGACCTTCGAGCTGACCCCGCGCGACCTGTCGCTATGGAATGTCGACATGAAGCGCGTCGTCGAGCCGGGCACCTTCACGATCTCTTCAGGGCCGGACTCGGTGAAGCTCAAGAGCACCACGCTGACGGTGAAGTGAAGGCTTAGGCGAAGGCGACGGAGAGTGCCCCACCGCGAGCGACGTCGCCCGCGGAGAGGCCCCTCCACCACTTCGTGGTCCCCTCCCCCGCGAAGCGGGGAGGATTCATGGGATCAGCTATCTAGCCAGGCCGCGACCCAGAAGAGCGGGGCGTTCCAGTTGATCGCGACTTCGTTGAGCGCATAGGCGTTGACGTCGTCGGCCCAGCAGGTCTGGGGCGCGCATTTGCCGCGCATTCCCTTGGCGACATCGTCGCTCATCGCGGTCGAATTGGGCCCGCCCGAGAGTACGCCCGGGGGCGGCCCGGGCAGCTTCGGATTCAGGCTGGGCGCCCAGAAACGGTGATGCGGATTGCGCATCGGCCGCGCGCCATAGCCGCTGACATAGGATCGACCGAGCGGATTGCGGCCGAGGATATAGTCCATCGCCGCGACCACCCCCGCGCGGTATTTCGCATCGCCGGTGAAGTCGTGCGCCAGCCCGAGCAGCATCGCGCGGTTGAGCAGCGCCGCGTTCGAACCCCAGGGATAGCCGCTCGCGACATAGGGGATGCCATAGCCATTGCCCTTCTCGTCGGCGAGGAAGCGATCCGCAGCGGCGACGATCGCAGCACGCAGGCGATCGTTCTCGGGCCTGGGCAGCACATAGGGCGTCTTCGCGAGCGTGATCGCACCCAAGGTCGCGGTGCTCGGCCAGCCGGGTTCGCGCAGATCGGCGCGGAAGTGCGGTGAGGCCATCACCGCATCGCGATATTCGGCGGCGCCGGTGGTGGCGAGCAGCTCCGCCGCCGCCCAGTAGAACTCATCCGACACATCGCCATCGCCATAGCCGCCGCTGCCGGTGAAGCTGTTGGTGGCATAGATTTCCGGGTTGCGCTTCGCGGCCTTCCACGCGCGCTCGGCGGCGGCGAGGCAGCGCGCCGCGAACCTGTCGTCCACCCCGCGCCAGAGCCGGGCGCACTGCGCCGCGGTGGCGGCGAGGTTGAGCGTCGCAGCGGTGGTCGGCGGATAGACCAGCCGCTCCTCGCGGTCGTCCTGCGGGGGCATCGGCAGTGCGGTCCAGTTGCGATCGGCGACCTTCTGATGCGCCATTCCGCCAGCGTCGATCTCGGCGAAATCGGCGGGTTCGCGCTCCCATGCCGGCCTGCCGGCCTTGGGTGGCCTGGGCGCACCGGCGGGGACGCGCATCCGCGCCCCGTCGGCGATCTGCATCCGGAGCAGGAACTCCATCTCGTAGCGCGCCTCGTCGAGCAGATCGTTCGTGGCGTTGCCGGCTTCGGGGAACTCGCGTCTGGCATGGGCCAGGGCGCTCGCGTGACGCTCCCGGGCATTGAGCAGGGTCCACAGTGAAATGCCGCCGTTGACGACATATTTGCCGTGATCGCCGGCATCGTACCAGCCGCCGGTGACGTCGAGCGCATAGCTGCAGCCCGGCCATTCGATGCCGCGCTCGTCCTTGCCTGCGAAGCATTTGGCGACTTCCTTCGGGTGGCCGGCCGGGCGCGCCCATTCCGCCCCGACCAGCCGCGCCTCGATCGGCACGCCGGCGCGCTGGTGATAGAAGAAGGCGAGCGCATCCTTCGCCAGCGACGCGTAGAGCCGATCGCGGATCGCGAAGGGGTCGCTGCGGGCATCCCCGATAACGATGCGGTAGCCTTCGCCGGGCGCGCGGACCTCGCTGAAGTCGATCCGCTGGACCGCGGCGCCCGAGGCGGGATCCTCGCCATAGGGTTGCCCCCTGCCCCGCTTCACTTCGCGGCCCTTCGCGTCGACCAGCGTCCATTCGACCGATGCGCCGCCCGCCTGCACGATCGCGGTCTTGGCGTCGCCGGGCTCGAAGCCGAGCTGGTTGAGGTGAATCGAGGGGGCCGGATCGGTGGCACCGAGCGCGAGGGCGGTGGCGGCGAGGAGGATGGAACGCATTGATTAGTCTCCCTGCCAATCCGTCACTCCGGCCTTGTGCCGGGGTCCACCGGGAAGCGGGCGACGGACAGGAAGCGAGAGCATCTCCAGAGAGGCCAGTCGGATCGAGGCACAAGGCCGGGATGACGGCTCGGAGCGCATGGGCCCGCCCGCGCTCATTCCGCGCTCCCCGCGAAGATGCCGAAGGTCGATCCGACAAAGCCGCCGGCGATCCTGGTCGTCAGCGCGTCGGTCGCGAGCTGGGTCAGCGGCCGCCACGCGAGCATCGGCGTATCGGGACTGCCGAGCACGCGCGCATAGGAGAAGGCATAGCGATTGCCCTTCACTTCGATGCGCAGCGCCAGCGGCTTGCCGGCCGCGATGCCGAAGGTGGCGGCATCGACCGCGGCGATCGTCTCACCGGCCGCCGCCGCGTCCGGCCCCTCGCGGCGGTCGAGCGCGACCACCAGCTTGCCTTCGATCTGCTTCAGCCCGAGGAAGAACCAGTAATCGTCGTTCTGGAACACCGCGATGCCGGCGCGATCGCCGTCCTTGGCGGGCGAGAAACGCACCACCGTCTCGGCGGCGGCATTGGCATGCTGCTGGCGGCGCGCGAGGAACGAGGGATTGGCCTTGTCGCCCAGCCCCACCGGCCGCGCCTGCAGCTTCGCCATTCCCTGTTCGAGCGCGAACCAGCTGGTGCGCGGGTTGCGCAGCATCATCCAGTAGGGCGGCAGCTTCTGCGCGTCGAATTCGTCACGCACCGTGAAGCCACCGTTGGTCGGCACCGGCGGCGCGGGCTGCGCCGGCAGCGTCGGACGACCATGGGTCCATGGGATGATCTGGCCCGGCTCGGTGATCCGCGGCCAGCCATTCTCCCAGCGGACCGGCATCAGGAATGTCTCGCGTCCGGTCGAGTAGAAATCATCCGCATAGGGCCGCACGGCAAGGAACGTCGCCCACCATTTGCCGTCGGGCGTGGTGACCAGCTGGGCGTGGCCCGCCGAAGTGATCGGGTTCTCCCGGTCGCGCGGCAAGTCGCGCTGGGTGAGGATCGGGTTGGCGGGATTGGCCTCGTACGGCCCGGTGACGGTCTTCGAGCGCAGGATGACCTGGCTATGGCCTTCGGCGGTGCCGCCCTCGGCGCAGCTCAGATAATACCAGCCGTCCTTCTTGAAGATGTGCGGCCCCTCGATCCAGATCGGCTTTTTCGAGAAATCGACTCCGCCGTTCACCAGAACTTTCCGCGGCCCGATCGTCTTCATTGCCTCGAGGTCGAACTGCTGGATCCAGATCGCACGATGGCCCTCATATTGCGGCGTGCCTTCGGGCGGGCCGTTGTTGAGGATCCACGTCTTGCCGTCGGTGTCGAAGAACAGCGACGGATCGATCCCGCCTTCGAGATCGGGCAGCCAGACCGGATCGGACCATGGGCCGGCCGGGTTCTTCGCGGTGATCACGAAATTGCCGCCGCAATCGACGCAGGTGTTGAGGATGTAGAAGGTCCCGGCTTTGGCCTGGATCGACGGCGCGAACACGCCGCGCGAGAGGCCGAGCTGTTTGAAGTCGAGCTGGTCCGGCCGATCGATCGCGTTGCCGATCTGGGTCCAGCTGACGAGATCGCGGCTGTGGAAGACCGGGATGCCCGGGAAATAACCGAAGGTCGAGGTGACGAGGTAGAAATCGCTGCCGACGCGGGTGACGCTCGGATCGGGATAGAAGCCCTGCAGGATCGGATTGCGATAGTCGCCCGGGCCGGGCTTGTAGGCGCGATCGACCGGATCCTCGCCGCGATATTCGAACCAGTCGAAGCTCGCGACGGGTTGGGCGGCGGCGGGCAGCGCAGTCGCGACGAGCAGGGCCAAAAGGGCCAACGGTTTCCCCCCGCCGGTACCGAAATGACGATTGAGAATGCGCTTGCGGCCTGCGACTCCGGCTTTCGCCGGGATGACGGGATTGGTCTTCATGCCGCACAATTCTCCTGGATGAAGTCGCGATGCTTCGGCATGTAATCGGCCGAATTGGCGATCGCCTCGCGGATATGCGCGAGACGGGATCTGGTCTCTTCGAGGCTCATCACGCCGGCGACCGGATCGAAGCCCTGCGGCTTCATCAGCTGGCCGTGCATCACCGCGAACCAGCTGGTGTCGTTGAACAGTTCCTCATTCTCGCGGAAGCACCGGCCATGGCTGCGGAAGACGCGCATCTTCTCGGCCAACCGCTCGGGGATATCCATCGTCCGGCAATAATCCCAAAAGGGCGAATCCTCGCGCTCGGTGGCGTGATAATGGAGGATGATGAAGTCGCGGATCTCCTCGTAATCGGTGATCATGATCCGGTTGTAGCGGTCGATATCGGCCTGATTGAAACGCTTGTCGGGGAACATCGTCAGGAAGCGCGAGAGGCCGCTCTGGATCAGCCAGATCGCAGTCGATTCGAGCGGCTCGATGAACCCGCCGGCGAGGCCCATCGCGACGCAATTCTTGATCCAGAGCTTGTTGCGATGCCCGGTGCGGAACGGGACCGTCCTCGGATCGGCGAGCGGCTTGCCGTCGAGATTGGCGAGCAGGATCGCCGTCGCCTCGTCGTCGGACATGTATTGCGAGCAGAAGACATGGCCGTTGCCGGTGCGGTGCTGGAGCGGGATGCGCCATTGCCAGCCGGCGCTGTGCGCGGTCGAGCGGGTATAGGGCGTCCATTCCTCGACGCTCTCACACGGCACCGCAATCGCGCGGTCGCAGGGTAGATATTGCGACCAATCGGTGAAGCCTGCCTTCAGCGCCTGTTCGATGATCAGCCCGCGGAAGCCCGAGCAGTCGACGAACAGATCGCCGGCGATCTCGGTCCCGTCCTCCATCACCACCGACTGGACGAAGCCATCCTCTCCCCGGAGCTTCACGTCGACGATCTTGCCCTCGCGCCGGACCACGCCCCGCTCCTCGGCAAAGCCGCGGAGAAAACGCGCATAGAGGCCAGCGTCGAAATGGAAGGCATAGGGGATTTCGGAGAGCGGCGAGTTGCCGGCATCGATCGGCCGCATGAACTTGTTCGTGCGGCTGGCCTTGGCCTGGAGCGACCAATCGTCGATATCGGGGGCCTCGCCGAGCTGGTGGAGGCGCAGGAAATAGGCGTGGAAGGACACGCCCTTCATATCCACGCCATATTTGCCGAAGGGGTGGAAATAGGTGTGCCCCTGCCGCCCCCAGTTGACGAACTGGATGCCGAGCTTGAAGCTGCCCTTGGTCGCCCGCATGAACTCGTTCTCGTCGAGGCCGAGCATGCGATTGAAGATGGCCATCTGGGGGATGGTCGCCTCGCCGACGCCGATGATGCCGATCTCGTCGGATTCGATCAGCGTGACGCTGGCATAGTCGGGGCCGAGGATCCGCGCGAAGGTGGCGGCCGCCATCCAACCGGCGGTGCCGCCGCCGACGATGACGATGTTGCGGATACGATGATCGGTCATGCAATTCCTCGGGCAGGGCAATGGCGCGCCAGATAGGCCGCGTGATCGGGCATCGCTTCGGCGGCGCGGCGGAAGGTGGCGCGAACCCTCTCGAGCATCGCGGCGAGCTGGGCAGGATCGAGCGCGTCGGCGAGCGGGTCCCAGCCTTGCGGCACGATCCCCTGCCCCAGCATGACCGCGATCCAGCTGGTCTCACCGAAAAGATCATCCTCGCGCCGGAAAACCCGCCCGCAGTTGCGGAACAGCGCGATCTTGCGGGCCAGACTCTCGGGCACGTCCATCTCGCGCACCTGGCGCCATAGCGGCTCGTCACGGCCGTTCGCCTTGTAGTGCAGGATCACGAAGTCGCGGACCTGCTCATATTGGGCCTGGGTGAAATCGTTGTAGGTTTGCCGCTCCACATCGCCCCAGCCGCGATCCGGAAAAAGCGCGAGCAGGCGCGAGATGCCGGCCTGGATCAAATGGATGCTGGTCGATTCGAGCGGCTCCAGGAACCCGCTCGACAGGCCGATCGCGATACAGTTGCGGTTCCATGCCAGCTTGCGGCGTCCGGTGGTGAAGCGCAGCGGCCGCGGATCGGCGAGCGGCTCCCCCTCGAGATTGGCGAGCAGAGTGGCGGCGGCCTCGTCGTCCGAGACATGTGCGCTCGAATAGACATAGCCATTGCCCGTGCGGTGCTGGAGCGGGATGCGCCATTGCCAACCCGCGGCGCGGGCGGTGGCGCGCGTATAGGGCGTCAGCGGTCCGGCATTGGCGGTCGGCACCGCGAGCGCGCGATCGCAGGGCAGCCAGTGCGTCCAGTCCTCATAGCCAGTGTGCAGTGCTTCCTCGATCAACAGCCCGCGAAAACCTGAGCAATCGACGAACAGCTCGCCCTCGATCCGTGCACCGTCCTCGAGGGTCACCGCCTCGATGAAGCCGTCATCGCCGCGCAAGGCGACGTCGACGATCTTGCCTTCGCGCCGGACCACGCCGCGCTCCTCGGCATAGGCGCGCAGATAACGCGCGTAGAGTGACGCGTCGAAATGATATGCCTGGACAAGGCGCGACAACGGCGAGGAGGGCTCGCTCGCAGGTGCCGCATAGCGCTCGAGGCTCGCAGCGACGGCGCAGAGGCTGTAATCGTCGAGCGGCCCTGCCCGGCCCGCGGCATGGAGCTTGTGCCAGATCTGATGGAACTTCACGCCTTCGATATCGAAGCCATATTCACCGAAAGGATGAAGATAGCGGTGGCCGGCCGCGTTCCAGTCGACGAACTCGATCCCGAGCTTCATCGAGCCTTGGGTGTGCGCGAGGAAATGATTCTCGTCGATCCCGAGCATCGCGTTGAAGGTACGAATCGGCGGGATCGTCGCCTCGCCGACGCCGACCGTTCCGATCGCCTCCGACTCGATCAGAGTAACGTCAACGCCGGCGCGCACCATCCGCGCCAGCGCCGCGGCGGTCATCCACCCCGCGGTGCCGCCGCCGACGATGACGACGCTTCGAATCGCAGCACCCGTCATCGGCGACGCGATCGATCGTTTGGCCCGGGCAAATTTTCCCTCCCCTTACGCGATGTTAGCGCTCCCACTTTCTGAACCGACGCCGTGTCGGCTGGGAAGCATTTCTCGTTGCATCGCAGCAAAACCGTTGCAAAATCAGCACATACACCCGGCATTGTCACTATCTCTCTTGATCTTTGCCGCGAATCTCCTCTACCCACGTCACATAACTACAACAATTCGCGCCAGCTAATGGTAGCGCTAACACGGGAGGGGGACGCTTGATGCGCAAGCACGCCATACATGCATCTGATAACGCTGCGAAACTGAAGTCGGGGCTGCTCCGCGCGGGCGTGTCCGCGGCGGCACTATGCCTGTTCGGAGCGGGCACCGCCTGGGCACAGACCGAAGGGGCGTCGGTGCAGACCACGCCGGCCGCACAGGACGGCCAGGACACCGCGCTCCCCGAAGACGAGATCGTCGTCCAGGGCTATCGCCAGTCGCTGCAGAGCGCGCAGCAGCTCAAGAAGAACTCCGACGTGATCGTCGACTCGGTGACGGCCGAGGACATCGGCGCGCTTCCCGATCGCTCGATCACCGAGACGCTGCAGCGTATCCCGGGCGTCGCGATCAACCGTTTCGCCGCCGGCGTAGACCCCGATCACTTCTCGGTCGAAGGCTCGGGCGTCGTGGTCCGCGGCCTCACCTATGTTCGCTCCGAATTCAACGGCCGCGAGGCGTTCAGCGCCAATAACGGCCGCGCGCTGAGCTTCGCCGACGTGCCTTCCGAGATGATGGGCGGCGTCGACGTGTTCAAATCGCCGTCGGCCGATCGCATCGAGGGCGGCATCGCCGGCGTGGTCAATCTGCGCACGCGCACGCCCTTCGACGCCAAGGGTCTCGTTCTCGCCGCCTCCGCGGAAGTGAACTATGGCGACTTCCAGAAGGACCCGGGCGCCAATCTCAACGTCATCGTCAGCAATCGCTGGCAAACCGGGATCGGCGAGATCGGCTTCCTGGCCAGCGCTTCCTATTCGAACCTGAAGAGCCGTGCCGACCGCCTCCAGGTCTCGAGCTTCCGCATCCGCAACCTCTATTCGGACGGCGACGTCGTCGCCAATGGTGGCACCACGGTCGCCGGGCGCGTGCTCTTCCCGCGCGGCGCGGTGCTCGGCACCCAGGAGTTCGACCGCACCCGTTACGGCTATTCGGCGGCGGCGCAGTGGCGCAGCAACGACGGCTCGATGGAAGCCGTGTTCCAGTTCCTCCGCTCCGACGCGCGTCAGGCATGGAGCGAGAATACCGTCGAGGTCGCGACGGACAACGTCACCAACAACGGTGACTCGCGCCGCGTGCCCGGCACGACGCTGGAATTCGACGAGGACGGGCTGTTCGCCAGCGGCACGATCACCGGCATCACCGGCTGGCGCGCCGATCAGAACACGCCTGGCGACGCGCGCACGCCCATGATGGGCCTGCAGAGCAACAACATTGCGCGCTTCCACGACGAGCGGCTCGTCACCGACGACTACGGCTTCAACTTCAAATGGGATGTCAGCGAGCGGCTGGGCCTGTCCGTCGACTATCAGCATGTCGATTCGAGCACCTATATCGCCGACCACACGCTGTGGAACTCGACCTACCAGAACGCATCGATCCAGTTGCGCGGCAGCGACTATCCGATCGTCCAGTTCCTGCCTCCGCAGGTCTGCTCCGGCCCGGCCGCGAATTCGCAGAACCCACCCGGTAGCGACAATGATTGCGCCGGCTTCGGGAGCCGTCCGGCCGCTGCTCCGGGATCGCAATTCTCGCCGACCTATTTCGGCGCAGGGCACAACAGCTTCACCGATCCGTTCAACAGCTTCCCGCGCGCCGCGATGGACCATATCGAGGACAGCGACGGCAATTCGGACGCGGCGCGGCTCGATCTCGAATATTCCTTCCCCGAGAGCAGCTTCCTCAAGTCGATCAAGGCCGGCGTTCGCTATGCCGATCGCGATCAGACGGCGCGCTTCTCGACTTACAACTGGGGGGTGATCACCGAACAATGGGGCAGCGGCGGGCCGGTATGGCTCGACGATCGGGTCGACGGCGTCCCCGGTGGGACCGGCGGCACCGCGATCGGTCTCGCTGCCAACGTGCCCAATTATTTCGATAATTTCTTCCGAGGCCAAGCACCCAACCCGCTCGCGGGTCAGGGACGGCTGTTCTACGGCTCGAACATCATCAAGAATTACGACCAATATGCGGCCTATGCCACGGCGATCAACCGCGAGTGGCGCGCGCCGACCACCTCGTGCGGGGACGGCGTGCTCCGCAACGATGGCTGGAACCCGCTCGCGCTCCGCTGCGGCGTGGTGGCCGGCACACCGTTCCTGCCCGGCGAGATCAATCCGATCCGGGAGACGAACAAGGCCGCCTATGCCATGGCGCGCTTCGACAACGAGTTCGGCAATGGAATGCGCCTGAGCGGCAATGTGGGCGTTCGCTACACCAAGACCGATCGCACCGCGGGCGGCTTCATGGCATTCCCGCAGCCGAGCAGCCCTTTCGCGAGCGAAACCGATTGTGCGAACGTTCCGGTGGGCCAGAACCCGCCACCGTTCTGCACCTTCCCGTTGGCGACCCGGAATGCGGCACGCGGCTTCCTCAATGGCGCGCTCATCCCCAACGACGTGAAGACCAGCTACGAATACTGGCTGCCGAGCGCTAACGTGAAGCTCGAAGTGGGCGGCGGGCTCCAGTTCCGCGCCGCCTATTTCAAGGGTGTCGCGCCGCCCGCCACCGGCCTGACACGCAACTATTTCAACGTGAACCTCGCGCCGGTCCAGAATGTGGATTCCAGCGGCAACGCGATCCCGAACAGCTTCACGCTGCAAGGCAACATCACCGCGGGCAATCCGTATCTGAAGCCGACGACTGCCGACAATTTCGACCTGACCGCGGAATGGTATTTCTCCAGCGTCGGGCAGCTCACCGTGTCGGCGTTCTACAAGCGGCTTCACAACGTGCTGACCAACAGCACGGTGCGGATGGATTTCACCAACAATGGTGCCACCTTCCCGGCCATCGTTACCACCCCGATCAACGCCTCCGAAACCGGCACGGTCAAGGGCATCGAAGTCTCTTACCAGCAGACCTTCGACTTCCTGCCGGGCGTGCTCAAGGGCCTCGGCCTCCAGGCCAACTACACCTATATCGACTCGTCGGGCGTGCCGCAGAGCACGCTTTCCGAGACCGATCCGGATGTGGGCGCAGGCCGCGTGACGACCGTGGACCTCGCCAGCCTGCCGCTGCAGGGCCTGTCGAAGCACAACGTCAACGTCACGCCCTTCTTCGATGCCGGCCCGCTCTCGCTGCGCGCCACCTATTCGTGGCGATCGGACTTCCTGCTGACCATCCGCGACGTGATCGTGCCGAACGACCCGATCATCAACAAGGCGACGGGCCAGCTGGACGCATCGATCTTCTATGCGCTGTCGGACAATGTGAAGATCGGCCTGCAGGGGTCGAATCTGCTCAATGAGGTGGTGAAGACCAAGGCGGTGGTCACCGGCCTCAACGGCGAGAATGTCGAGGTACCGCGCGGCTGGTACATGAACGATCGGCGCATCGCCGGGATCATGCGCTTCAGCTTCTGATCCTTTCCTGGTTACACCCTGCCCTGGCGCCGCTGGTCTCGACCGCGGCGCCATTTTTTGTGGTGAACCAATCGCGGCGCTTGCTCCTCCTTTCGCAGGAGCACGGGGCCTGAAATCGCGCTAGGAAGGACCGATGCCCCCCTCCCCCACTCCGATCCGCGAGATAGCACTTCCCGACGCCGCCACCTTCCAGCGCGACGTCGTGGCCGGCTACGCGCCCGTGGTGATGCGCGGGTTGGTGCGCGGCTGGCCGGCGGTGCGCGCGGGCATGGAGTCAGTCGAGGCCGAGACCGCACATCTGCTGGCGTTCGATCGCGGGGCTTCGGCAGAAGCGTTCATCGGCCCGCCCGAAATCGCCGGACGCTTCTTCTATTCGCCCGACATGAAGGGTTTCAATTTCGAGCGGCGGCGCGGGAGCTTCGCCGAGTTGCTCCGCTATCTCCAGAGCGTGGTGGGCAAGGAGACCGCACCCTCGGTCTATGCCGGCGCGCTCGAGACCGCGGAGATGCTGCCAGGCTTCGCCGAGGCGAATCCGCTGCCGCTGCTTGCCGGGCTCGACGCGCCGCCGCGGATCTGGCTCGGCAACCGATCGACCATCTCCACGCATTTCGACGCGTCGGACAATGTCGCCTGCGTCGTCGCGGGGCGGCGGCGCTTCACGCTGTTTCCGCCCGACCAGATCCACAATCTCTATGTCGGACCGCTCGATCGCACCGTGGCGGGGCAGCCGACCAGCATGGTCGAGCTCAACGACCCAGATTTCGAACGTTTCCCGCGCTTCCGCGCGGCGCTCGCGGCGGCACAGACTGCCGAACTCGAACCCGGCGATGCGATCTACATCCCCGCGCTGTGGTGGCATCAGGTCGATGCGCTCGCGCCGTTCAACTGCCTCGTCAATTATTGGTGGAATGACAGTCCCGACGCCTCGGCGCGGTTCGACGCGATGGTCCATGCGGTGCTGATGGTCAGTCATTTGCCGCCCGAGCGCCGCGCGGCCTGGGCGGCGATGTTCGACACCTTCGTCTTCCGCGAACATGGCGACCCCGCCGCGCATCTCGCGCCCGAGCATCGCAGCGTGCTCGGGGAACCGACGCCGCAGCTGCGGCAATATATCAAGGCCTATCTGTTGCGCGGGCTGCAGCGGCCCTAGGTCACGCGTTCGGGCGCTCCGGCGAAGGCAGGGTGCTGCTGGTTACTTGCCGTTCCCCGGCGCGTAGGGCGTCTTGATCGCCTTGTACCAATCGAGATCGTGCGGCGGACCAGCATGGCCGGCGGGCAGCGGACGTTTCGAAACCGACTGGAAATAGGCGACCGACGCGTCGCGCCACCACTCCGCTTCCTGCCGTTGGATCGCGAGGAAATCGCGCACTTCGGCCCAGCGGGCATCGTCGACCTTGCCCTCGAGGCCGTCCCAGCTCGACTGCATCGCCGCCACGCTCGCGACGCCGCGATCGTAGCGGGTGACGAGTTCGTCCCACAATGTCCGGCCCGAGCGGGTGCGATAGTCCCAGGGCAGATGGTGGAACCAGAGCAGGAACTGCTCGGGAACGCGCTTCGCGTCGCCGAACTGCGCAGCGACCTCGGGGGCATATTGCGCGACGGCGTTGGTGCCGGTCCGGGTGCGATCGAAGCCGATCCCGGCCGCGTCGGCCTTGTGATAATAGACCGGGTTCCATTCGGGCCGCGCGAGATCGGCGATCCATGGGCCGGGGCCATAGTGATGCCCGGTCGCCATCAGATGGCCGAGCCCGAGCGGCGTCATGTAATCGACCACCGCCTCGCGCGAGCCCATCATCATCCGGACGATCGGGCCGGTGACCGCGGGATCATTGCCCCAGGTCATCGCCGCCCAGTCGCGCGCGATCGGCTCGGCACGCGCTTCGGGATCCCAGGCGAAGCGACCAAAGGCATACCAGTTCGCCTGATCGAACTGTGAGCCCGACCAGTTGAAGTCGCTGCCGATATTGGCGACGCCGGCCATGCCGGTGGCGGCGCCGGGCTCGACCGGAGTCTTGAGCACGCGGGCGACGGTCCAACCCCTGGTCGGACGGAAGGTGTCGGCCTGCAGCGCCTCCTCCCACATCGTGCCGAGATATGCGAGGTGGGTCGCGAAGCCGAGATATTCCTTGGTGATCTGGAATTCCATCATCAACGGCGTGCGCGGCATCGCGCCGAACAAAGGATGGAAAGGCTCGCGTGGCTGGAAGTCGATCGCGCCGTTCTTGACCTGAACGAGAACATTGTCGCGGAACTTGCCGTCCAATGGCTGGAACTCGGCATAGGCCTGCTTGTGGCGATCGTCGGGGTTCTCGGCGGCGTAGACGAAGGCGCGCCACATCACCGTGCCGCCATGCGGGGCGAGCGCGTCGGCGAGCATGTTGGCACCGTCGGCATGGGTGCGCTTGTAATCGTTGGGGCCGGGCTGGCCCTCCGAATTGGCCTTGACGAGGAAGCCGCCGAAATCGGGGATGACGCGATAGATCTCCTCGACCTTGGCCTTCCACCACGCCGCGACCTGCGGGTCGAGCGGATCGGCGGTCTTCAGTCCGCCGAGCTCGATCGGGGCGGAGAAGCGCGCGGTGAGATAGACCTTGATCCCATAAGGGCGGAATACCTCGGCGAGCGCCTTCACCCGCGTCAGCCATTCGGGGCGCAGCACATCGGCATTGGCGTTGACGTTGGTGAGGACGGTACCGTTGATGCCGATCGAGGCATTGGCGCGGGCATAATCGGTGTAGCGCGGATCCTTGTGGCCCGGCAGCTTCTGCCAGTCCCAAATCGACTGGCCGGCATAGCCGCGCTCGACATAGCGATCGAGATTGTCCCAGTGATTGAGCACGCGGACCTTGAGCTTGGGCGCATCGGCGATGTCGAGATTGTCGATCGGCTGGCGGGTCTGGATCAGCTTGAGAAAGCGGAACACGCCGTAGAGCACGCCAACGTCCTGGTTGGCGGCGATCACCGTGACGCGCTTGCCGGAGATCGTGGTGCTGCGGATGAGGAATCCCTCAGGGCCGAGTTCCGCGAGCGGGAGGTTGAGCGGCGCGATCAGCGGCGACTTCGCGGTGCCGAGCACGATCGCCCCATCGCCCATCATCGTCTCGCGGCGGACCGGCGCATGGCCGAGCATGCCTTGAAGACCGCGGTGCAGCTCGTCGAGTGCGACGTCGATCGTCGGACTGAGGCTCGGTGCGGTGACGTGCGTCGCGACCGCCGCATAGCGTGTCTGCCATTCGCGCTCGACCGGCTGGTAGCGCAACCACAGATCGTAGCCGGTCTCGGCAGCGGCCCGCACCGGCAACGCCACGCTCAGCAGGACCAGAAGAAAGGCCAGCAAACGACGCATTTTCATCCTCTCGCTCGCCCGGTTCAAAACCGTGCGTTGACAAGCCGATAGCAGCTTGCCCATGGTAGCGCTACCAAGGTCGTGCACCGAATGCGCATAATAGGAGAGCAACATGGGTGCGCAACGCGCCGAAATCATTTCCGCGCGCGTGATCGTCACCTGCCCCGGCCGCAACTTCGTCACGCTCAAGATCGAAACCGACGCGGGGGTCTACGGGATCGGCGACGCGACGCTGAACGGCCGCGAGCTGGCAGTGGTCAGCTATCTCGAGGATCACGTGATCCCCTGCCTGATCGGCCGCGACGCGCACCGGATCGAGGATGTCTGGCAATATCTCTACAAGGGCGCGTACTGGCGCCGCGGGCCGGTGACCATGAGCGCGATCGCCGCGGTCGACATGGCCTTGTGGGACATCAAGGGCAAGCTCGCCGGGCTGCCGGTCTATCAGTTGCTCGGCGGGGCGAGCCGTGAAGGCTGCATGGTCTATGGCCATGCCAATGGCGCGACGATCGAAGAGACGATCGAGAAGGCGATCGCGCATGTCGAGCAGGGCTATAAAGCAGTGCGCCTCCAGTCGGGCGTGCCCGGGCTCAAGGCGACCTATGGCGTCGCCAAGGCGGGCGAACGCTACGAACCCGCCGACGCCGCGCTGCCGACCGAGAGCCTGTGGTCGACCGAGAAATATCTCCGCTCGGTCGCGCCCCTGTTCGACAAGGCGCGCGACGCGCTCGGCTGGGACATCCATCTGCTCCACGACATCCATCACCGCCTGACGCCGATCGAGGCCGGACGACTGGGCAAGGAGCTCGAGCCCTATCGCCCCTTCTGGCTCGAGGATCCGACTCCGGCCGAGAACCAGGCGGGCTTCCGGCTGATCCGCCAGCACACCACCGCGCCGATCGCGGTGGGCGAGGTGTTCAATTCGATCTGGGATGCCAAGCAACTGATCGAGGAGCAGCTGATCGACTATGTCCGGGCGACCGTGGTGCATGCGGGCGGACTGACGCATCTCCGCCGCATCGCCGCGCTTGCCGATCTCTATCAGGTCCGCACCGGCTGCCACGGCGCGACCGATCTTTCGCCGATCACGATGGCGGCGGCGCTGCATTTCGGCCTGTCGGTGCCCAATTTCGGCATCCAGGAGCTGATGCCGCACACCGAAGAGACCGACGCGGTCTTCCCGCATGCCTATTCCTATGCCGACGGCATGATGCACCCGGGCGACGCGCCGGGGCTGGGCGTAGAGATCGATGAGTTGCTCGCGGGGCGGTACGAATACAAGCGCGCCTATCTGCCGGTCGCGCGGCTCGAGGACGGGACGGTGTTCAACTGGTGACGGGGCGTTGATCCACTCCTCCCCCGCTTCGCGAGGGCGGAATTTTTTGGGGAGACGAGGATGACGGGATTGACGCGTCGGGAGATGCTGGCTGCAGCCGCGGCATGCGCGGTCGCGCGCCCTGCTCTCGCCGAGGAAACGCCGTCACTCAACACGCTCGCAAAGGCCAAGGGCATGCGCTTCGGCTCGTGCGTCGCGTGGAGCACGCCGGACGCCGATGCCGGCTCGTTCGCCAACCCGAATTATGCCGCGCTGCTCGAACGGGATTGCGGCATCCTCGTTCCCGAGAACGAGTTCAAATGGCAGCGGCTTCGCCCCGATCCGGTGAAATTCGACGTCACGCGCTTCGCAGACATGCTCGACTATGCCGAAGCCAGGGGCTTCGCGATGCGCGGCCACACCTTGTTGTGGCACAAGAAGCAATTCTTCCCGAAATGGCTGAACGACTATGATTTCGGCTCCACTCCGCGCGCCAAGGGCGAGAAGCTGCTGACCAATCATATCCGTACGCTCTGCCGACTCTATGGCGGCCGGATCGCCAGCTTCGACGTGGTCAACGAGACGATCGACGAGAAGACCGGGCTGCAGCGCGAGACCTCGCTCTCGAAAGCGTTCGGCGATGCCGATGCGATGGTCGATCTCGCCTTCCACACCGCCCGGCAACACGCGCCCAAAGCCGAGTTGGTCTACAACGACTATATGAGCTGGGAGCCCGGCAACGCGACGCACCGCACCGGCGTGCTCAAGCTGCTCGAGGGCTTCCGCAAACGCGACGTGCCGGTCGATGCGCTCGGCGTGCAATCGCATATCGGCGTCTACGACCGCGACGTGCGCGGATCGGCCGCGCGGCAGGAAGGCGAATGGCGCCGCTTCCTCGATGCCGTGGTAGCGATGGGCTACAAGCTCGTGATCACCGAGCTCGACGTCAACGACAAGGGACTCCCCAGGGACGAGAAGATCCGCGATGCGGCTGTCGCCGCCTATGCCGATGCCTATCTGGAGATCATATTCGCCTATCCGCAACTCCGCGACGTGCTCGTCTGGGGCATGTGCGACAAATATGGTTGGCTCAACGGCTTCAGCCCGCGCGCTGACGGCAGCGTCAAGCGCGCCACGCCCTATGACGCCGGGTTCCGGGCCAAGCCGCTGCGCGAAATATTCGCGAAGCGCTTCATCGCGGCGGCGCCGCGACCTGCCTGAATTCGTCCGCCGCGCGTTGGCTTGGGTTCAGAAAAGCGGTGCTAGCGCCGCAAAGCATGCCTAAGGGGGGCGAGAGGAGGAACCGGTAATGGCCGCGCGGGCCGCCACGGGAAATGCGCTCGAGATGTTGCTCGAACAAGGCGGGCTCGATGCGTCCGCACTCCACCGCTTCGCCGATGCCATGGTCGCGCGACACGCCGCGGCGCCGGGCGGCGACGGCGCAGCATTCCTCACGCGGATCGAGCAGCTCGCGGCGGTGGAGGCGCAGCGGCGCGAATGGCCGCGCCAGCGACCGCTGCTCGAACGCCGCGCCCGCGCGAAGCGGGTCCGCCAGCTGCCGGCGGGCGTAACCGAAGATATTCTCTACGACCTCGCCGCGACGTTGGCCGAATTGCTGCATACAGGCCGTACTGCCGAAGCCAATATCGTTGCCAATCGCTATCTCGACATCGCCCCGCAGGGTGCAACCGGCTGGGCGACGCTGCCGCTATTCGTGTCGCTGCACGCGGCCGAAGCCGGCGATCTGGCGCTCGCCGAGGCGGCGCTCGCCCCTTCCCCGCCGCGGCTGATGGTGATCGGCGGCCTTTCGGGCACCGGCAAGTCGACCCTCGCCCGGTTGCTTGGCGCACGGATCGGCCGGTCACCCGGCGCACGCGTGCTGCGCTCCGACATATTCCGCAAACGGCTGGCGGGCCTTGCCCCCGAAACCCGATTGCCTCCCGCGCATTACACGCGGCACAGCGACGAGGCGACATATGAGGCATTGTTCGAATCGGCCGATGACCATCTCTCCTGCGGGAGCTCGGTGATCCTCGATGCCGTGTTTCTGAGCCGTAGCGAACGCGACGTCGCCGAGGCGATCGCTTTTCGCGCGAACGTGCCGTTCACCGGCATCTGGCTTGAGGCCCCCGAGCGCGACCTGATCGCACGGGTCGGCGCGCGCAGCGGCGACGCCTCCGACGCCACGCCCGAAGTGGTGCACGAACAGGCACGGCTTTCGGTCGGCGAACTGGCCGGCTGGCACCGGATGCGAGTCAACCGCCCGATCGAGCTGATCGTCGCGGCGGCGCGCGGCGTACTCGAGCGGAAACGCTGATGACGCGGATCGCCACGCTGACGCTCAACCCGGCGCTCGACGTGTCGACCCGCACCGAAAAGGTCCGCCCAACGCACAAGCTGCGCTGCGAGGCGCCGCGCGCCGAGCCCGGCGGCGGCGGGATCAACGTCGCGCGCGTGGTGCACGCGCTGGACGGCGATGTCACTGCGGTCTTCCCTTGCGGCGGCGCAACCGGGGCAACTTTCGAAAAGCTGCTGCGCGATGAGGGCGTACCGATCGCGCCGGTGCCGATCGCGGGGGCGATGCGGGAGAGCTTCACCGTCGACGAGACCGGGAGCGGGCAGCAATATCGCTTCGTGCTGCCGGGGCCGACGCTCGCCGAGAGCGAGCTCGACGCGCTGCTGCAGAAAGTGACAGGTCTCGATCCCGCACCCGGCTATATCGTCGCGAGCGGCAGCCTGCCGCCCGGTTGTGACCCGTCGGTTTTCCACAAGCTGTGCGGATTATGCGGGAAAGCCGGCACGCGGCTGGTGATCGATACCTCGGGGCCCGCGCTTGCCGCGCTGGAGGGCGGCTGCGCCTGGCTGATCAAGCCGAGTCTGCGCGAACTGCAGGAGCTGGTCGACCGCGATCTTTCCAGCGATGCCGAGCAATTGGCCGCGGCGCGCGAGCTGCGCGACCGCGGCTTCGCCGAAGTGGTCGTCGTCTCGCTCGCGGAGCGCGGCGCGCTGCTGGTTGCCCAAGGCACCGAGCTGCGCATGCCCGCCATCGAAGTGCCGCCCGGGAGCGCGGTCGGCGCCGGCGATTCGATGGTCGCCGGGCTCACCCTCGCGCTGGCGGCGGACAAGAGCCTCGAGGAAGTCCTGCTCTACGGCATCGCCACGGGCGCCGCGGCGCTGCTGACCCCCGGCACCGAGCTCACCCGGCGCGAGGATGTCGAACGGCTCTACTCTGCAGCTTCCTCGAGGGGAGCGGCGCAGAACAGGTCGTGAAGCGATTCGAGCATGCGTTTCGCCTCGTCGCTGGCCAGCGAATAGAAGATCATCTGGCCCGAGCGGCGTGCGGTGACCATGCCTTCGCGACGGAGCAAGGCGAGTTGCTGCGAGACGGCGGTATCGCGCGCGCCGGTGAGCCGCGCGAGCTCGCCCACGGACTTCTCGCCATCCCAGAGATGGCACAACAGCAACAGGCGGCTACGACCGGACAGCGCCTTGAGGAACAGCGACGCGCGGTCGATTTCGGCAATCATTTGGTCTTTCACGGCGCGCACCGCTATGCCGGTAACGCGTCGGTTGCAACCGCTATCGATCGGAATCGGAACGGATTTTGACGAGAAGTGGTTGTTGCGCCACACGCAACCGCATGGGTTCGAGGGGAAATGCCGCGATGCTTGACCGGGCGCCTGACTTGTTCGGGGACGCTCTCCTGCCCGGCCTGACCTATGCTGAAAATCTCATCGCCACCGACGAGGAAGCCCGGCTGATCGCCGAGATCGATCGCACCGAACTCCAGCCGTTCCGGTTCCAGGGTTGGCTCGGCAAGCGGCTGACCGCGAGCTTCGGCTGGCGCTATGATTTCGACGATGCGAGCTTCGCGCGGGGTATGCCGCTGCCCCAATGGCTGCTGCCGGTCCGCGACAAGGCCGCGGCGTTCGCGGGGCTCGCGCCGGACGCGCTCGCGCATGCGCTGCTGATCCGCTACGATCCCGGCGCCGGGATCGGCTGGCACCGCGATCGGCCGGGGTTCGAGCATGTTATCGGCATCTCGCTGGGCAACCCGGCGACGCTGCGTTTCCGCCGGCGCCGCCCCGGCGGGTTCGATCGCTTCGCCGCGCCGCTCGCGCCGCGCTCGATCTACCATCTCAGCGGCGAGGCGCGGCACCAATGGGAGCACAGCATCGCGCCGATGGACGTGCCACGTTGGTCGATCACCTTTCGCAGCCTTTCCGACAAAGACCGCGCGGTCAGTTCTGCGTCCTGACGGTCATCGCCGCGGCGCCACCGGCAAGCACGCCCAGTGCCAGCACCAGCAGCCACGGGGCATAGCCGGTCTTGTCCGGGCTGAGCGCGAGCGCGAGCAGCGGCGCGACCATCGCCGGCAGCGTGTTGGTGAGGTTGAGGATACCGAGATCGCGCCCGCGATGCTCCGGCGAGGGCAGCAGCTGCATTGCCAGCGCCGACTGCATCGCGAGGAACACCGACATGCCCGACACCGCCGCACCATAGCCGAGCGCCGCTACGGTCCAATCTGGCGCCGCGGCCATGATCAGGAGCCCGACTGCCATCAGCAGCGCGCCCGCGGCGAGCCATGGCTTGCGCCGCATGGTGCGGTCGGAGAGGCGTCCGGTGACGATCGTCAGCAGCAACGCGATGATCGTCACCGTCGCGAAGATCGCCGCCACCCCTTCGCTCGCTTTTTCGGCATGGTGCTTGTCCGGCACCTTCGCGCCCATCACCGCGATGAAGTAGAACAGACCATAAGTGGATAGGCCGTTGCCGGCGATCTGGACGAGCACGCGCGCGAGCCAGATGCGTGCAAAGTCCGCACGTCGGCGAACACGCAGGTTCTGCGGCGGCTCTGGCAGCGGCTCGCGGCGCTCGCGCATGAGCAGCAGCAGCGGCAGGACGAGACCCACGATGACCGTGCAGAGCAGCGCGTAGCGCAGGCCCTCGGTGCCGATGCTCTGGAGCGTCACCGCGACAGCGATCAGCGACGAAAAGGGATGCGCCGCGCCCATCAGTCCGGCGACGAGGCCTTTTTGCGCGTCGGGCACTTCGTCGGCCATGATCGCGCCGACGGGCGCAAACATCATGTTGATCGCGATCTGGAGCAGCGCGACCGCGCCGAGCATCGAGGGGCCGTCGCTGCTCCAGTGGAACAGCGCATAGGCGATGCACAGCAGGCCCAGCCCGGCGAGGATCCACGGCCGCCGCGTGCCCCGCGCGCGCCACGTGCGGTCGCTCAGCGCGCCGAAGACGAGATTGGCGACGCTGGCGATGGCGGCGCCGCCCAAAGCCGCGGCGCTGAGCAGCGCGACGCGGTTCCCGGGGTCGGCGACCGCGGTCACCTTGAGCGGTAGGAGCACCGAGACGAACGGAATGAAGCTGACGAAAAGCCCTGCATAGGCAAGTGCATAGAGAAGGATGAAGCCGCGGCCGGGCGAAATGAAGGGCATGGGCGGCCGAGCATCGACGCGGCCCGGCCCCGAGTCAACGCGGCGGCGCGGTCGAATCGCGGACAATGAAATCGAAGGGCAGCAGGTGCCGGCCGCTGCCTTCGAGATTCTTCGCCTTGGCCTCGATCAGCAATTCGGCGGCCCTTGCGGTCATCGCGGCGATCGGCTGGCGGATCGCGGTGAGCGCGGGCACGCTCATTCGCATTGTCGGCGTATCGTCGAAGCTGACGATCGACAGATCCCGCGGCACCGCCAGTCCGAGCGGTGCGGCGGCGTGGAGCACGCCCAGCGCGACTTCGTCACTGCTCGCCAGCACCGCCGTGGGCGGCTGATCGAGCGCTGCCAGCGCGGTCATGGCGCGCGTGCCCGCTTCGTAGGTGAAGTCGCCGGGCTGGAGATATTCGGGACGGACCGCGAGCCCCCTGCCCTCGATCGCGCCGCGGAAGCCGCGCAAGCGATCGCCGCTGATCGCGTACTCGGGATGCCCCTCGACATAGGCGATGCGGGTGTGGCCGAGATCGAGCAGATATTCGGTCGCGGCGCGCGCGGCCGCCTCGTCGTCCATATAGACTGCGAAGCCCTCACCCTCGCGGTGCGAGCCAAGCCGCGCGAAGGTGAGGCCGTTGCGATGGAGCAAATCGGTGATCCGCGCGTCGTCGCTGTGCGGCGGCGTCAGGACCACGCCGTCGGGGTGCAGCGCGGAGAGCGCGGCCTGGACCTGGGCCTCCAATTCATCCGAATGCGAATCGACCAGCTCGAAGAGCATGCGATAGCCATATTCGGCGCATTTGAGCATGCCGCCATAGAGCATCTGATCGACCCAGTCGTTGCCGCGTCGCGCCTGCCAACCTTCAAGCGTCGGCCGGCGATCGTTGAAGGCGAGGACGAGATAGGAGCGCGAGCCCCCAAGCCTCCGCGCGGCGAGGCTCGGCACGTAACCGAGCTTGTTGACTGCGTTCATCACGCGCTCGCGCATCGCCGGCGTGACGTTGGGGCCGTCGTTGATCACGCGCGACACCGTCTGGAACGAGACCCCCGCCTCGGCCGCGACGTCCTTGATCGTGATCGGACGCTTTCTCTGCATCAGCGCGCCGCAGCGGTCCGCGCGGGCTGGCCGAGATCGACCGCCTCAGCGCGGCAATGCGCGTCGATGAACTCCTGGTGCGTCGGCAGGGCGGACACCATTTGCCCGAGCTGCGTGCGGAGCTTCGCCATCGCCTCGAAGAGCCACGCCTCGTCGATGCGATCGACCAGCGGGTGATAGCTCGCCGGGTGCACGCCCATCCCCTCGAGCACCGATTGCCAGCTGACGGCGCGAAACAGCTCGTCGAGCCCCTCGCGCAGCACCCCGCTGGTGCGGAACAGCTCGATGCGCGCGTGCAGGCTGTCGGGGAGCTGCATGTCGCGGCACTTGCGCCAGAAAGGCGTGTCGTCGCGCTGCGTGGCGCAATAATGGAGCACGATGAAGTCGCGGATCTCGACATAGTCCGCGGTCATGCGGCGGTTATATTCGTCGGCGAGCCGCGGATCGCAGTGGCGATCGGGTAGATAGCGGAAGAAGAAATCCATGCCGCGATAGACGAGATGGATCGCGGTGGATTCGAGCGGCTCGATGAAGCCCGAGGCGAGGCCGAGCGAGAGCACGTTCCTGTGCCAGATCTTGTCGCGGACGCCGGTCTTGAACGGCACCACCATCGGCCCGGCGACGACATCGCCCTCGACCTGATCGAGCAGGATCCGGGTAGCCTCGTCGTCGGAGAGGAACTCCGAGCAAAAGACATGGCCGTTGCCGGTGCGATGCTGGAGCGGGATGCGCCAGCGCCAGCCGTAGTCCTGCGCCTGGGCGAGCGTATAGGGGCGCGGCGGTCCGACATTCTGCGTCTGCGCGGCGATCGCGCGATCGCAGAACAGCCATTCGGACCAGTCCTCATAGCCGACGCCGAGCGCTTTCTCGATCAGCAGCGCGCGGAAGCCCGAGCAATCGATGAAGAAGTCCGCGCTGACCTCGCGGCCGTCCTTGAGCGTCAGGGTGTCGACGAAGTCGCGATTGTCGAGCCGCACATCGGAGACGATTCCCTCGGTGCGCTTGACCCCGCGCGCCTCGGCATGCGCGCGCAAGAACTGCGCGACGCGTTTGGCATCGACGTGGAGTGCATAGGCCGCGCCGCCGATCGGTGTCTTCTGCGCCTTGAAGGGCAGCATGAACTTGCCCGCGCGCGCCATCTCGGCGGCCGGGGCGAAGTCCATCAATTCGAAGGGCTGGCCCGCCATCTTGGCCTTGAGCCAACATTGATAGAAGTCGCTGAGTTCGACCTGCTGGCCGATCGCGCCGAAGGGGTGGAAATAGCTCTCGCCCTTGCGGTGCCAGTCCTGAAACTCGATGCCGAGCTTGAAGCTCGCCTGGGTGGCGCGGACGAAATCCTGTTCGTTGATGTCGAGCCGGGCGATCAGCTCCATGAACGGCGGGATCGTCGACTCCCCTACCCCGATCGTGCCGATATCGTCGCTCTCGACCAGCTCGATCTCGAACAGCTTGCCCTTGAAATGGTGCGCCATCACCGCGGCGGCGATCCAGCCGGCGGTGCCCCCGCCGACGATGCAGACCTTACGAAGTGCGTCAGGCGCCCTCATGCTGCCCTCCCCTGCGCGGCGGCGCCGTCCATGATCTCGAGAAACTCCTGATGCGTGGGCGTATCGGCGACGGTGTCGCGCAGCGCGCGGCGCATCGCGGCGAGCGAGCGCGCGAGCTGGTCCGGATCGACGCCCGCGAGAGCGGGATCGAGGCCAGCGGGCAGATCCTCGAACCCGGCGTAGATGGCGAGCCAACTCGCGGGGGAGAACATCTCCCAGCGATAACGGACAAAGGCACCGCGCGCGCGCCAGAGCGCAAGCTTGGCATTCAAGCTGTCGGGCACCTCCATCTCGCGGCACGCCCGCCAGAAGGCGCCGCTGCGGCCATTGAGCTTGTAGTGGAGGATGAGGAAGTCGCGGACGCGCTCAATCTCCTCGGCCGATTGTTCGTTATATTCGGCGATCACCGCAGGATCGAAGGCCTTGTCCGGGAAGAGTTGCTTGAGCCGCTCGATGCCGGTCTCGATCAGCGCGATGCTGGTCGATTCGAGCGGCTCGAGGAAACCCGAGGCGAGGCCGAGACCGACGCAGTTCTTCGCCCAGGCGACGGCGCGGCGACCGGGAGTGAAGCGCAGGCGCCGCGGCTCCATGGTCGGCTTGCCAGGCACCGCGGCGAGCAGTTCCTCGCGGGCTTCGTCGTCGCTCTGGAAGCGGCTCGAAAAGACGAGGCCGTTGCCTTCGCGGGTGCGCAGCGGAATGCGCCATTGCCAGCCCGCGGTGCGCGCGGTGACGGTGGTGCACGCGGGCGGAGGCCCTGCCCGGTCGCTCTGCACCGCGAAGGCGCCGTCGCAGAGCAGCCAGTGCGACCAGTCCTGATAACCCACGCCGAGCGTCTCGCCGAGCAGCAGCGAGCGAAAGCCCGAGCAATCGACGAACAGATCGCCGGCGACGCTGGCGCCGCTGTCGAGGACGAGGCTCTCGATGAAGCCGTCCTCGCCGCGCTGCCGTACCTCGACGATGCGCGCGTCGATCCGGGTAACGCCCATCTTCTCGGCGAAGCGGCGCATATGCTGCGCGAACAGCGCGGCGTCGAAGTGCAGCGCCCAATCGAAGATGCCGAGCTGCGACCCCGGATCGGGCGCCGGCAAAGTGGCATGGCCCTCGCGCGCGAGCAGCACGCCGAGCGAATAATCGTCGAGCGCCGCGGGATCGCCGGCGGCGCGCGCCTTGAGCCAATATTGGTGGAAATCGATACCCTTCAGATCCTGCCCGAAGCGGCCGAAGGGATGGACGAAACTATGCTCGGGATGGAGCCAGTCGACGAAACGGATGCCGAGCTTGGCGGTCGCCTGACAGGCCTGCATCACTTGGGCGTCGGACATGCCGAGCTGGGCGTAGAAGCGCCGAATGGTGGGGATCGTCGCCTCGCCGACGCCGATCGTGCCGATATCCGAACTCTCGATCAGGGTGATGCCGACGCCCGTGCCGGCGAGATGCGCGGACAGGGCAGCCGCAGCCATCCAGCCGGCGGTGCCGCCGCCGACGATGACGACGCGCTGAATCGCGTCCGTTGCGCTTCCCCCATTCACCATGACCGTATCTGATCTTCTTGATTGCTGCACCGCAAGCGAAACCATCGCATCAGCGCAGCCGGGCCAAAAAATGAGCCGGCAGTCCGGGGAGGATCTGCCGGCCCAGGAGGGTTGGCTCTTAGAAGCGGGCGCGGACGCCCACCGAGTAACGCGGCTCGAACTCGTTCTGCGAGTGGAACTGCTTCGAGTCCTTGTCGAACTGGAAGTAGTAGCGCTCGATTTCGCCGAACAGGTTCGAGGCGTTGCCGTAGATCGCGAAATTCTCGTTGATGTTGAAGGTCACATTCGCGTCGACATACTGCGCCGTATCCTGGAAGATCGGGATATTGCCGAAGGTCGTCGCGAGACGCGGGGTACGATAGCTGTACGCCACGCGCACCTGCAGCAGATCGTCCTGATACCAGCCGATCAAATTGACCTGATGCTTCGAGTTGTCCGGGAAGGGCAACCGCTCGCCATCGAGGCCGATATCGGTCTGGCTGCTGTCCGAATAGGTGTAGTTCGCGTCGATACCGAAGTTGCTGAGCACGCCGCCGCGAACGAAGTCGTTGAACGAGATCTTCGCTCCCACTTCGACGCCCTTCAGCGAACCGCCCTCGCCCTGCGCCGGCTGGGTGACCGGAACGGTGCGGCGGATCACGCCGTCCTGATCCGGGAAGCGGCCGGTGTTGGTGGTGGCGGTCTTCACGAAGCTCTTGATGTCGAGCTTGAACAGGCTGACGTTGAACAGCGTCCCGCGGCCCAGATAATATTCGACCGCGAGATCGTAATTATTCGAGCGCCACGGGTTGAGGTACGGGTTGCCGCTCGAGCTGGCCCCGGTGACCTGACGGACGCCGAGCGGTGCCGCATCGGGATTTGCCGGGGTGGGCCCTTGGGAATCCGCCGTCGAGATCGTCAGACCGCCGCCGTAATTGCCCAGATCGAGCGGGATCATCGTCTTGGCGAACGATGCGCGAAGGCGCAGGTTCGACGTAACGTCGGCGCTGAGATTGATCGCCGGCAGGAAGTCGACATAGTCGCGACGCGTGACGGTATCGCCTTCGTCGGTGTTGGTGTCGCCATAGCTGCGCGTCGGCCCGGTGATGTTCTGCTTCACCGTCAGCTTGGTGTTGATGATCTTCGCACCGATCGCCGCACTGAAGATGCCGGTCTTGATCGAGGTGTTCAGATAGGCACTCTCCTCGACCAGATCGACGTCATAGGTGCGACCAGGGATAATCACTTCGTCCGCACCGCCGAATACGCGCTCATGGAACGCCTTGGCGTCGTCGAAGTCGTGCGGATCGGCGACCCAGAAGCCCGGGATGCCCGAACTCACCCCACCGAGATTGGTGAGGAAATAGACGTTGTTATAGGCGTTTAGCTTGGTCGGCTTGTTGACGGTATAACCCTGGAACACCGTTTGCGGGTTGGTCGCGCTGACCGGCAGCGCCGGGTTGAACGCCGGGTTCGACACCATCTCGCCCGCCTGGCAGCCGGCCTGATTCATCACCACGTCGATCGCCTTCCACTGCGCGGAGCAGCCGTCGGCATTGGTCGCGCCGTTGCCGGCATAGAAGTTCGAGAAGAGATGGAAGGCGCGGATCTGGACGCTGCGATCGCTGCGCCGGACGCCGACATCGACGCGCTTCAATGCGCCGAACAGCCCGTCATCGTCGAACTCATAGGAGCCGTCGGCCCGGAAGACGCCGAGATCCGAGCTGTTCTCCTGATTGCCTTCCGACGAGAAGGCGCCGACGGCATAGCTGTCGAGGTTCGCCATATAGTCGCTCAGCGGACGCGTGCCGAGGCCGCCGCTGACCGGGTTCTGGAAGCCGCTGAGCACCGGATGGTCGCCGCTGATGTCCAGATGGATCTGTGGGTTCTGGCCATAGCCGAGCGGGTTCGGATCGATATAACGCCCACCGGCCGAGCCAACCACGCCGTTGGTATAACGCGATGCGGGGAACTGCGACGCGATATTGGCGGGGTAGAAAGGCCCGCGCGTAGGATCGTTGGCGTCGCGGAACAGCGTGAAGGTGTTGGTCTGGCGCCAGTTGCTCATATCGCCCTGGACCTGCCCGTTGATGCTGCGGAAATTGGCGTCCGCGCGCATCGCCCGCGCCGAGAACTTGAAGTTGCTCTCGTTGTCGTAATCGAGCTGGAGGTTGTAGTTGGTCGCCTTCGACTTGGTCGTGCGATTGACCGTGAAGCTGTTCAGCCACCACACGTCGAGATTATATTCGTCGACGTCGAGCCAGGGCTGGCCGTTGCCGCCGACCTGCCCCGAATCCGAGGAGACCGTGGGATTGGTCCAGCCAAGGCCGCTCCAGCGGTTCGAGATGTTGATGCCCGCGGCGCGGTTGTGCTCGGTGAAGTCAGTGTGGAAGACCTCGCCGGTCAGCGTGAAGCCCTCGCCGAACTTGAGCTGCGCGGCGGCGTTGATGCCGAGGCGATCGCGCTCGACGACGCGATTGAAGAACTCATAACCGTGCGGCGCGATCCAGTTGGCGCCGCCGCCGCCCCAGTCGTTATTGCCGAACGGGCCACCGGCGATGCCGGCATAGTTGTTGCCGAGATTGGAATTGCTCTTCACCGCGGACAGCATCACGCCGAAATTGTCGCTGCGCCACGCGACGAGGCCGCTGACCAGATAGTCGTTCTTCTTGGTGTAGTCGCCGCGCGAATATTCGGCCTGACCCGAAACGGTGAGACCCGCGTCGAGATCGAACGGCCGCCGCGTGCGCAGATCGACCGTGCCCGAGATGCCCGAGAGCGCGTTGGTGGTGTCGCTCGACTTGAAGACGAGGACCTTGTTCATCAGCTGGGCAGGCAGATCGTTGAGGTTCGGACGCGCCTCGCCGAGGTTGCCCGGGCTCAGATATTGCTCGCCATTGAGCAGGGTGATGACCTGCGGCAGGCCGCGGATGTTGACATTGGTGCCCTCACCCGCGCTGCGCTGGATCTGGACGCCCGAGATGCGCTGGAGCGCGTCGACGATGGTCACGTCGGGCAGCTTGCCGATATCTTCGGCCGAGATCGCGTCGACGATCGCAGTCTCGTCGCGCTTGATGTCGATCGCAGCGCGCTGCGACGCGCGAATGCCGGTGACGAGGATTTCCTCGCCCTCCGTCGCGACCTGATCGTCCTGAGCGGCTGGCGCGGGCACTGCCTCCTGCGCCCATGCCGGCGCCACCATTGCGGTGGTAGCCAGCAGGCCCACGATCACTCCTGATAACCCCTTCTTCATTCTCTCTTTCCTCCCAAATTGCCTGGCGGAGCGTTCTCGCGCGCCCCGTCGCTCCAGGTATTGTCTTCCTCAGGGCGCCAACCGGCGCTCCCGCAATTCCGCCGTGCCGGTGAGCACCGGCTGGGCGGCATCCCGCGCGATCGACACGCGATAGATTCCCGGCGCGACCCGATAGCCGGGCAGCGCCACCTCATAGTCCGCGACGATGCGCGGCTCGGCAGTCAGCGTGACGCGACGGGTCTCGCCCGGCGCGAGCGTCACGCGCTCGAAGCCGGCGAGCCGCAGCGGCCGCGATCCGTCGCGCGGGGCGACGTAGAGCTGGGGAACGTCGGCGCCGGCGCGTTTGCCGCGATTGGTGACGTCGAAGCTGACGCGCAGGCTGTCGCCGCCCTCGATACGGAGCTTCGTATAATCGAAGCGCGTGTAGGAAAGTCCGTGGCCGAAGGCGAAGAGCGGCTTGTGGCCCTGGCGGGCATACCAGCGATAGCCGACGTCCGAGCCTTCGCGATACTGGACTTCGAACGGCTTGATCGCCCGGGCATCCTCACCACGCTTCGGATCGGCGAGCACTTGCTCCATGCCCGGTACGGCCGGACGCGGCGCCTGCGACGAGGCGGCGGGAAAGGTGATCGGCAGCCGGCCCGAGGGATTGACCTCGCCGAACAACACGCGCGCGATCGCCTCGCCGCCGCGCTGGCCGGGATACCAGGCCGCGAGCACCGCGGGGACGCGATCGATCCACGGCATCAGCACTGGCCCGCCCGTGGTGAGCACCACCGCGGTCTTCGGATTGGCGGCCGCGACCGCGGCGATCAGCGCGTCCTGATTGCCCGAAAGCGCGATGCCTTCGGGGTCCTCGGCCTCGGTGGTCCATTGGGTGGCGACGACGATTGCGATGTCGGCACCGCGCGCGGCAGCCGCTGCGGCGGCGGGATCGCTGCCGTCGACGAACTCGACCTGTGCTTTTGACGCCAACGCGCGGATCGCGAGCAGCGGCGACGAGCTATGCCAGGTGGTGCGCACGAACGACGCAGCGGCGCCGCCTTTGAGCGGAATCTCGATCGGCACGCCACCGACCGAACGGACCTGGCTCGAACCGCCGCCCGAGAGCACGCCGACATCGGCATGACCGCCGATCAGCGCGATGCGCTTCGCCGACTTCGCCAGCGGCAACACGCCGCGCTCGTTCTTGAGCAGGACGATGCCCGCCTCGGCGGTGCGCTGGGCGACTTCGGCGTTGCGGGCATAGTCGATCGACTGCGGCGTCTCGACAACCGGGGCGTCCATCACCCCGGTAGAGAAGGCGCCGAACAGGATACGGCGGACCATGTCGTCGAGGCGTGCTTTGGGCAGTTCGCCGCTCTCGATCGCCTTGCGCAGATCGGCGCGGAAGAAGGGGTGCGTATCGAGTTCGCCGCCCGATTGCTGATCGAGCCCGTTGCGCGCGGCCTTGACGGTCGAATGGACCGCGCCCCAATCGGACATCACCCAGCCGCGATAGCCCCAATCGCCCTTGAGCACGCGATTGAGCAGCCAGTCATTCTCGCAGGCATAGTCGCCGCCGACGCGATTGTAGGCGCACATCACCGAGCCGGGTTGACCCTTCTCGATCGCGATGCGGAAGGCGAGCAGATCGCTCTCGCGGAACGCCGCCTCGTCGATCCGGGCGTCCATGACGAAACGGCCGGTCTCCTGCGCGTTGAGCGCGAAATGCTTGATCGTCGAGACGATGTGGTTCGACTGGATGCCGCGGATCGATTCGCCCGCCATCAGCCCGGCGAGCAGCGGATCCTCGCCCAGATATTCGAAGTTGCGGCCGCCCCAGGGATCGCGCGTGAGATTGATGCCGCCGGCGAGCATCACGTTGAAGCGCTTGGCGCGCGCCTCGCTGCCGATCATCGCGCCGCCGGCATAAGCGAATGCGGGATCGAAGGTGGCGGCGAGCGAAAGGCCCGAGGGGAGCGCGGTGGCGACGTCGCCCTTGCGCTGCTCGACCTGGTTGGCGACGCCGAGGCTGGCATCGGTCTCACGCAGCGCGGGGATACCGAGCCGCGGGATCGCGGGCTGGTGGCCGGCCGACGGAATCAGGTCCGCAGGCGCGGCCGGATCCTTCGCCAGCGGCGGGAACCAAGTGTAGACGAGACTCAGCTTCTCTTCGAACGTCATCGCGGCGAGCAGCATCTCGGCGCGGGCGGCAGGCGGGAGGCTGGCGTCGCTCCAGGGACGCGAGAGGGGTGCCGTCTGCGCGGCGGGCGCAGTCGAACCTTCCGGCTCGCGCGCCTGCACCGTCGCGGCGGTCAGCATGGCGATCATCGCGATCGGACGCGCGACGCTCGCAAAACTCGCAACCATTGCCACTCGTTTCCCCCTCGTCGCCGCGGGCTTGCGGCGGCAGCTTTCGTTCAGAGGGGAGCGGCGGACCGGAACTGACAACGCTGTCCAAGTCGTGACCGAATCAAGGCGACGCGCACGCATGGCGCAATCGCGATCGCCTTCCAACACCCCTCATTTTCCGAAGTCTATCGCTTCGGATGTGGGGGTTAGAGCATAAATTGAGAGCGTTCTCAAGAACGTTCTCACGGATCGTTTTCAGCTTCCTTGCAAGGCTCTCCAATTCCGCCGCGCCCTCGACTTGGAGGGCCGGGATCTCGGCGGCTCGCGCGCCGGTCTCCCAAATCTCTCTGGTTTTACGCGGGCTTGGTTGTAGTGTCGGGACGGACGACGGGGAGCCGAAGGGACGGGTTTCACGGCCGATGGCGAGGCACAAGGCGGACGCGAAGAATGGCGGCGACGCGATCGCGCGGCGCTACGCTTTGCTCGCCGATCTCGCCGACCGTTTTCGCGACCTCGAGGATCCGGACGCGATCGCCTATGCGGCGGCGGAGATGCTCGGGCAGCGGCTGGCCGTGAGCCGGGCCGGCTATGGCACGATCGACAAGCAGGCCGAGACGATCCGAATCGAGCGCGACTGGAACGCGCCAGGGGTGCCCAGCCTCGCCGGCACGCTCCATTTCCGCGACTATGGCAACTATATCGACGACCTAAAGGCGGGTCGCACAGTTGTCGTCGCCGACGCCGATCTCGACCCACGCACCGCCTCCTCCGCGGCGAGCCTCAAGGCGATCGGCGCCCAGTCCTTCGTCAACATGCCGGTGACCGAGCAGGGTGGGTTCGTCGCCCTGCTGTTCCTCAATCACGATAGAGCGCGGGCATGGAACGAGGACGAGCTCGAGCTGATCCGCGACGTCGCGGAAAGGACGCGCAATGCCGTCGCGCGGCGCGAGGCGGAGCAAGCGCTCCAGAAGAACGAGGCGCGGCTGCGCTTCCTCGATACGCTGGCCAGCGCGACCGCGCATGCCCGCAACGCCGATCAGGTGATGGCGGCCACGACGCGAATGCTGGGCGAACGGCTGGGCCTGTCGGATTGCGCCTATGCCGACATGGAATCCGACGAGGACATGTTCAACATCCGCGGCGACTGGTACGCAGCCGACGCGCGGAGCATCGTCGGGCGTTACAGCCTGGCGCGCTTCGGCGGGCTCGCGGTCGCCTGTCTGAAGAGCGGCCACCCGCTGGTGCTGGACGACGTCGCGCAGCTGGGCGAGGACGGCGCGCACGCCTTTCTCGACATCGGCATCCGCGCGACGATCTGCCTGCCCTTTCTCAAGGAGGGCCGCCTCACCGCGCTCATGGCGATCCACGATTCGAACCCGCGCCACTGGACCGCGGACGAACTGGGGCTGCTGCGCGAAGTGGCCGAACGCAGCTGGGCGCATGTCGAGCGCGTCCGCAGTGAGGCGGCATTGCGCGAAAGCGAGGGTCGACTGCGGCTGGCAGTGGAAGGGGCGCGGATCGGCACCTGGGATTGGGATCTCGTCCGGATGCGCGGCAGCTGGTCGGCGCGCACCTGCGAGATCATGGGCGTCGAGAACGGCGACGACCTGACCCCCGAGCAGCGGGTCACCGCGATCCATCCCGAGGATCGCGAACGCGTGACCGGGATCGTCAGCCGGCTGATCAAATCGGGCGATCAGTTCTCGACCGAGTATCGCATCATTCGCCCCGACGGCGGAGTACGCTGGATCGCTTCGCGCGGGATCGTCCAGCGCGACGCGACCGGACGCGCGTACCGCACCACCGGGATCGTCCGCGACGTGACCCAGCGGCGCGCGGCGCAGGAGGCATTGAAGGCACTCAACGAGACGCTCGAGCAGCAAGTCGCCGAACGCACCGCCGAACGCGACCGGATGTGGCGATTGAGCGGCGATCTTTTCCTCGTGGTCGGACGGCGCTGGGAGATCCGCGCGGTCAATCCCGCGCTCGGCCCGCTGCTCGGCTACGCACCGGCGGAGATTTTGGGGCAACGTTTCGCCCGCTTCATCCACCCCGAAGAACGCGACAGCGTGGCGCTGGCGATCCGCGCGGCGGCGACGGGGCCGCTGCGCGATTTCGTTGCCCGGCTGCGTGCGAAGGACGGATCTTGGCGGCGCTTCGCCTGGACCGCAGCGCCCGGCGAAGGCGAGGCCTATGTGATCGGCCGCGACGTGACCGGGGAAGCCGAGCGGCGCGAGGAACTCGAACGCGCGCAGGACGCGCTGCGCCAGGCGCAGAAGATGGAATCGCTCGGCCAACTGACCGGCGGCGTCGCGCACGATTTCAACAATCTGCTGACTCCGATCATCGGCAGCCTCGATCTGCTGTGCCGCAAGCCCGGTGCAAGCGAGCGCGAGCAGCGGCTGATCGGCGCCGCGCTCGAATCGGCCGAACGCGCGCGCACCCTGGTCCAGCGGTTGCTCGCCTTTGCCCGGCGCCAGCCGCTCCAGCCGGGCCCGGTCGACCTCGGCGCGCTGATCCATGGCATGTCCGAGTTGATCGCGAGCACCTCGGGACCGCAGATCAAAGTGAGCGTCGACGTGGCCGAGGCGCTGCCGCCGGCGCTCGCCGACGCCAACCAGCTCGAGATGGCGATCCTCAACCTCAGCGTGAACGCGCGCGATGCGATGCCCGATGGCGGGCGGCTGACGCTCGCCGCATCGAGCGAGACGATCGACGCCGAGCACCGCTCCGAGCTGCCGCCCGGGCGCTATGTACGGCTCAGTGTCGCCGACAGCGGCGAAGGCATGGACGAAGAGACGATGGCGCGGGCGATCGAGCCCTTTTTCTCTACCAAGGGGATCGGCAAGGGCACGGGATTGGGCCTGTCGATGGTTCACGGCCTGATCTCGCAGCTGGGCGGCGCGATGCTGCTTTCGAGCAAGCCGGGGCTCGGCACGCTGGTCGAGCTATTCCTGCCGGTCGCGGATAGCCCGGCGGCGGCGACGGACAAGCGTGCCTTGCGCCCCCTCGGCGGCGCGGCGGGCGTGGTGCTTCTGGTCGACGACGAGAGCCTCGTGCGTGAAGCTACGGGCGAATTGCTGCGCGATCTCGGCTATCAGGTCGTCGAGGCGCAAAGCGGGCGCGATGCGCTGGACTATCTCGCCGACAATTCGGTCGACCTGCTCGTCACCGACCATCTGATGCCCGGAATGAGCGGCACCGATCTGGCGCGGACCGTCCGCGAGTTGCACCCCGGAGTGAAGACGCTGATCGTCTCGGGCTATGCCGAACTCGAAGGGATCTCGCCCGATCTGCCGCGGCTCGCCAAGCCGTTCCGGCAGGAAGAACTGGCCGAGAGCCTTGCCCGGCTGAAATAGCGATCGCCGTGCCGCCATTGCTTGATCGCCACGGCGTCCGGCGGCAGAGAGCGTCGTCATAACAGGTCCGGATCCCAGCCGCGCCCGGAGAGGAATGCGCATGTCGAAAATCGCGACGCGGCGGTGACGGGCTCTACGTGTCACTCCGGCGGAAAAGTGGGCAAAGCCCGCTTGGTCCTGTTCGCTTTCGGGGACTTCGCGTTCAATCTCTACTGGCAGAGCATCATGCTCTTCCTGCTCTTCTACTATACCGACGCGCTCGGGCTGCCGATGAAGACCGCGGCGGCGATCTACACCGCGGCGTCGATCTGGGACGGGATCGCCAGCTTCATCGCCGGCGAAGTGACCGATCGGCGGCCGCCCAAACGGGGCTACGGCCGCGTGCTGGTCCTCGGCAGCCTGCCGCTCGGGCTTGCCTGCATCCTGACCTACGCGCCGCTCGGTACGGGCCCTGTCGGGCTCGCGCTGGTGGTGATCGGGCACCTCCTCTTCCGGACCGCTTATGCGGCATTGAACGTCCCCTATCTGGCGATGGGCGCGCGGATCAGCGTCGATAGCAGGGACCGCGCATTCGTCGCGGGCGCGCGGATGCTTTTCGGGACGCTCGCCTGGGTAGTGGTGGCGCGGGGCACGGTGCCGATCGGGATCTGGCTCGGCGGCGGCGCGGTGGCGGCGCAGGGCTATCTCTGGGCGGCGGTGCTGTTCGCGGTGCTGGGCACGGCGATCCTGATGCTGGTGGGCGCAACCTATCGCGAGGGCGCCGCTCCTGCCGCCCCTGCTCCGCCCTCGGTGCGCGCAAGCCTCGCCAGCCTCGCCGCCAACCGCGCCTTTGTGACGCTCAACCTCGCGATGATGGCGATGATCGTCGCGGTGACCGTGCTCAACAAATCGGTGCTCTATTATTTCAAATATTTCCTCGGCAGCGATGCCGCCGGGCAGAGCGCGCTGGCGTGGATGGGGGTGGTGAGCGCAGTCGCCGTACCTTTGTGGATGCTGCTTCAGCGGGTGCTGGGCACGCGGACCCTATGGTTTGTCGCGGCGGTGCTGAGCATGGCCGGGCTAACCTTGTTCGCCGCCGTGCATATCGATCGGCCACTGGCGATGCAGTTGTTCCTCGTGAGCATGCAGGCGGTGATCGTGGGCTTGCATTTCGCCTTCTGGGCGATGCTGCCCAACACGATCGAATATGGCGAGCAGGCGACGGGGCTGCGGGTCGAGGGCGCGGTGTTCGGTGCGGCGGCCTTGCTCCAGCGCGTCGCGATCGGGCTGGCTACGGCGATCCTCGGGCTGGGGTTCGACAGCGCCGGCTATGTCGCCAATGTCCAGCAGAGCGAAGCGACGCTCGCGGCGATGCGCTGGACAATCGCGCTGGTGCCGCTCGGCGCGCTGGCGCTTTCATGCGGGCTGATGCTGCTCAACCCGCTCGGCAAGGGCGCGCATGCACGGATCGTGAAGGGGCTGGAGCGGTGACTTTAAATCCTCCCCCGCTTCGCGAGGGAGGATTTTGGGGGTCACCCCTTCACCAGCTCGAACTGGGCATGGACGCCCTCCGCCTCCGCCGACGGTGCGATCCAGACGTCGAAAGTACCGGGCTCGACCGTCGGCTTGTTGTCACGGCCGTAGAAGAGCAGCAACGCGCGGTTGAGCTTGAAGGTCACTGTTTCGGACTGGCCGGGAGCCAGCTTGATCTTGCGGAAGGCCTTCAGCTCGCGCACCGGGCGGGTGATGCTCGCGGCGCGGTCGTGGATGTAGAGCTGAACGACTTCCTCGGCGGCACGAGTGCCGCGGTTGCTGATCGCCGCGCTGACACTCAGCTCGCCGTCCCACGCCAATGTCGGTGCGGCCTGGAGGTTCGCATACTCGATCTTGCCGTAGGTCAGGCCGTGACCGAACGGATAGAGCGCCTTGTTCGGGATTCCGCGATAATGCGCCTTGTATGGCTCGAGCTTGTCGTCCGACGGGTTCGGGCGGCCGGTCGGCTTGTGCGCATAGTAGAAGGGCTGCTGGCCCGGCGAGCGCGGGAAGCTGCAGGGCAGACGACCCGCCGGGCCATATTCGCCGAACAGCACGTCGGCGGTGGCGTTGCCGCTCTCGCTGCCGAGGAACCAGGTGACGAGGATCGCCGGCGCATTGGCGACGGCGCCCTGCAGCGCGAGCGCGCGGCCGTTCTTGAGCACCACAACCACCGGTTTGCCCGTTGCGGCCACGGCCTCGGCGAGCGCCTGTTGCGGTGCCGGCACGACGATCTCGGCGCGCGACTGCGCCTCGCCCGACATGTTCTCGCTCTCGCCGATCGCGAGCAGCACGATGTCGGCGGCCTGGGCCGCGGCGACCGCAGCCTCGATCCCACCGGGCATCGCTTCCTCGACGCCCGAACCGGCAGTGACGGTGACATTGTTCTTGTCCGCGACTGCGGCGCGCACGCCCTCGGCGAGATCAACGGCATAGTCCTGGCCGCCATAGACCACCCAAGGGCCGTTGAGATCGTGCTTTCCCGAGGCAAACGGGCCGATGATCGCGATCTTCTTGCCCGATTTTGGCAGCGGCAGCAGATCGCCTTCGTTCTTGAGCAGCACGATCGACTTGCGCCCCGCCTCGCGCGACAGCGCCAGCGCGGGCCTCGTACGCGAACGCGCCTTCTCGCGCTTCAGATCGATGCGGCGGAAAGGATCCTCGAACAGCCCCAGCGCCGCCTTGACCGCGAGCACTTTCCGAACCGAATCGTCGAGCCGCGCCTGCGGGACTTCGCCGGCCTCCACCAGCTCGGGCAGATGCTTGCGGTAGAATCCGCTGGTCATGCTCATGTCGACCCCGGCGAGGAAGGCGAGCTTCGCCGCCTCACGCGAGTCCTTGGCGAAGCCGTGGTCGATCATCTCCATGTCGCCGGTGTAATCGGAGACGACGAAGCCCTCGAACCCCCATTCGCCGCGCAAGATGTCGCGCATCAGCCACTCATTGCCGGTCGAGGGAATGCCCGAGATCTCGTTGAACGAGGCCATGAACGTCATCACGCCGGCATCGAGCGCGGCGCGGAATGGCGGCAGATAGATTTCGCGCAGCGTGCGCTCGGAGATGTCGACGCTATTGTAGTCGAGCCCCGCCTCGGCCGCGCCATAGGCCGCGAAATGCTTGGCGCAGGCCATCATCGCGTCGATCGCCTTCAGGTCCTTGCCCTGGAAGCCGCGGACGCGCGCCGCCGCCATCAGCACGCCGAGATGCACGTCTTCGCCCGCGCCCTCCATCGTCCGGCCCCACCGCTGATCGCGGGCGATGTCGACCATCGGCGCGAAGGTCCAGTCGATACCCGAGGCGGCGCCTTCGTAGGAAGCCATGCGCGCGGTGCGTTCGGCGAGATCGGGCTCGAAGCTGGCGGCCTCGCCCACCGGCACGGGGAAGATCGTGCGGTGGCCGTGGATCACATCGGCGGCGAAGAGCAAGGGGATCTTGAGTCGCGATTCCTTCATCGCGACGGTCTGCATCTGGCGCGCCATCTCGGCGCCATTGCCGTTGAACACGCCGGCGAGCTGCATCTGGCGCACTTCCTCGAGCTGCTGCTCAAAGCCGGGCGCATTGCCGGCCGGATTGAGCGCGGTCGCGACGCCGCCGCTCCACGCCGCGGGCATGATGGTGAGCTGGCCGGCCTTTTCGGCGAGCGTCATCTTCGCGATCAGCCCGTCGACAAAGGCGGGCACCGGCAGCTGCGCAGCGGCCTGGAGCAAAGCGCGCGCCGGGCTGGAGACCCAAGCCGCGACCGCGCCTGCTCCGAGCAGCGCCGCGCGTCGCGAAATCTTGGTGTCGAGCATTTCAATTCCTCTCCGTGAAGGGCACGCCCCAACCTGGCGCGGCAAGCGACTCACGGGCTCCGCACGCAACTTTTTTGCTTGTTGCGACATCCCGTAACCGGTTACATAACCTTTGCCGGGCGAGGATTGCAATCGCCCTCGCGGTCTGAAACGTAGGAAACATGCGCGGGACCGGGAGCAGGAGGAAAATGGGCGAGGCCACTATCCGCGATGTCGCACGCCGCGCCGAGGTTTCGGTCGCATCGGTGTCGCGCGCGCTCAACGGCCTCAACAATGTCCGCGGCGAGACGCGCGAGCGGATCATGACGGCCGCCAAGGAGCTCGGCTACGTCCCTCATGCCGGCGCGCGCAGCCTGAGCCTCGCGCGCGCGCATGCGATCGGCGTCGTCCTTCCCGATCTGCATGGCGAATTCTTTTCCGAATGCGTGCGCGGCATGGACCGCGAGGCGAGCCGGCGCGGCTATGTGCTGCTGCTCTCGAACATGCACGACGACAGCGAGCAGTCCGCCGCTGCGCTGCGCACCATGCGCGGTCGGGTCGACGGGCTGCTGGTGATGGCGCCGCATATCACGCCCGAATCGCTCGAGCGCGCGCTGCCGGCAGCGCTGCCCGCCGTGCTGATCAACGCGCCGGGCGAAGTCGCCTCACGGCCTTCGCTCCGGCTCGACAACGCCGCCGGCGCGCGGGCGATGGTCGAGCATTTGCTGGCGGGCGGCTATCGCCACATCGTCCATGTCGCCGGCCCCGAGAGCAACGTCGATGCGCAGGAGCGCTTGCGAGGCTTCCGCGATGCGCTGGCCGAGCTGGCGCCCGAGATGTCGGTGCGAATCATCGCGGGCGACTTCAACGAAGCGGCGGGCGAAGCGGCGGCGCGACAGATCCTCTCGAGCGACGCGCCCTGCGATGCGGTATTCGCCGCCAATGACATGATGGCGATCGGTTGCCTCCACACGCTGCGCCAGGCCGGCAAGCGCGTGCCCGAGGACATCGCAGTGGCCGGCTTCGACGACGTGCCGCTCGCGCGGTATCTCGCGCTCACCACGATCGAGGTGCGCATCGCCGAGATCGGCGCGCGCGCGGTCTCGCGACTGATCGACATGCTCGAGGGCAAGGGCCCGGGAGGCGGAGTCGAGCTCTACGAGCCCGAACTGATCGCGCGCGCTACCACCGCCGCACGCATCCGCGCGACGGCGAATGATTGACCGCTCTCCTCTCTTCGCGAGGTGGACGATGCAGGCCATGGCGCGCTTTTCGCGTGCCGTGAATGTAACCGGTTTCAAAACACCCCTCCTGGGAGGCGGCGTCTCCTGCGCCGCCTCCCGCTTTTTTTGGGGTATAGGACAGACATGATCGATCGACGCACGCTCCTCACCCGCTCCTCGTTGCTCGCAGCGACGGCGGTCCTCCCCGCCTGCACTCCCACTGCCCGGCCCGGCGGGGCGCCCGCGGGCAACGCCCTTCCCGCATTCTACGAAGACATTGAGGAGCGGACTTTCCGCTGGTTCTGGGAGACGGTGAACCGCAAGAATGGGCTGGTGCCCGATCGCTGGCCGACACCGAGCTTCTGCTCGATCGCCTCGGTGGGCTTCGGATTGACCGCGTACCCGATCGGCGTGGAGCGCGGCTGGTGCACCCGTGCCGAGGCGCGCGACCTCACGCTGACCACGCTGCGCTTCTTCTGGAACGCGCCGCAGGGTCCCGAGCCAGCGGGCAAGACCGGCTACAAGGGCTTCTTCTACCACTTCATCGACATGGAGAGTGGCGAGCGCTTCCGCGACGTCGAACTCTCGAGCGTTGACACCACGCTGTTGCTGATGGGCGTGCTGTTCGCCGGGCGCTATTATGATCGCGACGATCCCGCCGAGGCCGAGATCCGCAAGCTGGCCCAGGCGATCTATGCGCGTGCCGACTGGAACTTCTTCCGCGCGGACGGCCGCAAGCCGGTGTCAATGGGCTGGCACCCCGAGCGGGGGCTGATCCCGGCGAGCTGGACCGGCTTCAACGAAGGCATGTTCGTCTATGTGCTCGGTCTCGGCGCGCCCGAGCATCCGCTGCCGGCCGATAGCTGGGAGGCGTGGACTTCCACTTATCCGCGCTCCTGGCGCGGCGAAGGCGCCACGCGCCACCTCGCCTTCGCGCCGCTGTTCGGCCACCAATACAGCCATATCTGGGTTGATTTCCGCGACATCCAGGATCGGGTGATGCGCGAGGCCGGGCTCGACTATTTCGAGAACAGCCGACGGGCGACGTTCGCGAACCGGGCCTATTGCGCCGCCAATCCCAAACGCTGGGACGGCTGGTCGAAAGAGGTCTGGGGTCTCACGGCCTGCGACGGACCGGGCAATTACGAGCGGCCGTTCAAGGGCGAGAAGCGCGAGTTCTTCGGCTATGCCGCGCGCGGGCCGCTCGGCCAGCCCGACGAGCGCGACGACGGCACGCTCGCGCCGACCGCCGCGCTCGGTTCGCTGCCCTTCGCGCCCGAGATCGTGATCCCCTGCGCCGAGGCCCTGCGCCGCGAACATGGCGACCGGCTCTATGGGAAATACGGCTTCCTCGACTCATTCAACCCGAGCTTCCGCTTCACCGATGTGCGGCTGGAGACAGGCACGATCGATCCGGTGCACGGCTGGTACGCTAAGGACCATCTCGGCATCGATCAGGGTCCGATTCTGCTCCAGGCTGCCAACTACCGGAACGACTTCGTCTGGCGGCACATGCGCGAGGAGCCGGCGATCCGGCGCGGGCTGACACTGGCGGGGTTCACCGGAGGATGGCTCGCCGGCTGAACCCGGGTCAGGCGGCGCAGGCCTCGATACGCCAGCACGCCGCGGTGAAGCGCACCTCACCCTTGAGAACATAGGCCTCGAACGCCGCCCGGACCGTTTCGACGATGCGTTCCCGGGCGGATGCATCGACCTGATCGATCACCCGGCCCAACGGTCCGAGTCTGGTGAAATAGCCCGCCAGCTCGGTCTCGGGCATTACGCAGCCGACGTCGAGCGGGCGAATCACGATATCGCGCCATCCGCCCGCGCCAAGGATCGCGCGGACGCGGTCCGGGTCGGCAAAACCGAACTGGCCCGGCGCGTTCGGGTCGCGTGCGGGGAGACAAGGCAGAAGCGGCGCGGCGGCGCGCTCGGCGGTGGTCATGAATGGATTGTCCCCGGCGCTGCGCCAGACGATCAGGTCGAGTGCGGCGGCAGCGTGCGCGCCGCCGCGCAGATTGGCGAAGGCCGCGACCGGATCGGCGAAGAACATGACCCCGAAGCGCGACACGATCCGGTCGAAGCGTCGTGCTTCGAGGTCGTGGCTCTCGGCGTCAGCGACGATGAAATCGGCCCCTACGCCTTCTCGATCCGCGCGAGCGTGCGCCGCCTCGATCATCGGCGCGGAAATATCGACGCCCGTACAACGCGCGCCGTTCCCCAACGCCCGCGCGATCGCGACCGTCGTGCTGCCGGTACCGCAGCCGATATCGAGCACGTCGCGCGCCGATTGCGCCACGGCACCCTCGACGAGCAACTCCTCGAACGGCGCGAACAATTGATCGAGCAGATCCTGCCCATCGACCCAGGCGCGCCCGGCGCTCCCGTTCCACAGCGTGGCCTGATCCTCCTGCGCTTCTGCCTGCATGTCCGCCTCCTTTGCTTGCGATTCGCGAGTCCAGGCGCCATCGTGCCACTTCAAGTCGACTTGAGGTCAAGGCCATGCGCGATCTCGATATTGCGGAAGTGGCGCGGCGCACCGGGATACGTGCCTCGGCGCTGCGGCACTATGAGGAAAAAGGGCTGATCGCCTCGATCGGACGGCGCGGGCTGCGCCGGCTCTACGATGCTGAAGTGCTCGATCGGCTGGCGTTGATCGCGGTCGGCCGGGCGGCGGGCTTCTCGCTCGACGAGATCGCCGGCATGTTCGGACCGCGTGGCCCCCAGATCGACCGCCAGATGCTCGCGGACAAGGCCGACGCGATCGACGCGACGATCCGCAAGCTTGGGGCGATCCGCGACGGGCTGCGCCACGCCGCCGCCTGCCCCGCACCGCGCCATATGGAATGCCCGACCTTCCAGCGGATCCTGCGCGGGGCAGTCAACCCAGGGCGCGGGCGAAAGCGCGCCGCGTTCGGAAAGATCGCGGTCTAGCGCGCGCTTTCAGCAAGCGCCGCACGCATCTGTGCGACGACCGCGCTGTCGGTCTCGCGGCGGGGGCCCGTCGCGAAGCCGAGCCGCATACTGGCTGCATCGGGCTCGGGGCCGTTGCGGCTCGCCGAGCCGTGCACCTCGCGCACGCCCGTCTCCGCGACGAGGCGCGCGACGTTGGCGGGCGTAACGCCCGATCCCGCCATGATCGATATGCGCTCGCCGGCCGCGGCCACCATCGCGGCGAGCGTCGACGCGCCTTCCACCGCCGACCGCGCGCCGCCCGAGCTCAGGATATGATCGTAGCCCAGCGCCACCGCCTGCCCCACCGCGACGACCGGATCGGGCACGCAATCGATCGCGCGGTGAAGCACGATCGCCCCGCCCTGCGCGGCATCGCGGAAGCGCGCCAATGCCTCGCGGTCGAGTGTACCGTCGGGCCGGAGTGCGCCGACGACGACACCGGCGGCGCCCTGCGCGAGCGCGAGGCGGATCTCCTCGACCATCAGCGCCGCCTCGCCTTCCGCAAGCACGAAGCTTCCCGCGCGAGGGCGAATCATCACATGGGTGACACAGCCGCTGCGTACCGCCTCGGCGATCAGCGCGGCCGAGGGCGTCAGGCCTCCCAGCTCGAGCGCCGCACATAGTTCGAGCCGGTCCGCGCCCCCGGCGACGGCGGCTGCGAGCCCAAGGGAATCATCGACGCAGATTTCGAGAAGCGGGAGCATGGCCCCGCTCCTAGGCAAGAGCGGCGTGGCGGGAAAGAGCGGACTAGTCGATCCGCACCGGCTTCGAGCGCTTCGACACGCCATTCTCGTCGAACGCCTCGAGGGCGACCCAATAGCCCTGCCCCTTGTTGAGAGCGCGCAGCTCGAGCGTCGTGCCCTGATCGGCCCAGCGCTGATAGTTGAGCGTCAAGCGGTCGGGGCGGATGCCCCAAAGGACATTGTAGCCGACCGCGCCCTTGACCGGCCTCCATGCGATATGCGCGTTGCGTTCATCGCTGTCGCGCTTCGCGGTGACGACCGCAGGCATTGCAGGGGCCCTGCCGCCGGCCGAGCCGAATACGCGGATATCGCTGATCGCGAGGTTGGCGGCGCCAACATGGCCATGGACATAGCGGACATAGCGCGCGTTCACCGGGGCGGGCAGCTCGATATAGGCATTGGGGCGATCGCGGCGCGGCCCTTCGGTCTGCGCCAGCGGCGACCAGCGCGTGCCGTCGAGCGAGGATTCGAGCGCGAACTCGGTGTAGATGTCGTCCGCATCGGCGAAGCGGTTCGACTTATAGTCGGCATAGTTGACCTGCAGCGCGCGCAAGGTCCTCGGCCCGCCGAGATCGAGCGTCAGCGTCTCTCCCGACCTGTTGGCGCCGGCAACCCAGAAGGTCCTGGGGTTCTCGTCAGTGACCCTTTCTGCGCCGAACTCGCCCATCGTCGTCGAGGCGGTGGCGGTTTTTTTGTAGGAGAGCAGCATCCAGCCGGTGAACAGGCTCTCGGGATCCGCAACTTTCGATGTCGCGGCATAGTGCGGGAAGTCGCCGAAGCGCGACGAGGCGGCCATCTGGCCGTCGGGATAGAAGTGGACCGGATACATCACGATCCGGCGTTCCATGCCCCAGTTATAGCCGATCCAGCTGGTGCCGCTGTTCCACCAATTGCCGTGCCGGTCCTCGAAGGTCGAGCCGTGCCCCGCTCCCTGTGCGAAGCCGCCGGGGCGATAGGCGACCGGATTCCACGGCGCATAGGTGAAGGGGCCGAGCGGACTCTCCGAGACATAGGTGCCGTTGGCATAGGCGTTGAACTCGGATCCCGGCGCGCCGTACTGGAGATAGTAGCGGCCGGCCTGCTTCGTCATCCAAGCGCCCTCCATATAGGAGGGGCTCGGCTTGCCCGGCGCCCAGCAGGCGCAATGATCCTGGCCGAAACGCTCCCAGCCATGGAGATCGGGATGCAGGCTGAGCATGGGCTTGGCCTGGCTCTGGTAGATCAGCCGGCCGTTCTCGAACGCGATCCTGGCGCCGTACATCGGGAAGATGTTGGATGAGCCCCAATAGAGATACCATTGGCCGTCATCGTCCTTGAACAGCGCCGGGTCCCACGGGCCGGGAGGGATCTCGCCGGGCTTCATCTCCTCGGGCGCCTTGTTGGTCGCGCCCGGAAGCGGCGGCATGCGGCGAACGAGGAAATCGAGCCGGCCGGTTTCGGGCGCGTCGGTGACGAGGATCGATTCCGGCTCCATCATCGAGGGCTGGATGAGGATGCGTTCGCCGTCGGACCAGACCGCGGGCGCGACGATACTGTCGAACGGCCAGCGGCTTGGCTTGACGAAGGTCCAGTCGATCAGATCGGTCGAGCGCCAATAGCCGTCCGCCAGCGTCTGGAACATGTAGTATGCGTCCTTGTGCCGCACGATCGCGGGATCGGCGCCGGTGCGGTACGAGGCATTGTCGTTGATCTGCTCGAAATTGTAGCGGTAGTCGATGTCGATCGGATTGATCCATGTCCGCTTGACCGGTTGGGCGGCGGCGGTGCCCGCCAGCAGCGAAGCTGCGAGGCCGAGCGTGGCGCGGATCATGATCGATATCCTTTGACGAAGAGATTGGCGGTGAGTCGGCCGCGGCGCGGATCGGCGCTGAAGTCCATGTCCGCGGGGATCAGCCCAGAATGGAGCATCCGGCCCTGATAGATCGCCAGCCGGTCGGCATGGCCCGCAACCGCGCCGATCTGCTCGAAATGGCCGTTCGAGCCATTGGTATAGCCGCTGAGCGACGCGCTAGCGCGTCGCGCGGCGGCGACGAAGGTGTCGCAATTGGCATCGGTGATCGTCTCGATCCCGGTCGAACGCTGGCGGTAGAAGGCGGTGCCGGGCGTGTCGCTCAGATAGTGCAGGATCGCGATATAATCGGGATCGGTCGAATCGAAGTGTGGCGCGCGCTGCGGAAGGCTGAGCGTTTCGGGCCGCGCGGTGACCATCGAGAAGCTCGCACCGAGCAAGTCGAAATGAACGAAGTCGAACGCGCCACCGAGGAAGGGCGCGACGCCTTTGAGGGTACGGCGGACATAAGCCCAGGCATCCCCATCGCGTTCGCACAGGATGCGGCGTACGCCGGGATAATGGGTCTTCGTGTCCGGTGAGAACGGCGCGAGCGCGGCGGCGATATCGACTACGGCCTGCACGTCGCCGCTGAAGCCGTCGATCGTTACGACGGGGCTCTCGTTGGTTCCGACGCGGTGCAGCTCGGGTTTCATGCGGCCTGATTACAAAAATTCGGGGGAGGAAAGCAGGCCTCCCTCCCCCGAGTGGTTCGCTTCAAAGGGGGCTTAGAAGCGATATTTGGCGCCGACCTGGAAGGTCCGCGCAAAACCAACCGTGTTGTTCTCTTCCAGGGTCGGGTTCGCACCCGAACCGGCACCCCAGGTCGAATAAGCGCGGTTCACCGAGTCGAAGACATTGAAGACCTCACCGTCGATGGTCAGCTCATGGCCGCCCCACGGCATCTTGAACGTCTTGGCGAGCCGCAGATCGAGATTCTTGTAGGCGATGAACGGCTTGGGCGAGAAGACGCCCGCGTCGTTATAGTAGAAGCAACCGCCGCAGTTGGGCGGAGGCGTCCGGCTGAAGTCGACATTGCCGAAGCGCGGACCCGAGCTCAGGGTCAGCGTGCCCGATGCCTGGAGGCCCCAAGGCAGGTCGCCGATCGCAGTGGCGACGAAGCGCCAACGCTCCAGCCCGCGGGTCGGCTGCCAGCCGAACGCGTCCTGCCGACCTGCATTGAACATCTGGCCTTCGTCGAACGCGATCGCCTGGTTGGACTTGGCGTCCGAGACGGTGAGCGACGCCGTCGCACCCCAACCCGAATTCTTGCTGTAGGGCTTGTCGGCCGTGAGATAGAGCGCCGTGTAACGCTGCTCGCCCTCACTCGAGCCAATGTTCAGGCGACCGGTATAGCCTGCCGGGCGCCCATCCGCCGGGAAGTTGTCGCGGACCCACGCGTCGCCGCCATCGGTGTATTGGCCATTGGGCTGACGGTTCCCGCGCACGAAGATGAAGCCGTTGTGCGAGCGGTTGTGCGCGACCGCAGCGGAGAACTGCACCGGCCCGAAACGCTTGCGCACGCCCAGCGTGAACTGATCGGTGAAGGGCACCTTGGCATCGTTGTTGATGACCCAGATATCCCCGCTCAGACCGGTCTGCCCGACCGCGGTGCGAAGCGCCTGCGGATCGCGATAGGCCGGGTTCCACGCCAGCTCGCCCGCGCCGCCGGTGCAACCTGGAAGGCCGGCCGCACCGCAGAAGTTCACCGTCGCGTCGCTGCGGATGTTGTTGAACAGCGTCTCGAGCGAGGCGAGGTAGAAGATGTTGCGGTCATAATAGCGGCCGGCACCGGCGAAGAACACCAGATCGCGATCGCCATTGACGTCATAGGCGACGCCGATGCGCGGCTGGAACGCTCCCTTGAAGGGCGAGCGCTTCGTCCCATCCGTGATATAGTCCTCGGGGTCGATGCCCGCGGCCTGCCACGGCTGATAGTTGCGCAGCGCGTTGGCCACTTTGAACGGCGTCTGATAGTCGTTGTTGAAGTTGTTGGATTCATAGTCCCAACGCAGGCCGACATTGACGGTCCAGTGATCGTCGATCGTCCAGTCGTCCTGCAGGAACACGCCGACCATGACATTGTCCGCTTCCATCGGAGTCGGCGGCAGCAGCGAGATCGTCGCGCGCACCGGCGTGCTGGAATCGGTCCCGGTAAAGCCCACGGCGTTGTAGGTGTACGAGCCGTTGGCGAACGCGTCCTCGATGCGCGTCAGCGTGTTCATCGAGACCTTGAGACCGGCCTTGATCACGTGGTTGTCGAGGCCGGTATAAGTGAAGTTGTTCTTCCAGGTGTAGGATTCCTGGTCGTTCGCCTGCTGGAACGAGTTGGCGCCACCGATCAGCACTTCCGCGCCGCCCGGATTGATCAGCTTGTACTCAGGGCCTTGGGTGATCGTCGGCGTGCCGGTGAAGCTCTTGAAATAGCTGAGCGTCAGCTCGTTCACGAAATTGTCGCCACGATGCACCCATTCGAACTGTGCGTTCTTGGTTTCGGTGCCGAGATCGCGGCCGCCTTCGCGCAGGCGCGTGCCGCCATAATCCCGCACGTCCGATTCCTTGCGCAGGAAGTAGCTGCCGTTGAGCGTATCGGCGTCCGAAGCAAACAGCGTCAGCTTGCCGAAATAGAGATCCTGCTTGAAATCGGCGGGGAAGCTGCCCGCGTTCGCGGACACCAGATCGGCCGGGATGCTCGGATCGGTGAGGTTCACGGCGAGGCCCGGCTGGGTCGTGCGCGTGCCTTCATAGGCCGCGAAGAAATGCAGCACGCCGGGGATGATCGGACCACCCAGATCGGCACCGAACTGCCAGCGCTTGTAATCCGGTTTCTCGTTCGCACCGGTCGGGTTGTTGGCGTTGCCCGGGCGGTCGAAATAGGGGCGGCCGTAAAACGACTTCGGTACGAACTCGCCGAATGCGCCACCATGGAATTCGCTGCCCCCGGTCTTGGTGACCGCGGTGATGATCGCCGAACCGGCCTGTTCATACTCCGCTTTGAAATTCTGCGTCTCGACGCGGAATTCCTGCACGGCCGATTGCGGGAAGGGATTGCCCTGCGAGAAGTTCTGGCCCGCGACGCCGCCGAAACCGACCTGGTTCTTCTGGCTGGTGCCGTCGATGAAAACGTTGACGTTGTTCGAACTGTTGCCGCCTGCCTGAATGCGCTTGTTGTTGACGTCGGAGGAAACCGACACACCGGGGGCGAGCGCCGCGAAATTCAGGAAGTTCCGGTCATTCTGCGGCAGGCTCTCCATCTGCGCCTGCGACACGTTGGTGCCGATCGTCGCCGAGCGCACCTCCGAGCGGGCACGCGCGCCGGTCACCACGATCTCGGTGCCGGTCTCTGCCGTCGCGGCGGGTTCGCCGATGTCGAAATTGACCGTCTGACCGATCGGCACGACCACCGTTTCGGGAGCCGGACCGCCCGCGAGTTCTACGCGATAGGTGCTCGGCCGCAGGCCGACGATCACATAATTGCCTTGCGCGTCGACCGTGGCGACGACGCTGCGACCGGTAACCGTGTCGGTAACGGTGACCGTCGCGCCGGGGGCAGCACCCTCGACATGCCCCTGCAGCGTGGAAGCCGTCTGTGCGGACGCGGGCGACCCGATCGTCAACGCAGCAGCAAGCGCCGCGGCAGAAATGCCACGCGCGATATTCATACGCATCTTTCTGGAATCCCTCACGATATTCCTCCCCTAACCCTCTTTGTAACCGGTTACACGTCCGCTTGCGCGGCTTCTCGGTCTCCGACAACGATGTCAAAACCCTTTCCGCGCATATGTCAACAACGCGTCAGACCCTCTGTGGTTCGAGCGCTGCGACCTGTGCCTATCCCGCAACAGTCGGTAGCGTGCCTTTCCTGCAACACTCCGCGGCGGGTAGTGCGCGACGCGTGGTGGTACGCGGCTATGCCGCCTGCAGCGGCGGCGCCTTGCAATAGCGATCGATGAAAGCGGCGTGGTCGGGCATAGCGCTCGCAACGTCGGCGATCACTTCCTCGGTGTCGTGCAGGAAGGCCGTCACGGTCTCGTCCGGGATCATCTCGACCATCGGATCATGAGTGACCTTCAGCCCCTGCCCCATCAGCACCTGCACCCAGCTTTCCTCGCGGAACAGCTCGGCGGCCGCGCGGCGGAAGAAGCGGCCCGACGAGGCGAACAGATCAAGCCGCTCGGCGAGGCTATCGGGAATCGTCATGTGCTTGAGGTAGCGCCAATACTCGGTGTCCTCGCGCTCGGTGACCTTATAGTGCGCGACGATGAAGTCGCGCACGTCGGTGAACTCGAAATCGTGCTGGCGATTATATTCGGCGATATCGGGCGCGGCGAAGCCTTGGTGCGGGAAGAGCCCGATCAGCTTGGTGATGCCGGTCTGGATCAAATGGATGCTGGTCGATTCGAGCGGCTCGAGGAAGCCTGAGGAAAGCCCGATCGCGACGACGTTCTTTTCCCACGCTTTATGCCGCTTGCCTGGGCGGAAAGCGACCGGGCGCGGATCGGCGAGCGGCTTGCCGTCGAGATTGGCGAGCAAGGTCGCCGCCGCCGCATCGTCCGAGAGTTGGGCGCTCGCGAAGACATGGCCGTTGCCGATGCGATGCTGAAGCGGGATGCGCCACTGCCAGCCATGCTCGCGCGCCGTCACGCGCGTATAGGGCGTCAGCGGCGACACGCTCTCGCACGGCACTGCGAGCGCGCGATCGTTGAGCAGCCAGTGGTTCCAGTCTTCATAGCCGACGCCCAGTGCCTGGCCGATCAGCAGGCCGCGCATCCCCGAGCAATCGACGAACAGATCGCCATCGACCGTGCGCCCGTCCGCGAGCACGACATGCTCTACATGCCCGCTTTCCGCATCGAGCCCCACGTCGACGATCCGCCCCTCGATCCGCTCGACGCCCTTCCCCTCGGCGCGGGTCCGCAGAAATCGCGCGAGCAGCGACGCATCGAAATGATACGCATAGTCGATGCCCGAAATCGGCGACCCCGGATTGCGCGGATCGGGAAAGCAGAATTTGTTCGCCATCGCAGCGCGGCAATTGAGCGCGTAATCGTCGAAATGGCGGACCGGTGCCCCGAGCTTCTTCAACCGCAGCCATAGCTGGTGCGGATGGAGCCACATGAAGTCCTGGCCGATCCGCCCGAAGCCGTGGAAATAGCGATCGCCGCCGTTGCGCCAGTTGACGAAATCGATGCCGAGCTTGAACGTCGCCTGGCTCGCCCGGATCATCTCGACCTGATCGATACCCGCCATCGCCATATAATCGCGAATCGCCGGGATGGTCGCCTCGCCCACGCCGATGATGCCGATCTCGTCGGATTCGACGAGGCGGATCCGGTAGCCGCGGAAGAGATGCGACAGCAGCGCCGCGGTCATCCAGCCGGCGGTGCCCCCGCCGACGATGGTGATGGTCTCGAGCGGCGCATTCTCGCGCATCCTGTCGGTCATCGGCTCTCCTGTCCGCCCCTTATCCGCGGTCGCCATGCGTTAGGCGAATCCGGGCGGGCTCGTAAACGGTTACAACTGCACGGTTCGGCGCGGCATGCCTCCGGATCGGACGACATTTCGGATGCGTCCTTTGTTGCCCGGGCGTGCGATCATAGGGTCGATTGACCCTTTGCGAACAGGGCTGGAGCCTCGAGGTCGAGACCCGCGTGCTCGACATCCCGCCCGACCAGCTTCCCTAGGGCTTTTCGACGATCTTCCACCCATGGATGGGCAAACCGCTGACGGCGCGCTGGAGGTAGCGCTAACAATTCAGTGTTTCTTCTTGTCTCCAGGCAGAATCCTTGCCAATAGTCTGACTAATCAGGGTAACGCCGCCCGAGGGGCTCCTACGCATCCGATGACGCACAATTCCAGCATTCCGCCGCGCACGCTTCGTTCCCGCGCATGGTTCGACGATCCTTCGAACGCCGACATGACCGCGCTCTATCTTGAGCGCTATATGAACTTCGGCATCAGCCTCGACGAACTCCAGTCGGGCAAGCCGATCATCGGCATCGCCCAGACGGGCAGCGATCTTTCCCCCTGCAACCGCCACCATCTCGTCCTCGCCGAGCGCGTGCGCGAGGGCATTCGCGAGGCGGGCGGCATCGCGATCGAATTCCCTGTCCATCCGATCCAGGAAACCGGCAAGCGTCCGACTGCGGGGCTTGACCGCAACCTCGCCTATCTCGGGCTGGTCGAGACGCTCTACGGCTATCCGATCGACGGCGTGGTGCTCACCACCGGCTGCGACAAGACCACCCCCGCCTGTCTGATGGCCGCCGCAACGGTGAACATCCCGGCAATCTCGCTCTCGGTGGGGCCGATGCTCAACGGCTGGCACAAAGGCGAGCGCACCGGCTCGGGGACGATCGTGTGGAAGGCGCGCGAGCTGCTCGCGTCGGGCGAGATCGACTATCAGGGCTTCATCAAGCTCGTCGCCTCCTCGGCGCCGTCGACGGGCTTCTGCAACACGATGGGCACTGCCTCGACGATGAATAGCCTCGCCGAAGCGCTGGGCATGTCGCTGCCCGGTTCGGCGGCGATCCCCGCCCCCTATCGCGACCGGCAGGAATCCGCCTATCGCACCGGCCTGCAGATCGTCGAAATGGTCGCAGCCGACCGCAAGCCCAGCGACGTGCTGACGCGCGAGGCATTCCTCAACGCGATCCGGGTCAACTCCGCGATCGGCGGATCGACCAACGCGCCGATCCATCTGAATGCGATCGCGCGTCATGTCGGCGTCGAATTGAGCCTCGACGATTGGCAGGCGCATGGCCGCGACGTGCCGCTGCTCGTCAATCTTCAGCCCGCGGGCGAGTATCTGGGCGAGGATTATTATCGCGCCGGCGGCGTACCCGCGGTGGTCGCCGAGCTGATGCGTCACGGGCTGATCCTCGAGGACGCGCTCACCGTCAACGGCCGCAGCATCGGGGACAATTGCCGCGACGCGACGATCGAGGACGAGAAAGTGATCCGCCGCTACGAAGCGCCGCTCAAGGATGCGGCAGGCTTCTCGGTGCTGCGCGGCAATCTGTTCGACAGCGCGATCATGAAGCTGAGCGTGATCTCGGAGGAATTTCGCGACCGCTATCTTTCCAATCCCGAAGATCCCGATGCGTTCGAAGGGCCGGTCGTGGTGTTCGACGGGCCCGAAGACTATCACCACCGCATCGACGATCCGTCGCTCGGGATCGACGAGCGCACCTTGCTGATCATGCGCGGCGCGGGGCCGATCGGCTATCCGGGCGCCGCCGAAGTGGTCAACATGCGTCCGCCCGCGCAGCTCATCCAGAAGGGCATCCACGCTTTGCCCTGCATCGGCGACGGGCGTCAGTCGGGCACCAGCGGCAGTCCCTCGATCCTCAACGCCTCGCCCGAGGCCGCCGCCGGTGGCGGGCTGGCGCTGCTCCAGACCGGCGACCGGGTGCGCATCGATCTGCGCAAGGGCACCGCGAACATGCTCGTCTCCGACGAGGAACTGGCAGCACGCCGCAAAACGCTCGAGGCCGAGGGCGGCTTTGCCTTTCCGGCGAGCCAGACGCCGTGGCAGGAGATGCAGCGCGCGGTGGTCGGCCAGGCCGAGACCGGCGCGGTGCTCGAGCCGGCGGTGAAGTATCAGAAGCTGGCGCAGACCTTCGGAGTGCCGCGGCACAACCACTGATCGGGCACCGACGCGTTCCATGAATCGTCTCCCGGCCTGCGCCGGGGCGACGACAGACAAGTCCGACGCACGGTTGCCGCGACTCCTTCCCGTTCCTATGCTGTCGGTTCGACGGGGGAGAAATCGATGAAGTGGCCAGCGCTGCTCGCGCTGCTGCAGGCCAGCGGCCAGTCGAGCTCGACTGTCGAGGTGGTCCCTGTCGGCGCGGACGAGGGCACGGAAAAGCGTGCCGAGCGTGGCGCCGCGGCATTGCTGACGCCCGGGCGCTGGGAAGGCAGCGCCACGGTCACCGACATCGAAATCTCGGGCGCGCCTCCCGATGCGGCAGCGAAGATAAAGCAGTCGCTGGCGAGAACCGAGACGTTCGTCCAGTGCCTCACCGCCAAAGAAGTCAGAAAGTCCGCCGCGGACCTTTTCGCTCTTGGCGAGGACTGCCGCTACGAGCACTTCAATCTGGCGAACGGCCATATCGATGCCAAGATGCAATGCAATCGGGGCGGCGCCCTCGTCGATGCGACGACAGTCGGCCAGTTCTCGCGTGACAGCATCCACGTGACGATAACCAGCAAGACCGCGAACGCGCCCGACCGCCTGATGTCGGTGCAGAAGATGACGCTTGAGTTCGACGCGCGCCGTATCGGCAAATGCAAGGGCGACGAGAGGCGCTGACTTCGGCGTGTCGCCGCCATTGCTTGACGCGCGTGCGCTTGCCCCGCTTTCGTACCGTCCATATGCTGGCGGCGTTCAACGGGGAGGAATTCGATGAAGAAGCTGCTGCTGCTCGCACCGCTGGCCCTGTCTGCCTGCAACTCCGGGCCTACGGTCGAGGCGACCAATGCGAGCGCGAAGGAAGTCGCGGAAAAGGTCGCCGCGAGCGGCGGCGCGATCTCGCTGTCGCCCGGTCGCTGGGAAGGCACCGCGACGATCACCAACCTCGAGATCCCCGGTGCGCCGCCCGAAGTGGCCGCGAAGATGAAGGAGGGGTTGTCCAAGGCGCACAGCTTCGCCAACTGCCTCACGCCCGAACAGGCCAAGAAGCCGGCCGCCGATTTCTTCTCGGGCGACAACCAGAATTGCCGCTACGATCATTTCAGCATGTCAAACGGTCGTATCGACGCGAAGATGCAGTGCAAGAACGGCGGCGTGACCACCGACGCGACGATGGCCGGGCAATTCTCGAGCGACAGTTTCGCGATGACGATGACCAGCAAGAGCGCGGGCGCGGCCGGCCAGCCGATGTCGGCGGGCACGATGACGCTCAAGATGGAATCGCGCCGCACCGGCGAATGCAAGGGCGACGAGAAGGGTTGATCCGGCAGACGGCGGCGCGCGGCGGATAGTGCCCGCGCGCCGCCCTCAGGCGCCGGCAGGCGCGAGCATCCGCACTTCATAGACGAACGCGTCGGTGCCTCGCGTCTCGAAGCGTATGCGAACCTTGTCCTTGCCGCGGGTGAGCGCCTCGGGGATCGGATATTCCACGGCGACGAAGCGCTTTGCCGGCGCTGCGCCGCGACGCTCGTTGGCGATGCGCGTGCCCTCGACCGAAATATCGAAATTCTTGGCCACCTCCTCGCCCCAATACAGCGCGCTGAGCAGCATCGGTCCCTGGCGGACTGCGAGCGTGAATTCCATGTAGTTGCCGACTCCCCAAGGCAATTGCCGCGCGCTGCGGCCACCCCAGGAGAAGAGGTCGCTGTGGTTGGCGCGATAATCATGGTCGCGCTCGGGTTGCATCTCGCCCAATTGAATCGCGTCGAGCGTGCGCGCGTCCAGCGCGGCGCGGCCGGCCGTCTCGGCGCGGAAGGTGGCCTCCTCGGCCTTCCACTGCGCTTCGGTGAAGCGCGGGAAATAGACCGCGGTGCGGCGGTCATGCTGGGCGAAGAACGGAACCAGCGTCAACGCGTGCGGCCGCGCATCGGCGAGGTGGAAGCGGTGCCCGGCGGCATCCTCCGGCGTCAGCGCCGCGACAGGATCCTCGGTGACCAGCGCCGGGACCGGCCCCTCGAACGGTTTGTCAGCCGGGCCGAGATCGGCGGCGAGAACCAACGGCCCGCTCAACCAGGCCACCATCCGCGGATCGTCCGGCGTCGCCTCGGTGCGCACGCGCATCGGCAAGGTGAGGTCGATCCGGTCCCCCGCCCGCCAGCGGCGGTCGAGCCTGGCGTAGCCCGTGGCGCGATCGAGCGGATGGGGTTGGCCGTTGAGCGTCAGCGCCGGCGCGTCGCACCAGCCGGGAACGCGCAGCGCGATCGCAGTCGCGGCACGCGGCGCCCTGATCACCCGCAAGCTGACCTGTTTGCTAAACGGGTAGCCGGTGTCGAGGACGACTTCGAGCCCCCGCTCCTCCCATGCGGCGGTCGAGGGAATGAACAGATTGACGAATAGCGTTGCGTCGTCGTGCCAGTAGATGCTCTCGCCGTGCTTGGCGTGCGTCTCCATCCCCGAGCCGACGCAGCACCAGAAGCTGTCTTCGGGGGTCGAATAAGTGCGCTTCGCGCCGGCGCTGAGCGGCATGAAATAGACGAAGTTGCCCGTGCCCGGATGCTGATGGGCGAGCAGGTGGTTGAGGTGGATCCGCTCGTAATAGTCGAACAGCACGGCGTCGGGCTGCCAGCCATAGAGATGCCGCGTCAGCTTGAGCATGTTGTAGCTGTTGCACGCTTCGCAGGTACGTTCGGTGATACGCGTCGAGATCAGATCGGGCGGGCCGAAATGTTCGCGCTCGCTGTTGCCGCCGATCACGTAGCTGTGATGCTGCGCGACGGTCTGGTGGAAGAAGCGCGCGGCATCGGCGTGGCGCGCCTCGCCGGTGAGCTCGTAGAGCCGGGCAAGACCGATCAGCTTGGGGATTTGGGTGTTGGCGTGGAGACCGGGAAGGTCGTCCTTGCCGGCGGCGAGCGGTGCGAGGACCTTTCGGTGATAAATGCGCTCGGCGATCCGGCGCCAGCGCGGATTGCCGGTGAGCGCATAGGTCTCGGCATAGCTGTCGTTGAGCCCGCCATGCTCGGCGGCGAGCAGCTTTTGCATCTGCGCGTCGTCGAGCCCTTCGAGGATCGTACCGAGATACGCGGCAACGCCGAGCATCACGGGCATCGCCTCGGCGACATCGCCGAACCGTACCGCGTCGATCAGCCCGGCATGGACCTTGTGCCAGGTATAGAGCGGCACCCAGCCGCCATTGATGTCGAAGCCGCCGCTGCGAATGTCGCCCTTGCGGATTTCCTCGAAGACGATCTTGCCGTCGATCACCGTGCCGTCGCGCTCGACGGTGGTGCCGCCGACATAGCCGTCGCCCTGCGCGGCCTGGATCCGCGCCATCTCGGCGACGGTGTGGCGGAGGCGATCGCGGACCGCGGCGTCGCCGGTCTGGGCGTAGAGAAGCGAGAGCGCCGAAAGATAATGGCCGAGCGAGTGGCCGGCGATGCCGCGCGCCTCCCAGCCGCCATAGGTCTCGCCCTTGGCGGGCAGGCCGGCACTCTTGTAGAAATTATGGAGCAGCCGCTCGGGAGAGAGCGACAGCAAATAGCGGCGGTTGGTCTCGACCGCTTCGCGATAGACCGAGGGGCCGAGCCGCACCGCCGAGAGCGGAAGCGGCCGGGCCTTGATCGGTTTCTCGTCGACGACGATCCGGGCGAAGGCCGGGCCGGCGAGCGCCAATGCGCTCGCCGATCCGAGGAACAACCGCCGCGTCAGCACCTTAGTCGACCGAGACGACGACGATCGACTTGGCCGGCAAGTCGAAGGTCAGCTTGCCGCCCGAGCTGCGCGCCGAATAGGGCGCGGGCTGGATCGTATTGGGCCTGTCGAACGTGTTGTGCGTGTCGATCGCTGGACCGGTGAGGATCCGGCCGCGCGCGGTGCCCGACAGGTTGGTCGTCACCCGCGCCGCCTTGTTCGGATCGGTGTTGGTGAGCGACAGATAGAGCCTGCCATCGGCGCCACGCGCCGCCGACACGTCGACCATCGGGACCTTGAACCCGGCCTTCTCATACTCCGGCCCCTTCACGTCGGCCGCATAGGGCGTCGCACCCTGGAACGGCACGTACATGTCGAAGACGTGATAGGTCGGGGTCAGCACCATCCGGGCCTTGTCGGTCAGGATCATCGCCTGGAGCACGTTCACCATCTGCGCGATATTGGCCATCTTCACGCGATCGGTGTGGCGATGGAAGATGTTGAGCGTCAGCGCCGCCACTTCCGCATCGCGCAAGCTGTTCTGCTGGTAGAGGAAGCCGGGAGTCGAGCCCGATTCCTGATCGTACCAGGTGCCCCATTCGTCGACATACAGGCCGACCCGCTTCTGCGGATCATGCTTGTCCATCATCGCGGCATGCTTGGTGATCAGCTCGTCCATGAAGGTCGCGCGGCCGAGCGTCGAGGCCCATTCGTCCTCGTTGAAGCCGGTGGCGGCGCCCTTCTTGTCCCATTTACCCGTCGGCAGCGTGTAATAATGCACGCTGAGCGCGTCCATCTTGTTGCCCGCCTCGCGCATCATCACGTCGGTGAAGTTGTAGTCGCTGGCGTTGGCGCCGCTGGCGACCTTGACGATCCGGGGCTTGCCCGACGGGCCGTTGACGAACTCCTGGTAGCGGCGGTGGAGGTCCGCCGAATATTCGGGACGCATGCTGCCGCCGCAGCCCCAGGTCTCGTTGCCCACGCCGAAATATTTGACGGTCCATGGCTTTTCGCGACCGTTCTTCTTGCGTTGCTCGGCGAGGCTGCCCTTCTCGGCGGTCATATACTCGACCCACTGGCTCATGTCGCGCGGGGCCATCGAGCCCATATTGCCGGCGACATAGGCGTCCGTGCCGAGCAGCTCGGAATAGTTCATGAACTCGTGCGTGCCGAAGGCATTGTCCTCGGTCACTCCGCCCCAGTGGCGGTTGATGCGGACCGGGCGCTTGTCCCTCGGACCGATGCCGTCGCGCCAGTCATATTCGTCAGCGAAGCAGCCGCCCGGCCAACGCACCACCGGCACCTTGATGTGGCGGAGCGCGGCGAGGACGTCGTTGCGATAGCCATTGGTGTTGGGGATCGGGGAATCGGGGCCGACCCAGACGCCTTCGTAGATGCCACGCCCGAGATGCTCGGCGAACTGGCCGTAGATGGCCGGTTCGATCTTCGGCCCCGCCTTGGCGGTGTCGACCGTCACCGTGACGGCAACGGGCGCCTGTGCCATTGCCGGCGCGGCGAACGCCACCGTCGCCGCAACCGCCAACAGGCCCTGCTTCCACTGCTTCATGCAATCTCTCCCCTCTCTCGTCGGCGCGGCGCGCCGATCATCTATTTGTCTTATTAATCCGAGTCTAAATGCGACTTAAAGCGGAATCACGCGCGCATCACCGCCGGACACGGTCTGCAGCGGATTACGCAGCGGCAGCGTGAAAGGCGCCGCGAGGACTTCGAAGACGTCGCCTTCCTCGGTCTTCACTCCGTCAGAGAACGACAGAGTCGCGGTGCCGAAGAAATGGACGTGCAGGTCGCCGGGGCGGCGGAAAAGCCCATATTTGAAATGGTGATGTTCGAGATTGGCGATGGCGTGCGACATGTTCGCCTCGCCCGAGAGGAAGGGCTTTTCCCAGATCGTCTCCCCGTTCCGCACGATCTTGCTGGTGCCGCGGACATCGGCGGGCAGCTCGCCGACGAGCAACTCGGCACCGAGCGAGGCGTGGCGCAGCTTCGAATGCGCGAGCCACAGATAATTGCCGCGCTCGGTGATATGGTCGGAGAATTCGTTGCCGAGAGCGAAGCCGAGACGGCGCGGCCGCCCCTCGTCGTCGATGATGTAGATGCCGGCGATCTCGGGCTCCTCGCTGCCGTCGAGCGCGAAATCAGGCGAAGGCAGCGGCTCGCCGGGGCCGACCAGCGACGAGCCGTCGCCCTTGTAGAACCATTCGGGCTGGACGCCGGGCTTGCCGTCGGTCGGCTTGCCGCCCTCGAGTCCCATGTTGAACATCCGCATCGAATCGGTGAGCGTGCCGCCCGCGGCCGCCTTGTGCATCTTGTCGCGCCCCTCGGCCGAGCCGAGATGGGTGAGCCCGGTGCCGGTGACATAGCAATGCGCGGGATCTGGATGGTCGATCGGTCCGAGCAGCCGGCCTTCGGCCTCGGCCGCCGCGAGGTCGACCGCCTCCCCTGCCCGCGCGCGCGCCGCGGCTTCGAGCGACGCGCCTTCACGAAGCGCCGCGAGCGCGAGCTCATAGGTGCTGGTCACGCCGTTCAGCTGCACTGCGGCCCCGTCCTCGAGGAACGCCGCCACGCCCCGCCCGCCGGTCGAGTCACGAAACTGCACGAGCCTGAACGCCATGACCTTGGGATCCTCTTCCGATTCGAATAATAGTCAGACTTATATGCGTCTGGTGGCCGGATCAATCCGTCCGAGGCCGAGCTAACCGCTGTACGCGCGGCGTCAAGTGCGACGAAAAAGCCACTATTTCCACGTAACTTGCCCAAAAGGCAGCGCGCTCAAGCACAAAGCGCTTGCAGGAATTTTCACCTGTCGTATTTTTGTCTGACTAATCATGCGTGCTTTGTCAGAACGGGTCGACCCGTCGCGAGCACGGCAGGAGAGGGGAAAAGCAATGGCTCAGAAGCGCAGGATTCTCTGTTCCGCGTCGCTCGTCGCGTTGGCTGCCCTGACTACGCCAGCCGCCGCCCAGACCGACGCATCCACCGCCACCACGCAAGACCAGCAAGACGACATCGTCATCACCGGCATCCGCGGCAGCCTCAGCAGCGCGCAAGCGCGCAAGCAGGAAGCGACCGCGGTCACCGACTCGATCGTGGCGGAGGATATCGGCAAACTTCCCGACAATACGGTCTCCGACGCGCTCCAGCGCGTGACCGGCATTCAGGTCCAGCGTGGCGCCGGCGAGGCCGGCACCGTGCTGATCCGCGGCCTGCCCAACGTCACTTCCTATATCAATGGACGCGAGATCTTCACCGGTACCGGGCGCGGCGTCGCGCTCCAGGACATTCCGGCCGAGCTCGTCGCCGGCGTCGACGTATACAAGACGGCGACGCCAGATCTCGTCGAAGGAGGCGTCGCGGGCCGGATCGACATTCGCCTCCGCCGGCCATTCGATCTCGATCCCGGCATCACCGTCGCCGGCAATCTGCGCGCGCTCTACAGCGACAAGCGCGAGAAATGGAGCTACATCGGCAGCGGGCTCGTCAGCGGGCGCTGGGAAACCGCGGGCGGGCAGGAATTCGGCATCCTGCTCGGCGCGTCGTACAACAAGCGCCGCTATCGCGATCAGACCGCGTTCAACTTCGGCTTCAATCCTTTCAACAATGCCGCGACCGGCGGACAGGACGTTTTGATTCCCGACACGGTCGGCGCACTGGTGACCGATGGCGATCGCACCCGCCCCGCCTTCAATGCCTCGGTGCAATGGAAGCCGTCGCCCAATCTCGAAATCTACGCCGACGGCCTCTTCACCGGCTATCGCAACGATTACGACGTCAACTTCTTCGTCGGCCTGCCCAAAGCGGGCAATGTCACCGCGGTCACGCGCCAGTCGGATACGGTGGTGATACCGTCCATCGGGGCGGCGAGGCCGGTCGCCAGCGCGGTCACCACTGCCGACAATTTCACGATCACCAGCAAACAGGCCTTCCGCCAGAAGACCGACGGCTATCAGGCCGCGACGGGGGTCAAATGGGATGCCGGCCCCGCGCTGATCAGCACCGAGGTTACCTACAACAAGAGCCGCGTCGCGAGTACCTCGTACATCGTCGACGCCAATTTCGTGGTGCCGCGGATCCAGTATCAGTTCGACGTCGACGGCACGCCCAACATTCAGGCGTTGACGGCGACAGGCAGCGCCTACGACCTTACCAACCCTGCCAATCTCAACCTGTTCGCGCTGTTCGACCAGAACAATCTCGCCGAGAGCGAGCAATGGGCGTGGCGCTGGGACGTCGGCCACGAGTTCGACAGTGGCGTGGTCAAGAACTTCAAGTTCGGCTTCCGCTACGCGCGGCGCACCGGCACCTCGGACGGAACCGGCGAGAACCGTTTCGGCCTGACCGGCGCGGCCACCTCCTATCCCGGCTTCGGCATCGGCGGACCGACCGACATCCTTGGCGGAATCGTCGGCGTCGATGGCTTCGCGCTGCCAAGCACCGAATGGATTCGCGACAATATCGACAGGCTTCGCGCGATCGCGGGCCGCCCCGCCGGGCCGCCCGACTTCGCGCCGACGCTGCACTTCGACCTGGTCGAGAAGAACTACGCCTATTACGGGCAGATGCAGTTCGACTTCGCCGATGCCGGGCTTCCGCTCGAGCTGCTGGTGGGCGCGCGGGTAGTCAACAACGACACCCATCTCGACGCGACATTGGTCAACAACGGCGTCGTCACCCCCGTGTCCGGCAAGCGCAACGAGCTAAACTTCCTGCCCAGCGCAACCTTCAAGTTCCGCGCCACCGACGATCTGATCCTGCGCCTCGTCGCCGGCGAATCGATCACCGCGCCTGAATTCGCCCAGCTCAATCCGGCGACCAACATCGCCCCGCTCGGCGCGACCGGCAATTCGTCGACCTTCGGGGCCGGCAGCGGCGGCAATCCCAATCTTCGCTCGATCAAAACGAAGAATCTCGACGGCACCATCGAATGGTATTTCAGCCGGACCGGATCGCTGACGCTCTCGGCATTCTACCGCAAGCTCGACGGTTATATTCAGACCTACTCCGCCGTGGAATTCTTCCCCACCGGCGCGGGCGGCGCACTGCAGAGCTATCAGGTCTCGCGCCCGCGCAACACTGAGGAAGGCTCGCTCAAGGGCGTCGAGGTCGCGTATCAGCACTTCTTCGACTTCCTGCCGGGGCCGCTCAGCGGCTTCGGTGTTCAAGCGAATTTCACTTATGCGGATGGCGAGGTCGAGGCGCCGCCGGTGGCCGGTCAGCCGACGATGATGCAGCGCATCACGCCGATCTCGAAATATTCGTACAATCTCGTCGCGATGTACGAGAAATACGGGCTGTCCGCGCGGCTCGCCTACAATTGGCGCAGCAAATATGTCGATTCCTACGCCAACAATATCCCTGGCGGGCTGATCGAAGTGGCGCCGGTAGCATTCCTCGACTTCTCGGCGAGTTACGACATCACACGCCAGATCACGATCACCGTCGACGCGACCAATTTGCTCAACGAGACCTATCAGGACTCGTTCGGCGGCTATGCCGCAACGCCGCGCGACACGCGTCAATATGACCGCACCTTCGGCGCGGGCGTGCGGTTCCGCTTTTGAGAGTGCGTGTGCCCGCCGCGGTCGAACAGGACGGGGCTCCAGCGAAAGCAGGGGCCCCGCGTTTCAGGCTGCGTCGCTCCTGGTCCTGGGTTCCTGCTTTCGCAGGAGCACTGGCGACGCCTCAGGCAGGGGCCCAGACGACACCGACTGCGCCGGCTTCGCTCAATGCGCGTCTCGCGGGGGATATCGCTCCCGTCCACGATCCCGCGATCATCCGGCAAGGCGATACCTTCTATCTGTTCACGACCACCAGTCAGGAGCGCGGCGGCACGGGCCTGATCCATGTCCGCACCTCGAGGGATCTGGCGAGCTGGAGCCGCGCGCCGTCGATCTTCACCACGATGCCGGTCTGGGTGAAGGACGCGGTGCCGGGCGCCCACGGCATCTGGGCGCCGGACGTCAGCTTCTCGCGCGGCGAGTACCGCGTCTATTATTCCGTCTCGACCTTCGGGAAGAACCGATCGGCGATCGGACTGGTGACCACGCCTTCGCTGGAAAAGCCGGTCTGGACCGACAGGGGGCTGGTGATCGCTTCCGACCAGAACGACGATTTCAACGCGATCGATCCCAATGCCTTCGAGGACGCCGCGGGCCGCCAGTGGCTGGCGTTCGGAAGCTTCTGGTCAGGGCTCAAGCTGATCCGGCTCGATCCGAAGACCGGACTGCGCGCAGCCGCAGACGGCAAGGTCTATCCGCTCGCCCGACGCGCCAGCCCCGGCGCGATCGAGGCGCCGTTCGTGATCCACCGCGGCGGCTTCTACTATCTCTTCGCCTCGTTCGACTTCTGCTGCCGAGGCGCGGCGAGCACCTACTACACCGTGGTCGGGCGCTCGAAGGATCTCAAGGGACCGTATCTCGATCGCAAGGGCACGAAGATGACCGAGGGCGGCGGCTTTGTGGTCCTCCACGCCGATCTCGATCCCGCGAGGCGCTTTGTCGGGCCGGGACACGTCGCGATCCTGCGCGAGCCCAAGCAGGATTACATCGTCTACCACGCTTATGATACGCAAGCGCGCGGCGTGCCGACGCTCCGCATCCAGCCGCTCGGCTGGTCGGACGACGGCTGGCCGGTCGCACTCTAGAACACACCTTCCCCAGGAGAAGAAAAAGCCCATGCCAGCCGTACCCGTTCAACCCCAGGCCGGCGCCCCGTCGGTCGCAGGCGTACCCTATCGCGCCGCACTCTCGATGCTGGCCACGCTCTTCTTCATGTGGGGCTTCATCAGCGTCATCAACGGCACGCTGCTGCCGCACCTCCGCAGCGTGTTCGAGCTCAGCTATTTCGAGACCGGGCTGATCGAGTCCGTCTGGTTCATCGGCTATCTGCTCGCGTCGATTCCCGCGGCGAAGCTGATCGAGCGGATCGGCTATCAACGCGCGCTGACCGTCGGCCTGTCGGTCATGACACTCGGCTCGCTCGGCATGATCCTCGCCGCCTGGCTCGTCTCGTACGAAGTGACCGTCGCGTCGCTGTTCGTGGTCTCGTGCGGCATCGCGCTGCTGCAAGTCGCGGCGAACCCCTATGTCGCGGTGATCGGTCCGCCCGAGAGCGCCGAGCGGCGCCTCACCCTCGTGCAGGCGTTCAACACCACCGGTGACGTGCTGGCGATCCTGTTCGGCAAATATCTGATCCTCGCGCGCACCACTGCGGGCACGACCGCGCACGGCACCGTGCTCACCCCCGAGCAGCGCCTGGCTGACGCGCAGGCGACCCAGCTGCCCTATCTCATCGTCGCGATCGTGCTAGCCGCGCTCGCCGTCATGATCGCCCGCGCCAAGCTTCCCGCGCTGGGATCGGCGACCAGCCGCGTTTCGGCCGAGGCGCGCCGCGGCCTCTCGCTGTTCAACCACCGCAACCTGATCCTCGGCTGCGTCGGCATCGCGCTGTGCGTGCTCGCCGAGATCGGCGTGGGCAGCTATTTCATCAACTTCGCCTCGCAGCCCGACGTCGCCAATCTGACGCAGGAGCATGCCGCGACCTACCTCACCTTGTTCTGGGGCGGGATGATGGTCGGCCGGTTCGCCGGCGCGGCGCTGATGCAGCGGATCGCGCCCGAGCGGGTGCTCGCGATTTTCGCGCTGATTGCGATCGCAGGCTCGCTGACGGCGGTGTTCGCAACCGGACCGGCCGCGATGTACGGCCTGATCGTGGTCGGGCTGGGCCTCTCGATCATGTTCCCCGCGATCTTCGCACTGGCGATCCGCGGGCTGGGGCCGCTGACCGAGGAAGGCTCGGGCCTGCTGATCATGTCGATCGCGGGCGGCGCGCTCGCCGCGTTCCAGGGCAAGATCGGTGACGCGTACGGGCTGCACTGGGGCTTCCTCGTGACCACGGCCTGCGCGGCGTATGTCCTGTTCTATGCGCTGTGGGGCTGCAAGGTGACCAACGCGGTTCCCGACGCGCCGGTGACCGCGGCGGAGTGAGCCCTAATATGGTCCTCCCTCGCGCAGCGGGGGAGGTGCCATGCAAAGCATGGCGGAGGGGGCTTCTCCACGGGCGACATTGCCTATGGAGAAGCCCCCTCCGTCGCCTTCGGCGCCACTCCCCCACTGCGCGCGGGAGGAAAAGGGAGCATTTCAGCCCGCCGCTACCTCTCGCCGCGCCCCTTTGGGCTGGCGAAGCTTCGGCCCCTTGCTGCGGGTCGTATCGAGGAACGCCATGTCGACGAGATGCGCCATCGCAGCGTGCGCGCCTTCGGGATCTCCGGCGGCGATCGCATCGAACACGCGCTGGTGATCGGGCACGGGGTCGCGGCGCAGCGGGCTGTTGCGCTGCTTGAAGATCGTCGTCCACGCCACCGCCGCGCTGACGCTGGTGGTCAGCGTGGTGATGAACGGATTTGCCGAAGCCTCGAGCAGGGCCGCGTGGAAGTCCTGGTCGGCGATCCGCCCCTCCTCCACCGCCAGCGTGTGCTTCTCCATCCCCTCGAGCGCCACCGCCATGCGCTTCAGCTGCGCGTCGGTGCGCCGTTCGGCCGCCAGCGCCGCCGCTTCCGGCTCGAAGATTTTGCGTAGCTCGAACAGGCTGTAGAGCAGCTCGTCATCGGGTTCGAACTCGAAGATCCACGACAGTACGTCGGGATCGAGCAGATGCCATTTCTCGCGATCGCTAACCCGGGTGCCGGTGCGCGGGCGGCTCTCGACCAGCCCCTTGGCGGCGAGGATGCGCAGCGCCTCGCGATAGGCGGTGCGCGACACATGGAGCCGATCGCTCGCCGCGACTTCGTTGTTGAGTATCTCGCCCGGCTTGTAACGCCCCGAAACGATCAGGATACCGAGATCGCGCGCGATCGTGCCGTGGAGGCGCAGCGACTTCCGCCGGGCGCGGACGTTGAGCGGTTTGGCAGTCTTGACCTTTGCAACCATCGCTCGATCCTAGCGCTGCGGAGGGGCTGGGTACAACTGGTCGATCACGCGCTCCGGGTGACGAAAACGTTCCACGAGAGCGGTTTCAGGACAGCCTTGAGGATCCCGTCGGTAAAATCGGCGCGCACATGCGGCACCGGCGCGACTTCGTCGGGCGCTTCGGCGCTGTTGATCGCCTTGAGATCTTGGTGGTGGAGCTCGAAAGACTCGGCCAGCCGGCGGGTGCCGAGGCCACGCAGCTCGGCGGTCAGCTCCATCTCGGAATCGAGGCTGCGATTGAGCGCAAAGACGGTCACGTCGCCGGTCTCGGGATCGTGCACCACCGATTGGACGAGCAGCGGCGCCTCGGTCTCGTCGCCCGCCGCGAAGCGGCCGGTGTCAACCGTCGCGCGCAGCACATTGCCGCGGCCGTAGCGCGCGGCCTGCGCGAAGGGATGGAAGATCGTCTGGCGCCACGCCGGCCCGCCGGTCTGGGTCATGATCGGGCCGATGACGTTGACCAATTGCGCGATGCACGCCGACTTCACGCGATCGGCATGATTCATCATCGTCAGCAGCACGCCGCCGACGACGAGCGCGTCCTCGAAATTATAGATCTCTTCGAGCAGCGCCGGCGCCTCGGGCCAGCCGACCCCGCGTAGCTGCTCGCCGGCACGGGCGCGATACCAGACGTTCCACTCGTCGACCGAGAGCATGATCCGCTTGGTGCTGCGCCGCTTGGCGGCGACGGCGTCGGCGATCGCCGCGACCTCGACGATGAAGCGCTCGAGCCCGTCGATCGCGGTGAGGAAGCGCGCGACGTCGCTTTCATGGTTCGTGAAATATTGGTGGAGCGAGATGAAATCGACGTCCTCGAAGCAATGGTCGAGAACGGTGTACTCCCATGCGCCATAGGTCGGCATGTCGCGCGCCGACGAGCCGCAGACGGCGAGCTGGAGCCCCTCCGAGGTCCAGCGCATCACCTTGGCGGTCTCCTTGGCGACGCGGCCATATTCCTGTGCGGTCTTGGCGCAGGTCTGCCACGGCCCGTCCATCTCGTTGCCGAGGCACCAGAATTTGATGTCGTGCGGCGCCTCGTAACCGTGGCTGCGGCGCAGGTCCGAATAATGGGTACCGCCGGGGTGGTTGCAGTACTCGATGAAGTTCTGCGCTTCTGCGGGCCCACGCGTGCCGAGATTGACCGCGAACATCGGCTCGAGCTCCGCGAGGCGGCACCAGTCGATGAATTCGTTGGTGCCGAACTGGTTGGTCTCGGTCGAGCCCCAGGCAAGGTCGAGGCGGACCGGGCGCGCGTCCTTGGGCCCTACCCCGTCCTCCCAATCATAGCCCGAGACGAAATTGCCGCCGGGATAGCGGACGATCGTCACGCCGAGCTCGCGGGTGAGATCGAGCACGTCGCGGCGGAAGCCGTTCTCGTCGGCGGTGGCATGGCCGGGCTCGTAGATGCCGCCGTACACGCAGCGCCCGAGATGCTCGACGAAGGTGCCGAACACACGCCGGTCGAGCGGAGCGACGACGAAGTCGGGATCGGCGATTACGCGGGACTTGAGCATATGCACCCTCTTGGGATCACAGATTGTCGAGCACGGCGTTGACGCGGTGCTCCATGTCGGAAAGCGTCTGATCGATCGGCTTGGCGCCCGAGATCGCCGCCGCGGCCTCGGTACCGACAATCGTCTCGATCGGGAACTGCCGACGCACGTCCTTGGGCAAGGGCTGCGCGGTGGTGGCGAGCGTCGCGAGATTGTCGCGATGCGGCAGCGCGCGCCACTCGGGGCTATCGATGATCGCCTGAAACGCCGGCAGATGGCCGGTGCGCGCCCAATGCTTCGCGTGGCCGGCGAAGAACTTCAGGAAGCGGACCGCAGCGGCACGTTCCTCGGGGCTGCGGCGATTGTTGCGCGGCATCACCCAATTGTGCCCATCGGCGAAGGTCGCCTCGCGCTGGAACAGCTTTGGATATGGCACCACGGTATAGCCGCCATTGGCCAGCGCGCCGCTGGTCTTGCGCGATTCCGCGTCGAAGGTGCCGACCATCCAGGTGCCGACGAGGAACACTCCGCCATCGCCCTTTAGGAAGCCCGCCACCGCGGCGCTGTAATCCTGGTTCTTGGTCGTGAAGTCGCGCTCGTAGATCGTGCGGAAGAGCTGGAGCGCGTTGTGGCCCGCCGCCGTGCGGAAATTGGCGCGACCGTTCCGGAATAGCTCCCCATTCTGCTGCATCACGAAGGTGTAGAAGTTGCGGGTGAAGCCAGCATATTCGTTGGCGGTGCCCTGGACGAGATAGGGCTTGCCGGTGCGCTCGCGGAACTGCGCAGCCTGCGCGAACAGCTCCTGTGGCGAGCGCGGCAGCACCGGCTTGCCATCCCGCACCAGCCCGGCCTTGCGGAACAGGTTCATGTTGATGTGCCAGAGCGGCGCCCAGGTATCGATCGGCAGCCCCCAAGCCTTGCCATTCACCGTCACGGCGGTGCGCGCGGCGGTGGTGAAGCCGACCGGCGGTGCGCCGATCGCGATAAGGTCGGCGTCGAGCGGCTCGAGCAGCCCGCGCGCCTGATAGTCCGAGATCACCGAGCCGTGCATCGTCACCAGATCGGGCGCGTCATTGGCGGCGAGCTGCGCGGTGAGCTGGTCGTAGCCGGGCCAGAACACGATATTCTCGACCACGTCGACATCGGGATTCTCGGCCTCGAAGCGATTGATCATCGCGGTCATGATGCCGCATTCGCCCTCGGCCCTAGCGATGTCGGTGACGCGGCCATATTCGGCCTCGCAGGCACCGAAGAAGCGCTGGATCACCAGCCGGGTCTTGTCCGCCTTCCCATCCGAACAGCCGGCGAGCAGAACCGCCAGCGGCAACAGCCAGCCCCATCTCATCGCCCCGCCGCTCCCGCCACTGCCTGGACGATGTATTTCTGAAAGAAGAGATAGACGATCAGCATCGGCGCCCCGGCGAACACCGCCTGCGCCATCAGGAAGCCCAGCCCTTCGGTCTGGGCGAAGTTCATCTGGGTCGAGGCGATCCCGACGGTGAGCGTGAACATCTGCTTGTTGGTCGCCGAGATCAGCGGCCACCAATAGTCGTTCCACGCCGAGAGGAAGGTGAAGATGCCCAGCGTCGCCTGCGCGGGCACGGTGAGCGGCAGCAGCAGCTTCCAGAAGATCGTGAAGCGCGAGGCACCGTCGAGCAACGCCGCCTCGTCGATGTCCTTCGGGATCGCCCGGAAATATTGCGTCATCAGGAATACGCCGAAGGGCGCCGAGAGCCCGGGCAGGATCAGCGCCTGATAGCTGTTGTGCATGCCGAGCCAGCTGAACATCTGGTGCCGCGCGATGATCACTGCCTGCTCGGGTACGGCGAGCCCGAGCAGCACCACGACGAAGAGCAAATTGCGCCCGGGAAATTCGAGGCGGGCGAAGCCATAGCCGGCGAGCGAGGCGAGCATCAGCACGCCCGCGGTCATCCCGAGCGAGACGATCAGGCTGTTGGCGATCCAACGGAACACGTCGCCATTGCCGAACAGATTGCGGTAATTCTCGAGCGTGAAGCGGCCGTTGAACACCGAGGCGGTGTCGGTCATCAGCTCGGCATTGTCCTTGAGCGACAGCGCGAGCACCCAGAGCAACGGCACGAGCATCAGCACCGCGGCGAGCACGACCAGCGCGATGGCGAGACGGCTGCGCGTCATGCCGCCTCCTTCCGCGACGACAGGCGGTACTGAACCATCGCCGCGACCAGAATCATCGCGAAAAGGACCTGCGCCGCCGCGGCGGCATAGCCCAGCTCCCATTGCCGCCAGCCGGCCTCGTAGATGAACAGCACGATCGGGCGGGTGGAGTTGTTGGGGCCGCCCAGCGTCATCAGCTGGGCCTGGCCGAACAGCTGGAACTGAAGGATCACTTCGATGATGATCACGAGGAAGAAGGTCCGCCGGATCGCGGGCAAGGTGATCCGGGTCAGCGTCGTCCAGCGCGAGGCATTGTCGAGCGCGGCAGCCTCGTAAAGATCGCGCGGCACCTGCTGGAGCGCGGCGAGGAACAGCACCATCGGCAGCCCGATGCACCACCAGATGGTAGTGACGGCGATCGCGGGCATCGCCAGTCTCTCGTCGTTGAGGAAGGCGATCGGAGTCTTGCCGAGCGCTTCCGCCGTCACGCCGAGCAGCCCGCCATCGGGCAGGAACACCAGCCGCCAGACGAGTGTGACGACGGTCACAGACAGCACGGTCGAGGCGAAGAAGATCGTCCGCAGCACCGCCGCCCAGCGCTCCTGCCGGTTGAGAACGAGCGCCAGCCCGAGTCCGGCGAGTGTCAGGAACGGCACGGTGAGCAGCACGAAATAGAAGGTATTGGCGACCGCCTTGAGGAAGATCGCGTCGCCGAACAGCCGGACGAAATTGGCGAACCCGACCCAGCGCTCGGTGCCGAACAGATCGCCCTTGGTGGTCGACAGCCACATCCCCATCACCAGCGGGATCACCAGCATCGCGACGAAGACGATCAGGTACGGCGCGACGAACAAGGCGTTGCGCCAGTCTCCCCTTCCCCGGACCCTGGGTACCGGCACGGTGAGCGCCGCGGCGGGCTCGGCGGCGACCGTCGCCATCAGGCGGGCTCCGCCCGGTGATGCCCCAACCCCGTCGCGTCGAAGAGATGCGCCGCTGCTGCGACGATGGCCAAGCCGATGCGGTCGCCTGGGCGCACCGTCGAGACGCCGGCATCCTCGGCGACCAGCCGCGAACCGTCGGACAGCAAGGTGTGGACGAGGGTGCGCTCGCCGAGCCGCTCGACGACTTCGGCGGTGCCGTGGGTCGCCGCGTCGTCGCCGGCGGTGACGCACACCGTCTCGGCGCGCAGGCCGAGCGTCATTGCGCCTTGCGGCAGACTCGCAAAGGCAATGGCGGTGTCGATCAGCGTGCCGTCGCCGAGGCGCGCCCGCGCCTTGCCCGAGGCTCCGGCTTCGATCGCGACGGGCAGCAGGTTGATCCGCGGCGATCCGACAAAGGTTGCGACGAACTGGGTGCGCGGGCGGAGATATATCTCCATCGGCGTGCCGACCTGCTCGATCCCGCCCGCGTTGAGCACGACGATGCGGTCGGCGAGCGTCATCGCCTCGACCTGATCGTGCGTCACGAAGATCATCGTCGTGCCGAGCCGGCGGTGGAGCTGGGCGAGCTCGAGCCGGGTGCGCACGCGCAGCGCCGCGTCGAGGTTCGACAGCGGCTCGTCGAGCAGGAACAGCTCGGGCTGCTTGACGATCGCACGGGCGATGGCGACGCGCTGGCGTTGGCCGCCCGACAGCTGGCCGGGCTTGCGATCGAGCAACGCTTCGATCTCGAGGCTCGCCGCTGCCGCGGCGATCCGCGTGGCAATCTCGTCAGCGGGCACACGCAGGTTGCGCAGCCCGAACGCCATATTCTCGCGCACGCTGAGATGCGGGTAGAGCGCGTAGTGCTGGAACACCATCGCGACGCCGCGCTCGCCGGGCGGCAGCGTATCGACGCGCCGATCGCCGATGCGAATCTCGCCGCCATCGATCGTCTCGAGCCCCGCGATCATGCGCAGTAGCGTCGATTTGCCGCAGCCCGATGGCCCGAGGAACACCACGAACTCGCCCGCCGGGATGTCGAGCGACAGTCGCTCGATCACCGTAACGGCGCCATATGCCTTGCCGACCTCGGCCAGCTGAACGCCCGCCAAGCACTCTCTCCTTTATGAATTGTCTGATGAATGGGAGGAAAGCCCGCGCCTGTCAACGGCATGCCGCAGACATGGCCGTTGACCGCCTCTGCCGGTTCACTAGGCTGACGAAAACGTTCCGGAGGATCTTATGGAGACGATTGCCGCGCTGCTTGCCGCCGGTGCGAGCTGGATGGCCTATGCGCAACAGGCGCAGACCGCGCCGGCAGCACCTGCGGCTCAGGGACCGGCCTGGCAATTGGTCTGCGCCCCTGCCCCTGCCGCGTCACCCACACCCGCGCCCGCTCCCGCGGCGCAACCGTGCAGCCTCGTGCAGAATCTGCTGGCCGGCGAACAGAAGCAGCGCCTGCTCACCGTGATCCTGCAACGGACCCCACAGGCGGGCCACAACATGACGATCGCGCTTCCGCACGGCGTGTTGTTTCCGTCCGGGGTCAGCGTGCAGGTGGACGACGCACCCGCAAAGCCGCTTGCCGTTCAGACCAGCGACCAGAACGGAGCCTATACCGGCACGCCGGTCGATGCGGCGCTGCTCGGCGCTATGCGGGCCGGCAAGACACTCAAGATCGGCTTCACCGCCGGTAACGGGCAGCGGATCATCGTTCCGGTGACGCTACAGGATTTCCCTGCGGGGCTGACCGCGCTGGACAAGAGCCCCCTCCCTCCGGCTCCACGGCCCGCCGCCGCGCCCACGACTCCCGCACCGGCGCCGCGCTGACGCGCCTCGCCGGGGGCTCCAGCGCGCCCCGGCGAGCGATTCCCAAGCCTTGAAGACCGCAAGGAACCGCCATCCGCACGGCGGCTCCCGACGGCGCAGGCTCAGGGTAACGGATTGGTCGGCGTCAGCGCCGTCCCCGCAACCGGCCCCACCGCAGTGGGGGTAAGGCTGACATTGACGGTACCTGCGGTCACCGCGGTGTTGCCCTTGGCGTTCCACGTGGCGACCGCATCGTCCTCGACCCCGGCGCCGCCTTCGACGAAACCGGTCAGGAAGAGCCGGTTGGTGTTGCTCACGTCCGACACACGGTAACGCAGCAGGTTGGTCGGCCCGCCCGCCACGATGATATTGTTGAGGATGTCGATATAGACCTGGTTGGCCTCGCCCGCAGTGGACGAGCCCGAGATGACCTCGACATCCGCTAGCGCAGTCGCGTCCGAATCGATCGTGTTGCCATTCACCGTCGCATCGAGCCGCGCGCTGTCGAACCGCGCCTGGAGCAAGATCATCGAACTGCTGTTCGCCGCGCCCGCGGTGATGGTGTTGGTGTTGATGCTGACGATCGCCTGCGAGGTCTCCTGCGCGACGACGCGCACGCCGGAACCGCCCGCACCACTGCCGTTCGCGGTGATGGTGTTGCCGATGATCCGGCCCATCACGTTCGCATCGAGGAACGATGTGATGTTGACCGAATGTCCGCCCTGCGACTGGATCGTGTTGTTGTTGATGTTGAAGGTGACGGTCGCGGTGTCGTTGCCGTTGATGTCGATGCCTGCGCCGATACCGGCCTGGCTGGCGATCTGGTTGTTGACGATGTCGACACTCACGGTCGAATCATCCTCGCCGACGATCTGGATGGCCTGGGTGCGCAGGCGGAGGAAGTCGCTGTCGACGACGTCGATGTTCGTCGTCGGCGAGCCGGCGATGTTGCTGAAGCTGCGGAACTGAAGGCCGCCTTCGCCGATGCCGCTGCTCTGGGTGTCGCGGAAAATGACGTTGTTCAGCGTCAGATTCAGATTCACGTCGGTGTTGACGATGTCGAGGCTGTTCGTTTCCGAGAAGCGGATCTCGGTGTTGGTCAGCGACGAGGTGCCCGAGAGGTTGTTGAACTCGATACCGCTCTCGTTCGCGCCGTTGCCGGCGCTGTCGATCACGCTGTTGTTGAGCTGGAAGTTGCTGACATTGGTGCCGGTGATGCCATTGTCGAGCGTCGTTCCGGTGATGTTGATATTCTCGAACACCGCCGTGGAAACGCCGTTCATGTAGATCGCGCCGTTGGCGCCGGTAAGGACGAGATCGTTACCCGCGGTGTCTGCGCTGTTGTTGGCGTTGGTCAGGTTCAGATTGGCGATATTCACCTGTGCGGTGTTGATCAGCTCGAGCCCGCGTGCGCCGGTATTCTGGATCGTGCCGCCCGAGCCGTCGGTCGCGCCGGTGCCGGTGATGGTCAGCCCTGCCGCATTGCCGGTCGTATTGAGCACGATGCCGCGCGTATCGCCGCTCGCCGAGATCGACAGGAAGTTCAGCCCGCCCGCCGCGATGCTGGTGTTGACCAGATTGAGCGCGATGCCGCTGCTGGTGGCGATCGTATTGTTGCTGCCGGTGATGACCAGCGAACCCGCGCCCGCCGTCGTCGAGGTTGCGGTGATGCCGCGGGCACCATTGGTGTCGACGTCGAGTCCGCCGCCGGTGAAGGAGACCGCAGCCCCGGTGCCGGCGGTGTTGTCGAACTGGATCGCGTTATTCGCCCCGGTATTGATCGTCTTGGTCGCGCCCGAGAAGGCGATGGTGCCGCCGGTGTTGTTGCTCAGCAGGATGCCGTTGGCGCTGCCGCCGGTCGCCGAGAGATTGCCCGAGAAGGCAATCGCGCCGCCGGTATGGCTGCTCACCTCGACGACATTGCCGGCACTGGTCTTGCTGATCGCGGCCGCGACGGTGACACTGCCGCTGCCGCCCGTAATGTTGACGCCGTCGCCGCCGACGGTCGCGGCGATTGTGCCGCCGTTGAGCGCAATCGCGCCGGTCGCGCCCGCCGCACCGACGATCGCGACGCCGTGCCCGGTCGTGTTGTTGATCGTGGCGCTGGCGAAGGTGACCGTTCCGTTGCCCGCGCCGTTGATCTCGATGCCGTCGCCGCTGATGGTGCCGGTGCCGATCGTCGTCGCGCCGAAGCTGATGTTGGCCGCCGAGCCGTTGCCGACGAAGATGCCGTCATTGCCGCCGCTCGTCGCAGCGACGCTGGTAGCGCCGCCGCTGAACGCCCCTCCCCCGACACTGTCGAGATTGTTGAGGTTGATGGCGATGCCGGCGACGGTGCCCGTGCTCTGCAGCGACGCGAAGTTGATCCCACCGACGCCGGCGCTCACGCCGGTCAGGTTGAGGACCTGCCCGGTCGCCGTCTGGATGCTGTTGCCCGCCCCGGTGACGATGACCGTCCCGCCGCCGGTCGCGCTGAACCCGGCGCCGCTGGTGGTGACGATGTCGAGGCCATTGCCGCCGCCCGCGGGCGCAAAGCTGATCGTGGCGCCGCTATTGTTGGTCAGTGTGACCGCGGCGTTGGCGCCGGTGTTGAGATTGATCGTCTGACCCGTGAAGGCGAGCGTTCCCCCGGTGTTGCTCGTGGCGCTGATGCCGAGGCTGGTATCGGTGATATTGCCCGAGAGCGTCGCGACGCCGCCGGTGCGGCTGGTCGCCTCGACCGAACGCGACGCGGTGCCGCTCGTCGTGATCGTGCCGCCATAGGCGAAGGCGAGCGCATCGCCGTTGAGCAAGACGCCGCGCGAGGTGGCGGTGATCGCGCCGCCACCGATGTTCACGGTGCCGCTGATCGTGCCGACCCCGATGCGCTGGACGAAGATGCCGTTGTTGCCGCCGGTATTGTTCGCTGTCGCGAAGGCCAGGTTCGCCGTAGTCGCGGTGCCGCCGGTATCGGTGATGGTGAGCAGCGTGCCGCTGGTGGTCGCAATCGAGTTGCCGCTGCCCTGAACGTTCACCGTGCCGCCGCCGGTGATGAGCATGCCTGTGCCGGCGGTGCTGGTGATGTCGAGGCCCGAGCCCCCTGCATTGAAGGTGATCGTCCCGCCATTGTTGCCCGACAGGCTCACCACCGTGCCGGTGCTGGCGATATTCATCTGGCCGGTGAAGTTGATTGCACCGCCATTGCTGTTGATGACCGAGATCACCGTGCTGGCATTGGCGATGCTGCTGCTGATTGCACCGTTGAAGGTCGCGGTGCCCGTATCGTGCCCGTCGATCTCGACCGCGACACCATCATTGTCGATGATGGTGCCGTCATAGGTCACATTGGCGCTGCTGAGCAGCACAAAGGCATTGCCGGCGCTGTTGTGCGTCAGCGCCGTTCCCGCGCCGAAGGTAAAGGTGCCGGTGGCGCCGTTGTAGATGTCGATGCCGGCGTTGCCGCCGTTGAGCGTAGTGGTGCCGGTGAAGTTGTAGGTACCGTCGGCATTGTTGAACTGCATGCCGTTGCCGCTGGTCGCGTTGATCAGTCCGGCAAAGGCGAAGGTGCCGGTGGTGTGGTTGCCCGTGAAGTTCAGCGTCAGTCCGCTCGCCGCCTGGACGATCGAGCTCGCGCCGTCGAAGTTGAAGTTCGCCGTGCCGCCGCTGATCGTGAGCGCCGAGGTACCCGCGCCGTCGATATCGACATTGGTGGCGTTGATCGTGCCGGCGGCATTGGTGAACGACAGGCCGGTCGCGGCGCCGCTGACGCTGACATTGGTCAGCGTCGTCGTGCCGGTGGCATTGTCGAGCGTGATCGACGTGCCGGTCGCGCCGGTCGTGGTCACGTTGCTGATCGTGCTGCCGGCGGCGTTGAGCAGCACGTCGTTGGTGTTGCCGGTGAAGGAGACGTTGTCGATCGTGGTGTTGGTCGAGGGTGTGACCTCGACACCGTAGCCGCCGGGCTGGTTGAAGTTGCGGATCGTCATGAAGTTGATGACGGTGCCGCTCGCCCCGGCCCCGTCGACGATGCCGCGCAGCGCACCGGCCGGCGATCCGTCGAGAGTGAAGCCCGAGATCCGGTTGCCGCTCGCGCCGAGCGTGATCACATTGGCCCCCGCCGCCGAGGTGAGCGTGGCCGCGCCATTGCCGGTCGGGTCGGCGATGTTGATCGTGGTGCTCGAGAGCAGGATCGTCGAGGGCACGGTCAGCGCGAGCGCGAGCCCGCCCTGCCCGAAGCCGCGGACCTGCGTGTCGGCGAGCAGTGCCAGCGTATCGTTGCCATTCGAACCCGCCGCGCTGATTGCGCTGCCATTGTTGACCAGCACGATCACGTCGGTGGCGGCGAGCGCCAGCTCGGCCGCAGCGAGCGTCATCGGGTTGGCACCGTCGGCGCCGGATCCGTTGCCACCGCCGGTGACGCCGTCGGAATCAACGAACAGCGTGCGGCCGACACCAAAGCCAAGACCCGGGCTCGCGCCGAAGGTGACGTCCCTGAAGTCGTAATTGCCCGCCACCGGCGCCGCCGAGGCGTTGATCCCGGTCCCCGCGGAGATGGTCGAGGCGCCGTCGGTGGTCGACTCGCCGTCGCCATAGGTGAAGGCCGCGTTGGTAGCCGCGTTGAGCCAGACGCCGGTGCCGACCCCAGAGATCGAGGCGCTGGCACCGCCGACCGCGGTGTCGCCGAGTCGGACTATCTGCCCACCCGTGGTGCCGCGCAGATCGACCGCGATCGTCGTCCCCGCGGCGACCGAATTGGTCACGTCGAAATCGTTGGCGGTGATCGCCGCCGACAATGCGGCACCGTTCAGGTCCATGGCGACCGCGGCGGTGTTGGCGAGGCCGATGTCGAGATCGGTGATCGTCAATGCCGCGCCGAGCGTGCCGGCCACGTCCACGCCGCGGGTGAGCACGCCCTGCAGATTGACGGTGCCGAGCGCAATCGCCCCGCCTGCCGAACCGACATTGGTCAGCGCGATCCCGTTGCCGATATTGGTCGAACTCACCGTGGCGAAGTTGATGCCATTGGCGCCGACAGTCATGCCGTTCAGTTCGATCACCGAGGTTCCGGTCGAGCTGATCGTGTTGCCCGCTCCCGTGATATTGAGCACGCCGCCGCCCGTCGCCTGGATGCCTTGCTGGGTGCTGGTGATGGCCAGCCCGCCATTGGTGAAGTTGATCGTGGCGCCGGCGTTGTTGAACAGTTCGAGCGCGATCGCGCCCGCCGTGTTGATTGCCTTGGAGCCGGAGAAGGTGATCGTGCCGCCGCTGTTGCTGTTGAGGAACCAGCCGCTGGCTGCGCCGCCGGAGGAGATGAAGCCGCCGAAATCGACGCTGCCGGCGGTGCGGTTGCTGACTTCGACCGCACGCGCCGCGGTGGTCTTGAGAATCCCGGCATTGATCGTGATCGCGCCGCTGCCGCCGTCAACGACCACACCGGTGCCGGTCGGATCGTTGAGATTGCCGATGTCGCCGCCGCTGATCGTCACCGTCCCGGTCGAAGCGGTGATGCGGATGCCGTCGCCGCCGGTATTGTCGATGTTGGTGCTGAGGAAGCTGATCGCGCCGTTGCCCGCACCGCTGATCTCAAGTCCCTCGTCGCCGGTGCCGCCGATCGTCGCGATGCCGAAGCTGATCGCCGAGCTCGAGCCGCCACCGATCCAGATACCGTCGCTGGTCGCGCCGCTGGTTCCGGCGATCGAAACGTTGCCGCCACTGAACGCGCCGCCGTCGAGATTGTTGATCAGGATCGCGGTGTTGGCGACGACGCCCGAATTGCCGAGCGACGCGAAGGCGATGCCGCCCGCGCCCGCGGTGACGCCGTCCAGATTGCCGACCCGACCGGTCGTGGTCTGGACCGAATTGCCCGCGCCGGCGAAGCTGATCGTGCCGCCGCCCGTGGCGATCAGCCCTGCGCCGCTGGTGGTGACCACATCGACGCCCGCGCCGCCGCCCGAGAAATTGATCGTCGCGCCAGCATTGTTGGTGAAGGAGAGCCCCGCGCCGCTGGTGTTGTTGATGCTGACCGCGCCGTTGAAGGCCGCGACGAGCGGCGTCACCTGTGCAGTATTGTCCTGGATCGCGATGCCCGCGATGGTGGCGCCGGTGACGCTGACTGCCCCGGTGACGGTGAAGCTGCCGTCGACCTGATCGAGCAGGATGCCCCAGGTGCCGCCGCTCGCAGTAACGCTGGAGAGCGTCATGTTGACCGTCAGCGGATCGAGATTGATCGCGGTGCCGTTGGTCGTGTCGACCGCGCCGTCGAGCGTGGTCAGCAGGAAGTTGTTCGCCTTGGAATTGGCGACAAGCAGGCCAGTGCCGCCGTTATTGGCGATATCGAGATCGCTGAAAGTGAGCGAACCCGAGACGTTGGTGAGGCTGAGGCCGTCGCCCTGGACGCGGGCGCCGCTGGTGCCGATCGTAAGTGCGCCTGCGACCACCGCGTCGATGGCGCCGGTGCTGACGTCGCTGTCGAAGGTCACCGTGTTGAACACGAGGCCCGCGGTCTCGCCGCCCGCCGTGCCGATCGTCAGGTTCGACATGCCGGTGACGGTCAGCGTGCCGCCGGTTCCGTTGAGATTGAGCAATGCGCCGGCCTGGTTGCCGACATTGGCGAGCGTCAGGTTCTGCAGGTTGACGATACGCGTCGCAGCCCCGGACAGCAGGTTGATGGCAGCGCCGCCGCCGGAGATCGTGCTGTTGCGAAGCGTCGCGATGCCCGCTGTGCCGCTGGCATAGACGCCCGCGCCGGCGCCGGTGTTCGAGATCACCACGCCGTCGATCACGCTCGTGCCATCGAGTCGCACGGTGCCGGTGGCGTCGGCGGATGTCAGCAGCGGCGCGCCGAGGCCGGGGGTGGTGTTGGTGATGCTGCCGCCGGTGATGCCGGTCACATGGACGTTCGCCGGCGCGCCGCCCGCAACGCTGAGCGTGTCGCCGTCGCGGAAGCTGAGCAGGCTCTGGCCGTCGGCCAGGTTGAGCGTGCCGGTGATCGTGTCGAAGCTGCCTGCCCCGGCCTGGCTATCGAGCAGGACGATATAAGTCGCGGTGGACGCGTCGGCGGCGGCGAGGCTGCCCGGATCCGCCTTGCTGCCGACACCGGTCGCGCCGGCGCGGACGAAGAAAGCACTCACTTCGAGCGGACTGGTATCGCCGACCAGGTTGACGTCGAGGAAATTGTAGTCGCCGATGGCCCCGTTCAGCCCGGCGACTATGATCGGCGTGGTCGCGTTGATGGTCGAAAGCACGTCGATCGCGTCGCCATCGCCATATCGGAAGTTGCCGCTGCGCGAGGCATTGGTGAGGTCGACGCCGATGCCGACCCCGGTAATCGTGCTGCTGTCAGTGACGATGAAGTTGCCCGCGCCGGTGGCGCCGGTCAGGTCGATGCCGCGCGTGCCGGTGGCCGAGGCACCGGTGATGTCGAGCGTCGCGAAGGTGACGTTGGCGGCACCGACCTGCCGGGCATCGACGCCGCGCGCGCCGTTGGGTACGCCGGTGATGTCGATATTGCCGAAGTTGATCGTGCCCGTGCTGCCGGCGCCGAACAGGATACCTGCGACGCTCGCGCCGCCGATCGTGCCGTCGCCGACGGTCAGCGTGCCAGTGAGACCGGTGGCGGCGATGCCGGTGTTGCTCGTGCTGATGGCGACGGTGCCGATGGTGGTGGTGCCGGTGTTCGACGTCAGCGCGATCCCCGCGCCAGCGGCGCCGGATACGGTCACATTGCCGAGATTCACGATTGCGCCCGAATCGTGGAGCGAGACGCCCGCTCCGGTCGCGCCGGCGACGGTGATGCTGGCGAAGGAGAGCGTTCCGGCACCGCCGATCGCGCCGAGATCGACACCGGCGCCCGACGCGGTCGAGGTGACGTTGCCGAAGCCGAGGCCGGCACCGCCGATGGCGATGTCGGCGATCGCGAGCAGCGGACCCGAGCCGCCTTGCGACACGTTGACGCCCGCGCCCGCCACGGTCAGCGTCCCCGCGCCCGCGCCCGACAGGCCGAGTGCGGCACTGGCGCTGGTTACCGAGACGGTGAGGTTAGTCAGCGTCGCCGAAGCCGCTGCGCCGCCGTCGACGAGCGAGAGGCCGCCACCGGCGCCGAACAATGTGGCGTTGGAAAGCGTGACGCCGGAGACGCCCGAACCGAATACCGCCGCGTTGCCCGCCGTACTCTGCACGAACACGCCATCCAAACCGCTGTTGTTGGCGAGCGTGACGGTGTTGGCGGCGCCCGTGGTGGTGAGGATCGGCGCGCGGTCGCTCGCGGTGAGCGCCGAGGCGGCGTACGGGTTGATCACCTGCCCCGTCACCACGCCGGTCAGGATGACGTTCGCCGGTGCGCCGCCGGGCAAGAGGATCGTGTTGCTGTCGCGGAAGCTGCGCAGTACCTGGTTGGCGTCGAGCCCCAAGGTGTCGTTGCCGTTGGTGCCGAGCGCGTCGAGCACGTCCTGACCGCCGGCCGGGTCGTTGAACAGGATGATGAAGTCGACGGTCGCCGCTTCGGCGCCGGCAAGGCTGCCAGGGTCGCTGAACGTGCCGCTGCCCGTCGCGCCGGCAAGCACATAATAGACCGTCGCCGAGGTCGCGAGCCCGCTGGTGTCGCCCACGAGGTTCACATCGGCGAAATTATAGGTGCCGGAACCACCGTTGAGCCCGGTGATGATCAGCGGAGTCGTAGCACTGATCGTCGAACCGACCGGCGCGCTGCCGTCGCCATATTGGAAGAGGCCGGTGCGCGACGCGTTGGTCAGATCGACGCCGATGGCGACGCCGGTGATGGTCCCGCTATTGGTCGTGACGATGTTGCCGGTGCCGGTGTTGCCGGTGAGATCGATGCCTCTGGTGCCGACCGTGGAGGCCCCGGAGATGTCGAGCGTATTGAAGGTGACGTTGCCGGTGGCGCCGGTGAGGTTCGCCGCGGTCTGGCCTGCGCCGACATCGGCGATGTCGACGTCACCGAACTGGAAGCTGCCGAACGAACCGTTGAGGATCGCAATTCCCGAACCGCCGCTCGTCGCGAACGACCCGAACATATAGGTGCCGTCGGCATTGTCGAAATTGAGCTTCGTGCCGCCGGTGAGATTCAGCGTCGCGCTCTGGAAATCGAGCTGCCCGACGCTGTGATCGACGATATTGATGCCGTTGCCGCCGCTGGCGGAGAGATAGCCGGCATAACCGATCGAGGCCGTCGAGTTCGACACCCCCAACGCCGGTCCGCCAGTGGCGATGACCGAGGTGCCGGCGCCGAACAGGAAGGTGCCCGCCGATCCGCCAGTGATGGCGACGCCGGCGCCGCCCGCGTTGAGACCGGTGACGCCGCCAAAGGTGTAGTTACCATCGGCATTGGCGAAGCGGATGCCCGTGCCGGTGGTGACGTTGATCGCGCCGGTGAAGCCGATCGTGCCACTCGCGTGATCGACGATGTTGATCGCCTGCGCCGCGCCGCCCGAATAGGTGAGGCTCCCCGAATATGCCAGGGACGCAGTCGAGTTCTGGATGTCGATGCCGATGCCGGCCGGATTGGTGATCGCGGTGTCTGGACCGAAGACGAAGGTACCTGACGATCCGCCGCTGATGCTGATCCCGGTACCGAGGTTCGCCGCTCCGCTGAAGGTGTAGACGCCGTCGGCGTTCTGGAAGACGAGGCCCGTTCCGCTCGTCGCGGTCAGGATGCCGGTCCCGAAATTGACTGCGCCGCTATGCCCGCCGCTGACGCTGAGCAATGCGCCTGCGCCCGCATAATTGACGTTGCCGAGATAGTTGAACGTGCTCGCACCGGTGTTGGAGAGCAGGATCGCCGCTCCGGTGGTGGTGCCGATGCTCGAGCCCGCGCCGAAGCTGAAGCTGCCGCTCGCGGTGCCGGTCATGGTGATGCCGACGGCCGCGCCGTTGGCGACGCTCAGTGCGCCGATATCGAGCGCGCGTCCGGCCGGACCGATACCGGCGACATTGTGGGTCCCCACGCCGTTGCCGGTGCCGGAATAGACGAGGCTCGACAGCACCACATCCGCCGAGAGATCGCTGAGGAGGAGGCCATAGGCGACGCCGTTCGCCACGTCGATCGTGCCACCGCTGATCGCGAAACGGAATCCGCCAACGCCCCCGCTGACGTCCACGCCGGTGCCTTCGCTGGCGACATTCACCGCAAGCCCCAGATCGCCCTGCGCGCCGGCGAGATAGACGCCGGGGCCGCCGATCCGGGCCGATGTCGTCCCGATGGTCATCGTGCCGCTTACGGACTGGAAGCCGGCCGTCGCGCGATCGGCATCGAACACCACATCGTCGCCGAAGAGGCCGGCACCCTCGCCATTTCCGCCCAGGATCGTGATGTCGTCGAGCGCGGTGACCGTCAGCGTCCCCGCATTCGTGCCGTCGAGATTGAGGACCGCTCCGCTGGACGACGACAACATCAGGTTGGTCAGCGACACGCTCGTATCCACTGCCGCATCGGCGATCAGGATGGCGTTCGAGCCGGCGCTGATGTTGCTGTTTCGGATCGTCGTGTTGGCATATTGGCCAATGATGCCGATGCCGTTCGGAGCATTGATGACGATGCCGTCGACCACGGTGTTGGCGCCGAGTGAGAGCGTACCTGCGGCGATCGTCGTGGTCAGGACCGGCGCGCCCGACCCCGCAAACGGATTGGTGATCTGGCCCGGCGTGATCCCGTAAAGTACGAGATTGGTCGGCCCTCCGGCCGGCAGCGTAAGCGTATCGCCGTTGAGGAAACCGAGCAGCCATTGGCCCGCGGCGAGATCGAACGTGCCGCCGGCGCTCGCGGCGTCGAGCACATCCTGCCCGCCCGCCGGATTGTTGAGCAGCACGATGATCTGCGCGCCCGAAGCCTCGGCGCCCGAGAGGCTCCCCGGATAGGCCATGGTGCCCGCGCCGCTGGCGCCTGCTGCGACAAAATAGGTCGTCGCCGAAGTCACCAGCCGGCTGGTGTCGCCCACCAGATTGACGTCGGCGAAATTATAGGTCCCCACCGCGCCGCTGAGGCCGGTGATCTCGATCGGCACGAGCGCGCTGATCGTCGAGGCGGCGCCGTCGGCATCGGTGCTCGAGCCGTCGCCGTCGCGGAAGTTGCCGGTGATCGCGGCATTGGTGAGGTCGACGCCGATGCCCACGCCGGTGATGCTGCCGCTCTCGACCGTGGTGAGGCTGCCCGCGAAGGTCGCGCCGGTGAGATCGATGCCGCGCGTGCCGGTGGTCGAGATGCCGGTGATGTCGAGCGTGTTGAAGCTGATCGTGCCCGACGCCGTGCGCGCGTCGACGCCGGTGCGGCCGGCCCCGAGACCGATGATGTTGACGTCGCCGAAGGTGATCGATCCGGCGCTGCCGGCGCCAAAGACGATTCCCGAGGCGCCGATGCCCGCGATGTTGGTCGTTCCGGTGAACAGCACGCTGCCATCGACGTCTGCGAGCGCGATCCCGCTGCCCGAGATACCACCGAGATTGAGGCTCCCGATCGACACGCCGGTGCCGGCGTCGACGCCGTCGATCGACACGCCGGTGACGGCCCCGCTGATCGCGCCCCCGGCGATCGTGATCGTGCCGTGGCTGTCCTGGATGTTGAGGCCGGCCCCGCCGACGCCGCTCGCCGTGAGCGCGCCCATCGTCACCGCGCCGTTACCGGTCAGTTCGACCGCGTCGGCGCCGCTGCCCGAGACGCTGATCGAACCGATGGTGATCGCGCCGCTGTTGTTCGTGAGCGTCACGGCGTCGCCGGCAGTTCCGCTGGCGTTGATCGACTGGACGACAACCGCGCTGCTGCTGCCACCGATCGACACGCCCGCGCCAGCGGCGGTGCCGCCCACCGCGATGCTGCCGAAGACGAGATTCCCTCCCGTGACGTTCTGGGCGGTCACGGCCCCGGTGGCGGCGGTGGCGGTCGAAACCGTGCCAAAGCCGATTCCGCCCGACGCCACGTCGACGAGCGAGAGCGCCGCGCTCGAGCCGGTCGCCGCGATGTCGATATCGGCGCCCGAGACCGTCAGCGTCCCCGCACCCGCGCCACTCAGCGCGAGCGTGGTGCCCGCGGTCGACGCGAGGTCGAGATGCGTGAGCTGGACCGAACTCGTCGCGCCGCCGTCACTGATCGCGATCGCGCCGGTCGCACCCGAGATGTCCGAATTCTGGATGCGAACGTTGCCGACGCCACTGCCTTCGACGCCCACGTCGCCACCGGCGTTGCGAATGACGAGCCCGTCGATCGTGCTGTTGCTGGCGAGGTTGACCGTCGCAGATCCGGCGGTGCTGGTGGTCAGTATCGCAGCGCCCGAGCCGGCATAGACATTGGTGATGCCGGCGGGGCCGACGCCGGAGACGGTCAGGTTCGCGGGCATCCCCGCGCCGCTGACCGCAAAGAAATCGCTCGACAGGAAGCTGACCAGCGATTGCCCCGCGGCGAGATCGAACGACCCGCCTGCGCCTGCCGCGTCGAACACGTCCTGTCCGCCGGCCGGATTGTTGAGCAGCACGATATATTGCGCGGTCGAGGCGTCGGCGCCGGCGAGGCTGCCCGGATCGCTGCGCGTGCCCGCGCCGGTCGCGCCGACCATCGCGTAATATGCCGTGAAGCCCGCGCCGGTGAGATTCGAGGTGTCGCCCACCAGATTGGCGTCGGCGAAATTATAGCTTCCATTGGAAGCGTTCATTTGTGCGATGACGATCGGGATATTGGCCGCAATCGTGCTGTTCATCGGCGTCGCGCTGCCGTCGCCGAAGCGGAACTGCCCGGTCATGTTGGCCTGGGTCAGATCGACGCCGATGTTCACGCCCTCGATCGTGCTGCCGGCGATCGTCATCACGTTGCCGGCGTTGGTCGATCCGGTGACGTTGATGCCGGTGCCCGTGCCGGTACCGCTGATGTCGAGCGTGTTGAACAGCACGGTGCCGTGCGTGTTGCGCACATCGACGCCGCTGAAGTTGCCGAGCCCGGTAATGTCGACATCGCCGAAGGTGACTCCGCCCGGCACGGTGCCGATGACGATGCCGTTGGCGCCCGGATTGGCGATCGTCACCAGCCCGGCGAAGTTGATCGCGCCCGCGAGCCGATCGAGCACGATCGCGTCGCCGACGGTGCCGGTGAGGGTGATCGCGCCGAAGCTGATCGCCGAACCGGCCAGCATATCCTGAACGAGGATGCCGCCGCTGCCGCTGATCGCTCCGGTGAAATTGATCGTGCCGGCCGCGTTGAAGATCGCGACGATCGGCGCGGTTCCGCTGGTATCGGCGATCGAGCCGGCGAAGGTCAGATTGACGCTGCCGCCGCTGCCGGCGACGCCTTGCTCGCCGATCTGGACCGAATTGCCGCCAGCGTTCGTGATCGTCCCGCCGTTGATCCGGACGAGACCGGTCGAGTTGAGGAGGACAAGGCCGTCGCCGCCGCTGTTCGACACGGTCAGCGTACCGATGGTCAGCGCGTTGCCGCCGGTGCCGCCGCCCTGAACGGTGTTGAGGATCACGCCCGGACCGGCCGCGCCGACGGAGCTGACCGTGGCGAAGTTGAGGTTGATCACCAGCGGATCGAGATCCGCCGCGGTGCCGCCCACCGTGTCGATCGTGCCGTCGAGCGTCGCCAGCGTGAAGCTGTTGACCTTCGAATTGACGACGCGGAGGCCGGTGGCGCCGCTGTTGGCGATGTCGAGATCGGTGAAGCTCAGGCTGCCGGTGACGTCGGTGAGGAACACGCCCTGCCCGTTCACCCGTGCGGCTGTGGTGCCGACTTCCATCCGGCCGGCATCGACCATCTGGATGCCGGCAATTGCTGTGCTGGCGTCGAAGGTCGCCGAACGGACGCTGAGGCCGCCGGTCTCGCCAGTGCCGCCGCGGATGATGATCCCGGACATGCCGGTGACGGTGACGGTGCCTGCGCCCGAGCCGTCGATGTCGAGCACGTTGCCGCCGGTCGCCGAGAGTGTGAGGTTCGACAGCGAGGTGGTGAGGTTCGCGCCGCCATCGTTGATGTCGATCGCGCCCGCGCCGCCCGAGATGGTCGAATTGGCGACGCTCACGATGCTGCCGCCATTGACCAGCACGCCCGCGCCCGCGCCGCCGCGAACAGTGAGCCCGGTGAGCGCCACATTTCCCAGCGTGTTGGTGAGCGCGATGCCCGCGCCGCCGGTATTCTCGACGATCACGCGCTCGATCGCGAAACCGCCGACGCCGTTCCCGGCGATGCCCGTGCCGGCGCCGCGCACGGTGACGTCGCGGATCACCGAGCCTTGGCCGAGCGTCACTGCCGCGCCCGCGGCATTGGTGCCGACGATCACGCCATTGGTGCCGCCGAGCCCGTATTGGACGGTGCTGCCGTCGACCAGCCGCACGTCGACCGTGCTGGCGCCGCCGACGAGATATTGGTTGGTCGCGAGCGTCACCCCGGCGGTGGTGATGTTGCCGGCATTGCCGAGCGCGACGACGACGCCGTTGGCGCCCGCGCGCGAGACCGCATCGGCGATCGTCGTCGGAGCCGCAATCGTGCCCGCCGCACCGGCGACGCCCGCGCCGTTCGCATAGTAGAATCCGCCGAACTGGTTGCCGGTCCGCGCATCTACGGCGAAGCGCGTCGTCGTCAGATCGGTGTAGCGACTGCCCGAGCGCGCGACATAATCACGGCGCACCCGATCGCCCATCTGACGATCGAGGCCGGTGGGCGCCGCGCCGCGGTCGCCCGAGCGGCCGCCGAACGGAATCGACAGGCGAACATGCGCGCGCGCGTCGGTGCCGAACCGATTGTCGTGTTCGACGACGCCGCCGAAGGTGAAGCGGAAGCCGCTGTTCTTGTCCTCGACGTCGAGCTCGAGCCCGCCGCGCACGCCGCGATAGCTTTCATCGGCCTTGCGGTCCCAATAGTCGAAGCCGCCCACCGAGCCGCGGATGCTGGCATTGTCGCCGACCGGCAGGCGCACGCCCGCCTCACCGTTGAAGCCCTGCAGTGGGATCGCCTCGAGCCGGAAGCCGCTGCGGCGCTCGATCAGCCGGTTGTTCTCGAGCACCAGCGCGCCGGTGCCCGTAGTGGCATTGGGATCGATGAAGCCGATCGTCCGCACCTTGCTGAGCGGCAGCCGATAATTGACCCGCACGTCGAAGACCGAGGAGAAACCCTCGAGCCCCATCGACACCGCCGCCTGATCGCGCGAGCCGATGTCCGAGCGATAGAAGTCCGCGCCGACATTGACGCCGATCGCAGTGTCCTCGCCGGTGCGGAAGCGGGCGCCGACCGTCGCCGAGCCGTTGCGATCGAAGCGCTGGTCATAGCCGATGCGGCCGTCGACATAGACGAGCCCCGAGTCGTTCTGCGCGATCGGCGCGAAGAGCGAAGTGGATACCCCGATATCCTTGCCGGCCTGTGCCTCGGCCTCGGCGCGCGGCTTCCAGACCGGGGCATCGCTCGTCTGTCCCCAAGCCGGCGCCGAAGCCGCGAGGATAGCCCCGGTCAGGCACGTCGAAAATAGCCGTGCCTTGCTGGACTTGCGCATCGATGTTCCCCCTGTCCGCCGGATCGCGATCAGCGATCGACGCTCCCGTTAAGCGTGCGTGTTTGCAGCCCCCGTTCGAGCGGAAACAGTCAAACCCCCAGGCGACACCCCGTTGAGGGGTAGCACAGCGCGCAACGCGCAACAAGCGAGGCCTCCGTAGAAATACATTGCCGCCTAGATGAGCAGCGGCGGTTTTCAGTCGAGGCGGAGACCGTCTATTTCCGCGCTTCTTGCCTTCCGCCAGATCACTGGAGTCAGACCGTTTTCCCTTTTGGCAAAGGCCGATCAGGGAAGCAGGACGGTAGCGCCGGTCGTCTTGCCCGTTTCTAGCGCTCGATGCGCCTCCGCGGCCTCCTCGAGCGCGAAACGCTGGCCAATCCCCGCGCGCACCGCTCCGCTCTCCAGCATCGCGAACAACCGGGCCGCGCCGGCCATGCGCTCGTCGGGCGCGGCATAATAGTCGAACAGCGTGGGGCGGCTGACGAACAGCGAGCCGTGGCCGGAAAGCACGCCGAGCCGCACGCCCTCGACCGGACCGCTGGCGTTGCCGTAGCTGACGATCAGCCCGCGCCGGCGGGTCGCCGCGAGCGAGGCTTCCCATGTCGCCTTGCCGACCCCGTCGAACGCCACCGCCACGCCCGCACCGCCGGTGATCTCGCGAACCCGCGCGGCGATGTCTTCGGAGCGCGACAGCAGCACATGATCCGCACCCGCGGCCCGCGCTGCCGCGACCTTGGCCTCGTCGCCGACCGTGCCGATCACCTCGGCGCCGACTGCCTTGAGCCATTGGACGAGAATCTGGCCGACGCCGCCGGCCGCAGCGTGAACGAGCACCGTCCAGCCCGGCTGCACCCGGGCGCAGCGTTCGACGAGGAACTCGGCGGTGCATCCCTTGAGCAGCATCGCCGCCGCGGTCTCGTCGTTCACCGCGTCGGGGAGCTTGAACAGCGAGCCCGCCGGCAGGTTGCGTGCTGTGGCATAGGCGCCGATCGGCGGACCGAAGGTCGCCACCCTGTCCCCGGCGGCGAAACCGGCGACGCCTTCGCCGACCGCCTCGACCACGCCCGCCGCCTCCTGGCCGAGCCCGCTCGGCAGCGGCACCGGATAGAGCCCCGAGCGGAAATAGGTGTCGATGAAATTGAGCCCCACCGCGCGGCTGCGCATCCGCACCTCGCCCGGCCCCGGCGGCGGCAAATCGACATCGGCCCAGCCGATCACTTCGGGTCCGCCGGTCCGTTCGATTCTCGCTACGCGTTCCATACTGCCTCCTAGACGGGCCAGACCCATAGGATGAGCGGGGTGCCCACCACCAGCACCAACAGCGAGAGCGGCGCGCCGAGCCGGGCATAGTCGCCGAACCGATAGCCGCCCGGCCCCATCACCAGCGTGTTGCACTGATGGCCGATCGGCGTGAGGAAGTCGCAGCCGGCGCCGACCGCGGTGGCCATCAGGAACGCCTCTGGCCGATAGCCGAGCCCGGTGGCGAAGGTCGCCGCGATCGGCGCCATCACCAGCACCGTGGCGGCGTTGTTGAGGAACGGCGTCACCGCCATCGCCGCGGCGAGGATCAGCGCCACCGCACCCCAGGGCGGCAGCGTCGCGGCGAAATGGCTGAGCCCGTCGCCGATAAGCTCGGTCGTGCCCGTGGTGCGTAGCGTGTCGCTCACCGGGATCAGCGCGCCGAGCATGACGAGGATCGGCCATTCGATATGGTCATAGGCCTCGCGCACCGGCAGCGCGCCGCTGAGCACGGTCAGCCCCGCCGCGGCGAAGAAGGCCACCGCCACCGGCACATAACCGGTCGCCGTCGCGAGCATCGCCACGCCGAGAATGGCGAGCGGCAGCAGCCCCTTGCGCGCGCTGCCGAGCCGCAACGTGCGTTCGGCGAGCGGCAGGCAGCCGAGCTCGGCGAGCCGCTCGAACAAGAGATCGAGCGGGCCCTGCAGCACGATCACGTCGCCGGCGCTGAGCTCGATATCGCCCAGCCGCGTCGCCAGCCGCTCGCCCTGGCGGGAGACCGCGATCAGATTGACCCCGAAGCGCTCGTGCAGCCCCAGCCGCCCGGCGGTACGGCCGATCAACGGACTGTCGGTGCCGATCACCGCCTCGAGCACCCCGACCTCGCGGCCCGATCCTTCGGGCCGATCGCGATGCTGCCCCTCAAGCTCGAGTCCGTCGGCGGCGATCACGCGCTCAAGCGCATCAGGCGCACCGGCGAGGATCAGCCGATCTTCGGGCTTGAGCGCGGTGTCGGGGAAGGGCGTGCTGCGGATGCCCGCGCGCAGGATCGCCGTGACGGTCACTTCGTGATCGTGCCGCGCGCGGAACGCGGCGACCGTCTCGTCGATCGCCGGCGAGCCGGCCGGGATCTCGGCTTCGGTGACATAGTCCTGGATGTCGACCGCCTCGCCGAGCGTCGGCGTCGCGCGGCGACCGCGCGGCAGCAGCCGATAGGCGAAGCGCAGGAAGATCAGCCCGACCAAAGTCAGCCCCAACCCCACGGGCGCGTAATCGAACATCTTGAAGGGCTCGCCGGTCATCTCCTCGCGCACCCGGCTGACGATGATGTTGGGCGAGGTACCGATCAGCGTGATCAGCCCGCCGAGCAGCGAAGCGAAGGACATCGGCATCAGGAACACCGCCGGGCTGGTGTTCGAGCGCTTGGCCATCTGGAACGCGACCGGCATCATCATCGCCAGTGCGCCGATATTCTTGACCAGCGCCGAGGCGAAGCCGACCGAGGCGCTGAGCAGCAGCAATTGCGAGCGCACCCGGCGCACGCGGCGCTGGAGCACCAGCATCGCGCTTTCGATCACTCCAGAGCGCTGCACCGCGCCCGAGAGCACCAGCGCCGAGGCGACGATGACCACGATGTCGTCGGAAAATCCGCTGAACGCATGCTTCGGATCGACGATGCCGAGCGCGAGCGCCGCGAGCAACGCCATCACCGCGACGAGATCGTAACGGAACCACCCCCAGATGAAGAGCAACATCATGCCGGCAAGCACGGTTACCGACAGTATCTGGGGGAGCGTCATTTCGTGGGCGGGCTTCCGGGAGGGATAGCCTCAACCGACAGGCCGGGTTTTGGCTCCCCCGCGCATGGCGCGAGAATAGGATTATCTGGCCGGCGATTTGTAGGGTTTCGCGGACCTAGAGTCGCAAGAGTCGCGGTAAAACGACTCTCGCGTTGCGCGGGTAGGAAACAATCTTGCGCTGCGCTGTAGGAAAATCGACGGCGTCAAAGAGCGCGGCGGGCTCGCGCCGGACCGGTGGGCATGGCAGCAGGCGAAATCCTACATTGCAAGGGCGCGGCCGGACCGCGCGGCGCGCCCTAATAGGGCCGGCTCGCCAACCGGACGCGGAAGGTGGCGACTCCGCGAACCGGGTGTCCGCCGGCATCCCTGGCCGGGGTGAAAAGCGCTTTGCCCAAAACCGGGGCACAGGCCGCGTCCTCCATGCCCTTCTCCGCCTTGTCGTGCACGGCATGGCAATCATCGACCACGCCGTCCGCCGACACGGCGACGCGGAACGTCTCGTCGACATCGGGTCGCCGCGCTTCCCCCATGACCTTGAGCAGTTCGCCCTTCGAGAGCCACTCTTCTCGATTCTTCACGGCGACCGGTGCCGTCCCACCGGGCGCGAATTGGCCGGCATCGGCGCCCCATTCGAGCAGTTGATCCGCGTTGCATCGGCGAAGCGCCTCGACCGCCTTCGCGCTGCTCGCGACTTGCACCAAAACACGCTCGCGAGACCCTATCGCCATCGTCACGGTCTCGGCGCCCGAAAGCTCGTCGAGCAGGCCCGGGCTCACATTTTCCATCCACATGACGGGCGTGCCGTCGGGCAGCTTTCCGACGCGCGCGCGTCCGTTCCGCGTTTTCTGCGAAGGTGCAAAGGTCAGCGACGCCGGCGCCAGCGCCGCCGATTTCTTGATGGCGGGGGCAGCGATCGCCAACCGGTAGTCGTCGCTCCCCGGTATGGTTTCGATCGATAGCGTGACCGGCGGCTCGGCGTTGCGCCTTTCCAACACGCAAAGCGCAGGATCCGCCTGCAACCTCCAGCCCGTGGTTCGCGCGGTCTGCGCCGCCTGCGCACCTGCCGCGAAGGCCATCGCACCCATAAGCGAGATTATCATTTCGTCGGCCCCCCAGCCCGGTATCACGACAAGCTGGACGAAGGCCGGTCGAGGAGCAAGCTTTCGGACCGCCTGCCTTTACCGCCTAGCTCAGTGCACCGTCCCCACCGCGCGCGGGATCGACAACAGCAGCACGAGCCGCTCGATCTGGCGCCAGCGGCAGAAATGGATGTGGTTGCCGAGATCGCGGCTGCGATCGGCGCGCGCGGCGGCTTCGGAGCCCGCGCCCTCGCCGAACGAACGGATCAGTTCGGCGGCGTCGGCCACTTCGCGGGGATCGGCGAGATAGGGCAGATGTTCCATAACGACTCCGGCTACGCGCGGCCCTTGCGAGCCGAGCCGCCCTATCCCACAGAAATCTAAAGCTTTCGCGGCGCAGCAAGGTGAAGCGCTGCTAACCATTTCTTCGCCCGCGCAGAACGGTGGCGCGCCGGGGCGCGAGGCGATACAGCGCGGGGATGGCGAATCCCCCTTCCCGAACGCCGCTGGCCGGCGGCTTCCTGCTCGCGCTCAGCCTGATCGTCGGCACCGTGCTCGGCGCGGGCCAGGGCGAGGCCTCGATCGGCTTCGTGGCGGGGCTCGGCACGGGGCTGGCGCTGCTGCTCGGCGTGTGGGCGATCGACCGCGCGCGGACCCGCTGATCGCGATTTCCGTTCGCTTCAGCTTGCGTTCACGCGGGATGCGGCAGAGCATGCGGCATGCCTAAGCTCATCCCCAGCTTGATTTTGGGCGCCGCCCTCGTCGTCGCGCCCGCTTCCGCCATCGCCCGGGAAAAGACCCCCGAAGCGCAGCTCGCCAAGCTGCTCGAGGGCCGCGTCGCCGGCAAGCCGACCGAGTGCATCAGCCTGACCAGCGCGCGATCGAGCCACATCATCGAGGGCAAGGCGATCGTCTACGAAGTCGGCAGCCGGCTCTACGTCAACGAGCCGCGCTCGGGCGCGAGCTCGCTCCGCGACGACGACCTGCTGGTGACCAGGACGATCGGATCGCAATTGTGCCGGATGGATTCGGTCAACCTCGTCGATCGCACCGCGCGCTTCCCGCGCGGCTTCGTGGTGCTCGGCAAGTTCGTGCCCTATACCAAGGTCAAGACCGCGGCCCGCTGAGCCGCCGCCGGCGGCACGGCTAGACCAGCGCCCGCCCCAGCCACGCCACGCGGCCAATCACCTCGACCTCGCCCGCGCGGCATAGCCGCACCGGCCAGGCGGGATTGTCGCTGACCAGCTCGAGCCCGCCCACCGCGGCGCGCAGCCGCTTGACCATCAACACGCCGTCGAGCCGGATCACGAAGATCCCGCCCTTGCCGCGCACTTCGCGCCGGTCGCGGTCGACGAGGATCTCGTCGCCGTCGGACAGCGTCGGCTCCATCGAATCGCCGTCGACGCGGATCATCGACGCCGCGGCGGGACGGATCCCCAGCTCGCGCAACAGCGCCTGCGACAGCGCGCCCGGCCGTCGCCGCGCCTCGTCGTCGGCCAGCCGCCCCGGACCCGCCGAGGCGCCGATGTCCAGCCGCGCGATCTCGACCAGCCCCTCCGCCTCGCGTCCGCCGAGCCGCGCTTCGGGCACGCCGAAGAAGCGCGCGAGCAGCGCGCGATCGCGCTCGCCCAGTTCGCGGGGCGATCCGCGGCGGACATATTGCTGCAGATAGGCGGGGTTGCGCCCGATCACGCGCGACAGCTCCGCGAAGCTGGCACCCTGCTCCGCCATCAGCGCTTCCAGCGCGGCACGTTGCGCGGCCGGTTCCATAGGCGCTTCCTACACGTAGGATTTTTCCTAGACAAGTAGGAAAAGAAGAACAAAACAGGATCATATTCAGCGACTCGCGGAGAAGGAAGGCCATGTCGGTGCATCGCAAGATCGAGAAGTTCCTGCGGCGGACGCATATGCCCGCCACCAAATTCGGCCGGCTGGCGCTCGGCGATCCCCGGCTCGTTCACGACCTGCGCAACGGTCGCGAGCTGCGCCCGCCCACCGCTGCACGGGTGGAAGCGTTCCTCGCCGCGCAGGAGATGCAGCCATGAGCCGGGGTCCGGATGCGGCCACCCAGCTCGAACGCGCTCTGATCGCGGCGGCCGAAGCCGCGGGCTGCCCGATCGCCGTCGCTTCCGCCGACTGGACGCACTGGGCGAGCGCCACCTTCACCGGCGCGCGGCATGCGCTGACGGTCACCGCCGCCGCGAGCCCGATGCTCGACCGGTGGCTCGTCGGGCTGGACGAAGCCGAGTTCGCTTTGCGTCGCTATCTCGTCGCCGACATCCATGTCGTGCGGATGACCCGCGAGGAGGGCGTCGTGACGGTCGCGATCGAGGCGCTGACCGTGGAGGAGCGCTAGGCGCGCTGGGCGAGGTTGCGCAGCGTGACCAGCGTGTCCTCGAGGCCGCGCGGCCTGGCGCGGCGCTCGACCAGGGGCCAGGGGCCGGAGATCGGCAGCGGCGCGGGCGCGGGCGCGGGCTCCACGGGGATGGCCTCGGCCGCCGCGGCGATTCCCTTGCGGACCACGCCGCGCTCGAGCCGCTCGAGCAACGCGTGGATCGTCGCATCGGTCTCGGGGCGCGTGATCGCTTCCTCGTGCGGCGCCGTGGCCGACGCCGGCTCGGGCGTGACCTCGACGACGAGCGAGGGCCTGGGCCGGATCGGCGGAGTCAGTTCGAACACTTCGAAACGCTCGGTCTCGTCGAACACCGCGGGCCGCTGCGCGCGCTGCAACGAGGGCAACGCCTCGGGCGCGGGCATCGGCACGTCGGGCACCGCAGCGGGGTCATAGGCCGAGAGCGGCTGATCGAGGTCCTTGGGCAGGTCCTGCTCGACCGTGACCACGATCAGCGGCGCGGGCTCCGCGATATCGAGCGGTTCGAGATCGGCCGCGACCGGCCGCGGATCGAGGAACGGTGCCCCGAGATCGCGGGTGGCGAGCAGCGGCGGGCGCGGCGGCGCATCGGGATGCGCGTCGGCACGGCGGATCACCGGCGCCGCGACCCTGTCGTGGGTGCGCGCGGTCGTGCCCATGGTCACGCTGCGCGCGCCGAGCAGAGTCGAGAGCCCAAACCAGCCCGAGAGCCCGACAAAACCGCCCGCCGCCAGCGCGGCGAGCAGATGCGCGGTGAAACCGAGCGGCGGCTCGGCCGCGGCGAGCACCGCGGGCAGTCCGCTGCTCATCACCAGTCCCTCGAGCAGGGGCGTCGGCATCGCCAGCGCGCCGAGCGCGACGGCACCGCCGAGCGTACCCGCCGCAACGGATGCGAGCGGAAGCTTCATGCGTTCACCGGAGATGCGTGCGACCGCGAGTCCTTCATGACGCGCGACCCTGCCAGCTTTTGGTAAACAGATTGATAGCGCGCGACGTTGACCGCCCAGTTACGCTCCTCCTCGACGAACGCCCGCCCCCGCTCCCGCCGCGCATCCCATTGATCGCGATCGACGAAGAGCTGCGCCACGGCGGCGGCAAGCGCCGCGGGATCATCGGGCGCGAACAGCGTGCCGGTGTCGCCGTCGCGGATCAACTCGCGATGCCCGCCGACGTCCGATGCGGCGACCAGCCGGCGCTGCGCCATCGCCTCGAGCGGCTTGAGCGGAGTGACCAGATCGGTGAGCCGCATATGCTTGCGGGGGTACACCAGCACATCGATCACGCTGTAAAACCGCTCGACCTCCTGATGCGGCACGCGGCCGACGAAGCGGATGCGATCCGCTACCGGCGAAGCCTCGGCCAGCGCACGCAATTGGGCTTCCATCGGCCCGCCGCCGACGAGCACGAGATGCATCGAGGGGCGCGCGGCGACCAGCGCCGGCATCGCCGCGATCAGCCCGTCGAGCCCTTCATAATCGTAGAAGCTGCCGATGAAGCCGATCGTCTCGGCCCCCTCGATCCCGAGCTCCCGCGCCAGCGTCGCGTCATGGGGCAGCGGCGCGCCGAACAGGCCGAGATCGACGCCGTTGGGCGAGATCAGAATCTTGTCCGGATCGGCGCCGCGCGCGACGAGATCGCACTTCAAGCCTTCGCAGATCACCGCGACGGCATCGGCCTTGCGCACCGCGCGCGTCTCGAGCGCGCGGGTGGCGCGATATTTGAGGCTGCCCTCGCGCCCGGTGCCGTTGCCGACCGCGGCATCCTCCCAGAAGGCGCGGATCTCGTAGAGCAAAGGCAGGTCGAGCCGATCGGCGACGCGCTGCGCCGCCATCGCGTCGAGCACGGGCGAATGGGCGTGGAGGATGTCGGGGCGCCATTCGCGCGCCACTGCCGCGATCCGCCGCGCGAACGCCGCGACCTCGCGCAGCTCGCCGATCACCGGCGGGCCGGAATTGATCCGCGGGGTTCGATAGAAGCGGATGCCGTCGATCGTCTCCTCGTCGGCGTCGAACTTGCCATGCCGGCAGCCCGTCACCGCCGCCACTTCCCAGCCGCGTGCCATCTGCGCCTTGAGGATCGCGCGGGTGCGGAAAGTGTAGCCGCTGTGGAGCGGCAGGCCGTGATCGAGGATATGGAGGATCCGCATGAGACGGCTCTGGCATGGAAGCGGTTAAGGGCGGGTCAACCGAAACCGGCCCGCTCCTGGCCGGTGCGGCACCTGACGAGCGCATCGCGCGACGGGGCGTCCCAATAGCTGTTGGTGACGATCACCATACCCGTCCAATCGCCCTCGGGGCGGTCTGCGATGGCGATCGCGAACCAATCGTCGCCGTTCCGGAAAGACGCCCCCTCGGTCAAAGGCGGCGCGGCGAGATCGGCCGGTTTCCAGCCCTGCTGCAACTGCTGCCGATAGTCCGCGAGGACCTGCGCCGTGCTGCCCGCGGGGACGCGCAGGAAGCGCGCCTCGGCGCAGTCGGCGCCCTGCTGCCGCGCGGCGCGCAGCATGTGGTCGGCGCTCCGCACGAGATCGGCGCGATAGGGATCGGCGAAAGGGACCCGTGCGTCGGCCACCGCGCCGGGCGGATCGCGCGGCGAGGCGATCGGCGCGGCCTGGGAGCACGCCGCACCGATCAGTGCCAGCGCCAACGCCGCGGCGGTGCTACGGTTTGGCGTTGGCCGACACGAAGTTGAGCGTCGACAGGAACGCCGAGCGCGAGTTGGAGAGCGACGAGTCATTGCCCGCAACGTCGGTCGGAAGCGCGGCGTCGGTCAAGGCCTGGGTCGGGTCGGTCGCGCCGGCGCCGTTGAGCGAATTGGTCGCGGTGCGCACCCAATCCTTGGCGACCGCGGCGACCTTGGCGGCGATGCCGAACTTGTCGAGCAGCGTCAGCCCCGAGGCGAGCGTGTTGCCGATCAGCTGGTTCTGCTCGGCGTTGTCGGTCTTGATCTGCCGTGCCGCGGCCGATGCCGCGCCGATGAAATAGCCGAGGCCGGTGGCGGTGCGGTATTGGCCGTCCACGGCATGGTCGAACGCCGCATCGCGCGTGGGCTGGCCCTCGCTGCCGGCGGCGACCAGCGCCATTTGCGCGCCGAGCCGCCCCTGCGGCCCCTCGCCGCTTTCGAGCATCACCCGCGCATAGCTGGCGAGCGCATTGCCGTTGGCGGTGGCCACGTCGCCCGAGCCGGCCGGCGGCTGGCGGAATTGCGAGAGATCGTTGACCACGCCGCTCGGATCGCTGTCGATGATGGTGCCGAGCGCCGCGGCCATTTCCTGCATCGCGCGCTGGGGCTCGCTGGTATTCTGGCCGGTGAGCACCGCCGCGTTGCCCGGGCGCTCGCCGCGCATCACTTCGGCGCCGACCGCGAAGGCCTGCGCCTTCTGGTGCGCATCGGGCATCGTCGCCAGCGCGGTGGTGATCTCGCCGAAGAGGCGAGTATCGTAGCCGGGGGTCCAATTGGCCGATTGCTGGCCGGTATAGTGGGTCGAAGTCTCGCCGATCGCGGCCTGGAAAACCGCGCGCTGCTGGTTGCTGTCGAGCGCGTTGAACGCTTCCTGCGCCTGGGCGCCGCGCAGCGAACTCAGCACCTCGCCGACCGCGACGGCCTGCGGGTTGCCGTAATAGCTGGTGCGGCTGAGCAGGCCGTTGTCGAATTGCGAATCCTTGCCCTGCGCGACGGTGTCGGGCCCGAGCGCGCGGACGAAGTCGATTTTGGTCTGTGCGCTCGAATGCGCCGCGACGGCGTTGGCGAGATCCTGGACATAGCCGGCGCCTTCGCGGCCATTGTCACCGCCGATCGTATCGAAGGCGCGGCTGAGATGGGCGAGGTTGGCGCCGTCGAGCTTGCCCGCCATGTCGGTGAAGAACTGCTTGCGCTCGTCGGCCGAGAGCGAGCCGGTGAACAGGCTGCCCGAAGTGACCGTGTCGGCGAGATCGTCGAGCTTGCCGGAGGCCTGGAGATCGGCGACCACGGCATTGGCATCGCTCGGCGAAAGCCCGGCAAGCGTGCCGGCAATCGCCTGATCGTCGCCATGCGTCTGCACCCCGAAGGTGCCGGTGCCGTCGAGCCGGCGATCGATCTCGGCGCGCGCGGCCTGGGCCTGGGGCGTGAGGCCGCCGGGCGCCGCAGGGACCTGCGCCGGCGCCTGGGCGAGCTGGACCGGCCGCTGGACCGGCGTCGCCGGCGGAGGCGGAGGCGGCGCGGTTCGCGTTCCGGCACTATCGACGGCCAGGGCCATGTCCATTTCTCGCTGCTGTTGGGCTTGCGAGGAAAATAGGAGCCGCGCCCGATTCTGTCGGTAATCGGATCGACTATCGATCGTCGAAATCCAGTTTACGTCGCGTCAACCGGACCCCGCTAAACCCTTCGCACGAAGGAGCGCGCGGGCGGACATGATCGACAATCTATCGCTCGGGCTCTCGCATGGGCTGATGCTGCTCGCGGCATTCCTGCTGCTGCGCCGGCCCGACCTCGATCACGAACCCGGCCCGGGCGATCAGGCCGCCAATCCGAAGAAGCGCCGCTGGGGCAAGCCCGGTGCGTGACCTTGCCTTCATCGCTTTTCTCGCGGCTTTGCTCGGCACCGGTTTCCGCCGGCCGTTCCTGTTCGTGCTCGCCTATGCCTATATCGACATCGTCTCGCCCCAGCGGCTGACCTATCTGCTGCTCAATTCGGTGCCGATCTCGATGATCGCGGTGGCGCTGGCGGTGCTCGGCTGGCTGGCGTTCGACGACAAGAAGGACGTCCGGGTGGCGCCGCGTCAGTTCCTGATCCTGCTGCTGCTCGGCTATTGCTTCTACACCACGCTCCACGCCGACTTCCCGATCGAGGCGAAGGACAAATGGGAATGGGTGTGGAAGGCCCTGGTGTTCGCCGCCTTCCTGCCGCTGACACTGCGCACGCGCCTGAGGATCGAGGCGCTGCTGCTGTTCATGATCCTCTCGGCCGCGTCGATCATCATCGTCGGCGGGATCAAGACGCTCGGCTCGGGCGGCGGCTATGGCGAGCTGAACCTGATGGTGACCAATAATTCGGGGCTCTACGAAGGCTCGACCATCTCGACCGTGGCGATCGCGATCATCCCGCTGATCGTCTGGTTCACGCGCTTCGGGACGATCTTCGCGCCCGACTGGCGCGTGAAGGGCTTCAGCTACGCGCTGATCTTCGCCTGCCTGCTGATCCCGGTGGGCACCTCGACGCGCACGGGGCTGCTCTGCATCGGGCTGCTCGCGCTGCTGATGATCCGCGATACGAAGCGCAAGTTCGTCTATCTGGCGGCGCTCGGCTGCCTCGGGCTCGCGGCGATCCCCTTCCTCCCTTCGTCGTTCACCGAGCGGATGGGGACGATCAAAACCTATCAGGCCGACGCCTCGGCCTCGACCCGCATCGCCGTGTGGCAGTGGACGATGGACTATGTGAAGACCCACCCGATGGGCGGCGGCTTCGAGGCCTATCGCCAGAACCGCATCCGCTACGAGAAGGTCGCGATCGAGGGCGAAGGCGGCGGCGTCGCCAAGGTCGAGCGCAACCTCGAGGTCGACAAGGCGCGCGCCTATCACAGCGCCTATTTCGAGATGCTCGGCGAACAGGGCTATCCGGGGCTGGCGATCTGGCTGCTGATCAACCTTGCCGGGCTGTTCCGCATGGAAGTGCTGCGCCGGCGCTACCGCAAGCCCGAGCCGGGGCAGGAATGGATCGCCCCGCTCGCCTCGGCGCTGCAGAGCGCGCATTTCGTCTACATGCTCGGCGCGACCTTCATCGCGATCGCCTTCCAGCCCTTCGTCTACATGCTGATCGGCGCGCAGATCGGGCTCGACACCTATTGCGCGCGCAAGCGGGCGGAGAGCGCGTGGCGACCGCTGCGCAAGGCGCGGGCGGCGATCGCGTGAAAGCCGAACTGCGGGCACTGACCTCGGTCCGCGGAGTCGCGGCGTGGCTGGTGGTGCTCTTCCACATCCGGCTGGCGATCGCCGGACTGCCCGCAACGGCACAGGCGGTGCTCGCCAAGGGCTATCTGGCGGTCGACTTCTTCTTCCTGCTCTCGGGCTTCGTGCTCTGGATGAGCTGGTCGGAGCGGATGCGTCGCGGCGGCGCAGGCGCGGTGCCGGACTTCCTGCGGCGGCGGGTGGCGCGAATCTGGCCGCTGCATGTATTCGTGCTCGGGCTGGCGCTGGCGCTGGCGGTGCTGCTGCGCGCGACCGGCCGCGAGGCCCCGCAATTCCCGCTCGCCGAGCTGCCGCTCCACCTGGCCCTGCTCCAGAACTGGGGCTTCACGGGCGCGCTGGCGTGGAACGATCCCGCCTGGTCGATCTCGTGCGAACTCGCCGCCTATCTGCTCTTCCCGCTGCTGGTGCTGACGATCGACTGGCGCCGGGTGCCGACGCCGGCGGTGCTCGGCGCGATCACGGCTTTGCTGGTGTTGCTCGGCTTCGTATTCGACCGCGCCGGCGCGGCAACGCTCGGCGCGCAGATCCCGAAGCTCGGGCTGATCCGCTGCATCCTCGAATTCGCTTGCGGGACGGCGATCGGCGCGCTGTGGCTGCGCTGGCGCGAGCAATGGCGCGCGCCAGCGATGGCCGCCGCGGGTGTCGCGGCGCTGGCATTCGCGGGCTGGGCGGCGGGTATCCCCGAGACGCTGGCGGTGCCCGTCGCCTTCGCCGCGCTGCTGCTCGCGCTCGCGCTCAGCGCCGGCCGCTCCGGCAACCCGCTCGAGGCCGCGCCGCTCCATTATCTCGGCGAGATCAGCTACGCGACCTATCTCGGCCACTTTCTGCTGTGGTTCGCCTTCAAGCTGGTCTTTCTCGGCGAGGTGCATGCAGTCGGCTGGCCGCTCGTCGCGCTCTACCTCGTACTGGTCCTCACCAGCTCGGCGGTGCTTTATCACGGCATCGAGCGCCCGGCCCAGCGCTGGCTGAACGGGCTGACGCTCAGGCCACGACAGACAGCTCCGAGCGCAGGCAGTCGATAATCGCCCGGTTGAACGCGGGGATGTCGGCGGGCTTCCGGCTGGTGATCAGCTTCCTGTCGACCACCACCGCCTCGTCGAGCACGCTCGCACCGGCATTGGCGAGATCGGTGCGCAGCGAGGGCCAGCTCGTCGCACGGCGTCCGTCGACCACATCGGCCTCGATCAGCAACCACGGCGCGTGGCAGATCGCCGCGACCACCTTGTCGGCATCGAAGAATTCGCGGACGATCTCCACGGCGCGCTTGTTCGTCCGGAGCTTGTCGGGATTGGCGACGCCGCCGGGCAGCACCAGCGCGTCGTAGCCATGGGTCTCGACCTGATCGATCACGATGTCGGGCGTGATGCTCTCGCCCTTCTCGCCGCCCTTCTCGCCCCGGATCGGATCGGGCGCGAGCGAGGCGAGCGTAACCTGCGCGCCCGCGTCGAGCAGCGCCTGTCGCGGTTCGAACAGCTCGGACTGCTGGAAACCATTGGTGGCAAGCATCAGCACACGCGCCTTGGACAAGTCGACCATGAGGGGTTCCTCTTTCCGGGGGAGTTCGCCGCCAAACATATTCACCCCCTCGCAGGTTCCGGAACGAAGCGGCGGGCCGCGCATTCAGCGGGGCGAGCGAGGAGGCCGGATGTCGCGCGACACCATCGTCTATGTCGATGATCAGGAAGCAGGAATCACGCGGCGCAAGGTGCGGCACGGCTGGGGCTATTGGGATCCGACTGGCAAGCGGATCACCGATCGCGAGGAGATCGATCGGCTGAACCGGATCGGCCTTCCCCCCGCCTATCGCAACGCCTGGTTCTGCCCCGATCCGAACGGCCACATCCAGGCGGTGGGCTGGGACGAAAAGGGACGGAAGCAATATCGCTACCACACCGGGTTCCGCGAGGCGCAGGAGGCGGCGAAATATGATCGCTGCGCGGGCTTCGGACAAAGCCTCCCCAAGCTGCGCGCGCAGGTCGAGGCCGATCTCAAGCTGCGCGGCCTGTGCCGGCAAAAGGCCGTGGCGGCGGTGGTGCGGCTGCTCGATCTCGGCACGCTCCGCGTCGGCAACGAGGCCTATGCGCAGGAGAACAAGAGCTTCGGCGCAACCACGCTTCGGAAACGCCACGCCAGGGTGAAGGGGCAGACGCTCAAGCTCCAGTTCCGCGCCAAATCGGGCAGGCTCCGGGTGATGACGATCACCGACCGCTCGCTGTCGCGCTTCGTCAAGCGCTGCCAGGATCTGCCCGGCCAGCATCTGTTCCGTTGGCTCGACGAGGCGGGCGAGGCGCATCCGGTCACCTCGACCGACGTCAACGCCTATATCCGCGAGGCGATGGCGGACGACTTCACCGCCAAGCATTTCCGTACCTGGGGCGCCAGCGTGATCGCCTTCGCCGCGCTCGCCGCCGCCGAGGAGTATCTCGGCATCAAGGCCATGCTCGAACCGGTGACCGAGGCGCTGGGCAACACGCCGGCGATCGCGCGCAAATCCTATGTCCATCCGCGGCTGATCGAGCTAGCCAAAGACCGCGAGGCGCAGGCCGAATTCCGCGCGCGCTTGCGCCTGCCGCGCGCGACCCGCTACCTCGATCGTTACGAACGCGGCCTGATCGCCTTTCTCGAGGAAGACGTCGCCGCGCCCCAAGCCAAGGCAGCCTGAGCACCGCATGACCGTCAAGAAAGAACCGCTCCTCCCCGACGTCGATCTCCAGACGCAGACCGAGACCCTCTTCCGGGACTCGTCGATCTGGGTGCAGTCGCACTGGCTCAACATCCTGATCGCCTCGGGAATCGCCTTTGCGATCGCGCTGACGCTCTATGGCGTGCGCGCCTGGGCGCTGCGGCTGTGCCGGCGCGGCGAAGGCGTCGCCAACTGGTACACGATCTTCGGCCGCGCGATCGCCAAGACCAGCAATTTCTTCATCGTCATGGTCGCGATCCGGCTGGTCGCCAACTATGCCGGCGCACCCGGGATCGTCGCTTCCACGGTGCAGTTCTTCTTCACCATCGCCGCGGTGTTCCAGGCGGCGATCTGGGCGCGCGAGGTCATCTTCGGCCTCGTCGAGCACCGCACCGTGGGCGACGACGCCGCGGTGGGCCTGAGCAGCGCGCTGGGCATCATCCGTCTGCTCGTCTCGATCGTGCTCTTCTCGATCGCGCTGGTGATGGTGCTGAGCAATCTCGGCGTCAACGTCACCGGCCTCGTCGCCGGTCTCGGCGTCGGCGGCATCGCGATCGGCCTCGCCGCGCAGGGCATCTTCGGCGATCTGCTCGCGGCGCTGGCGATCATCTTCGACAAGCCGTTCCGGCTTGGCGACAACATCAAATACAACAACAGCGAAGGCGTGGTCGAGCAGATCGGGCTCAAATCGACCCGGCTGCGCGGCCCCAATGGCGAGCAGCGCATCGTCTCGAACCGCAGGCTGCTCGACAACGAGATCCAGAACACCACCCACCGGATCCGCAACCGCTTCAAATATGTCTTCAGCCTCGGCTACGACACCTCGCCCGAGCTGGTCGAGAAGCTGCCCGGGCTGCTGCGCGACGCCGTGGAGAGCCAGGGGTTCAAGACCGTCCATGGCGGGCTGATCGGCTTCGGCGCCAGCGGGCTCGAATATGATGTCGAGTTCGAATCGCAGGGGATCGATTTCCCCCCCGACGCCCGCGATCATGTTGCCGCGGCGATCCTCGCGCGTTTCCGCGAGAACGGGATCGCCTTCGCCTATCCGACCCAGGTCAATCTGGTCACGTCGGGCCACCAGGAAGGACCGCCACCACCCGCGGAGGAATGAGATGCTCAAAGACCGGACCTCGGCCGCCATCGTGCCCTGCAGCGACGTCGCCACGGCGAAGCGCTTCTACACCGGAACCCTCGGGCTGACGCTCGCCGCCGATCATGGCGACGTGTTCACCGTCACCACGGGCGAGAGCTTGCTCAACGTCTATCGCAGCGATTTCGCCGGCACCAACAAGGCCAATGCGGTGGTGTGGGACGCGGGCGACGAGGTCGAGGCGATCGCCGCCGAGTTGCGTGCAAAGGGCGTGGCGCTCGACGAATACCCGGAGGGCTTCGACGCAGTCCGCGACGGCGTCCATGTGAAGGGCGATTTCCGCGCGATCTGGTTCAAGGATCCCGACGGCAACATCCTCCACGTGCATAGCGGCGGCTGAGCCTCAGGCGTTCGCCATTCCGACCGAGGCGAGGAAGCCGTTCCAGCCGGCGACGGTCATCGTCGCGCGATATTCGGCCTGCATCTCGGGGGTGAGCACCTCGATCATCCGGCTGCCCTCGATCCACAGCTCGAGCACCCCGAACGCGCCGCCGCGCTTGCGGTATTTGGCAGGCCAGCCCTCGCGCCTGGCGACCGCGAGTACCTGCTCGACACCCATCGCGGTCGCCATCGCGAAATGGGTCGACGAATGGCGGCCATTGCGCCCGATCGCACCGACCGCATCGGCGTCCCCTGCCGCCTCGACCAGCTCGGTGCCGCGCGGATAGACCTCGACCGCGGTGTTGCGATCGTCGCCCGCCATCGCGATCCAGCTGCCCGCGATCACCGGCGGAAACGGACTGGCGACTCCGCCCCACAGCTCGGCGATCACTTGTGCCACGCGGCGCGGATCATCGGCATCGATCGAAAGATGGAACAGCATTGCACACTCCCTGACATGTGTGTCGCTGTGCCAATACACATGACACAAATCGTGTCAATTCGCATTTGACACATTTTGTGTCGCTTCTATTGGGAGTCCCATGCACAAACGGAAATTCCTGCTCGCCGACCCCGCCAGGCCCGAAGGCCCCGACAATGCCCACACCCGCGCGAAGATCGGCGACGCGCTGGTTGCGCTGCTGGCGGAGGATGTGCGGGTGAACCACGACGCGGTCGCCGAGCGGTCGGGGGTCTCGCGCCGCACGGTCTATCGCTATTATCCCGACCAGGAATCGCTGCTGCGCGCGCTGCGCGAGCGGGTGACCGCGCTGGCCGGCCCCGGGGTGCACTATCCCGGCTCGACGGAGGATCTGCTCGCTACCCTGCCCGCGATCTACGAAGGGTTCGACCGGATCGCACCGGTCGCCACGGTGATCCGCTCGACCCCGCAGGGCCGCGCCGCCCGGCTCGCCGACCGCGAGGCGCGGGTCGCCGCCTATCGCGAAGCGACGCGCGACGCAGTCGCGAAGCTGCCCGAGGATGATCGGACGCTCGCGACTGCGATGCTGCAGTTTCTCCACACCTCGGCATGGCTCGAGATGCGCGATCAATGGGGCCTGTCGGGCGCGGAGATCGCCCGCGCCTGCGACTGGGCGATCCGCGCGCTGCTGGCCGATCTCGCAGCGCGCGGCGACAAGCCCCTCGCCGAGGGACCAGCCTAGATCGTCTCTTCGTCCTTGCGGCCGAGGAATTTGCGCACCGCGCCCCAGGCAGCGGCGCCGAACGCGGCGAGGCCGAGCAGGATCACCTTGCCGAACTTCAGGATGATCGCGAGCAGCCCGACTTTCTTGGCGACGCCCACAGCGACGCCGCCGGCGACGAGACCGGCAAGGCCATATTCGGCGGCCTTGTCGGTCGCGGCGTTGAAGTCGTTATAGCCGCCGCCCGGCTCGAAGCTGACCGAGCGCCCGAAGCTCTGCGCCGCCGAACGCACATCGCCGATGTCCTTCATCGAGGCGAGCATGTTGAGGCTGAGCACGCCGGTGCGCCCGAGCAGCCGCACGTCATAATTGAGGCCATTGTCCTTATCGCCCTCGATCGCGAGCTCGCGCGCCCAGATCAGCGAATGGTTGACGCCGTCATAGGAAGGCGGCTGTGCCCAGCCGACGAGGTGCATCGCGGGATAGCCGGCCTGCTTGCGATCGGCATTCTGCTCCTCGGTGCCGTCCTGCATGCCCTTGAGCACCGTGCCATAATCCTGGCCCCGTGCATCGGCATCGTCGACATGGCCGGTGTCCTCATAGGTGATGACCGCCCCCCAGACATTGTCGAAGATCGTCGTGTCCTTGGCGAGCACCATCCCGAGCACGCCATTGCCGGTCTCGGGCGGGTTGTGCCACGCTTCGACCAGCACACGCTTCGCATCGGCGGCGGGCAGGAAATAATAGCGATCGCCGAGATGCAGCACCGCCTTGGCCTCGGGGATGCGCACGTCGCCGGTCTGCGGATGCAGGCTCTTCTCGAGCGCCACCAACGCCGGCGGCAGGCCGGGCGACGCCGCGGCCGCCTCCCCCTTCGGCGTGTCCTTCGCCGCCAACGGCGCCGCGACGCACATCAATGCCAGCGCCGCCGCGCTGCTCCCCCATTTCCGCATGGCTTCCCCCTTCGGCCGTGAATCGGCCTCGGGGAGAATTGGCACGTCAGATGCCGCCTTCGTCAAGCGAAAGCAGCGTCGCATTGCCGCCGGCGCTGGTCGTGTCGACCGAGACCGAACGTTCGGCGCAGAAGCGCTGGAGATAATGCGGCCCGCCGGCCTTGGGCCCGGTGCCCGACAGGCCTTCGCCGCCGAACGGCTGCGAGCCGACCACCGCGCCGATCATCGAACGGTTGATGTAGAGATTGCCGACACGCGCGCGCGCCTCGGCGATCTCGCCCGAGCGCGCGATGCGGCTGTGCAGCCCCATGGTGAGCCCGAAGCCCTTGGCGTTGACGCGCGCAATCGTCTCCTCGAGCGCGCCAGCTTTCCACGTGGCGACGTGGAGGATCGGCCCGAACCACTCCCGGTCAAGCTGGTCGATCGAGTCGAGCCGGAGCATCGTCGGCGGGACGAACAGCCCGTCCGCCGGCACCGGCAGCGTCTTGAGCCAGCGACCCTTGGCGCCTTCGCGATAGCCCATCAGCTTGTCATAGGCCGCGCGGTCGATCACCGGGCCGACATCGGTCGCCGGATCGCCGGGATCGCCGATCACCAAAGTCTCCATCGCGCCGCGGAGCATCTCGATCACCGTGTCGGCGATCTCCTCCTGCAGCAGCAGCAGGCGCAGAGCCGAGCAGCGCTGGCCGGCCGAGCGGAACGAGGAGGTCAGCACATCGGCGACGACCTGCTCGGGCAGCGCGGTGGAATCGACGAGCATCGCGTTGATGCCGCCGGTCTCGGCGATCAGCGGGACGATCGGGCGGTCCTCGCCTTCCAGCAGCGCCCGCGCGATCTTCTTCGCGGTGGGGGTCGAGCCGGTGAAGGCGATTCCGGCGATGCGCGGATCGGCGGTGATCGCCGCGCCGATCTCGGGCCCGCCGGGGACGAGGACCAGCGCGTCGGCGGGGACGCCAGCCGCGTGCGCCAGCCGCACCGCAGCCGCGGCGATCGCCGGGGTCTGCGGCGCCGGCTTGGCGACGACGGTATTGCCGGTGACGAGGGCGGCGACGGTCTGGCCGAGGAAGATCGCCAGCGGGAAGTTCCACGGCGCGATCGTCGCCCAGACGCCGCGGCCTTCCATCCGCAGCTCGTTGCGCTCGCCGGTCGGCCCGGGCAGCGTCACCGTCGCTAGATCGACGCGGGCGCGGGCGGCGTAATAGCGACAGAAATCGGCGGCCTCGCGCACTTCGCCGAGCGCGTCGGGGATCGTCTTGAAGGCTTCCTTCACCGCCAGCGCCATCAGCTCGATGCGGTTGGTCTCGAGGCTGTCGGCCAGACGCTCGAGAGTCGCGGCGCGGTGTTCGATCGACGTGGCCGACCATTCGGGGAAGGCCGCGGCGGCGCGGTCGATCGCGGCCTTCGCATCCGCGGCGCTCGCATCGGCGACCGTGAGCGTGGTCGGCGTGATGTCGATCGCCGCCGCGGTGTCGCGCAGCGTGCCGCGTTCCTGCAGATCGATGCCGCCGCTGTTCCGCCACGCGCCGAACAGATCGACCGGGAGCGGGATGCTCGGATGGCGGGCGCCGCCGACCGCGGCGATCTTCTCGGCCGGATCGGCGAGCAGCTCGGCTTCGCTCAGATGTTCGTCGGCGAGCTGGTGGACGAAGCTCGAATTGGCGCCGTTCTCGAGCAGGCGCCGGACGAGATAGGCGAGCAGATCGCGATGCCCACCGACCGGCGCGTAGATCCGGCAGTGATAGCCTTCCTCGCGGACCAGCCGTTCGTAGAGTCCCTCGCCCATGCCGTGGAGCCGCTGGAACTCGAAGTCGCGGCTCTTACCCGCCCATTCGAGGATCGTCGCGACGGTGAGCGCATTGTGGCTGGCGAAGGCGGGGATGATGTTCTTCGCGTCCAGCATGTCGCGCGCGCAGGCGAGGTACGAGACGTCGGTCGATGCCTTGCGGGTGAACAGCGGATAGTCCGGCAGGCCCTCGACCTGGGTGCGCTTGATCTCGCTGTCCCAATAGGCACCCTTGACGAGGCGGACGTGCATCGGCCGGCCGAGCTGGTCGGCCCAGCCGATCACCGCGCGGGCGCGCTTGCCATAGGCCTGCACCGCCATGCCGAACCCGTCCCAGCCCTTGAGCTCGGGGCGCTTCGCGACCGCGCCGATGATGTCGAGGCTCATCTCGAGCCGCTCGCTCTCCTCGGCGTCGACGGTGAGCGGGATGCGCTGGCTGCACGCTTCGGAGGCGAGTTGGGCGAGCATGTCGGTGAGCTCGGGGACGCATTTGTCGTACTGGCTGACTTCGTAGCGCGGATGCAACGCCGAGAGCTTGACCGAGATCGAATGGCCCGCCTTGGGATCGCGCCCGACCGCGCGGATCGCCTCGAAATAGGCCTCGAAATAGCGGGTGGCGTCGGCCTTGGTCCGTGCCGCCTCGCCGAGCATGTCGAAGCTCGCAGTGAAGCCCTGATGCTCGGGCTTCTTCATCCGCTTCATCGCCTCGTCGATGGTGCGACCCATCACGAAGACCTCGCCCATCATCTTCATCGCCGCGCCCACCGCCTGGCGGACGAAGGGCTCGCCGGCGCGGCTGATCAGCCGGCGGAGCGCGCCTTCCTTGTCGCCGACCACGGCGCGGCCGAGCATCAGCCCCCAGGTCGCCGAATTGACCAGCGCCGAGTTCGAGCGGCCGGCATGGGCCTTCCAGTCGGCGTCGCCGAGCTTGTCGGCGATGAGCAGGTCGGCGGTCTCGGGGTCGGGGACGCGGAGGAACGCCTCGGCGAGGCTGAGCAAGGCGACGCCTTCGGACGAATTGAGCCGATATTCCTGGAGGAACTGGTTCACCCAGCCGCGATTCTGCGCGGCGCGCAGATCGGCGAGCAGCGCCAGCGCGTGATCCATCACCCGGCCACGCGACTCGGGCGTGAGCCGCGCGCGCTCGATCAGTGGCTTTAGAACATCGGGTTCGGCCGCACGATGCAGCTTAGCCATAGTTGCGCGAGGAGAGGACGCTACGTCAGTCGCCATTTTCAAATTCTCGGTCGGGTGAGGCTTGCGAGAGCCCCATCGGTTTCATTAGATGGGAGCTGCGCTATGTAAGAAAATTGCGCGGGAGAATAGTCTCGGTGGATACGATCAGCGTCCAGCAGATGGCCGAAAGCGTCGGAACCGAGCGCGTCTCCGACTGGGTCGAGGTCACGCAAGGCATGATCGACCAGTTCGCCGAGGCGACCGGCGACCATCAGTTCATCCATGTCGATCCCCAACGCGCCGCGGCGACGCCGTTCGGCGGGACGATCGCGCATGGCTTTCTCTCGCTCTCGCTGATGCCGATGCTCGCCGCGAAGACTGGCGCGCCTGCGATCGCGGGGGCGAAGATGGGCGTCAATTACGGCGGCAACAAAGTCCGCTTCCTGACCCCGGTGCGCTCGGGCAAGCGCGTGCGCGGCCGTTTCACATTGCTGAAATTCATCGAGCGCAAGCCGGGCGTATGGGAGCAGGTGCAGGAATATGTCCTCGAGATCGAGGGCGAGGAAAAGCCCGCGCTGATCGCCGAATGGATCGCGCTGGTTTACGTGTGAACCGAGAACCTCCCCTCCCTGCAAGGGAGGAGTCGCGGGTGGGTGCGAGCCGAAGGCGAGCCCTGCTCCGTCCGAGATAAGAGCCGACGCTGCGCGTCGGCACCCACCCCCAGCCCCTCCCTTCCAGGGAGGGGAGCGAAGAAGGAAGAACCCATGTCTCGCTCCGCAGTCATCGTCTCCACCGCCCGCACGCCGATCGGTCGCGCCTATCGCGGCGCGTTCAACGCGCTCCCCGCCCCCACGCTCGGTGCCGCCTCGATCCGCGCCGCGGTCGAGCGGGCTGGGATCGATCCCGCCGAGGTGCAGGACGTGGTGTTCGGCGCGGCGCTCCAGCAGGGCAGCCAGGCCGCCAACATCGCGCGCACCGCCTTGCTCCGCGCCGGGCTGCCCGTGTCGGTGGCCGGCATGTCGGTCGACCGCCAGTGCGCCTCGGGGCTGATGGCGATCGCCACCGCCGCCAAGGAGATCATGGTCGACAATATGGACATCGCGATCGGCGGCGGCGTCGAATCGATCAGCCTCGTCCAGACCCCGGCGATGCGCGTCGAGCCCGATCGCGAGCTGCTCGCGATGCACGGCGACATCTACATGCCGATGCTGCAGACCGCCGAGGTCGTCGCCGCGCGCTACGGCATCGGCCGCGACCGCTGCGACGAATATGCCCTGCAATCGCAGCAGCGCACCGCCGCCGCGCAGGCCGCGGGCAAGTTCGACGACGAGATCGTCCCGGTCACCGCGACGATGAACGTGACCAACAAGGAGACCAAGGAGGTCACCCAGAAAGAGGTCACGCTCGCGAAGGACGAAGGCAACCGCGCCGACACGACGCTGGAAGGGCTCAAGGGCCTCAACCCGGTGCTGCCCAACGGCACCGTGACCGCCGGCAATGCCTCGCAGCTCTCCGACGGCAGCTCGGCCTCGGTGCTGATGGAGGAATCGCTCGCCTCGAAGCGCGGGCTCACGCCGCTCGGCCGCTATGTCGGCATGGCGGTGGCGGGCACCAAGCCCGACGAGATGGGCATCGGCCCGGTTTTCGCGATCCCCAAGCTGCTCGAGCGCTTCAATCTCAAGATGGACGATATCGGCCTGTGGGAGCTCAACGAGGCGTTCGCGGTGCAGGTGCTCTATTGCCAGGACAAGCTGGGCATCCCCAACGAGCTGCTCAACGTCAATGGCGGCGCGATCTCGATCGGCCATCCCTATGGCATGTCGGGCGCGCGGATGACCGGTCACGCGCTGATCGAAGGCAAGCGCCGCGGCGCGAAGCATGTCGTCGTGACGATGTGCATCGGCGGCGGCATGGGCGCAGCGGGGCTGTTCGAGGTTCTGTGAGGCCCACGCCTTTTCGCCCGTAATGCTCCTGGGTTGCAGGCGATGACATAGGCGCCTTTCTGTGAGCCCCGGTTGTGTCAGCAACCGGGGCTCAAGATTTTGAAGCGCCGCACGCCCGCTCAACCTCTGCATGTATCCACGACAGAATCTTGCGTTTCGTCCGAAGGCTTGCGCAACATGGGATGCGCCTCTAAGCCTTTGACAACGCTGCCATCGCACATCGTTGTTGTTTCTGTAACAAGTGTTAGCGATATCAACGCCGAGCTTCCGCCATAAGGAAGCCTTACAGGAGGGGCCGCGATGGCGGGTGACGTGGCATTGGTGGCCGATATCGGCCGCCAATCGGTTCGATTTGGGCTGACCGGCGGCGATGCCGGGATGATGCCCCGCGACGTGCGCAAGTTCATGACCGCCGAGCATCCTACCTTCACCAGCGCGCTGGTCGCCTATCTGAACGGCGTCGGCCTGCAGGAAGCACGATTGCCGAGCGTGCTCGCCGTCGCCGGTGCGGTGCGCGGCGATCTGATCAACCTGACCGGCAGCCGCTGGTACATCTCGCTCTCGGGCGTCGAGGCGGTGCTGCGCGTTCGCCCGCGCGCGCTCAACGAATGCGCCGCCAACGGTCTCGCGCTCACCATGCTGCCGGTCTCGGCCTTCACGCCACTGCAGGGACCGCCGCCGCGGTTGGTCGAGACGGGCGGAAATTATGTCGTGATCGGCACCGGCACCGGGCTCGGCGTTGCGGCGCTGGTGACCGCGAACGGCAAGCTCGGCGCGATCCAGACCGAGGCGGGGCACATATCCTTCGCCGCGAGCACGCCCGACGAGCGCAAATTCGCCGACTATTGCGCTGCGAAGGGCGGCCCGCTCGATGTCGAGACTTTGCTCAGCGCGCCGGGACTGCTGCTCGCCTATGAGGCGCTGTCGGGCGGCAAGAAGCTCGAAAAGCCCGAGGACGTCACCCGCAATATCGGCCGCGATCCGGTGAGCACCGCGGTGGTGCGCATGTTCGTCGAGCATCTCGGCAGCTTCGCGGGCGATCTCGCGCTTGCATATGGCGCATGGGACGGAGTGTTCCTCACCGGCGCGATCGCCCGCGCGCTCCATCCGCAATTGATGGACCCGGGCTTCCGGCGCCGCATGGAAGGCAAGGCCGCATTCCGCCGCCAGCTCTCCGAGGTGCCCGTCGCGCTGGTCAACCGGACCGACCTCGAGCTGCTCGGCGCCGCCGCCGCGCTGGGGAACGCCTGAACGCGCGCGCCGTTACTCTCCCCGAACGCATTCCGGGAGAGCTTGCCATGGCCGATGCCGCCGAACTCAAACAGGATCTGTGGAAGAAGCTGGCCGACAGCCCGTTCGTGATGATCGGGCTGATGGACAGCCCCGAGCATCATATCCCCCTCACCGCGCAGCTCGATCCCGATCAGGTCGACACGCTGTTCTTCTTCATCGGCAAGGACAATCGCCTCGCCCCGGGCGGCCGCGCGATGGCGCATTTCGTCTCGAAGGGGCATGATTATTTCGCCTGCTTCGACGGCACTGCGCAGATCGACAATGATTTCGGCCTGATCGACAAGCTCTGGAACCGCCATGTCGAGGCATGGTTTCCGGGCGGCAAGGACGATCCCAACCTCGCGCTGCTCCGCTTCGACATCGACACCGCCGAATTGTGGGAGACCGACATGTCGGTCTCGGGCAAGCTGAAGCTACTCTTCGGCGGCACGATCAAGGGCGGCGAGGAAGGCAGCCACGCGGTGGTGGGGACGACGGCCGAGAGCTGATCATAGCGGGGCCGCGATGACGATTATGATTGACCGACGACGATTTTGAGCGCGATTTCACGGTCATGGGCCCATCGCTCGCGCACCGCATCCGCACCGAGGCGCATGCCGTCTATCTTGCAGTACGCGATCCGCGGACGCCGCTCCATGCCAGGCTGTTCGGCCTGCTCGTCGCCGCCTATGCGCTGTCGCCGATCGATCTGATCCCCGATTTCATCCCCGTGCTGGGGCTGCTCGACGACGTGATCCTGATTCCGATCGGCATCTGGCTGTTCGAGAAAATGATCCCGGCGGACCAGTTCGCCGAGCATCGCGCCCGGGCCGAAATCGCCACGCGCCGACCGGTGAGTTGGGGCGGCGTGCTGATCGTGGTGGCGATCTGGGGGCTTCTCGCGCTGCTCGCGTGGAGCGCGCTGGTCACTGCTTACGACTGACTCCCGCGCCATATGGCAAGCGCGTCGCATTGTGTCATGTTGCGGCTCCTGGATCGGGATTCGGGGGGAGCATCGCGAACAATGAATGCGGATCTGCGGAATCGCCTTGGCGGGCTCTTGGCATGCGCGATCGGCGCGGGCGCGGGCTGGTGGGGCATCTGGTTGCCGCTGCAAGCGGCCCGCGCCCACGCGCCCGAAGTACGCTATCAGACCTCGATCTTCGTTCTCGTGCCGCTGGCGATCGTCTTCGGGCTGTTCCTGCTGATCGGCGGAAGCAAATGGCCCTATCGCGATGCCGAGCGGCAGACGCTCACCCCCATGGGCTGGGCGCTGCTCGTCATGGTCGCGATCGCCTCCGGCCTGTCCTTTTTCTGGCTGACGAGCACCTTCGCCGAGCTGGGCTACCGGCAGGGCTGAGCCGCGCCGCGCGCGATCAATCGTGCGCGGCCATCCACTGCTCGAGCACCGGCGCGATCTTCGTGCGCCATTTGGAGCCGTTGAAGATGCCGTAATGGCCGACGCCCGGGGCCATGTGATATTGCTTGAGCTTCGCCGGCAGCTTGTTCGCGATCGTCAACGCCGCTTTGGTCTGGCCGAGCCCGGAGATATCGTCGCGCTCGCCCTCGATCGCGAGGATCGCGATGTCGGTGATCGCCGAAGGATCGACCCGGCGGCCGCGATGGAACATCTCGCCCCTGGGCAGCGCGTGGCTCTGGAAGACCACATCGATCGTCTGGAGATAGAATTCGGCGGTCATGTCGCAAACCGAGCGATATTCCTCGTAGAACGACATGGTCGATTCGGCGCCCTCGCCATCGCCCTGGACGAGATGCTTGAACATCTCCCAATGGCTGATCATGTGGCTGCCGAGGTTCATCGTCATGAAGCCGGCGAGCTGCAGGAAGCCCGGATAGACCTTCCGCCCTGCGCCCGGATAGGTGACCGGGATCGTCGCGATGACATTCTGCTCGAACCAGGCGTGCGGCCGCTCGGTCGCCAGCGTGTTGACCGCGGTCGGCGCCTCGCGCGTGTCGATCGGGCCGCCCATCATGGTGAGCGTCTTCGGCCGGTTGGGATGCTTGTCCGCGCTCATCAGCGCCGCCGTGGCGAAGGCCGGCACCGACGGCTGGCACACCGCGAGCACATGGGCGCGCGGATCGCCGTCCGCGCCGATATGCGCGAGGAAGGCGGTCAGGTAATCGATGTAATCGTCGAGATCGAAGCGGCCGTCGGCGAGCGGCACCAGCTTCGCGTCGCGCCAATCGGTGATGTAGACGTCGGCCACCGGGAGCATCCGCTCAACCGTGCCGCGCAACAGCGTGGCGTAATGGCCCGACATGGGCGCGACGATCAGCAGCTTGGGGCCGCCCTCGATGCCCGTGCGCACGAAGCGCTTGAGCTGGCCGAAGGGCTTCCGCAGCACGATCTCCTCGTGCACTTCCACCTGCTTGCCGTCGATCGTGGTGAAGTCGAGCCCGAAATGGGGCTTGCCGCGCGGGGCGGCGGCGTGCGCGAACACTTCGAGCGCCGAGGCCAGCACCGGCCCGCCGCCGAAATAGGCGAAGGGATTCGCGGGATTGTTGAGCAGGCCGGCGGAAAAATTGGCCCATGCGCTGGCACCGGCGAGGAGCGAGCGCTGAATCTCATAAGCGTCGTAGAGCATTCAATTCCTTCCACCGTCCCCCGTTGGAAACGGTGCGACTTATCTTACTAATAGGGGGCACTCCGAGGCGGTGCAACGTTGTCATACCAAATCTTCCGAATATGAGACGGGTTGCCAAATCTCCCAATCCCTCTCCCTTCGGGAGAGGGAGCTGCGGAGCAGCGGAAGGGTGAGGGTAAGCAGACGAGGTTGCACCACTCCCACAAGGGGGAGACGGAGACAGGTGGTTCCCCTGCCCTCCCAATCAGGCTAGTCCGCGCGCCATGGCCGAACCCGTCCCGCCTGCGCCCGCCACGTCCCGGCGCAAGCTCAGCAATCTGCTCGTCGTCTGGAGCTTCACCCGGCGCTATCCGCTCCAGCTCGCGGTGGCGACCTTCGCGCTCGTCGCCTCGTCGGTCGCGACCTTGTGGATTCCGCGCACTTTCAAGCAGATCGTCGACAATGGCTTCGCCAAGGGCGCCGACACGAGCAAGATCGGCGTCTACTTCCAGGGGCTTCTGCTCGTCGTGCTCGCGCTCGCGGTTGCCACCGCGGTGCGCTTCTTCTTCGTCTCATGGGTCGGCGAGCGAACCGTCGCCGACATGCGCACGGCAGTGCACCGCAACCTGTTGCGCTTGCCGCCCAAATGGTTCGAGGAGAACCGCCCGTCGGAAATCGCGTCGCGGCTCACGTCGGATACCGCGATCGTCGAGATGGTCGTCGGCAACACCGTCTCGACCGCGCTGCGGAACCTGCTCACCGGCGTGGGCGGCATCGTCTATCTGTTCACGCTCGCGCCGGCGATCGCGGCCTATCTGATCGTCGGCATTCCGCTGATCGTGCTGCCCATCGTCTGGCTCGGCGGCCGCGTCCGCAATCTTTCGCGCTCCAGCCAGGACAGGGTCGCGGATATCGGCGCGATCGCGTCCGAGACGCTCGGCGCGATGCGCATCGTCCAGGCTTTCGGGCAGGAGAGGCGCGAGGCGGAACGATTCGAAGGCGCGGTCTCGCGCAGCTTCGCCGCCGCCAAGCGCCGCTTCGGGCTGCGCGCGGTGATGACCGCCGCGGTGATCGGCCTGCTCTTCACGGCGATCACGCTGATCATGTGGGACGCGGTCTACGGCGTCGCCGAGGGCCGCATCTCGGGCGGCTCGATCACCGCATTCGTGATCACCGCCGGTCTCGTCACCGGCTCGTTCGGCGCACTCACCGAAGTCTATGGCGAGTTGCTTCGCGGCTCGGGCGCGGCGAGCCGCCTCGCCGAGTTGCTGCGCGAACAGCCCGACATCGCCGCGCCGGCGAACCCGGTGCCGCTGCCCCAGCCGCCGCGGGGCGCAGTGGCGTTCGAGAACGTCACCTTCCGCTATCCGACGCGGCCCGAGGTTTCGGCGCTCGCCGATTTCTCGCTCGACGTGCGCCCCGGCGAGACGGTTGCGGTGGTCGGTCCTTCGGGCGCAGGCAAGTCGACGCTGTTCCAGCTGCTCCAGCGCTTCTACGACCCAGCCTCGGGCAGCGTCCGCGTCGACGGCGTCGACATCCGGCAAGCCGACCCCGCCAAGATCCGCGGCCGCATGGCGATCGTGCCGCAGGAAACGGTGATCTTCGCCGCAAGCGCCCGCGACAATCTCCGCTACGGCGCCTGGGAAGCCGGCGACGACGCGATCCTGGCCGCGGCCGAGGCCGCCAACGCCGCCGAATTCCTGCGCGAGCTGCCGCAGGGGCTCGACACCTTTCTTGGCGAGGGCGGCGCGCGCCTGTCGGGCGGGCAGCGCCAGCGCATCGCGATCGCGCGCGCGTTGCTCCGCGACGCCCCGATCCTGCTGCTCGACGAGGCGACTTCGGCGCTCGACGCCGAGAGCGAGCGACTCGTCCAGGATGCGCTCGAGCGGCTGATGGAGAACCGCACGACGCTGGTGATCGCGCACCGGCTCGCAACGGTGCGCGCCGCCGACCGGATCATCGTGATGGAGGACGGCCGTATCGTCGAGACCGGCAGCCATGCCGAGCTGGTCGGCGCGAACGGCCTCTATGCCCGGCTCGCGGCGCTGCAGTTCAACGAGGCCTGAGCGGGCCCGTCGAACGATCGGCCGGGCTCGTCGCTCAGCCCTTCCCGTCGCCCACCCGCATGGTTGATGCGCGCGACGAGGAGACGAGCATGCCCCTATCGCGCGCGATCCGCATCTTGCCGGCCATCTTGCTGGCCGGCCTCTCGGGAACGGCGTTCGCGCAAGGCGCGCGGCCGGGCATCGGGCCGAATCCGGGTACGCCGATCGGTCGGCCGCTTATTCTACCCGAAGGCGTCAAGATCGCCGGCCCGATCGTGGCGCCCGAGTTCAAGAAACTGGCGAGCGGCGAGCGTGTCTACGAATGTCCCGACGGCAGTCGCCTGCCCGAGCAAAAGACCTTTGTTCAGGGCTGCATGCCCGCCTGTAACTGGGCGCCCGGCACCGCGCACATGGCCCTTCCACCGGGTCTGATCATCGTCAGCACCTCGGAGTATTTCCAGAAGGGCCTGCTGATCGAGCGTATCGTGATCCGGGTGCCGGGGATGAACTGCAACGGCAACACCAACGGGCAACCGAACGAAAACAAGGAACTCGAGCGAAAGCGCAACCTTGCTCCCAAAGGTGCGGTATGGATCCCGATCCCGGCCTATTGCATAAACCACGACAAGGATCCGACCAATGCGGCGGCGCTCTACGCGGTGGGACCAATCACCACCGATGCCAAGCTGGTCGCTCTGCTCAAACAGATCGGCAACCGACGCGCGCGCGACACGAGGGAGAAAGAGGCGTTGCAGGCGGCGGTCTACAGCGCGACCGAGCCCGACCGCACGCTTTCCGAGCGGCACCGCAAGGTGCTGCTGGAGATTCCCCAGATCCAGCCGGACGCGCCTGCCGCCCGATAAGGCGGCCTGCGCGCGTAGCGTTCAGACCGCGTCGGCGGCGGTCCGATGCTTCGAGACATTGTCACCGCAGAAGGCGTGGAGCTTCGCGATGTCCTCCGCGCATTCGTACGGCTCGATGAAGATTCCGAAGCTCATACTGGCCATTCAGCTCCTTTAAAGGACGCCTTGCGATCCGGGCGCGACGCGAAGTTCGCGGGCTGGCGCTTCCGGGAATTTCAGAATATCGGGTATGGTCGAAGCGGTGCGGTGCCGGGGTCCGCCACGGGTAAAGCGCCGACGCTATGGAGAGAGAGATGGCCGACCGCGAATTCGATATCATCGTCTATGGCGCCACCGGCTTTACCGGCCGCCTCGTCGCCGAATATCTCGCGGCCAATTACCCGGACGTGAAATGGGGGATGGCCGGCCGCTCGCTGACCAAGCTGCGAGAAGTCCGCGACGCGATCGGCGCACCTGCCGACACGCCCTTGCTCACCGCCAATGCCGACGATCCAGCAGCGCTCAAGGCCCTCGTCGCGCGGGCGCGCGTGGTGATCACCACGGTCGGCCCGTACACCCTTCATGGCGAGCCGCTGCTCGCCGCCTGTGTCGAGACCGGCACCGCCTATGTCGACCTGTGCGGCGAACCCAATTTCATGCGCGACATGATCCTCAAATACCAGGACGCGGCCAAAGCCAGCGGCGCGCGGATCGTCTTCTCGTGCGGCTTCGATTCGATCCCGTTCGATCTCGGCGTCTGGACCGTCCAGCAGGCGGCGATCGCGAAGTTCGGCAAGCCCGCGCCGCGGGTGAAGGGCCGGGTTCGCGCGATGAAGGGCACCTTCTCGGGCGGCACCTTCGCCAGCGGCAAGGCGACGGCGATGGCGGCAGCCAAGGATCCGGCGGTGTTCAAGGCGCTGATCGATCCGTTCGCGCTCACCCCCGGCTTCGCGGGGCCAAGCCAGCCCAAGGGCGTGCTCCCCGAATATGACGAGGCCGTGGGCGGCTGGGTCGCCCCGTTCATGATGGCGGTGATCAACACCAAGAACGTCCACCGCACCAATTTCCTCACCGGCCACCCCTATGGCGAGGACTTCCAATATGACGAGATGATGGTCGCGCCCGGTCTGGGCGAGATGGGCAAGGCCGCCGCCGAGGCGATCGCCAAGATGAATCCGATGAATTCGGACAAGGGCCCCGCGCCCGGCGAAGGGCCGAGCAAGGAAGAGCGCGACACCGGCTTCTACGACATCGCCTTCGTCGCCGAGATGCCCTCGGGCGAGCGGCTGACCGCTTCGGTGAAGGGCGATCGCGATCCGGGTTACGGCTCGACGAGCAAGATGATCGCCGAGAGCGCACTCTGCCTGATCCGCGACGTGGGGGGCGAAGGCGGGATCTGGACGCCCGGCGCGCTGATGGCCGAGCCGCTCAGGAAGCGGCTCGAGGCGCATGCCGGGCTGAGGTTCGCGATCGAAGGCTGACTCCTGCCGATCCCTCCTCCCTGCAAGCAGGGAGGGGAGTCAGGTCAGCCCTTGTAGAAGAACAGCGGAATCGCCGCGGCGATCAGCACGAGCAGCAGCACGATCGGCACGAGCTTGCGCCGCCGCGCGTCGCGCTCGGCCTGATATGCCGCCATGTCGAGCCAATAACGCCCCGCGCCCGCCTCGCGGACCACGCCACGCGCCTGCATCCGCGCGAACTGGCGCTTTTCGATCGGGTTCTGCGGCACATAAGCGACCGCGTCTTCGGCGCTGATCGCGTGGTGGACGAAGAAATGCGACGCGATCCGCCGCCGGGCGCGCGCGACGAGCCCTGCGACGATGGACGGAACCGGTGAGGCTGCAATCATCGGCACGCTCCCCCTTGCCTGCCTTCGCAGGCTGACACGGAACACGCCCGCGCTCAACGACCTATCGCTTGCGTCCCTGATGCCGGATGTTGGCGGGCCGTCCGCGGCGCTTGATCTCGCGCTTCGGCCCGCGCGGCCCACCCGGGCCCCGCCGCGCCTCGCGCTCACCGCCGCTCGATGCCGAGCCCTTGCCGTCGGGGAGTTCATAGCGCAGCGCCCCCGACACCGGATTGGCCTCGACCAGCCGTAGCGGCAGCCGCTGGCCGAGCGCGAAGCTCGTCCCCGTATCCTCGCCGATCAGCTGCTGGCTCGCTTCGTCGTAGCGGAAATATTCGGTGCCGAGATCGCGAACCGGCACCAGCCCGTCGCCGCCGACGCCCTCGATCGTCGCGAAGAAGCCGAAATTCTGCACGCCGGTGATCCGCGCCTCCATCACCTCGCCGACATGATTGGCGAGATAGGCGGCGACATAGCGGTCGATCGTCTCGCGCTCGGCTTCCATCGCGCGGCGTTCGAGCGTCGAGATGCTCTCGCCGATGCGGTCCATCGATCCGGCCTCTTCGGGGGTGAGCCCGCCCGGACCGAGCTTGTACGCATCGACCAGCGAACGATGGACGATCAGATCGGCATAGCGGCGGATCGGCGAGGTGAAGTGCGCATAGGAGCCGAGCGAGAGCCCGAAATGCCCGGCGTTTTCGGGGCCATAATAGGCCTGGGTCTGGCTGCGCAGTACCTGCTGCATCACTTCATCGCGGAAATCCGCCTCGCTGACCCGCTCGAGGATGTTGTTGAACGTCGCAGGCCGGATCACCTGGCCCAGCGCGAATTCGAGGTCGAAGGTCTTGAGATATTCCTTGAGCGCGACGAGCTTCTCACGCGCCGGCGGCTCGTGGATGCGATACATCACCGGCGCCTTCTTCGCCTCGAGCGCCTTGGCCGCCGCGACGTTGGCGGCGATCATATAGTCCTCGATCAGCTTGTGCGCGTCCAACCTTTCACGAGGCGCAACCGAGAGGATCCGCCCCGTCTCGTCGAGCACGATGCGGCGCTCGGGCAAGTCGAGGTCGAGCGGCTCGCGCTTCTCGCGCGCCTTGTTGAGCGCGCGCCAGCAATCCCAGAGGGGTTTCAATGCCGTTTCGGTCAGTGGGTGCTCGAGCGCCCCGTCGATCGCCGCCTGCGCGTCCTCATAGGCGATGTTCGCAGCGATGCTGACCACCGCGCGACTGAAACGCCACGATTTGAGCTCGCCATGCTTGCCGACCTGGAGATGGCACGCCAGCGCGGCGCGGTCCTCGCCCTCCTTGAGCGAGCAGACCTCGGCCGAGAGGATCTCGGGGAGCATCGGCACGACGCGGTCGGGGAAATAGACCGAGTTGCCACGCTTGCGCGCCTCGCGGTCGAGCTGCGAGCCCGGGCGGACGTAGAAGCTGACGTCGGCGATCGCGACCACGGCCTTCCAGCCGCCTTCGTTCTTCGGATCGTCGTCGGGCGCCGCCCAGACGGCATCGTCATGGTCGCGCGCGTCGGCGGGATCGATCGCGACGATCGGCAAATGCCGCAGGTCCTCGCGTTCGCCGAGCGGCTGCTTCGAGACACGCTCGGCCTCGGCCAGCAACTCGTCGGAGAAGACATTGGGGATGCCGTGGCGGTGGATCGCGATCAGCGAGAAGCTGCGCGGCGCGAAGGGATCGCCCAGCCGCTGGGTGACGTGCGCGAAGATCCGCGGCGGCTTGCCCGCCTTGTTGGCGAGCACGAGGTCGCCCGGCTCGGCGCCGTTGCGCTCCGAGATCGGATAGCTGCGCCGCTCCTTCTTCTCGACGCCCTGGAGGTAGAGCCGCCCGCCTTCCTCATGGACGACGCCGAGCATCTGCTCCTCGCCGCCCGCGAGCTTCTTCATCGGATGCGCGATCCAGCCTTTGCCGGCCTCTTCGGTGCGCGCGAGGATGCGGTCACCCACTCCCAGCGCCGAGCGCTTGCCGCGCTGTTCGCGCACGCGAAGCCGCGGCACCGGAATGCCCTCGGCCTCCCAGCGCTCGGGCACCGCCCATGTCGTGTCGCCATCGGCATCGGTGATCCGCAGCACGGTCACCTTGGGCACGCCGCCCATCTTGTGGAAGGCCCGGCCGGGCGCGCTATCGATCAGCCCCTCGTCGCTCATATCGCGGAGAAGCGCCTTGAGCGCGATCTTCTCCTGCGCGGAAAGCCCGAACGCCTTGGCGATTTCGCGCTTGCCGGCGGGGGCGTCCGAGGTCGAGATGAAGTCGATGATTTGCTGCCGCGTGGGCAGCCCTGCTTTTGTTTTGGTTCTTGCCATTGGCCACCTAGATAGGGACTCGCGTCCGCAGCTCCAACACCGTAACGCACAGTCCGTGCCCTACGACCTTTTGATCATCGGCGGCGGCATCAATGGTTGCGCGATCGCCCGCGAGGCCTCGCTTGCCGGGCTGAAGGTCCTGCTCGTCGAGAAGGACGATCTGGCAGGGCACACTTCCTCGGCCTCGACCAAGCTGATCCATGGCGGGCTACGCTATCTCGAATCGTACGAGTTCCGCCTCGTCCATGAAGGACTGCACGAGCGCGAGCGGCTGCTGACCGCTGCGCCGCATCTGATCCGCGCGATGACCTTCGTGCTGCCGCATGCGCACGCGCTTCGCCCGTGGTGGGTGGTCCGCGCCGGGCTGTGGCTCTACGATCGGCTCGCCGGCAAATCTTCGCTGCCACGCTCGCGAAGCCTGCGCGCCAGCGACACCGCTTTCACCGACCCGCTGGCCGGCGACCATCGCGGTTTCGTCTATTCGGATGCGTGGGTGGACGATTCCCGCCTCACGCTCGCCAACGCGCTCGACGCCGCGGCGCACGGCACCGAGATCGCCACGCGCACCGAATTCCGCTCGGCCCGGCGGGAGGGCGATCTCTGGCAAATCGTATTGTCCGATGGCCGCACCGTCGAGGCGCGCGTGCTGGTCAATGCTGCCGGCCCTTGGGTGCGAACGATTCTCAATAACACGCCTGTTGCGACTCATTCGCGGATCCGGCTGGTCCGGGGCAGCCATATCGTCGTGCCCCGGCTGTTCGAGGGCGAGCATGCCTATATCCTCCAGCAGCCAGACCGCCGGATCGTCTTCGCCATTCCCTATGAGGGCGGGTTCACTGAGATCGGCACCACCGACGTACCGGTCGAGCGCCCCGAAGATGCGAGTTGTTCGCAGGAGGAAGCGCAGTATCTCTGCGATGCGGTGAATCGCTATTTCACCCGGCAGATCGCGCCCGCCGATATCGTGTGGAGCTGGTCCGGCGTGCGCCCGCTCCATGACGACGGCGCGGCCAAGGCACAGGCGGTGACGCGCGACTATGTCCTCGAGCTCGACGCCGGAGGCCCGCCTTTGCTGTCGGTCTTCGGCGGCAAGATCACCACGGCGCGCGCGCTGGCCGAGGAAGCGATGGACAAGCTCGCGCCGCTGCTCGGCATCGAGCCGCGCTGCCGCACGAGAGCGCGGTGCTTCCCCGGCGGGATGATCGCGGACTTCGAACTCCATCTCCAGCATGTGCGGACGCGCTGGCCGTTTCTCGGCGACGACCGATCGCGGCGGATGGCGCATGCCTATGGCACTTTGCTCGGCGAGATGCTCCACGACGTCCATGACGAAGCGGCGATGGGCGAGACCTTCGGTGCGGAGCTGACTGAAGTCGAGGCGCGCTGGATGCACGACTGCGAATGGGCGCGCGCGCCCGAGGACGCACTCTATCGGCGTTCCAAGCTGGGACTGCACATGACGGGCGACGAGCGCGACGCATTTTCCCGCTGGTGGACAGCAACATTCGCTTAACCATTGGTTGATAACTCCACTCCGGCAGTTCTGCGGGGGCAGGAGAGTTATGGCGACGCGGCTATCCCAATTCCGGACGGTAGGGCCTGCGCTGGTCGAACAGCGTAGCGAGCCGCGGCATCGCATCACCGTCACGCGTGCCTCCGTGCGCAAACAGGGCAACAGCTCGGTCGAAGCGATCCTGCGCGACCTTTCGGTCTATGGCTGCCGCCTCGCCTGCAGCGCAGAGCACCCCGAGGGCGAACGCGTCTGGCTGCGCCTCAAGGACAGCCTGCCGATCTCCGCCACGGTCGTGTGGAACAACGGCGAATCGATCGGTTGCCGCTTCGACGCGCCGATCGAGCGCAGCCTGATGCGCTCGCTGACTCTCGTGATCTGCTGAGCCCGGCTCAGCTATAGGCGATCAGCCGCCCCAAGGCGCCGACCCCCAGCCACATCGCCAGCGACGCCACCGCGCTCGTCCGCCCGATCAACGGCGGGACGCTCTCTCCCGCTTCGACGCGCCGCTGCCAGAGCAGCCGGAACAACAGCGCATTGGCGAGCGCCAGCGCGATCAACACCAGCTTGCGGTGAAAGGTGACGGAGCGCGCCAGTGCCACACCATCGGCGGCAAACAGCGCGCTACCGCTTAGCACCAGCAAGACGAGGCCGCCGAGCGCCACTGGCGTCAGCGCGCGTGACAGGGCGGCGGCCGGCAGGCTCCGCCACAGTCCCGCGAGCCGGAGATCGACCACGCCGATCCCGCCGACCAGCATCACCAGCCCCAGCAGATGCACGCTGTTGACGAACGGATAGGCCCAGGCGCTGCCCCGCGCCCAAGGGCCCACGCCCATCGCATCGAGCCAATGGGCGAAAGCAGTGAGCGCGGCTTCCACGCCTCAGCGCAGCTCGACCGTCTTGCCGCCCGCGGTGATCCGTTCGATTCGCATTTCGGCCGCGCCGTCCTTGCGGGCATAGCCAGTCAGCGTCACTTTCTGTCCCTTGTTGATCATCGCGGCACTCAGCCCGCGCGCTTCCATCCGTGCGACCGGAGCGAGCACGACATGCCAGGGCTTGCCCTGCCAACCTATCGTCGCGCTGCCGTGCGGATTGGTCCAGGCGACATTCTGCAACGCGCCGGTGACGGTGATCGGCTTGGTCTCGTCGTACGAGCTCCAGCCGTGATGCGCGAGCGCCGCCGCGGGAATGGTGACCGCCAGCGCCGCGGCGAACAAGGTGATGCGAGCCATCGCTTCCTCCATGCGCCCCCGGCGTCGAGGCTAGCTCAAAGCGCGGCGCTATGCACCCCCGTCCCAGTCGCCAAGCACGTTCGTGCGGGTGAAGCGCGCGGCGTCGGGCGAGGCAAGGAAACGCCGCGTCGGCGAGGCCGGGCCCGCGCCCGGTCCGCGGCTGCGATATTCGAACAGCCGCGCTTCCTGCGGAGTCAGCTGGCGTCGCTCGCCATCGGGGCCTTTGTAGCCCATCCACGTCCAGCCCTCGCGCTTGATATGCGCGTCCATCCAGCAATCGAGGAAGACCGATTGCCCGGTCAGGTCCATGTTGCCGCCTGCGCGCCATGGCCGACCGAGCCAGGTCGACCGCGCTGGTACGCCGGGCTCGCGGGTCAGCCGGCAATGCGAGAAGACCAGCCCGAAAGGCTGCGCCAGCGGCGTGCTCGGCGCGGTGAGGAAGCCGAATTCCTCGACCTTGGGGACATAGCGGGTGACGATCTCGCAGCGCTCGAACCATGCCGCCGCGCCGCCGAAGATGAAGTCGACGCCGCCGACGATCCGGCAATCGGCGATCCGCGAGCGTCCCTGGACGTAGAGCGTGTCCTGATAGCCTTCGAGCCAGCAGCGCTCGACCAGCGTCCGGTCCGCCTCGCGGCCGATCACCAGCGCCACTGCCTGCGCGCCGTTGCCGGCATTGTCGCGCTTGGCACCGACATAGTCGAAGCTGTTGCGGATGGTGAGATTGCGGAGCGTCGTGCCGGGGGCAGAGACGGTCAGCGTGCCGGTGCGGCCGGTGCCCCAGTTGTTGCCGTCGGGATGCTTGAGCCCGGCATAGGTGCCGAAGCTGAGCACGGTACCGCGCCCGCTGCCGACGATGGTGACATTGGGGACGGTGATCGTCAGCTTCTCGATCAGCACGCCTTCGCGCACGAGGATACGGAAGGGGCGTCCGCCCGCGGCGGCGGCCACTTCCAGCGCCTTGCCGAGCGTGCCGGTGCGGGGGTCGACGATCGCGTCCCAGCGTTCCTCCTCCGCCCGCACGGCGACCGGCAGCGCCAGCGCGCCCGCGAGCACGGTCCGTCGGTCGATCATCTCCCCTCCCCTGTTACCAGCGATAGTTGAAGCTCACGCTGATCCTTTTGCCCTTGCCGGAACCGGCGGGCACCTCATGTCGCAGCCAGCTTTCCCAGAGCAGCAATGTGCCCGGCTCGGGCACCACCTCGACGAAGCTCTGCAGATGCTCGGGCGCGTCGGGGCGTCGCGGCGGCGCTGCCATCATCATCGTGTGGCGCGGATCCTCGAGCTTGAGCCCGCGCGAGCCGGCCGGCAGCGCAATGTACGCGGTCCCCGAGATCACGCTGTGCGGATGGATGTGTGCGCTGTGTCCGCCCCTGCCGTCGAGTACGTTCGCCCAGAGGCTGTCGAGCTTGAGCTTCTTGCCGCCGAGCTCGAACCCGCACGCCGCCGCGAACTTCGCGACATGCTTGTCGAGCAGCCGTTTGAGATCGGCAAACGCCGGATCACGGATCGGCAGATCGTCGAGCGAGGCGTAGCTGGTATAGCCCGGATAGCCATGTTCCTTCGCCCAGCGCCGCCCGGCGACATCGTCCTCGGCGAGCTGGAGGCAAGAGGCTTCGAGCTCCGCGATCAGCGCGTCGTCACCGAGCGGCTCCTGATAGAGCAGCGAGGCGAAGAGGGACCGGACCGCCACCGGCTCAATAGGCCCGGGCGACCAGGATGCGTTCGACCGCGGGCTGGCCGGTGAAGATGCACGCGCCTTCCGCCGCGGCGGCATCGCCGGGGACGTTGCGGAAGGTGAGCTTCAATGCCTTGAGCCGCTCGACCACCTTGTCGAGCTCGGCGCCGCTCGGCTTCGCCCAATTGACCTCGACCCAGCCCGGCCTGGTGCCTTCGAACGCCTTTTCCAGCGCGGCGAAGTCGGTCACGTCACGGCGAATATTGGCGTCCATGCGCTCGCGCGCCTGCGTGTGCAGCGCATGCTGGATGCTCTCGAGCATCTGCGTCGCCTCGTCGACGAACTGCCCGCGCGCGACCACCGCGCTGTCGAGCTTGCCGTCTTCGCGATAGAGCCGGTCGCGGCGGATCACCGATACGGTGCCGCCTGCGACATCGCGCCCGCCGACCTCGATCACGACCGGCGCGCCCTTCTTCACCCAGCCCCAGCGCTTGGTCGCCGCCTTGGCGGGACGCACGTCGAGCAAGGCGCGGACGGGCTCGCCGAACACGCTGAACACCGACAGCTCCTGCTGGAGCGTCTTGCAATAATCGACGATCGCCTGATCCTCGGGCTGATCGCGCAGCATCGGCACGATCACGATCTGCCACGGCGCGATCCGCGGGGGAACGCGCAGGCCGTCGTCGTCGCCATGCACCATGATCACGCCGCCGATCAGGCGCGTAGTGACTCCCCAGCTGGTGGTGTTGGCATATTCGAGCTCGCCCGCAGCGTTTTGGAAGCGAATTTCCTGCGCGCGTGCGAACGTGGTGCCGAGGAAGTGCGAAGTGCCCGCTTGGAGCGCCTTGCCGTCCTGCATCATCGCTTCGATCGAATAGGTCGAGACAGCGCCCGGGAAGCGCTCGTTCTCGGGCTTCTCGCCGGCGACTACTGGCAAGGCCAGACAGTCTTCCGCCACGCTGCGATACACTTCGAGCATCTTCAGCGTCTCTTCACGCGCTTCCTCGGCGGACGCGTGCGCGGTATGCCCCTCCTGCCAGAGGAATTCGGTGGTGCGCAGGAACATGCGGGTGCGCATCTCCCAGCGCACGACATTGGCCCATTGGTTGGTCAGGATGGGCAAGTCGCGCCACGATTGCACCCAGCGGGAGAAGGCCGCGCCGATGATCGTCTCCGAAGTCGGGCGGACGACAAGCGGCTCTTCGAGCTTCGCCTCGGGATCGGGTACGAGCTTGCCGTCCTTCTGGACGAGCCGATGGTGGGTGACCACCGCCATCTCCTTGGCGAAGCCGTCGACATGCTCGGCCTCCTTCTCGAAATAGGAGAGCGGGATGAACAGCGGGAAATAGCAATTCTCATGGCCGGTCGCCTTGATGCGATCGTCGAGGAGGCGCTGGATCCGTTCCCAGATGCCATAGCCCCACGGCCGGATGACCATGCATCCGCGCACGCCGCTCTCCTCGGCCAGATCGGCCTCCGAGATGACGGCTTGGTACCATGCGGCGAAATCGGCTTCGCGGGTGACGTTGAGAGCATGCTTGATCATGTTCCGGGCACTAGCGCCAATGCCCGGGCGGTCAAGGATGCGCGCTTGCGCCGCTTCGCCGGCGATGATCTAACCGGGCGTTCGAGGGGGAAATTCATGACTGCACGATCGCGCGGGGGAGACCCGCTCTGGGCGGTGGCGCTCGGGGTTCTGCTATTGCTGGTGTTGTCCGCGGGCGGCGTCGGCGCCGCCGTCTATTTCATGAAGACGGACTTCAAGAGCCGCACCTCACCCGAGGCCGTCGACACCGCGCTCACCGCGGACCCCGATTCAGCCGCCATGATCGAGGCGATGCAGGAGGGCTATCCCGAGGATTATGCGAGGATCCGCGTTGCCGTTTCGGAGAGCGCGCGCGGCGGCGCGCTGCCGGCGGCGCTCCAGGCGGAGACCTTCGATCTGATGCGCAGCGCCGCGCTCGCGCATCTCGACGAGCTGGCGCAAGCGCCGCATGCCGAGCTCGCGGCGTTCATCTCGGCCGAGTCGCGGCTGATCGCCGAACTCGCGGACAACGACGTGCCGCTCTGCGCGCGCTACGTCATGCGCGGCTTCAGGCCCGGTGAGGTCCTCTCGCCGGATGCGCGGATCGCGCTCGCGGAAATGGGAGTCGCGCAATGGCGCGGCGCGGCCGCCGGACGCGACAGGCCGGCCGGCCGCAAGATCGGCGCCATGCTCGGCCCGCGCGACACGGAGGCGCTGATCGCGGCGATGCGCAAGCAGGGCATGACCGACAAGGATCTGCAGATCTTCGGCACGCCGCAGCTATGGATGCGCGCCGGGCCCGAGCAACAATGCACCACGGGCAAATGGCTGGTTTCGGCGATCCACACCCTGCCGCCCGAGCAAGCCGACCGCGTAACCGCATGGCTTGCCCTGCAGAAGCGCCTGAAATAAGGGCCATTCCCTGCTTGTGAACGCCCGCCACAGCGCCTAGCGCATCGCGATGCCCGCCAGAGACGACCGCATCTTCGCAGGCCTCGCGCTGCGCCTGTTCGCGATTGCTTGTCTGTCGACCATGTCGGCGCTGATCAAGCTCGCCGAGACGCGCGGCGCGACGCTGGTCGAGACGATGTTCCACCGCCAGCTCTGGGCGGTGCCGATCGTCACTGCATGGATCATGGTCGGCCCGGGCCTCGGCTCGATCCGCACGAAGCGCTTCGGCGCACATGTCACGCGCACGGCGATCGGGCTTACCGGCATGGTCTTCACCTTCGGCGCAGTGCTGCTGCTGCCGCTCGCCGAAGCGACGACGCTGAATTTCACCGTGCCGATCTTCGCCACCCTGCTCGGCGCGCTGGTGCTGCGCGAGAAGACCGGCTGGCACCGCTGGGGGGCGGTGGTCGTCGGCTTTCTCGGCGTGCTCGTCGTAGCCCAGCCGGGGAGCGGCGAGTTCCCGCTGTTCGGCGCCTTTGTCGGATTGATGGCGGCGCTGTTCGTCGCAATCGTCGCGATCACGCTGCGCCAGATCGGCAAGACCGAGAGCGCCGGCACCACGGTGTTCTGGTTCTCGGTGCTGTCGCTGCCGCCGCTGGGCGCGGTCTATGTTTTCCAGCTTCAGTCGCACGATTGGCTGACCTGGGTGAACCTCGTCGCGATCGGACTGGTCGGCGGCGTCGCCCAGCTCGCGCTCACCGCCTCGGTGCGCTTCGCGCCGGTCTCGACCGTGATCCCGATGGACTATTCGAGCCTGATCTGGGGCACCTTTTATGGCTGGCTGATCTTCGGCGCCTGGCCGACGCCATGGACGTGGATCGGCGCGCCGATCATCATCGCGAGCGGGCTCTACATCGTCTGGCGCGAGCGCGTGCTGCATCTGCAGCAGACCGAAAGCGTCACCGACGCGGCGACCTCATGAGCGGCGGAACACCAGGCTGAGGTTGTTGGCCGGCATCGGCACGATGCGTTCGAGCCGGAGGCCCCGCGCCACCGCGGCGGCCGACACGTCTTCGACGTAGCGCAGCCCCCAGGCCGGGTTGCGCTCCTTGAGCGAGACGTCGAACGCCTCGTTCGATTCGGCGGTCGGCACCTCGCGCTGACGATAGGGACCGTAGAGGATCAGCGGCGTGCCCCGCGCGAGCAGCCGCCCTGCCCCGGCCATCAATCCGAGTGTCGCCTCCCACGGGCTGATATGGACCATGTTGACGCAGAGGATCGCGTCGACAGCGGCGATCGGCCAATCCGGCTGCGCCGCGTCGAGCATGAGCGGCGGCGCCACATTGGCAAGACCCGCGCACCAATCGGCGATCGAAGCCAACGCCTCCGCATCGGGATCGCTCGGCTGCCAGTGCAGATCGGGGAAACGTTCGGCGAAAAAGGCGCAATGCTCGCCGCTGCCGCTCGCCACTTCGAGAACAATGCCGCGTGCCGGGAACGCTTCGGCGAGCACCGCCGCGATCGGCTCGCGGTTGCGCGCGGTGGCCGGGGCGTGGCGCCGCGCACTCACAGCGCGCGGGCCGCTTCGAGCAACCGGCGGGCGCGCAACCACATTTCGAGCCGCTGGGTCGCGAGCAGCCCCAGCGCGAAGGCAATCAGCACATCGGTCACGGTCATCACGTCGAGCGCGGGCCCGCCGAATTGCGCGGTATTGCGCGCGGCACTCCGCACCACGATGAGCCCGAGGATCAGCAGCAGCGCCGCAGGCGAGGTGCGCTGCGAGACGGCATGCGTCTCGGGATCGACCTCGATCCGCATCATCCGTCCGCGCTGCCAGCCCAGTCCGATCCCGGCGGCAAGCGCGACGAGGCACCAGAGCCAGGCGAGGCCGACCGGCGGATGCGCCCAGAAGGTCACGGTCGCGATCACGATATAGAGCGAGGGGACGATCCAGAGCCGCTCGATCTTGAGCGGACGCGCGCGTCCGACGCTGCGCAGGCGAAACGCCATGACGACAGCGATGACGGCGAAGGGAATCGCGTAGCGAACCCAATCGGAGGGAGCATGGGCGGGATTCATGCCCACGATCTTCCCGAAAGCGGCGGGCCGTGCAAGCCCGCCCGGATCAGGCCTTGCTCTTGCCCTTGCGTGCCGGATAGCGGCTGTCGTTGCCGCCCAGCATGAAGGACGCCGCCAGCTTGGCACGCGCCGCTTCGGCCGCGGCGGCCTTCTCGGCCTTCTCGGCGGCAGCCTTGTTGGCTGCCTCGCGCTCGGCGGCGAGCTTCGCCGCCTCGGCATCGGCCTTCGCCTTCTCGATCGCGGCCTTTTCGGCCTCGATCGCCGCCAGCTTCGCCGCGCGGGCATCGGCCTCGGCCTTTTCGCGGGCCAGACGTGCCGCTTTGCGCTCGGCCAGTTCGGCCTCGCTCAGCTTGGGCTTCGCCTTGAGCATTTCGAGCGCCTTCTTCTTGGCATCCGCCGAGCGGTTGGCGCGGTCATGGAACGTATCGTTGTAACTCATTCTCTACTCAAAACTCCTCAGCGACTCACTCGGCCGCCTCTGCCCGAACGGGCTCTTTCCAGACAAGGACCGGCTTGCGTGCCGCGAGTGTCTCATCGAGACGCCGGCGCGGCGCGAAGTGCGGCGCGGTCTTGACCATCGGGTCGCCGTTCCGCGCCCGCGCTGCAACCGAACGAAAGGCCCCGATGAATTGATCCAGCGTCGCCTTCGATTCGGTTTCGGTGGGCTCTACCAGCATTGCCCCATGTACGACGAGGGGGAAATATACCGTCATCGGATGGAAGCCCTCGTCGATCAGCCCCTTGGCGACGTCGATCGTCGAGAAACCCTCTGGCAGCCCCTTATCCGAGAAGATCGCCTCGTGCATGCACGGCCCCGATTTGGCGAAGGGCGCGTCGAGCACGTCCTCCATCGAACGCAGGATGTAGTTCGCGTTGAGCACCGAATCCTCGGCAACCTGGCGCAGCCCGTCGGCACCGTGGCTGAGAATATAAGTGAGCGCGCGAGTGAACATGCCCATCTGGCCGTGGAACGCGACCATCCGGCCGAAGCTCGACGCGTGATGCTCGCCCGCGGTCTCTTCCTCGACCAGCACGAACTGGTCGCCCTGCTTCTCGACGAAGGGGAGCGGCGCGTAGGGCGTCAACGCCTCGGAGAACACCACCGGCCCTGATCCCGGTCCGCCGCCGCCATGCGGAGTCGAGAAGGTCTTGTGCAGGTTGATGTGCATCGCATCGATGCCGAGATCGCCCGGGCGCACCCGGCCGACGATCGCGTTGAAATTGGCACCGTCGCAATAGACATAGCCGCCCGCGGCGTGGACCGCGTTGGATATCTCGCGCATGTCCGGCTCGAACAGCCCGCAGGTGTTCGGGTTGGTGATCATCACGCCGGCGACATCAGGCCCGAGCCGCTCCTTGAGCGCGCGCAGGTTGACCCGGCCCGCCTCGGTGGCGGGGATGTCCTCGACGGTGAAGCCGGCGAACGCCGCGGTCGCCGGATTGGTGCCGTGCGCGCTCTCGGGGACGAGCAGCACCTTGCGCGCCTGCTCGCCCTTGGCATCGAGCGCCGCGCGGATCGCCAGCACGCCGCACAGCTCGCCATGGGCGCCGGCCTTGGGGCTCATCGCCACCGAATGCATGCCGGTGAGCGTCACCAGCCAGTGCGCCAACTGGTGGATCACTTCGAACGCGCCTTGGCACGCATCGACCGGCGTCAGCGGGTGGAGGTCCGCGAAACCGGGAAGCCGCGCCATCCGCTCGTTCAGGCGCGGGTTGTGCTTCATCGTGCACGAGCCGAGCGGGAACAGCCCGAGATCGATCGCATAATTCTGCCGGCTGAGACGGGTATAATGGCGCACCGCCTCGGGCTCGGACAGGCCGGGCAGCCCGATCGTCTTCGAACGCTCGAGCCCGGCGAGCCGCGACTTGCCCGACGGCGCCTCGCCGAAATCGACGCCGGTGGTCTCGGTCGACCCGATCTCGAAGATCAGCGGCTCCTCAAGCATCAGCGCGCGGTTGCCGGTGAAGGTCTCGCCCGAAGCTTCGCCCTTCTCAGGCGTGGTGGGGCGCCAGCCGCTCTGATTGATCGTGCTCATGCCAGCGCCTCCTCGAGCGCGGAGGCAAGCGTCTCGACGTCCTCCTCGGTGGTGGTTTCGGTGACCGCGACGATCAGGCCGTTCTGAAGTTCGGTCGCCTCGGGGTAGAGTCGCCCGAGCGACACGCCCGCCAGGATGCCCTTGTCGGCGAGCGCGCGGACGACGGGGCGCGCTTCCTTCGAAAGCTTCAGCGTGAACTCGTTGAAGAAGCGATCGGTGACCAGCTCGACCCCGTCGATCTCCGCCAACCGATCGGCGGCGGCACTCGCGGCGACATGGTTGATCTCGGCGAGGCGGCGCAGGCCGGCTTCGCCCAGCAGCGTCATGTGCGCCGACATCGCCAGCGCGCAGAGCACCGACGACGTGCAGATGTTCGAGGTCGCCTTCTCGCGGCGGATATGCTGTTCGCGGGTCGACAGCGTCAGCACGAAGCCGCGCTTGCCCTCGGCATCGACGGTTTCGCCGCACAGCCGGCCCGGCATCTGGCGCACCAGCTTTTCCGAGCAGGCGAACAGCCCGACATAGGGGCCGCCGAACTGGAGGCCGACGCCGAGCGACTGGCCCTCGCCGACGACGATGTCCGCGCCCATCTCGCCCGGCGACTTGATCGCACCCAGCGCCACCGGCTCGGTGACCACGGCGACGAGCAGCGCCTTCTTCGCGTGGCACGCCTCGGCGAGCGCGCTCATATCCTCGATGCGGCCGAGGATGTCGGGATACTGGACCACGACGCACGAGGTGTCGTCGTCGATCGAATTGATCAGGTCGAGCGTGTCGGGCTCGGGCGAGAAGCTCGGCAGCGAAGTGACGAGCTGATCGCCGGTAAACTTCGCCATGGTGTTGGCGACCGAGACATAATGCGGGTGGAGCCCGCCCGAGAGGATCGCCTTGCCGCGCTTGGTCACGCGCCGCGCCATCACGATCGCTTCCCAACACGCCGTCGAACCGTCGTACATCGATGCGTTCGCGACATCGCAACCGAGCAGCCGAGCGACCTGCGTCTGGAACTCGAACATCACCTGCAGCGTGCCCTGCGCGATCTCGGGCTGGTACGGCGTATAGGCGGTCAGGAACTCGCCGCGCTGGATGATGTGATCGACCGATGCGGGCACATGATGGCGATACGCCCCTGCCCCGAGGAAGAACGGCACGTCGCCTGCGGCGAGGTTCTTCTTCGCCAGTGCCGACATATGGCGCTCGACCGCGAGCTCGCTGGCATGGAGCGGGAGGCCGTGGACCGGCCCGTCGAGCCGCGCGGCCTCAGGTACGTCGACGAACAGATCGTCGATCCAACTGGCGCCGATCGTGGCGAGCATCGCCTGGCGGTCGGTCTGGGTAAGGGGAAGGTAGCGCATCGACACGTCTCCCCCCTCCCTTTCAGGGAGGGGTTGGGGGTGGGTAGCGGCGGCGGCGGCTCGATGCCTCCGGCGGCGCTTATTGGGGATGGTTCGCGAAGGGCTCGCTTCGCTCGCGCCCACCCCCGGCCCCTCCCTTGCAGGGAGGGCAGTTGGCTTAAAGCTTGCTCACGAAATCCTTGTACGCGGCTTCGTCCATCAGGCTGGTCACTTCGCCGGCATCGGCGAGCGTCAGCTTGAAGAACCAGCCCTCGCCCTCGGGGTCCTCGTTGACCAGGGCGGGATTGTCGGCGAGCGCGGCATTGCCTTCGATCACGGTGCCGGCGACCGGCGCATAGACGTCGGATGCAGCCTTGACGCTCTCGACCACCGCGGCGTCGTCGCCCTTGCTCACGGTCTTGCCCGCTTCAGGGGTCTCGACGAACACGATGTCGCCGAGCTGGCTCTGCGCGTAGTCGGTGATGCCGACCGTGGCGACGTCGCCGTCGACCTGGATCCACTCATGATCTTCGGTGAAATAACGGCCCATGGGTCAGGCTCCCTTTCTGACGTAGCGATGAGGAACGAAGGGCATCGCTGCGACCTCCGCATGATGGACTTTCCCGCGTTGGGCGAGCGTGATTCGGGTACCGGGCGTGGCGAGCGCGACGGGCACATAGGCCATCGCGATCGGCTTCTGGACCGAGGGCGCGAAACCACCGCTGGTCACCTTGCCGACTTCGGTGCCGTCGGCATCGACCACCGCCGCACCCTCGCGCACCGGCTGGCGGCCCTCGACGATCAGCCCGACACGCTTGACGATTGCGGCGCCTTCGCGCTCGGCGATGATCCGGGCATGGCCGGGGAAGCCGCCTTCTTCGCGGCGACGCTTCGACAGCGCGAAGCCCAGATCGGCGGCGACCGGCGTGGTCTCGAGATCGAGGTCATGGCCGTAGAGCGGCAACCCGGCCTCGAGCCGCAGCGAATCGCGCGCGCCGAGCCCGATCGGCTTGACCTCGGGCTGGGCGCACAGCGCCTCGGCAAAGGCCTCGGCCGCCTCGCCGGGGAGGGAAATCTCGAAGCCATCCTCGCCGGTATAGCCCGAACGGCTCACCCAGAGCGGGTTGCCGTTCCACTCGAATGCCGCTGCGGTCATGAAGACGAGGCTCGCGACGCCGGGGACGACGCGCTCGAGCGCCACCACTGCCTCGGGGCCCTGCAGCGCGAGCAGCGCCTGCTCGTCGAGATGGTTGATCACCACCTCGTCGGGCAGATGCTCGCGGAACACGCCGAGATCGTCCCATTTGGTCGCGCCATTGACGACCATGTAGAAGGCGCCGCCCTCGATCTCGAAGGCATTCGCCTCGCCGAGCCGGGTGACCATCAGATCGTCATGGATGCCGCCATTCTCGGCGAGCAGCAGCGAATAGCGCATCCGCCCCTCACCCAGCCCCTTGACGTCGCCGGGAAGCAAGGTCTCGAGCTGGGCGTCGACATCGGCACCCGAAAAGAGCAGCTGGCCCATATGGCTCACGTCGAACAGCCCGGCATGGTCGCGCGTCCAGAGATGCTCGGCCATGATGCCTTCATACTGGACCGGCATCTCATAGCCCGCGAACGGGACCATCCGGCCACCGCGGGCGCGGTGCCATGCATCGAGTGGAAGCTGCTGAAGCTCCAGCGTCTCTTCGCCGTCTTCGATCTGATGGTCGCTCATTCCGGTGCACTCCGCGCGAGTAAAACGAGGCATCGATCCGCACGCGTGCGGCCCATTCCTCGCCCCCTCTGTCACGGAACCTGAGAGCTTTCCCCCGGATCGAATCCGGGGTTACCCCTTCGGTGGCCGCCTCCGCGGCGGCGCTTTCCAGAGTGTCACAGCGCGCGCGGTCCCTGATGCCTGAGAGATTCCGGGGCGGTTGCTCCTTCGGCGGGCACTCCTCGAAGGACTGCCACTCTCCCGCGCGTGCCTAAACCGGTTGCCCGGAATCGACGCGGCGAGCCTTGGCCGGGGGGATGATTCGAGTCAATCGCGAAACGCTGCCTGCGCCCTAACTCCCCTCCCCGCAGGGAGGGGAATCTGCAAGCTACCGCGTGACGTTGTACTTCAGCTGATCCTCGGTGAGCTGGAAGCCGACCAGCGCCTCGAAGGTCGCCGCGAGCACTGCCGAGCGGATCGAGGGATCGGCCAGCGGGTCCATCGCCGCAGCCTGATCGCCAGCCTTGCGCTTTTCGGTGAGGCGGCGGCGCACCTCCTCGGGGAGCGTCGCCGCAGTGCGATCGATATTGGCGTTCGCCTGGCCGCGCGCCTGGGCGCGGATCTGGCCCTCGTCGAAATGCACGGTCACCTGGCCGATGCGCTTGGCGGTCACCGAGGTGCCGCCGCGCACGATGGTGATGAAGTAGGGCAAGGTCACGTCGCGCGCGGGCCCGGGCTGGGCACGGCGGGCCAGCACGTCGAAGCTGATATTGGTCTGGACCTGCGCCCCGGTCTCGTCGCAGGTCGACTGGACGTTGGTGAGCGCTGCGGTCACGTCGATCGCGCTCGCCTCGCGGCTGTTCGCCGGGTTGAACAAGGTGACGTCGCCGGTGCCCGCGGGGACGCCGACATGCGGACAGGCCGAGCGCACCGCGGTGATGCCGCCCTCGGCGATCTCGCCGGTGCGGGAGCAGCCGCCGGCGGCCAGCAGAATCAGGGCGGGGACGGCGAGCTTGGCGAGCGACACGGGCGGTACACCTTTCAGACGGAACAACGGGCCGCGCATGCGCGTGGCCCGGAAACGGCGGGCACCATAGGAACCGCCTTTCGCCCGCGCAAGCAATCGCGTAGAGCGCGCGCTGTCATGGAAGCGTCCGCCAAACCGCCGCTCGAACTGCTCATCGCCGCGCCGCGCGGCTTTTGCGCCGGGGTCGACCGCGCGATCCGCATCGTCGAGCTGGCGATCGAGAAATATGGCGCGCCGGTCTATGTGCGGCACGAGATCGTCCACAACAAGTTCGTGGTCGACAGCCTCAAAGCCAAGGGCGCGATCTTCGTCGAGGAGCTCGATCAGGTACCCGACGACGTGACCGTGGTATTTTCGGCGCACGGCGTTCCCAAGGCGGTCCCCGCCAAGGCGGCGGCGCGCGGGCTTTCCTATCTCGACGCCACCTGCCCGCTCGTCTCCAAGGTCCATCGCCAGGCCGAGCGTCTGGTCGCGGCGGGGCGGCACATCTTGTTCATCGGCCATGCCGGCCACCCCGAGGTGATCGGCACCTTCGGCCAGGTGCCCGAAGGCGCGATGACGCTGATCGAGACGGTCGAGGATGCCGAGAAGGTGTCAGCCGCCGATCCGGCCAACCTGGCCTTCCTCACCCAGACCACGCTCTCGGTGGACGACACCGCCGCAGTGCTCGCGGTGCTCAAGCGGCGCTTCCCCACGATCCTCGCGCCGGGCGCCGACGACATCTGCTATGCCACCTCGAACCGCCAGAGCGCGGTCAAGGCGCTCTCCGAGCAGGTCGATCTGGTGCTGGTGATCGGCTCGCCCAAATCGTCCAACTCGATGCGGCTGGTCGAAGTCGCCCAGCGCGCCGGCACGCGCGCCACGCTGATCCAGCGCGCCGACGATATCGAATTCGCCTGGTTCGAAGGCGTGGCCAAAGTGGGACTCACTGCCGGCGCCTCGGCCCCCGAGCTGCTGGTCCGCGAAGTCGTCGAACGGCTCGGCACGCGCTTCGATGTGGGCGAACGCGAAGTCGAGACGATCGCAGAGAACGTCGCCTTCAAGCTGCCGCGCGGGCTCGAGGCGGCTTGACCGACGCCTCTCCCGCGGAAGCGGGAGCCGGCCCGCTTTGGCGGCCTCAAGCACAACTGCGCTTGTAAGCGTGGCGCGTCCGGGAGATGGGTCCCCGCATTCACGGACGACGAAGGGGGCATAGTGGCGGTCTACACACAGGTTTCGGCCGAGGCGCTGTCGGACTTCCTCGTGAAGTTCGACGTCGGCGAGCTCGTCTCCGCCAAGGGCATCGCCGAGGGAGTGGAGAATTCCAACTACCTCGTCGACACCAGCAAGAGCCGCTTCATCCTGACGCTCTACGAGAAGCGCGTCGCGGCCGGCGACCTGCCCTATTTCATGGCGCTGCTCGACCATCTCGCCGATCGCGGCCTGCCGGTGCCGCCGGCGGTTCCCGATCGTGCGGGCACCGTGATCCACGAGCTGGAAGGCCGCCCCGCCTGCCTGATCCAGTTCCTGTCGGGCGTGTCGGTCTCCCACCCCACCCCTCTACAGGCGCGCGCCGCCGCCGAGGCGATGGGCAGGATGCACAAGGCCGCGACAGACTTCACGCTCGACCGGCCCAATTCAATGGGCGTCGAGGCGTGGCAGCCGCTGTTCGAGCGCTGCGGTCGCGATCTCGATACGATCCAGCCCGGCCTCTACGACCGCGCCGGCAAGGCGATCGAGACGATCCTCGCCGCCTGGCCGGGGGATCTGCCGCGCGGCGCGATCCATGCCGACCTGTTCCCCGACAATGTCCTGATGCTCGGCAACCGGGTGACGGGGCTCATCGACTTCTACTTCGCCTGCACCGACGTCCGCGCCTATGACCTTGCCGTGATGCACGGCGCCTGGGCGTTCGACGCAAAGGGCGAGAATTACGATCCGGCGATCGGCACCGCGCTCGTCGAGGGGTATGCGGCCAGCTTCGGTCTGTCCGACGCCGAGCGCGCCGCGCTTGCGATCCTCGCCGAGGGCGCGGCACTGCGCTTCTTCCTCACGCGCGCCTGGGACTGGCTCAACACCCCTGCCGACGCGCTCGTCACCAGAAAAGATCCGCTCGCCTATATGCGGCGGCTGGACTTCTACGCGGCGAACGGCAACGCGCTCTTCGCATGACCGAGCTCCAACATGTCGAGATAGCCACCGATGGCGCATGCAAGGGCAATCCCGGGCGCGGCGGCTGGGGCGTGGTGCTGCGCATGGGCAGCACCGAGAAGGAAATGTCGGGCGGCGAGCCGCACACCACCAACAACCGCATGGAACTGATGGCCGCGATCGAGGGCCTCAACGCGCTCAAGCGCCCCTGCCGCGTAACGCTCTCGACCGACAGCCGCTATGTGATGGACGGCCTGACCAAATGGATCCATGGCTGGCTCAAGAACGGCTGGAAGACTTCGGACAAGAAGCCGGTCAAGAATGCCGAACTGTGGCAGGCGCTGCTCGCCGCGGCGAAACCGCATCGCGTCGAATGGGTGTGGGTCAAGGGCCATGCCGGCCATCCCGACAATGAGCGTGCCGACAAGCTCGCCAGCGACGCCGCGCTCGCGCAGCGCTAGTGGATAGCGCGGCGATAGATTGGCCCTCCACGCCCATATCTGTCCGGCGCTGAAGCGCTAAAGTCGTTTCCGGTATAGCCGCCTGAAGAGCGCCTTCTGAATATCGAGCGCTTCCAATCGAGATCCTCTTAGGCTCGTCCGCAGGGGCCCGCGCCCGAGCTCGTAAGGCGCGATATCCAGCGACGCCAATTGCGAGCCGGGTTGCGCTTCGAAGCCAGCATGCGGTTCGGCAGGCTCTGCCGCGGCACGTTCGACCGGGCTGCTTACCGGCTTGTAAACTTGCCGGGGCGATAACAGGAGCCATTTGCCAGACGGCGCTCGTCAATGTTCCATAAATTTTCAATGGCAATATCGAACTGATCTGATATTAAATGTGACATATTTGCAACAAAAATTGCCTATTGCGCTCCGTCTGCCGCATCCCGCACCTGCGTGTTGAATATATAGACAATATACTCCGCAGATCACATTTCCAATATCCCAATGTTGCATCCGCGCAACCCTACGTGACATTGCTCACGCACAATGGCGTTTATTATATCACGCCTGACTTTTCTTGTGGTCTATTTGAGAGCAATGGCTGCACTGATGCGGGCTATTCCCGCATGGGCAGGCCGCACCCTCAGCCTCCGAACAGGGAGAGTGGCAATGACAAGGAAATGTCGGATCGACCTGGCCGCAGGCGCGTCGTTACTTGGCCTGACGCTGGGGCTGGCATCGCCCGCCGCGGCACAAGAACAGTCGGCGGCGCAGGAACAGCCGGCGACACAGGAAGAGCCCGCCCCGCAGGCGACCGACACCGGCGAACAGGCCGAGGAAATCGTCGTCACCGGAACGCTGTTCCGTCAGGCCTCGACCGCCACGCCCTCGCCGGTGACGGTGCTCACCGCGCAGGACATGGCGCGATCGGGGCAGACCACCGTCGCCGATGCGATCCGTTCGATCAGTTCGGACAATTCGGGCTCGATCCCGACCTCGTTCAGCAACGGCTTCGCGCGCGGTTCGGCGGGCGTGTCGCTGCGCGGGCTTTCCGTCAACTCGACGCTGGTGCTGATCGACGGGCTGCGCACCGCCAACTACGCGCTGGCCGATGACGGGCAGAAAAGCTTCGTCGATCTGAACACCATCCCGCAGAGCCTGGTCGATCGGGTCGAGGTGTTGCGCGATGGCGCGTCCTCCACCTATGGCGCGGATGCGATCGGCGGCGTCGTCAACCTGATCATGAAGCGCGAGTTCCAGGGCGTCGCGGGCACGGGCGAGTTCGGCGCGACCGAGAAGGGCGACGGCATCTCGCAGCGCGCCAACCTGACGGTCGGCACCGGCACGCTCGATGGCAATGGCTGGAATGCCTATCTCAACTTCGAATATCAGCGCGACACCAACATCTCGCTGCGCGATCGCGGCTTCCCCTACAACACGCAGGACCTGCGCTCGATCGGCGGCGTCAACCGCGCGCCAGGCCGACCGGGCACCAACAACGGCTCGATCTACGCGGTGGTCCGCCCGGGCCATCTCGCCGATCCGACCGATCCGCTGAGCGGCGTCCCCGACGGCGTGGCGCAGGTGCTCAATCCCGCGGGTTGCGGGCCGCGCGCGACCACTGTGGTGGCTCCGGGAACCAGCACCGCCACCAGCGGCACCTTCTGTCAGCAGGATCTCATCGTCTATGGCGATCTTCAGCCGTCGCAGATCCGCGCCGGCGTCACCGGCCGCGTGACGGTCAAGCTTGGCGACACCAGCACGGCCTATGCCAGCGTCAGCTATTTCGCCAACAAGGTCTCGGCTGCGCTGCCACCGCGCCAGATCCGTTCGACGGTGCCGATCAACACCAATGGCATCACGCTCCCGGCGCTGCTCGCCAATGGCCAGCTCAACCCGAACAATCCGTTCGCGGCGAGCGGGAATGTGGCGCTGATCAACTACGCGTTCGGCGACATTCCGGCGCATGCCGAGTCGCTCAACCATGTGCTGCGCGGCGTGCTCGCCATCGAGGGCGAATTCGCCGGCGGGTGGCGCTATCAGCTTGCCGGCGTCGCCGCACACACCTGGCTCGACAGCCGACGCTTCGGCTTCCTCAACATCCCGGCGCTGCAGAACGCGATCGCGACCGGTTCCTACAATTTCGTCGATCCGTCGATGAACAGCATCGCCGTGCGCAACGCATTGTCGCCGGTCATCACCAAGCGGTCGACCACCGATCTCGACATGGTGCAGGCCGTGGTGACCAAGGAACTGTTCGATCTACCCGGCGGTCCGCTCAACCTCGGCGTCGGCGGGTCGTTCCGCTACGAAGCGGTCAGCGATCCCAATGAGAATGCCAACCAGGACGTTCTCGGACTCGGCTCGTCCTTTGCCTTCGGCAACCACACGGTCTGGGCGGGCTTCTTCGAGCTCCAGGCGCCGATCATCAAGCAGCTCGAGGTCGACGTGTCTGGGCGCTACGACCATTATTCGGAAGGGTTCAGCCACTTCTCGCCCAAGGTCGGCGTGAAGATCACGCCGATCCAGCAAGTCGTGCTGCGCGGCACCTATTCGAGGGGCTTCCGCGCTCCGCAATTCGCCGAGAACGGATCGAGCGCCCAGCTCGGCTTCACCACGCTCGACATCTCGGCGGTCGCCGATCCCGGCTATCAGGCCTTCGTCGCCGCGCATGGCGGACCGACCAATCCCTATGTCCAGGCCTATAATCTCGGCGCGAACACGATCGGCAATCCCGACGTGAAGCCCGAGACGTCGGAGAGCTACACGTTCGGCGCGCTGATCCAGCCGCTGCCATGGCTCACGCTCACCGCCGATTACTACCACATCAGCAAGAAGGACGTGATCATCCAGGCCCAGCCCGGACCCGCGCTCGACGCTTATTTCAACGGCCGGCCACTGCCTGCCGGCTATGTGCTCACCTTCGATCAGCCCAATCCGGCCTTCCCCAACGCGCCGCTGCGACCGACGATCGTCGGCGCGCCCTATGTCAACGCGGACTCGCTGGTCACCGAAGGGATCGATGCGTCGATCGAGGCGAAGTTCCGCCTCGGCGCGGACATCAATCTGACCACCGCGGTGAACGTCACCAACATCCTCCACTACAAGTTCACGACCGGCGGCCAGACCTTCGAATATGTCGGCACGCAGAGCCCCTACACGCTCTCGTCGGGCGCAGGCACACCGAAGTGGCGCGGCAACTGGCAGACCAGCCTCGAATGGGGGCCAGCGACCCTCACCGGTGCGGTCTACTATGTCAGCGGCTATGACTCGATCGGCTTCGACCAGGATCCGAGCGGCGGCTGCCTCTATCCGCAGAACCCGGCGGCGTCGGCCAAGGAGATCGTCGAATGCCGCACCGGCGCGTTCACCTATGGCAATGTCCAGGCCGATTATCAGCTCAGCGACAACATCAACGCCTTCCTCACGGTGATCAACGTCACCGGTGAGAAGGCGCCGCTGAACCCGGCCGCCTATGCGGGTCCCCCGGCCAATTATAATCCGACCTATTCCCAGGTGGGCATTGTCGGGCGCGTGTTCCGCTTCGGCCTGCGCGCGAAGTTCTGAAAAGTCCCAGGCTGGGCGCGCGACATTCCCCCTGCGCGCCTCGCCGCCTCGCCATGGCTGCCCCTGAGGCAGTTCATGGCGCAGACCGCGCAGTTCGGCCGCAGCCGGCTGCGCGGTCGTCGTTCGAAGCCCGGACGGCGCGTTTCGCAGCGCGCGCCTCAGGTGTCGCGCCCGGCTGGTGTATTAAGTCGCCATGACGCAGGTGACGGCCCTGTCAGCCCCGCAACAGTTCGTCCAGAACGAGCTCTCGCGGCTGGTCATCAAGCGTGGGGCCCTCGCCTTCCTGCCGGAGCCGCCGGAAATTCGCTGGAATGGAGTCACCTTGCGGCTCTCGCCGCTCGAGACCGAAATCTTGTCGCTGCTGGTGCGGCGCGGACGGGCGAGTTGGGAAGATGTCGACAGCGCGATCGCCGCGCTCCACGGAAATCCCCATAACCGCGAGATCTTCATCCATCGCATCCGGAGCAAGTTCGCCGCGATCGGTGCCGCCGATCCGGTCGAGACGGTGCGCGGATGGGGGCTGAGGCTCCGCGTCGAACGCGACCTGTTCGGCTCGACCACGACCTGGATCGGTGCGCGCACGGATGCGATCGACGCGTTCACGCCCGAAGCCGCGCGCGCGATCGCGGCGAGCAGCGCGGCGCAGTTCGGCCAGTCGTTCGGCCACTGATTTCCCGTCGCAGCCGCGGGCAAATCGCGAACTGCGCGCCGGACGGCGCGAACTGCACCGTGCGCGTGATTTACGCGGCGCGCGGGGTATCCTAGCACCTGACCATGCACCGCGATCTTCCGGAGCTGGCACCCACGCGTAGCAGGGGCGTTCCGGCTTCAGTCTATCTCGTCGTTCTGTTCTGGGTCGGCCAGTTCTGCGCGTTGACGGCGCAACGCGCGCTGATGGACGCAGGTGACGACAGCAGCTTCCTTGTACCGCGGGCGATCGTGGGAATGGTCGGTGTCGCTATCTCGTTGGGGATCGGCATGTTGCTCAAGCGCCAGGCGGGGCATGGCTGGACGATCCGGCTGAGCACCGCGCTGCTCCTCGCGCTCGTCGGGGCGGTGCTGCACAGCGCCGTCAATTTTGCCGTCTTCCAGGCGTTCATGCCCGAGGAGAATTGGCGCCAGGCGACCTTGTCCTCCTATTTCAGCGCGGTGATGCAATGGTTCTGGGCCTATTGCGCGATCTCGGCGATGCTGTTGACCGGCGCCTATGGCGCGGAGCTGCGCGAAGGCGAGCGGCGCATGGCCGAGCTCCGGCATCTCGCCCACACTGCGCAACTGCGCGCGCTCCAGTACCAGCTCAACCCGCATTTCATGTTCAACACGCTGAACTCGATCGCGTCGCTGATTTCGTCGGGCAAGTCGGATGGTGCCGAGCAGATGGTGGAGAATCTCTCCGATTTCCTTCGCGCCGCGCTGGTGATCGATCCGGGCGACGACTTGCCGCTCGCACGCGAGATCGAACTCCAGTCGCTGTATCTCTCGATCGAGGCACTGCGCTTCTCGGACCGGCTGCGCGTGGTGATCGACGTGCCCGCGGCGCTCCGCAAGGTCGAGCTGCCCAGCCTGATCCTCCAGCCGCTGGTCGAGAATGCGATCAAACACGGTGTCGCGCGCAGCGACCGCACCACCGAGATCGAGATCATCGCCGCGCGCGAGGACGGCGGCGTGCGGCTCACCGTGCGCAACACCGTGGCCGATGCCGCGCGCGAGGCGGCGGCGGGGCATGGCATCGGACTCGCCAATGTCGCGCGCCGACTGCTGGTGCGCTATGATCAGGATTGCGGCTTCATGAGCGGCATCGACGCAGTAGGGCGGTTCGCGGCCAGCTTCGTGATACCCATAGGAGCCCCGACCCATGGCGGTACGGCTGCTAATCTGTGATGATGAACCACTCGCCACCGATCGCCTGTCGGCGCTGCTTGATCGGCGCGAGGATGTCGAGGTGGTCGGCGTGGCGCGCAGCGGCGCCGAGGCTCTCGAACGGATCGACGAACTGCACCCGGACGCCGTGCTGATCGATGTCGAGATGCCCGTGCTCGACGGATTCGACGTGGTCGAAGCGCTGGCCGCCGAGGCAGATGGCGCGACTCCGCTGATCATCTTCGTCACCGCCTATCCGCAATTCGCAACCAATGCGTTCGACAGCGGCGCGATCGACTTCCTCACCAAGCCGGTGCGCTACAGCCGGCTCGAAAAGGCAATCGATCGGCTCCAGCGCGCGATCGACGACCGCAGCGCGCGGCGCCGGCTCGACGAGCTTTCGCAGCAGCTCGACCAGCTCCGCTCGGATCGGCAGAGCGGCGGCAGCGAAGGCAAAAGGCTATGGGTCTCGCGCCGCGGCGAGATGGTGAGCATCGCGCTCGACAAGCTCGACCGGATCAGCGCCGAGGGCGAATATGTCCGGCTCTACCAGGGCGACCGCACCTATCTCCATCGCAGTTCGATCATCGCGATCCTGGAACATCTCGACCAGCGCCGTTTCGTGCGCATCCACCGCTCGCACATCGTGAGCCTCGAAAGCATCGCAGCGATCCGGCGACGGCCGGCGGGGGGCTATCGCATCTTCACCGCCGCAGGCGACACGCTGCCGGTCGGCCGGACCTATCATGCGGTGGTGCGCTCGGTGCTGGGCGGCGAGGTCGAAGCCGAGTAGCGCGCATCACGCGTCAAACAGCGCCGCGATCTGTGCTTCCGCGATTACGCGCGCCTCGTCCGCGTCGAGCACCGCGGGGGACAGGCAGAGTTCGAGCCATAGCCCGTCGACCAGCGCGGCGATCGCGATCGCCGCACGGCGTCGCGCGGCCGGCCGAAGCCCGCATGCGGCAAGCAAAGCCTCCAGCTCTTCGCGATAGTGCGCATATTGCGCGTCATGGAGCGCAGCAATCTCGCCCCGCGCGATCACCAGCCCCCAGAACGCCGTCCAGGTTGCGAGCAGCGCGCGGTCGGCGATCGGCGGTGCGAAGCTCGCCGCTACATAGGCCGAGAGCCGGGCGCGCGGATCTTGCCCGGCACCGGCCACCGCAACATCGAGCGCGGCCGACACCTGATCTCCCACCTGGGCATAGGTCGCCGCGATCAGCGCATCGACGCCGCCGAAATGATGCGCGACCAACCCCGGCGAGACACCTGCCTCCAGCGCGATCGCACGCACCGACGCGCCGCCCGCCCCGTCGCGTGCCAGCACACGCGCAGTTGCCTCGATCAGCGACAGCCGCCGGGCATCGGGTTCGGCGCGAGTGAAAGCGGGATTGCGCATTGCGCGAGGCTATTATACGATCGTACAATAAGCAATCACGGAGCCGGACATGGCGACCCTCGTCTCCTTGCCCGAACCGGGCGCTGATCCTGACGCCGACTGGTCGCTGCCTGGCTGGATCTACACCGATCCCGAGTTCCTCGAGCTCGAAACCGCGCGCATCCTGCGCCCATCGTGGCAAATCCTCTGCCACGAGAGCGACCTCGCCGAGCCCGGCGACTGGCGCACGATCTCCTATCTTGGCGAGAATGTCGTCGCGGTGCGCGGGCGCGACGGCGCGATCCGCGCCTTCCACAATGTCTGCCGCCATCGCGCGATGCGGATCGTCGAGGGCGATGCCGGCTGCACGAAGAAGCTGGTCTGCCCCTATCATGCCTGGGCCTATGAGCTCGACGGCAGGCTCTCGGGCGTGCCTATGCGGCACGACTATCCCGCGCTCGACATGGACGCGAGCGGACTGGTGCCGGTCGATGTGTCGATCTGGCGCGGTTTCGTCTTCGTGCGATTGGAGAATGATGGCGGGCCCTCGCCCGCCGAGATGATGGCGCCCTACGACGCCGAGATCGCGCCTTATCGCTTCGAAGATATGCGTCGCATCGGCGACGTCCGGGCCCGCGACCGCGCGGTCAACTGGAAGAATGTCGGCGACAATTATTCGGACAATCTCCACATCCCGGTCGCGCATGACGGGCTGACCCGGCTGTTCGGCAAATCCTACGCGATCGAAGCCTCTGGGTGGGTCGACAAGATGTCGGGCTATCTGGTCGATCGCCCCTCTGCCAATCCGTGGGAGGCCTTCTACCAGCGCCATCTGCCGCGGGTCGACCATCTGCCCGAGGCCAACCAGAGGCTGTGGCTCTACTACAAGCTCTGGCCCAACATGGCGTTCGACATCTATGCCGACCAGATCGACTTCATGCAGTGGCTGCCGGTTTCACCGACGCGTTGTGTGCTGCGCGAGATGGCGTTCGCGCTCCCGGATGATCGGCGCGAAATGAAGCTCGTCCGCTACGCAAACTGGCGGATCAACCGCGTCGTCAATGCCGAGGACACCTGGCTGATCGAGCGCGTCCAGCAAGGCATGGCGTCGAGCAGCTATACAGCCGGCCCGATCGGCGCGAGCGAGGTGTGCCTGCGCAGCTTCGCGGCCAAGGTCCGCGCGATCATCCCTGAGGCCCGGCTGCATCGCGCGCCGGCGCCGGGCTGGTCGCGCCGCCCGCGCACCATCTGAATTCCGGGGGGACCATGAAGAAGTACGACGCGATCGTCATCGGCGGCGGGCATAACGGGCTGGTCTGCGCCTTCTATCTCGCCCGCGCCGGATTGAAGGTGCGCGTGCTGGAGCGGCGCGACGTCGTCGGTGGCGCAGCGGTCACCGAGGAATTTCATCCCGGCTTCCGCAATTCGACTGCGAGCTACACCGTCAGCCTGCTCCGCCCCAAGGTGATCGCCGACATGAAGCTGCACGAGCGCGGCTGGCGGATCATCGAGCGGACGATCAGCAACTTCTTCCCGCACGAGAACGGTTATCTCAAGCTCGGCGGCGGCACCGCACGGACGCAGGCCGAGTTCGCGCGCTTCAGCAAGAAGGACGCCGAGACCTTCCCGAAATATGAGGAAGCGCTGGAGCGCGTCGCCGAGGTGCTGCGCGACATGGCGCTCAAGACCCCGCCCAACGCCGGCGGTGGCGTTCGCGCGCTGCTCGCCGCCGCGATGCAGGGCAAGCGGCTCGCCAGCATGGACATCGAGGCGCAGCGCGACGTGATGGACCTGTTCGTCAAGTCGGCACGCGATTTCCTGAACAGCTGGTACGAGGACCCCCATATCCAGGCAGCGTTCGGCTTCGACGCGGTGGTCGGCAACTATGCCAGCCCGGACACGCCGGGCAGCGCCTATGTGCTGCTCCACCACGTCTTCGGCGAGATCAACGGCAAGAAGGGAATGTGGGGCCATAGCGTCGGCGGGATGGGCGCGATCACCCAATATATGGCCGAAGCTTGCATCGAGGCTGGCGTGGAGATCAGCCTCGAGGCGCCGGTCGCCAAAGTGCTGGTTGACGGCAAGAAGGTTGCCGGTGTGCGGCTGGAATCAGGCGAGGAAATCGCGGCCGGGATCGTTGCGGCCAATGTCGGCCCGGCACTGCTCTACCGCCAGCTCGTCGACCGTACCGACATGACCCCCGAATTCGCCCGGCGCATGGACAATTTCAAAGCCGGATCGGGCACTTTCCGGATGAACGTCGCGCTCTCCGAGCTCCCCGATTTCACCGTGCTTCCGGGGAAGGAAAAGGCCGAGCACCACACCGCAGGGATCATCATCTCGCCGACGCTCGACTATATGGACGATGCGTTCACCAGCGCGAAGGCCAAGGGCTGGTCGGACGAACCGATCGTCGAGATGAAGCTCCCCACTTCGGTCGACGACAGCCTCGCCCCGCCGGGGATGCACATCGCCAGTCTGTTCTGCCAGCAATTCGCGCCGGCGCTGCCCGACGGCCGCAGCTGGGACGAAGAACGCGAAGCCGCAGCGGACCACATCATCGATACCGTCACGAAGCACGCTCCCAATTTCAAGGCATCGATCATCGCGCGCCAGATCCACAGCCCGCTCGATCTCGAACGCAAGTTCGGACTGATCGGCGGCGACATCATGCATGGCCATATGTCGCTCGATCAGCTCTGGGCGGCGCGCCCGGTGCTCGGCCATGGCGACTATCGCGCGCCGATCTCCGGCCTCTACATGTGCGGCGCGGGCACCCACCCGGGCGGCGGCGTCACCGGTGCGCCGGGGCACAACGCCGCGCATGAGATCCTCCGCGATCGTTCGCTGGTCAGGCGGTTGCTGCCGATCTGAGGCGCCCGCGCCGCACCCACAGGAACACCGGTAGGCCGAGCGCGAGCAGACCGAGCCCCCACAGATTGGCGTGCAGGCCGAGCCCGTAGATCATCCACAGCACGAAGCCGGCCGAGACGAGCGCGGCGAGCTGCACGGCGCGGTCGCCGACGAGCAGCTTGAGGGCCGCCAGCGCGCTGACGAAATAGGCGAGCATCCCCGCGGCGAGGCTGATCGTCGCGATCTCGGCGAACAGCGCGCCGGTCGAACCGGTATAGTTGAGCGCCATCACGATCGTCACCAGCACACCGGACACGATATGCGCACGCGTCGGGGTGCCGCGGCGGCTCTCCTTGCCGAACCATGCCGGGAACACCCCGCCGCGCGCCATCGCCCAAGGCATCTCGCCCTGCAGCAGCACGAAGCCGTTGAGCGTGCCGAGCGCGCTGATCGCCGCGAAGAGAGCGACGATGGCCTGCGCGCCGCTTCCCCATGAGCGACCGAGAAAGTCGGCGAGGGGCGCGGGCGAGGCGGCGGTCACGCTCGCGGGCATCATCAGCGCGACCGAGCCGGCGACGAGGACATAGACCGCGCCGGTCAGCGCCGTGCCGAGCAGCGTCACGAGCGGCACGGTCCGCGCCGCGTTCTTCACTTTGTCGGCGGGCACCGTGGCGGATTCGACGCCGAGAAATCCCCAGAAGGTCAGCGCCACCGCGCCGGCAATGGCGTTGGCGCCGATCGGCACCGCCGGATTGGCCGCGATCGCGGCGCCGCCCTCGCGCAGCAGCAGCAGTGCTGCGAGTACGACCACCGCCGCGAGCGGCGCCAGCTTGAGCACCGCAGTGACCAGCTGAACCCGTCCTGCCAACGCGACGCCCCGGATGTTGACCGCCACCGCCGCCCAGATCAGCAGCAGCGCGGTGCCGAAGGCCGGCGCGCCGCTGGCGAGCCCGGGGAAGAGCACGCCCAGCGCGCTCACCACCGCGATCGCCAGCGCGCCGTTGCCCGCCCAGACGAGGATCCAGTAGCTCCACGCCACCGCGAACCCGACCACGGGCCCGAACGCGGCATCGGCGAAGGCATAGGGGCCGCCGGCGCAGGGCAACTTCGCCGCGAGCCGGGCGAAGACGAAGGCCAGTGCCATCGCGCCGAGGATCGTCACCCCCCAGCCGATCAGCGCGTTGGCGCCGAGCGGCGCGAGCGTGGCGGGAAGCAGATAAATCCCCGAGCCGATCATGTTGCCCACCACCAGCGCCAGCGCCGGCCAGAAGCCGAGGGCGCGTCGCGGCAGGGAAGCGGGATCGCTCACCTGCCTGTTGTCATCCCGTCGGTGACGCGCGTCCAGCATGAAAATCGAACGCTTGATCGGCGCGCGGGCGCGTGGTCATCTTGGCCCGATGCTCGCGACGCGCTTTCCCGCCGATCTGATGGACGCCGCGCTCGCGCTGCACGACAATCGCCTTTCGGAAGCCGAACGCGGCCTCAAGGCCTATCTCAAGCGCGACCCGTTCGACGCCCGCGCGATCCGCATGCTCGCCGAGCTCGCGGGGCGGATCGGGCGGCTGAAGGACGCCGAAGCGCTCCTGCGCCGCGCGGTAGAACTCGCGCCGGCATTCACCGCCGCGCGTGCCAATCTCGCGCTCGTTCTCTACCGCCAGAACCGCGCGAGCGAGGCGCTCGAGGAACTCGACCTGCTCGTCGAAGCCGAGCCCGATCATCCCGGCCACGCCAATCTCAAGGCCGCGACGCTCGGCCGGCTCGGCGCGTTCGAGGAGGCGATCCAGCTCTACGAGCGCGTGCTCGAGGGCGCGCCCGATCAGCCCAAGCTGTGGATGAGCTATGGCCACATGCTCAAGACGGTGGGGCGTCAGGCCGACGGCATCGCCGCCTATCGCCGCGCGATCGCGCTACGCCCCGCGCTGGGCGAGGCCTGGTGGAGCCTCGCCAATCTCAAGACCGTGCGCTTCGACGATGCCGATATCGCGACGATGGAAGCCGCGCGGGCCGCGCCGGATATCGGCGAGGAGGACCGTTTCCATCTCGATTTCGCACTTGGCAAGGCGTTCGAGGACCGGCGCGAGGCCGATCGCGCCTTCGGGCATTATGCCGCGGGCAACGCGCTGCGCCGGGCCCAGCTCGTCTACGAAGCCGACGAGACCGAACGCTTCGTCGACGATTTGCTGGCGCTCTTTACGCCCAACTTCTTCGCCGAGCGAAGCGGCTGGGGCAGCGATGCGCGCGATCCGATCTTCATCCTAGGCATGCCGCGCGCGGGCTCAACGCTGGTCGAGCAGATCCTCGCCAGCCACAGCGCGATCGAAGGCACCACCGAGCTTCCCGACCTGCCGGCACTCGCGCGGAAGATCCCGAATTATCCGCATGGTCTCGCCGATCTGACTGCCGAACGCGCCCGCGAACTCGGCGAGGAGTATCTCCGCCGCACCACGGTTCAGCGCCGCACCGATCGGCCGCTGTTTGTCGACAAGCTCCCCAACAACTGGGCGCATGTCGTGCTGATTCGGCTGATCCTGCCGAATGCGACGATCATCGATGCGCGCCGCGAGCCGCGCGCCTGCTGCTTCTCCAACTTCAAACAGCATTTCGCGCGGGGCCAGGCGTTCAGCTACGCGCTCGACGATATGGGCCGCTATTATCGCGACTATGTGCGGCTGATGGCGCATCTCGATCGCGTCCAGCCCGGCCGGGTCCATCGTGTGATTCACGAGGCGCTGGTGGCAAATACCGAGGCTGAGGTGCGGCGCCTGCTCGATGCCTGCGGCCTAGCGTTCGAACCGGCTTGCCTCGCCTTTCACGAAACCGAGCGTGCGGTGCGCACCGCCAGCTCCGAGCAGGTGCGGCAGCCCATCTTCACCGGCGGCGACCGCGCCTGGCGTCCGTTCGCATCGCATCTCGACCCGCTGACTACCGCGCTCGGCGACCTCGTCGAGGCCTATCCGCAGGTGCCGGCATCTTTGTAACGTTGCAGAAACATCACGGTCGCCGAAGAACGCGCGTTGGTATCCGGCGCGACGATTGACGGCTGCTGCGTCGCAGCACAGTCTCTACTTACATTGATGTTACGTGGGGGCTGCGATGATCCGATCCATGCGCCGTGCCGTGATTTCCGGGCTGCTCGCTTCGACCGCCCTGACGCTTCCAGCCGCAGCGCAAACCCAAGACACGCAAAGTACCGCACCCACCGATCTACCGCCCGATCGCGACGAGATCGTCGTCACCGCGCAGAAGCGCGACGAGAATATCCAGTCGGTCCCGATCAGCATCCAGGCGATCGGCACGCGCAAGCTCGATCAGCTCAATATCTCCAACTTCAACGAATACACCCAGTTGCTGCCGTCGGTGGCGTTCCAGACCACGCAACCGGGCTCCACGACCGTGTATATGCGCGGCGTGGCCTCGGGCGGCGACGGCAACCATTCGGGCTCGCTGCCCTCGGTCGGCAGCTATCTCGACGAACAGCCGGTGACAACGATCGGCGGCACGCTCGACGTCCATATCTACGACATCGCCCGGATCGAGAGCCTCGCCGGCCCGCAGGGAACGCTCTACGGCGCGTCGAGCCAGGCGGGCACGATCCGCATCATCACCAACAAGCCGGACGCCTCGGCGTTCGACGGCCGCGTCGATGCCGAGGTCAATACGGTCGCGCATGGCGGCCAGGGCGGCAAGCTCGAAGGTATGATCAATGCGCCGCTGTCGAACTGGGCGGCGCTCCGCGTCGTCGGCTTCTACCAGCGCGACGCAGGGTTCATCGACAATGTCCCCGGCACGCGCAGCTTCCTGCCCACCCCCGGCGGCATCACCGTCGACAATGACGAGTTCGTCGAAGAGAATTACAACGACACCGAGACCTGGGGCGGCCGCGCCGCGCTCAAGGTCGATCTCGACGAGGATTGGACGGTCACGCCGACGGTGCTCTACCAAGAGATGCGCAGCCACGGCACCTATGGTTTCGATCCGCAGGTCGGCGACCTGAAGCTCCAGCATTTCTACCCCGAATATCGCCGCGATCGCTTCATCCAGGGCGCGCTGACGATCGAGGGCAAGATCGGCAATTGGGACGTCACCTATGCCGGCGCCTATCTCGACCGCAGAACCGCCTCTTCCAGCGATTACACCGACTATTCGGAGGCGTACGACAATCTCTACGCCTCGGTCGGCGGGCTCGCGGGCTATTTCTATTATCAGGACAATGCCGGCAACACGATCGATCCGCGCCAGGTCGTGGTCGCCTCGGATCACTTCAAGAAGACCAGCCAGGAGCTGCGCGTCGCCTCGCCGTCGGAGGATCGGTTCCGGATCGTCGCGGGGATGTTCTATCAGCGCCAGTCGAATCTGATCCACCAGGACTATCAGATCCCCAATCTCGGCGACGCCGTTTCGGTCAATGGCTCGCCGGGCACCTTGTGGCTCACGCAGCAGCACCGCGTCGACAAGGACTATGCGATGTTCGGCGAAGCGAGCTTCGATCTGACGCCGAAGATCAGCTTCACCGCGGGCGCGCGCGCCTATATCTTCGATAACTCGCTGATCGGCTTCTTCGGCTTCGGCAGAAATCCGGGCATCGATCCCGCAGACGGGCGCCCCTACACCGCATCGCCATTCAACGCTGCGGGAAGCTCGCGCACCGGCGTCGCCAGCTGCTTCCTCGCCGACGGCCGGACATTGCGCGACGCCTATCTGGACGGCAGCGCAACCAACACGCTGCTCCCGCCGACGGTTTCGGGTGGGCCGTGCACCAACCTCGCGACCTATGTGGCGGGCGAGCTGCGCCCCAAGAAGACGAGCGGCCAAGGCGTCACCTATCGTTTCAATCTGACGTGGAAACCGAACGACGACCTGCTCTTCTACGCCGTCGCCTCGAGCGGGTTCCGGCCAGGCGGGATCAACCGCCGCGGCGACGTCGCCCCTTATGCCACCGACGTCCTCTACAATTACGAGCTCGGCTGGAAGACCACGCTGGCCGACGGCAAGCTGCGCTTCAACGGCGCGATCTATCAGCAGAGCTGGAAGGACTTCCAGTTCTCGTTCCTCGGCGAGAACAGCTTCACGATCATCCAGAACGGCCCCGATGCGCGCATTCGCGGCGTCGAAATGGATGCCAACCTCGCGCTCGGCGGACTGACCCTGACGGCAGCGGGATCATACACCGACGCCAAGACCCGCGAGGATCTGTGCGAGACGCAGATTTGTATCGGCGACGGCAGCGACGTGCTGGCACCGGAGGGCACGCGTCTGCCGATCACGCCGCGCTTCAAGGTCAGCGGCACTGCGCGCTATACCGTGCCGCTGGGATCGGGCCGCGGTTATGTCCAGGGCCTGATCGCGCACCAGAGCTCCGCATCCTCCGACATCCGGATCGCCAAGGCGGCGGCGCTCGGCCGGCTCGAAGCCTATACGACCGGCAACCTCGCCTTCGGCTTCGAGCTCTCGCGCTACAATTTCGAGCTGTTCGCGCAGAATATCTGGGACGAGCGCGGGCAGATTTCTCGCTTCCAGCAATGCGGCGCCTGCGATCAGCGGCATTATGTCGTGCCGATCATGCCGCGGACGATCGGCATTCGGGCGGGGACGCGGTTCTAGGGAGGCTCCACCAGCGCGTGACCGGATCCGGTCACGCGCTGGCGCTCGAGGTCAGAAATTATACCGCAGTGACGCCGACACCGTCCGACCATTGATCGCCCGGCCGGAGCCGAGCCCGTTCGCCGGGATCGTGCTCTGCGAGATTTCGAAGAAGCCGGTGGTGTTGAACAGATTGTACGCGTTGACCATCAGCTGCACGCGATCGAGCGGCCGGAACTGCACGAAGCCGTTCACCACGGTGAAGCCGGGCATCTTCAGCAAATTGCTGTCCTGCGCATAGCTGCTGGTGATGCTGACCACGTTGGCGCCGAGCGTGAACTGACCGGTCTCGAACTGCGGCGTGGCCTGCAACGTCCATGCCGGCTGGTGGCGCGGTTCCTTGCCGGTCAGGGTCGGGTCCAGCTTGTCCTCGGTGATCTTCGCCTTGGTCCAGGTGGCGCCGGCGGTGAGGCTGAACGGCCCCTGCCGGTAGCCACCCTCCAGTTCGAGACCATGAGCCCGGTACGCGCGGATGGTCTGGTTCGCCGAGCCGTTGAGCACATTGTGATCATCGGCATAGGCAAGGAACGCAGTCGCATTGAGCGTCGCGCCCGCCTTGCGGAACTTCATGCCGCCTTCGAGCTGGCGCACCTCGTCATACTTGTCCTCGGCGTTCGCCACGCCGCCGTCGGCGGTGCTCACCACCGGCGTGAACAGGATCTTGTCTGCATTGGCGCGCGCGCCGCGGCTGTACCGCGCGAAGAACGAAAGCGGTTCGGCGATGCGATAGTTCACGCCGGCCGAGTAGCTCAGATAGGCATAGTCATAATTCACCGGCGCCGGCTGCGCGAGCGGCAGGAAGGCGACGTTGCGCTCGGGCGCGGTCAACACGCCATCGCCGGTGACGTCGTAGGAGATCAGGCCGACGCGGCCGCCGCCCAGATCGGCGCCGTAGAGCGCCCCGCGCACGCGGCCGGTATCGTAGCGCAGGCTGCCGCCGATCGCGACTTTGCCGACGTGATAGTTGAACGAGCCGTACGGCGCGGTGATGTCGTACTTCACGTCAAAGATGCGGCGGAACTTGCTGCTGCGGCCGCGCCCATAGGCATAATAGCCGCCATTGGTCTGCGGCACGCCCGCGGCGCTCGTGATATCCACCATCGAAGTCTCGCCGTCGCCCGCGATGTCGGCGACGAAGGACGAATGCAGCCATTCGGAGCGCAGCTTCTGGATAGCCTTGTAGAGGCCGGCGGTGACGGTGAGGTTGCCGTGACCGATCCGGGCGACGCGGGTGGCGCGGAAGTCGTTGGTGAAGTTGTCGAGGTTACGCGCCCGGGTCTCGGCCATGTAGAAGAGCGCGAGCAAGCCATTGCCGTTGGCGTCGGCAGGGACCAGTTGTCCGGCGCGCGGGCCGGTCGCATAGGTCGCCCGCGCCCCGGCGCCCGCTAGCGAGGCGGCAAAGCCCGCGACCGTGTCGCCGGTGTTGGGGAACACGCGGAGGAAGTCGCCCGAACTCGCGGAGTAGCGGGCGCGATCGGTGAAGGTCCAGCCGCCGAACTCGAACTGCGCCTCGAGGCCCACCGACTTCGACACCGGATGCATGCCGTTCGCGAGCGCGAAGCGCGCGAGCTGGTTCTTCCCGTCGAGCGTCACGACCGGGCCGATGTTCGGCGACAGCACCGAATCCTTGCGGATGTCGAAGTTCGGCAGGTTGGCGATCACCGGATCGCTGTCGGTGCCGGTCAGCTTGAAGAAATAGGGCGCGAAGGTCGGCGAGCGATCGTTGAGATACTTGCCGTGCAGGCGGATATATCCGTTGGAGAATTGCTTCGTGATGTTCAGCTTGATCTGGCCGCCCTTGTAGCCGGTGAAGCCGATGTCGCGCGGTCCCTCGCCCCAGCGATAGAAGCCGCCGATGTGGAAGCGCAGGCTGTCGCTCAGCTTGGCGCCGTAATCCATGTCGAAGCGGTTCTCGCCATAATCGAGCCCCTTGGTGAACTGGGCGGCGCCGCCTTCGACTTCGCCGGTCTTCGAGATCAGGTTGATCAGGCCGCCCGGCGAGTTCGACGCGAAGGTCGAAGCCGATCCGCCGCGGATCGTCTCGATCTGCGCGAGATTGAAGTCGGCGCGCGAGAACACATCGGCTGCGAAGTTGAAGAAGTCACCGAACTCGACAACGGGCAGTCCGTCTTCCTGGATCTGCATATATTTGGAGCCGCCCGCCGCCAGCGGCAGCCCGCGAACGGTGTAGTTGGCGTTGCCCTCGCCGATGCCGGATTCCACGCGCAGGCCAGGCATGGTCCGCAGGATATCGGCAAGCGGCCGGGGCCCGAGCTTCTCGGCCTCGCCGCCTCTGAGCGCGCTCGTCGAAGTGGCACTGTCGAGCCGATCGCGCCCCTTGGCGACGCCGGTCGAAAAGACCTCCTGCGCCGGTGCGGGTTTCGACGTCGTGTTCCGCCCCTGCGGCGTGGAGTCGTCAGCGTCCGCCGCGACAGACTCACCTTTGCCGGATACTTGGGCGATTGCCGGATGTGCGCTTACGATAGAAGAGCAAGCGAGCAAGAGACAACGAAATTTCACGAAATTCACCCCGTCTGTTCTTTACGATCCCGCCCTATTTCCGATTTATAGGCGGCCACCCGCAGGACAGCGGGTTTTGTGGAAATATTTCAGAAACACGCTGGAAGCGTCGCACTCGCTGCTCCTGGCATCGCGAGGCGGCGGTGCCGCCTGTCCAAGCCGACACCGCCTGTGTACGGGGCGCGGATGCGTTACTTCGCAAGCCAGCAAAAGGACCTCGCCGCGCTCGCCGCAATGGATCGTTCGCGGCAGCTGACCCCGCGGACCGGGCGCGACTTTTCTTCCAACGACTATCTCGGGCTGGCTGGCGCGCCGCAGCTCGCCGCCGCCATCGCGGACGCGCTGGACCGTGGCGTTCCGATCGGATCGGGCGGCTCGCGGCTGCTCCGCGGCAACCATGCCGAACATGAGGCGCTCGAAGCCGAGGCCGCGCGCTTCTTCGGAAGCGAAGCCGCATTGTTCTTCTCGAGCGGCTATGCCGCGAACGTCGCCTTGCTGGCGACGCTGCCCCAGCGCGGTGACCTGGTGGTGCACGACGCGCTGGTGCATGCGAGCGCACACGAGGGGATGCGGTTGGGCCGCGCCGAGCATCGCGCGGCCGCGCATAATGATGTCGACGCCTTTGGCGATACGATCGCCGCCTGGCGGCGCGAGGGAGGCACCGGCCGGGCCTGGGTCGCAGTCGAAAGCCTCTACAGCATGGACGGCGATCGCGCGCCGCTCGACGCGCTGGCGGCACTCGCCGCGCGGCACGAGGCGATCCTGCTCATCGACGAGGCGCATGCCACCGGGGTCTTCGGTACCGACGGGCGCGGGCTCGCCAGCAAGCTGGAGGGGCGCGAGAACGTGATCACGCTGCATACCTGCGGCAAGGCGCTCGGCTGCGAGGGCGCGCTACTGTGTGCGCCAACAACGGTGCGCGACTTTCTGGTCAACCGTGGCCGGGGCTTCATCTTCTCGACCGCACCCTCCCCGTTGATGGCGGCCGCGGTCCGGGCGGCGCTTCGCCTGCTGGTCGAGGAGCCGCATCGCCGTGATCGGCTGCACACGCTGATCCGCTCGGCGCAGGCGCTGCTCGCGCCGCTTGGCGTGACTCCGACCGGATCGCAGATCCTGCCGCTGATCGTGGGAGACGACGCCCGCACGATGGCGCGCGCCGCGGCGCTTCAGGCTGCCGGCTTCGACGTGCGCGGCATCCGGCCACCCACCGTGCCCGCCGGAACGTCGCGGTTGCGTATCTCGCTGACGCTCAACATCGACCTCGACGACGTCGCCGCGCTCGCCGGAGCGCTGGCATGAACCGTGGGATTATCGTCACCGGCACCGACACCGACGTGGGCAAGACGGTATTCGCCGCTGCGCTCGCCGGCGCGATCGACGGCGCCTATTGGAAGCCCGTTCAGGCGGGACTCGACCAAGGGGGCGACAGCGCAAACCTCGCAGCGCTTTCCGGCGTGCCCGCTGACCGCATCCTGCCTGAGGCGTATCGCTTGCAAACCCCTTGCTCGCCGCATCGCGCGGCGGAGATCGACGGCGTGGCGATTGATCCGGCGCGGCTGGCACTGCCGGAATGCGATCGGCTTCTGGTGATCGAAGGCGCCGGCGGCGTGCTCGTCCCGCTGACGCGCGATCTCGTCTATGCCGACATGTTCGCGCGCTGGAGCCTGCCGGTGGTGCTGGTCGCACGGACGGTGCTGGGCACGATCAACCACAGCCTGCTCTCGATCGAGGCGCTGCGCACGCGCGGGGTACCGATCCTCGGCATCGCCTTTGTGGGGGACGCGAACGAGGACAGCGAAGCGACGATCGCGGCGATGGGGGGCGTCCGGCGGCTCGGGCGATTGCCGATGCTTCCCGTGTTGACGCGCGAAAAGCTGGCCCAGGCATTCGCGGCCAATTTCCGCCTCGCGGACTTTACCGCATGAGCTCGCCGGTCTGGCATCCCTTCACCCAGCATGGGCTCGGCGAACCGATCCCGCTGGTGACCCGCGCCGAGGGCGCCGCGCTCCATACCGCCGAGGGACAGCGCATCGTCGACGCCATTTCGTCCTGGTGGGTAACGACGCACGGCCATGGCAATCCGAAGATCATGGCCGCGATTGCCGAACAGGTTGGCAAGCTCGATCAGATCATCTTCGCCGGCTACACCCACGCGCCCGCCGAGACGCTCGCCGCGGGGCTGGTCGCGATGATGCCCGATCCGCTGGCGCATGTGTTCTTCTCCGACAGCGGCTCGACCAGCGTCGAGGTGGCGCTCAAGATGGCGCTCGGCTTCTGGGCAAACCGCAACGAGCCCCGCCACCGCATCGTCGTGATGGAGCATAGCTATCACGGCGACACGATCGGCGCGATGTCGGTGGGCGCGCGCGGGGTGTTCAACCAGCCCTATGGTCCGCTGCTGTTCGACGTCGCGACCATCCCCTTTCCCGAATCGGAGGGCGAGCAGGCGACGCTCGATGCGTTGGAAGCGCATTGCCGGGACGCACCCGCGGCGTTCATCGTCGAACCGCTGATCCTCGGCGCGGGCGGCATGAAGACGTACGCGCCGGCGCTGCTCGCAGAGATGCGCGCAATCTGCGACCGCCACCAGGTCCTGTTCATCGCCGACGAAGTGATGACCGCCTGGGGGCGCACTGGCACGCTGCTCGCGTGCGAACAGGCAGGGGTGGTGCCCGATATTCTCTGCCTTTCAAAGGGGCTGACCGGGGGCGCCGTTCCCCTCGCGGCGACGCTCGCCACCGCACCGATCTTCGACGCGCATTTCTCCGCCGATCGCGCGCGGATGTTCTTCCATTCGTCGAGCTACACCGCCAATCCGATCGCCTGCGCCGCCGCGGTCGCCAATCTGGCGATCTGGCGCGAGGAACCGGTGCTGGAGCGCGTCGCCGCGCTCGGCCTACGCCAACAGCAACAGCTCGACGCGCTCGGGCAAAGCGTCGGGATAGCCAATGCGCGCCGGCTCGGGACGATCGCGGCGTTCGAGCTGGCCGAGAGCGCGAAGGGCTATCTCGCCTCGGTGGCGCCGCGGCTGATGGCCTTCGCCCGCGCGCGCGGCGTGCTCATTCGCCCGCTCGGCCCAACGGTGTACGTCATGCCACCCTATTGCATCGACGACGACGACCTGAGCGCGATCTATGCGACGCTCCGGGAATTCGTCTCAGGCGGTTAGCCCTCACGACCTCGCGGCCGGCGCGTTTACTGCTCGTCGGTCCTGGCGAAGAAATGGTCGATGACGTCGCGCGCCAGCCGCGCGGGCTTGAGCGTCTCGGCGTCGACGCAGCACCAGCTCGACTTCACTTCGGCGAGGACTTCGGAGCCGCGCCGGATCACGGTCTCGTAAAACGCCCGCGCGCCCTGCACCTTCTCGAGCAGCACTGTCGCGACGACGTCGTCGTCGAGGAATGCCGGGCGGCGATAGGTGATCTCATGCTTGAGCGCGACCCAGAGGTGCTTGGCGACCGCCTCGGGCGGGGCGAGACCGCGCCAGTGGCTGATCACTGCTTCCTGCACCCACTTCAGATAGCTGGCATTGTTGACATGCCCCATGAAGTCGATGTCTTCGCGAGCGACGTCGATGTGGAAACGATAGGGAAGCGGGGCACTTTGCATGGCGCGCAAACCTATCACCCCCGGCGATTCGCAGCGAGGGAAATCCGCGAAAAGCCGCAGAAATCCTTGGCTTTCGCCACAGACACAGCTTTCCGTAACGGCAATCGCGCCGCGCCGCTCGCGCGCTGCCGGATCAGCCGTCCTCGACGGGAGCCGAGGGGCCGTTCTTCAGGATCGACTCGATCGCGTTCTTCGCGGATGCCTTGGACGCATAGCCCTCGGTCCAGAAGATCGTCTCGGCGTTGTGCTTGAACTTGGCGACATATTCGCCCGCCTTGTTCTGCTCGATCACGAATTTGTGCGCCATCGCCCACTCCGGTTACGCGTTGAACCGGCGCCAACATAGATCAAAACCGCTGCGGCGAATATCGCTCTGCGTCGATCTGGGCTAGCGCTGCGTCGGGTGTTCGGCGCAGCAGCAGCGCCGCCGCGAGCTTCGCCGCCGCGGGCGCGGTCTGGATGCCGAAACCGCCCTGCCCCGCGCACCAGAAGAAATTCTCGATCCGCGGATCGAAGCCGTAGATCGGCAGCCGATCGGGGGCGAAGCTGCGCAGGCCCGCCCATTTGTGCTCGAGCGCCGCGACTCGCCAGTCGACCGCCTGCTCGAAGCGGTCAATCGCGATGGCGATGTCGAGCTCCTCGGGCGCAGCGTCGCAGGGATCGGTGGCGATCTCGTCGTGCGGGCTGAGCCATAGCCGCCCGCCGGCCTCGGGCTTGAAGTAGAAGCTGCCGCCGATATGGGCGACATGCGGGCAGCCCTGCGGCGGTGCGGGATCGGTGCGAAGCTGCAGCATCGTGCGGCGATAAGGCTGGATGCCGAGCGGCCGCGCGCCAGCGATTTCCGCGACCCGATCGGCCCAGGCCCCGGCAGCATTGACGAGGATATCGGCCTCGAATCGCCCTGCGCGGGTATCAAGCCGCCAATGCCCGTCTTCGCGGACAGCTGCCTCGAGCCCGGCCGAGACGGTGATCACGCCGCCAGCGCGACGAACGGCCGCCAGATATGCGCCGTGCAGCCCGCCGACATCGATATATTCGCAGCTCGGCTCGTACACCCCTAGCATCCATTCGGGCCGCAGGCCGGGCAGCGTCTCGCGCGGGTCGACGGCGCGCAACTCGACGCCGGTGCCTGCGAATTCGGCGAGGAAGGCATCGACCTGCGCTCGCTCGGAGTCGCGGCCGATATGGAGCGAGCCGAGCGGATCGAGGAAGCCGCCCGCACGGAGCAGCGGTCCCGAAGCGGTGGTGAGCGGCTGGACGTCGGGCCCGCCATAGGTTTCCGACCAGAAGGCCGCCGAGCGTCCGGTCGCATGATAGCCCGGCCGCTCCTCGGCCTCGAGCAGCAGCACCCTGGCGTGCGGCACCACCTCGGCGGCGAGGCTGGCACCGGCGATGCCCGCGCCGACGATCGCTACGTCGTAGCGGGTCACGCCCGCAGGGCTCGCTCGGCGAGGAACACGTCGATCGCGTCGAGCGCCCGATCGCGCACAGCATCGGTCTCGCGCAGAATCTCGTGCGCGCTCTCCTTGCCGAAGCGGACGACCTTGACGTCCGGCAGGCGCGGCGCGAGCGCGAGCGCGGCCCTGCCGTCGATCAGCCCGTCGCGTTCGGCGACGAGCATCAGCACCGGCACGCGCACCGCCCCGAGCCGCGGATCGGCGGCCAGCTCGCGGATCGAGCGGAAGCCTTCGATCACCCAGCGCCAGCTCGGCGGGCCGGTGACGATCGAGGGATCGTGCGTCTGCCACCAGATCTCGTCGGCATAGCGATCGCGGTCATGCGTGAGCAGCGAGGCGCGGGTCTCGGTGGTGTAGGGCTTCTCATTAGCCTTCCACGCCGGACGTGCGGGATCGCCGAGCCCGCCGAGAAAATTCGCGGCGCGTTCGGCAAAGGGCCCGAAGATGCCCGGCTTGAAGCCCAGCATCGGCGCGACGAGCACCGCCGCGTCGGGATCGATCGCGCCCTCGGTAAGCGCGCGCAACACCAGATGCCCGCCCATCGAATGCCCCATCGCGATATGCGGGCCGGGGTTCGCGCCGACCCATGCGGCCCAGAAGTCGCGCAGGTCGCGGACATAATCGGCATAGTCCTCGATATGGCCGCAGTTGCGCGCCGAGGTCAGCCGACCCGAGCCGCCCTGTCCGCGCCAGTCGAACGAAGTGATGTTCCAGCCGGCTTCGTGCCAATGTGCAAAGCTCTCGAGATACTTCTCGAAAATATCGCCGCGCCCGCCCTGAAAGAGCAGCGAGCCGCGCGGCGTGTCGATCTCTGCGCGCCAGTCGAACACGCGATGGTCCCAGCTATCGGGAGCGAGCCAGCGATCGATGCGCGCGCCCGCGGGGATCACGCGGCGGTCCATAAGGGAAGATGCCATGGCGGTTGGTTACGTTTTGATAAGCCATGCCGTCTAGGTCTGAGGCGCGATGGGGGACGTGTTTCTGACCTTTCTGCTGGGCGCGCTCGGCCTGCTCCTGGTCTCGGCCGGGATCGAGGATGCGCGCGCACGCAACATCGCCAACTGGAAAAACGCCGCGATCGCGATGCTCGCCCCGCTCTGGTGGTGGGCCAACGGGCTCGCGTTCTGGCCCGATGTCGCGATCCAGCTCGGCCTCGCCGCACTGGTCTTCGCCTTCTTCGTCGGCGCTTTCATGATCGGCCAGATGGGCGGCGGCGACGTCAAGCTGCTCGGCGCGCTCGCGCTGTGGCTGCCGGTCCAGCCGCTGATCGGGATGCTGGTGCTGATGTCGCTCGTCGGCGGCGCGCTGACGATCGTCATGGTCGCCGAGCGCTGGACCCAGCTTCGTGGCGGCCTTCGGGCTTTGCCGTGGCGGACGATCGCGCCGATCGCCCTTGGTGCGCTGGCGCTCGCATTGCTGGTCCATGCCGGCCGCAGCGGGATCGCCGCGGCGTTGTTCGCGCAGCCCGTGATCACCGCGGCAGGGGTGATGGCGCTGCTCGTCGCGCTCGGCGCGCTGCTGCTGATCGGTGCCCGCGCGGCACGCAAAAACGGGATCGTTCCCGAGACTCCCTATGGCGTCGCAATCGCGATTTCGACGCTGCTCATTCTTCGCGAACCGATTTTTAACCAGTTCACGTGATGCTTAACGCCGGCGCAACCGTACCGGCCATGTAATTGAAAAGGCTTGAAGCGAAATGGATGCACGCAAGCTCATTCTGCTCGTAGGCGCACTCGTGGTCGCTGCGATCACGGCGTTCATGGCACGCAACATCATCGTCGGGGCGCCTGCGCCCACCGCGGGTGCGGCGCCGGTCGCGGCTGCGCCGCAGAACACCACCGAAGTGATGGTCGCCACGCGCACCCTCCCGGTAGGCACGATCCTCGACGCCACGTCGGTCAAGTTCGTCGCCTGGCCGAAGGAGCTGATCGAGGGCGCCTATTTCGTGAAGGGCGAGAACGAGCCGGGCAAGCTGCAGGGCACCGTCGTACGATTCGCGATTCCGGCCGGCCAGCCGATCACCCAGGGTGCGCTGGTCAAGCCGGGCGACCGCGGCTTCCTCGCCGCCGCGCTCGGGCCGGGCATGCGCGCTGTCACCGTTCCCGTTTCCGCCCAGAGCGCCGTCGCGGGCTTCGTCTTTCCGGGCGACCGCGTCGACCTGATGCTCACCCAGTCGGTTTCCGGCGGTGGTGACGGTCCGCCGCTCAAGGCTTCGGAGACGATCCTGCGCAACCTGCGCGTGCTCGCCACCGACCAGAAGACCGACAAGCAGACCGACGACAAGGGCAACACCGTCGTCACTACCTATTCGACGGTGACCGTCGAGGTCACTCCGAAGATCGCCGAGAAGATCGCGGTCGCGCAAACGGTGGGCCAGCTCTCGCTGTCGCTGCGCTCGATCGCCGACAATCAGGGCGATCTCGAGCAGGCAATCGCCAATGGCGAGGTCGACGTCCCCACGGACGGCGATCCGAAGAAGGAAAAGGAAATGCTGGCCCGCGTCGCGGCTCGCCCGATGGAAGGCCGTGGCGGCTTCGCCACCGGCGCCGACGTGTCGCGCTTCCAGCGCAGCACGGTCCCGGGCAAGCCCGAAGATCGCAGCGCCAGCGCACAGCCGGCGCCCGGCAACTATCCGGGTGGCGTCGCGGTCAAGAAGGGACCGGTGGTCAACGTGGCCCGAGGCAACGCTGTGACCGAGATCGAGGTCGGGGGTAAGAAATAAATGCGCACCAAGACTCTCCTGAACCGGGCGCTGGGCGCCACGGTGACGGCCGCTCTGGCGATGACCATGCCCGTCGAGGCGATGGCACAGGCGCGGCAGAAGGCCCGCGTCTCCGGCCTTCCGGCGGGGACCCAACGTCCGACCAGCGAAGTGCTGCTGTCGGTCGGCCAGGGCGAGCTGATCACGCTGCCGGCCGCGGTCACCAATGTGTGGACCTCGAACCCGACCGTCGCCGATGTCTATGTCGCCAATCCGCGGCAGATCCATCTGTTCGGCAAGGAATTCGGCGAGGCCACGATCTTCGCCACGACCGCCAGCGGCACCGTGGTCTATTCGACCAATGTCCGGGTCGGCCAGAACATCACCTCGATCGATCGCATGATCAAGGCTGCGATGCCCGAAGCGGATATCAAGGTGACCACCGTCGGCCAGCTTGCAGTGCTCAGCGGCACCGTCGCGTCGCCGGACGATAGCGAGCAGGCCCAGCGCCTCGTCCTCGCCGCGCTCAATCCGGGCGTCAACACCTCGGATCCCGCCGCGCAGTTGAAGATCATGGTGATGAACCGCCTCAAGACCGCGACGCCGCTGCAGGTCAATCTGCAGGTGCGCTTCGCCGAGGTGAGCCGCAGCTTCGTCAAGGACATCGGCGTCAACCTCGCCACCCGCGACCAGACCGGCGGCTTCCAGTTCGGCGTCCAGTCGGGCACGCGTTCGCCTGGCGTCATCGGCACGCCCAACCTGTCGAACCTGCCGCTGCTCGACGCGTCCTCACGCTTCGGCTTCCCCGCGGGCACGATCAGTCTCCCGTTCGATCCCGCCAGGGGCGATTTCGTGCTTCCGGGCACGGGCTCGACCTATCAGATCGACAAGGGCACCAAGTTCAGCACGCTCGGCCTCGCCGGCAAGCTGCTCGGCCTCGACGTGCTCGGCGCGCTCGACCTGGGCGAGCGCATCGGCCAGGTGACGACGCTCACCAATCCGAACCTGACCGCACTCTCCGGTGAAACCAGCACCTTCCTCGCCGGCGGCGAGATTCCGATGGTGGTGAGCACGGGCCTTGGCCAGGTGTCGATCGAGTACAAGCCTTACGGCGTCAGCCTCGCCTTCACGCCGACGGTGCTTTCGGATGGGCGCATCTCGCTGCGCGTGCGGCCCGAGGTTTCCGAGATCACCTCCACCGGCGCGGTGCAGTTCGGCAGCACCCAGATCCCGGCGCTCACCACGCGTCGGGCCGAAACCACCGTCGAGCTCGGCTCGGGCGAGAGCATGGTGATCGGCGGGATGTTGCAGAACAGCCACAACAATTCGATCGACAAGACCCCGGGGCTCGGTGACGTGCCGATCCTCGGCGCGCTCTTCCGCTCGAACGGCTTCCGTCGCAACGAGACCGAACTGGTGATCGTGATCACTCCGTATCTGGTCAAGCCGGTCAACGCGAACCAGATCGTCCTGCCTACGGACGGCTACAAGGCGCCGGACGATTTCGAGCGGATCATCGGCGGCGACCTGGTCGGCAACAAGGCCGGCGGCGATCGTCCCAAGCCGAGCATGGCACCGAGCGGCGCGACGCCCACCGTGGGCGCCTTCGCCCCCGGGCCTGCGCTCCCCGGCGCTCCCGCCTCGCAGCCCGCAAAGGCTACTCCCGCCCCCTCGCGGCCGAAAAAGGGTGGCGCCGCCGCCCCCGGCTTCGGCTTCTGATGTTCTGAGGAGATCGCAATGTTGTCGCGCTTCACTCCCCTCCTCCTCGCCCCCGCGCTGCTGCTGAGCGCGTGCGGGACCTACAATGGCGGCGTCGAATCGGTGTATCAGCCGGTCGTCGAGCGCAACGACTATGTGTTCGACGTGCGGACCGCCGGCTATGCGCTGGCGCCCGGCGAAGCCCAGCGGCTCGCCGGCTGGCTCGAATCGATGGGGCTTCGCTATGGCGACCGCATCTCGATCGACGATGGCGGGAACGGCAATGCCGAGGGCGCGCGCGGGGCAATCGCCAATGAGACCAATCGCTACGGCCTGATGCTTTCGGATCAGGCGCCGGTCACCGTCGGCCAGATCGCGCCCGGAACGGTCCGCGTGGTCGTGACCCGGACGACCGCGAGCGTGCCCAACTGCCCGGACTATTCGCGCCAGTACACGCCCGATTGGTCGCAGAGCACGAGCTCCAACTATGGCTGCGCCACCAACAGCAATCTCGCTGCGATGATCGCCGATCCGGCCGATCTCGTCCGCGGCGCGAGCGGCTCGCCCGTTACCGACCCGATGACGGGTAGCAAGGCGATCAGAGCCCTGCGCGGCGCGAGGCCGACCGGTGGCGGCGGTACCGAGGTCAAGTCCGACAGCGCCGGAGGCAAGCAGTGAACGCACCCTTCCATTCCTCGCGCACCGGCCATCGCGAGCCGTTCGTCGCGTTCGTCTGCGACGAAGGCACGGCGGAGGCGCTACGCCCGATCGCCGTCGAGCTGGGCTGGTCGCCCGAGAAGGTCAACAAGGGCGGTCTGCGCAACGCGGTCCAGACCCTGTCGGTCTCGGCGAGTCCGAACGTGCTGTTCGTCGATCTCTCCGAATCGGGCGATCCGCTCAACGACATCAACGCGCTGGCGGAGGTCTGCGAGCCGGGCACGATCGTGATCGCGTCGGGCCAGGTCAACGACGTGCGCCTCTATCGCGATCTCGTCGCGAGCGGCATCCACGACTATTTGCTCAAGCCGCTCAATCCGGATGCGCTGCGCGACACCTTCGCGCAGGCGCAGGCCGCGCTCAACGCACCCAAGCTCGCCGAACCCGGCAGCGACGTGCCGCATTGCGCGATGGCAGTGATCGGCACGCGCGGCGGCTGCGGCGCGTCGACGATCGCGACCTCGCTCGCCTGGCTGATGAGCGACAAGCATGCGCGCACCACTGCGTTGCTCGACCTCGACGTGCATTTCGGCACCGGCGCGCTCGCGCTCGATCTCGAGCCGGGCCGCGGCCTGACCGACGCGATCGAGAATCCGAGCCGCATCGACGGACTGTTCATCGAGCGTGCGATGGTCAAGGCATCCGATCGCCTCGCCGTGCTCTCGGCCGAGGCCCCGATCAACGCGCCCGTCCTCACCGACGGCGCGGCCTTCTATCAGCTGCAGGAAGAGATGCGCGGCGCGTTCGAATGCACCGTCGTCGATCTTCCCCGCAACATGCTGGTCAACCATCCGCATCTGATCACCGACGTGCAGGTCGCGGTGCTGGTAACCGAGCTGACGCTCGCCGCCGCGCGCGATGCGATCCGCATCCTCAGCTGGTTCAAGTCGAATGCGCCGCAGACTCAGGTCATCGTCGTCGCCAACAAGGTCCAGCCGCAGGCGATGCTCGAGATCAGCCGCAAGGATTTCGAGGGCTCGATCGAGCGCAAGATCGATCTGATGATCCCGTTCGAGCAGAAGATCGCTGCACAGGCCGCCAAGCTCGGCAAGCCGCTGGCGGAGGCCGGCAAGTCGGCCAAGTCGCTGGCGCCGCTCGCCGATCTGGCAACGCGGATCACTGCGATCACCGACTCGGGCGAGCGCGACGACAAGTCGGTCAAGCCCACCAAGGGCACGAAGGGCAGCTCGCTGCTCGACAAGATCAAGGTCAAAATGCCGTCAAAGGCAAAGAAGTAACCCATTCGCGCCTAGGCTGCGCGAGTTAACCGGTTCGGAAGGCAGGTCGGCGTGGAATTGCTGCCCGTTTTGATGCTGGGTGGGGGCATTTTTCTGGTGCTCGTGCTCATGGTGTTCGCATTCTCCGGACCGTCCGCGGAGCGCGCGGGCGCGCGCCGTCTCACCGGACTGCGCGAACGCCATGCTGGCAGCGCCGGCTCGGTGGCGATGGAAGCGCAGATCCGGCGCGTCACCGCCAAGAGCGCGTCGGGCATGGACCTCGCCGCGTCGCGCTTCCTGCCCAATCCCGCGCTGCTCCAGAAGCGGCTCAACATGACCGGCAAGAACTGGACGCTGAGCCAATATGGCATGGTCACGCTCGGACTGATCGTGGTTCCCGGCGCGCTGCTCTTCCTCAACGGCGCGCCGATCTGGCTGGCGCTGTTCCTCGGCCTGTTCGTCGGCGTCGGTCTGCCGCACAAGGCGGTCGGCTTCTTCATCAAGCGGCGCGTCAACAAGTTCACGTCCAAATTCCCCGACGCGATCGAGCTGCTCGTGCGCGGCCTGCGCTCGGGTCTGCCGATCACCGAGACGATGGGCGTCGTCGGCCAGGAGGTCGACGGGCCGGTGGGAGAGGAGTTCCGCGCCGTCTCCGACAAGATGAAGATCGGTCGCACGCTCGACGCCGCGCTCCAGGAGACCGCGGACCGGCTCGGCACCCCGGAATTCCAGTTCTTCACGATCACCATCGCGATCCAGCGCGAGACCGGCGGCAACCTCGCCGAGACGCTCGCCAACCTCGCCGACGTGCTGCGCAAGCGCGCGCAGATGAAGCTCAAGATCAAGGCGATGTCGTCCGAATCCAAGGCCTCGGCGCTGATCGTCGGCGCGCTGCCCTTCATCGTGTTCGGCCTCGTCTGGTTCATCAACAACGGCTACATGCTCAACTTCTTCAAGGACGAGCGGTTGATGATCGCCGGCGGTGGCGGGCTGATCTGGATGGCGATCGGCGCCTTCATCATGGCCAAAATGGTCAATTTCGAGATCTGATGATGACCACGCCCTCCGGCCCCACTCTGCTCGGTGTCGACGTCCTCTGGGTCGCGACCATTCTCAGCGCGGTCGCCGCCTCGGCGATGGTCTTCGCGATCTATACCGCGACGACGATCCGCGATCCGATGGCCAAGCGCGTCAAGGCGCTCAACGACCGGCGCGAGCAGTTGAAGGCGGGCATCACCGCCTCGACTTCGAAGCGCCGCGCCAAGCTCGTCCAAAAGAACGAGACGACCGACCGGATCCGCGCATTCCTCTCGTCGATGAAGGTGCTCCAGGAGAGCCAGATCAAGGTCGCGCAGACCAAGCTGCTCCAGGCCGGCATCCGCTCGAAGGAATGGGCGGTCGCAGTGATCTTCGGCCGGCTGGTGCTGCCGATCGTGATCGGCGGCCCGATCCTGTACATGGTCTACGGCACCGACATGTTCATCGAGTGGAGCGCGATGAAGAAGTACGGTCTCGTCGCCATCAGCTTCATCCTGAGCTACAAGGCGCCCGACATCTATCTCAAGAACAAGATCACCAAGCGCAGCCACGCGATCCGCAAGGGCCTTCCCGACGCGCTCGACCTGCTGGTGATCTGCGCCGAGGCGGGCCTCACCGTCGACGCCGCTTTCGGGCGTGTCTCCAAGGAGCTCGGCAAGGCCTATCCCGAACTCGGCGAGGAGTTCTCGCTGACCGCGATCGAGCTGGGCTTCCTCACCGACCGCCGCCAGGCGTTCGAGAACCTCGCCAATCGCATCGATCTCGACGCGATCCGCGGCGTGGTCACCACGATGATCCAGACCGAGAAATACGGCACCCCGCTCGCCTCGGCGCTGCGCGTGCTCTCGGGCGAGTTCCGCAACGAGCGCATGATGCGCGCCGAGGAAAAGGCCGCGCGCCTGCCGGCGATCATGACCGTGCCGCTGATCCTTTTCATCCTTCCGGTGCTGTTCATCGTGATCCTCGGGCCCGCGGCCTGCTCGATCAACGACGCGCTCATGCACTAAATCCCGCGTCGATCGTTACGGTGGCGTCGGGCATGGGGACAGGCTAGCCTGCCCGTGCCCCGCCGCAGGGAGATCGAGCGATGACGGGATTGCCTTTCGATACGGTCACGCAGTTCGTGGCGCTCGGGCTGACGCTCGTCGCCGGATTCTTCTTCGGCCTCGCCGCCCGGTCGGGCCGCAGCAAATGGCGCGACCGCTATCAGGACGAGGAACTGCGCCACCGCACCTATCGCGACGAGACCGGTGCCGAGCTGCGCGAGGCCCAGCGCCGCCTGCGCGAGCTCGAGTCGGAGAATGCCCGGCTGCGTGCGGCGACCGCGCCGGCGGTCGAGGCGCCGCGGGCGATCGATCCCTATTAACGCAGCTTTGTGCTCCTGCGAAAGCGGGAGCCCGGGTCGCGGGATGCATCCGTAACTCCAGGCTCCTGCTTTCGCAGGAGCACTAGAGATTACTTGCTGCGCAGTGCCGCCTGCGCCGCCGCGAGCCGCGCGATCGGCACGCGATACGGCGAGGCCGAGACGTAATCGAGCCCGGTCGCCTCGCAGAACGCGATCGACGCCGGATCTCCGCCATGCTCGCCGCAGATCCCCAGCTTGATCCCGGCGCGCGTCGCCCTGCCCCGCTCCGCCGCGAGCGCGATCAGCTCGCCCACGCCTTCCACGTCGAGGCTGACGAACGGATCGCGGGCATAGATCTGCTTCTCGACATAGGTGGTCAGGAAGCGCGCGGCATCGTCGCGGCTCACGCCCAGCGTGGTCTGGGTCAGATCGTTGGTGCCGAACGAGAAGAACTCGCCGACCTCGGCGATTTCGCCGGCGCGCAGCGCGGCGCGCGGCAGCTCGATCATCGTGCCCACCAGATATTCGATCGTCCGCCCCTTCTCGGCGAATACGGCCTGCGCCGCCTTGTCGACGACGATCTTCATCAGCTCGAGCTCGCGCCGCGTCGCGACGAGCGGGATCATCACTTCGGGGATCGGCGCCGCGCCCGATTTCTCAGCGACGATCACCGCCGCCTCGAAGATCGCGCGCGCCTGCATCTCGTAGATCTCGGGATAGGTCACCCCTAGCCGGCAACCGCGATGGCCGAGCATCGGATTGAACTCGTGCAGCTCGGCGGCGCGGCGGCGCAGCGTCTCGACGTCGAGCCCCGCGGCCGCGGCAACCTCGGCGAACTCTGCTTCCTCGTGCGGCAGGAACTCGTGAAGCGGCGGATCGAGCAACCGGATCGTCACCGGCAGCCCGGCCATCACTTCGAAGATCTCGACGAAGTCGCTGCGCTGCTCGGGGAGCAGCTTGTCGAGCGCGGCGCGGCGGCCCTTCTCGTCCGAGGCAAGGATCATCTGGCGCACCGCGGTGATCCGCGCACCATCGAAGAACATATGCTCGGTGCGGCACAGCCCGATGCCTTCGGCACCGAACTCGCGCGCGGTGCGGCAATCGAGCGGGGTCTCGGCATTGGTGCGGACCTTGAGCCGACGCTTCGCATCAGCCCACTCCATCAGCGTGCCGAAATCGCCCGACAACTCGGGCTGGACGGTCGGCACCGCGCCGAACATCACTTCGCCGGTGGTGCCGTCGATCGTGATCGTATCGCCCTCGCGCACTTCGCGCTGACCGATGCGCATCAGCTTCTCGCGTGCGCTGATCGCCAGCGTGCCCGCGCCCGAGACGCAGGGCCGGCCCATGCCGCGCGCTACCACCGCGGCGTGGCTGGTCATCCCGCCGCGCGCCGTGAGGATGCCCTTGGCGGCATGCATGCCGTGAATGTCCTCGGGCGAGGTCTCGACGCGCACCAGGATCACCGCATCGCCCGCGGCGGCGCGCTTCTCGGCCGTGTCGCTGTCGAACACCGCATAGCCCGAAGCCGCGCCCGGCGAGGCGGGCAGCCCCTTGGTCAGCACGTCGCGCGTCGCATTGGGATCGAGCGTCGGGTGGAGCAGCTGGTCGAGCGCCTGCGGGTCGACGCGCAGGATCGCCTCGTCGCGCGTGATCAGCCCCTCGTTCGCCATGTCGACCGCGATCTTGAGCGCGGCCTTGGCAGTGCGCTTGCCGCTACGGGTCTGCAGCATCCATAGCTTGCCGCGCTCGACGGTGAACTCGATGTCCTGCATGTCGCGATAATGGCGCTCGAGCAGGTCGAAGACGCGGGCGAGCTCGCCATAGGTCTCCGGCATCGCCTCTTCCATCGACAGCGGCTTGGCCCCCGCGGCCTCGCGTGCAGCTTTGGTCAGATATTGCGGTGTGCGGATGCCGGCGACGACGTCCTCGCCCTGCGCGTTGATCAGGAACTCGCCATAATAGGCGTTGTCGCCCTTGGAGGGGTCACGGGTGAAGGCGACGCCGGTGGCCGAGGTCTCGCCCATATTGCCGAACACCATCGCCTGGACGTTAACCGCGGTGCCCCAGTCGCCGGGGATGTCGTTCAGCCGGCGATAGACCTTCGCGCGCTCGGACTGCCACGAGCCGAACACCGCGCCGATCGCGCCCCAGAGCTGGGCGTGCACGTCCTGCGGGAAGGACTTGCCCCACAATTCCTCGACGATCGCCTTGTATTCGGCGACGAGCTTCTGCCAGTCCTTGGCGCTCAACTCGGTGTCGAGATGATAGCCATTGTCCTCCTTGGCGATCTCGAGCGCTTCCTCGAAGCGGCCATGATCGAGCCCGAGCACGACGTCCGAATACATCTGGATGAAGCGGCGATAGCTGTCCCACGCGAAACGCTCGTCGCCCGAGGTTGCGGCGAGGCCCTGCACCGTCGCGTCATTGAGGCCGAGATTGAGCACCGTGTCCATCATGCCCGGCATCGACACTCGGGCGCCCGACCGGACCGAGACGAGCAACGGATCGGCGGGATCGCCGAACGCCTTCCCAGTCACCGCCTCGATATGCGCGATACCGGTGCCGACTTCGGCCTTGAGACTATCGGGGAAGCTCTCGCCGGAATCATAATAGAGCGCGCAGACGGGGGTACCGATGGTGAAGCCCGGCGGGACCGGCAGGCCGATCGAGGCCATGCCGTCGAGATTGGCGCCCTTGCCCCCGAGCAGATTCTTGTCGCCGTTGCCGCCGTCCGAAACCCCACCGCCGAAACGGTACACGTACTGCGTCATCCCTGATCCTTATGCTGGAGGCGCTGCCCCGGGACGGGACGCGCCTATCGCGACTGCGAACAAGGCGGAAGCTCTGATTGCGTTGTCAGGTTCCTCGACCGGGCCGGAATGCCAAGACTCAATAAAGATTAGAGGAAATTGAACGTTTCAGCGTCGTAATAAATCCGATAAATCAGCTTTAGATTGCCAAGAAGTCCGCAATTTTCCGCATCGCACCACAAAACTCCCTCTCTCGGCTTGCGGAGAGAGGGCGGGGAGAGGGGCATGAATTGCGAGCGGTCCGCCCGGGGAAAATCCCCCTCTCCCCTGAAGGGGAAAGGGGGAAGCGAACTAGCCCTCGATCCGCGAGAAATCGGCGACCTTGTGCACCGCGTCGCGCATCCGCGCGAGCAAACCGAGCCGCGAGATGCGCTTGTCGGGGTCGGCGTCGTTGACCGTGACGTCGTCGAAGAACGCGTCGATCGGCCCGCGCAACGTGGCGAGCGCAGACATCGCCGCTTCGAAATCCTCGGCCGCGATCGCCGCTTCGGCGCGCGGCTCGGCGGCATCGAGCGCCTCGATCAGCGCGGATTCGGCGGGCTCGGCCTCGTAGATATTGCCGCCAACATCGGTATCGGTGCCGTCGAAACCTTCCTTCTTGAGGATGTTCGCGGCGCGCTTGTAGCCGGCGAGCAGGTTCTTGCCGTCCTCGGTGCCGACGAACGCCTGTAGCGCGTGGACGCGCGCGAGCAGCCGGACGAGATCGTCCTCGCCGCCGAGGGCGAACACCGCATCGATCAGATCGTGACGAACGCCGGCCTCGCGTTGCTGGACTTTGAGACGGTCGGCGAAAAAGTCGAGCACCTCTGCGCCGGCGAGCTTCGAGAGCCGAAAGCGAAGGCCGTTGTCGATGATCAGCGCCAGGATGCCGAGAGCAGAGCGACGCAGCGCGAAAGGATCCTTCGAGCCGCTCGGCTTCAGATCGGCACCGAAGAACTGCGCAATGCTGTCCAGCTTGTCGGCGAGGCTCACCGCCACCGTCACCGGCGCAGTCGGCACGTCATCCCCCTGCCCGACCGGCTTGTAATGATCGCGGATCGCCTCGGCGACTTCGGCAGGCTCGCCCTGCGCGGCGGCGTAATAGCCGCCCATCAGCCCTTGGAGCTCGGGGAATTCGCCGACCATGCCGGTGACGAGATCGGCCTTGGCGAGGCGCGCGGCGCGCTCGGCCATGTCCGGGTCGGCTTTGACGATGCCCTGCTCCGCCAGCCAGCGCGCCAGCTTCGCCACCCGGTCGACCTTGTCGGCCACCGTTCCGAGCTTCTCGTGGAAGACGATCTTCGCAAGCTTCTCCGCCTGCTTCTCGAGCGCAACCTTCAGATCGGTCTCGTAGAAGAAGCGCGCATCGCTCAGCCGCGCCGCCAGCACCTTCTGATTGCCCTCGACGATCTTCTCGCCGCCATCGACCGCGTCGATATTCGCCACGCAGACGAACGCATTGGCGAGTTTGTCCGCGCCATCGCGGCAGACGAAATATTTCTGGTTCACCCGCGCGGTGAGCTGGATCACCTCGGGCGGCACGCTCAGGAAGTCGGGATCGAAGCTGCCGAGCAGCGGCACCGGCCATTCGGTGAGCCCGGCATTCTCGAACAGCAGTCCTTCGTCCTCGACCAGCGTGAGTCCCGCCTTCTGCGCGGCCAGCTTGGCGCCGACCGCGATGATCGCGCGGCGCTCGGCGCCATCGACGATGACATGGCAGGCGCGCAGCTTCTCGGCATAGTCATGGGCCGAGCCGATCGTGATCACGCCGGGGTGATGGAAGCGGTGGCCGACGGTCTGGACGCCGCTCTTGATACCCGCGACCTCGACGGGGACGAGCTTGTCGCCGAGCAAGGCGATGATGCCCTGCAGCGGCCGCACCCAGCGCAGGCTCTCGGTCGATTGCGAGGCCGCGCCCCAGCGCATCGATTTGGGCCAGGGGAAGGCATGGATCACATTGGTGATCGCGCTCCCCAGCACCGAGCCGGAGACGATGCCGGGGCGCTCGATCACGGCGAACAGCACTTGCCCGCCCTTGCCGTCGTCGCGCGTGACGAGTTGCTCGCGGGTGAGGCCGGTCGAGCGCAGGAAACCCTCGATCGCCGGAGCGGGCGCATCGGCGCGCGGCCCCTTGCGCTCCTCGGTCATCGCCGCGGTCGTCTCGGCGACGCCGCGGACGATCAGGGCGAGGCGGCGCGGCGTGGCGTAGCTCTCGATCGCGTCGAACGGCAGGTTGAGCGCCTTCAGCCGCGCCTCGAACAGCGCCGCCAGATCGGCTCGCGCCTTTTCCTGCATCCGCGCCGGGATTTCCTCGCAGCGCAGCTCGAGAAGAAAGTCTTCGCTCACGCCGCCCACCCGTTCTTCGCCATCCACGCCTCGCACGAGCCCTTCGCCAGATCGCGCACCCGGCCGATATAGGCCTGGCGCTCGGCGACCGAGATCACGCCGCGGGCGTTGAGCAGGTTGAACACATGGCTCGCCTCGATCGCCTGCTCATAGGCGGGGATCGGCAGGTCGGCCTGCAAGCAGTTCTCGCACTCGGCCACGGCCTTGCGGAACAGGTCGAACAGCGCGTCGGTGTCGGCGATCTCGAAGTTCCACTTCGACATCTGCTTCTCGTTCTCGAGGAAGACGTCGCCATAGGTGACGCCCGCATCATTGAACGCGAGGTCGTACACGCTGTCCTTGTTCTGGATGTACATCGCCAGCCGCTCGAGCCCATAGGTGAGTTCGCCCGCGACGGGCTTGCAGTCGAAGCCGCCCATCTGCTGGAAATAGGTGAACTGAGTGACTTCCATCCCGTCGCACCACACTTCCCAGCCCAACCCCCAGGCACCGAGCGTCGGCGATTCCCAATCGTCTTCGACGAAACGGATGTCGTGCTTCGTGAAGTCGATGCCGATCGCGGCGAGCGAGCCCAGATAGAGTTCCTGCAGATCGGGCGGGCTCGGCTTCAGGATCACCTGATATTGATAATAATGCTGGAGCCGGTTGGGGTTCTCGCCATAGCGGCCGTCGGTTGGGCGGCGACAGGGCTGGACGAAGGCGGCATTCCACGGATCGGGGCCGAGCGCCTTGAGCGTCGTCGCGGGGTGGAAGGTGCCAGCGCCCATGCGCATGTCATAGGGCTGGAGGATCACGCAGCCCCGTTCGCTCCAATAGTCATGGAGCTTCAGGATCATGCGCTGGAAGCTGAGCGGCTCGGACAAGGGATGTTCCATCGATGGAAGTATTCGCGCGGTGCTTTGGCGTGACGCGGCCACATTGACAAGGATGCAGTGATCGCGTTCCTCGCGCGCGATGCGGAAGATGCTGATCGGATTGGCGCTGCTGGCGCTCGGCGGATGCGGGACTGCGCCCCAAACGGCCAACGATGCCGATCCGGCTTTGTGGGTCGTCAAGGACGCCGACACGACGATCTACCTGTTCGGCACCGTCCACATGCTCAAGCCCGGCCTGAGCTGGTTCGACGAGGGCGTGAAGTCCGCGTTCGATGCGAGCAACGAACTGGTGCTCGAACTGGTGATGCCGCCCCAGGCCGAGATGCAGGCGCTGGTGAGCGAACTCGGCATGACCAGCGGCGGCCCCACCCTTCCCGAGCAGCTGCCGCCCGCCGAGGCCGCGAAGTTCCGCGCCGCCCTGCCGGAGATGGGACTGGCGCCCGAGGCGCTCGACCATGCCGAACCGTGGCTCGCCGCGACGATGCTCTCCGCCGCCCCGCTGCGCCAGCTCGGCTATGACGAAAAGGACGGCGCCGAGGCAGTGTTGACTGCGGCGGCAACCAAAGCCGGCAAGAAGATCGAGGGGCTCGAGACCGCACGCGAGCAGCTCGGCTATTTCGATCAGCTGCCGATGACGGCGCAGCGTGCGCTGCTGATCGAGACGATCGACGAATTGCCGCGCGCCGGCGAGACGATCGACCAGATGGTCGCGGCGTGGCGCAAGGGCGATGCCGATGGTCTCGCGCGGCTGATGAACGAGGATCTGGGCCGCTCGCCCGAGCTCGCCAAGGCGCTGCTCGCCACGCGCAACGCCAAATGGGCGGACTGGCTCAAGCGGCGGATGGCGGCGCCGGGCACGGTGTTCGTCGCGGTCGGCGCGGGACATCTCGCCGGGCCGGCCGGGCTGCAGGCCGAGCTCGCGAAGCGCGGGCTCAAGGCAGAGCGGGTCAACTACTAGGGCGCTTCCCATCGCACACTTCCATCCGCCACCCGCATTCGCGGGTGACGGTAGGCGCTTGACTCCGCCCTTAATTTAACCGATAGGTTATTTAACTCGGAGGTTATATGAGTCTCACACCCGACCCGTTGAGCGCCACCTTCGCCGCGCTGGCCGACCCGACCCGCCGCGCGATCCTCTCCCGGCTCGCGCGCGGCGAGACCTCGGTCGGCGAACTCGCCCGCCCCTTCGCGATGAGCGGGCCGGCGGTGACCAAGCATCTCAAGGTGCTCGAGCGCGCCGGGCTGATCTCGCGCGGCCGCGCGGCGCAGCAGCGCCCGGCGAAGCTCGAGCCCGAAGCGCTCAAGGCGGCCACTGAATGGCTCGATGCCTATCGCCGCTTCTGGGAGGAAAAGTTCGACGATCTCGACCTGTATTTGAAGCGACTGCAATCGGAAGGAGAGAAGCCATGAACGACATCGTCACTGCGCCAGGCGTGGGCACCGAAGTCACCATCGTCCGCACTTTCGCCGCCCCGCGCGATCTGGTCTTCGATTGCCTGACCAAAGCCGAGCATCTCCAACGCTGGTGGGGCCCGCATCATTTCGACGCCCCCTTCTGCGAGAGCGACGCGCGGCCGGGCGGCAAGATCCGCATCGATATGCGCGGCCCCGAGCCCTATGGCATCAACGAGGTCCACGGCGAATTCCTCGAGGTCGATCGGCCCGAGCGTCTCGTGATGATGCTCCGCGCCTTCCGCGACGCCGATGGCAGCTGGGGCATCGAACATGTGACCACCTTCCGCTTCGAGGACGCGCCCGGCGGCGGCACGACGATGCACATGACCACGGTCGTCAAACAGGTCAGCGAAGCGCTGCTCCCGGCGCTGCAGGGCATGAAGGAAGGCTGGAGCCAGAGCTTCGAGAAGCTCGAGGCGCTGCTGCCGGAGTTGGTGTAACCTCATTTCTCCCCGAGCAAGCTCAGGGAGGAATTGAGTCAGTTGCCTTTCGCCCCCCTTTCGGCTAGAGGCGCGCGCTTGCCGTGGCAGGGTCATCCCTGGAGGCCTGCCGGGCATGCGAACTGAAACACTTAGCGCATTGGAAGACACATGAGCGAGACGCTTACGCTGTCGGCCGAGACGCGCGACCGGGTTGGCAAGGGAGCCTCCCGGGCGCTTCGTCGCGAAGGCCGCGTCCCCGCCGTCATTTACGGCAACAAGGCAGACCCCGTTGGCATTCATGTCAGCGAACGCGAGCTCACCAAGCTCCTCAACACCGGGCACTTCATGAACTCGGTGGTGATGATCAACGGCGAGCGCACGCTGCCCAAGGACGTCGCGTTCGACGTCGTGACCGATCGTCCGCTCCACGTCGACTTCCTGCGCATCTCCGAGCATGCGACCGTCACCGTCCAGGTGCCGATCGTGTTCACCGACGAGGAAGAGGCCCCCGGCATCAAGCGCGGCGGCGTGCTCAACATCGTCCGTCACGACCTCGACCTCGTGGTCGACGCGGCGCACATCCCCGACGAGATCAAGATCTCGCTCAAGGGCCTCGAAGTCGGCGAATCGCTGCACATCTCGGCAGTGACGCTGCCCGAGGGCGCGAAGTCGGCGATCACCGATCGCGACTTCACCATCGCGACCGTGGTCGCGCCGTCGGCGCTCAAGTCGACCGAGGGCGACACCCAGACCGAAGCCGCGAGCGACGAGACCGAGGGCGAGTAATCGCCCCCTACGAACTTCGCGGTTCAAAAAATCGCCTCCGCGCCCTAGGTGCGGGGGCGATTTTCTTTTCGGGGTAGTTCGATGCAGCTCTGGGTGGGTCTCGGCAATCCGGGGCCGCAATATGCGATGCACCGGCACAATGTCGGCTTCATGGCGCTCGACGCCATCGCCGAGGTGCACGGCTTCTCCGCGCCGAAGAAGCAGTTCCAGGGCTGGACGCAGGAAGGCCGGATCGGCAGCGACAAGCTGATCCTGCTCAAGCCGGGCACGTTCATGAACGAGAGCGGCCGCTCGGTGCGCTCGGCGATGGACTTCTACAAGCTCACTCCCGCCGACGTGACCGTCTTCCACGACGAGCTCGATCTGCTGCCGTTCAAGGTCAAGGTCAAAATGGGCGGCGGCACCGCGGGGCATAACGGGCTGCGCTCGACCGACCAGCATATCGGTCCCGATTTCCGCCGGGTGCGGATCGGCATCGGCCATCCCGGGCACAAGGATAGGGTGACCAGCTATGTGCTCGGCAATTACGCCAAGGCCGAGATCGACCCGCTCGCCGACATGCTCGGCGCGATCGCGGCGGAGGCGCCGTGGCTGGCACAAGGCAATGACGCGCGCTTCATGAGCGACGTGGCACTCCGCCTGCAGGACTAGGCCCGGCCCGCAAAATCCGTCGCAAGCCGGGCCCAAAGAGAAAGGGCCCCGGTTTCCCGGAGCCCTTCCTGCTTGCGCTGATCCGCGGCGTTACTTCTTGCCGACGACCACGCCGACGAGGCGCTGGGCGCCCCCGCCGACCGTGCCGGAGCCCGCAAAGGCGATGCCGATCTCCTTGCCCTGCGAGCCGAAGAAGCCGCCGGTGATCGTCCCCGAGAGCGTCGCGCTGCCGGTGAAGCTGCCCTGGAACTGGTTCTGCCCGACCGGGATCGCGCCCTGTGCGGTGAAGGTGCCATAGGCGGTGGTGGCGCCGCCGCCTTCCGGAGTCTGGGTGAGCGCGAGCGTCAGATCGACGATACCGGTCGAGAAGTTGACCGAAACCGTGACGGTCCCGCCGACGCGCGACACCGTGGTGACGCCACCGTTGACGCCGACGAGCCGGCCGACGACCGTCGAGGTATAGGCCTGGGTACCCGTCGTCGGCATGTCGGTGAGTGCGGTCTGGTAGCCGAACACCGAGGTGGTGATCCGCTTCGCGCCCGTGGTCGAATCGGCGCGCCACCAATTGGCGTAGCTGAGCGTGGTCAGCGCCAGATTGGCGTTGCTGGTCACCTGCGAGGGAATGGTGTTGTTGAGGAATTCGAGTTGCGAGAACTTGCCCGCAGTCGCGGTGTCGGTGGTACGGAACACGAATTCGGTCACGCTCGGCACCGGCTGGACCGTGACGTTCGCGTTCACGAAACGCGATTCCTCGGTGTTCTCGCGGATCACATAGGTGGCGGTGGCGATCGCGTTGCTGGTGGCGAGGCGGACGCGGGTGGACATCCCCACCTCGGTGCTTGCCGCGCCCAGCGTCACCGCACCCGCCGGATCGCCGGTATAGCTGGTGCCGGCGTTGATCGTGCCGAACTCTGCAGCGGCCGCGAGCGGGAAGGCGGCATAGGTCGGCGACGCGGTCGGCGTCGGAGTCGGCGTCGCGGTCGGCGAAGGAGTCGGTGAAGGATTGGGATCGTCGCTGCCGCTGCAGCTCGCGAGCGCCAGCGTCGCGGCCGCGGCGCTCATGATCATATGACGGCGAATCATTCCCTGCTCCTTGAAATACTTCGATACCTGAAAGGCCCGGCGCCCCTGTACCCCAGATGAACGGGGGCCCGTCAAGCAGCGATCCCGCTCTATGACGTAGCCACCACGCCGGGTCCGTATCGGGAAGCAGCGATACGCGCCGAAGCCTGCCGCGCAGGGCTCGACGGCAGCTCGAAGCGCTGTGCGCCCGCGGCGGCCATCCCAAGCAGCGCGCGCTCGTGGCGGTGCAGCGGACGCCCGGCGAGGCGGAGCTGTCGGCGCATTGCCATCGGAAGCAAATCGATCGCCGCACGGACGCCGAGCTTCTGCAGCGGCCGCAGCGGGCGCGGCAGGATATCGGCGGTGCGCAGGATGGCGATCAGCTCGGCCAGCACCGGCGAGGGCTCGAGCTGGGGCAGCATCCGCGCCATCAGCGTCCGCATCTCCGCCTCGCTCGCGGGCGGCGTCTCTACGCCGTACAGCGCCGCGCCCGGCCGGGCCTCGACATAATAACGGTCGCGATCGGCCCGGCTCAACCGTTGGGCATGACGGTCATAGGCTTCGAGGAATGCCCAACTCGCGGTCGCCTGCACCCAGAGCAGGAGCTCGGGATCGCTCGCGACATAGGGTCGGCCATCGTCGGTCTCGCCCTGCACCCTGGCATGCATGCGATTGACTCGTTCGGCCAGCGCCTCGAACGCGCTGCGCGCGCCATAAACGGTGATCATCGCCGCCAGCCCGGTGCGCCGCATCCGCGTCGCCGGATCGCGCCTGAAGCTGGTGTGATCCCAGACGCCGTGGCGCACGCGTGGCTCGCCCATCTCGAGCAGCACCGCGGCGATCCCGCCAATGTACATCGTCACCGGATTGCGGAACACGCGCCACGATACCGAGTCCGGCGGCAGCATCGCGGGCTCGCCGGCAGGCTCGCGGAAATTGGCGCCATCGATACCCATCAGGCGCGCGGCAGCTGAGTCGATGCGCTGGAGTAGCATGACTTCCCAACGCCCGGGCCCGCGCGCTTGCTCCGCACTGGAAAGTGCGGCGCTTTGCGCCTATCGAGCCCGCAACCTGCCGGCACCCGCCGGCCCTTCAACACAGGATCGAGCTTCCCATGGGTTTCCGCTGCGGCATTGTCGGGCTTCCGAACGTCGGCAAGTCCACGCTCTTCAATGCGCTGACCGAGACCGCCGCGGCGCAGGCGGCGAACTATCCTTTCTGCACGATCGAGCCCAATGTCGGGAACGTCGCGGTGCCCGATCCGCGGCTCTACAAGCTCGCAGAGATCGCGGGCTCGGCGAAGATCATCGAGACCCAGCTCGGCTTCGTCGACATTGCCGGGCTTGTCCGGGGCGCGAGCAAAGGCGAGGGTCTCGGCAACCAGTTCCTCGGCAACATCCGCGAAGTCGACGCGATCGTCCACGTGCTGCGCTGCTTCGAGAATGACGACATCCAGCATGTCGACAACAAGGTCGATCCGATCGCCGATGCCGAGACCGTTGAGACCGAGCTGATGCTCGCCGATCTCGAAAGCCTCGAGAAGCGCGTCCCCAATTTCGTCAAAAAGGGCCAACAGGGCGACAAGGAGGCGAAGATCGCCGCTTCGGTGCTCGGCCAGGCGCTCGATCTGCTCCGCGACGGCAAACCCGCGCGACTGACCCAGCCGAAGGACGCCGAGGAGGCGAGGATCTTCGCGCAGGCGCAGCTGCTCACCGGCAAGCCCGTCCTCTATGTCTGCAACGTCAATGAGGAAGACGCCGCCAACGGCAATGCCCTCTCGGCCAAGGTGTTCGAGAAGGCGAAGGCCGAGGGCGCCGAAGCGGTGGTGGTCTCCGCCGCGATCGAGGCCGAGATCGCGACGATGCCGGCGGAGGATCGCCCGGAATTCCTCGCAGAGCTCGGACTGGAGGAGACCGGCCTCGCCCGCGTGATCACCGCCGGCTACAAGCTGCTCCACTTGCTCACCTTCTTCACCGTGGGGCCCAAGGAAGCGCGCGCCTGGACCGTCGAGGTCGGCGCCAAGGCGCCGCAGGCGGCGGGCGAGATTCACACCGATTTCGAGCGCGGCTTCATCCGCGCCGAGACGATCGCCTATAATGACTATGTCCAGTTCAAGGGCGAGGCCGGCGCGCGCGACGCGGGCAAGCTTCGCTCCGAAGGCAAGGAATATGTCGTGCAGGACGGCGATGTGATGCTGTTCCGTTTCAACGTTTAACGGCGACGATCAGGGGCGGCACGCCCCGGTCATTCCCGATTGATCGCGGAACGGCGTTTTTGCCGGCGATAGTGTCGTGCAAGTTTCTTGCTGACAATTGAAGTGCATGGCGAGCGAACTTCAGGAACTCGCCGCGTGCTCTGTTTTTTATGCGGGTTAGCCCTTAGTTAACAAATCTAAACCTTGATGTTGTGGGACTTGCCGTCGTCGACACTGCCAGGCTGATCGTGGTGTGAAGCGTACAGAGACTCTCCAGCCAGCATTCCGCTACCCCCTGCGCGGAAAGATGCATGTCCCCGCCAGATGGATAGCGTTTCTGCTGCCGCTGGCGACGGCGCTTGTCTGCGCGATGATCTGGCTCGCGGCGTTTCACACGACCCGCGTTCATCGCGGCAACCTGATGTCCGACGCGATCCGCGAGAATCGCAACCGCGCGATCGGCTATGAGCATTTCGTCGCCGGCGTGTTCGACCGGGCCGACATCGCTTCCCGCCACCTGGAGTTGGCACAGGGCGCGGGAGAAGCGGGCGCCGCGCCGGGCCAGCTCACCGATTCCGCGGCCTTCGACCCGCTGTTCGCCCGGATCGACATCGCCGACGCCCAGGGACGTGTCGTCGCGTCGAGCACCGCCACGTCGACCGCGCGCAGCATCGCCGATGCGACACTCCTGAATCGGCTTCGCACGGCGTCGGCCGACGCGCCGATCATCACCGATCCCGCCGCCGACAGCCTGTCCAACATAGCCGCGATCCGCTTCGCGCGCGCGGTCCGACAGCCGAACGGCGGTTTCGCCGGCGCGGTGGTCGTCACCATCCCCGTCGAGCGGCTGACGCATTTCTCGCAAGGCGCCGACTTCCGTCCGCACGACCTCATCTCGGTGATCCGCCTCGACGGCCTCACGCTCGCGCGGCGTGAAGGCTCGACGGTGAGCTATGGGCAGAACCTTGCCGGCAAGCTGGTCATGCAGAAACAGCTGGCGGACCCCAACGGCACCTATATCGGCCCCAGTTCGGTCGACGGCATCACGCGCATCTTCAGCCATCGCCGCCTTGCCCGATACGGAGTCTTCGTCACCGTCGGGCTCGGCACCGACGACGTTCTCGCGCTCTCCCATGCCCGCGCGCGCATCTTCTACCTCACCGTCGGCGCGCTGACGTTGACCCTTCTCGGCGGCGCCCTCGCCTTCTGGCTCGGCCTGCGTCGCCGCGAGGCCATTATCGGCCGGCTCGCCGCGACCAACCAACGCCTCTGCGAAGCGCAGGCGATCGGCAAGATGGGGGATTGGGAGCTCGATCTGACGACCGGCATGCTCGTCTGCTCGGACGAGATCTGCCGCATGCACGGGCGCCCGCCCAGCGAGGACGTGCTGCCCGTGGACGAAGCATTGGCCTATCATGACGTCGCGGGCCGCAAGGAGCTCGTGCGGACGTTGCGCCGCGCCGTGGCTTCGAAGCGGCCCGGCCAGTGCGAAGTCGCAGCCACGATGGGCGACGGCCGCGTCGCGCAGCTTCGCGTCCGTGTGTCGCCCGTCATCGACGCCGATGGCCGGGTCCGGACCGTGCTGGGCACCGAACAGGACATCACCACCGAGCGGCGCCACGAACAGCTGCGCGCCGAAGTGGCGCACATCACGCGCGTCGAGGCCGTGAACGTGATGGCCGCGACGATCGCGCACGAACTCTCCCAGCCGCTCACCGCTGCGGGCAACTATCTCACCGCCGCGTGCCAGCTTGCCGGACAGGGCGAGCTGTCGCTGCTCGATCACGAGCGGCTGGCGGTGCTGCTCGGCCAGGCCAATCGCCAGATCGGGTTGAGCGGCAAGATCATCGCCCGCGCGCGCGACATGGTGTCCGATCGCGGGTCGAGCGAAGTGGCCTCGCTCGAGGATATCGTCGAAGAGGCAGTCGCGCTGAGCAAGGTCGCGGTACCCGGTGCGGCGCGCGCGCGGATCACGGTGGAGCTCCAGCCCGACACCGGCCATGTCGCCGCCGACAAGGTCCAGATCCAGCAGGTGCTGCTCAACCTCATCCGCAATGCCGCGCAGGCGCTCGAAGGCGTCGAAGACCCTCGCATCATCGTGTCGAGCAAACGCGAACGCGCGGGAATGGTGCAGGTCAGCGTCGCCGACAATGGCCACGGCCTCGCCGCCGATGCCGACAATATCTTCGCGCCCTTCGGTGCCGCGCCGCGCAACGGTCTCGGCATCGGCCTGTCGATCTGCCGCACCATCGTCGATTCCTATGGCGGGCGGATCTGGAGCGACACCAGCGCGCTGGGCGGCGCCGCGATCTGCTTCACGCTCCCGCTCGACGAACTGGCGCTGCTCTACGACGTCGCCTGAGCCGTAGCGCCCGCCCCGGACTGGGGATAACCCCGACCACCCCGCGCGCGCTGTCCCCGGCCGATCCTGCGCCTCCCGCCTCGCCCGGGACCTGCCAACTGCCCCCATGCCAGACCAAGGGTAAATAGGGATGCCTCGGGCACGAATCTCGTGAAATAACCGGCCATCCCGTCCCGAATTACTGCCGGATGCCCCGGTGGCAGACGGAAGCGACGGCCGAAGATCTCGACTTCGTCGAAGGAGATCCTGTCATGCGAACCCGCGCCCTCCTTGCCGTCCTCGTGCCGCTGCTGCTGTGGTCGCCGGCGGAAGCGCAGCGGCGTATCCTCTGGGATCGCGTGGGATCGGTCGAGGCCCGCGAAGGCTCGACCCGGGCGACGGTCTGGGCGCCGGGCAGGCAGCGCTATCGCGAAGTGCGGCTGTGCGTCACGCGCCGCGCATTGCGCGTGACCAATTTCACGATCGGCTTCCCCCTTCAGCCGCAAGGCCGCTGGTCGCACGAGCAGCACGTGCCGCTCAACCGGACGATAGCGCCCGGTCAGTGCACCCGCGAGACGTGGATCCGGGGCGGTCCCCGCGACATCCGCCAGGTAGAGCTGCGCTTCACCCGATTCCATGGCGGGCCGCGCCCGCTCGTGCGCGTGGAGGCGCGCTAGCAACCCAGCAGGAGGTCTCGAATGGCTAACATTGGAACGCTCGCGATCGCGGCGGGGACAGTGTTCCTCCTGGCCGCGCCGGCACCGGCGCAAACGGCCGGCGAAGTCATCCTGTTCAGCCAGACCAACCATCGCGGCCACTCGTTCCTCGTGCGCGGTACCCGCAACAATCTGGTCATCCCGTGGAACGTGCGCAGCGTGCGCGTGGCGCGCGGCGAGGCCTGGGATCTGTGCACGCGCACCAACCATCGCGACCCGTGCCACCGCGTCGCCGAGAATCTCGCCAATGTGAACTGGCGCGTGGCGTCGGCGCGCCCGTCGCGCGCAGTCAACCTGCCCGCTCCGGTGCCGCCGCCAGGCGGGGGCGGCCAAGGCGGCGCGTCGCTACGCGGCATGAGCGCGGAGTTCTTCGTCGCGCCGCAGGAATTCGGTCGACGCGTGGTTTCCTGCGCCTCGGGCGCGGCGGCCTGCGCGGAGCAGAGCGCCGACCGCTTCTGCCGCAACCGCGGCTGGACTGCGGCGACCTATCATCGGCAGGAAACCGTTCGCGGAACCAATTACCTGACCGACGTGCTGTGCACGCGAACGGGGCGTTGACGATGCGCCGTGCCTTCGCGCTGGCGGCAATCCTCGCGACGCTGGCGGGGGCCGGCTGCACCCGGACCGAGCCGGCGCCGGTCAGCCGCTGGCCGGTCGAGACTCCGCCTGGCGCGGGGGCGCCGCTCCTCGGGACCGAGTGGCAGCTCGTGGCGTTCGAATCTTCCAAGGACGCGATCGGCACCATCCGGCCGGGCCCCGACGAGGTCTGGACGCTACGCCTCGCTCCCGACGGGAGCGCGGCGATGCAGCTCTCGTGCAACCGCGGCTTCGGCAGCTGGACCTCTCCCGATGCCCGCGCGACACGCGGCCAGCTCCGGATCAAGGCGGTCGGATCGAGCATGGCCGCTTGCCCGCCTGGCGCGATCACGCGCCTCCCCGCCGATTTCGAGCATATCCGCAGCTTCGTGATCGAAGGCGGGCGCCTGCATCTCAACCTGATGATGGACGGAGGCAATTATGTCTGGACGCCGAAGCCCTGAGCTCGGCCGGCCCACGCGCGGCTGGCTGCTCGCGTTCGCCGTGGCCGCGCTGCTCGGCGGCTGCATGGCGGGCGGTTCCGGGGGCGGCAGCGTCCGCTACAGCTGCGACGGCAGGCAGGTCTCGGTGGTCTTCTCCGGCGGAGTCGCCCGGGTATTCGACGGCCCCGGCTCTCCCTTCGTCCTCGACCGCAGGCGGGCTCGCAACGGGTTCTGGTACGAATCGGCGACGCGCTCGATCCGCGGAAGCGGGCGAACGATGACCTATACGATCGGCCGGATGGCACCGATGCACTGCCGAAAAATCGGCTCGGGGCGCTGGTGACGCCATGCGCCGCGCGGCTCCGCGACATCGACGCGCAGTCGCCGGCAGCGACAGATATGGCGGGGGCGGCCTTTGACTGACTCGCAAACCCGGAAGGTTTCGCTCTTCACGCTGTCGGCGCTCGTTATCGGTTCGATGATCGGCGCCGGCATCTTCTCGCTGCCGCGCACCTTCGGCGCCTCGACCGGCCCCTTCGGCGCGATGATCGCGTGGTGCATCGCGGCGGGCGGGATGTTCACGCTGGCCCGCGTCTTCCAGGTCCTTGCCGAGCGCAAGCCCGATCTCGATGCCGGCGTCTATGCCTATGCCAAGGAAGGTTTCGGCCACTATGCCGGCTTCCTGTCGGCGTTCGGCTACTGGATGGGCTCGTGCATCGGCAACGTCTCCTATTGGGTGCTGATCAAGTCGACGCTGGGCGCCTTCTTCCCGGTCTTCGGCGACGGCAACACCGTGGTGGCGATCGTCGTCGCCTCGATCGGCATCTGGCTGTTCCACTTCACCATCCTGCGCGGCATCCAGCAGGCGGCCTTCATCAACACCGTCGTCACGGTCGCCAAAGTCGTGCCGATCCTCGTCTTCATCGCGATCCTGATCTTCGCGTTCAAAGGCGATCTGTTCGCCGCCAATTTCTGGGGCGGGCAGACCATGCCGCGGACCAGCCTGTTCGAGCAGGTCCGCGGCACGATGCTCGTCACCGTCTTCGTCTTTCTCGGCATCGAGGGCGCGAGCGTCTATTCGCGCTACGCCCGCACCCGCAGCGATGTCGGCCGCGCCACGCTGATCGGGTTCGCCAGCGTCACCACGCTGATGGTGCTCGTCACCTTGCTGCCCTATGCCGTGCTCGATCGCGCCGACATCGCCGGCATGCGCCAGCCCTCGATGGGCGCCGTGCTCGAGGCAGTGGTCGGCCCGTGGGGCGCGGTGTTCGTGGCGGTGGGCCTGATCGTCTCGGTGCTCGGCGCCTATCTCGCCTGGTCGCTGATCTGCGCCGAAGTGCTTTCCGCCGCGGCGCGGACGCGCGACATGCCGCAGCTTTTCGCGCGCGAGAATGCCAACGCGGTGCCCGATGCCGCGCTGTGGGCGACCAACATCGTCACCCAGGTCTTCGTGATCAGCACCTATTGGTCGCGCGACGCCTTCGCGCTGATGCTCAACCTCACGAGTTCGATGGCGCTGATCCCGTTCCTGCTGGTCGCGCTCTATGGCGTGCGGCTGGTTCACAGCGGCGAAACCTATGATCTTCGCCCGGAGGAGCGGCGCCGCGATCTGATCCTCGCGGCGATCGCCAGCGCCTATACCTTGTTCCTCGTCATCGCCGGGGGTGTCGGGTTCGTGCTGCTCTCCGCGGTGCTCTACGGCCCCGGCACCGCTCTCTATGTCTGGGCGCGGCGCGAGCGAGGCGAAGCCGTGTTCAAACCGGTCGAATGGGCGATCTTCGCCGTCGTCGCCGTGGCTGCCCTGATCGGCATCTACCAGCTGGCGACGGGGGGCATCGACATCTGACCGCAAGCCAGGGTCCGGGAGAATAGACGATGCCACATCCCGCTTTCGGCGTTCATTCGGAAGTCGGTCAGCTGCGCAAGGTCATGGTCTGCGAGCCCGGGCTCGCGCATGCGCGGCTGACGCCCAGCAATTGCGACGCGCTGCTGTTCGACGACGTGCTGTGGGTCGATGTCGCCAAGCGCGACCATGCCGATTTCGTGCTCAAGATGCGCGCGCGCGGCGTCGATGTCGTCGAGATGCATCATCTGCTCGCCGAGACGCTGGCAATTCCCGAGGCGCGCGCGTGGATCCTCAACAACGAGATCGTCCCCAACGAGGTCGGGCTCGATCTGGTCGACGAGCTCCGCTCCTATCTCGACGGCCTCGCGCCGCGCGAGCTCGCCGAGATGCTGATCGGCGGGCTCTCGACCGAGGAATTCCCGCAGGAGCTGGGCGGCGAGCTGCTCAAGCTCGTCCGCGAGGCGGCGGGCACATCGGAATATCTGCTGCCGCCGCTACCCAACACCTTGTACACTCGCGACACCAGCTGCTGGATCTATGGCGGGGTGACGCTCAACCCCTTGTTCTGGCCCGCCCGGCACGAGGAGACGATCCTCGCCGCGGCGATCTATCGGTTCCACCCCGATTTCGCCGGCAAGGTGGAAGTGTGGTGGGGCGATCCGCTGGTCGAGCATGGCATGGCGACGCTCGAGGGCGGCGACGTCATGCCGATCGGCAAGGGCAATGTCCTGATCGGAATGAGCGAGCGCAGCTCGCGCCAGGCGATCAGCCAGCTCGCCGCGGTATTGTTCGAGCGCGGAGCCGCCGAGCGCGTGATCGTCGCGGCGATGCCCAAGCTGCGCGCGGCGATGCACCTCGACACCGTCTTCACCTTCGCCGACCGCGACTGCGTTCTGCTCTATCCCGACATCGTCAACAATATTCAGTGCTTCTCCTATCGCCCGGGAAGCCGACCCGGCACGCTCGACTTTCGCAAGGATCCGGGCTCGCTGGTCGACACCGTCGCTGGCGCGCTGGGTGTCGGGCAGATGCGCGTCGTGGAGACCGGCGGCAACGCCTATATGCGCGAGCGCACCCAATGGGACAGCGGCGCGAACCTCGTCTGCGCCTCGCCCGGCGTCGTCTTCGCCTATGACCGCAACACCTACACCAACACGCTGCTGCGCAAGGCGGGGATCGAAGTGATCACTATCGCGGGAGGCGAGCTCGGCCGCGGGCGCGGCGGCGGACATTGCATGACCTGCCCGATCATCCGCGACGCGCTGGAGGATTGACCATGAACGAAGCATTCCCTTCCCCTGCCCCGGATCCGGTACCCGCGCGGTCCATCTGGCGACGCGCCGGTTCGGCGCTGCTCGGCCTGGCCTTCATCATCTGCGGGGCGTTCGCGATCCTCGTGCCCTTGCTTTCGACGCTGGCGATGACCTTCACCGTCGGCATCGCGCTGATCGCCGCGGGGATCGCGCAGATCGGGCAGGCCTTTTCGCGATCGTGGGGCGGGTTGTTTCTCCACGTCCTGCTCGGGCTGCTCTATGTCGGCGCCGGCATCATCTTCTTCACCAGCCCGCTGAGCGGCGCGCTGGTGCTCACCGCGATGCTCGCCTGGCTGCTGATCATCCAGGGAGTCGGCGAGATCCTGATGGCCTTCACGATCAAGCGGCACACGGGCTGGGTATGGCTGGTCCTGTCCGGCATCCTGTCCACGCTCGCGGGGCTCTGGCTGCTGTTCTGGTCGCCGACCGCCGGCCTGTTCGCGCCCGGCATCGTGCTCGGCATGGCGCTTGTCGTCGAAGGATGCGCGTTCCTCGTCATCGGAACGCGCTCGACGTCGCCCGGAGAACCCGAAGCCTCGCCGGCGGCAAGCGCCGCGTGAGGCGCCCCGGCTCAAGGAGAAGGAGCAATGGACATATCCTCTGAAGCTGCTTCGCAGGTGCTGCGCGAAGCCGTCCGGCAGACCGTCTCGCGCTATTCGATCTGGTTCAAGGTTCAGAGCGTGCTGATGATCGTCAGCGGGGTGCTCGCGCTCGCCTTCCCGGTGACCTCGTCGACCGCCCTGATCACCTTCCTCGGCTGGCTGCTCATCGCCACCGGCCTCATCCAGGCGCTGGGCCTGATCGGCGCCGGATCGGTGCCGCAATTCTGGCTCCAGCTGGTCTCGGTGAGCCTGTTCCTGATCGTGGGCGCGATGTTCGTGCGCAACGCCGGCAGCAGCCTGCTGGCGATCTCGCTGCTGGTGGTCGTGCTGCTGATGATCGAAGGCGTCTCGAAGATCAGCCTCGGGCTGACGATCCGGCCCTATCCCAATTGGGCCTGGGTAGCGCTCGGAGGCTTGGCCAGCGTGCTGCTCTCCTTCTATCTCGCCTTCCGGCTGCCGATCGTCTCGGCCTGGCTGCTCGGCGCGCTGCTCGGCGTCGGCCTGATCATCGAAGGCGCTGCGCTCGGCTATCTGAGCTGGCGCGTACGCAACGCCGAGCGCGCCTGATTCGGGCTCAGCGCGCCGGCCGCAGCGTGGTGCGCGCGGCGGTGCGCGCGTCGACCGCGGTGCGGCTGAACAGCATCGGCCGCATCTCGCCCGCGATCCACGAGGCATATTGATCGCCATAGTGCCGCGAGCGCGGGTCGTTCGACTGGCCCGGCAGGTTGAGCATCAGCGAATTGTCCCACGCACCGACGTCGATCACCTGCAGATAGCTCGCCCCGCCGCCGACCCGCCAGCCGGGGCCGCTGCCCAGCCAGCGCGCCATCACCGTATAACCGTCGCCGCCCGAACCGGCGCCTTCGATCGGCGGGAAGGCCGCGGCGATTGCCGGGATGCGCGACAGCGGATGCTGGATCCGCACCTGATGCAGCGTCGCCCAGCGCCACCTGGTCGCATCCTCACCGAGCAGCGATCGCGCCGATGCCCAGGCCGCGACGAGCGCCGCATCGAGCATCGCGTCGCGCGCCGCCACGGGATCGGCGCCGAGCCGGCCGTCGGGCTTCGCCAGCAGCCCGAGCAGCACCGACGGGGCGATCTCGGTCACCAGCGCCCTGGCGCGCTCGGGCACGATCGCGGCGAGCATCCGCTTGCCCAGATCGCGCCAGAGGATCTCGAACAGCGCCGCCGCGCCGCTATTGCCGTCGATCCGCGCGTCCCAGCCGCGCAGCATGTCCACGGCGGGCTTCGCGCCGGGCGAAGGATCGGCGGGCAGGAGCGCGCGCAGCTGCAGCGCCGGGGTCGACAGCGTGTCGTGATGCAGCGCGACGCTGTCCGCGAGGCTGTGTCTGTTTTGTCGCGACAGCACGTCGACGATCCGCTCGTAGCGATAGGGGTCGCGGAACGAGAAGGCGGGGATCCGGTCGCGCGGCCAATCGGCGGGCAGGTTGTTCTGATTGGCCGAGGCGAACCAGCCCTTGGCGGGGTTGTACTCGCTCGGCAGCGAGGCGAAATCGCGCACCCCGGTCCAGTCGTAGCGCCCATCGCCCGGCACCGGCAGCAGCCCGTCGCCCTTCCTGCGCGCCGGCGCGAAGCCGATCACCTGCCAGCCGGTGTTCCCGTCGACATCGGCATAATGGAAATTGGTCGGCGAGGGGTGGAAGGGAAAGGCCTTTTTGAGGCTCTTCCAGTCTTTCGCGAGGTTGATCGCGATCATCGCGAACGATCCGTGCCCGCCGGGCTGCATCGCGATCGACGCGACCGCGGTGGCGCGCCTCCGGGCGGGGTCGTGGGACACGACCGGCCCCTGCACCGAATAGCGCAAGGTGACGTTCCGCGCGGCGCCGCCCTTGACCGGGATCACCTCGTCCACCCGGCGGAACGCCTTCCATCCGCCGTCATGGCGATAGCGCTCGGGATCCTCGGGATGCAGCTCGAGTATGAACAGGTCGAGCTGGTCGATATGGAAATTGGTGCGGCCGAAGGCGAAGCGATCGGTGTGCCCCTGCATGACCCCCGGCAGCCCGGGCGAACCGCCGCCGATCACGTCGAGCCCCGGCGCGCTCAGATGCGCGACGTGGCGCGGCCCGAAGCCGCCGATCCCGAGATGCGGATCATTGGCGAGGATCGGCCGCCCGGTCGCGGTGCGCGAAGGCGCGACCGTCCAGGCATTGCTCCCGGCATTGGCGCGCGCCTCGGGCCCTGCGGCGGGATCGGCGACCGGCGTCTCGGCGCTGAACGGCAGGCTGCCCAATTGTAGCATGCCCAGATCGGCCTCGGAAACCGCCGCGGCGTCGAGCCCCTCGGGCACCTTCATCGTCCAGCTCGGGCGGAGCGGCGCGATGATCGCATCGAGCTCGAGCAAGCCCAGCGCCGCCAGCCGCGCGCGCCGCACCTCGTCATCGGCATTGTCGATCGATGCGCCGCGCGCCAGCACCAGGTCGCGCACGTCCCAGCGCAGCGGCGCGACGCCGAGAATCCTGTATTCGAGCGGGAGCAGCGTCGGATCGGCCGCGACCTCGTCGATCCGCGCGTTGATCCCGGCGACATAGGCACGCGCGCAATCGAGCAGGTCGTCGGGTACCCGCCGCAGCTCGGCATCGAGATCGCCGCGATAATGGAACAGCCGCGCGGTGGCGTCGTGCTTCGCGAAATCTGCGCCAAAGGCTTCCGCCAGCCGGCCGAGCTCGCGGCGATGCGACAGGTCGATCTGGAACAGCCGGTCGCGCGCGGCGACATAGCCTTGGCCGAAGAACGCGTCCGGAATGGTGCCGGCACGGATATGGGGCACACCGAAAATATCGTCGACGATCTCGATCGGCCCGCCCGCACCGCGAACCGACGCCGCCCTGCTTTCGATCGCGCGCCCCGCCAGCTGCGCCGCGGCCGCGGGCGTGAGCGCGAGCGTCGCGACCGAGCCGAGCAGGAAGGAACGACGGTCGAGCATCGGCGGGCTTTCTGCTGTTGCGGTTGGCGCCAAGGCTAGCGCCGGCTTCGATCGCGTCGCATGGCAAGCGCTTCCCCGCTCATAGCGTCAGGTTATGGCTCCGGCCCATAGTCTGCGGCTATGGCTTGGTGAAGCCATAGAACGCCATGCTCGCCTTGACGCCCCGTTCGGGCGCGGCGCACCTTCGCCGCTTGGCACGGTCGCATGCGATCCGATCAGAGATCGCAGCGGACGTGCGGTGCGTTGCCGCGGAGGGCATTCGCGCAGGCCGGCTCGCCGGTCCCGAAAGTTCATCCCATCAGGGGGGTCGAAAATGACGAAACCACGCCGGCAAACCGCTCTCACCAGCTTCTCCAGCATCGCCGCGCTCGCGCTGGCCAGCCTCCTCGCAACGCCCGCAGCGGCGCAAACCGAGGCCGCGGGCACCGTCGCCGGGCAGGAAACGCCCGCTCCGGCGGCGCAAAATGAGGGCGAGGTGGTCGTCACCGGCACCCGCATCATCCGCGACGGCTTCCAGGCGCCGACCCCGCTGACCGTGCTCACCAAGGAGGATATCGACAACACGTCGCCGACCAACAATATCGCCGATTTCGTCAACCAGCTGCCGCAGCTCGCCGGTTCGACTAAGCCGGCCAATTCACGCCTCAACATCTCGAACGGTTCGGCGGGCATCAACGCGCTCAACATGCGCAACCTCGGTGAAGGCCGCGTGCTGGTCCTGGTCGACGGCCGTCGCTCGGTCGGTTCGACCATCTATGGCTGGGTCGACATCAACACCATTCCGCAGGCGCTGGTCGACCGCGTCGAGGTGGTGACCGGTGGCGCATCGTCCGCTTATGGCTCGGATGCGGTTTCCGGCGTGGTCAACTTCGTGCTCAACAAGAAGCTGGAGGGCCTGCGGGTCGAGGGCGACATCGGCGTCACCTCCGTGGGCGACGGCTTCAACTATTCGGGCAGCATATCGGGCGGTACTTCGTTCGCCGACGGCCGCGGCCATGTCATCTTCAACGCCGAGATCGCGCACCAGGACGGCATCTTTTCGGTCGATACGGGCGATCGCCCGTGGAATCACCTCGGCTGGGTGCAATATGTGGATCCGGCCTGGGTCAGCGGGGTCAGCACGACGCCGCGATGGATTACGACGACCAGGAGTCAGGTGGGTCAGACGAACCAGGCGCCGGGGGGCTTCATCACCGGCTCGGCCGGCGGCGTCGCGAACAGGTTGCGTGGGCTCTATTTCGGCCAGAATGGTCAGGTCATTCCGTTTCAGTACGGCTCCATCAATTCTCCGGCATTGGGCAGCGGCAGCGCTCCCACCCGGACCGTAGGCGGAGATTGGCGGCTCAACGATTCGGGCCGCCGGATCGGGCTTAACCCCGAGGACGACCGCTGGGGCGTCTTCGGCCGCCTGAGCTTCGAGGTCGCGGACGGCGTCGAGCTATTCGCCGAAGGTTCGTACAACCGGCAGGAAGTGTTCTTCAACGCGGGCCCCAACCTGTCGTCGTTCACGATGAATACCACCGGCTGCACGACTGTCCCGGTTCCCGTCACCTGCAACGCGTATGCCCTTCAGACGCTCGGCGCTGCACAACTCGCGGGCGTCACCGGCGTAAACGTCACGACCACGGCGGCAGATCTGCCCTTCCGCGGGATCAACAACGAACGCAAGGTGCAGCGCTATGTGGTCGGTGCGGAGGGCAGCTTCGACGCCTTCGGCCGGGCCGCGCGCTGGGACGTTTTCGCGCAGTACAGCCGTTCCGACCTGCACGAGCAGCTTCGCAATATCATGCACACGACCCGTCTGGCCAACGCGACCGCCTCGGCCTTCGCACCGGCCGGAAATGCGGGCGGATATGCGACCGGTTCGATCCAGTGCCTGATCAACGTCGATGCCAGCACGACCAACAACGATCCGAACTGCGTGCCGCTCAATCGTCTGGGCATCGGCGTCGCCAGCGCCGCAGCGATCGATTATGTGCTGGGCGACCCGTATCGCGATCAAGTGATGGAGCAGTTCGTCACCGGCGCCAACCTGTCAATGACGCCGTTCGCCACCTGGGCGGGCGATGTCAGCATCGCGGTGGGCGGCGAATATCGCGAAGAGAAGATCCGTGGCTCGGTGCCGACCGAGTTCCAGCCAATCGTCACCGCCACCGGCACGACCAATCAATGGTCGGTTGGCAACTATCTGCCTTTCACCGGCAAATATCATGTGAAGGAGGCCTATCTCGAGACGGTGGTTCCGCTGGGCCTGGGGCTCGAGTTCAACGGTGCGGTGCGCGCCACCGACTATTCGAACGCGGGCTATGTCACCACGTGGAAGCTGGGTGCGTCCTGGCAGCCGATCGAGGATATTCGCTTCCGCGTGACGCGCTCGCGCGACATCCGCGCACCTAACCTCAACGAACTCTACCAGGCGGGTACGGCGAACAGCGACTCGGTGGCCAATCCCAATTTCGTCGCGGGTGGCGCTGGAACGACCGGGACCCAGAGGTTCGGCTATTCGGGTCTGGTCACCGGCAATCCGGACCTTAGGCCCGAGGTCGCTAATTCGTGGAACATCGGCGCCGTGCTCTCGCCGCGCTTCCTGCCGGGCTTCACTGCCTCGGTCGACTATTTCCGCATCGACTTGTCGGACGCGATCGACTCGATCAGCGCGCAGGAAATCGTCAATCGCTGTGCCGAGGGCAACCAGAATTTCTGCGATGCGATTACGGAGGATACGAGCCGCTCGACGCCAAATTCGCCCTATCTGCTCATCCGCAGCCAGCCATTCAACTTCGTGAACCGGCTGGTACGCGGCATCGACTTCGATGCAGCGTACCGTTTCGCGCTCGGCAGCGAGGGCAACCTCACGATCAAGGGCACGGCGACGCGCTATATCGAGAACATCGTCAACACCGGCATTCCGGGGACTACGCCAGTCAACACCGTCGGCGTGAACGGCGGCCAGGCAAGCACGCCGACTTGGATCTTCCGCGGCAGCGCGACCTACGCCACGCCGAACTTCTCGGCCACAGTCACCGGCCGTGGTGTGAGTGCAGGTCGATATGATGCCAATGGCGTCGAGTGCCAGACCGGATGCCCGGTCACGACGACGACCTCGCAGACCCAGACCTATGACGACAATAATGTCTCGGGGCTGTTCTACGTCGACGTGAACCTCTCGCAGAAGATCAACATGGGCAGTTCGCAGGCGGAGATGTTCTTCAACGTCACGAACCTCTTCAATCGCTGGCCGCTGCTGCTGCCCGAGACCGGTCTCGCCGCGAACAGCACCTATTCGGACTTGCTGGGCCGGCAGTTTCGCGTCGGCATCCGCTTCAACCTGCGCTGATCGCACAGAATCCCCGGGGCCGCGGCGGGCATCCGCCGCGGCCCCTTTTCTTGTCTCGGGAGAAATACGCGTGAAACCCCGGGATAAACGCCATTAGTCGGTCTCAGGCATCCGAGTAGAGACGCGGGGCAGCCCAAGGAGGTCGCCCATGAAATCCCTCGTCTGGATGCCTGTTATCGCCGTCGCCAGCCTCGGTCTGGCCGGCGCTTGTACGCCCCAAACCTCTCCCAACAGCTTCTCCGCCGACGAGGCAGGTCGTGCGGTGCCGGTCCAGTTCGGAACGGTGGAGAGCGCACGGGCGGTCGAAATCCGCCCGGGTCAGACCCGGCTCGGCGCGATCACCGGCGCGGCCCTTGGCGGCATCGGCGGCAGCACGATCGGCCGCAGCACGACCGCGAACGTCGCGGGTGCGGTCGCCGGCGCAGTCACTGGTGGCGCGATCGGAAGCGCGCTGGAGGGATCGGCCCGCACGCAAGGCGTCGAGATCACCGTCCATCTCGATTCGGGCGATACGATCGCAGTGGTGCAACCGGGCGATGTCCGCGACTTCCGCCGTGGCGATCGTGTCCGGGTCAGCGGCACTGAGGAGAATGTCCGCGTCACACGGTGATGCGGACTGTCTCCGCTAGTTCGTCGAGGCCGCGCGTTCCGCCGCCTCGACGACGCGCAAGATGTTGCCGCCCCACATCTTGGCGAGATCGGCGTCGGAATAGCCCGCCGCGCGCAGTCGCTCGGTGATCTTGGGCAGTGCCGAGATGTCCTCGATCCCCGGCAGCCCGCCGCCGCCGTCCCAGTCCGCCCCGAAACAGACATGGTCGACGCCCGCCACTTCGATCACGTGCAACACCATCGCCATGTAGCGCTCGAAATCGGCGGCCCATATCGGCTGGGTCGCGTCGAGCGCGCGCCAGCGTCGGGCGAGATCGGCCTGCTCCTCGGGCGAGAGGTCGGCGATATGCTCGTATTTGCTGAACAGCGCCGCCCGCTCGGGGCCCATGTTCATGTTCGACAGGAAGATCGTGCTGACGCAGATCGCCCCGCCCTTCGCCGCGAGCTTGCGGATGCGCGCGTCGTCGAGATTGCGGGGATGGTCGAACGCCCAGCGTCCGCTCGAATGCGAGAGCAGCAAGGGAGACTTTGACAGCTCGAGCATCTGATCGAATGCGGCGTCGGACGCGTGGCTCGCGTCGATCACCATCCCCAGCCGATTCATCTCCTTTACCCAGGTGCGCCCGAGGGGGGAGAGACCGTTCCATTTGGGCGTGTCTCCGGAGGAATCGGCAAACTGGTTGTTCGCGCCGTGCACCGGCCCCGCCAGCCGCACGCCGCGATCATGGAATTCCTTGAGCAGCGAGAGGTCCTCGCCGAGCGGATAGCTGTTCTCCATGCTCTTGAACGCGACGCGGAGTCCGGCGCGGTCGATCCGCCGCGCATCGGCGGCGGTCATGGCGAAATCGATGCGGTCGGGCAGCGCCGCGAGCGTGCGATCGATCAGATCAGAGCGGCCGCGCGCATAGGCCAGCGCATCGGCATAGCCTTTCGCGGTGAGCGGCCCCTGCTCGGTGTAGATCGCGAAGAAGCCGCCATCGAGCGCGCCGGCATCCATCCGCTCGAGATCGACCTGGACCAGATCGGTCGCCGGATCGTGATGCCCCGCGAAACTCCATCCCGGCCGGCCGAAATGGAGCGGCGTATCGAGATGTGTGTCGAGCACGAGGAAATCGCGATGCGTTTTCCGGGGCGGCGCTTCCGTCTGGGTGGTCGCGCAGCCTGCAAGCAGCATCAGCGCCAACACCAATCCTCCCCCGGAGGGGGAGGGGGACCGCGAAGCGGTGGAGGGGTATTGGCCGCGGGCGATGTAGCTTGGCGAGACTACCCCTCCACCAGCCTGCGGCTGGTCCCCCTCCCCCTCCGGGGGAGGATTGAAGAACGCCCCCCTCACTTCCCAGCCTCCGCCAGCGGCCGCAGATCGAGGTCCTGATAATCGTAGCTGAAGTCCGCGATCGGGCTCTCGGCCTTCATCGACACCCGCGCGACTTTGCCCTCGGCGTCGAGCGCGAAGGTCACGTACGCCGGCTCGATCGCCTTGTCGTCGAACCGCGTGACGAAGGTGTCGTACTGCCAATGGACCAGCCTGCCCGCCATCCGCGGGGTGGTCCTGAAGTCGATGCGCAGCCCGTCGGCACCGCCGGTCACCGCGACATCGCCGTACCAGGCATCGCGGTAAATGCCCGCATAGCGTTCGAGCGGCAGCGACGGCCCGACCTTGGCGGGCGCCGCCTTGACCGCGGCCAGCGCGGCCTTCCCGCCCGCGACGCGCTTGTCCATGAACTCGCCGAAGCGCGCCGGCCAATCCTGATCGGGCAGCAGGATCACATGCGTGATCGATCCGAACACCCCGCCGCCATGCGAGATGATCCGCGCGCCTTTGTAGTCCTCGACTTCCCAGCCCAGCGCATAGGTGCTGAACTTGGGCGTCAGCGGCGCGAGGCTGCCGGGATAGGGCGTGATCGGCTGGACGGTGACGCCCTTCCACATCTCGACCGCCTGCGCTTCGCTGAACAATCGCCCGCCGCCCGGCAGCGCGCCATGGCCGAGCTGGATCTTGAGCCACTCAGCGAGGTCCTTCGCGCTCAGCGCCAGCCCACCCGCGGGCATCCCCGCGCGGCCGAGCTCCTCGCGCTCGTCGAGCACCGAATTGGGCCCGTCGCCGCGCACCGCGCCGCCGATCCGGGCATGCGGGAAGGCGCGGTCGGGGGTCGCCCGCCGCGCCTCATAGGTCGCGGTGGCGCTGCTCATCCCGCCGCGCTTGAGCACTTCGCGGGTGACGAACTCTTCCCATGTCTTGCCGCTGACTTCCTCGATCAGCTGGCCGGCGACGGTGTAGAGGATGTTGTCATAGGCATAGCCCGAGCGAAAACTGGTCGCCGGCCTGATGTGCGCCAGCCGCTCCACCGTCTCCTTGCGCGACAGGCTGCCGCGCGGGACGAACAGCAGGTCCCCCGCCCCCAGCCCGAGCCCGCTGTGATGGACGAGCAGGTCCCGGATCGTCATCTCGCGGGTGACCCAGGGATCGTACATGCGGAACCACGGCATGTGGTCGATCACTTTATCGTCCCAGCCGATCTTGCCCTGATCGACGAGGATCGCCAGCGCAGCGGCAGTGAACGCCTTGCCGGTCGATCCGGTCGGGAAGATCGTGTCGGCGTCGACCTTGGCCGCCTCGCCGAGCTTGCGCACCCCCCAACCCCTGGCGAGCGTGGTCTTGCCATGCTCGACCACCGCCACGGCGATCCCCGGCGCGCCGATCTGCTTCCGCAGCGCCTCGACCTTGGCGTCCAGCCCCGCGGGCGGATCGGCGAGCGCCGGGCTCGCGAGCGCGAGCAGCGGCAGGGCGAGCAGAAAGCGCAGCTTCATGCGACGATCTTCTTCGAGGATGCGGAACGGCGCCGCACCAGCCGGGCGAGCCCGATCGTCAGCAGCGGCAGCACGAAGACGGCGAGGAACAGGTACGCGAGGAAGCGATAGCCGCTGGCGATCAGCGCGATCAGCCCGACGCGCTCGGCGACGAACATGCAGACGAGCAGCAACCCCGCCGCGATCAGCGCCCGCACCCGCGCGCCGAGCTCCACGCCGCGCCGGCTGCGCACCACCCCCGCCACCCGCTCGTTGATCGCATGCACCGCCCCCGCCCCGCTCTCGAGCAGGGCGGCGAAGATCATGATCTGGAACAGCCAATGGAAGGCAGGCACGTTCAGCTGGCGCAGCAGGAAGTCCGACGGCAACGTCTCGGCGCCGATGCCGGGATAAAAGGCGATCATGCAGGTGAAGAACAGGATCGCCGGCAGCATCGCCAGCGGCCCCGCGATCACCCCGGCGATCACCGCATCGCGGCGGCTGGTCAAATGGCGCAGCACCGGCAGGATCACCACCGCGCCGATGATGTTGTAGCTCGCATAGGTCAGCCCGCCCGTCGCCCAGCCGTCCCATGGCGCGGGCGTTGCGAAGCCCGCGGCGATGCGGTCGCCAAAGGTCGCGAGGCTGAGGATCAGGAACAGCGCATAGACGCCGTAGAGCAGGAACGAGACATATTTGAACACACCCTCGACCGCCGCGTTGCCCAGCGACACGGTGGCGAGGATCGCCAGCGCCAGCAGCAGCGCGCCGACGAAGCTCGGCCAGCCGAACATCGCCGCGCCGATCGCCCCCGCGCTCGCCCCGAACACCGCAAGGATCAGCACGACGAAGATGAGATACGCGATCTCGAACGCGATCCAGGCGGGCCCGAGCAAATCGGCGAAGAAGGCGCGATAGTCGAGCGCGCCGACCATCCGCGCATAGGCGAAGGTCGCCGCCGCGATCACACTCCACAGGCACATCGCCAGCAGCATCCCAGCCAGCCCGCCCCACGGGCCCGCCGGCAGGAAATACTCCGCGAGCTCGCGCCCGGTGGCATAGCCGCCGCCGATGATCACCGCCTTCATCGCGAAGCCGGGCAACAGGAAGCGCTGGAACCAGCTCGATCCTGCCGCCGCGCCGCTCATGCGAGGCAGCTCGCGACGAGTGCGTCGAACGCCGGCCCGCCGCGCATCGGATCGGCGACCGGCAGCCCGAGCCGATCGCTCTCGCGCGCCATCAGCTCTGCCGCTGCCTCGGCTCCCAGCGCGGAGGTGTTGTACGAGAACCCGCCGCAACGGATCGCCGGATTGGTCCGCCGCCCGAGCAAGGTCGTCAACTCGACCACTTCCTCGACGCTGGTCAGCTTGTAGCCCGCGGTGCCGAGCATCTCGGTCCGCCCCGGCTCGTGACAGACCACGAAGACGTCGGGCTGGCTGCCGTGGAGCAGCCCGAGCGACACCGCGGCAAAGGCCGGATGCATCAGCGAGCCCTGCCCTTCGATCACGTCCCAATGCTCCGGCGCAGCATCAGGCGAGAGCAATTCCGCCGCGCCCGCCTCGAAATCGGAGACCACCGCGTCCATCGGCATGCCGCCGCCCGCGATCATGATCCCGGTCTGCCCGGTCGCGCGGAAATCGGCGTCGACGCCGCGCTGCTGGAACGCCCGCGCCAGCCCGAGCGCAGTGTATTTCTTGCCCAGCGCGCAATCGGTGCCGACCGTGAGCAGCCGCTTGCCGCTGCGCTTGCGGCCATTGGCGACCGGGATGTCGGCCGGCGGCACGCGGATGTCGATCAGCCGCCGTCCGAGCCGCGCGGCAGCCTCGGCGAGCTCGGGAATGTCGCCGAGCCGGACATGCATCCCCGAGACCAGGTCGAGCCCCGCCTCGAGCGCTTCGACCAGCGAGGTGCGCCAAGCCGGCGGGATCATCCCGCCGGGATTGGCGACCCCGATCACCAGCCCGCGCGCACCCTCGGCATAGGCCTGTGCCGGCGTCATCCGCGCGAGATGCGTGGTGACCGTCGCACCGGGCAGCGCGAACTCGCCGACACATTTGTCCCCTGCCCAGTCGCGCAGCCCGAACGCGGTTTTCGCGAACCCCGGCTCGGTCGTGTCGCCGAGAAAGAGGAGATAGGGCTGGGGCAGCACCAGGGCAGTGCCGCGCGCGCCGGAAGCGAGGTTCATCCGTCAGTCCCGATCAGAAAGCGAGGTCGAGCGCCACGCCCAGCGTGCGCGGCTGGAGCGGGACGGTCGACAGGAAGCCGGGATTGACCGTCGCGACGTTGCTGGTGATCCGCCCCTTCTCGTCGGTCAGGTTGCGGGCATAGGCGCGCAGCGTCCATTTCTCGCCAAAGGTCACCGAGGCATTGAGGTCGAGCGTCGCATAGCCGTCGACCGGCACGTTGAGCGGCGAGCTCTCGACCGCCGAGATGCGGTCGCCGACGATGCGCACCGCGCCGCCGACATGCGCCTTGGCCGAATTGCCGACCGCGAAGCTGTAGTCCGCGGTCATCGCCGCGGCGAGCTCGGGGACGTTGGGCAGCCGATCGCCATCGGTGCAGTTCGCCGTGGTCTCGGTGCAGCGCGCATCGGTATAGGCGATGTTGCCGCCGACGCTGAACCCGGCGATCGGCTGGAGCAGCAGCGAGGCCTCGAAGCCCTTGCTGCGCGCCGTGCCCGCGTTGACGAGGCCGTTGATGCCGTTGGCGAAGGCCTCGCTGGTCTGCAGGTCGTTCCAGTCGAGCAGGAAGGCCGCCGCGTTGAAGGTCACTGCGCGGTCGAGGAATTGCGCCTTGAGGCCGACTTCGTAGCTGGTCACCGTCTCCGAATCGACCGTCGCGGGGAAGCCCGGCAGCGCGATGTTCGGGCCGCCCGGGCGATAGCCGGTGGCGGCGCGGGCATAGAGCATCGTGTCCTGCCCGAGGAACAGCTGCGGGCTCACGCTCCACGTGACGATCTCTTCGGACGACTTGCCGTCGCCGCTGGTGTCGAGCCCGATCAGCGGGATTTGCGTCACCTGGGTGAAGGTCTGGTCGTTGCGCGCCCAGCGCAGCCCGCCCGTCACATGGAAGGCGTCGCTAAACTTCCAGGTTGCGTTCCCGAAGACCGCATATTCCTTGTAGGTGTTGGGCAGCGCGACGATCGCGAACGGGTCGAAGGCCGGGAGGATCGCACCGTTGCTGTCGAGCGCATGGACCAGCTGGTCGTGGCTATTGTCCTCGTCGGTGTAGAAGAAGCCGAGCATCCATTCGAAACGGTCGCTCGATGCCGAAGTGAGCCGCAGCTCCTCGGTCCATTTCTTTTGATGCAGGTTCGCCGGATAGATCGCCAGCCCGCCCCAGATCACGCCATAGACGCGCGAGGCGTCGCTGGTCTCGAGGATCTTGAGCTCGCTGTACGAGGTGGTCGAGCTCAGCTCGGCGAAGCCGAAATCATAGGCGATCGTCCCCGAATAGAATTGGAAGTCGCTGGTGAAGGGCTCGGCCAGCTGGGCGTTGGTGCTGAGATAGGCCGCGCCCGGCGCCAGCGGCGTGTTGTTCATGCCCTCGTAGACGATACCGAAATTGTCCGAATCGACCGACTGCCAGAGGCCGCTCAGCTTGACCGTGAGGTTGGTGTCGGGCCGCCACAGCAAGGCGACGCGGCCGCCCTGCTGCACCGCGTCGTTCACGTCCTTCTCGCCGGTCAGGATATTGTCGATATAACCCGGCGTCTCGCGGCGCGAATAGCTGCCGCTGACTGCGAGCGTGTCGCTGACGATCGGGATGTTGACCATCGCGCTCGCCGCCCAGCCCAGGTCGTCACCATGCGCGACGGTGAATGCCTCGCCGCTGGCGCGCACCGACAGCCGCTGGAGATCGGGCTGGACGGTCACATATTTGAGCAGACCGCCGATCGAGCTGGCGCCGTAGAGCGTGCCCTGCGGCCCGCGCAGCACTTCGAGCCGCTCGATGTCATAGGGCAGCAAGTCGAGCGAAAAGGCTTGGGCGCGGTTGTAGATGCCGCTCGATCCGATCGGCGCATCGTCGAGATAGACGCCCACCGTCGCGCTCGGTCCGATCGGCGCGACGCCGCGCAGCGACAGGGTCGAGCGGCCCGGCGAGCCGTTATTGTCGACCTGCAGCCCTGGCACATAGGCGGCATAGTCGGTCAGCTGCGAACCGCCCGCCTGCTGCATCTGCGGGCCGCCGACCACGCTGATCGAGATCGGCACGTCCTGGATATTCTCTTCGCGCTTCTGCGCAGTGACCACGACTTCGCCTTCGCTGGCCGCCGCCGTCTGGGGCACATCGCCTCCGTCCTGCGCAAACGCAGCGGTCGGTGCCAGCAGCGCCGCGGCTGCGGCGGTGATCAAGAATTTGGTCCGGTTGTTGAGGTGCGTCATCGTCGGTCTCCCCCCTCGGAGTTCGATGTCACCCGCCGCGCCCTTCGGACTGACGACGGAACTGCACGCGACACGATTGCCAGCATCTTGCCTGAACAATCGAGTTAATGCCTGATCAGGATGCTATTATCCTGATCAGAGAATTGTCAATCGCTGCGGCGAGAAAGTTTCAGAACTGCGACTTATCGGCGACAGGCCGCGGGTCGGCCGAATAGCCGCCCCAGACTTCGGGCCCGCAATGGATCATCCCGTCGGCGTAACGGATGCCGGGCGTGCGATCGGCAGCGAGGAAGGTCGGGCCGTCGAGATCGACCACGTCGCAGAGCTGGCCGAGCAGAAAAGCAGGCGCCATGGCGAGGCTCGACCCCACCATGTTGCCGACCATCACGTCGAGCCCCAGCGTCCGCGCGCGCCGGGCGATCGCGATCGCCTCGGTGAGCCCGCCGCTCTTGTCGAGCTTGATGTTGACCGTGTCGAAGCGGCCGACCAGCCCCTCGACGTCGCCCAGCGTCAGCGCGCTTTCGTCGGCGGCGATCGGGATCGGCGAATCGACGCCGTCGAGATCGGCCTCGCGCCCGCGCGCCAGCGGCTGTTCGAGCAGCGCCACCTTGCATTCGACGAGAACCCCGATCAGCGCATCGAGCTCGTCGATCCTGAAGCCCTGATTGGCGTCGACGCCGATCCAGCAATCGCGCCGCGCGCCGCGCACCGCGCGCACCCGGGCGATGTCGAGGTCGAGTTCGCCGGTGAGCTTGAGCTTGAGCGCGCGGGCATCGCGATACGCCAGCGCCGCCGCCGCCATCATCGCGGGCTCCTCGGCACCCAGAGTGAAGGTGGTCAGCAGTGGCCGCGGCTCGGGCAGGCCGGCGAGCCTCCACACCGGCACACCCGCGCGCCGCGCATCGAGCTCCCATAGCGCGCAATCGGCGGCGTTGCGCGCGCCGCCAGGCGGCAGCGCCGCCTGGAGCTCGGCGCGCGACATGCCCCGGCTCAGGGCAGCGCGCACCGGCTCGAGCGCCGCGGTCATCGCATCGACATCGTCGTTCAGATAATAGACGCCGCTCGCCTCGCCGCGCCCGGTGTGGAGGCCGTCGCTGAGCGTGACGACCACCACCGGCGACTCGGTGAAGACATGGCCGGAGATGTGGAACGGCTTCAGGAAAGGAAGCCGCTCCACCGCCACATCCACCGAGACGCGCATCACCATGTCCTCAGAACTCGGCGCCGAACGAAATCAGCCGGAAGGCCAGCGCCGCCCAGAGGAGGAAGAAGCCGGCGAGCACCAGCAGCACGCTCCAGATCCGCGCGAACCAGCCGCGCTTTCCCTTCCACGTCAGCCAGGCGTTCCAGATCGCCAGCCCGAACATCCCGAAGAACGCCAGCGTGCTCAGGATCTGCACCAGCAGGATCAGCCAATCGGTCGAGCCGTGGCTCTCGAAATTCTCGAGCCCGCTGATCACCAGTAGCCAGCCGACCAGCGCCAGCAGCACCAGCCAGGCGAAGCCGCGGACCGCGCGATAGGTGCGCAGGCTCTCGCCCTGCAGCGCCAACTGCGCGCCATAGCGACGGCGGGTGAACCAGCCGACCGGCCAGGACAGCGCGGTGAGCAGGATCACCGCAATCGCGAACATCAGCGCCGGCATCAGCCACGCGCTGTCGAGCGTACCCGGCGTGCGATACCAGATCATGAAGGGCGAGACTTCGCCGAAGCTCCAGCGCACGACCTTGCCGTCGACCACCTGTGCGGCGAGCCGCTCATGGCCATAGGCATCCTGCCAGACGAAGGGCTCGACCTCGATCAACTTGCGCGGGCTCCCGCCCGGGCTGGTCAGCGCCGGGATCACCGGCCGGCCATCGGCATCGAGCCCGACCTTGGTGTCGCCGAGCAGGCCGATGATCTTGGCGAAGCTCGATTCGATGCGGCGGCTGTTGGTCCAGTTGCCGACGAGCAGCCTGGCGTGCTCCTTGGCTGTCGGCAGCTCGACCGGCGGCGCCTTGTTCGCCGCGGGCAGATAGCGATCGGCGAATTCCTCGAACAGGCGGCCGCGCAGGACGCGGGTGACTCCGTCCCTCCCGTCGCTGTTCATCGAGATGTAGAGCCCGACATTGTCCTCGGGGAAGATCCACAGGTCGCTGTGGAAATACATCGTGTCGCCGCCATGCGAGATCGCGCGGTGGCCATTGATCTTCTGCTCGTAAAAGCCAAGCGCCATGGTGTTGATCGCCGAGATCGCGCTCGGCTGCGGCGCATGCATCAGCTTCGCGGTCTCGGGCTTGAGCAGCGCCCCGCCATTGGCGAGATGCGCAATCATGAACTTGGCCATGTCGGCGCCGCTGATCGCCGAGGACCCCGCTGGCGCCATGCCGATCAGCTCGTATTTCTTCGCCTCGCCCGAGCCGGCCTCATAGCCCTGCGACATGTACGGCTTGAGCTTGGCGGGGAGCGGCTGGCGGAAGGTGGCGTATTGCATGCCGAGCCGGCCGAAGATGTTGCGGTCGATATAGTCGTCGAACGGCATCCCCGAGGCGCGCTCGACGATATAGCCCGCCAGCGCCGTGGCGTAGTTCGAATAGGCCGGCGTACTGCCGGGCGCATAGATCCGCTCGGGGATGCGGTGCTTGAGCACCTCGCCGAGGCTCGACACCTTGTCGAAGCTGATCAGTCCCTTGATGATCTCCTCGAATCCCGCGGTGTGCGTCATGATGTTGCGCAGCGTGATCGGCTTGCCCTCGAAGGGCGGAATCTTGAAGTCGAGATACTGGTTCACGTCGGCGTCGAGGTTCAGCTTGCCCGCCTCGACCAGCTGCATCACCGCAGTCCAGGTGTAGAGCTTCGAAGTCGAGCCGGGGCGGAACAAGGTCGTCGCCGGATCGACCGGCGTGCGCTTGGCGACATCGGCATAGCCGAAGCCGCGCTGGGTCACGACCTGCCCGTCCTTGACCACCACGACCACCGCGCCGGCGACGTCGCCGCGCGCGAGCGCATAGGGCATGAAGCCGTCGAGCCACGCATCGGCATCGGTCTTGGTGAGCGTCGCCGGGCCGGTCGGCGTGGCCGGAACCGCCGGCGTCGCGGCCTGCGGGACCGGGGTCAGCGGCGCGGGCGCCTGGGTGAAGGCCGGCACTCCGACGGCGATGCCGAGCAACCCTGCCGCGAGCACCGTAAGCGAACGTTTCCACATCGCGCTGTTCCCCTCTGTCCCCCGCCCCGTCCGGCATGTCGTTGCGCCGGTTTGCGTCTGCGGTTAGGCTATATCCCGAACGAACCAGTTACGCCTGATTGAGACATAATGATCCTGTACGGAAAAATGTCAAACCGAGGTACTGCATGGCCACGCGGCTGAAGCCCGAACAACCGACGCTCGGCACGCTGCTGCGTGCGCTCCGCGCGCGGAACGGCTGGACGCTCAAGGAGATGAGCGTGAAGAGCGGCATTCCCGTCTCGACGCTCTCCAAGGTCGAGCACGACCGGCTCACGCTGACCTATGACAAGCTGCTCCAGCTCAGCCAGCGGCTCAACATCCGCATGTCCGAGCTGTTCGCCGAGAATGATTCGATCGCCGAGGCGCCGGTCACCGCGCGGCGCAGCATCGGCGACGTCGACCGCGCGGTCCGGGTCAACACCCCCAATTACGACTATTATTACCTCTGCACCGAGCTGCGCCGGAAGCGGATGATCCCGGTGATCACCCGGGTTCGCGCCAGGTCGGTCGAGGCGTTCGGCGATCTCGTCCATCATTCGGGCGAGGAGTTCATCTACGTCGTCAGCGGCCGCATCGTCGTCCACACCGAATTCTACGATCCGGTGACGCTCGAGACCGGCGAGTCGATCTACATCGATTCGAACATGGGCCACGCCTATGTCACCGGCGAAGGCTGCGACGAAGCCGTCGTCCTCGGCGTCTGCTCAAGCGCCGAGGACGGGCTGATGGATTCGCTGCTCAACCTCCACGGCTGAGCGTCACGCGCCCGCATCCTTGCCGAGCGTGGCGCGTCCGGCCTGTTCGAGGGTGATGCCCTTGGCCAGCGGATCGGCATGACGGTGCACCAGCTTCCATGTGCCGCTGTCGCGCCGGAAGACGAGCGTGACGCGGAGCAGCCAATGCTGCGCCGACAACGATCCCACCGCGACATCGGCGCTCTCATTGGCGACGAGAACGGCCATGTCGCCGGAGCGCCACGCGCGGATGAGCTCGAAGCGCGCGTCGCGGCCGTCGCGGAAGAAATGGCCGATCCGCGCCCAATGCGCCTCGCTCGTCGGCGCGCCGGTGGGCGTGCCGCCGAACGGGTCCATCAGCAGGAAGTCGGGCGCGAGTGCGATCGCCGCGCGATAGTCGGCGATGTCGCCACGCATCAGGCTGGCATGGCCGCGTGACGCCTGCTCGACCAGCGCCGCGACATCCTCGTCCAACTCGGGCTTGGCATAGGCGCCCATTGTGCCGACAAGGCCGGCGGTCGCCGCGCCCGCGGCGAGGGCCGAGAAAATATGATTGAAGAACATCGGGATACCTCTCTGGAGTTGGAGGAAGCCGCGCCTCCCCCGGTCCGCGCTGAATGCCCGATGCGCGATGCTGCATAAAATGGTATGATTTCACCAATATGCTGAATGAAATAGACCTGTCGCGCGCCGACCTCAATCTCCTCGTGCTGTTCGAGGCAGTGTTCGAGGAGGCGCATGTCGGCCGCGCCGCCGATCGGCTGCGCCTCTCGCCCTCGGCGGTGAGCCACGGCCTCGGCCGCCTCCGCCGCCTGCTCAACGACCCCGTCTTCCTCAAGACTCCGCGCGGGGTGGTGCCCAGCGACCGCGCGCGGGCGCTCGCCCCGCTGATCGCCGATGTCCTCCAGCGCGTCCGCAGCGTCGTCGCGCAGGCCGCACCCTTCGATCCCGCCAGCTCGACGCGCCGCATGACGATCGGCGCGCCCGATGGCGTATCGGGCGTGTTCCTCCAGCCTTTGCTCGCCGATCTCGCCGCCCGCGCGCCGGGCATCGCGCTCGGCATCCGCCAGCTGCTCCCGGCGCCCGAGGAGACCAGCCTGGACCGGGCGTGGCGCGGCGCCTTCGCCGATCTCGAGGCGCGCACGCTCGACATCGCCGTCCTCCCCGCCGAGGAGGCGCCGGTCCGCTTCGAGCGATGCACGCTCTACGAAGAGGATTTCGTGCTGGTGATGCGCCCCGGCCATCCCTTCGCCCAAGCCCCCGACGTCGATCATTATTGCGCCAGCCAGCATCTCGTCGTCTCGCTGACCGGCGATCCGCACGGCTTTGTCGACGACGTGCTCGCGCGCGAAGGCCTTTCCCGGCGCGTCGCGCTCACCGTGCCCAATTTCATGTTCGCCTGCGCGATCCTGCCCGACACCGACCTGCTCTGCGCCGTCCCGCGCAGGTTCGCCGCGCGCTATGCCGAGCGCTTCGGCATCATAGTCCACGACGCGCCGCTGCCGCTCGGCCATTTCCGGCTCAATGCCTTCGTCCCCAGGCCGGCGCTGATGGACGCGGGGACCGTCTGGCTGCTCGACCGGCTCCGCGACGCCGGCGCCCATATCGGTGCCGCCGCCGCTTGACCGCGCACCGCGACTCCGCCTAGCCTGTTTACTCATACAATAGGGCAATCACAGGAGAGCGCATGTTCCGCCCCTCGCGCTGGCGTTCGCTGGTCGGCGCCTTGCTTGGCCTCGGTCTCGCGGCCCTGTTGTCCCCGATCCCGGCTTCAGCGCAGCAGCGGCTCTCGCTCGACCAGGGCTGGCGCTTCACCAAGGGCGAACCCGCCGGCAGCGGCGCAGGGCTCGATTACGACGTCCGCCCGACGGTCACCAGCAGCGCCGACGGCAAGGCCGCCGATGCCCGCCCGGACGCGGCCGAGCAGATCTCCGCTGCCGGCCGGCAGGTGCTCAAACCCTTCATCCTGCCCAGCGGCAATGCCTTCCTCCGCGATCCGGCACGGCGCCACGTTCGGCCCGCCGGCAATCCGGGCGGCGATCACCCCTATGTCCAGCCGAGCTTCGATGACAGCGGCTGGCAGCAAGTGACGCTGCCGCACGACTGGGCGATCGCCGGCCCCTTCCTCGAAAGCGGTCCCTATGGCGGCATGGGCCGGCTGCCGAGCTGGGGCATAGGCTGGTATCGCCGCACGCTGGACATCCCCGCGAGCGACGCCGGCAAATCGATCTTCCTCGATGTGGACGGCGCCATGTCCTATGCCACGGTCTGGCTGAACGGCCAGCTCGTCGGCGGCTGGCCCTATGGCTATAACAGCTGGCGGCTCGACCTGACGCCCTATGTCCGGCCCGGCGGCGCGAACCAGCTCGCCATCCGGCTCGACAATCCCCCCGAAAGCGCGCGCTGGTATCCCGGCGGCGGTCTGTACCGCAGCGTCTGGCTGACCAAAACCGCGCCGGTGCATGTCGGCCATTGGGGGACGACGGTCACCACCCCCGAAGTCTCGCCCCAACGCGCGACGGTGCAGGTCGCGCGGACGATCGACAATGACGGCGCCGTGCCCATGACGGTCGACATCGCCACCGCGATCTACGCGCTCGACGCCAACGGCAAGCGCATCGGCAATCCGGTAGCGACGATCGCGCGCGCGCCGCTCACGGTCGCAGGCAAGGCTAGCGCGACGGCGACGGGGTCGGCGACCGTCGCCAACCCGCGCCTATGGGGCCCGCCGCCGACCCAGACCCCGCACCGCTACGTCGCCGTCACCACAGTGACCCGCAACGGCAAGCTGCTCGATCGCGACGAGACGCCCTTCGGCATTCGCACGATCGCGTACGATCCCGACAAGGGGCTGATCGTCAACGGCGAGCACATCCCCTTCCGGGGCGTCAACAACCACCACGATCTCGGCGCGATCGGCGCCGCGTTCAACACCCGCGCGGCCGAACGCCAGCTCGAGATCCTCCGCGAGATGGGCACCAACGCGATCCGGATGAGCCACAATCCGCCCGATCCGCAGCTGCTCGAGCTCACCGATCGGATGGGCCTGCTCGTCATCGACGAAGTGTTCGACAGCTGGGAGCGCAAGAAGACCCCGCTCGATTTCCACCTGATCTTCCCCGATTGGCACGAGCAGGATTTGCGCGCGATGCTGCGCCGCGACCGCAACCATCCCTCGATCATATTGTGGAGCGTCGGCAACGAAGTCGGCGAGCAATATACCGGCGAGGAAGGTGCCGCGGTCGGCCGCAAGCTCGTCCAGATCGTCCGCGAGGAGGATCCCACCCGCCTCACCATGACCGCGATGAACTATGCCAAGGCCGATATGCCGCTGCCCGGCGTGGTCGATGTCATCACGCTCAACTATCAGGGCCATGGCATCCGCTCGCGCCCCAGCGAATATCCCGCCTTCCGCAAGCGCTTCCCCGACAAGGTGATCTTCCACACCGAAAGCGCCTCGGCGCTCTCGAGCCGCGGCGAGTTCCAGTTCCCCGTTCCCGGTACGATCAGCGGCCCGGTCCGCCCCGGCGTCGGCGGCGATTCCAGGACCAAACAGGTCAGCGCCTATGAGCTGTTCGCCTCGGACTTCGGCTCCTCGCCCGATCGCGTCTTCGCGCTCGACGACCAGCATCCGTGGAACGGCGGCGAGTTCGTCTGGTCGGGCTTCGACTATCTCGGCGAGCCGACGCCCTATTATGACGCGCGTAGTTCCTATTCGGGGATCATCGATCTCGCCGGCTTTCCCAAGGATCGCTTCTGGCTCTACCAGGCACGCTGGCGGCCGGACCTGAAGTTCGCGCACATCATCCCCCACTGGACCTGGCCGGGTCGCGAGGGCGAAGTGACGCCGGTGCACGTCTTCACCTCCGCCGACGAGGCCGAGCTGTTCGTCAACGGCAAGTCGCAGGGCAAGCGCACGCGCGCGCCGTTCGAATATCGCTTCCGCTGGGACTATGTGACCTACGAGCCCGGCGAGATCCGCGTGGTCACGTGGAAGAACGGCAAGGAATGGGCGACCGCCTCGGTGCGCACCGCCGGCGCCCCCGCCAGGCTCCAGCTCGAGGCCGACCGCAGCACGATCGCCGGCGACGGCCGCGATCTCTCCTTCGTCACTGCGCGCATCCTCGACAAGGACGGCCGCATCGCCCCGCGCGCCAGCAACAAATTGCGCTTCGCCATCGAGGGCCCGGGCGAGATCGTCGCCACCGACAATGGCGACCCGACCAGCTTCGTCCCCTTCCCTTCGCCCGACCGGCCCGCGTTCAACGGGCTGGCGCTGGCGATCGTCCGGGCCAAGCCGGGCAGCACGGGCAAGATCACGCTGCGGGTGGAGGGTGAGGGGCTGGCGCCGGCGGTCGTGGAGATCCGGAGCCGCGCGCGGCGCTGAAGCCCTTCATCGCGCCTTACCTTTCCCTCTCCCGTTGGGAGAGGGAGGGAGCCGACGAAGTCGGCGGAAGGGTGAGGACGAAGTATACCAACCCACTGCCCTCACCCTTCCCACCCGCTTCGCGGGCGGGCAGGCGCCTTCCTTCTCCCACAAGGGGAGAAGGAGAATGCCGACTGGAGTCCCGGTAGCGGACATTCGACCCTATTGCCGGACAAGCACCGGCCAGAATCAGACATGCGCGTCGAGGAAGCGCACCAGCGGCTCCGCTTCGCGTCGTTTCCTGTGCGCCTGCCAGTACAACAGCGGAACAAGGATCGGGGCGACCAACAGGAGGCCGACAAACTGCGCGATCGACGCTCTATCCGTGAGGAGCATTGATAGGGCCAACACCGTGAGAAACAGGACTAGCGAAATAAATACGATGCCGAACAGGTTTGATCCGGCCCGGCCATGAATGCGCGTGCCTGCACCATCTGCACAAATGAACCCAAACAAGGACGGCCCGGTGCTGCTATAAGGATCTAACCAAAGGCAGATGAACGGACCGGCAACCCAACCGCGCGTCCCTACTTTTGGGTCAAGGACCTTCTTCTTGTTCAGCCGGATTAGTGCTCGCACCTGAGCGGGAGAAAATTCCGATTTGACGGTGAAGTGGTAACCAAAGGGCTGAAACGGCATCTATCCTCCCGGACCCAAAGCAATGCGTAGCGCCACGCATTTTTGGAGGCGACGACGCGCGCGCGCAACGACCGCTTTCCACCACTTCCAGTGATTCGAGGACGGTGAGCGGACGCTGACGACTGCCTCTGCTGCAGTCCCGCGAATGGACCTCCTGGGGAATCTCTTTCGACAGCCAGCCTTGGCCCTTGCATATCCCCAACTCGCACGCTAACACTGAACCATATGGTTCAGTATACCGCCGCGCATCTCGACACCTCGTTCACCGCGCTCGCGGACGCCACCCGGCGCGGCGTGCTGGAGCAACTCGAACGCGCGGATGCGTCGATCTCGGCGCTGGCCGAGAAGTTCCACATGACCCTCACGGGCATGAAGAAGCATGTCGGCATCCTCGAGCGCGCCGGTCTCGTCACCACCGAGAAGGTCGGACGCGTGCGGACCTGCAGACTGGGGGCGCGCGGTCTCGCGGCGGAAGCGGCGTGGATCGAGCGGCACCAGCGGCTCTGGGATGCGCGCTTCGACGCGCTGGACGAAATCCTCAGCGAAATGAAACAGGAGGGAAGCGATGAATCAACAAGCTAACAGTGCAGGCGGTACGCAGAACCGCGCGTCGGTCGAACGCCAGGGGGATCGCGAACTGGTCGTGACGCGCACCTTCGATGCACCGCCGAGCATGGTGTATAAGGCGTGGAGCCAGTCCGAACTGTTCAGGCGCTGGTGGTTGCCGAAATCGGTCTCCGGCGTTTCGCTGGTGTCGTGCGATCTGGACGTCCGTACCGGCGGCAAATATCGGCTGGAATTCGGCGCCGGCGGTTCGGACACCATGGCCTTCTACGGCAAGTATCTCGAAGTGGTGCCGAACGAGCGCATCGTCTGGACCAACGACGAGGAGGAAGAGGGCGCTGTCACCACCGTGACCTTCGAGGATCAGGGCGGCAAGACCCTGCTGACGTTCCACGAAATCTATCCGTCCGCAGAAGCGCTCGAGGAAGCGCTGCAGGGCTCGGCGGCCGGATTGCCCGAGCAGCTCGACCAGCTCGAACAGCTGCTCGCGGACATGGGCCCGGGATTGTCCTGAACGCCGCAGGCATCTTTCGCGGGCAGCGCGCGGGACGTCCGCGCGCTGCCCGATCAGAGGTGCATGCCCTCGCCGTCGATCCGCAGCGCCGCGGCCCGCGGTCCGAGCACCAGCTCGAGGTTGGCTTTGGCCGAACCGCGCAGGTTGCCGAGGACCGTCGGGTCCTGCGGCGTCGCCTCAAGCGACATCTGCGTCAGCGCCATGAACATGCCGACCATCGCGGTCTGCTCGTAGAGCTTGCGCTTCTGCGCCGCCGGGATTTGCTGGAAGCCGCGGTTCTGCGACAGCGCCTGCCGCATCTGCGAGACGAGCTTGACGAACACCGCGTCCTCGATCTCGATGCCGTGCAGCACCATGTAGTTGCCCGCGAGATAGGCGGAGACGCCGTTCGCGACGTCATTGTCGGGCAGATCGAGCTTGCGCTGGAGCTTCTGGAACAGGTCGAACGACTGGAGATAGGACGTCTTCATCCGCGCCCGGGCATCGGGAGCGAAATGCGTGGCGAGTTCGGCCGCGTTGGCCTCTATCTGCGGCCGGCTGCCCACCAACACCGTCGTCGCCGGCGGGGCGGTCCGGGCACGCGATCCGCTTCCGCTCGATTGCCCGGAAAAGGGTACCGTCGTCCCGCCCGGGAACATCGGCACCATGAGCGTCGGGAACAGCGGCGCCGTCGTCCCGACATATTGCGCAGCCGCGGGCGAGGCCAACCCCGCGACGCCGAGCATTACCGCCGCGAACATGGAAAACCGCCGCATGGGGAGCCCCCTTCCCGAGATCGCCGCGCTCTAGGCGGGGGGCTTTCGACGCTGCAAGCGCGTGGAGCGCCCGGTCCGGCGGCGGTGCGACGAGCGCTGCAGGATTCGGGTCGGATCTTGCAATGTAGGATTTCGCATGCTGCGCTGATCGCCGGTCCGGCCCCGCCGTGCCCGCTCTTTGACGCCGTCGACTTTCCTACAGATTGGCGCAACAAAATGTCGTCGACGCGCAATTATCGAGTCGCTTTTACGTGACTCTTGCGACTCTAGGTCGCGCAATCCCTATCCGACTCGCGCATTCAAATCCTGCAGACCGCGCCCGCAAATCAGGCGGCCGGCGTGAACCGGCCGCCCGAGGTGGGGGTTAGAAACGTCCGCGAATGCCGACCAGGATCTGCCTGCCGGGATTGTACTGGTTGAACGTCGCATTCTCGAACTGGAAGTAGCTGCTCTGCGCCCGCTTGGTGATGTTGATCACGTTGAGCACCAGCGACGGCAGATATTTGTTGTCGAACATCTTGCCGAGATCGAGGCTCCCCGAGAAATCGAGCTGCGAATAGTCGCGCCCGAAGATCGCCGCGGCGGGAATGCCGTTCTGGTTCGGGTTCGAACCCTGCGAGCCTTCGTTATAGGTATAGGTCAGGCGCGCCGAGATGCCGCTATTCTCGTAATAGCCGGTCAGCGTGTAGGTGGTCGGCGCCACGCCGATCGCCACCGCCGGCGCACCGCTCCCCTCGCCCTTCTGGTCGATCAGCGTCAGATTGCCCTGGAAGCCGAAGCCGCGGATGCCCGCCCAGCTGGTCAGGAAGTCGAGCGGCTGGGTGATCTGGAACTCGAGGCCGTTGACCTTGAGCTTGCCGTCCGAATTGACCTGCTGCTGGATGACGATGTTGACGTCTTGCGCCGATTGGCCGGGCAGCGCGCGGGCGAGCAGCGCTCCCTGCTGCGCCTGGGTCAGCGAGTCGAAGGTGATCCCATAGGGTGCGAGGAACGAGAAGGGCACGGTCCGGGTGCCGTTCACGGTGAAGCCGGTGATCGACTTGCGGAAGGCCGCGAACGCGATCACGCCCTCGCCGCCGGTATAATATTCGAAGCCGAGATCGATGTTGGTCGAGACGTACGGATCGAGCTCGGGATTGCCGACCGTGCCGATATCGGCGGAGGGCTGGACGAAGCTCGCCCCCGGCAGCAGCGCATTGGGATCGGGCCGGGTCATCGTCTTCGACACCGATCCGCGCACCACCGCCTTGCCCGCGAAGTCGAAGGCGAGGCTCGCCGAGGGCAGGAAGTTCGAATAGAGCGTCCGCGTCTTCGGGAAAGTGATGATGTTCGGGTAGCGGCCGCCATCGGCGATCTGCGCGCCGCCCGGCAGCGTGTTGCGCGGATCGGGAACGCTCACCCGCCCGCCGATGATCTGCTCGGTGCGGACATAGCGCAGCCCGGCGTTGAGGCGCAGCGTGTTGTCGCCCACGTCGATCACGCCATTGGCCTCGGCGAAGGTGCCGGTCACCTTCTCCTGTACCAGGCCGCCATTGGCGCCGCTGCTCCCCGAGCCGACTTCGGTCGCCTGGGCGAGCAGCGCGTCATAGCCGGTGGCCTGGCGGAACTTGTCCCAGTCGACGGTGATGAAGCCGTTGCTGCCCGGCAGCAGATAGCCCGGCACTGCCGCGGTCGGGACGATCGACCCGGCATAGGTGATCGGCGCCCCGCCGGTGGTGAAGTTGGTGCCATAGCCCGGGAAGGTCGGGAAGCCCGCCGGCGGCGTCGCGCCCGGCTGGTTGAGGCCGGTGCAGGGCGTGGTGCCGGTGTTGGGGGCCGGCAGGGTGACGCTGGGGGCGTTGCCGCAGATCGCGTTCTGCCACGGGTTGGTATTGTCGAACGGCGTGATCCGCCGCTTGGTATCGTCATAGGCGGCGCCCACCCGGACGCTGAAGCGCGCGGCATCGCCGAAGAGCAGGCTGCCGCGGACGCCCTTGGTCTCGGTGTCGCGGTCCTCGCCGTTCAGATTGACGCGGCCGCCGCCCGCCCAGCCGAAGTTCGCCGGGTTGTTGAGGTCGACGTTCGAGGTGATCTGCGGGATGCCGCCGTCGTTGACATAGGTGGCGGTAAGGCCGCTGCTGGGCGGAGTGATCACCAGCACCGTCGGGCTTTCGCGGTGGAAGGTGCTCTTGGTGTAGTTCGCCTGAAGGTCGCCCTTGATGTAATCGTTGACGACGAACTCCATGCCGGGGTTGACGCCCCAATAGTCCTGGGTGTCGTGATAGGGCCGATATTCGAGGAAGAACTGGGCGTTGGCATAGGTGCCGCCGGTCACCACGCAGCCCGCGGTGCAGTCGCTGCGGTCATAGGTGGTGTTGAGCGGGATCGCGGCGCCGTTGCGCCCGACCCAGTTCATCGAGGTGCGCGTGAACTCGGTCTCGCGGGTGCTGTACATGCCGTCGACATAGAAATGCAGCGCATCGCTCGGTCGCCATTCGGCCGAGGCGAGGAAGCTCTTGCGGTCGCGATAGCCCACCTCGGTGCGCGGACGGCCGAGACGCGGGATCAGGCCGTTGTCGATCTGGTCGATCGTCGCCCCCGGATTGCGCGCGAGCAGAAAGGCCTGATCGATGGTCGCGCCGGTGGTGAGTCCGTTGCCAGCATTGGCCGGAACGGTGGCCGGAATCGTGAAGTTGCCGCCGCCCGTCGCATTGGCGCCGGTCGGGCGCTGCGCCGCGCTGAGATTGGGATTGGTCCAGCCGATCGTCTCGAAGCCGTCGATATGGAACTCGTTCCGCGCGAGCGAGGCGCCGGCGAGGATGCCGAAATCACCGAAGGTCGCACTGGCGAGCACATGGCCGCGATAGCCCCATTTGTCCGCCGAGCTGACCTTCGAGCCCTGCAGCCCGTAGCTGATATAGGGCTTGGGATTGTCGAACGGGCGGGCCGAGCGAAGGTTGACCGTGCCGGCGGCACCACCTTCGACCTGGCTCGCGACCGGCGACTTGCTGACGGTCAGCTGGGTGAACAGCTCGGTGGGCAGCAGATCGAGATCGACTTCGCGATTGGTGCTCTGCGCGTCGAAGCGGACCGATGCGACGGCGACCGGGGCGCCGTTGAGCAGCACGCGGGTGAAGTTGGTGCCGAGGCCGCGGATCGCGACGTTCGAGCCCTCGCCGGTCACTTCGCGCTGAATGGTGACGCCGGGGATGCGGTTCACCGATTCGGCGATGTTGGTGTCCGGGAACTTGCCGATGTCCTCAGCGAAGATCGTGTCGGTGAAGCCGATCGAATTGCGCTTGGCATTGGTCTGGCTTTCGAGCGAGGCGCGATAGCCGCTGACGACGATCTCCTGCTCGTCGGCCGCCGGCGTCTCTGCCGGCGCCTGGGCGGTCTGGTCCTGCGGGGCATCGGCGGCGCTCGCCGCAGCCCCCGAGGTCTGCGCCAACGCCGGCCACGCAGAAAGGGCCAGCAGCGACGCCGTGAGCAGAGCTCCGCGCCGCACGAGATTATACTTGGTCCCAGGCATAAGCTTCTCCTCTCCCGTCGCCCCGCGCTCGTAGGCGCGGCAGCCGCCGATGTTAGCGGTCACATTGGTTTTGTATGAGTTAAGCAGCCCGACGTCAATTCTCGACGATCGAGCAGGCCGACATCTCGTCAAACCACGGCAACGGGCCGGCGTTTTCGCCGGAAAGCCGGCCCCTAGGAAAGGGAACCGGCCGGAGTGGAGGCACTGCAAAGCTGGCGGCCGGTAGCCGCCCGCGGCGCGCGCCGGACGGCGAGCAGAACTGCGGCCAGCCCGACCGCCGAAGTCGCCGCGCCGGCGAGTGCCACCGCCGGATAGCCGGATCCTGCCGCAATCACCCCGCCCCCGAGCGCCGCGCCGAAGGCGTTGCCGAGATTGAAGGCGCCGATATTGACCGAGGAGGCGAGGTTTGGCGCGTCGGCAGCCGCGGTCATCACCCGCACCTGCAGCGGCGGGACGAGCGCGAAGCTCGCCACGCCCCACAGGAACACCAACACCGCGGTCGGCGCGGCATGCGGCATGAGCATCGCGAAGGCGACAAGGATCGCCGTGAGCGCGGCGAGCGTGACGATCAGCGTGCGATCGACCGAGCGATCGGCGAATCTGCCGCCCAGCCAATTGCCGACGGTCAGCCCCACGCCATAGGTGACGAGCATCGCCGTCACGAAGCCTAGCGAGGCATGGGTCGCCTCGCGAAGGATCGGCACCACGTAGGTGAACACCGTGAACATCGCGCTCGATCCGACCACGGTCAGCGCCAGCGCGCCGAGCACTTTGCCACGGCCGAGGACGCGCAGTTCCGCGAACGGATCGCCGCCCCTCGGCGCGGGCAGCGGCGGCAGCGTCAACCGCAACGCTGCTATGGTGGCGACGCCCAGCCCCGCGATGCCCCAGAAGGACGCGCGCCAGCCGAGATGCTCGCCGGCCCAGGTCGCGAGCGGTACGCCGACGACATTGGCGATGGTGAGCCCCATGAACATCGCCGCGACCGCGCTCGCCCGGCGCTCGGGCGGGACAAGGCTCGCCGCGACGATCGAACCGACGCCGAAAAAGGCGCCATGGTTGAACGAAGTGAGTATCCGCGCCGCGAGCAGCATGCCGTAGCTGTGCGACATCGCGGCGAGCAGATTGCCCGCGGTGAAGATCCCGGCGAGGCCGATCAGCAGCATCCGGCGCGGGACGCGGCCGGTGGTCAACGTCATCAGCGGCGCGCCGAGCATCACGCCCAGCGCATAGGCGCTGATCAGGAGCCCCGCCGCAGGGATCGAGACGTTGAGATCGGCGGCGATGACGGGGAGCAACCCCATCGGCGCGAACTCGGTCACGCCGATGCCGAAGGCGCCGATGGCGAGCGCCAGCAGTCCGAAATTGAACTTCATGATGGCTCTCTCAGACCAGCGCGGGATTGAGGCGGGCAAAGCCCTCCTGCTGGCGATAGGGTGTGTGCGGATAGGGCGGCAGCACGTCGCTCGCGGTATCGAGCGCGGCGATCTGCTCGGGAGTCAACGCCCAGCCCACCGCGCCCAGATTCTGGCGCAGTTGCTCTTCGTTGCGCGCGCCGATGATCACCGACGACACCGTCGGGCGACGCAGCAACCAATTGATCGCGATCTGGGGCACGGTCTTGCCCGTCTCGGCGGCGATCGCCTCAAGCGCATCGACAACACGGTAGAGCAGTTCAGTCTCGACCGGCGGCGCGAACTGCTCGGTCTCGTGGAGGCGGCTGCCCGCGGGAACCGGCCGGTCGCGGCCGATCTTGCCGGTCAGCCGGCCCCAGCCCAACGGACTCCACACCAGCGCGCCGATCCCCTGGTCCGCACCGAGCGGCATCAAATCGGCTTCGTAGGCACGGCCGACCAGCGAATAATAGACCTGATGCGCCACCAGCCGCGGCCAGCCATGGCGATCGGCCACCGCCTGCGCTTTCATCAGCTGCCAGCCCGGATAGTTGGAGACGCCGGCATAGCGGACCTTGCCCGCGCCGATCAGCAGGTCGAGCGTGCCCATCAGTTCCTCCACCGGAGTGGAGGCATCGAAGGCGTGGAGCTGGAGCAGGTCGATATAATCGGTGCCGAGCCGGCGTAGCGCATCGTCGACCGCGCGCAGCAGCCGCGCGCGCGACACGCCCCAATCCTGCGGCCCCTCGCCCATCGGCAGCCCGGTCTTGGTCGAGATCAGCACCGCATCGCGACGATCACGGATCGCCTCGCCCAGGATCTCCTCAGAAGCGCCGGCCGAATAGACATCGGCGGTGTCGAACAGGGTGACGCCGGCATCGAGCGAGATGTCGATCAGCCGGCGCGCCTCGGCGGCGTCGCTCTGCCCCCAGGCGCTGAACAACGGGCCCTTGCCGCCGAAAGTGCCGGTGCCGAAGCTCAGCGCCGGCACGCGCAGCCCCGAGGATCCGAGTTGCCGATATTCCATGATCACCATCCGTCTTGCAGTTTCGACGCATAGATGGACGGCCGGCCAGCGCTGGGGTAGCGCCGGCGGACGCAGAGGATTTGTGCAATGGACGCAAAACTGGGTGGCGGCACGGACCGGGCGCGCGCGCTAGCCTTGTTCGCCGCAGTGATCGAGCAAGGCAGTTTCTCCGCCGCCGGCCGCTCGCTCGACATGAGCCCTTCGGCAGTGAGCCGCGCGATCGACCGGATCGAGGCGCGACTGGGAGTGCGACTGTTGCTGCGCTCGACGCGGGCGCTGTCGCTCACCGCCGAGGGCCAGGCCTATCTGCAGGCCGCGCGGCGCATCCTCGCCGATCTCGACGATGCCGAGCAGCAGATCGCCGATCGGGGCGTCCCCCGCGGGCGGCTGAGAGTAAGCGCCGCGCTGTCGCACGGGCGGCTGTGCGTGGTGCCGCTGCTCGGCGACTTTGCCGCGCTTTATCCGCATATCCTGATCGACATCGCGCTCACCGATTTCCTGGTCGATGTCGCCGCGGGGGAAGCCGATATCGCGATCCGGTTCGGGCCGCTTTCGGACAGTTCGCTCACTGCGCGCAAGATCGGCGAGACCGGCCGCGTGATCGTCGCCTCCCCCGACTATCTCGCCGCGCATGGCGTGCCCCGGGTCCCCGAGGATCTGCACCGGTTCAATTGCCTCAACTTCAACTTCCGCCGGGTCGAGCCGGTCTGGCCGTTCCGCGCCGATGGCCGCGACTTCGCCTTGTCGGTGAAGGGCAGCATCGAGGCGAACAATGGCGAGACTTTGGGCCAGCTCGCCGCGGCGGGCGTGGGCATCGCGCGGGTAGGCAGCTTCAGCGTCGCAGGCGAGATCGCCAGCGGCCAGCTGGTGCCGATCCTCGAGGAGTTCAATCCGGGCGATGTCGAGCAAATCCATGCTGTATTCGTCGGCGGCGCGAGCACGCCCGCACGCGTCCGCGTGTTCGTCGACTTTCTGGCTGCGCGGTTACGCTGAGCCCGAACGGAGAGCGCAACGAGCCAGGGCTGGCCGGGCCAAAGGGGCCGTGTCGGGGACGCCGTAGCTCAAGGCCTTAGAGAGGCTGCCCCAGTATCGCCTCGACTTCGCCGCGATAGGTTCGGCTCATCATGAGCCGGGTGCCGGTCTTGAGCATCACTTCGAATTCGCCATGCGAGCGACGCTCGAGAAAGGCGATCGATCGCACATTGACGACGTGGGACCGATGGATCCGAACGAAACGGAAAGGGTCGAGCCGGCTGGCGACCGTGGCGAGGCCCGCGCGATAGAGAAACTCTTCGCCCTTCGAATGTACCGTCACATACACCCCGGCCGCTTCGATCCAGTCGATATCCTCGGTCAACAAAAGCCGGGTCGTGTCGCGGGATTTGACTGCGATCCAATCCCATAGCTCGCCCGGGCTGGCACGCTTCGCGATCAGCTTGAGCAGCTCGGGACCGAAGCCATTGGCGCCCTCGGGATCGCTCGAGCCGCGATCGTGCAGACGCTGCTTCACGCGCTCCATCGTTCGCGCGTACCGTCGGTCGCTGAACGGCTTGAGCAGATAGTCCAGCGCCTCCGCCTCGAACGCCTGGATCGCGAAACGGTCATAGGCGGTGACGAACACGGTGATCGGCATATTCTCCGCGCCGATCGCGTCCACCACCCCGAAGCCGTCGACACCTGGCATCTGGATATCGAGAAACACGATGTCGGGCTGCGCCTCCCGGATCATCTCGATCGCAGCGACGCCATGCTCGGCACTCAGGATCGTGGCGATATCGCGATCCTTCTCCAACAGATCGGATATCCGCCTGCGCGCCGGCGCTTCGTCGTCCACCACCAGCGCGGTAAAGGTCTCAGGCTGCGAAATCACGGGCCTCGGTTCCAGTCCTGTGCAGCGGAATGCGGATCGCAACTTCGGTACCCGCGCCCTTGCGCCGCGAGACGGTGAAGTCGTGCCCGCCCGGCTGTTGATACAGGGCCTGAAGCCGTTCACGCGTCACGCCTATTCCGAGGCCCGCGGAGGTTTCGATCGCCCATTGAGGCGGCAGGCCGACGCCATCGTCGAGCACCGCAATGTGCAGTTGGTCGTCGACCTGCGTAGCCGAAACGCGAACCGTTCCGCCGGACATCCTCCCCTCGAGCCCATGCCGGATCGCGTTTTCGACGAGCGGCTGGAGGAACATCGACGGCACCATGGCCGAGAGCATCGCCGGGTCCACGTCGACGCGAATCTCGATCCTGTCTCCGAAACGCAGCTTCTGTATCGCGAGATAGCGATCGAGCAGCGCGAGCTCTTGCGCCAGCGTGATCTCCCTGCTGCCCTGACACTCGAGCGAGTGCCGAAGCAGCGCGCCCAGATCCTCGATCATTTCCCGCGCGAGCTCGGGATTTGCCGCCAGCTCGGAGGAGATCGCATTGAGCGTATTGAACAGGAAATGGGGCTCCAGCTGCAGCCGCAGCGCGTTCAGATGGGATTCGACGAGCCTTTTCTCGACCCGGGCCAGCTCGACCTGGCTGCCCATGAAGCGGTTATAATATTTGAATGTCTGGAGGACCCCGACGATCGCGCAATAGGTTCCCCAACCGCCGAGGTAGAAATAGATGGCAAATTCCGTGTTTCTGAGCGGATTCCACCAGATTGCCGAAAACGGATACAGGATCAGGCCGGCGAGATAAGTGTGCGCGACGCTGAAGGGGATGCTCAACGCCAGATGCGTGGCTGCGATACGCACGACGCTCTGAGTCGTTGACGTCAGCCTGCGATCCACCATCAATATTGCGGGCGTGAGCAGTGCCCATGTCCAGGCCTCGACAAATTTCCCGACGGTCTCGGTCCATTTGAAGCCGTCCAGCATGTCCGGAACCGCGAGGAATACGCCCACCGCGGTCCACACGAGGAAAATCAGGATCGCAGGCGTCAGTTTCACTTGCCAGGCGCGGTGCACCACTATCCCTCCGGGCGGATAGAGCAGCCCCATCGGGGGCGGCATTTCGTAGCCGGACTTGTAGGAGGCGCGGTTCATGTGCGCCACTATCGATCAATCTGGAAATGGATTGAAGGGTCGTGTCGCGGTGCGCGCATTGCCCGTGCGTGCGGAAACATCGAGGTCATATTCCTGATCCATGATGAAGGCCTGCGATCGACGGCGGCCGGGCGACCGGATGCCGCCCAAGCCCGTCGCACCGACCTCCTGCGAATGCGCGACTCGGTCCTGGGGGGCCTTGCCCGGCAGCCGCAGAATCGCCGCCCGTCGGCGCGGAAGGCCGGTCTCGCAGCCCGCAGTCTCCCGTCGGCAACGGGATCCGGCAAGGTTCGACCAGCGACATCCGCGAAAATGTTACGAAGTGGATCAGCGCTTCGTAAAGCGGTTCCAGATTTTGCGAACCGGATTCCAGTATAAGATTTCCGTTAAAAATCAGACCTTTCCCCACGATGTTTGCGCTAACATTTCTGGACTTGAGCCGTCGTTTGTGGCCTCAGTCCTCCTCGTGAGCGGGACGCGGCCGAGCGGCCGACAACGCTGGCAGACGAAGAAAACTGCGACCGTCGAAACAAGGCGGCACACACGAGGAGAGGGTGGAAATGGTGAAGAATTCACGAGGTCGTTGGCAGAATAAGGCAAAAGGCGGCGTTTCGTTGCTGGCGCTGATCGGCACGGGCCTCGCGGCCCCGGCTTTCGCGCAAGGGGCTGCGGACGTCTCCGCGGAGGACGCAGCGCCGCAACAGGCGGCGCGCGCGAGCGAAGACCAGACCGATGCAATCGTGGTGACCGGCCGGCGTGCCGCGTTGCAGTCCGCAGACGACCGCAAGCGCAAGGCCGAGACGATCATCGACTCGGTCGTCGCCGACGACGCGGGCAAGCTTCCCGACAACTCGATCACCGAAGTGCTGCAGCGCGTCTCCGGCGTCACCATCGTCCGCTTCGCGGCACTCAACGATCCCGATCACTATTCGGTGGAAGGCACGGGCATCCAGGTCCGCGGCCTCACCGGCGTCGCATCGCGCCTCAACGGCCGCGAGATCTTCAGCGCCAATAACGGCCGCGCGCTCCAGTTCGCCGACGTCACGCCCGAGCTGATGGCGGCGGTCGACGTGTACAAGGCCTCGACCGCCGACCTGATCGAAGGCGGCACCGGCGGCCAGATCGACCTGCGCACCAAGGTGCCGTTCGATTATTCGGGCGGCTTCCACATTGCGGCGACCGGCGATCTCAGCATGGGCGACCTTGCGCGGAAGGCGGATTTCTCGGGCTCGGTTCTCGTGACCAATCGCTGGTCCACGCCGATCGGCGATATCGGCATCCTCGCCGACTACGCCTATAGCAAGCTCAGCTCGACCTCGCACTTCTTCCGCGTCGAGCCCTATTTCAAAACCCGCATCAGCGGCGCCGACTATTTCATCCCCGGTGGCTATACCTTCGGCGAGGAGCAGTTCCAGCGGACGCGCACCGGCATCTATGGCGCGGTTCAGTGGGAGCCGACGCCCGATCTCACATTGACCGGCACCTTCTTCCAGTCGCGATACAAGAACCGCTCGGGCGACTGGGGCTCGTTCGTCTCCTCGCAGAGCCTGTCGGTCAATCCGGCGAACAGCGAATTCGACAAGAACAACATTCTGATCTCGTCGCCTTCCTTCTTCAATCGCGACCCCGGCACCTTCCTGCCGGGTGGGCCGATCAACACGGGCGGCAACAAGGGCGCCTATGCCAGCAACACGCGGACGCGCGATTATTCGCTGAGCTTCAACTGGTCGCCCTCGGACGGCCCGCTATCGATCAAGGGCGCGCTCCAGCGCGTGGAATCGTCGCAGATCTATACGCGGCTCGACGTGTTCCGCGACGTGGCGTTCCCCTCGGGCTTCGGGATGGACATGAGCGGCGACCTGCCCGTGGTCACCGTGCCCGCGGGCACGCAGGCGTCGTTCCTCGATCCGGCGAACTATTTCTGGACGGCGACGATGCCGCACGACGAGGACAATAAGGGCCGCCTCGATTCGGCGAACGTCGACCTCGAATACAAGTTCGACGACAGCTTCTTCCGCTCGATCAAGGCCGGCGCGCGCTATGCCGAGCGGACCGAGCGCGACATGGCCAACGGCTATAACTGGGCGGCGCTGGGCCGCGGCTGGAACGGCGATCCGCAGCTGACCTATGCCAATGCCGCTCCCGGCGACGTCGAGCTGCACGTCTTCAAGAACTTCTTCCATGGACAAGCAGCACTCCCGGCGAACCTGATGTTTGCCACCGACGATCTGGTGCGCGGGTTCGACCGGAACCTCCTCCACTCTGCCCCGCCCGCGGGCTTCTGCACCGGCCGCGAGTTCAACTGCTCGGCCTCGGGCCCGCTGCAGAACTCGACCTATGGCGGCCCCGGCATCCGGCCGACCGGCTTCGTCCTGCCCGGCGACCGCACCGACAACAAGACCAGAAACCTGGCCGGCTATGTGCTCGCGCGCTTCGGCTCGACCGAGCCCGGCGGTATCTCGGGCAATGTCGGCGTCCGCGTGGTGAATATCCGCAACGAGGGAAGCGGCTATATCCAGCAGAACGGCGCGACCTTCGTTCGTAACGGCCAGACGCTGTCGATGGGGTCACAGATGATCCCGCGCGGCGGCAAGACCAACTTCACCTATGCCCTGCCGTCGATCAATCTGGAATACGCCCCGAGCGAGGACACTAAGCTCCGCGCGAGCTACAACATCACCCTCGATCTGCCGACCTTTCAGGCGCTGCGCGCGTCGGGCTCGATCGGTGTGGCGACGACCGCCAACCCTGCGGGCGGCAATGCGCCGGGCATCTTCACCAACTTCACCGCGGAGACGGGCAACCCGCTGCTCAAGCCGACACTGTCGAATAATTTCGACCTGTCGTTCGAATGGTATCCCGGATCAGGCACCACCTTCCACCTGGCGCCCTTCTACAAGCGGCTCACCAACCTGCCGATCTATTCGCTGACGACGCGCGACGTGACGGTGATCTTCACCAACGGAACCAGCGAGAACGTCACCGCTTCCGCGTCGGACTATGTGAACTCGACCGAGGCGGCGACGGTGAAGGGCTTCGAAGTCGGCGGCCGCATCTTCTTCGACATGCTGCCCGGCGTGCTCAGCGGTCTCGGGTTCGAAGGCAACTACACCTTCATCGACAGCGAAAACCCGGGCGACCTGTATCGCGACATCAACGGCACAATAAAGAACGACGCGCCGCTCGTGGGTCTCTCGAAGCACAACTTCAACGCGACGCTGTTATATGAGCGCAAGGCCGTGTCGGCGCGGATCGCCTATTCTTGGCGCTCGCGCTACCTGCAGTCCACCAACAGCAACGGCACCAATCCTACCTATAGCTTCTACACCGCCGCCAATGTGAACAACGGCGGCATCCAGATCGCGTTGCCGGTCTACGGCGCGAACTATGGTCAGCTGGAAGCCGGTGTGCGCTTCAAGGTCACCGAGAACTTCTCCTGGGGAGTCCAGGGGACCAATCTGCTCAACTCGATGCAGCGCACGATGATGGGGGGCTATCCCGGCGGCAAACTCCTCGGGCGCAGCTGGTTCCAGACCGACAGGCGCATCAGCACCGGCATCAATCTGGCATTCTGAGACCCCCCTCGTGGCGGGCAGCATCGCGCCCGCCACAATTTTTTGTTCGGAGTGCATCGATGGTTCCCGATGGCCGGCGAATCCTGATCGTGGGAGGCGGAACCGCCGGCTGGCTCACGGCCGGGTATCTCGCGCGGATGCTCGGCGCCGATCGTCCCGGCGGAGTTGCGATCACGCTGGTGGAATCGCAGGATATCGGTATCCTCGGCGTCGGCGAGGGCACATTCCCGACGATCCGCAAGACGCTCTCGCGGATCGGGATCGACGAGGCCGAGTTGGTCCGTCGCTGCGGCGCGACCTTCAAGCAGGGCGCCAAGTTCGTCCATTGGCGGCAGGCGCCCGGCATGCCGGGGCACGATCACTATCTTCACGCCTTTCAGGAGACCGACGATCGCGACGGTCCGGAGCTCCTCCCCTATTGGCTGCTCGGCCTCGCGGGCGATGCCAATTGGGACGAAGTCAACACGCCGCAGAAGCGCGCCGCGGATGCGCACCGTGCGCCGAAATTGCCCAGCCACCCCGACTTTGTCGGGCCGCTCAACTACGCCTTCCATTTCGATGCGGTGTCGCTCGCCGCGCTGCTCCGCGAGCAGGGCATCGCCAATGGCGTGACGCATCTGGTCGATACCGTGCAGGAAGTGCTGCTCGGCGAGGACGGGGCGATTGCCGGGGTGCGCGGCGCCGGGAGCGGCGTCCTGACCGCGGACCTCTATATCGACTGCACCGGCTTCCGTGCCGAATTGATCGGGAAGGCGCTCGGCCAGCCATGGAAATCGTGCCGCGACACGCTGTTCTGCGACAGCGCGATCGCGATCCAGGTCCCTTACGAACGACCGGACGATCCGATCGCTTCCTACACCGTCTCCACCGCGCAGCAGGCGGGATGGATCTGGGACATCGGGCTAGAGGCCCGGCGCGGCATCGGTCATGTCTATTCATCCGCACATAGCGATGCGGAAACGGCGGAGCGGGTGCTGCGCGCCTATGTCGGTCCCGCCGGCGCGGCGCTGGAGACCCGCAGCTTCCGCTTCGACGCCGGATATCGCGAAGTGAACTGGGTCAAGAACTGCGTCGCGGTCGGCCTTTCCAGCGGCTTCTTCGAACCGCTCGAGGCTACCGGAATCGTCTTTTCCGAAGTCGCCGCCGGCATGATCGCCAACCTCTTCCCCTGGGCCGGCGACTTCGAGACCTCGGCGCGCCAGTTCAACGCGAATCTGCGCCGCCGCTACGAGCGCACGCTCGATTTCATCAAGCTGCATTATTGCCTCAGCGAACGGCGCGACAGCCGGTTCTGGATCGACAATGTCGATCCGGCCTCGGTTCCCGACAGCCTGAAGGAATTGCTCGACCGCTGGCGGTTCCGCCCGCCCAACGAGCTCGACATCGACCGGAACGTGGACATCTTCACCGAATCCAGCTGGCAATATGTGCTGTACGGAATGGGCTGGAAGACCGACCTGTCGGCCCGGGCGGGCGTTTTCCGGTTCGCCGAGGAGGCCAGGGCCGCGTTCGCCACGATCGAGCGTCAGGCGCAATTCGCGGTCCAGCAGCTGCCGTCGAACCGCGAGTTGGTCCGCTTCGCGCAGCGGTCCGGCTTCGGCCCGGGCGCGAACGCCGCATGACGCCCCCGCTTGGCGAGAAGCCGATCACCAGGCTGGTGATCGTCGGCGGCGGCTCGGCCGGATGGATGACGGCCGCCGCGGTGTCGCGCCTCGTCGATGCCGGCGTCGCGGTGACCCTGGTCGAATCGGACGAGATCGGCACCGTCGGCGTGGGCGAGGCGACCATCCCGCCCCTGCTGGATTTCAACGCCGCGCTCGGCATCGACGAGAACGAGTTCGTCGCGGCGACCCAGGGGACGTTCAAGCTCGGGATCGAGTTCGTCGACTGGGGCCGACTTGGGGACAGGTACGTCCACCCCTTCGGCAAATATGGCCGCCAGATGTTGGGCCTCAATTTCCACCAGATCTGGCTGCGCCAACATCTGCTCGGTAACGAGGACGCCGATCCGGGGCCCTTGAGCGACTATGCCATCGCCATCGCGGCGGCCCGGCAGGGGCGCTTCGCCAAGCCCGTGAGCAACCCCGAGGCGGTGCTGTCCGGCCTCGGCTATGCCTATCACTTCGATGCCGGCCTCTATGCCCGGTTCCTGCGCAACCATGCGGAATCGCGCGGCGTGGTGCGGGTCGAGGGCAAGATCGCGACCGTCGAGCAGGCGCCGCTCAACGGGCATATCACCGCGGTCGCCCTCGAGGACGGCCGGCGGATCGAAGGCGACTTCTTCGTCGATTGCAGCGGGTTCCGCGCCTTGCTGCTGGGGCAGACATTAGGCGTCCGCTATCGCAGCTGGCAGCATTGGCTACCCTGCGATAGCGCCGTTGCGGTGCCCAGCGCGACCGTCGCCCCGCCGACGCCCTATACGCGGGCGAGCGCGGAGCAGGGCGGCTGGCGCTGGCGCATCCCCCTGCAGCACCGCGTCGGCAACGGCCATGTCTTCTCGAGCGCGCATACCGACGACGAGACTGCGCTGCAGCGGCTGCTCGACGGGCTCGACGCGCCCACGATCGGGGATCCGCGCCTTCTTCGCTTCACCGCCGGGCGGCGCGAGAAGCTCTGGGAGAAGAACTGCGTGGCAATCGGCCTCGCGGGCGGGTTCATCGAGCCGCTCGAGTCGACGAGCATCCATCTGATCCAGTCGGGCATCTTCCGCCTGATGGCGCTGTTCCCCGACAGCGGCTTCAGCGGAATCGAGATCGACGAATATAATCGCTGGCTCATCGAAGAATATGAGCACATCCGCGACTTCATCATCCTGCATTATCACGCGACCGAGCGCAGTGATTCCGACTTCTGGAATCATTGCCGGACGATGGACATTCCCGACAGCCTCGCCGCGCGGATCGCGCTGTGGCGCGAGAAGGGGCGCATCTTCCGGGCGCACAATTCGCTCTTCACCGAGGAGAGCTGGATCGCCGTCCTGCTCGGTCAGAACATCGTGCCCCGCGCCGCCGATCCGCTGGTGGCGATGCTGCCGGTCGGCGAGACCATCCGGTTCATGAACCATATGCGCGAGATCGTCGCGCGCACGGCCGAGGCGATGCCGCGGCACGAGGATTACATCGCGCAGCATTGCGCCGCGCAACCGGCGGGTTCGTCGTGACGAAGCCCCATCTGAGAGAGGATATCCCGTCGATGCCCCCGACGCCGCGATCCAACGCGTTTGGCCGCGTGGCCCGGGCGCTGGCGATCCTGTTGGCTGCCTTCACGACGGCACCGGCCCATGCGCAGGTCCCCGAAGGCGGGCAGGCACGCGTGATCGATGTCGACATATCGAGGGCCGGCAAGCCCCTCGACCGGTCGTTCAACCTGTCGGTGGGATCCGATTATCCCGGCACGCTGATCCGCCCCGAGAGTCTTGCCCAGCTCAAGACCGCGGTCGACGAGCTCGGCTTTCGCTACATCCGCTTCCACGCGATCTTCCACGACGTGCTGGGCACGGTCCGCATCGAGAACGGCCGGACCGTCTATGACTGGAGGAAGATCGATCAGCTCTACGACGCCTTGCTCGGCATGGGGATCAAGCCCTTTGTCGAGCTCGGCTTCACCCCCCGGGCGATGGCGAGCTCGCCACAGACGATCTTCTACTGGAAGGGCAACACCTCGCATCCCGAGCCGAACGCGTGGCGTGCACTGGTCGACGCGTTCGTACGGCATCTGCGCGGCCGGTACGGCGAGGCCGAGGTGCGCAGCTGGTATTTCGAGGTCTGGAACGAGCCCAATCTCGACGGCTTTTGGGAACGCGCCGACCAAAAGGCCTATTTCGACCTCTATGAAACGAGCGTCCGCGCGATCAAGGCGATCGATCCGCAGTTGCGCGTCGGCGGCCCCGCCACCGCGGGCGCCGCCTGGGTACCCGAGTTCCTCGACTTCGCCGCGAACCGCGGCCTCCCGGTCGATTTCGTCGCGACGCACACCTATGGCGTCGACGGCGGGTTCCTCGACGAGCGGGGGCAGGACGACAACCGGCTCTCGACCAATCCCGATGCAGTCACCGGCGATGTCCGCCGCGTGCGCGAGCAGATCGCCGCCTCCAAATTCCCCGATCTGCCGCTGTTCTTCACCGAATGGAGCGCGAGCTACAATCCGCGCGATCCCGTCCACGATTCCTATATCAGCGCCGCCTATGTCCTGACCAAGCTCAAGGCCACGCGCGATCTCGCCCAAGGCATGAGCTACTGGACCTTCAGCGATCTGTTCGAGGAAGCGGGCCCGCCGCCGACGCCGTTCCATGGCGGGTTCGGCCTGATCAACCGCGAGGGCATCCGCAAGCCCGCCTTCTTCGCCTACAAATATCTCAACTTGCTGCGCGGGCGCGAAGTGCCATCGGCCGATGCGCAGAGCCAGATCACGACCGACAAAGGTCGCACCGCGGTGCTGCTCTGGGACTGGCAGCAGCCGAAGCAGGAGCTCAGCAACCGTCCCTTCTTCACCAAATTGCTCCCCGCCCAGGCCTCGAGGCCGGCCGAGCTCCGTTTCGCGGGCCTCGCGCCGGGCAGCTATCGCGTCACGGTTCGTCGCACCGGGTTCAAGGCCAACGACGCGCACAGCCGGTATCTGGAGATGGGATCCCCCGGCTCGCTCTCACCCACTCAACTTGCCGAATTGCGCGCCCTGACGCGCGACCTGCCCGAGACGAGCGCAACGGTCCGGATCGACAAGGCCGGTAGCTATAAGCTGCAACTGCCGATGCGGACCAACGACGTGGTGCTCGCGCTGATCGAGCCCGTTGGGAGTCGCGCCGCGAAATAATCAAGGTCCCCCTGGGATGCCGCAGCGACCTGCGGCATCCCCTTTTTATTCCGCCGGGAAAGAGATGATGAAAGCCACGCGTCGCGAAACTCTCAGCCTTGCACTCGGAGCGGCCGGCACGCTCGGGGCAGCCGTGGGTGCACCCGCGCGCGCGGGGACGGCAGGCGCGGCCGGCCACCGGGGAACTCCCCCGGCCTGGAAGACGGGCACCGAGGGCCAACGCGTTCCGGATCTCGGCGACGGCCGCTATCTGAACCCGGTGCTGGCCGGGGACCGGCCCGATCCCAACGTGCTCAAGGACGGCGACGACTATTATGCGACCTTCTCGTCGTTCCAATATTATCCCGGCGTTCCGATCTGGCATTCGCGCGATTTGATTCACTGGACGCCGCTCACCACCGCGCTGCGCAAGAATATCGGCTCGGTATGGGCGCTCGACATCGCAAAGCATGACGGCCGCTATTTCATCTACATTCCCGCGCTCGATCCGGACGACCCGACCCGGCCGCTCAAGACCTGGGTGATCCACGCCGACGACATGCGCGGCCCGTGGAGCGATCCCGTGGATATGCGGATCGACAATTATATCGATCCCGGCCACGTGGTCGGCGAGGACGGCAAGCGTTATCTCTTCTTCAACGGCGGCCACCGCGTGCGCCTCAGCGACGACGGCCTTTCCGCCGCGGGCAAGGTCGAGCACGTCTATGGCGGCTGGCCGATCCCGGAAGACTGGATCATCGAAGGCTTCGCGCTCGAGGGACCCAAGCTGCTTCGCAGGCAGGGCTGGTTCTACATGTTCTCCGGCCAGGGTGGGACGGCAGGGCCGCCGACCAGCCATATGGTCGTGGTCGCCCGCTCGCGATCGATCCACGGGCCGTGGGAGAATTGCCCGAGCAATCCGATCGTGCGGACCGAAAGCCGCGACGAGCACTGGTGGTCGCGCGGGCATGCGACCGCCGTCGAAGGCCCTGCCGGCGACTGGTGGCTCGTCTACCACGGATATGAGAATGGCTTCCGCACGCTTGGCCGGCAGATGCTGCTCGAGCCCATCGAATGGACCGCCGACGGCTGGCCGCGCGCGCTGGGAGGCGATCTCTCGCGGCCGCTCGCCAAGCCCGTGCCCGCCTCGTCGGGACCGCATGGCGTGGCGCTGTCGGGCTTCACCGACGATGCCTTCGACACCAGGCTCGCCTTCCACGCGCCGAAGGGCGATTTCACGCGTCGCGCGACGCTGAAGCAGGGCAGCCTGCGTCTCGCGGGTCAGGGCACGGGCCCGGCGGACGCCTCGCCGCTCCTCTTCGTCGCGGGCGATCACGCCTATGAGGTGACCGTCGAGCTCGAGATCGAAGGCGCGGCGCAGGGCGGGCTGTTGCTGTTCTACAACGAGAAGCTGTTCTGCGGGCTCGGCCTTTCGGAGGGTAAGCTGCACGCCTGGCGCATCGGCCAGGAGGAACGCTGGCCGCCGGGCGGCCCCGCCGCGACGCGGCGCTTGCACCTCCGCGCGGTCAATGACGAGAATGTCGTCACCTTCTTCCACAGCATCGACGGCGAGCGCTGGACGAAGGAACGCTCGTTCGAGGTCGCCGGCTACAATCACAATGTTGCGGACGGCTTTCTGAGCCTTCGCCCCGGCATCTATGCCTCGGGCAAAGGCGATGTCACCTTCCGCAACCTGACCTATCGTGCGCGCGGCCGCGCTATGACGGCACCCACCGGCGCCATATCATCAAGGGGAGAACCATGATCCTTCGTCGCCTTTTGCTCGCGAGCGCCGCCCTCACCGCGAGCCCCGTGGCCGCGCAGGGGCTCGCGACGGTAGACCGCAACGGCAGCCTCGTGTCGGTCGGGGCCTATGGGCCGAACATCGTTCATGTGACGATCGCACTCGACAAGGGCCAGATCGATCAGGGTTCCGGCTACGGCATCAACGCCAAGCCGGATCCCGCCGGCTGGGCGCATCGCGGCGACGCGTCAGGCGACGTCTTCACCTCGTCGGCGTTGCGCGTGACGGTGGACGCCAAGCCCTGGCCCAAGCCGCCGACCCAGATGGAGCGCTATTTCGCGCCCTCGCTGCCGCCCGTATCGATCGCGATCGCGGGTGCCGACGGGCGTGAGATCACCCGCATGAACGGTTGGGAGCTTTCGCCACAGACGGTGAACGGCGAGAAGACCTTCCGCGTCGGCGCCAGCTTCGCCGACACCTCCGACACGCATTATTATGGCCTGGGCCAGAACCAGGAGGGGATCCTCGATCTGCGCGGGCGCACGATCGACTGCCGACACAATTACGATGCTCCGGCCGGCGAAACCGTCTGCGTGCCCTTCCTCGTCACCAACAAGGGGTACGGCATCGTCTGGGACAATCCGGCAGCGACGACCGTCTCGCCCGGGCTGCACAGCGCCACGCGCTTCCAATCGCAGGTGGGCGAGCGCGTCTCCTTCTTCGTGATCACCGGCAAGAGCACCGACGAGATCTATGCCGGCTATGCGAAGCTCACCGGCGAGACGCCCCTTCCCCCCAAAGCGGCGTTCGGCCTCATCCAGAGCAAGGCGCGCTATGAGAGCCGCGACGAGCTGATGCGCATCGCCGAGGGCTATCGCAGCAGGAAATACCCGCTCGACATCATGGTGCTCGACTGGTTCCACTGGACCCGGATGGGGCAGCTCGACATCGACCGGAACGCCTTCCCCGATCCCGCCGGCATGAACCGCCAGCTGCACGATCGGGGCATGCGCTCGATCATCAGCGTCTGGCCGCGCTTCGAACGTGAGTCTCGCTATTTCAACATGCTTTCGGCCAAGGGATGGCTGCTCAAGGACGCCGATGGCGAGACGGCGGATGGCCTCGCGGTGCGCTCGGATCGCGCCGGCGCGCTGCTCGACAGCACCAATCCCGAGGCACGGGAGTGGTTCTGGGGCAAGATCCGCGACAATATCGCGAGCGAGGGCTTCGACTGGTTCTGGCTCGACGAGACCGAGCCCGATCTGGTTCCGAGCGGGCATTTCTATTCGATCGGTTCCGGCGACCGTTACCACAACCTCTACCCGCTGGTGCACACCAGCAGCGTCGCAGAGGGATCGGCGCGCGACCGGCCCGACAAGCGCAACCTGATCCTGTCCCGCGCCGCTTATCTGGGCGTGCAGCGCAACGGCGCGCTGTTCTGGTCGTCCGACGTCCATTCGACATGGGAGGCACTGCGGCAACAGGTACCGACCGGCCTCAATTTCACGGCGAGCGGCCTGGCCTATTGGGGAAGCGACACCGGCGGCTGGATGTGGCCGAGCGGTCCCAAGGCCGAGCGCCCGCTGCTCGTCGATCCCGCCGGTGCGACCGCGATGGGACCGGATTATGTCGATTATCCCGAGCTCTTCGTGCGCTGGTTCCAGTACAATACGTTCACGCCGACGCTCCGCATCCACGGCCAGCGCCCGGCGACCGCGATCTGGGAATATGGCCGCGCCGCCGAGCCGATCCTCGCCGACTATCTGCGGCTCCGCTATGCGCTCATTCCCTATCTCTATTCGCTAGGGCGGCAGACCTATGAGACGGGCGCGCCGTTCATGCGCGCGCTGTTCATGGATTTCCCCGACGATCCCGCGGTGGTGAACATCGGCGATCAATATATGCTCGGGCCGGCCTTCCTCGTCGCGCCAGTCACCGAACAGGGGCGCACGAGCCGGCGCGTCTATCTGCCCAAGGGAAGCGACTGGTACGACTACTGGACCAATCGCCGCTATCAGGGTGGCCAGACCATCGATGCGGCGGCGCCGATCGAGCGCATCCCGGTGTTCGTCCGCGCGGGCTCGATCGTGCCGATCGGCGCGCCGATCGCGAGCACCGCTGAGAAGCAGCCGCTAGAGGCAATCCGCGTCTATCCCGGCCGCGATGCCCGGTTCACGCTGTACGATGACGACGGCACCACCAACGCCTATCGCCGCGGCGGCGGCACCGAGGCCGAGCTGGTATGGAACGACGCGTCGCGCACCCTTTCGGCAAAAACGAAGCTGCCACAGGGGCAAGACGTGACGAAACTGGTGCAGGTCGTGACCAGTCCGGCCGAATGAGCGGACGGTCGCGGCGCCAAGAGCGGGGAGCAAGTGGAATGAGGCGTTTGAAGGCTGGGCTGGCGTTGACGATGGCGATGGCGGCGATGATCCCGGCCGGGTCCGCCGCGGGCGAGGAATTGCCGCGGCTGGTGTCGCGCGACGGGCGCCACGCGCTATTCGTCGACGGTGCACCGTTCCTGATGCTCGGCGCACAGGCGAACAACTCGAGCAACTATCCGGCGATGCTGCCCGAAGTGTGGCCGGTGATCGACGCGATGCACGCCAACACGCTGGAGATCCCGATCGCCTGGGAGCAAGTCGAGCCGGTCGAGGGGCAATTCGACTTCTCCTTCCTCGATACGCTGGTGGAGCAGGCGCACGCGCGCAAGATCCGCCTCGTGCTGCTCTGGTTCGCGACATGGAAGAACACCGGCACCAGCTATGCGCCGGAATGGGTGAAGCGCGACACGAAGCGCTTTCCGCGCATGCAGAAGGCCGATGGCTCGACGCACTATGCGCTCAGCCCCCATGGGCGGAACACGCTCGAGGCCGACAAGCGCGCCTTCGTCCGGATGATGCAGCACCTCGCGAAGATCGACCCCGATCACACGGTCATCATGGTTCAGCCGGAGAACGAGGCGGGGAGCTACGAGCTCGCGCGCGATCATTCGCCCGAAACGGAGCAACTGTTCCGGGGCCCGGTGCCCGCCGAACTGGTGCGTGCGCTCAAGCTGAAGCCCGGCAACTGGACCCAGCTGTTCGGCAAGCGCGCCGAGCAATTCTTCCAGACCTGGTATCTCGCGCGCTATATCGACGAGATCGCGGCGGCGGGCAAAGCCGCGAAGCCGCTGCCGATGTACGTCAACGCGGCGCTTGGCGATGCGTTCAGCGACGAAGCCGGCAATGTCGGCCCATCCGGCGGGCCGAACTGGAACGCGATTCCCGTCTGGAAGGCGGCGGCGCCGCACATCGATCTGCTCGCGCCCGACATCTACAATCGCGATCCGCTGGCGGTGGAGAGCTATCTCGACAAATATGCGCGGGCCGACAACGCGCTGATGGTGCCCGAGATCGGCAATGCACGCGATTATGCGCGTTTCTTCTGGCCGGCGCTCGGCCGCGGCGCGATCGGCTTCGCACCGTTCGGCATGGATGCCACTGGCTTCTTCAACTATCCGCTCGGCGCCAAATCGCTCGATCCCGAGACGATGGCGGCCTTTGCCGAGCCCTATCGCCTGCTCCAGCCGATGGCGCGCGATTGGGCCCAGCTCGCTTTCCAGAACCCCGTCTGGGGCACCGCGAAGGGGGCCAAGAACCAGGCCACCGTCCTCGGCCGATGGCGGATCGCCGCCGAATATGGGCTTTGGCAGATGGGTGAGCCGGGCTGGTCAAGCTGGACCAAGGTCGATCCGCATCCGCTCGCCGAGGCCCCCGTGGGCGGGGTGGTCGTGGCGCAGCTCGGGCCGGACAGCTTCCTGATCACCGGAAGCCTGGTACGCGTGCGGCTGTCGCTCGCCGAACCGCATGCCGGCGAACAGGCACAGCTGATCAGCGCCGAGGAAGGCGAATTCGTCGACGGCAAATGGACGCTGCGCCGCCGCTGGAACGGCGACCAGATCGACTATGGGCTGAACTTCACGGAAAGGCCGGTGCTGCTCAAGGTCACAATGGGCACCTATCGCTAGATCACGCGCCCGACAGAGTGCCGATCAACCGGCTCATATTATTGATGAAGGTACCGGTGGAAATGCCCATCGGACCGGTCTCGAGCGTGAAGGGCGACGTGTCCCATTCGTCGCCCACCTGTCCCCGATCGCGAAAATTGGCCGGCGGCCTGGCCGGGCCGTCGCCGCGATAGCGATGGCTGGTGGTGCGTAGCTCCAGCGGCCAATAGCCTTCGGCGTTGAGGCTCGCCACCAGCGCCGCGCTCCCCGTCACACCATCGCGCGCCTCGCTCACGTTGAGATCGGATCCCGCCACCGCGCGAGTGACGACGAAGCGCGGGAGCAGCGCCGGGCCGCGTCCCAGCAACGGCGAGCTGCGGGTCGCCTCTTCGGAGGGCATCGCGGCCAGTCGTTCATAGCGTTTCCGCAGCCGTGCGGTGTCGACATGCTTCTCGGCCACCAGCGCGTGCAGATCATAGTCGACGTAATAGGCGCCGTTCTGCGCGTTCGAGCCGCGGCGATGTACCGCGAGCGGCCGATTGGTGCCGATCTCGATGAAGCGATATTGGTTGCGGCCGCCGCGATGCGCGGATGCGGGCGCCTCGACGCGCGCCAGCCAATCGATCGCCTCGGGAATCCGCGCGAGATATTTGCGGTCGCCGGTGAGCGCGTAGAAATCCATCAGCTTGCCCAGCGCCGCCGCGGTGGTGTGCGGCGAAACCGCGCACGGCTCATAGGTCCGCGCACCCGCGGGCTTCAGGTCGGCCGCGCGATATTGCAGCGCCCAGCCGGGCGTCGGCATCGGCTGCTGGAGCGCGAGATAGCAGTCCATCGCACGGCGGATCGGCGCGCGCACGCGTTCGTCGCCGAGCTGCTGGAGGACCAAGAGCAGGAAATCGATATTCTGCTCGGCGACCTCATCGTTGAGCGTGACATGGCCGGTATAATCGGGATGGCCATGGTTCTCGAAGCTGCCGGCGCGCGGATAGCGCTGCGGCCATCCGCCCGAGGGATATTGCGCGGCGAGGACGAAGCCGATCGCGCGGTCGAGCGGCGGCCTGTATCGAGGATCGCGCTTCTCGAGATAGAGCCGTAGCAGCAGCCGCGCGCATTCGATCGTGGCGTGATCGTCAAAGGTGGCGTTCCCGTAATAATGCCGGAATTCCTCGAGGCGCCAGCCGTTGCGGCCGATCGTCGCGTACCAGCGCCGCAGCGATTCCTCTCCGGCGAAGTCGATGACGTAGTTCCAGCCGCCGCTCGGATGCTGGCCGCGGATCAGCGCGTTCGCGGCCTGCTCCGCGGCGCGATAATAGAGTTCCTCGCCGGTCCCGTGGTAGGCATCGAGGAAGATCTGGCCCATCTCCGGCGTGCCTGGCGCCTGCGTCCAGATCATCGTCGGAAAGGCTTCCATCTCACCCCAGCGGCGCGACAGATCGGGCAGGTAGGACCAGACATAGCCGCCTTCGATGGCGACCTTTTCGGTCATGAAGCGCGTCGCGCGCCGCATCGCGTCCCTGACGGTCTCGGCCTGCGGTTCGGTGCGGGCTGCCGGCGCCACCTGCAGAAGCGGCATTGCGGCGGCAGCGGCGAGCAGGCTGCGGCGATCGATCATCAGCGCAGCAATAGCATCAATCGAGCGCGCTCGATCCCGGAATCCGCAGCTGTGCCGAGGCGCCCGCCACCGAGCCGCGCGGACGCGCGAACCGCCTTGCGATGCGGCTCCCCCCGCCTACAATATCGCCCCGATGAACCGCCCCGCGAAAGAGCTTCCGGTCGAGCCCCCGACGATCTCGAGCGTCGCCGATCTGGCGGGCGTTTCAATCGCCACCGTCTCGCGCTGCCTCAATCATCCCGCGCGCGTACGACCGGATACGCGCGATAAAGTGCAGAAGGCCGTCAAGCAGCTCGGCTATTCGCCCAACGGCCTCGCGCAGAGCTTCCGGCGCGGCCGAACCAACATCATCATGGTGGTCATGCCGCACGCCGGCTGCCCCTTTCTGGGCGAGGTGCTGACCGGGGTCCGCGAGGGCATTACCGGGCGCTATTCGATCGTCATCGCCGAGGCCAATCTCGCGCACGGATCCTATGAGCAGGTGGGCGCGATGCTGGTGTCGCGCCAGGTCGACGGACTGGTGCTGCTCGCCACTCGCCCTCCCTTCGGCACCGGGATCGAGGACCTTGGCCGTGGCAGGCGGCTGCCGATCGTGATCGGCTGCGAAGCGGTCAGTCACGAGTTCGACTCGCTACCCTCGGTCCAGATCGACAATTTCGCGGCCGCCTATGAAGCCACGCGCCATTTGATCGACCTCGGCCACAAGCGCATCGCGTTCGTCGGCGGTCCGCTAGACAAGCTCGTGACGCGCGATCGCGAACGCGGGTTCCGCGCCGCGATGGCGGGATCCGGCCTGCCGGTGCCCGATGGCTATGTTCAGGCCGTGCCGCTTTCGACCGTCGGCGGCGCCACGGCGGCCGCCGAACTGGTCCGCGCCGATCCGCGACCCACCGCCACTTTCTGCGGCAATGACGAAATGGCGCTGGGCGCGCTGGACAGCTTCCGGCGCGCGGGGTTGCGGATTCCCGAGGACATGTCGGTGATGGGGTTCGACGATATCCGCTACGCCGCGATTTCCTCGCCGCCGCTGTCGACGGTGGCCCAGCCCGCGAACGCGATCGGCCGGCGCGTCGCCGCGCGCATCATCGAGGAGATCGAAGGTGAGCCGCCCTCCGGCCCCAGCGGGGAAATATTGCGCTATCGGCTGGTAATCCGCCAATCGACCGGGCCGTGTCGATAACGAATAGCACGGCCGGGCGCGGCGGCCTGTTGCCACGCGGGAAATGGGTGCGGAGATTGCGGCTCGGCCTCGACGTCAGCAATGTCACCGATGCGCCCCAGCGGTGGTGCGCGACAGCAACGGAGTCGCTCCGAACCGCTTTCAGCCGGACTATCTCGATCCGATCGGGCGGACGGCTACGATCGGCCTGCGGAAATTGTTCTAGCCGGCGGCAGGCAGGCATTGGCGCTGCCCGCCGTCGCTATGGACGCAACCGGCAGCCCGCCTTGATCCGCACCGGACTGCAGCGCGCCATCGCCCCGTCGGCCAGGGTGACCACGAAGCCGAGATGCAGCGGATCGGGCGCGCCGGGATAATAGTCGGTGCTGATCGCCTGCGCGCCGCTCGCCATGGCGGCGCGCGCCTTGGCGTAGTCATGGCCGCGCGCCTCGATCGTGTTGGCGTCGGTGCGCGTCCGCACGATCATCCCTTCGCTCACCCAGCGCCGGATGCGATCGCCGTCGATCAACGGGTCCTGCACGATCTGGATCGCCGCCTCAGGCTGGTCGTCGGGATACCAGCCGAACATCGCCCGGCCGGCGAGCGAGGGATGCCCGGCCCGATAGACCTCGGACACGGCAGTGCGCACATCGAGCAGAATGAAGATCCGACCGCGTGCCGCCGACAGCAAGGGCCAGCCCCGGCTGCGCACCGCCTCGCGCAATGTCGGTGCAGCGCCGCGCACTTCATCCGGAGTGATCAGCCGCTTGCCGGGCAACACGGATCGGATCTCGCCGTCCAGCGCATCGAGGAGCGGCTTGTCCTCGAGCGACAAAGGGCTGGCGATCCCGGGCCGGGTCGACGGGAGATCGGCGGCGTTGATCGTGATCATGATCGGCAGATGGTCCGGATGCGCCCGTGACCAACGGTCGATCTCGCCAAGGCAGCCGAGCAACGTCGGGCAGTTGCTCAGATAATCGACGTCGGGGATGTGGAACACCTTGAACCCCGGCTTCAGCATCGCCGCGCGATCGAAGCCCGTTCGCTCGCCCGCGGCGCGGGCCAGCGCCTCGCCCTTGGGATCAGCATAGCGACCGCCCTCGGGATCGGCGAAGACATCGAGCTCGATCTGGCGCACGCCCGCATCAAGCTGCTGTGCCAGCGGTACATGATAATAATCGAGCCCGTCGGCCTGCTTCGGTCCCGCTTCGCGAATCTTCGCCATCACCGCTGCCGGAATCCGGGCTTTGAAGCTGTTATGCGAGCCGACGACCTGAATGTCGTTCATCGCCTGCGGCGTTGCCGCCGCGCCGGTCAAGGCCAGCGCGGCGGCGATCAGGATCGCCTTTGCCATCAGAACTCGGTCCGGATGCCGAACAGGATCGTCCGGCCCCAATAATGGATCTCGTTGAAGCGCATCGGGTCGTCGTTGTAGCTGTATTGCCGCGCCCCGGCGATATTGATCGCCTCCACGCTCAGCATCGTCTTGTCGGTCACGCGGAACGAGATATTGCCATCGAGCGAGCCGAACGCGTCGACATAGGCCGGCGTCTGCGTGGTGCTGCCGGTGCCCGACAGATATTTGTCACGCCATACATAGGAAAGCCGCGCCGATACCGGGCCGTAATCATAGAAGCCGACCAGATTGAAGCTATTCTTCGACAGGCCGATCAGCTGATCCTTGATCGTGCGCGCGCCCGCCGTGTAGTTCGCCTGCACCGAGGTGTGGGTGTACGACGCCTGGAAGCCGAGCCCGTCGAACGGCTTGGGCAGGAAGGTGAACACCTGATTGTAGGCGGCTTCTGCGCCATAGACCTTGGCGTCGCCACCATTGACCTGCGTGCTCAACAGGATCGTGCCGCGGCCGGGGATCTCGACGTTGATGTTCTGCGCGGTGATGTAATTGTCCATCGCCTTGTAGAACAACGCCGCGGTGAGCGAGCCCTTGCGGTTGAAATACCATTCGAGCGAGCCGTCGAACTGGGTGGCGAGGAACGGCACCAGCTCGGGATTGCCGCCGCTTCCGGTCGGCGCGTCGGTCGAGACGCTGATCTGCGGCGCGCTCTGGGTCACGTTGGGTCGGGTGAGCACGCGGCTGGCGGCGAGGCGCGCGACGAGGGTCGGGCTGAGCTCGGCGCGCAGATTGAAGCTCGGCAGCCAGTTGTTGAAGGTCTTGGGGAAGCTCGCCGGGGTCGGCGCGGTGCCGATCGTCAACGTGCCGCTCGCCACCTGATCGGTGTGGACGTAGCGCACGCCGATATTGCCGGTGATGCTGGCGCCGATCGCATAGTCGGCACGGACATAGGCGCTCGCGGTCTTTTCGCTCACCACATAGGATGCGCGCAGATCGCCCGGGGCGAGCGGGGCGTTGGCCACCGCATCGGTGAACATCTTGTCGAAGAAGACGCTGGTGATCGGCACGAGCCAGCTGCGCGGGGCATTGCCCGGCACGTCGCTCAGGAAATCGTCGTACGGGAGCTGCTCGATGCCGTTCGGCACGAAGCTGGTCACCGGCAGCTGGCCCGGGTTCACGGTGAAATCGCGGCGCCAGTAATCGCGCTTGCGCCAGTGATATTCGCCGCCGGCCGCCACCTTGCTCAGGAAGCCGTCCATGTCATGGCCCACGTCGAGCCGGGCGTACCAATCCCAGTCCTTGCTGTTCTTGGGCGCGATGTTGAACGGATAGATGACGTAGTTGGCGGCATTGGTCGGGTCGACCGGAGTGGTGAAGGTCGGGATCACCTTGTAGCCGCCCGACGCGTCATAGGTCAGCGGCGCGAAGAACATCATGCGGCTGCGCACCGTGCCTTCGGCATAGCTGGGGTGAAAGCTGTGCGCATAGGACCAATTGAAATTGGCCGACACGTTCCAGCCCTCAGGCTTCCAGACCTGCTTGAGCCCGACACTGACGAGGTCGTGGCGATTGAGGCTGTATTCGCGCGACGCCATGAAGCGCACGTCGTTGATCGTCGCGGCGACGACGGTGTTGCCGTCGAGCGTGTACGATCCCGGCACGAGCGTGGGGCGGTGCCCCGCGACGCTGGTATCGTCGGGATAGATGTCGAGCCCGAATTCGTCATAGGCGACGTCGAGCCGGGTCCCGAGCACGTCGAGCGTGGTCTCGAGCTCGGGCGAAGGGCGCCACTGCGCCGAGATGATGCCGGAGATGCGCTTGCGCTCTTCTGTCTCGATCGTCGGGCGGGTGCGCGTGGGGGTGTAATAGCCGGTGCCGAGCACCGAAGTGAACCGGTCGAGCGTCCAGCCGGTATTGTACCAGCGATCGTTGCGCACCGACTTGGCCCAATATTGCGCGCCGGCGAGGATGCCGAAGCTGCCATCGCCGGTGGTGGCGCTGTGGAGCAGCGTCGCGTTGGGCTTCACCTTCTCGGTCATCGAGGTGTAGGTGCCGCGCAGGTTGAGCGTGGTCTTGTTGCCGACGTCGAGCGGGTGGAAGGTCTTGACGTCGATATTGCCGCCCAGCGCGCCCTCGGTCATGTCCGCGGTCGGCGTCTTGACCACGTCGATCTGCGAGACGAATTCGGCGGGCAGCATCTCGAAGCGGAACTGGCGGCCATTGGCGCCACCATTCTCGATCAGATCGTTGATCGCGACCGAGCGGCCGTTGAGCATCGTGTTCTGGAACTGCGGCCCGAGCCCGCGGACGCTGACGTACAGCCCCTCGCCGCGCGGGCGGGTGATCGCGACGCCGGTCACAAGCTGGAGCGCCTCGGCGACGTTCTGGGTGGGGAATTTGCCGATGTCAGTCGAATTGATCGAGTCGACGCCGAACGCCGCCTGCCGCTTGGTCTCGGTCGCCGCGGCGAGGCTGCGCGCGTAGGAGCCGGTGATGACGATGTCCTCGCCGCTTTCGCTTTGGGTATCCGCCGGGCTCGGCGCCGTCTCATCGCTGGCGGCAGTTCCGCTGGTCTGCGCCTGCGCGGCGGGCGCGAGGCCCAGTGCTAGCATGGTGTACGGCAGCGTCGCCCAAAGCGGGCGGGAATATCGCGACATTTCTGTTTTCTCCCCCGGGCCAGGTGGCCGGCGGAGCCGCCAATAGGATCGCGCTATTGCGGTTTGGCGGCGCGCTCGTTGCAAAGCCGTTTAATATCGCGGGCGACTATGTGACTACCGATGGGGCAGCTTCGCACCGGCGCTATACTGCGAAGTTGCCTCTATGTGCGCTTAAAGTATTTGAAATTTCCTTCATGCGGTCCGCAAGGAAAGAATGAGTCAAAAAGACAACTTGCCGACAACAATGAATCATAATATGTGTAGAAGTTAAGCACGTCTGAACGGAGTATCGTATAGTAGCAATACGGTGGAGGGGGACTGTATGAACAGGGGGCATACGGGTAACAGGAACGGGAAAATGCGCTTGGCAAAAGTGCTTATCCTGACTGCGCTCGCCCTCACTGCGACAGGTTGCAAGGTAACATTCCTGTCGCAATATGATTCCGGCACCGATCAAATGGCGACCGCGTTGCAGCGCGCAACGGCCATTCACGCCGAAACCATGCAACAACAGACAGTGCCGGATTGTTTTTACGACAAACATAGGGACTATTACATCCAGCAGCACGCGGATGTCGGCGCCCTCCAGCAGCGCGTGAATATCATCCCGAAAAACCAGCCGACCATCGAGCAGGTTGCCGAACTCAAGAACGGCCTCAGCCGCTTTGAAGCGCTGCACAAATCCGCCACCTCGAACGGCCGCTGCCAGACCCCTATCGAGATTCAGACCGCGCTGAGCGGCCTCGACACCATCTTCGCCTCCATCCTGCGGCTGGAGATCGCGAAACAACGCGGCGTGAAGCCCGACTAGACGCGAAGGAGACCCCATGCCTTCATCCTTCAATCTGGACCAGGTCGCGTCGGACGCGTTCGCGGCGATGATGGGCGTCATCGGCGACGAGGGTCCGCAGATCGTCGAGTTCGCAAAGGCGGAAGCCGTGAAGATCGCCAACGCCGTCGCGCAGATCGGGAAACTGCGCGCGGAGGGAATCATCAACGACGAGGAGATGGCGCTCCATCTCGACATCCAGAAAAGCGCCTCGCGCGCGGTGCTGATGGCCGTGAAGGGGATGAGCATCCTCGCCGCGGAGCGAGCCGTCAACGCGGCGCTCGCGGTCGTAACCAACGCGCTGGGTGGGGTATTGGGCGTCGGTTTCGGCGGCGGATGACCCCCCGCGTGCGCAGACCTTCGTCCCTTTGGGGGAGCTAGCCATGTTCTCGCTCGACACCATCGACGTCGCTATCGGCCTTGCGCTCCTCTTCCTCATCCTGAGCCTGTTGTGCACGTCGTTGCGCGAGGCGCTCGAAAGCCTGATGAAGACGCGGGCATCCGATCTCGAGCGCGGGATCCGCCAATTGCTCCAGGATGATGGCGAGCTGACGCGGCGCTTCTATGAGCATCCCCTGATTTATTCGCTCTACGCAGGCGATTATCAGCAGCCGGATCCGAAGAAGCTGTATCGGCGAGGCGGCAACCTGCCCTCGTACATCCCGTCGAACCAGTTCGCGCGGGCAATGATCGATCTGGTTCAGCAAGGCGCGGGTGCCTACACGCCCTATGACACGCCGACCCCGCCGCTCAACGTCGCTTCGCTGCGCGGAGCGGCAGCCCAGTTCCCCAATCCGCAGATCCGCCGCGCCATGCTGTCGGCGATCGATCATGCCCATGGCGATCTGGAGGCCGCGCGGCGCAATATCGAGACCTGGTTCAACGGATCGATGGACCGGGTCTCGGGTTGGTACAAGCGCCGGACCCAGATCGTGCTGTTCGGTATCGGCCTTCTCGTGGCGATTCTGCTGAACGTCGACGCGATCACCGTCGCGGAGCGGCTACAGCGCGACAAGGCGCTCCGTGCTGCCGTGGTGGCGGAAGCGCAGAGGGTTAGCCAGGCCGGCTCCGCCGATGCGCTCAAGGGGACACCCGAGGAGCTCGCGAACCGCCTCGAGCGCTACGGCTTTCCGATCGGATGGAAGTCGTTCTGGCCCGTACCCCAGCTCAGGACGCGCGAATGCCACGGGTTGAAGGAGCTCATCGCCGCGCGGGATGCCGCCCCGGCCGGCAAGGCGCGTGACGAGGCCCGGCTGGCGGTGCGTGCGGGCAAGAAGAATTGCGGGATCAACGGAATGTTGGTGCAGGCGACGCTGCCGGGCGGCTGGGTGTCGGTGCTGAGCCCTGGGACGATCGGGCAGATGGCGATCGGGTGGCTCATCACCGCGGTCGCGATGATGCTCGGCGCCCCCTTCTGGTTCGACGTCCTCAACCGGCTGATGGTCATCCGCTCGACCGTGAAGCCCACCGAGAAGAGCGGCGAGGAAGGCTCGGAAGACAGGCCGAAGAAAGCCGATAGCGCTTCGAGCGCACCCGGTGTGACGACAGCGCCGGCGGCACCCGCCGCCGCCCCGCCGCCGGAAACCGGCGAGACCGAGCCCTCTTCAGCCGCCACCGCGCAAACGCCCGGCGGCTTCCCGTTCGTCGCCAATCAATGGGTGGAAGGCCAGGAGGAGGGAGTCCTATGAGCGCCGGCAGCACCTCCTCCACATTGAAGCCCAATAACGACCTGACGCTGCTCGCGCCCAAATTCAGAGCGGCGGTCGAGGCGGCGATCGCGGGCTGCAACAAGGCGGGTCTGCAAGCCAAGGTGTTCGAGGGCTTCCGCAGCCCGGAACTGCAGGCGCTCTACTATCAGCGCGGCCGCACCGTGAAGCCGCCCGAGCGCCCGGTCACCAACGCGCCAACAAACGAATTCAGCTGGCATGGCTATGGGCTGGCCGTGGACGTAATCCACCAGGACGACCTGTGGAATCCGGCCGAAGGCAGGAAGTGGTTCGAGAAAGTGGCAGCGGAATTCGCCAGGCACGGCTGTCGCTGGGGCGGGGACTGGACCTCGCCCGACCTGCCGCACTTCCAATGGGGCAAGTGCCGCGCGAGTCCGTCCGACAGGGCGCGGAGCCTGCTCCGGTCAGGTGGAGTCGAGGCCGTGTGGCAGGCGGTGGGCGCCGCCGCCGATCCGGGCGAGGCTGTCACATCCCCCGCTGCGGCGCCGGACGCAGGGCTGCCCGATTTGGCCGCGATGGTCGGCAAAAACATCAACGCGCTATGCGCAAACGGCTTCCATGATCCCCAGGCGAACCATTGCGCGCATTTCGTCGCCCATGCGCTCAGCCTGCAATTCGGCTATACCTGCAAGATGCACATGGGTGGTTCGGCGCCCGGCGCCAATCTGCGCGTGCAGGAGATCTTCGCCGAATGCCCGCGGGTGGGCGTCTGGGCCGAAGCCGACAAGACGCGGTCACAACTGATCTTCGTCACCCGCAAAAACGTGGTCGACGTCGCGGCCGGGACGATGGCCAACATTCCCCAGAAGCATATCGGCATCTACCACAATGGGGAAATCTATCATTATTCCAACACGCGCGACGCGGTGACGCACCAGTCGCCGGACGATTTCCTCGAGACCTTCCAGAACATCTATGAAGGCGATCAGGGGCTATTTTTCGGCGAGATCCCGCATTCGAATCTCCAGCTCAAGATCGAGCCCAGCGGTCAGGCGGCCGCCACCGCCGGGAATATCGGCTTCGAGCTCCGCAAGGACCAGAAACAATGGTTCGCGCGCAAAGTGGACGACGCTGCCAACGCGAGCTTTCTCGTCGGAAGCGAGATCAAGCAGCCGGACAACAACTTCTTCGGCCTGTTCATGCCGAACAACCGCTATTACGGGCCGGTCCTCGATCCCGACGACCATGTCGATGCGAACGGCCAATGGACGTATCTGCTCGCGCTCACTGCCGCGTGCGAGAGCCGCGGGCATATGAACCTGATCAACAGCTATGATCGCGCCAAGTTCACCTTCGGCTTCTACCAGCTGGCCGCGCACACGCCCGACGACAATCTGATCCTCTTTTTCCGCCAGGCGCTGCTGCTCCCGGAATTCCGGCGGCTGTTTCCGGAGCTCGAGCTGCGTGGTGGGCGCGTCTTCCGCGTATCGTCGGATGGCACGGCCACCGATCTCGAGACGATCACGCACGATCCGGTCTCGGACGAGAACCAGATCCAGCGATTCATGACCTTCCTCAATCCCGAACGGAAAGAGATCGACGAACAGGAGGTTCTGAACGCAGCCCGGCTCGTCTGGTGGGCCAATCAGGACGGCGAGTGCAACAAGCTCCAGGTTCGCGTCGCCGCCCAGATACTCGGACGCAAGATGCAGCTATACCATCGGCGCTACAATCTCGATGGCGCGGTGGATACGATCTGCGCCCTGATTGCCGATATCCATCATCAGGGGCGGGCCAGCGTCGCAACGGTGAGATCGGCGCTCGCGAATTCGGACAAGGAAGCGGCGTTGCTCAAGATCGGCGTCGCGAAATATCCCGAGCGGATCCGGACGCTCACAGACGGCATCACGCGTTTCAAGGCGGGGGGCAAGCTGGGAGCAAAGCGCTACCGGGCGTCGACGAACGAATTCGAATGATCGTCGCCCGGTTCGCGCCGTGATCCTCCGGCGATTTTCCAGTCGCCGGCAGCATGCACATCGCCGCCAAGAGCGGCTTCGCCAACACCCGATCGGCGGCGATTAAGTCTTCGTTTGCGATACGGTGCAACAAAGCCCCTGCCCGTCGCGGGCGAGTGGAGGGCGGGGTTTCGATGCAGATCAAAAGCGGTGTGCCGTGGTCTGGCGACGCAAGACGCACATCGCTGCTCGTTTGCGCCGCGCTGCTGCTGGTGTCGGCCCTCTTCATGTTCGTGGATCGGCGCACCACGCCGATCGTCATCTGGGATGAATCGCGCCTGGTCGTGAACGCGCTCGAAATGTACGAACGCGGCTGGAGCCTGGTGACGACCTATGGCTACGCGCCGGATCTCTGGAATACCAAGCCGCCCCTGATGATCTGGCTGATGAACGCTTCCGCGCACGCATTCGGCCCATCCGAGCTTGCGCTCCGGCTGCCGGCGATGCTCGCTGCCCTCGGGACGATCGCGATCGTGTTCGCCTTTGTGCGCCGCGTCACGCATTCGTTGTCGACCGCGATCCTTGCCGTGCTCCTGCTCGTCGCCAGCGTGGGCTTCTATGGCGAGCACGGCGCGCGGACCGCCGATTACGACGCGCTGCTCTGTTTCTTCACGACGGCCTATCTCAGCCTGTTCTATTTCGCGGTACACAAGCGGCGCCCCGGCTGGCCGTTGCTGCTCGCTGCATTTGCGTTGGTCGCCGCAGCCGCGATGACCAAGACGATCGCAGGCTTCGTACCGGGCATCGGCGTTGCGCTCTATCTCCTCGCCGCGGGAAGACTGCATCGGGCTTTCGTGTCGCCGCGCTATTTCGCGCTGCTGTTGCTCGCGGCCCTGCCGCTGGCGGCCTTCTACCTGGCGCGCGAGCGGCTGACCCCCGGCTATCTCGAGGCGGTCTGGTACAACGACTTCGCCGGCCGATTCCGCGAGGACATCGGCGCCCAGGGCGTCCCGCCTTGGTATCATGTGCGGACCGTGTTCCATGACGGCCTGTTCAGCGCCGGTCCGCTCGCGCTGCTCGCGCCGCTCGGCCTGATGGGAGCGAAAGGGCAGTCACGCCAGGCCCTGCTATTCGCGCTGTGCTGCGTGCTGGCCCAGTTCGTGATCGTGACGGTCACCGCCACCAAGCTCGTCCATTATATCCTGCCGGCGCTGCCATGGCTCGCCATCGCCTGCGCGATCACCGTAAAGGAGCGGCTCCCGCGCTTCTTCGGCTTCACGGATGCGAGCCGACCGAATTTTCGCAGGATCGCGCTGCCATCGGCGCTCCTCGCCGTGGCGGTCGCCAATATCGGCATGCGAACCGCAGTCATGCGCTACGATCTGCTTTTGCAACGCGCCTATTATCCGCAAGCCAGCTACGGCGCCCTGTTCGCGGCGCTGTACGATCGCGGCGTGCGGCGTGTGATCGTCATTGACCCCGGCCTGCCCGTCGAGGACTTCAAAGCCTATCAACCCCAGCTACGCTATTATGCCATGCTGTGGGGGCGACGCGGGATGACCATCCAGCAGCGCCAGAAGCTGCCGGGCGGAACGGCGGGGATTCCGCTGGCGAGTTGCGACCCGAAATCGCGGGACATGTTGCTCGCGCATGGGGCGCAAGCATTCGGCAGCTGGGGCTGTGCAGCCATCATTGCGCGAGTGTCTGGGGCGCCCTTTGGCGTTTCCCGGAACGACCCGTTCGGCGCCTCGGCCGCCGACAATGGCAATCGCGCCAACTTCAGACTGCGATTCCGGGATCGATCGGCCCCCGCAGGCTAGTGCGACTGCGTCCGACGGATTTCGCCCGCACACGCCGGATCGCCATCGCCAGCCCGCCGGCGGCGCAAAAGGCGAGCGGCGCATAGATCAGATAGGTGTAGCGCATGACCGGCTGGAACGGCGCCACCGCCAATATCGGAACGACGACCGGCATTGCCACGAATAGCCACCGTCGCCCACCTGACGCCAGCCCCGCGAAAAGCCCTGCGAGACCTAATATGCCGACGATGCTCGCCAGCGCCGCCTGGACAGGCGCGAGCCGATCGCTTCCCCAGATCCGGAATATCCACGCGCCCGGAGCAATCATGTCCCCGACATGCGCGAGCACGACGGAAATCGCCTGTCGCGGATTCGCCGCGATCGTCGCCATCGCCTCCTCGCCGAGCGCGCGCGAATAGGCGACCTCGCCGCCGCTTGCCATCATCCTCGCATAGGCTTCGCGATTCTGCAGCGGATGAATGGCGTGCAGCCTCGCCATGAATGCATCGTATCGATCGCCATGGGTTGGCGCACCGGGATAGTGCGCGAGCGCGAGTTCGAGCCCGGCATTGCTCCGCAGCAACACGGGCGCCCCCAGCACGCGCTGGTTGCGGATCGCCCAAGGCGTCACCAGCACCGCAAGCAGCGCGAGCGGGATCGCCATCCGCCATGCGAAGACATGCCAGGGCACGCGGCCGCCCCATAGCAGGGCCAGCGAGAGAAATGCCGCAATGCCCATCAGCGGATTGACGAAAAACAGCACCGGCGCGATCGCCATGATCGCATGAAAATGCCGGTGCGGCGCATCGGCACGATCGGCCGCGAGGACCTGATCCAGCATCAACGCCGAGAGAAAGGCCGCCAGCCCGCCTTCCCATAGGCGGAAATCCACGGCTTCCTGCGCGATATAGGTGGGCGCGAGACAAAGGAAGGCGAGCGCGAGCAGACGCGGAACCGCGGCCACGCCCAAGCGACCGAACGCCCTGTCGAGCAAGAGATAACTACCGAGTGCGAGACCTATCGACCATGTCGCCAGGACCACCTCTGCCATGGGCGAATAGCCGAGCAGCCCGTACACCGCTCCGCCGATCCCCGGGCTTATCGGGAGCAGGTGCGCAGTCGCGCCGTGATGATTGCCATAGGCGGATGCGAACCCACGCCCCTCGCTGAGGGCGTTGGCGACGAGAAAGGCCTCTCCGCCCGCGCTCCACGTCGCGCGCGCGACATTCCACGCCCCGCGTTCCATTGCTCCGGCCACCAGCAGCCCGAGCACGATAGCCGAGCGTCCTCCCGACGGTAACAGCGCGCCCGGGTCAGCGGCCCGCGTCATGATTCTTTCGCGGACGGATTGAAACGAGCGAGGTGGCACGATCTGGACAGCCTGCGAGCCTGTGTGTCGACAGTCAAGCTGCGTCGGCGTGGGTGCGCCCGCCCGCTATTACCCGCGCCCGAACTGAACGGGCATCGCCAGAAATTGAGGACAAGCCGCCCAAAGCTGTTCTGAGCGTCGAAAATCTGCGCGACGCTTACGAATCTCACCTCATACCGACCGAACAGATCAATCAATCGAATGAGTCAGAAGGGGAGCAAGTGAGCCGGTCGAGCTTGTGGATGAGACACCAGGCCGCACTGAGGGAGCCTCAAGATGCTTCGGTTGGCAATGCGCGACCAACGTTAGTCCTCGCTCGCCCTATCAAATAGTCCGCCCACGGCAAAAGGCGCCCCGGCATGGGCCGAGGCGCCTCTTGCGTGGGCCGGTTCGGTTGGCGGCTTCCGGTTAGAAGAGGAAGTCGCTCTGGGTCAGCTGGACATTGCCCACGTCGATGACGAAGTCGGCCAGGCCGTCCCCGTTCACGTCGCCGGCGACATAGTATGAGCCATGGTCCTTGTAGACCCGCAGCTGCCCGGAAACGCCGCTGAACGCGCTCGCGCCGATCCAGTTGAACGCATCGTCCGCGGCGGTCCCGCTCTTCGCGTCGATCCCGCTGAGGTCGAGCTTGTCCTGCCCGCGGCGGAAGTCGGTGATGCTGTCCCACCCGCCGAGATCGCTGAAGGCGAAGACATCGTTGCCCGCATTGCCGGTGAGGATGTCGTCGCCCGCACCGCCGTTGAGCCGGTCGTTGCCGTCACCGCCGGCGAGTGCGTCGATATCGGCACCGCCGAACAGCAGGTCGGCACCGCTCCCGCCAAGGAGGAAGTCGCTGCCATCGCCGCCGTAGAGCGAATCATTGCCGTCATCGCCGTACAGCGTGTCGCTGCCGCCGCCGCCGTGCAGCACATTGGCGATATTGTTGCCGAACAGCGTGTCGTCATGCGCCGAGCCGGTGACGTTCTCGAAGTTCAGCAACCGATCGCCGGTGGCATAGCCGCCGACCCCGTCCGGCAGCAGATCTTCGAGCCCACCGAGCAGATTCCCCAGGAACCCGAGATTGCCGCTGCGGACATTGTCGAGCCGGACGAGCACGCCGGCGTCGGACGCCTCGTAGCTGACCGTATCGATCCCCGCACCACCGTCGAGCAGGTTCTTCTGATCATTGGCGATGATCAGATTGTCGAGCGCGTTGCCGGTGCCGTTCTTCGCAGTGCCGACGAGCTCGAGGACCTCGAGATTGGCACCGAGCGTATAGTTGATCGAGGCGACCACGCGGTCCGCGCTGCCCTCGCCGGCCAGCTCGGTGATCAACTCGCCGGCCTCGGCCACGACATAGCTGTCGTCGCCGATCCCGCCCTTCAGCGTATCGGCGGCGCCATCCGCACCGCCATCGAGGCGATCATTGCCGGAACCGCCGAACAGGCTGTCGGTGCCGGTGCCGCCGAGCAGCGTGTCGTTGCCGCCGTTTCCGATCAGGCTGTCGTTCCCGGCATAGCCCCGGAGGATGTTGTCGAGATCGTTGCCGGTGATGCTGTTGGCGAGATCGTTGCCCGCCCCGTCCGCGGCAGTGCCGGTGAGAACGAGATTCTCGAGCGCGGCGCCCAGCGTGTAGCTGATCGACGACTCGACGGTGTCGGTGCCTTCGCCGTCGAGCTCGGTCACCACGTCGCCCGCATTGTCGACGACATAGGTGTCGTCGCCCGTACCGCCCGTCAGCCCGTCGGCGCCCGCGCCGCCGTCGAGACGGTCGTCGCCCGCCCCGCCGCCGATCTGGTTGGCGCCCGCGTCGCCGGTCAGAACGTCGTTCAACGCCGACCCGGTCAGGTTCTCGATTTCGCTGAGCGTGTCGGAGCCCGCGCCGGTCGCCTGGGCACCGGTGAGGCTCAGGTTCACCGTCACGCCGACAGCAGCATCGCTGTAGCTGGCAGTGTCGATGCCCGCGCCGCCGATCAGCGTGTCGTTCCCTTCGCCGCCGAACAGGGTGTCATCGCCACTACCGCCGTTCAGCGTGTCGTTCCCGGCCAGCCCGATCAGTACGTCGTTGCCACCCGCACCGCTGAGGGTGTCGTTGCCGGTGGCGCCGGTGATCGTCTCGTCGGAATCGAAGCCGGTGAGCACCAGATCACCGATGAAGCCGTCGAAATTATAGGCAGTGAACCCGCCCGTATAGCCGCCGGCGATCGTGAAGATGGTGACCAGGCCGTTGGTCGCGCCGGCCGCCCCGTCGCGATCGACCTGCAGCAACAGGTCGGTCCCCGACTGCACCAGCTTCAGATGGCCGCTGGCGAAGGCGCCGGTGCCCGCCGAATAGCCGACGAGGCCACGGGCCAGGAAGTCCGTCATCTCGAACTTGTCGCCGGCGTTGCCCCGCTCGAAGTCCGTCACCAGGTTGGTCCGGGCGGTGACGGCCACGTCGGCCGAAGCCGCCGCGGTCGCGCCGACGCCGAACTGGATGATGTCCGCGCCGGTGCCCAGCGTGATCAGATAGTTGTTCACGCTGGCGGCGCCACGCAGGCTGATGCTGACGATGTCGGCACCCGTCCCGGCGTTCACCGTTGCACTGGCGACGCCGGTGAGGACGATGCGGTCATCGCCCGCGCCGCCGTCCACGCTCACCACGTCAAGGTTGCGATCGTTCGAGGTCGCGCCCAGCGCTGCATAGGTATTGCCGATCAGGCCGGCGGCGTTGGTCGCGAGCGCCGCGGACAGCGTCCCGGCGCGCAGTTCGAGGAAGTCGCCCCCGTCGCCGCCGTCGATGGTGACGTTGGTGGCCGGCGCCGCCGCGGCGCGGGTCACGAGGATGCTGTCATTGCCGCCATAGCCGAACAGCGAGTCCGTCTGGCCGGCCGGCCCGGCCACGGCGTTGTCGACGAGGAGGTTGAAGACGTCGTTGCCCCGCAAGGTGTCGCCGAAGCTCGAGCCGGTCAAATATTCGATTCCGCTCAGCGTATCGACACCCTCGCCGCCGGTGTCCTGCGCGCCGGCGATCCGGAGATCGACGTTCACGCCAGCCGTCGCGTTGACATAGGTGGCCGTGTCCAGCCCCTCGCCGCCGATCAACGTGTCGCTGCCAAGCCCGCCGGAGAGGGTGTCGTTGCCGAACCAGCCGTCGAGCACGTCGTCGCCGGCATTGCCGACGAGGGTATCGAGCGCACCGCTGCCCCGGACCGTGTCGGCACCCGAGCCGCCGCGGAAGATCACCCGCTCGATGCTGATGAAGGCACCCGCCGCAACGCCGCCCATGGTGATGGCGCTGTTGCCGGCGACGTTCGCCAGATCGAACGCGATCCCGCCGGTCTGATCGGTGTAATAGGCATAGGCGATGTCGGAGCCTTCGCCGCCGTCGAACGTGTCCTGACCGCCGTCGTTGGTGTAGACGGTGCTCAGGCCACCCGCCGTGCCGTTGCCGATGCCGCCCACCAGCGTGTCGTCGCCGTCGCCGCCGCGCAGGATGTCGTTGCCAAGGCCGCCGACGAGCTGGTCGCTGCCTGCGCCGCCTTCGAGTATGTCGGCGCCGTCAGCATTGGTCGCCCCGGTGCTGAAGGTGTTGACATAGTCGCCGAAGATCACGTCGTTGCCGCCGCCGCCGATCAGCGTATCCCCTAGCCCGCCACCGATGAGGAAGTCGGCGATCGCACCGCCGAGGAGGCGGTTGGCCGTGGTGTTCCCGCCGGTGAGCGTGTTGGCGAAGCCAGCCGCACCGATCACGTTCTCCATGTTGGTGATCGTATCGGAGCCGGTGGAGGTCCCGGTGTTCTGGGCCGTGACGGTGTTCAGGTTGACCGTGAGGCTCGAGGTCGCGGCCGAATAGTCCAGCGTGTCCGAGCCGCCCGCACCGTCATAGACGTCGGCACCGCCGCCTTCGAAGAAGACGTTGTCGCCGGCATCGCCGGTGATGTTGTCTGCCCCCGAGCCCGTGCGGACGTTCTCGAAGCCGATGATCGTGTCGATACCGAGCCCGGTGTTCTGGGTCGCCGGGCCGCCGAGATTCACCGTCACGCCCGTCGCGCCGCGGAAGGACAATGTGTCCACGCCGTCGCCGCCGACGAGGACGTCGTTGCCGAGGCCGCCCTCGATGACGTTGTTATTGCTGTCGCCGACGAGCGTGTCGGCACCGTCACCGCCGAGCAGATTCTCGATGCTGCGAAGGGTGGCGGCGGGCACGCCGTTGACGAGCGCGGTTCCGTCGGCCGCGCCGTTCAATATGGCCGTGACCGGGCCGAGGCCGGCGAAGGACGCCGTGTCCGAGCCCGCCCCGCCGTCGAGCACATCCACGATGCCGATCCCGTTGGCGCCCGGGTTGAGCGTGTCGTCGCCCGCGCCGCCCGTCAGGGTGTTGGCGTTGGCGTCGCCGGTCAGGCTGTCGTTGAACGCCGAGCCCTCGAGGTTCTCGAAGCCGCTGAGCGTGTCCGACCCCGCGCCGGTGTTCTGCGCTGCCCCTTGCACGGCGAGGCTGACCGTCACGCCGGATGCGGCGCCCGCAAAGGAGGCGGTGTCGATGCCGCCGCCGCCGACAAGGACGTCGTCGCCGAGACCGCCTTCGATGACGTTGTTGTTGCCGTCGCCGGTGAGGGTGTCGTTGAGCGCCGAGCCGACGAGGTTCTCGATGCCGATCAGCGTGTCCGAACCCGCCGCAACCGTGTTCTGGGCCACGCCCTGAACATTGAGGTCGACCGTGACGCCCGTGGTGGAGCCGCCGCTGAACGCATTCACGAAGGAGGCGGTGTCGTTGTCGTTGCCGCCGTTCAGTACATCGTTGGCGATCGTGCCCTGGAGGAAGTCATTGCCGTCGCCGCCGTCCAGCACCGCGCTGCTGGTGTTGTTGGCGGTGACCGTGGTCGTCACGGCCGCCGCGCCCTGCAGCGAGATGTTGAGCTGGTAGGTCTGCCCCGCGTTCAGCGGCTGGGCAACGCTGCCCGTGGCCGACGTCCACTGGCCGACACGGATGTAATAGGTGCCCGGGGCGGCGAAGGTGTAGACGATGTACGAGTCATCGTTGACGGTCGTCCCGGGGTCGCCCGGGCCGGTGTCGTTGGTGGCCAGAAGCACGCCCGAGCTGTTGACGAGCTCGATGATGCTATCCGTCAGCGTGCCGGTCCCGTCGATGTCGAAGACGGCCTGCGCGCCCGCCTGCGTCACGTCGATCCTGTAATATTCGACCGAACCTCCGGCCGCCGTCGCGTTGATCGTCGCGTGCGGTACGGTGGTCGCGTTCGTGATGTTCGGGTTGGCGTCGACGTCGAAGGCGCCGGCGGTGGCCACGGCCGTGGCGATCGAACCGTTGTTGGTCGACTGGGCCTTGGTGATGTCCGCCTGCGACGGCGCCGAATAGGTCGTGGTGGTGGTGAAGCCGCCGCCGATCAGACGGTCGTTGCCGCCGAGGCCGGTGAGGACATCGGCTCCACCGGCACCGACGAGGATATTCGCCTGGCTGTTGCCGGTGAGCGTGTCGTTGCCGCTCGTGCCGCCGATATTCTCGATGCTCCGCAGCGTGTCGGTCTCGCCGTCGTGCGTGACGATGACGTCGGCATTCGTGTCGTTCAGCGTGACGGTGATGCCCGTGGGGTTGGTGAAGATCACCGTGTCGCTGCCGGCGCCGCCATCGAGGATGTTGTTGGCAGTGTTGCCGACGAAGATGTCGTTGCCGTCACCACCCTTGGCGTTCTCGATCAGCGAGCGCGTGTCGTTGTTGTAGAGCAGCGACATGGCGACGTTGCCGGGCGCCATCGCGGTCAGGTTCTGATAGGCCAGATGGTTGGCGAGCTGGTCCTGATCGAAGGTGGAGAACTCGCCCGGACGCAGATCGACCGTGACGCCATCGCCATAGTTGCTGAGGTCGAGCGTGTCGTTGCCGCCGCCATCCCAGATCGTCATCAGGATCCGGTTGCCGGCCGGCGCGCCCTGGCCGACGCCGTTGATGAACATCTCGCCGGTCGTCGCGCTCCAGCTATAGACGGTATCGGTGGCGTTGGTCGTGTAGTTGGCGCCGTACATGTACTGCAGCGCGGCGAGGTCGTACTGCATGTAGGTCTGCGGCTGATTGACCTTCTCGCCGGCGAAGTTGCTGTTGGTGAACGGCGCCGGCGTATAGGTCATCAACGAATATGCCTGGCCGTCACGGTCCGGAGTCAGCGACTGGGTGCCGAAGCGCGGAAAGCTGCCGAAGTAGAAGGACAGATCGCTGTTGGTATAGTCCTGGTGCCCGTGCTTCAGCCCCATGGTGTGGCCGATCTCGTGCATCATCGTCGCGAAGCCCCACGTGCCCTGCGTGGCCATGTCGTAATAGGGCTGGTTGTTGCGGCCGAACCAGATGTCGCCTGCGACGCCGCGCGTGTCGGACGGGAACCCGCCATAGGCCGACGGAACATCGGCGTCGCCGGTCTGCGAGATGCGGATATTGGCGTGGACCGTGTCGGTTTCGGTGATTTCGGTGAACGTCAGGCCGGTCGCGGCGGAGATCTGCGCGAAGGCCGCACGCGCCGCCGCCTGCTGCATCGAGCCCAGTTCCATCTGGTAGGTGCTGACGCCGTTGGTGTCGTAGCTGGAGCCATTATAGTTCGAGCCAGACTCCGGGAAGCTGAAGGTCAGGTTCTGCGTGCCCCATTTGGAGCCGATCAGGACGGCATCGACGTTCCGGTTGCCGGTGATGGACTTGCTGCCGTCCGGATTGGTGACCAGCGGCAGCAGCACGCCGAGATTGTTGCCATCAGGATTGGCGCCGGTGGCGCTGCCGCCGCCGGAAGCTGCGGTGTCGTCATGCTTGCCCTGGCAGCCTGGGCAGCCGCACCCCTCGACAAATTTGTCATGAACGATTTCGCTCAGCGGGTCCCAGGAGAGCGAAGACTGGCCGTTGCCGGACGTGCTGTTGCCGAATTCGGAATTGCTCATGCGTGGTCCCCCTGTCTGGCGTCATTGCATAGTCCCGTCCACGAACCGCAATTATGGGGTCCGCCGGCGGGACTGAGCCAAGTAGTTACATGCTTTACGAAAATTTAACGCTGTCAAGCGCTGCCGATCAGCAAGGCGACTGTCTGTGTCGATTCAGGCCAATATTGGTGGATAGGGCGGCGAATCGAGGAGCCGGTTGGGGGCAGGATCGAATCGCGGATGGTCTGGAACGCAATGTCCAAATGTGACTTGGGGTCGCGGATGGCGTATCGGAGATATGTTCACGTTCATGGAGGAGCGCGATGATCCGCTTCTTGCCATCCTTTGCTGCGGCGCTCGTCGCATGCACAGCGTCTCCTCAGGAAACCGCCATGCGTAGCCCGAGCCAGGACCCAGGGACTGCCCCAAAGGACTTGAGCAATGCGGAAACCGGGGTTTCGGCGGGCGCCCCGAACGCAACCGGGCGAGGCGTCGGGGATCAGGAAAGAGCCAGCTTGGGTCCCGTCCCCGAGCCGGTCTCCGCAGCAGAGAACCCCGTCCCGATCGCGCCGCGCGATTCGCCGGCAGAGGCGCAGGGGCGCCGTACCTTGTCGACGGCCTTCGTAATGGTGGGCCCCGACGGGCACCTGACAGTGGAGTTGCGCAACGGACGCGTGCTGGTCCTTCGCAATGTGGTCATGCGCCGCAAGGACTATTGCGGGGCGCAAGTGTTCGGAGGACGCGCTGGCGCCCAATATTGCGGCGGATACTCGGAGGTCGTCGCGGCCCGGCCCGGCGGCCCGCCGGCTCCCGCGGAGCGGGATCTGGCAGCGCCCAACCAGCTCGGGCCTCCGGGCAGCGCCGCCAAAAGAAATTAGCCGCCAAGCGGACCGGCATCCCCCGCTGTCGATCGCGGCCGCGCTGCGGCGTCCACCGCTATCATCCGATGTAGATTGCGCGTGGAATCAGCGCATTGCGCGAAAACTGGCTGGGGCGGCAGGATTCGAACCTGCGAATGCCGGTACCAAAAACCGGTGCCTTACCACTTGGCGACGCCCCAACGGGAAGCGGGCTTATAGGGCCTTAGAAGAGCCGTTCAACCCAGCCGTGCGGGTCGGGCGAATTTCCGCGCTGGATCGCGACGAGCTGCTGCCGCAGCTGCTCGGTGAGCATGCCCGGGCCGCCATTGCCGATCGCGAAGTCGAAGCCGCGGCCGCGTACCCGGCCGATCGGCGTGACCACCGCGGCGGTGCCGCAGGCGAAGGCTTCGCGCAGCCGTCCGCTGGCGGCGTCGGCTTTCCATTCGTCGAGGCTGTAGCGTTCCTCGCGCACCGTGATCCCCGAATCGCGCGCCAGCGTGAGCAGCGATTCGCGGGTGATGCCGGGAAGGATCGTGCCGGTGAGCGGCGGGGTCTGGATCGAACCGTCCTCGAAGACGAAAAAGACGTTCATGCCGCCCAGCTCCTCGACATAGCGGTTCTCGGCCGCGTCGAGGAAGACGACCTGATCGCACTCATGGCCGATCGCCTCGGCCTGCGCGACGAGGCTGGCGGCATAGTTGCCGCCGCACTTGGCCGCGCCGGTGCCGCCGGGCGCGGCGCGGGTGTAATGCTCCGAGACCCACAGCGTCACCGAGGGCGCGCCGCCCTTGAAATAGGCGCCCGCCGGCGAGGCGATCACCATGTAGAGATATTCCTGCGCCGGCCGCACGCCGAGGAAGGTCTCGCTCGCGAACATGAAGGGTCGCAGATAGAGCGAGGCGCCCTCGCCCTCGGGGATCCAGTCGCGATCGGTGCGGACCAGTTCGCGAATCGACGAGAGGAACAGTTCCTCGGGCAGCGGCGGCATCGCCATGCGCTCGGCCGATTCGGCGAAACGGCGGGCATTGGCGTCGGCGCGGAACAAGGTCGCCCCGCCATCGGGCATGCGATAGGCCTTGAGCCCTTCGAAAATCTCCTGCGCATAGTGCAGCACCGCGCAGGCGGGATCGAGCTGGAGCGGGCGGCGCGGCTCGATCCGCGCGTCGTGCCAGCCCTTGCCAGCGGTGTAGCGGATCACCGCCATGTGATCGGTGAAGATCTTGCCGAAGCCGGGATTGGCGAGGAGCGCGGCGCGGTCTTCCGCGGCCACCGGGCTCGCATGCGCCTCGAACTCGAAATCCAGGATCGTCGCGTCTTCCATCACACCCTTCCCGACTCTGCCAGCCGAGCACCGGCTTGCGGACGACTAGGCCGCAAGGCTAGAATGGTCAACATGGCTGCCCCAATTCCTGCGTCGCCGCTGTTCCTGCGCGAGCCCGAGATCCGCCGCGGCATCGAGCTGCTCTATTTCGGCTATGCCAATCTGACGCGCTCGATCGACGCCGGCCTCGCGAGACAGGGGCTCGGCCGCGCGCACCACCGCGCGCTCTATTTCATCGCGCGCCAGCCCGACCTGACGGTGAGCGCGCTGCTCGCGATCCTCGGCATCACCAAGCAGTCGCTGGGGCGCGTGCTCGGCGAACTGGCCGACCGCGGGCTGGTCGAGACGCGGACCGGCGAGCGCGACCGGCGACAACGGCTGCTGCGGCTCACCCCCGCCGGCGCGGCGCTCGAATCCGAGCTGTTCGAGGCGCTGCGCGAGAAGATGTCGGCCGCCTATTCGAGCGCGGGTCAGGGCGCGGTCGGCGGCTTCTGGGCGGTGCTCGAGGGGCTGATGCCCGAGAGCGAGCGGAAGAGCGTTTCCGGTCGATAAGGGAGACGCGGTGCTCCTGCTTTCGCAGGAGCACCGAACCGTCAGGCGACTTTGAAGCCTTCCTTGTTCATCGCCGTGGTGAGCTGCTTGTTCCGCTCCTCGGAGAGCTGCGAGCGCAGCATCGGGAAGAGATGCATCTCTTCCTCCTGCATGTGCTTCTCGATGTCGGCGCGGAACGCGCGGACCTTGGCGATCCAGTCGGGCGAGGCGCTGGGGGTGTTCTCGAGCTCGTAGAGATATTGCTTCACATAGCCATGTTCTTTGGTGAGCGCGTCGGCGGCGTCGCGCTGGCCGATCTCGCGCAGCGCCGGATAGATGACATTCTCTTCCTCGACCGCGTGCTTGAGCAGCGCGTGCTTGAGGTGCGAGAGCAGCATGCCGCGCTTGACCGTGTTGTGCTCGTCGGTCGCCTCGATCTGGTCGAACACCTTGAGCGTCGCCTGATGCTCGACGACGAGCGCCTCGTCCCAATTGCCCGCGAGCGCGGTGGGCGCCTGGACCACCGCCTTGCGGCCGAACATCGCGAGGATGCCGAGCGCCGCGCCGCCGGCGACAGCGCCGGCGACCATGCCGAGATTGCTGCCACCGCCGCTCCTCGCAGGAGTCGAACCCGTGAACCGTCCCTTGCTGTCGCGCGTCGCCGTGGTCGTCGCCATTTTACGCCTCCATCGATGTACGAGTCGGAAGCAAAACAAATCGGCGCTGCGGGCGTTCCCGGCGATCGCCGATGCGGGTCAGCGCCGCGCTTCGGCGGCCATTTCGGCGTTGCGACGTTCCGAGGCGGCGAGCGTCTCGCGGAGCAGGGCCTTGAGCGCTTCGTCACGGTCGAGCACGTTGAGCCCCTGCCGCGTCGAGCCGCCAGGACTGGCGACGCGATCGGCGAGCATGGCGGGCGAGGCATCGGCCGCGGCGGCGAGCAGGCCCGCGCCCTCCACCGTGGCGAGCGCCAACCGCTGCGCCTGATCGGGCGAGACGCCGAGCGCCACCCCCGCGTCGGCCAGCGCATCGATGAAGCGATAGACGAAAGCGGGGCCGCAACCGGAGAGCACGCCGGCCCGGGCGAACAGTTCCTCCGCGTCGAACCATTCGACAAGGCCCAGCGGCGCCATCAGCGCGTCGATCCCGGGCACGCGTGCGCCGTGGAGCGGGACGACACCCTTGCCGAGCGCAACCGGCAGATTGGGCATGACGCGGACGATCGGATGGCCGGGGAACCGCCCCTCCAGCGTCGCGACGTCGACCCCGGCGAGGATGGAGAGGATGGCATAATCCCCTGCGGGCAGCGGCGGAATCTCGTCGATCTGCTGCGGCTTCATGCCGAGCTGGAGGAAATCGGGTGCGGGCGCGTCGGGGAAGGCCCTGCCCTGCCGGACGCCGGGCGGCAGTTCGCGATCGTGGCGATTGACGACGAAGACATTCTCCGGCGTCACCACGCCGCTGTCGATCCAGCGGCGGAGCATCGCCCCGGCCATGTTGCCGCAGCCGACCAGCCAGAGCCGCGGCCCGGCGGTGCTCACGCTTCGCCCTGCGTCTCGATCAGCGCGGAGGCGAGCGCGTCCTGCGGAGTCTTGCCGCCCCACAGCACGAACTGGAACACCGGATAGAAGCGCTCGCACTCGTCGATCGCGCTCTCGACCAGCAGCTCGGCCTGATCGAGCGTCAACGTCTTCTCGCCGGCGCCATCGATCATCGCGGCGTGGCGGAAGAGCAGGATGCCGCTCGCCGACCAGAGCTCGAAATGGCCGATCCAGAGCTGCTCGTTGACCAGTCCGATCGTCTCGTAGACCGCGCCGCGGCGATCCTCGGCGACGCGGATGTCGGGGAAGGCGAGGAACTGGAGCACGCCATCGTCCTCGCGCCAGATCGCGCGCAGCTCATATTCGGTCCAGCTGCCCTTGAACTTGGCGACGATCTCGTCGTCCTCGCGCTCATGCGTCCAGCCATGCGCCGCGAAGTAATTCTCGAGCATGTCGATAGGTGCGGCGTCGTCGCGGTCGAATTCGGCCTCGTCCAACATCCCTAACTCCACCCGCCCGGATTGGCTGAACGGAATCCTGCCAATCGTGTTCCGGAGGCACAAGCGCGCGGTTCGCAACCCTGTCGAAAAGCTGTGGACAAGCGGTCAGTAAATCGTGGGCTCAAATGTCTGCCTTCGGAGCCTTGGGCGCGCGGGCCGGCTTGGCCGCCAGCTGCGCCTCGAGCGCGACGATCCGCGCCTTGAGCGCGTCATTCTCGTCGCGTGCGGCGACGGCCATCGCCTTGACTGCCTCGAACTCGTCGCGCGCCACGAAATCGAGCCCGCCGATCCATTCGCGCGCGCGCTCGCGGGTCGCACCCTCGGCCTCGCGCGCCATGCCGGCGACGGTGCCCGCCGCGCCGTTCACGAACTTGACGAAATCGTCGAACAGGCGGTTGTCGGTCTGCATTGCGAACTCTTCCCAAAAACGAACTTCAACGGATCTCTATCTGGTCAACCGTGCGCGAAGGTACAAGGCTTTCGGCATGTGGATTGAGTGCATCGATCTGCCAGAGCAGCGCGAAAGCGAAGCCCAGCCAGGCGAGATACGGGAGCAGCAACAGCCCCGCGACGCTGCGCACGCGCCAGAACAATAGGATGGTGAGCAGCACCAGCACGAGCAGCGCGCCGATCATCAGCAGCGCGGTATCGACCTTGTGGAGCCCGAAAAAGACCGGCGTCCAGGCGAGGTTGACTGCAAGCTGGACGACGAAGGCGAGCAAGGCGATGCCGCGGCCGCGCGAGCCGCGCGCATTGATCACCATCGCCAGCGCGAGGCCCATCAGCGCGTAGAGGATCGTCCAGGCGACCGGAAAGGCCCAGCCCGGCGGCATGATCCCGGGTTTCGCGAGCTGGACGAACCAGGGATTCTCGTCGCCGCTCGGCGCCAGCTTGCCCGAGGCGAAACCGAGCAGCAGCATCAGCGGGACCGTGACCACCGCCCAGCGAAAATAAGCAAGGCGCAACTGACCCCTGGACGCGATCTCTCTCAACCCGGTTCTCCCCTTGTCGACGCATGAAAACACGCGCCATCCCCGGAATGATCCCCTAATCGAAAGAATGCGCAGCCGCAAAGATGTTGGGCGGGGGTGCGCGGGATCGGTGTTTCAAAGGGAGAGACGGCATGGATCGAGTCACCGGCGGGTGCCTGTGCGGCGATATCCGGATCGTGGCGACGGGGCGCCCCTACCGCGTCGGCCTGTGCCATTGCCTCGATTGCCGCAAGCATCACGGCGCGCTGTTCTTCGCGGCGGCGATCTTCCCGGAGGATGCGGTTACGATCGAGGGCGAGACACGCGACTATGCCGGGCGAAATTTCTGCCCGCGATGTGGTTCGTCGGTGTTCGCCCGTTACGAAGACGAGATCGAAGTGCATCTGGGGACGCTCGACGCGCCCGACCAGTTCATGCCGAGCTACGAGAACTGGACCATCCGCCGCGAGGCCTGGCTGCCGCCCTTCCCGCTCGCGCATCATTACGAACGCGATCGGGAGAGCGAAGGGCGCTACGAAATGTAGGAAGCCCGAACCGGCTTTTCGTAGGGATTCGCCGGCCTAGAGTCGCAAGAGTCGCGCAAAAGCGACTCATCTATTGCGCGGATAGGAAATATCGTTGCGCGGATCGGTGGGAAATATCGACGCGTCAAAGAGCGCGGCCGGCAAACGCCGGGACCGGCGCCTACGGGAGCAGGCGAAATCCTACATTGCAAGGCCGGCATGGCCCGGTTTGACAAGCGAAGCGCCGGGGCACATCTTTCCGGCATGACGGATCGTCAGCCTCTTCTGCGATACCGCGTTCACGCGGGGCAACTCCTGGCGGGCAACTAGCCCCGGGCTTCTCCTGGCATGTCCCCGGAAGCCCGGGGATCGAAAGCGAGCCGGCCGGCTCGTCGGCGAAAAGACCGCGATTGCCTGAGAGCCCACATCTATGAACAACTTGCACAAGGCCGCCAGCCGGCCTCCCATCCATATGATCGACATGGAAGCGGAGACCCTCACCGACCTCGCGCTCAGTGTCGAACGGCGCATGCCCGCCGTCAGCGCGCTGCTGCTCCGCGAAGCCGAGCGCGCCCGGCTGCACAGCGCCGCCACCATACCGGCCGACGTGGTCACCATGGGATCGGCAGTCGAATTCCTTGACGACAGCAGCGATGGCCCGCGCACCGTCACGCTCGTCTATCCCGGCGACGCGGACATCTCCGAAGGGCGCATTTCGATCCTGACCCCGGTCGGTGCGGCGTTGATCGGCCTGCGCGCGGGCCAATCCATTCTCTGGCCCGATCGCAACCTCACGGTGCTCGAGGTCCGTCAACATCCGCAATGACGGGCGGTCCCCCGATCGGGAGCCACCCGTCGGGTCAGCCGCCGCGCACGGCGCCGATCAGGAATTCGACATTGCCTTCGGGCCCCGTGATCGGGCTCGGCGTGATGCCGAGCACGTTCCAGCCCTGCGCGGCGACCCAATCCGCCACTTCGCGGCAGACGCGGTCGTGCACCGCCGGATCGCGGACCACCCCGCCCTTGCCGACTTCCTCGCGCCCCGCCTCGAACTGCGGCTTGATCAACGCCGCCAGCCGGGCGTCAGGCCTGGCGAAGCGGAACGGGACTTCGAGCACCTTGGCAAGGCCGATGAAGCTCGCGTCGCAGACGATCAGATCGACCTGCTCGGGGATATGCGCCTCGGTGAGGATGCGCGCGCTGGTCTGTTCGAGCACCACGACACGCGGATCCTGGCGCAGCTTCCAGGCGAGCTGGTTGGTGCCGCTGTCGACGGCATAGACGCGCACGGCGCCGCGACTGAGCAGCACATCGGTGAAGCCGCCGGTCGACGAGCCGACGTCGATCGCCACGGCGTCGGTCACGTCCCAGCCGAAATGATCGAGCGCATGCGCGAGCTTGATGCCGCCGCGCGACACCCAGGGATGATCGCGACCCTTCACCTCGAGCGTCACATCCGCGGCGAGCTGTTGGCCGGGTTTGTCGATCTTGCGATCGCCGGCGAAGACGAGGCCCGCCATGATCAGCGCCTGCGCGCGGGTGCGGCTCTCGGCGAGGCCGCGGTCGACGAGCATCTGATCGGCGCGCTGCTTGGCCATGCGCCGCTTTAGTCGCGGCTTCGCCCACGCTGCAACCGCTCCGGACATAAAGACGATGGCCAGACGCGGCCAAGTGATGCACAAGTCATTCCTGTCGGTCGGCATATCTGGGGGGATTAACGCCATGACGCCAGGACCCGCATGCAGTGCGCTCGTCCAGCAATTCGAAGGTTGCGCCAAGAAACAGGCCGATGGCAGCTTTGCCGCCTATCCCGATCCCGGGACGGGCGCCGACCCGTGGACGATCGGCTGGGGCTCCACCGGCGTGGACATCAAGCCAGGCGTCGTGTGGAGCCAGCAGCAATGCGATGCACGGCTGGCACAGGACCTTGCCAGCTTCGGCGCCAAGGTGGCCGCGGTCGTCGGCAGCGCGGCCACGAGCCAGCACCAATTCGATGCGATGGTGAGCTTCGCCTACAATGTCGGGATCGGCAATCTTTCGAGCAGCACGTTGCTGCGGCTCCACAAGGCCGGCGATTTCGCGGGCGCGCAGGCACAGTTCGGGCGCTGGAACAAGGCGGCGGGCAAGGTGCTGCCGGGGCTGGTCAAACGCCGCGCGGCCGAGGCGGCGCTGTACGGGAATTGAGCGTCAGCCATGGGCGCCCCTCCCTGTAAGGGCGGGGAATCATCGGGCGGAACCTCTCAGGCACCCCGAGGCTTGAGCCGATCATGGCCAGGGACGATGACGACCACACGCAAGTCTACCAGCGCTTCCACGAGGCCGTGAACATGGCGCCGGCGGAGATCGAGGCATGGCTCGAAACCGCGGAGAGCGGGGCGGTGGGCTTTCGGCGCGACGGCGCGAGCGAGAGCGTCGGCCATGCCTCGGGCCGACAAATCGTGCGGATCCTGCGGACGAACAAGGCCGAGCTCGACGGCGGCGATTATGCCCATATGCGCAAGGTGGTGGGCTTCGTGCGGCGGCATCTCGCGCAGGGTCCGCACGAAGCCCATCGCATTCCCGGCTCGCGTTGGCGCCATTCGCTGATGAACTGGGGGCATGATCCTTTAAAGGACTAGTCGCGAAAAGCACGGGAAACGTAGCGGAAATCTCGTTTCGCGGCCGTCCACAGTTTCCTGTCCATTAAGCCTCCCGCGCGCTTGCCACACTCGCCTGCGCCCGCCACAGCCCTGCCTGCAACCGCGAAAAGGACCGTCGATGGACGCAGGGGCGACGCTGACCAGGGAACAGCTGTTGCGGATGATGCAACTGGTCGAGGCCGTCGCTTCCCGGCAGGGACTGGACGTCGATGCGGCGATCGCCTTCCTCCAGGACGCCGCGGCGGCCGGAATGAAGCGCCCCTCCTATAAATCGGTGACCCAATTCGCCGCGGGGATGCGCGCGGTGCGGCTACGGCGCAACGATGCGCTCGGCACCTCGGTGTTCCGCGATCCGGCCTGGGACATGCTGCTCGACCTGCTGGTCGCCACCGAGGAGGCGCGGCCGGTGTCAGTGTCGGGGTTGTGCCATGCCGCAGGGGTGCCGACCACGACGGCGCTGCGCCATGTCGACCGGCTGGAAACGCTCGGACTGCTCAGCCGCGCGCCCGATCCGGGCGACAGGCGCCGCTTCTGGGTGGAGGGCACGCCGGGCACGCTCGAGCGCGTGCGCGAGATCGTCGGACGGCTGCAGGACGAGGCTTGAGATGGCGGGCCTGGGAAGCTGGGCCTGAGATACCGGGCCCGAGGAACACCGCCCCAACCGGCCCGTTGACGCCATTGAACCGGAAAGGGATCGCAATGGCAGCCAGCACGGGAAAGAAGAAATCGGGCACGACGCGGCGCAAGGCCGCCAGCGGCGGGACCGGCAAGTCGATCGGGATCGGCACGATATCATTGGGCGCCGCGGTCGCTGCGGTTGCCGCCGCGGCCTTTGCGGCGTTCCGGCTGCGCCGCCCGTCGGGCAATGGCGAGCATGTTCCGACCGACCTGATGGGTGACACGCATCCCGGGCCGAATGACCGCGCGCCCGAGGCCTTCCGCCCCGATCCGACCGCGCCGGTGCCGGAAGGCGAGCGCGACGCGTTCCGGCCGGCGCTGGCGGGTGCGGCAGCGCCGACTTTGGTCAGGGGCGAGGCGCGCGAGCATGAGCGGGTCGACGCAGCGCCCTCCTGAGACTCGTTGCGAACTAACGGGGCGCAACCTTCGCGAGTTCTGTGCATTTTCTTGCCATCAAGATGTTCACGGGAGAGTAGATATGCGCGCCATCCTTTTGGGATTGCTGGCGGCGAGCAGCCTCGCGGGCTGCGCCGACACCGGCTATGGGCCGTCGAGCTATAACGGCGGCTATCGCAGCTATGACTGGAACCGGCCCGATCCGACGTACGGCGGCTATTATGCCGATCGCTATTATCGCGACGACCGCAGCTATCGCGAGCGCCGCCTCGCGCGGCAGGACCGCGTCTATCGCGGGCAGGACGGCCGCTATTATTGCCGCCGCTCGGACGGCACCACCGGGCTGATCGTCGGCGGCGTCGCCGGCGGCATCCTCGGCAACATCATCGCGCCGGGCGGATCCGAGCTGCTGGGTACGGTGCTCGGCGCGGCCGCGGGCGCCGCGGCCGGCAGTGCGATCGACAAGGACGACGTGCGCTGCCGTTGACTATTCGGGACGCGGCGGCATCCTGTCGCCGCGTCCCGCACACCCACAGGGGGGATTCGAGATGACCACGCGTACCGCCACCGCTCGCTACGAAGGCTTCGGCAAGGAAGGCAAGGGCCGGCTGAACAGCCCGTCCGGGGTGCTCGACTCGACGCCCTACAGTTTCAATACGCGCTTCGGCGACGAGAAGGGCACCAACCCCGAGGAGCTGATCGCGGCCGCGCATGCGGGCTGCTTCACCATGGCGCTGAGCTTCGCGCTCGCCCGGGCCGGGTTCAGCGAAGGCAATCTCGAGACCACAGCGGCGGTCAAGCTCGAGCAGCAAGGCGACGGCTTCGCGATCACGCGATCGGACCTGACGCTCAAGGCGGAGGTGCCCGGCATCTCGCCCGAGCAGTTCGACGAGCTCGCCGCGGGCGCCAAGGCCAATTGCCCGGTCTCGAAGCTGCTCAACGCCGAGATCACGCTCACCCATACGCTGGCCTGAAATGCTGAAATGCGGGGGCCCGAACGGCTTTCGCGCCCAATTCCCATTTGGGTAATGGAGAATCCGCTGGCGGCAACATCGCCCGCATAGTAGATTGGCAGCTTGGCTGATGGAGTGCGCCATGACGACTGCGCTGGCTCTTCCCGCGAATCTCTCCCTCGTCGAAATCTCGGCGGCGGCATCGGCGCCGTGGCGCGGACTGTTCGCCGCGCCGGCGCAGGAACATGTCCCCTATCGCGCCGGCACGCTTTCGGAGCGCAACCTGCTCGGCGCGCGGCTCGATGCCGCGGTGACGCGGGCCGAGGGCGCGGTGCTGCTCGTCGCCGAGGGTGCGAGCTGCTTCGCCACCGCCTGGTGGGCGCGGCTCTCGCCGGCGCCCTATGTCTCGCGCGTCGCAGGCGCGCTGTTCTTCGATCCGATCGAGGAAGAGGGCGAGAGCGTCGAGAGCCTGCTCGACACCTTCGCCTCGCCGCGCACGCGCCTGCCCTTCCCCTCGATCGTGCTCGGGCGCGACGACCGGCGGACGGCGCTGGCCGGACGCGTGCAGGCGCTCGCCGATGGCTGGGGCAGCGGAATGATCGCGGGCGCGCGGAGCGATGCGCCGCTCAAGCGCACGCGCGGGATCATCGCACGCTTCACCGCCGGGGTGGTCGCGCGCGAAGTGCGCACCGGGCGTGCGCTGATCGGGCGGATCCGCGCCGTCTAGGCGCCGCGCGAGCTCAATGCTCGCGGAAGGACGACCAGAAGCTGCCAAGCAGGGGCTCGAACGCATAGTCGAGCGCGGTACGCTTGCGTAAGGGGATCAGGATCTGGACCGGCATGCCGGCGCGCAGCGCGAAATCGGCGCCGCGCACGTCCTGGATCAGGCGCAGCTGATCGAGCGGCACGGTGACTTCGCCGGTGAAATAGCTCATCCCGCTCTTCTCGTCGGTGAAGCTATCCGCCGAAAGGCGCGTGAGCTTGCCCTCGAGATTGGGCAGATTGCGCTCGTGCAGGCCCGAGAATTTGACCAGCGTGCGCTGGCCCACCGCGAGATCGTCGGCATCCTCGGGCGCGAAGCGCGCCTGGATCAGCAGCGGCGTGCGCTCGGGAACGATGTCCATCAGCTTCTGGCCCGGGGCGACCACGCCGCCCGGAGTGAATACCGACAGGCCGACCACCGCCCCGGTGGCGGGCGCGCGGATCGCGGTGCGCTCGAGCTGGTCGCGCGCGGCGGTCCAGCGCGGCAGCACGTCGCCGAGGCGCGTATCGACGTCGCGGAGATCGGCGGCGCTGCGCTCGCGGAAGCTGCGCTCGGCCTCGAGGCCCTGGATCTCGCTCTCGCGCGCGGCGCCGCGGGTCTGGGCGACGCTGGCGCTATACTGGCCGCGCCGGCCGATCAGCTCGGCGCGCGCGCGCTCGAGCTCGCGCATCCGGGTCTGCGAGACGAAGCCCTTCGCGGCGACCGGGCGGAGCGCGTCGATCTGCTCCTCGATCAGGCGGAGCTGCTCGGCGGCGGAGACTTCCTGCTGGCCATAGCCCTTGCCCTGCTCCCCCGACTGGGCGACGCGCTGGCCGAGCGCACCGCGCTGCGCGGCGAGCACCGAGGTGCGCGCGCTGAGCTCGCTGCGCTGGAGGCGCATCGCCGCGGCGGCCTCGGCACGATCCTCGAGGGACAGCGAGGCGAATTCGCGCGGCTCGACGATCTGCCCGCGACCAAGCTGCTCGGCCTCGAGCCGCGCGCGCTGCGCCAGCAGCCGGATCGCCTGCGAAGCGAGCGCGCGCTCCTGTGCCTGGACTTCGGCGGCGGCGAGCTGCATCACCAGCTGGCCGCGTTCGACGCGCTGGCCTTCCTTGACATAGATCTTGCCGACCACGCCGCCGTCGCGGTGCTGGACCGACTGGCGCTGACCCGAGACCACGAGCGTGCCCGGCGCATAGGCCGCCGCATCGAGCCGGACGAACGCCGCCCAGCCGAGGAAGAGGACGAAGAACAGCGCCGCGACGATCGCGCCGGTGCGGATGTCGCCGCGCGGATCGGCGACCGGCGGCGCAGCCTCGGGCAGCGCGGCCGCGCCGGGTGGAAGGAGGACGGTGGCGTTCATCCGCTTGCCTTTGCCGTGGGCGGCGCGACGCGCCGGACATTCTGGGGCGCGATCTTGGGCAGCACCTCGTCGCGCGGGCCGTACATCTCCGCGCGACCGTCGCGCAGCACGAGGATCTTGTCGACCACCGGCAGGATGCCGAGCTTGTGCGAGACGATCAGGATCGTGCGCTTTTCCTGCTTGAGCACCGCCAGCGCGGCGACCAGCGCAGCATCGCCTTCGGTATCGAGATGCGCATTGGGCTCGTCGAGGATCAGGATGCGCGGATCGCCATAGATCGCGCGGGCGAGCGCGATCCGCTGCGCCTGCCCCGCCGAGACGCCACGCCCGCCGAGCTTGAGCTGATGATCATAGCCATTGGGCAGCCGGCGGATCAGCGCATCGGCGCCGACCTTGCCCGCCGCCGAGACCACCGCCGCGTCGATCGTCGCGCGATCCTCGCCGAGCTCGCCGGCGAAGCGCGCGATATTCTCCGCCACCGAGCCTGCGAACAGCGCCGAATCCTGCGGCAGATAACCGATATGCCGCGCCAGCTGCTCGGGATCCCAATCGCCGGTATCGGCGCCGTCGAAGCGGATCGTGCCGCGATCGGGCGACAGTGCGCCGGCGATCGCGCGCGCGAGCGTCGACTTACCCGCGCCGCTGGGGCCGACGATCGCGACCACCTCGCCGGGCTCGACGCGCAGCGACACTGCGTTGAGGATCGCGCCGTCGCGCGCCTCGTTGAGCACGGTCACGCCTTCGAGCGTCACGGCGCCCTGCGGCGCCGGCAGCCGCGTCGGCTCGGTCTGCGCAATGGTGCCTTCGAGCAGCCCATTGAGGCTGCGATAGCTTTGCTGCGCCTGGACGATCGTCTTCCACGTGCCGATCAGTTGCTCGATCGGCGCGAGCGCACGCGCGATCAGGAACGAAGCGGCGAAGATCGCGCCGCCCGAGATGAGATTGTCGACCGCAAGCAGCGCGCCAAGCCCGAGCGCGAGCGACTGGAGCGCGAGCCGGGTGAATTTGGTGGCGGTGAGATAGCTTCCCGCCGCGAAGCTCGCCTCGGTCTGCGCGACGAGCATCGCCTCGCGCTGGCGCAGCTGGCGGGAGACGACGGCGCGGCGCATGCCGAGCGCGCGGATGCTGTCGCTCGAGGCGAGCAGTGCGTCCTGGTTGGCATAGGAAATGCTCGCGATCATCTGCGCGCGATCGAGCCGGCTGCGCGTCGCGCGCTCATTGGCCCAGGCGATCAGCGGCAGGATCACGCAGCCGAGGATCGCGACCACGCCGATCCACGGATGCACGAGGAAGCACACGAGGATGTAGATCGGCACCCAGGGCGCATCGAACAGCGCGAGGATGCCCGCGCCGGTCAAGGTGCCGCGCATCGTGTCGAACTCGCGCAGCGCCTGCCGCGCGATCGGCAGATCGGGCCGGCCGAGCGTGGCGTCGAGGATCAGCGGTGCGAGCGCCGCATCGAGCTGGATCCCGGCGCGCACCAACAGTCGCGAGCGGACGCGATCGAGCAGCGACAGCGTCGCCAGCGCGAACAGCAGCACCATGGTGAGGAAGAGGAGCGTCTGCAGCCCCCGCGTGGGCACGACGCGATCATAGACCTGCAACATGTACAGCGTCGGGACGATGTAGAGCAGGTTGACCAGCGCGCTGAACGCGGCCGCCGACACGAAATGCCGCCGGCACAATGCGAGCGCGGCGCGCATCGCTCCGAGCGGTCGTTCAATGCGCATCGAGATGGTCCATAATGTGCAGTGCCCCGCGACCGATATGGTCACGGGGCACGACTTTGGCTTCGATCATCAACTTAGGCAAATGCTTAGAATCCGTGCGCCAGATCCACGCGGACTGCGGACAGCCCGCCAAAGACGTCGGCGACGCCATCGAGATTGCCGTCGATACCGGCCTGATGGTCCGAATAATAATCAGGCGCGGCGTACTTCACCTTGCTGGCGTCGCTGACGCCGAGCAGCGTGACGGTGCCGAGACCGAGCGTGAGGACCAGATCCTTGACGCCGTCACCATTGACGTCCTGGACCTTGGTGCGAGTCACCCGCACCCCATCGTCGAGGATGATGCGATCCTCGGCGGTGTTGAAGTCGTAGACCGTGTCCTGGCCGTAATCGAGGCCGAAGTGGAAGGTGTCGGCGCCCGCGCCGCCCCAGAGCTTGTCATAGCCATAGCCGCCGATCAGCACGTCCTTGCCGTTGCCGCCGAGCAGCGTGTCATCGCCGAGATTGCCGAACAGCACGTCGTTGCCGTCGCCGCCGTCGAGCTTGTCGTTGCCGAGCCCGCCCGAGAGGAGATCATGGCCACCGAGGCCGTTCAGCGTGTCGTTGCCGAGGCCGCCGCCCCAGAGCCGGTCCTCGCCCGCGGTGCCGTTGATCGTGTCGGCGAACCAGGTTCCGCTGCGCGTGACGCCGTCGGCGATGCCGGTGACGGTCACGTCGACGGTCGCCGTGCTGGTCAGGCCGTTGCCGTCGGTGACGGTGTAGGTGAAATGATCGACCTGCGTAGCGCCCGGGGCGAGCATGTCGAACGCATCACTGTCGGCGACATATTTGAGCGTGTGGGTCGCGGCGTCGAAGATCACGCTGCCGAGAGTCGCGCTGCTGTCGATCGCGCTGATCGTCAGCGTCTGGCCGGCATCGGGATCGCTGTCGTTGCCGAGCAACGTCGCCCAGAGATTGGCGGTGGTCGCATCCTCGTTGACCGCGACCGCATCGCCGGCGGCGACGGGCGCCTCGTTGACGTCGGTGACCGCGATGGTGAAGCCGTGCTGGGCGCTCAGCCCGCCGCTGTCGGTGACCTTGGCGACGATGTCGTACGCTGCGATCGCCTCATGGTTGAGCGGCGCGGTGGTGGTGATCACGCCGGTGGCGGCGTCGATGACGAACAGCCCGCCGGCGTCGTCAACCAGCGCATAGCTGAGCGTGTCGTTGGCGGTGTCGCTCGCCGAGACGGTGCCGACGACGCTGCCCGCGGGCAGATTCTCGGCGACGCTGGCATTGCTCAGCGCGACGTCGCGCGGCGCGGCGCCGAGGCGGAGCAGCGCGACCTGCGGATCGTGATCGGTCGGGCGGCTGCCGCCGAACTCGGCGTTGAGGTGCACCGAGTCATATTGCGCGCCCGAGAGCAGGCCGCCGGTGACGAGGATGTTGTCGATCTGCTGGGCGTTGCCCCCGAACATGTAGCTGTAGCGCTCCTCCTCGGGCAGCAGCGTGTTGAGGTTGGTGAACACCCCACCCTGCGCCGGATCGGTGAGCTGGGTCTGGGCCTGCTCGAAATAGAAGCCGTTCCAGTCGCCGAGCACGGCGATGTTGAGCGAAGGATCGTCGGCGAGATGTTCCTGCACCCATGCCTTGACCCCCGCCGCCTGCGCGGTGCGGGCGGCGTCACCGGCATCATTGGCGGGCTGGTTGTCGCCCCACAGCGGATCGCTGCCGAGGCGCGAAGTGAGGTGGACGTTGATCGTGGTGATCGTCTGCCCCGCGAAGGCGAACTGGGCGACGAGCGGCTTGCGTGTGCCGTTATAGGCGGCGCCGTCGATCAGCGCGGCGCTGCCCTCGACATAGTCGACGCGGTCGACATTGTAGAAATAGCCGTTGCGGATGTTGCCGCCGCCTTCGCCGCCGGTCGAGCCGGCGGTGGTCGGCGCGATCTCGACATAGGCGTAGTGGAGCCCCGACTGGGCATAGATCGCGTCGATGATCCCCTGCGCGGTGACGGTGCCCGACAGGTCCGGACCCGAGCCGGCGCCGTCGGTGTCCTGGATCTCCTGCGCGGCGATGATGTCCGGCGCGCCGAGATTAAAGATCATATCGTGCGCGAGGATGTCGAACTTGTTGTCCGACGCGTCGAGATTCTCGAGATTATAGGTTGCGATCGACAGGTTGTTGGCGTCGCCGTGGAGCGCGGTGGTCTCGCGCGTCAACGTGGTGTCGGTGGTGACCGTCACGGCTTCGGTGACGATGACTTCGTAATTGTCGAACGCATAGTTCACCACGCCGGTGACGCTGCTCAGCTGGTCGCCGATCGTGTAGCCGGGGGTGAAGCCCGCGAAGATGCCGCTATCGTCGTCGATCTGGATCTTCTCGGGGTTGTAGTCGGCGACGCCCTCGCTGCCCGGCGAGATGGTGATGCCGCCGCGATCATTGACGCCGCTCGCGCCGGCACCGTGCGAGGCGACGATATCGGTCTCGCCAAACTCGTTGGTGTTCGACACCGCCTGCGGGGTGTCGATCGTGACGCGCATGCCCTCGAGCGATTCCCAGAAGTCGATGCCGTCGGTGGCGGGATCGTAGCTGGTGAGGCCGTCATTATCGATCGCCTCGGACGGCGGCAGGATGCCGCCCGCGCCGATCAGCACCGCGCTCGGCAGCGCATTGCCGTGGCTCTCGACGGTGACCGTCGGCGCGACGATCTCGGTGAGGCTGAGGCTCGACGTGCTGCCGGCGAACTCGGCGACATTGCCGCGCACCGACACGCCATCGCCCACCACGACGCCGGGGGCGGTGCTGGTGAAGACGAACACCGCATCCGAGGTGCGGGCATTGCCGTCGCCGACCGCCGACTGGACATAGAAGCCGTTGGTGTCGACCGCAGTGACGATGCCGGTGGTGATCACGGTCTGGCCGACATAGGCCGAGGCATGGCCCTCGCCCTGGATCTGGCTGATCGTCAGCGCGATCGGATCGTCGTTGGTGATCGTGCCGGTGGCGGCGCCATCCTCGATGATCACATTGCCGGTGGTCGCGCCGAGATGGACCGAGAGCGTCTCGTTGGGCTCGCCGGCAAGGTCACCCTTCACCGGCACGACGATCTGCTTCGAGAACTCGCCCGCCGCAAAACTGATCGTGCCCGCAAGCACGGCGCCCGGGGCCAGGTCGTCGGCAGTCGCGGTGCCGTCGAGGTCGACGCTGTAGGCGACGCTCGCGGCATTGGCGCTGCCGCCGGCGCGCGTGACGGTGAAGACCAGGTTGGCGGTGCCGCTATCGCCCTCGACGACGCGCGTGTCGCCGATGCGGACATGGCTGGGGCCGTCGGCCGGCAGGAAGGTCTGTCCGGTGTTGAGCGTGCCGAAGCTATCGTCAGAAGCGGCGCTCCAGGCGAAGTCGGCCGCGCTCGAGCCATCGCCCTTGAGCTGGAGCGAGAAGCCGAGCGGCGAGCCCGAATCCTCGCCGACGCCGATATCGGTGCTGGTCATACCCGCGGCCGGGGTCCCCGCGGCGGCGGTGAAAATGCCCTCATAGGAAAGCAGCTGGATCACCGTGCCGTCGGGCGCGATCAGCGCGACGCCGTCGGATACGCCGTTCTGGATGCCATCGACCGGCAACGCGAACGAGACCGCGCCATAGCCACTGCCTTCGTCGTCGATCACGCCGCTGAGGTTGGTGGTGCGATAGACCGGCGCGGCGTCGGGGGTGTTGCTGCCATTGTAGAAGACGAGCTTGTAGCCGCTGAGATCGGTGCCCGCGGTGCCGGCGATCTCGATCGCCTCGCCGGCATCGGTGCCGGCATTGTCGTAGTGGATCTCGTTGATGAACACGTTCGCCGGGCCCGCAGGGGGTGCGGCGTCGTCGTTGGTGATCGTGCCGGTGGCGACCGCATCGCCGAGCGCGACGCCGCCCTGGGGCGCGCTCAGCGTCACGGTGAAGCTCTCGTCGCCCTCGAAGGCGGTGTCACCCTGCACGGGGATGCGGATCTCGGCGGTGGTTGCGCCGTCGGCGAAGCTCACGCTGCCGGTGGCGGTGAAGGCGCCGCCGAAATCGCCCGCGGTGGCGCCGCCGAACGCGACGGTCCAGGTCGCCGAGACCGCGCCGGCGCTGCCATCGGCGCGCGTCACGGTGAAGACGATGTCGTGGCTGCCGCTATCGCCTTCGACGGTCGTCGCATCGGCGATGCTGAGCGTGCCGGGCTGGGGCGGCGCGACGCCGCCGAAGCTCTGCCCGGCGTTGACGCCGCCGGGGGTGTCGTCGGCGATCAGCGCCCAGTGGAAATCCTCGGCGGTGGTGCCGCTGCCGACGAGGCCGATCGAGGTGCCGGTGGCCGAACCGGTCTCGGAGACGCCGACATTGGTGCTGGCCATGCCCGCCGCCGGGCCGTTGGTGGCGGTGAAGCTGCCTTCGTAGCTGAGGAACTGGACGACCACGCCATTGGGATCGACCAGCGCGACGCCGTCGGGCGCGCCGTTCTGCACGCCGTCGGCGCCATAGGTGACGCCCCGCGTGCCGTAGCCGTTCTGCTGGTTGGCGACCGTGCCCGACAGCGTCACCGTGCTGTAGCTCTGCCCGTTCGCGCCATTGTAGAGGATGATCTTCCAGCCGGTCAGATCGGTGCCCGCCGGTGCGGCGATCTCGACGAACTCGCCCGCATCGGTGCCGGCATTGTCGTAATGGATCTCGTTGATGAAGACGTTGGTCGGCATGGTTCGTCCCTGTTTTGGCCGCGGCCGGAGCATTGGCGCTGAATGCGATCGATCGTCGGAAGACTCTCGAGGCATTGGCTAGGGAGCGATGATGACAGCATCGTTGCGCGGCTCAAGGCGCAGGTCGTGCGATCCGCCGCTTTCGTCGGATTTTGGGACAGTCGGGGGGGCGCCACGGTGGTGCGGACGCACAGGGAGCGGCTGCGCGGCGCGAAGCAATGCCCCATGACGGGACAGCCGTGTTGCGTGTCTCAAACGCAAAAAGCCCGCGGGTTGCGGGCGTTGGGTTTTTTTGTGGTGTCGTGTGTGCGGGGAGCGGCGAGCGACCTCTGGTTGCGGGAGCAGGATTTGAACCTGCGACC